>Ga0255182_1000005_pt1 | contig 707398 bp, 613 predicted proteins | sample Atl_UVDOM_RepA_8_FD_188420 | JGI IMG/M metagenome (GOLD analysis project Ga0255182, IMG submission 188420) | Freshwater microbial communities from Altamaha River, Georgia, United States - Atl_UVDOM_RepA_8d | ecosystem: Environmental > Aquatic > Freshwater > River | place: USA: Georgia...
CAGGGAAATGAGGGAACAGGTCTCGGTGGCCGTGTCGAAGCTGATGGCGATCTCGCCGCGCTCGAGCTGGCGACGCAGCATGGCGACCTTCTGCGCCAGACTGTAGGACTCTTGGCCGTAGTCGGTGCCCTCGCGCGTGGCAAATTCTTCCAGCACGGCGGTCACGGTGTCGGGCGCAAGCTGTTGCCACGGAATCTGCATGGGTGCCTCAGCCGAGGTTCATGAGGTCGATCCCCAGCGGCTCGTCCTTGATCGCCTTGAGTCCGGCGAAGGGGAAGAGCTTCGGGTCAGCCAGCTGGGACGGCGCGACATTGCAGATCGCGCGGAAGATGCTCTCGACGCGACCGGGCGTCTCGCGATCCCACTGCTTCAGCATCTCCTTGATGTTGCGCCGTTGCATGTTCTCCTGCGTGCCGCACAGATTGCACGGGATGATCGGGAACTGCTTGAGTTTGGCGTAGCGCGCGATCTCTTCCTCGCTGCAATAGGCCAGCGGGCGGATCAACACATTCTGCTTGTCGTCGCTGAGCAGCTTGGGCGGCATGGCCTTGAGCGTGCCGCCGAAGAACATGTTCAGGAACAGGGTTTCCACAATGTCCTCGCGATGATGCCCCAGCGCCACCTTGGTGGCCCCGATCTCCCGCGCATAGCCGTACAGGCTGCCGCGACGCAGCCGCGAACACAGACCGCAGAAGGTTTTCCCTTCCGGCGTCTTGTCCTTGACGATGGAATAGGTGTCCATCTCGATGATGTGGTAGTCCACCCCCAGGTTGCTCAGGTACTGCGGCAGCACATGCTCGGGAAAGCCGGGCTGCTTCTGATCGAGATTCACCGCGATGAGACGGAAGTCGATGGGCGCGTGCTTCTGCAGACTCAGCAGGATGTCCAGCATCGTGTAGGAGTCCTTGCCGCCCGAGAGACAGACCATCACGAGATCACCGTCCTCGATCATGTTGTAGTCGGCAATGGCCTTGCCGACATCGCGGCGCAGGTTCTTGTGGCAGCGATTGAGCAGGCGCTGGCGCTTGATGGCCTGGGCGTCGAGTTCGTGCGCGTCGCTGATGGCGGGGGTGGCAAGACTGGTCATGGTGTCACCTTGGAAATTCATGCGTGGAACCGGGTGCCGGCAGCCGCCATGGCGCGCAGCGTCGCGGTGGGATGATAGAGCGGCCCTAGCGCGGCATGGGCGTCGGCCAGGGTGCAGAAGGCTGCGATGCCCTGCCGCTCGAGATAACGCAGGGAGCCGCCGCGAAAGCGCGGGAAGCCAAGACCGAGCACGAGCCCCATGTCGGCCTCGGCCGCCGTGTCGACGATACCGTCTTCCAGACAGCGCACTGTCTCCAGACACAGGGGCAGCATCATGCGATCGACGATCTCGGCCGCCGTGAAGTCACGCGGCGCTTGTTGCTGACTGCGGATCAGCGCCAGCGCCTGCTCATCGACCTGTTTCTGCGAGCGGCCACTGGCATCAGACGTGTAGCGATAGAAGCCGGCGCCGGACTTCTGACCGAGACGCCCGCTCTCGAACAGCAGTTGGGTCGCGGACGTGAAGTCGTACTGCATGCGATCGGGGAAGCCCTGCGCCATCACCGCCTGGGCATGCACGGCCGTGTCGAGGCCGACGACATCGAGCAGCCACGCCGGGCCCATGGGCCAGCCAAAGGCCTCCATGGCAGCGTCAATGGCGCGGGGGTCGGCACCGTCGCGCAGCAACATGGCGAAGGCCCCGAAATAGGGAAACAGGATGCGATTGACCAGAAAGCCCGGACAGTCCCGGACGACGATGGGCATCTTGCCCAGGCGCTGGGCGGTGGCCACGGTGCTGGCGATGCTCTGCTCGCTGCTGCCTTCGCCCCGGATCACTTCCACCAGCGGCATCAGCGGCACCGGATTGAAGAAGTGCATGCCGCAGAACTGCGCGGGGCGCTGCAGGGGCTGAGCGAGTGCCGTGATGGAAATTGTGGAGGTGTTCGAGGCCAGAATGGCCGCGGCGGGGACGTAGCGCTCCACCTCGGCCAGCACAGCCTGCTTGACGGCCCGCTTCTCGACCACGGCTTCCACCACCAGATCGACCTCACCAAAACCACTGTAATCCAGAGTGGGATGAATGCGAGCCAGCGCCTCGGCAGCCTGAGCACTGCTCAACCGCCCCTTCTGCACCTGTCTGCCCAGCAGTTGCTGCGCCTCTTTCATGCCGGCATCCAGGCCCGCCTGGGCAATGTCCTTCATCTGCACATCGATGCCCTTGAGCGCCGCCTGATAGGCGATGCCGCCGCCCATGATGCCGGCGCCGAGCACGGCGATGCGATCGGCTGCCTTGCCGCGCGCGGCCCAGGCGCGGGTTTTCTGGCGCAACTGCTGATCGGCCACGAACAGGCCGACAAGGCTGGCTGCCACCTCATTGTGCGCCAGACTGACGAAACAGGCCGTCTCCTGCGCCAGGGCCTCTGCTGCCGAGACAGCCACGCTGTGCTCCAGCAGCTGCAGCGCCTGCGCGGGGGCTGGATTGGGATTGGAGCCCACTGCCTGCCACTGGGCGCGCACGGCGGCGAAGGCCGCTGCACTGGCGTCATCGTGAGACAGGGCCGCCTGACGTTCGCGGCGCAACTGCTGCCACCCATCCGCTTGTTGCAGCGCCTGCTCGATCTGCTCGACACCGGCTTCCAGCAGCATCTGGGCATCCACCAGTGCATCCACGGCGCCAGCGGCCAGCGCCTCGTCGGCCGTATGCGGCTGACCGGAAACGATCCAGCTGATGGCGGCCTGCAGCTCCATGACACGCGGCGCGCGCACCGTGCCGCCAAAGCCGGGACAGATGCCCAGCCCGACCTCGGGGAAACCCAGCACCGCGGCTCGCGTGGCGAGGCGGTAATCCGTGGCCAGACAGAATTCGAAGCCGCCGCCCAGGGCCTGACCGTCGATCAGGCTCACGGTGGGCATGGGCAGCGTTGCGAGGCTGTTGAAAAGCGCATTGCTCTGGGTGAGCCAGGCACTCAGCTCGGGGGCGGGCAGACGGAACAGACTGGAGAACTCGGCAATGTCGGCGCCGGCAATGAAACCGCTCTTGGCACTGCTGCACACAAGGCCGCGCAGGTCGCTGGCGGCCACCAGTGCCAGCACTTCGCGCAGCTCTTCCAAGGTCTGACGGTTGAACTTGTTGACGGGAGAGCCTGCGAGGTTGAACACCAGATGCCCGATGCCAGACTCGAGCCGTGTCAGCTGAAGGGCATTTGCGTGAAACATGCAGGGGCTCCGCCGTGGGTGAAAGTGGCCGGCATTATAGTCAAACTCCCCGGGCATAGACAGAACGCCGGGCGCCGCCTTGTCTTGCTGGCGAGGCCTCCCGCACAATAGCGCGCAAAACTTGCCAGGAGAGGCCGCCATGCGCTTGACCCCCTTCACGCTGAGCGCGCTGATGCTGTTCACGGGCACTGCCAGTGCCGCGGAGCATGCCACCATCGTGCTGTATCACCACATCTCGGAGTCCACCCCGCCATCCACCAGTGTGCCGCCCCAGCGCTTCCGCGAGCACATGGACCACCTGCGCGACAACGGCTTCCATGTCATGGGGCTGCCGGAACTGCTCGACGCATTGCGCAATCGGCAGCAGGTACCCGACAAGACCGTCGCCATCACCTTCGACGATGGCTACATCTCGATCTACGACACCGCCTTCCCCATGCTGCAGGAGTACGGCTACCCCTTCACCGTATTCATCAACACCCAGCCGCACAATGACCAACAGGCCGGCTACATGCGCTGGGACCAGATCCGCGCGATGTCCGACGCCGGCGTCACCATCGCCAACCACATGGAGAACCACCCGCACATGGTGGACGCACTGCCCGGCGAAGACGAGGCCGCGCGCACGGCGCGGCTGCGCGAGGAATATCTGCGGGCACAGGCGAAGATCAAGCAGGAGACGGGACAGGATCACGCCTTCATGGCCTATCCTTACGGTGAATACGATCTGGCCAACAAGGCGATGCTGGCGGAGCTGGGCGTGATCGGCCTGGGCCAGCAATCGGGCGCCGTGGGTTTCGACTCAGACTTCCTGGCACTGCCCCGCTTCCCCTTCGGCGGCAGTTTCACCGAGCTGAGTGACTTCGCCCAGAAAGTGCAGACACTGTCCTTTCACCTGCTGCAGGTGGACCCGGAAAGCACCATGACTCAGGACACCAGCCCCGATGTCACGCTGCAGTTTGCCCCCGGCGATTTCAATTTCCGCCAGCTGGGCTGCTACGCGGGCGGCCAAGCCATGCAGATGGAGTGGTTGGATCAGGAGAACGGACTGGTGAAACTGAGCACCGAGCAGACCTTCAATCTGCGGCGCTTCCGCTACCTGTGCACAGCGCCCATGCGCGGCAGCAATACGCGTTTCTTCTGGTATTCCAAGGACTGGACGCGCTCGACGCCCACCAATCAGGATTGACGCTCAGCCGCGCTCGTCGCGCTCGTGCAGGTCATTGATGCGGATCATGTCGCGGATTTCCGCGACATAGGCGCGGCCGCGTTCGGAGTAGCGCGTCAGGCCGTCGGCCAGCTGGTGGGAATTGAGCGGCTTGTCCAGCAGACGCATCTGGGCGCGCAGCTCGCGGAAGTAGTCATAGGTCGGGTTCGAATTCAAATTGCGGTAATAGGCCTTGACGGCCGCCTCAACCGACGCAAAGGCACGCACCTCGTGGCTGGCGTCGGAGGACCGGCGTCCGGGAATCAAGCCGCAGCCCTCATCGAAACACCACTGCCCGAAGATGTTGTTGCCTTCCTTTGCAAAGCGCGAGGTGCCCCAGGCTGACTCGGTCGCCGCCTGAGCCAGTGCCAGCGAGAGCGGAATGATGTCCACTCGCAGAAGCAGCTCCTCCACCATGTCGGCCACGGGCATGTCATTGCGCTGCAGGCGGTATTCCATGGCGATCAGATCGAGGCTGTGACGCTCCAGCGGACTGAGCAGGGCTCCGCCCTGCAGGATCGCATGGAACTCCTCCAGGCGTGAGCGAGTCTTCAGGATGCGCGCATTTTCCTCGGCGATGAACACCTCGAAGTAGGCGAAGAAGGCTTGCTTGCGGGCTTCAATGCTGGTGAAGGCGTCGAAATCCGGCATGGAATCCCGGACTTCCTCGACGGGTTGTTCAACCTCGGACGGCGCTTCAATGGGGGCTTCACGCCAGGCACGCAACTGCAGAGCCGCCACCAGCGCCAGCAGGATCACGGCAGTGCAGACCTGCACCAGCGTGGACGTGCGGGGGTATGCCAACAGTCTCAGTAATGACAATTTCAGGCCCTGTCAGTAGCTGCGGGAGGGTTGAACGAGCGCGACCCTACGCGAAAAGGTCATTTTTTGCAAACCAGGCCGGCTCAGTGCTGCCCCCCGGCACAATCAGGAGACCGGGGCGCCACCCCATTCTTGCGCGCCCATTCCTCCGGTGTGTAGGTATGCAGCGCCAGTGCATGCACGCCCTCCTGCAGCTGCTGACCCAGCAGCTGGTAAAGGCGCTGATGCCGCTTGACCGGTCCCAGCCCCTCAAAGGCCACCGAGACGGCCGTGACCTTGAAATGGGTCTCCGTGCCCGGGCCGGCATGCTTGTGGCTTTCGTTCAGAATGTCCAGATGCGTCAGCGGCAGGGCCGCGCGCAGGCTTGCTTCGATGCTTTCCTGTACCGTCATGGTGATCATTTCCCGATCAGTTGCTGGTCGCCCGAGGGCGACGAATGCTGGCCAGTGTCAGGCCCGTGCCGCCCAATTTCAAGTCACGCACGCACGGCAATACCCGCCCCGGGGGCGCATCGGCCGCCCTTAGCTGCTAGAATCCGCGCACTTTTTCTCCAGCGACAGGCACGACAGCGACATGGCAATCTCGTGGTACCCCGGGCATATGCACAAGGCCAACAAGGAAATGGCCGCCCTCATCAAGGACATCGACGTGGTGATCGAAGTGCTGGACGCGCGCATGCCTCAGGCCAGTTCCAACCCGCTGCTGCAGACCATGCGCCAGGGCAAGCCCTGCCTGCGCATCCTTAACAAGGCCGACCTCGCCAACCCGCACATCACCCGCGAATGGCTGGAGCATTTCAACCGCGAACCGCTGAGCTTCGCGGCCAGCAGCTCCAAGGAAAAGCGCATCGAGACCGCTGACGTGCTGTATCTGTGCGGCCGCCTGCTGCGCAAGGTCAATGCGGGCAAGCCGGCGCCGACGGTCAACCCGAGCGAAAGCGCCGATGTCGCGGCCCTGCGCGCCTGGAAGCAGGAGCACAAGAAGCATCAGATATTGATTGTCGGCATCCCCAATGTGGGCAAGTCGTCCATCATGAATCAGCTGATCGGCAAGAAAGTGGCGCGCACCGGCAACGAGCCGGCCATCACCAAGGGCCAGCAGCGCGTGCGCCTGAATGACCACTGGTATCTGGTGGACACCCCCGGCGTGCTGTGGCCGAAGCTGGAAGATCAGGCAGCCGCCTATCGCCTGGCGCTCTCCGGTGCGATCCGCAACACGGCCATGGAATTCACCGATGTCGCGTTGTTCAGTGCGCAGATGCTGCTGGACCAGTTCCCCCAGCGTCTGCGCGAACGCTACGGCATGGACACCCTGCCCGCCACCGGCGAGCTGTTCCTGAAGGAGCTTGCCGCGCGTCGCGCCTGTGTGCGCAAGGACGGCGAGATCGACTGGCACAAGGTGGCGGAGCTGCTGATTCACGATTACCGCGCCGGCCGTTTCGGCCCCATGAGCCTGGAGCGACCGCCCCAGCCTGCGGCTGCCGAGCCCTCGCCCGCGCCAGCCGACGCCGGTTGATCGCGTTTCTCAAGCCCAGGCCGATCGGCTACCATACCGCCCTCGTCAAACGCCACACGGAACACCCCGAACCCCATGCCGAAATCCTTCCTGTTTGCCCATGGTCAGCGCTGGTTGAGTGAAACTGAACCGGAGCTGGGCCTGGGCATCGTCACCGAGCTCGATCACCGCACCGTCACCATCGCCTTTCGCTCCTGCGATCAGGTGCGCCGCTACGCCCGCGCCCAGGCACCGCTGAGTCGCATCGCCTTCGCCGCAGGCGACAGCATCACGACCTGCCATGGCGACGCCCTGATCGTGCTCGAGGTGAGCAGCCACAAGGACACGCTGGTCTATGACGCGCACCTGAAGGACGACCCGAGCCAGCGCATCAAGCTGCCGGAAGCCCTGCTCAGCGACACCCTGATCCTGAACAAGCCCCTGGAACGCCTGTTCGCGGGCCAGACTGACGCGGCGCAATGGTTCCATCTGCGCAAGCACACCATCGAGCGTCTGGCCGAGATCGAGCGCTCCCGCGTGCTGGGCCTGTGCAGCGGCCGTACCGACCTGATCCCGCACCAGCTTTACATCGCCGCGGAAGTGGCCGCGCGGCACGCCCCTCGCGTGATGCTGGCCGACGAGGTGGGTCTGGGCAAGACCATCGAGGCCGGCCTGATCCTGCAGCAGCAGCTGGTCAACGGACTGGCGAGCCGCGTGCTGGTGATCGTGCCCGAGGCGCTGCTGCACCAGTGGCTGGTGGAGATGCTGCGCCGCTTCAGCCTGCACTTCAGCATCTACGACGAGGAGCGCTGCAGCGAGATCCTCGAGGCCATGGCCGAGGATGAACCCGGCAGCCGCAACCCCTTCCTGGAAGACCAGCTGGTGCTGACCAGTGTCGACCTGTTCCACCGTCAGCCGGCCTGGTACGAATTCGCACTCAAGGGCGAATGGGACCTGTGCATTGTGGACGAAGCCCACCACCTGCGTGACGAACCGGCTGCCGCCTCGAGCAATCCCCGCCGCAAGCCGGTGACGGACTACTCCCTGGTCAAGCGCATCGCCGACTCGGCAAGGGGCATCCTGCTGCTGACGGCCACACCGGAGCAGATGGGCCTGGAGAATCATTTCGCGCTGCTGCAGCTGCTGGACGCCAATCGCTTCACCGACTTTGCGTCCTATCAGCAGGAGCACGGCCGCTATCACGACCTCGCCGGCACCATCAACGCGCTGGTCAGCCGCGAGGCGCTGGGCGCCGCCCAGATCACGCAATTGCAACAGGTGCTGGCACGCCACCACAGCCCGGAAGGCATCGAGCAGCTGCTGACACCGCTGCTGCCCGGCACCCGCGCGTCGGCCGCCGAGAAAGACAGTGCGCGTGAGCAGCTCATCCGCCTGCTGCTCGACCAGCACGGCACGGGCCGTATCCTGTTCCGCAACACGCGCAAGGCGCTGACGGGCTTCCCCGAGCGCGAGGTCCATGTCTACCCGCTCGATCTGCCCGAAGCCTATGACGAGCTGCGCAAGCAGCGCCCGCTGTCGCTGGACACCCACCTGAAGCCGGAAATGGCCTACATCAGCGCCAGCGCCCTGCTGGATGAAGAGGAACAGGCGGCGAGCCTGCCGTGGACGTCCGTCGACACGCGCGTGAAGTGGCTGGTGGAATTCCTGCAGAGCAAGCGCGGCGAGAAAGTGCTGCTGATCTGCGCCCAGGACGTCACCGCGATCAGTCTGGAGAAATACCTGCGCGTCAACGCGGGCATCCGCAGCAGCGTGTTCCACCGCCACATGGACTTGATCGATCGCGACCGTGCAGCTGCCTATTTCGCCGGCACCGAGAGCAGCGCGCAGATACTCGTGTGCTCGGAGATCGGCAGCGAAGGCCGCAACTTCCAGTTCTGTCACCACCTCGTGCTGTTCGACCTGCCACTGAACCCGGACCTGCTGGAGCAGCGCATCGGCCGTCTGGATCGCATCGGCCAGAAGCACACCATCCAGATCCACGTGCCGATCTTCGACGGCAGCGCCCAGGAGGCGCTGTTCCAGTGGTACCAGCAGGCGCTCAACGCCTTCGCCCAGGTGGCGCCGGCAGCGTTTCGCGTGTATCGCGAACATCAGGAAGCGCTGCACGGCCACCTGCTGGCCTGTGCCGCCAACACGCCCGAGTACCAGCAGTTCCTGGCCACGGCCCAGGGCAGCAACGCGGCGCTGAACCAGGCGCTGGAACAGGGCCGCGACCGCCTGCTGGAAATCAACTCCTTCAACCGCGAGCGTGCCGAGCAACTGGTGCAGCAGATCCGAGACTTCGAGGACGTGTGCACGCCCGAGGACTACATGAAGGAGGCCTTCGACGCCTTCGGCATTCACTACGAACACAATTCGGACAACAGCTACTCGATCCAGCCTACCGAAGAGATGATCGTGCCGGCCTTCCCCGGCCTGCCCGACGAGGGCATCGACGCGGCCTTCGACCGCCAGCTGAGTCTGCATCGCGAAGACCTGCACTTCCTCACCTGGCAGCACCCCATGGTGCGCGGCGCCATCGACATGGTGCTGGATTCGCCCCAGGGCGGCGCCGCCGTGAGCGTGCTGTCGGCACGGGATGCTGCGCCAACCGGTCTGGATGAACAGGACCTGGTGGTGGAGGCGCTCTACCGCATCGTGGCACCCGCGCCGCGGCATCTGCAGATGACGCGTTATCTGCCGGCCACCAGCTTTGCCTTCACCCTGGTGCCGGAAGACGCCGAGGAGCGCAGCAAGCCGGTGAGCCTCGACCCGGTGCGCGGCAAGCTGCGCTTCATCGACAAGCACGATGCCTCAGCACTGGTGGCGGAACACCAGGCGCGCATCGCCCAGCTGCTGCAACAGGGCGAACAGCTGGCCCAGGCGGCCATGAGTCGCTGCGTGGCCGAGGCCTCCGCCACCATGCTGCAGAGCCAGACCACCGAGATAAAACGCCTGGTGGCCCTGAAGCAGGTGAACCCGAACGTGCGCGATACGGAACTGGCGTACCTGAAAGAACAGACCCTGCAACTGCATCAATGCATGAAACAGGCGAGCGTCGAGCTGCTCGCCGTGCACGTGGTATTCAAGGCTTGAACCCGACACCGACTGCTACCGGAGTGACTCGCATGACGACAGCTGCTACTGCCCCGATCTCAACGTCAGGCACCCTGCCCCCGCCTGTGCACCCGGCCTTCGAATGGCTGCGCAGTCAGGCCATTCCCACGCTGAACGTGGTGCTGGAGGAATACCGCCATCGCGTCACCGGGGCGCAGTATTTCCATCTGGCGAGCGACGACCCGGAGAACGTGTTTCTGGTGGCCCTGCGCACCGTGCCCATGGATTCCACCGGCGTGGCCCACATCCTGGAACACACCGTGCTGTGCGGCAGTCAGAAATACCCGGTGCGCGACCCTTTCTTCATGATGATCCGGCGCTCGCTCAACACCTTCATGAACGCCTTCACCAGCAGCGACTGGACGGCATACCCCTTCGCCAGCAAGAACCGCAAGGACTTCCAGAACCTGCTGGAGGTCTATCTCGACGCGGTGTTCTTCTCGCGTCTGCACGAGCTGGACTTCGCCCAGGAAGGCCACCGGCTGGAGTTCGCCGAGCCGCAGAATCCGGACAGCCCGCTGCAGTACAAGGGCGTGGTCTACAACGAGATGAAGGGGGCCATGAGCTCCACGAATTCCCTGCTGTGGCAGACGGTGAGCAAGTATCTCTACCCGACCACCACCTACCACTACAACAGCGGCGGCGAGCCCGAGCACATTCCCGACCTGAGCTATGCCGAGCTGAAAGGCTTCTATGACACGCACTATCACCCTAGCAACAGTGTGCTCATGACCTATGGCGACATTCCTGCCGTGGAGCACATGGCGCGTTTCGAGACGCTGGCCCTGTCGCGCTTCGACAAGCTGGACATCCACATCCACGTGCGCGACGAGAAGCGCTACTACGCTCCGGTGCGGGTGACGGAAAGCTACCCGCTGCGCGAGGAAGAGGACGAGTCAGAGGGCGAGAGCGACAAGACCCACGTGGTGCTGGCCTGGCTGCTCGGGCGCAGCACGGACCTGAAGGAGATGTTCGAGGCCCAGCTGCTCTCCAGCGTGCTGCTGGACAACAGTGCCAGTCCACTGCTGCAGGTGCTCGAGACCTGCGGCCTGGGGTCCGCCCCCTCGCCCATGTGCGGTTTGGAAGACAGCAATCGCGAGATGAGTTTCCTCTGCGGGCTGGAAGGCTGCGCCCAGGACGCCACCGCAGAAGTGGAAGCGCTGATCCGCAGCACGCTGGAGACCCTGGCGCGCGACGGCGTGCCGCTGGAGCAGGTGGAAGCCTCCCTGCACCAGCTGGAGCTGAGCCAGCGCGAGATCACGGGTGACAGCCACCCCTACGGCCTGCAGCTGATCATCGCCAGCCTTGGCAGTGCCGTGCATGGCGGCGACCCGCTGAACGTGCTCGACATCGACCCGGCACTCGCCCAGCTGCGCGAGCAGATCCGTGACCCCGATTTCATCAAGAGCCTGATCCGCCGCCTGCTGCTCGACAATGCCCACCACGTGGTGCTGACCATGACGCCGGATGCGCATCTGGCGGCCCGGCAGATGGAGGCGGAAATCCAGCGGCTGCAGGCCATCAAGGACAGCCTGAGCCCACAGGAAACCCAGGCGATCCTGGAACGCAGCCAGCAGCTGGCCGCCCGCCAGGAAGCGGTGGACGACCCGTCCCTGCTGCCCAAGGTCGGCCTGGCCGATGTGCCGGCGGATCTGCCCGAGCTCGTCGCCACGCGTAGCCACATCGGCGTGATGCCGGTGAGTTTCTACGCCCAGGGCACCAACGGCCTGTGCTACCAGCAGATCGTGGTGGACCTGCCGGCGCTCGACGACGAGCTGCTGCAGATCCTGCCCTATTACGCCAGCTGCCTGTCGGAGTTCGGTGTGGGCGCGCGCAGCTACACCGAGGTGCAGACCTGGCAGTCCAGCATCAGTGGCGGCGTGAACTGCTACGCCAATGTCCGCAGCGCCATGGACGATGCCCAGCAGACCCGCGCCATCCTGGTACTGTCCAGCAAGGCGCTGGTGGCCAATCAGGCCGCGTTGACCGAGCTCCTGCAGCAGACCTTCACCCAGGTGCGTTTCGACGAAGTGCAGCGCCTGCGCGAGATCATGGACCAGATCGCGGCACGACGGGAAAGCAGCATCACTGGTCAAGGCCACTCGCTGGCAATGACCCTGGCCAGCAGCGGCATGAGCCCGACGGCGCGCCTGAGCCACGAGTTCACCGGCCTGGCCGGCATCGGCACCCTGCGCAGCCTTGGCCGCAGCCTGAAGAGCGATGCCGAGGCCCGCGCTCTGCTGGAGAAATTCCGCGCCCTGCACGCGCAGGTGCTCGCCGCCCCGCGTCGCTTCCTGCTGATCGGCGAAGCGGCCGAGCAGGACGGGCTGCACGCCAGCCTGCAGCAGTGCTGGCAGTCCTCGCAGCCCGTTGCAGCCACCGGCAGCGCGCTGATTCTGCCGCCCGTGCGCGAACAGGTGCGCCAGATCTGGACCACCAACACCCAGGTCAACTTCTGCGCCAAGGCCTACCCGACCGTGCCGGCCGGGCATCCGGATCATGCCACGCTGTGCGTGCTGGCCGGTTTCCTGCGCAATGGCTTCCTGCATCGCAGCATTCGGGAACAGGGCGGTGCCTACGGCGGTGGCGCGGATCAGGACGCCAATTCGGCCTCACTGCGCTTCTACTCCTACCGCGACCCGCGCCTGGCAGACACGCTGGCCGACTTCGATCGGGCCATAGACTGGGTGCTGGGCGGTGGCCACGAATGGCGGCAGGTGGAGGAAGCCATCCTTGGTGTCATCAGCGCCATGGACAAGTCGACTTCGCCGGCCGGCGAAGCAAAACAGGCGTTCTACAACGAGCTCTTCGGCCGCACCCGCGAGGCGCGTCTGGCTTACCGGCAGCGCGTGCTGGACACCACGGTGGCAGACCTGCAGCGTGTCGCGGGCGAGTATCTGCGACCAGAGAAAGCGAGTGTGGGGGTGATCAGCAACAGCGCCAATGCGAAGGCGGTCAGTGCGCTGGGACTGCAAGAGCACTCAGTTTGAAACGTTTTTTCAATGCGTTTTCAAAGACTTGCGGAAAGATAAAGAATGTGCGTAAAAAAAGTTCAATGGCTGTGGAACTAAGTGCAGAGGGCACAGTCTGATTGGGTGTAGGTAGATTGCAGACAAAATTGTGGGTTTTGTTTCATTTTATCTCTCCCTTGATAGTAGTCAGTTAAGCCCGGCCCCTTGGCCGGGCTTTTTTTATGCCTGCCGAAAAGTCTCACTCCCCGCGCGCGGCCATGATCGTGTCATAGGCTGACTTTATTTCCTGGGTCTTGCGCTTGGCGATCTCCATCATCTCTTCAGGCAATCCCTTGGACACCAGCTTGTCCGGGTGATGCTGGGCCATGAGCTTGCGATAGGCCTTTTTCACCTCGGCGGTGTCGGCGGTGCTGGCGAGACCGAGCACCTTGTAGGCATCCTCCAGCCGATCCTGCGGCTTCACATCGGCGGTGAAGCGGAACTGCGCGTTCATGCGCAGCACCAACTGGTCGTACTCGGCCTGGCTGAGCCCCAGGCCCAGCGCGATGCCGTCGAGCACGCGCCGCTCGGCCGGTGCCATGGCGCCGTCGGCCAGCGCGGTGGCGGTCAGGATCTCCAGGAACATCTGGATCAGGTTGCGCCGCCGCAGGCATTCGCGGCGGAACTGCTCCAGCACCTGGGCACTCGGAAAGCCGGGCTGCTTGCCTTGTTCGAAGAGGCCGATGGCCAGCTTGCGCTGCTCGGGCTGCAGGCGCATCTGGTCCATCACCTGCTGGGCCAACGAGATCTCGTCCGGACTGACGCGGCCATCGGCCTTGGCCACGTGCCCCATCAACGAGAACACGGCCGTGAAGAAGGCCGTCTGCACGCGCTCGGTACTGTGCGCACCCAGCGCAGGGTCGGCATCCACGCCGGCCATGCCTTTGTCGAAGTAATTGCCCAGCGCCGCGCCCAGCACCGCGCCCAAAGGGCCACCCATCACGAAGCCGAACGTGCCGCCCAGTACCTTGCCCCACCAATTCATGCGCTCTCCTGCCTCACTCAGAAAATTCGTTGCCACCAGCTCTGGCGCAGGGCCGGAGCACATTGTTCGTACTGTGCCTGGTAGCGTTGCGCGTTGCGCTGCACGGTGTCGGCAACCTCCAGCAACCACGGCTTGTTGGCGTAAGTCCCGCGGGCGAAACCGGTGTTGCCTTCGTGGTAAGCCAGATAGAGATTGCGCGCGTCGTCCCGGGCGATGGCATTGCGGCGTACGCTGTTGGCGTTGTACCAGCCGACGAAATCCACGGCATGCGCGAAATTGCTGCGCCGCGCCAGGCGATTGCCGGTGGACTCGCGGTAATCATCCCAGGTGCTGTCCAGGGCCTGGGCATAGCCAAAGGCATCGGACGGACGCGGGCCGGGAATCACGCCGAGGATGCGCGTGCGGGGCGGGCGGGCGCGGGCACGGAAACCCGATTCCTGATAGATGAAGGCCATGGAGACGCCCACGGGAATGTCCCAGCGGCGCTGGCTCTGCTCGGCGGCACGGAACCACGCGCGCTCGTCCTCGAACAGGCTGCAGACATTGGACGTCTGCCGCGGCGCGGTGCTCAGGCAGGCGCTGAGCGTGGTGCCCAGCAGCAGTAGCAAGGACAGAGTGCGCCAGGCCTTCATGCTTCGAACTCCTGCAGGAAGGCGAGAAACGCGGGTTCATCGAGCACCGGCACCTCCAGCTCCACGGCCTTGTCCAGCTTGGAGCCGGCACCGGGCCCGGCCACCACATAGTCCGTCTTCTTCGACACACTGCCCGCTACCTTGGCGCCCAGGGCCTGCAGACGCGCCTTGGCGTCGTCCCGGGTCATGGTCTCCAGCGTGCCGGTGAGCACGAAGGTCTTGCCGGCCAGCACATCCGAGGCCGCCACCACGGCCTGATCGGCCCAGTGCACGCCCGCTTCACGCAGTCGGGAGATGACGTCGCGGTTGGCGGACTGCTCGAGGAAATGCTGCACGCGGGCCGCCACGATCGGGCCGACATCGGGCACTGCTTCCAGGGCTTCGACATTCGCTGCCAGCAAGGCCTCCAGTGAACCAAAATGACTGGCCAGGGCAAGCGCCGTGGCCTCCCCCACCTCCGGAATGCCAAGCCCGTAAAGAAAGCGCGGCAGCGTGGTGCTGCGTGCCTTGTCGATGGCGGCCACGAGATTCGCAGCGGACTTGTCGCCCATGCGCTCCAGCGCTGCCAGCTGGGCATGCTGCAGATGAAACACGTCGGCCACATCGTGGATCAGGCCAGCGTCCACCAGTTGCTCGATGAGCTTGTCGCCCAGACCCTCGATGTCCAGCGCGCCCCGGGCACAGAAATGGCGAATGGCTTCCTTGCGCTGGGCCGGGCAGACCAGGCCGCCACTGCAGCGGAAAAGGATCTCGCCATCGGGCTCCACCGCCGAGCCGCAGGCCGGGCAGCAGGCCGGCATCTGCACGGGCCGATGTTCGGCGGTGCTGGCTTCGGTGTCGTCCTCGACCACCTTCACCACCTTGGGAATCACATCCCCGGCGCGGCGGATGATCACCCGATCCCCGATCTGCAGCCCGAGTCGAGCAATCTCGGCCATGTTGTGCAGGGTGGCATTGCTGACGGTGACGCCGCCCACGAACACCGGCTCCAGCCGCGCCACGGGGGTGATGGTGCCGGTCCGGCCCACCTGGAATTCCACGTCACGCACGACCGTGGCGACTTCTTCCGCCGGAAACTTCCAGGCCACGGCCCAGCGCGGCGTGCGGGCATTGAAGCCCAGCTCGGCCTGCAGCTGCAGGCGATCCACCTTGAACACGGCGCCGTCGATCTCGTAGTCCAGCTCGGCCCGGCGCGCCAGCAGCGCCTCGGCATAGGCCAGCGCCTGGCTCACGCCTTCCACCTGCGCGATCAGCGGGTTCACGGGCAGCCCCCAGCGACGCAGACAGGCAAAGGTCTCACTCAGGGACTGCCACGGGGCAGAAGCGTTTCCCCCCAGCACATTGGCGCCATAGCAGAAGAGCTTCAGCGGCCGGGCGGCGGTGATGCGCGGGTCCAGCTGCCGCAGCGTGCCGGCGGCGGCATTGCGTGGATTCACGAAGGTCTTGCCGCCAGTGGCACTGGCCTGGGCATTGGCGGCCTCGAAGCCGGAGCGGCTCATGTAGATCTCGCCACGCACTTCCAGCCGCGGGGGCACGGCAGGCGGCGCCTCGCTTGCGGCAGGATTCACAGGCAGTCGCAGCGGCACATCGCGCAGGGTGCGCACATTGTGGGTGATGTCCTCGCCGGTCACGCCATCGCCGCGCGTGGCGGCACGCACCAGCACGCCGTTCTCGTAAAGCAGGCTCACGGCCACGCCATCGATCTTGGGTTCGCAGCTGTAGCGAATGGTGGCAGTAGAATCCAGGCGCTTGGCGATGCGGGCCTCGAAGTCCTGCAGCTCGGCCTCGTCGAAGACCTTGGCCAGCGACATCATCGGCACCTCGTGCGTCACCTGCACGAAGCCGCTCAGGGGGGCGCTGCCGACACGCTGGGTGGGGGAATCGGGGGTGATCAGCTCGGGGTGGTCGGCCTCCAGCTGCTCCAGGCGAGCGAACAGGCGGTCGTATTCCACGTCCGGAATCTCGGGCGTGTCCAGGGTGTGATAGAGATGGTCGTGGTGATGGATGCGGGCGCGCAGCTGCGCCAGTTCCTCGGCAAGGGCCGCGTAGGCAGCCCCGGATGTGCGCTCCTCACTCATCTGCGGCAACCCGCCTTCACTTCGCCTGCCGCAGCTGCCGCAGGTCGAAGTCACGCACGCGCTGACGGTAATGCTCGATGGTCTGCGCGGTCATCACGCTGCGATTGTCGTCCTTGAGATCGGCGTCCAGCGCAATGCGCACCTTCTGCGCGGCGTCCAGCATCTGGTCGAAGGCCTGCATGTTGTTGGTGGCCGCGCTGGGCAGCGTCATGAAGAAGCACAGGCCGCGGGTGGAGAAGTCGCCGATGCGGTTCAGGTCGAAGGTGCCCGGGTTCACCAGGTTCGCCACGCTGAACAGCACGGGAGTGCTGGTATCCGCGCCCAGGTGACGGTGGAAGATGGCCATGTCGCCAAAGCGCAGCTGATTGGCCAGCAGCACCTGCAGCATCTCGATGCCGCTGATCTCGCGATCCGGTCGAGCCACCACGTTCAACACCAGCACTTCGCTGAAATCGGGAGCGGCTGGCTCGCGCGGCGGCTCGGCCTGCGCTCTGGCTTGTTGCCGGGGCGCTTCCTCGCGACTGGTTTCCTGACGCGCCGGGCGCTGTTTCGGGGCAGGCTCGACGGCAGCGGCGGCTGCCCGTGGGGAGCGCTCCTGCGGCGCAGCAACGCTCTCGCGGGGAACCTCCTGACGCACGCCTTCGGCATCGCGATGACGGCGCGCCGGCTTCTGCTCGCGCTCGCGGGCGCGCTCCCGCAGGATCTCGTCCTCAGGGTGGTCCAGGCTCAGCTCCTTCTGCCGAGACTTGTCCAGCGGCTCGCGCACGGCGCGGGTCGGGGCTGTCACAGTGCGCGGGGCCGATACCTGATCGTCATCGAAAGTGTCCAGACCGAGCACGGGCTCGGCACGCTGGACGCGCTCCGGCTCATGGACGGCTTTCTCGGCGGCGGCAGCGCCCATGCCGGAGAGCTTCTCGCCCGCCCACTGCAGCCAGCGACGCGGCGCGCTGCGGGTGTCCTGCGCGGGAGCCGCGGCGGGCTCTTCCTCTTCTTCATACCAGCTCTCGGCGTGGGCCCCCTCGCCTTCGCGCGGTCTCAGCAGGACATCGTCCTCGTCCGGTTCGCTGGCCTCGTCGTCGCGATAGACATTGTCGAACTCCTCCACCTCGGGCTCGTCGTCCTCGCCATCCTGATCCTCTTCCCAGGACTCGGGCAGATCTTCCTCGTCGTCGTATTCGTCCTGATCGTCGAAATCGTCCTGATCGTCATAATCGTCCGGCTCGTCGTCCTGTTCGGAGCGTTCGCGGGCAGGACCCCGGGCAGCGAGCTCGTCGTCGGCGTCGTCGTAGTCGTCATCTTCCGCGTCGTCGAAGTCGTCCTGGTCGTCGTCGATATCCCGGTCGTCGTCATCCTCGTCATCGTCGTCCCAGTCGTCATCGTCACGCCCGCCCGCTGCCCGCTCCTCTTCATAGGCGTCATCGTCATCGTCGGCGTAGTCGTCCGCGTCGTCGTAGTCATCGTCCTGCCGGTCGTCGTCATCGCGATAACCGGCGGCGCTGAAGGCGTCACGGGGTTCATCGTCCTGCTCGAACGCGGAGCTGTGGCGGGCAGCGTCCTCGTCATCGGTCATGCCATGCGAGGTGGGAGCGGCGCCGGCAGCCAGTGGCGTGGCGGCAGTGGAGGCCATGCGGTCGATGGGACGATGCACGGGCTTGAGGGTGCGCTGGCTGTGCTTCTGGCGTGCGGCATTGCGGGCCGAGGCCACGCTGGAGGCGCGGGGCGGTTCGTCCAGCGGCTCGTCTTCGCCCAGCGTATCCATGAGCACGGGGATGGCCTGATCGCGGGCCGTGAATTCGGAATTGCGCTTGACCACCTGCTCGAAGGAGCGCTGCACCAGGCGGGCACCGCCATTGGGCAGCTCCGAACTGATCAGCTCGTCAGGGTCATACTGGGGGATGTTCTTTTCCAGCGCCATGCGCAACTGACCGCGCCGTGCCCGCAAGGCCACATAGAGCCCACGCAGGATCACGCCAACGATGGCAAGGATCAACAGCAGTATCATCAGTTCACGCAGACCCATAACCCAGTTCTTTCCTTAAGTCTTTTAGCTAATTGTCCGTTTTATAACGCAAAAATACTGGCATGTGAACTTCTTTACATGGCCGCCAGTTCCGCCGCTTCAGCGATGTCCACCGCCACGATGCGGGAAACCCCCGGCTCGTGCATGGTGACCCCCAGCAACTGGTTCGCCATTTCCATGGTCAGCTTGTTGTGGGTGATGAAGACGAACTGCACCGACTGTGACATTTCCTTCACCAGATTGGCATAGCGGCCCACGTTCGCATCGTCCAGCGGCGCGTCCACTTCGTCGAGCATGCAGAACGGCGAGGGGTTCAGCTGGAAGATGGAGAACACCAGCGCGATGGCCGTCATGGCTTTCTCGCCGCCCGAGAGCAGATGAATGGTGCTGTTCCGCTTGCCGGGCGGGCGCGCCATGATGGCCACACCGGTGTCCAGCAGGTCCTCGCCCGTCATGTCCAGATAGGCATGGCCGCCGCCGAACACCTTGGGGAACAGCTCCTGCAGGCCGGCGTTGATCTTGTCGAAGGTTTCCTTGAAGCGCGTGCGGGTTTCCTTGTCGATCTTGCGGATGGCGTTTTCCAGCGTCACCAGCGCGCGCTCGAGGTCATCGTTCTGGGAGTCCAGGTAGACCTTGCGCTCGGACTGCGTCTTGTATTCGTCGATGGCGGCCAGGTTGATGGCACCCAGGCGCTGCACACGGCTGGCGATGGCCTCCAGCTCGCGCTCGCAGAAGGCCTGGTCCACGCCTTCCGGCAAGGTGGCGAGCACCGTTTGCAGGTCGTAGCGGCTCTCGCGCAGCTGGTCCTGCAGCGCCTCGCGCTTGACCATGTCGCCTTCGCTGCGCAGACGGTGTTCCATCAACTGCTCGCGCAGGCCGGCGGCGGTGCGCTCGAAGTGCGAACGCTGCTGCTCCAGGGTGCGCAGGGTGTGTTCATTGCGCTCGGCGCGAGCCTTGGCGGCGGTCAGCTGGGCCTCCACTTCCAGACGCTTCTGCAGCTGTTCTTCCAGCTCGGCGCGCTTGAGTTCCAGCGGCGCGTCGCTGTCCTGCAGCTGGCGCGTCAGGGTGTCGATCTTCTCTTTGGCGCGCTGCACCTGGGAGGCGGCGCGGTCGAGGGTGTCGCGCAGGGATTTCAACTGCGTCTGCAAGGACTGGGACTGCAGGGCCAGCTGGTGGGCGTGGTCCTTGTCGTGCCGAGCCTTCTGCCGCACATGATCCAGCGCCTCGCGCCGCTCATCGCGCTGCTGCAGCAGCTGCTCCTTGCGCTCGGTGTCCAGCTCCATGGCATCGAGTGCGGCCTGCAGATTGGAGCGGGCCAGGGCCGTGTTCTCTTCCTCGATGGCGAGCTGGCGCTGCAGTTCATCGAGTTCGTGCTGCAGACGCTCGCGGCGCAGCGTGGTCTGCTCCACCTTCATCAGGCGGGCTCCCAGCTGGGATTTCAATTCGCTGTACTGCCGGGCTGTCTGGGCTATCTGGCGCTGCACGTCCTCGCGGCGGGACTCGAGATCGCGCAGGGCCTGTCGGCTGTTGGTCTGGGCTTCCAGCAAGTCGTCCACCCGCGCCTGTTGCAGGGCGATCTGTTCTTCCAGACGGGCGATCTCGCCCTTGCGCTCGAGCAGTCCGGCCTTCTCGTCGGCGGCCTTGCGCACGCGGATCCAGGACTTGCCCAGCCAGACGCCTTGTCGAGTCACCACGGACTCGTGGGCGGTCAGCCCTCCACGCAGGGCCAGCGCCGCCGCCAGATCATTGGCGACGTGGATGCCCGCCAGCAGTGAGGCGCTGTCCCACTGGGAATGCACATGGCTGGACAGCAGCTCACGCCCCGCTGCAGCGACCGGCGCAGTGCCCTGCACGCCCGTGTCCACCAGGGACAGCAGGCCCGCCGGCAAGTCGGCCAGCAGCGCGTCGACGTTGTCGATGTGGTCGATGCACACGCTCTGCAGATAGTCGCCGAGCACGGCTTCCACCGCCGCCTCATAGCCAGAATCCACACGAATATTCTCGCCCAGCCGCTTGTTTTCACTGATCTTCTTGGACTGCAACCAACGATTCATGCTCTCGTTGTTGCGCCCCAGCGCGGCCTTCTGCAGCGCCTCCAGCGAGGCGGCGCGCCCCTTCAGACTCTGCAGCTCGCTGCGGGCTCTGTCCAGGTCACTGGCGATGGCCTGACCACGACTGCGTTCTTCCTCTACCTGTCCGGCCAGCTCGCTGTTACTGCTCTGATGCTGCTCCAGGGCTTCCTCCAGGTGCGAGACCTGCAGGGAGAGTTCGTCGATCACGTCCTGCTCAGGGTTGTCGCCCAGGGCCTTCTTCTCTTCCTGCAGGCGCGCCTTGCGATCCAGGCCGCGCTCCACGATCTTTTCCAGCTGCTGAATGCGCGACTGCTCGACCTCGGCGATCTGGCGCGGCTCCTCGGCACGGCGGTTGAATTCGTCCCACTCGTGCTGCCACAGCTGCATGCGCTCTTCGGCCTCTTCCAGGGCGAAGGCGGATTCTTCAGCCACGGCATTGGCTTCGTCCAGCCGGGGTGCGAGCTCTTCAATGCCGGTTTCCAGCTGCAGCACGCGGGCGCGGTCGGACTCCAGCTCGCCCTGGCTCAGCCCGAAACTGTCGCGGGTTTCCTGCAGATCGCGCTTGAGCTGTGCGGTGCGCTCGATCTGGAATTCGATGGTCTGTTCGATGCGAGCGATGTCGCTGCCCAGGCTGTAGTAGCGCCCTTGAATTTCGCTCAGCTGGTCGTTGAATTCAGTGTTGTCCACCAGGTGTTGTTCCACCTTGGCGTCGATGGCGCGCTGATCGGCCACGGTGGCCTCGATCTTCACTTCCAGCTCGCTGATCAGGGCGTGCTTGCGCTGCAGCTCGTCGTCCAGCGCCTTCCAGCGCAGGGCGTTCAACTGGGCGCTCATCTCGCGCTCCTGCTGCTTCAATTCGCCGTATTTCTCGGCGGCCTGGGCCTGACGCTGCAGGTGCTGCAGCTGACGCCCCAGCTCTTCGCGCAGGTCGGTCAGCCGCTCGAGGTTCTCGCGGGTGCGCTTGATGCGGTTTTCCGTCTCGCGACGGCGCTCCTTGTACTTGGAGATGCCGGCGGCTTCCTCGATGAAGATGCGCAGCTCCTCGGGCTTGGACTCGATCAGGCGGGACACCATGCCCTGCTCGATGATGGAGTAGCTGCGTGCGCCCAGGCCCGTGCCCAGGAAGATGTCGGTGATGTCGCGGCGCCGGCACTTGATGCCGTTGAGCAGATAGCCCGAGGAGCCGTCGCGCGAGACCTTGCGCTTGATGGAGATTTCACTGTACTGGGCGTATTCGCCCTTGATGCGGTTGTCGCTGTTGTCGAACACCAGTTCGATGCTGGCCTGCCCCACCGGCTTGCGGCCGCCGGAGCCGTTGAAGATCACGTCCGTCATGTTCTCGCCACGCAGATTCTTGGCGGAACTCTCCCCCATCACCCAGCGCACGGCGTCGATGATATTGGACTTGCCGCAGCCATTGGGGCCGACGACTGCGCACAGATTGCTGGGGAAATTGACGGTGGTCGGGTCGACAAAGGACTTGAACCCGGCCAGCTTGATACATTTCAAACGCATGAAGGAGCTCTGGTGGTTGAGGCGAAAGCGTGCGCAAGTTTAGCCGATAAAACGCGGGGATGGACACACAAAAAACGCGGGTTGCGATGGACAGCATTCGGATCAGGCACTAAGCTCGCGGCCTGTAAAAGGCGGCGACAGGCAGGGCCTTCATTTGGGCCATCACGGCCTGAGCCGCCTCTCTGCGGCGCAATTCCGGACCTACTATGAGCCTTACTCGACCCCCATCCAGGCACCCTCACCTGCGCATGCTGACCTTCGGGTGCAGCCTGGCCGTCCTGGTGAATGCCCATGCCGACGCGCCACTGGGCTGGATTCACTCGGATCAGCGCAGTGCCTACACGCCGCAGGCATGGAGCCTTGAGCTGACGCTGGGAGAGCTGGCTGTCAATGAGACCATAGATTTCCTGAACATCCGCGAGGAGCTGCTTGCCGGCACGCGAGCCCTGGAAGGCGACAGTGGCGACCTCAGCGGGAGTCTGGCTGGCCTGCAGATCGGACTGACGCCGGGACTGAGCGCCTTCTACCGACGGCAGAAGACAGCCCTGACTGTGGACATCGGGACTGTCAGCTCCATCAATCTGCTGGATATCGATGACAGCCTGGATACCACGCAAACCTCTTATGGCATCAAGTGGAATCTTTTCGAAGCGGGTGTGTTCGACCGGGCAAGACCCTGGCAGGCATTGACGCTGGAACTGAGCGGCGTCAAGAACCACACCGAAGATTTCCAAGGCAGTCTGGACCGAATCGACCTGACAGAGAACTTCCGGGTATTTTTCACCAACCCGCAGACCTTCGCTGTTGAAAGCCTGGCAGACGAGGGCTGGCTCGCCCGACTGATCTACAGCATGCCGGTGGCAGAAACCATGACCGCCAGCGGCTGGATCGGTTACAGCGAATCAGCGGGGACCTCAGGCACCGGCGCCATTTCGGATGTGCCGTTTCTGGCCGACGCCCTGACCCAGAGCTTCGAGATGGATGAGTCCCGGCTGCAGCTCGGGGCAAGCCTGCACTGGTTCATCACCCCGCGCATCCCTCTGCAACTCAGTTATGAATACATCCGGGTCAACGATACGGAGCTGCAGATCAATGCCAGTAGCAACAGCTCGTTTCTTCCTTCTTTCCTGCGTGGAGCCAACCTCAACACCGCCACAGCGCAGGGCAACCACACGCTGCATGGCAGCCTGAGTTACTGGGTGACGCCCCTGGTCCATGTAAGCGTCACTGGAAAGCTGTTCCGCAATCAATTTCTGGGGCTCATCACGCACTACAACAACCCGCTGAGCGCTTCCTTCGCCAATCAACCCTATGGCTACATCGGGATCGAGATTGGCGCTCGACTGAGGGCCGAGCGTTGAGACTCCATCCTGGCGCAATTGGCATGTAATGTGCCTTGCTAAGAAATCAATCAAATACTGAGAAAAAGGTCACAAACTTGACCAATTTATGTGCAATCGTAAGCGATGAAGCACCGACAATTGCCAGTGCCATATACTAAGTGACATTTTTTGAACAAACCTGTATGGAAATTGGCTTGTTCAATGGCATACTCCCGCCTACAGTGCGGGTTCCAGGCTTGCAAGTCTTGGTTACTTGGTCAAGCCACTGAGATTTGAAGCCTGCATATAAAACTACAGCATGGAAAACACGTTTGCCTGACACACAACAAGGGAGTCAAGAATGATCACGTTGAACGTTCGCCGCAATCGGCTTTTGAGCCAGACCATCGCAGCTCTTATGTTCGCCGGTGGCTCCACTTTTGCATTCGGTCAAACCATGACACTGCAGAACAACCAGCTGCAGATCTCTGCGGGCAGCGGGACTACCTTTTCCAGCCAGACGCCAACTATTGGTTCGGACGGTGTCGTGGCGACAATAAGCAATGTGCCCACGACAAACGGAGTTGGCATTCCCAGCTTCGCTTTCACCATTTTGCCTACCGGCGTAAATGACGGGACATTCGACTTCAGAGTCGGCGTGGTCTTCGTGGACGCCAACATTCCCAATCGTCGAATGGAAGCTGAGATTGGACAGTTGAGACTGACAGTCACTGGCGGCGTCATAACTGGCACGATTCCCGGTTCTCAGACACTGCGCGTGCTGGGCCGCAATGGCGCGGGGCAGTGACAGTCAACATCGATGTCAACAACGCTTCCACGAACGGCCCAGTGACAGTATCCGGCGGCACGGTATCTCTTAACGCGACCAACTTGATTTCCGAAATCCGAGCATCACACAACCTTTTCGACACCATCATCCTTTCGGAATACAACCAGCCCGCTACCTACGACTATCGAATCGTTGTCCAGCAGACAGGCTCCAGCAATGGTCAAACCTTGCAATTCGGGACTGGCACCACGTTCAATGACTTCCCGATGGTCAAGGCTCCAGGTGGCGGCTGCACGGGTGACTGCGTCGCCAACACAACAGCGTTTGACATTGCCTTGCCGAGCCCGGCGACTCCCAATTTCTTTGCATCCGACTACACAAGTGCCTATACGGTTACTGGTCGCTTCAATGTCGTGACTGTCAGCTCCGGTGGTGGTGGCGGGGCAGCCACACCCACACCAACCCCCTCAGCGACACCTGCCGGTCCTACAGCTGAACAGCTGGCCAGCACCAATACTCAGCTGTCGACACAGCTCAACAGTGCCCCTACAACAGGCCCGCTCCCCACAGAGCTTGTCACGGCAATTACCAATGCATTGTCAAGCAGTGCCGGAACCTCCCAAGACGCAGCGACGCAAGTCACTTCCCAGCCCACCGCCACTGCGCTGAACACCCTGACCACCATCAACAATACGCTCAATCTGGCTGGTACAGCCGCCGAGCGAGGCGCAGCTGTCAGCACGACTAGCGCTGCCACCACCATTGGCAATCTCGCCACAGCGATCGGAGCGCTGTCCACGTCGCGCTCCCTTTCCACTGAGGAAGTTGCACAGGTCAACACATTGGTGACCAACACGCTGGCCAGTGCTACCAAACTGGTGTCCGGTACTGGAACAACAACGGAGTCCATTCTCCAAGTGGTCAAGGCAAGCTCCGACATTCTTGCAAAGGCTGCGGCCGCTTCAGGCGCAGCAGTATCCACAACGCTCGTGACACAGGTCACCCAGTTGGCAGCAGCTGCAGTGAGCAGCGTCATCACGAAGTTGCCTGCGACAGTGACGCAAAATGTGCCATTGACGACCACAACACAAGTACAGGATTTCCTGCGTGCCAACCCTGCGGTGCTGGATGTTGCGCTGGAAGCGGCCGCAGTGCTTCCGAGCGATGCCAAGATCACTATTGGCGGCGCGCAGCTGACGGTAGCAGAGATTCTGGCACTCAATCTTGGCGGTGGCGGCGGAACGGCTGGTGGAATAGCCAGCGGTCTGAATTTCCTGACTGCGACCTCTGGTTATACCGTCACGACCGATAGCGTCACCGGCAACATGACTCTTGTGTCGGCGACTGAAAAGTATGTGGCAGCAAAACCGCAGTCACGCCTGGTACCCGCTTCCATCCCGAATGGCATCAGTTTCCTGGCAGACGGGACAGCCCTGCTGGTCGGCAATGGCGTGGCGACAGAACTGGCTCCCACGGCATTCGATTCCAATGGTTTCAAGAACGCCGTCAGCGCCGCTGGTTACCAACTGACTTACCGTGACAACGGTACTGTATCCATAGCACTGACAAACAATGAGCGGTTCTCCGGCGCATTCGGCTTCGACAATCTCGGCGCAGCCAGCAGCTGCGGGTCGATCGGCATCACATCACCGACAGGTTCTCCGGCAACCGCCTCCTACGCATTTACCGTGGTGTGCGCCAATGGTCCGCGTCAGCGAGTGACACCAATTCCGGACGCGACAGCGTTCTACTCCAGTGTCGCCGACGCTGGTTTGAATATCAGCACTGACAGAAACACCGGCATCATCACCATTGCCACAGTCGGCAAACTGAAGCCGAGTTTCTTTGTCACGCCACTCAGCTCGGCGGATACCACTTACTTGAATGCCAACAAGAACAGTCGCGGCGTGGCCTTCCGGTCAAAAGACGCGAATGGCGACGGACGTCTGGATTACGACGTCATTACTGCTGATGGCGTGCAATTGTTCTACGGAATGCCCTGATTCGACATAGGTATTCGGCCCGCTGCCTCTTCGGAGCGGGCTCTGCTGTGGGGCGGGCCCGGCCCGCAAACTGAGTAGAACCAACGCAGCTGAATTGCCATGAGCTTTCTTAATCTGGTAGCGACCGTCCTGATCACCTCGCTCTCGCTTTTCGCATTGAAACCCATGGCGAACCGCGTTGGCTTGCTGGATATTCCTGGAGGACGCAAACAGCACGCAACGCCAACTCCGCTTGTCGGGGGGCTTGGCATCTACGCAGGCACACTGCTCATGAGCCTGCTCTCCCCTGTCGTGTTCTTCTCATACGCCGCACTTCTTGCAACGTCAGCCCTCGTATTGTTCGTCGGCCTTTATGACGATGCTCGCGATTTGCGAGTGTCTGTCCGCATGGGGCTACATGCTTTTGCTGCTTGGTTGATGGCGGCGGTTGCCGGCAATACGCTTCACTCGCTGGGTGATCTTGCAGGCCTGGGCCCAGTGCACCTGGGCATATTGGCAGTGCCGTTGACTATGTTTGCGACTGTGGGAGTCATCAACGCCGTCAACATGTCAGACGGAGTCGACGGCCTATCCGGAGGGCTTGTACTGATTTCGCTGGTATGCCTTGGCATCGTCGCATTGGACAAAGGCGAAATGGTGATGCTGGAGTTCATCACTTTACTTTGCTGTGCCCTGCTGGCCTTCCTCGCCATGAACTTTCGCGCACCTTGGAAGCAGCCAGCTCTGATATATCTCGGAGATGCCGGCAGCACGATGCTTGGCTTCATACTGACCTGGTTGATCATCGAAGCCACGCAAGGGTCAGAGCCAATGATGGCGCCTGTGTTTGCACTTTGGTTTCTAGCCATCCCATTGATTGATACAGTGTGTTTACTGATACGGCGCCCCTTGCGAGGTCTCTCCCCTTTTTGCGCAGGCCACGATCACCTGCACCACCGCTTGTTGACTGCGGGCTTTTCGCTTGAGCAGACGGTACTGGGTCTATATCTGGCCGCCAGTCTGATGGGAGCATTCGGCTTGATAGGATACTTCTACAATTTCAGTGAGGCGGCGATGTTCTGGATTTTCATCGGACTGTTCATTATGTACACCGCCATGGGTTTCCGTGGCACAAGAAAACCAACCTCACCAGCGCACCACCAGGCCCATCAGTGACTAACGGGAAGCATTCAGTGGCTGTATACCGGTAAGTTGACCTCCTGCTCCCCCTACGCCTCCACTTGCACCTCCCTCTCCACGCTCTTGTTGGCCCCCATCTCCTCCGGCATGTGCAGAATTACTCGCCTGGCATCGTCATTGCCTTAGGCCCTGCGGACCTCTAGGGGCCGGCCAGTGGATACGGCAGGCGGCCGATGTGGTCAATATGCACGTGTGTCACCACCGACGCTCTGACACACTCCAGATCGAAGCGGATGCGATGATCGATTTCGCCCTGCTGCCCAGCCTCGACGCCCTGAAACAGGCCGCAGTCCACCAGCACGTGAAACCGCTCGCTGGCGATGTAGCGATGGCAGCTGCCGGTGACGCCGTCGGCAGCGCCGTGGTGCTGGAATTGGGGGTAAGGGCCTGGGGTCATGGTAGAAATTCCTCTCCTGCGTTCACCGCACGGTCAACTGTCCCAAGCATAGCCCAGCCATCCAGGACAGGCCTCCCGCGCGCCGCCCTGCTATCATCCCCCCGCCACCTTTCTTGGGAGAACGCCATGCGCCAGTGGGTCAACGAAGCCATCCAGAAGATCGACGCCGACTTTCAGCGCTCGGCCGACACCCACCTCATCAAGCTGCCGCTGCCGGAATTCCCCGACATCGACGTCTACCTGAAGGACGAGAGCACCCACCCCACCGGCAGCCTCAAGCACCGGCTAGCGCGCTCGCTGTTCCTTTACGGCCTGTGCAACGGCCACATCCGGGAAGGCACGCCCATCATCGAGGCCTCATCCGGCTCCACGGCCGTGTCCGAGGCGTATTTCGCACGCTTGCTCGGCCTGCCCTTCATCGCCGTCATGCCCGCCTCCACCGCCCTCGAGAAGGTGCGACTGGTGGAGTTCTACGGTGGCAGCTGCCACATGGTGGACAAAGGCACACAGATTTCCGACGTGGCCGCCGCCCTGGCCCGCGAGCGCGGCGGGCACTTCATGGACCAGTTCACCTATGCCGAGCGTGCTACCGACTGGCGCGGCAACAACAACATCGCCGACAGCCTGTTCCGGCAGATGGAACAGGAGCGCTACCCCGTGCCCCGCTATGTGGTGATGAGCACCGGCACGGGCGGCACCTCGGCCACGCTGGGGCGCTATATCCGCTACCGCCGCTTCAATACCGAGCTGGTGGTGGTCGACCCGGAGCACTCGGTCTATTTCGATGCCTGGCACAGCGGGCGGAGGGATCTGTGCATCAGCCAGGGCAGTCGCATCGAAGGCATTGGCCGGCCTCGGGTGGAGCCCTCGTTCATTCCCAGCATCGTGGACGCCATGCACAAGGTGCCCGACGCCGCGTCGATGGCCGCGCTGCGCTGGCTGGAAACGCGCATCGGGCGCAAGGCCGGGGGCTCGACGGGCACGAATCTGTGGGGGGCTCTGCAGCTGGTGGCCGCGATGGATCAGGCCGGGGAACGCGGTTCGGTGGTGACGGTGTTGTGCGACACCGGCGAGCGTTATCTGCACACCTATCACGACCCGGCCTGGGTGGCGCGGGAGATCGGCGACATCGAGCCGTGGGCGCGGCAATTGCCGTGAGATTGCTTCCATGCATTTTTGAAGTTGAACTTCAATATTGCATGGATTTGCCTGCCCACCTGCTGAGCCACAACCCAAGCGCCGCCCCCAGCGCGTCGGCCAGCACATCGCCCGCCGAGGCACTGCGGCCCGGCACCCAGGCCTGAATCAGCTCAGTCAGCCCCGCAAACAGCAACAAGCCCAGCGCCAGGGCCCAGAGCGCGCCGCGCGGCTCGCGCCAGCCGCGCCCCAGCAAGGCGCCCGCCACGAAGAACAAGCCCGCGTGCACCAGCTTGTCGAGCGGCAACAGCGGCGGCGTGTCCGATGACGGCGGCAGGTTGAGCAGCGCCTTCACGAACTCCGCCACCTGGGCCACCACAGCGCCCGGCAGGCTCAGCACCACGAGAACGAGCAACAGGAATGACACGGCCAGCCAGCGGTAGCGGCGCGTGCGGGCGGAAGGGTCACGGGGAAGAAACGGCAGCATGGGGCTCCAGCGGGGCAGGATGCAGCATCGTGCATATTATGCTTGTGCGGTGAAGGTCGCCGGGGCAATATGCACGCTCATGCATCCTAAAGTCAAAGGCAGATCATGGACACCGCGCACATCGGCAAGCTCATTCGCGACACCCGCCAGGCCCTGGGCATGCGGCAGGACGAACTCGCCAGCGTGGCCGGGCTCAGCACACGCACCCTGAGCGATATCGAGAACGGCAAGCCCAGCGCACAGATGGCGCTGGTGCTTCGCGTGCTCGATGCGCTGGGCATCGTCGTGACCCTGACCCCGCCCGCGGCCGCTGGCATGCCTGTGGCAGGTGAACCCTGATGCAATTCCAGGTGCGCTTTCATGATCGCCTGTGCGGGGTGCTCAGCATCGAAGACGAGCGCATGCAGTTCGCCTATGACGCTGCTTACCTGGCCGGCGGCGGCCCGGCACTGTCGGTCGCCATGCCCCTGCGCGCCCAGCCCTGGCCCGATGCCCAGGTGTTTCCGTTCTTCGAGAATCTGCTGCCGGAAGGCTTGCTGCGCGAATTGCTGGCCAGTGAACTGGGCACCGCCAGCAACAACTTTGAACGCCTGCTGGCGGCCACGGGCGGCGATGTCGCCGGCGCCCTGTCGCTGGAGCTGACACCCCAGACGCCCGGCGCCACACACGAGCCTGGCGCGGGAGACGCTCTGAGCGACGTAGCCCTGGGCGAAGTCGTGGAACGCATCAAGTCCCACCCCTTCCTGGTGCAGAACCCGCAGGGCATGCGGCTGAGTCTGGCCGGCGCGCAAAACAAGCTCCCCATCATTCTGGACGCCCAAGGCATCGTCCGCCTGCCAGGCACCCTGCCCTCCACCCACATACTGAAGCCCCCATCCGAGCGCTTCACGGCACTGGTGGAGAACGAAACCCTGTGCATGCGAGCCGCCGCACGCGCCGGCCTGCGCGTGCCGCGAACCTGGCTGGTGCCCTTTCGCACCGCCGCCGACACCCTGCAGCACGGCTATGTGGTGCAGCGCTATGACCGACTCGCCCTGCCCGATGGCAGCACCCAAAGGCTGCATCAGGAAGACACCTGCCAGATTCTGGGCATCCCGTCGGCCCGCAAGTACACCCAGGACGGTGGCCCGGGGTTCGGTGAGGTGTTCCGCGTGTTGCGACAGTTCACTGTGCCGGCGGCCGTCCAGCAGCAGGAACTGGTCCGACGCATGATCTTCAACCTGCTGATTGGCAATCAGGATGCCCACGGCAAGAACGTCTCGCTGCTACACGCCGGCGGTCAGGTCGTGCTGTCCCCTGCCTACGATCTGGTGTGTACCGACGTGTATGACGGGCTGAGCGAGCGCTTCGCCATGCCCATCGGCAAGGCCTGGCACTGGCGCGAGCTGAATGACGCGGCACTGGATGACTTTTTGGCTGACACCGGCGTGGCCCTGCGTCGCCAGGCAAGCGTGCTGCGTCGCTTCATTGACAAGGCCACCGAGGCCGTGGCCCTGGAAGCGGCTGCCTTGCAGCAAGAGGCCCTGCCGGGCAGTCACGCCACACTGTCGCAGATTGTTCGCATCACGCAGCGCCACGCGATCCAGCTCAAGGCGTGGTTGAGTTGACTCTGTAGGAGCCTGCTTGCAGGCGAACGCGTGAACTGAAAAATCTATTCGCTTGCAAGCAAGCTCCTACAAGCAAGCTTCAACAATACCTTGCTAGAATCGCGCGAAAATTGCGCACACGGAGCTTGCCCGCATGAAAATCCTGGTCACCGGCACCGCCGGCTTCATTGGTTCCCACGTGGCCCAGCGCCTGCTGGCTCGCGGCGACGAAGTGGTCGGCCTGGACAGCATCAATGATTACTACGACGTGCGCGTCAAATACGGCCGCCTGCAGCGCGCTGGCATCCGTGAGGCCGACATCGCCTACAACACGCTGCTGACCTCGCGTACACAGCCTGCGTACCGCTTCATCCAGCTGCAATTGGAAGACGCCGAGGCGCTCAACGCGCTGTTCGCCGCCGAGCGCTTCGACGCCGTGTGCAATCTCGCCGCCCAGGCCGGCGTGCGCTATTCGCTGCAGAACCCGCGCGCCTACATCGACGCCAACATCATCGGTTTTTTGAACATCCTGGAAGCGTGCCGCCACCATGGCGTGAAGAACCTGAGCTATGCGTCCAGCTCGTCGGTGTACGGCCTGAACGAAGAGCTGCCCTTCTCCACCCGGCACAACGTGGACCACCCCATCAGCCTTTACGCCGCCAGCAAGAAATCCAACGAACTGATGGCCCACACCTACAGCCACCTGTTCGGCATTGCCACCACCGGGCTGCGTTTCTTCACCGTGTATGGCCCCTGGGGCCGGCCCGACATGGCGCTGTTCCTGTTCACCAAGGCCGCGCTGGAGGGCAAGACCATCGACGTGTTCAATCACGGCCGCATGCGGCGCGACTTCACGTACATCGACGACATCGTGGAGGGTGTGGTGCGCGTGATCGACAATCCGGCCAGGGCCAACCCGGAGTGGAGCGGCCTGGCCCCGGACCCGTCGACGTCATCGGCGCCGTGGAAGGTGTACAACATCGGCAACAACAACCCGGTGGAGCTGATGGATTTCATCGAGGCCATCGAGCGCGCGCTGGGCATGAAGATCAAGAAGAACCTGATGCCCTTGCAGGCAGGAGATGTGCCGGCCACGTACGCAGACGTGACCGACCTTGTGGAAGACTTGCACTATCAACCCGCCACGCCGGTGCAGGTGGGCATTGACCGGTTTGTGGCGTGGTACCGGGAGTTCTTCAAGGTGTGATGCTGACTAATCGTAGGAGCTTGCTTGCAAGCGAACCCTTCTGTAGGAGCTTGCTTGCAAGCGAACACTCCAATGCTCACGACACCAGATAATCGTCCATATCCCCACCGGCCGCGAGGATCTCGTTCACCCAGTTCGGCCGCTTGCCGCGCCCACCCGCCCAGGTCTCGCCATTCGGGCCCTGGTACTTCACCACGGGCGCTTTCTTCTTCGTGGCCTTGGCCTTGGTGGTCTTGGCCTTGGTCGCCTTCGCTGCCGGCTTCTCGGCCGCTGCGGCGCGCGTGCGCTTCACCAGCCCCAGCTCGGCGGCGGAGATGCCGTAGGTCTTGATCTTTTCCTTGATGTCCGCGATGGCCGCTTTCTTCTCGGCAACATAGATGTCGTCGGCCTGCTTCTGCAGGTCGGTGATGCGGGCGCGGATTTCGGCGTATTTGCTCATGGTAGGGCCTCTTTGGTGTCGTCTCATTTAAAAAATGGCAATCATCGCTGCAGTGCACTCACAATCTGTTTCACAGCGTTCTCGGGCGCGAACAGGCGCTGGTACAGGCTCCTGCAACGCGCGTGAAAGTCAGTTGTGACCTGCAATTCCTGCAACACCTGCATGGCGAGTGCATGCAATAACTCCGTGTCTGTTCGCGTCGATACCACACCAACGCGATTTGATTGAATCATGTGCTCAAGATCATTTCCCGGATTGATCAGTGCCAACACGGGCAAGCCCGCCTGCATATAGGAAATGAACTTGCCTGGAATATTGTGCGTCTTGTGCCGAACATCAAGCGCCACAATTCCCACATGGCACTGCGCATACAGTCCCGGAATTTCATCCGGCGCAATCTCGTCAAAGAACAATACATTCTGCAGACCCAGCCGCTCGGCTTCAGTCCTCAAGCGCAGGCTGTCACTCCCGCGCCCCACAAACACAAAGCCTGCGTCGGCTTGATCCTGCATGGCGTGCACAAAAGCCAGTATGTGATTCATGCCCTGCGCTATGCCCATATTGCCGGCGTAGACAAAAATCCTGCGCCCGGCCAGCGCAGTGTTCTCAATCCTGATGGGGCATTTGCCCGGTGGGGCATCTGACAGCCAATTCTGCAGAACTTCCAGCCGCCGACCAGGCTGAGACTGCCATTGTTCAAAATAGACACTGTTCCCCGGAGTCTGAATGCCGATGACATTCGCGACCGAATATTGGTAATTGGCAATTGCCCTGAAAAATAGATAAGGCAGACCTTTGCCCATCAAACCCATGTCCACTGCCCACTCCGGAAAAATGTCGCGAATGATCAAGTAAGACGGACATGCACTGGCATCTTTCAGGTAACGCACCATAGGCCCAAGAAAAATGGACGGCGAATACCACACCACGGCATCCCAGTGTACTGCCGCCATCGAGGACTGACGGTAGTGACGCCTCATCAAGAACGGCATCAGCAGTTCCGCCAGTGTGCGGCGGACATACCCCACATCCTTGGTACGCGGTGTCTTCAGTCGCAACACCTCTACTCCATCCAATGTCTCCAAGCACCATGACTCCGCTTGCTGTGGACTGGCAACCAGCACTGTCAACGCATGCCCTTGTCGGGCAAATTCCCTCGACAGATCTCGCAGCTGCACGGCCCCGGACGTACGCAAGGGCGGAAAGGTGTCGGCGATCAATGCAATCCGCATGCGCGAGATGGCCTCAGTATTTCTTCCAGACCACGCGATTGACGTAGTCCGTGTAGCTGTGAATGATGCGCACCACCTTGTCCGACACATTGGGCATGCTGTAATCCGCCACGCGCAACACGGTTCTGTCCTCACCCCGCCCCTGGTGTTCCAGAATCGCCAGACCCTGCATCACTCTTTCAACCCCCAGCCCCACCATCATCACTGCTGCCTCTTCCATGCCCTCCGGGCGCTCATGAGCATCACGAATATTCAGTGCAGGAAAATTGAGAATGGATGACTCTTCATTGATGGTGCCGCTGTCGGAAAGCACCGCACGAGCCGCTATCTGCAAACGATTATAGTCGGCAAACCCGAGTGGCTTGAGCAATTGCACGCGAGGACTGAAAGTCACGCCGGCAGCGTCTATACGCTTTTGCGTTCGTGGATGCGTGGACACAATCACCGGCAAGCGGTAATGCTCGGCAATGGCGTTGAGCGTTTCCACCAGCGCGGCAAAATTCTTGTCGGAGTCGATGTTCTCTTCGCGATGTGCGCTGACAACAAAGAAATCATGCGCTTCCAAGCCAAGACGCTGCAGGATGTCAGAGGCGTGAATGCGCGGAAGATAGTGCTGCAACACTTCGAACATCGGACTGCCCGTCTTGATCACTCTGTCGGCCGGCAAGCCTTCGTCCAGCAAATATTGTCGCGCGATGGAACTGTACGTCAGATTGATATCGGCTGTGTGGTCAACAATGCGCCGATTGATTTCCTCGGGCACACGCATGTCGAAGCAGCGATTGCCGGCCTCCATGTGAAACACGGGAATCTTGCGGCGCTTGGCGGGAATCACCGACAAGCAACTATTGGTATCCCCAAGCACCAGCATGGCGTCCGGCTTTTCGGCGGCGAGCACCGCATCGACAGCAATGATCACCTTGCCAATGGTTTCAGCGCCAGAGTTGCCAGCCGCGTTCAGGAAGACATCGGGCTTGCGAATGCCGAGTTCATCAAAAAAAATCTGATTCAGCTCGTAGTCATAATTCTGGCCTGTGTGCACCAACAGATGCTCACAGTGTTCGTCGAGTCTGGCCAGCACTCGGGACAATCGAATGATTTCCGGTCGTGTGCCGACCACTGTCACTACCTTAAGCTTTTTCATGTTCAACCTTGCAGGCGATAGTGTCGGGCCGCTCACGATCAAAAACTTCATTGGCCCACAACATCACGATCATTTCGGTGTCGCCGATGTTGGTGATGTCATGCGTCCAGCCTGGAATCGTCTCGACTACTTGCGGCCTTTCGCCGCAGGTTTCCAGATGGAAAAGCTCCCCTGTGATCATGTGGCGAAACCCGAACCTGGCGCTGCCCTTGATGACCAGGAACTTCTCCGTCTTGGAATGATGATAATGCCCTCCACGCGTGATGCCTGGATGGGCCGTGAAGAACGAGAACTGGCCGGAATCCTGAGTCTTGAGCATTTCGACAAAAACACCCCGGGCATCTCCATGCACGGGCAGATCGTAAGTGAACTGCTCCTTTGGCAAGTAGCTGACGTAGGTGGCGTACAAGGCACGGACCAAACCGGCGCCCACGCGCTCCGACACCAACGAGGTGCGACAGGCCCCGAATGCCGCAATCTGCTGCGCCAACTGCCCCAGGCTGATCTCGTATTGCGGACTCACCTGCCGGCGCTGGCAGCCCTCGCCGTGATCGCGCAGCCAGGAAAGGAATGACTCCACCACGTCATCGACATACACCAGAGTGACGGTGCGGGCGGGATCGCTGATCTGTATGGGAAGCCCGTTCGCAAGGCTGTGGCAGAACGTGGCGACCACAGAATTGTAGTTGGGTTTGCACCACTTGCCGAACACACCCGGCAAACGATAAATGGCTACCGGATTGCCGTTCTCGCGAGCCAGCAGTTCAAGTGTTCGCTCGGCAGCCAATTTGCTCACGCCATAAGGGTTGTCCAGCGCGGCCTGAGTGGACGAGGCCAGCAGCACGGGAATGCGCTTCCCCGATTGCTGCAGGCTGCGAGCCAGTGTCTCGGTAAGCCCGGCATTCACGCGCTGGAAGGCGCCAGGATCTGGAGGACGATTCTCCCCCGCCAGGTGCACCACCGCGTCGGCAACGCGAAGTTTTGCCAACAATTGCTCGTCGGAGTCATCGCGCCCTGACTGCAAGACGGAAAATTCAGGAAGTTCACTGAGCCGAAGGCAAAGATTCTTGCCGATAAATCCGAATGCACCGGTGACGAGGATATTCAAGGATCATTCCTCAGGCTGAAAAAATTCACCGCGGATGCTCGCCTGCATGAAACTGAGTTTCATTAGCAAGGCCTGCATGCTTTCTACATCCAGACGCGTCGTGTTGTGAGAGTTGTAGTCAATCGCTTCGGATATTCGCACTTCACCTTGATCGACATACTTGCCGTAATTCAGATCACGCATGTCGGGCGGAATGCGGAAATAGTTGCCGAGATCTTCAGCCGCCACACGCTCCTCACGGCTCATGAGTGCTTCATAGAGCTTCTCGCCATGCCGAGTGCCAATGATGTGGATGGGATGCTCCGGCACCTTCAACAAGCCGCACAACGCCTTGGCCAGTGTTTCGACGGTCGCTGCCGGCGACTTCTGCACGAAGATGTCGCCAGGGCGGCCATGGTTGAAGGCATACAGCACCAGGTCCACCGCATCGTCGAGCGTCATCATGAAGCGTGTCATGTTCGGGTCGGTGATGGACAAGGGTGTGCCCTGCAGTATCTGCTCGACGAACAAAGGAATCACCGAACCTCGCGAAGCCATGACATTGCCATAGCGCGTGGCACAGATCGTGGTGTGATCGGTGATGCGCGACTTGGCGACAGCCACTTTTTCCATCATCGCCTTGGAGATGCCCATGGCATTGATCGGGTAGACAGCCTTGTCGGTGCTGAGGCAAACCACGCGCTTGACACCACTGGCTATTGCCGCTTCCAGGACATTCTCTGTGCCCATGACGTTCGTCTTCACGGCCTCCATGGGATGAAATTCGCAGGACGGAACCTGCTTCAGCGCCGCCGCATGGAAAATGAAATCGACCCCGCGCACCGCATTCAGAACGGACTGGTAATCACGCACATCACCGATGTAGAACTTGATCCTGGCGTTGTTGTACTTCTTGCGCATGTCGTCCTGCTTTTTCTCGTCACGGCTCAGGATGCGGATTTCACGCAGATCGGAATTGAGCAAGCGTCGCAGGACGGTGTGGCCGAAGGAGCCGGTGCCGCCGGTGATCAGTAGAACTTTGTTGGCAAACATAGCCGTACCTAAGTTAGAAGTCGATCCTTTGCCTTACCTGCAACTTTCATGAATAGAAAAATTAATCGTGGCAATATAGTTCGTGAACATTGACGTTCTCATAAACTGCCATCACTTTCAGGCAGAACTGACTTGATGTCATAAACCACCCGGGTCGAAGTGGGTCGAATTGAATAATTGGAGAACTCACGATGCGCAACGGCAAGTACAACTGCCGCATAGTCCGACAACTGCGGCCAGGTATTCCCGGGAAGCAAGCCGACTCCATACTCTTGTAGAACTTCTTCTGGATTGGCCCAAGGATCGTATACGTCCACTTCACAACCAAAATCGATCAGCTCTCTTATCACATCTACAACTCTTGAATTGCGTATATCTGGGCAATTCTCCTTGAACGTGATTCCGAGAAGAAGGACACGCGCCCCTTCAATCTGCATTCCCTTTCGAATCATTAATTTAATAATCTGATTGGCGACGTAAATTCCCATATTGTCGTTGAGACGACGTCCTGCAAGAATAATTTCCGGATTGTAGCCAAGTTCCTGCGCTTTTTGTGTTAAGTAATAAGGGTCTACTCCAATGCAGTGGCCACCAACCAGGCCAGGTTTAAACGGTAGAAAATTCCATTTTGTTGCAGCAGCTTCAAGTACATCCTTAGTTCGGATACCCATGCGGTTAAATATCAAAGATAACTCGTTCACAAAGGCTATGTTCACATCACGCTGAGCGTTTTCAATAACCTTGGCAGCTTCAGCAACTTTGATTGAGGGAGCCATGTGTGTGCCCGCGCCAATAATGCTGGCATATAACTGATCTATAAACATGGCAATTTCAGGCGTCGAGCCTGATGTCACTTTCTTGATTTTCGTCAGCGTGTGAAGTTTGTCACCAGGATTTACACGCTCAGGCGAATAACCGCAATAGAAATCGACGTTAAATTCAAGTCCAGACGTTTTCTCGAGCACCGGCACACAATCCTCCTCTGTTGCGCCTGGATACACTGTCGATTCGTAAATAACGATGTCGCCTTTTTTAAGCACCTTCCCTACAGTTTCAGATGCACCAAGCAGTGGCGCCAAGTCAGGCCTGTGGTACTTATCAACGGGTGTTGGAACTGTAACTACATAAACATTGCAGTTTGAGATCTCTGTAAGCGCCGTCGAAAACTGCAGACCGTACTCCGCACACACGTTACGAAGATCAGCCTCATCTACTTCTAAAGTTCTGTCTCGGCCACCACTAAGCTCACGAATGCGATCAGGAGAAATATCAAAACCGATTGTTGGATATCTGCGTGCAAACTCAACGCATAGGGGCAACCCGACGTACCCTAGACCTATGACAGCAATTTTTACCTCAGGCATTTATATTCCTGTTTTACTGACCAATGCTTTCTTGGAGAAATAATTATTCTTGACGACGACTGTCTTATGTCGCCTTTTTTGACACTACATTATTTAAAAACCTCATTGTTTCATCTGCGCATTTTTCCCAACTGTAATTAGCAGCAGAAGACCAACTTGCTGCCGCAAGACGGCTTCTCAGTTCAGGCGACTCTATCAGTTCCTCCAAAACGTGTCCGATAGATACCGAATCTTCAGGGTCGAAGTAAAGGCCATCCGACTTAAGGAATTCGGGCATAGGTCCCTTGTTGGAGCACGCGATAGGAAGTCCTGCGGCCATCGTCTCCATCAGAATATTCGGCATGTTTTCGCAACTGGATGCAAAAACTCCTACGTCGGCACTTTGATACAGCTCTTCCAATTGGGTGTACGGAATCTCACCTTTCCAGGACACCCACTGCTGCTTCTGATCCCAGCGCTGAATTGACGACTTCAATTTTCTTAGCGCCTTAGGATGTGATGTGCCGACTAGATCCAGTGTCACCGGCCATCCGTGGGTAGTCCGCAACCGCGCTACTGCCTCGACCACCACCCATTGGTGTTTGTACATATCGATATTGGACACATACAGCAATCTAAATGGCGCATCAGCATTGCAGTCCGATATAAGACGTTGCTGCCTGGGAGGTGATTGAAATCTTGCATTTACTCCATGCGGAATAACTGTGAATTCTTTATTGACGTGTCCACATACAGCGGAAACTTTTTGGTGGGCGTACTGAGATAAAAATATCAATCCATCGGCGGAGCGAAAACTGCGAGATTGTACCAACCGTAATAGCAGTAACTTTAAAGTCAGAAACGAAAATCCGTAACGGCTGAGTTCGCGCCACTCAAAAGGCAACATGTTTCTGCTCATAGTGACCACCGGCCTGAAATCTCCAGAAAAACTCCCTCCTGGCACAAACAGCACATCGCATCCGGAGGAGCGAGCAGCTTCTGATAATTTGAATTTTTGCCACATAGAACGACGCAGCAAACCATCCTCTAAGGCCGGCACATGTACCTTCTGCAACCATTCACTGTCTTTAAGAAGCGCAAGTGTTGAATATCGTCCCCAAACGACGACCTTTTCAATACCATACTTTTCTGGTTCTGCGGCGGCCAAGAGTTCGATCAAATGCGTTCTTCCCCCTCCTCTTAACAAATTGGCAGCGTCAATTCCAACAATATACGTGGGGGGGGCACACGCTTCCTGTGCGGTTTCAACCATTAACACTGCTCCCATCAGAAGTCGCTGGCCCCTCGCCTCTCGCAACCAGATGGGAAACCCTTAGTATTTCTATATTTTTTAATCGGGCTCTCTCACACCATTCTTTCGCAGTGGACTCAGTTTGAGGTTGGTCATATGCAGGAGCCAGCCAGTCAAAAGTATCAAGTAAAGCCCACTCCTTCATTTGGATAGCGGTAAGTGGCAAAATCCCATCATAGTTGGCTACGGGCACCAACCTTTTCACAAACTTTCCAACCACAGGAATCCTGTTCAAGGTAATACTCGCAGCCAGCATCGGCGGCACGGTTGCTTCCAAGAACTTGAAAAGCTTCTGCTTCTGTATTCTTTTTGTACATGGCCGCAACCAGAATTTAGGAAGCAAGAAGGCTTTAAAGGTTTTTTCGTAATAATCCACACACAGCTGACCACCGGCAGTTAACATTGGAGGAAGCGAAGCAAACGCTTTAGCTACATTCGGGGTGTGTTGTAAAACTCCGAGCGAATAAACATAATCAAATGATCCTGGCTCGAAAGGAAGTGCATATATGTCACCTTGGACAACATGTAGATTTGGGTAATGCTTTAAATTTTTATAACAGGCGTCCGCTGCGGTTGAGTAATCAAGAGCCACCACCTGAGCACCGGACTGCAGCGCAATCTCCGCAAATCTTCCAGCACCACATCCAGCATCAAGTATCCATTTGTTGCGCATTTTTTCTGGATGCCATCCTGTGGCTTTCCAAAAGCGATCCCCAGAGATTGAATGTCCTGAATAGCTATCGAGCTGTGTTTTTGCGAAATGATTCCACTGCATCCCAAAGTTATCAGCGTAATTGGATTTGGGAACAAATCGAGGAATGCCATTTTTTATACGATAACAATGATTCCCCTCCGCCGAAACCAGCCAGCCATCATCGATATCCAACTCGTTAGTCGTGCTAGAATCCAAGCTCAAGCGCGCTCCGGTTTTTGGGCAGCGTAGCAAATCAAGAATCTCAACCTTCATATGCGGTCTCCGTCAACATTAGAACGAGACTCCATACTCACGGCGCCATAATTCGAACATCACCAGAGCAAAAAGACGCTCACTATTGCTGTAGCCCTTATTTTGCCCCTGCAGTAATTTTTCAACTGCTTTGGTATCGAAACAGCATTGTGGATCAAGCAAAATCTCTTCGAAAAACGATCTGAATGGTCCGGCTTTCAGCCACGAGCCCAGCGGAATGGAAAAACCCTGTTTACGCTGCTGGTCAAACTGGGGAGGAAGTACTCGTTGGGTCAAACGCTTCAATAGAATCTTTTTATCTGACTCAGTGGCCTTCAAGTGCGAAGGCACTCTTCTAAAGGCAAACTCAATCACTCTGTAATCCAAAAACGGTGCACGCAATTCCAGAGAATTCATCATGCTCGCTCTATCTACTTTGACCAGAATATCTTCCACAAGATAATTCGCGAAATCCATTCGCGTAGCACGCTGCAACAAATCAGGGGACTCTGGCACTCGGCTTTTAAATAAGCGCTCCGCGAAAGAAACTCTCTCGATTTTTCCTTTGACCAACCGTTTTCGCGATGTCGAATCAAAATAGGAGGCAATCAACGGCAAGCCAGTATCCAAATCCGCATTCAATCCTTGCAACCAATTGCGGCCTTTTATTCCTATCGGCAAGTACCTTTCAGCCACTAAAGCAGTAAGCTTACGAAGACTTGACGGAATGTGACGAAGTCTTCTCCGCATCCATTGCAGCCGGCTGTAGTGCATATAGCCACCGAAGAGTTCATCACCTCCATCACCTCCCAAGGCAACAGTGCAATGCTGACGCACAAGTTGGCTGACTAAGAAAGTGGGGATCATTGACGAATCCACAATTGGCTCATCAAATTGGCAAGCTAACCGTGGAAGTAAATCTACCGTAGCGTCTTGTGCCATTAATTCAGTGTGCTTTGTACCAAAGTGACGGGAGATCAGACGTGCATGGTCGGTTTCGTCCATTTTGCCGTGACCAGGAAATCCGATAGTGAAGGTCTGCACTTGACTTGAAGCTCTGACAGCCAAAGCAGTTATAAGGCTGGAGTCTACACCTCCGCTCAGCAGCACACCGACTGGCACGTCTGCAACCATCTGGCGACGAACTGCTTTTTCAAGCAATCTCTCTAGTTCATCAAGGAGTCCTTCGTCATCGAACTTACTATTAATATCAGTTTCCAACTCAGGCAACTGCCAATAGCACCATTTCTCAAGGTGACCTGTTTGCAAATCGAACATCATGGCATGCGCGGCTGATAGCTTGTTAAATCCTTCGACAATACAGCGATTTCCTGGTACATATCCCATTGCCAAATAACAATCCAATGCTTCATGTGACACACGCCTAGGTATCTTGGGGTCTACCAATAAAGCTTTTAGCTCGGAGGCAAAACGCAACTCACCGTTTGCATACCAATAAAACAACGGTTTCTCACCAGCACGATCGCGCGCCAGGAATACCGACTGCCTCCGCGAGTCATAAATTGCGAGCGCAAACATTCCATTAAAACGAGTCAGGCATTGAGTTCCCCATTCGTGATAAGCAGCTAAAATAACCTCTGTATCGGAACGTGAGCGGAAAAAGTGACCTTTGGCTACCAACTCCTCACGAAGATCAGAGTGGTTATAAATCTCTCCATTGAAAACAATACAAAGCGAACCAGTGACATCATGCATAGGCTGATGTCCAGAAGGGGACAAATCTATAATAGATAGACGGCGATGTGCAAATCCCACCCTACTATCGTGTGACCACCACTCTCCAGCATCGTCAGGACCTCGATGGATCATAGAATCGCGGCCATTATAGAGCCAATCAGCGTCGGCTTTCGGAGTCTTGCTGGCTGTTCCTACTATTGCACACATTGTAAACCTCCCTGTTCTAGTCGCACCGTAAACTAGAGTTCTCCAACCATGGTTGGTTGGCCAGATATTCCCAAAGAATCAGATTTCTAAGGCAGTCACGGGGAGGCTCTTCGTTGAATCCCCTTATCCAATTCTGTGTGATCTCTCGAATCTCATAAAGCGCACTGAACGAGGGCCCAAAATAGCCGGGAAGGTCACAAAAGAGCACTAGCACTAAGAATTTCCTGCATGAAAGCGGCAGCACTAATCAGCCTTTCTACTAATTGCGACGTAGCAATAGCCATCTAAGTATCCAGATTGAAATATTCGAATCAGCTTGGAGATTAATTCAATGAAAAAATGAGAACTTTTTCTTCTGCCCTGATAAATTTCTCCAGCCGATGAAATTGATATTTCCTGCAATCCAATTCTTGTCATAATTAGACGCATTTCCCAAGGCGTTATAGGATTAATATGCCCCTCTTGAGCGCATTCATTAAACTCGTCATACGTCCCATCGAGTAAGAATTTTAGTCTACTATGCCAAGAAGATGGGTTGGGAGTCGAAACTATAATATGGCCACCGGCTCGCACTAAATCACGCAACTGCCTCACATAACTCCACGGATTCTCAACATGCTCTATTACCTCAATGCCAATTACAACATCAAAGCTGCCAGAATGGACCTCTATGAATTTTTTAACTGCCAGATCGTCATGAAAATCAATTCTATGATAAGCTACACCTTCTGCGGCAAATTCGCTGCTCATATCTACCGCTGTAACCTTATAGCCTTCGTCAACAAGCCGCTGGCTTAACGCGCCTTGCCCCGCCCCCCAATCGAGCACTGTTCCTTTTGAGCAATTCTCACTAATTATGCGCAATATTTTTTCATGCAAGCCTGGAGTTGCTCTAATGAGAAGATTTTTATAATTAAGTGGCAAAGTTGTAGTCCTCTAACTAAAAAACTTCTTTATATTACTTATGACAAATGCCACCTCGTCATCACTCATCCTAGGGTGAATCGGGATACTTAAAGCATCCTCATTAAGTAATTCGCAGTTCGGCAGACTAACATCCATTTGTTTATATAGCGGATTCAGGTGTAATGGGTGATACCGCAATGTAGTATAGATTTTTCTTTCTAGTAGAAAGTGCGCAAGTTCATCTCTACGCGGAGCACGAATGCAATAAGTAAAGTAAGAATGACGATCCCCCTCCGGAGCATCAACTGGCAATATCAAACTCGGAATTTTTGTTAGCTCTTCCTGATATGTGCTCCAAATATCCTTCCGACGTTTTTGTAGAGAGTCAATGCGATCCAATTGGGCCAGTCCAATACTAGCTGCCATATTAGTAGGTAGCATTTTTATGAATGGCTCTTGTATATTGTATTCCCACCATCGAACACTGGAACCAGTAGCATTAACCGCGGCATCAAATCCCGATTTGCCAATACCGCAATAGCGCATAACTTTTGCTCTTTCTATCCATGAAGAGCTTTTCGCAGTGATTCCACCACCCTCTCCGACTGTGAGGTTCTTAACTGCATCATAACTGAATATTCCAACATCTCCGATACCCCCACAAGGTTTGCCTCTGTATGTACTATCTACAGCATGAGCTGCGTCTTCAATTACCGGATACCCCAGCGCAAGAACCGGATCCATGTCCACTGCAAGCCCCGCATAATGCACTACCATGACCGCCCCCGTCTTCTTAGTGACGCGAGCAGCAATGTCACTTGCTCTTACATTCATTGTACGAATGTCCACGTCGCAAAAAACTGGAACATGACCAGCCATAATTACCGCTTGGGCACAGGACACCCACGTAAAGCTTGGAACAATAACCTCTGATAAAGGCGGTAAATCCAACAAAGTCACAGCCATGAACAACGCATTCGATCCGCTGTCCACCATGGCAAAGTTATCAAGAGAGTATTTTTCCGTATATTTTTTTTCAAACTGATCTACCAGTTTGCCAAACCCCATCCATTGGCTCTTCATACATGAAACAACATTTGCGATTTCTTCATCGCCAACCATGGAACCGAAAACTGAAATCATTGACTGACCCATCCTTTTTTTGGGGGTTGATAACGCATAAAGTAGTACAATGCATGAGTTTCAATAATAACGAAGCCCATATTTTGGTACCAAGACACTGCAGGGTTACTCTTGAGTACTTTCAACGTAACGGGATCTCCCTTAAGAGTAGCCGCGTACTCAATCAGGGCAGCAAGTGAAAGCCCCATAAATCCTCGTTTCCCAAATTCCCTTATCCCCAGAATTACGTTATATACGTCCCAGGAACCTTCCTGCCATCGTATTCCTAAGCACCCAAATGCATGGTTTTCAAAAGTGGCCACAAACATAAGATCATACTTGCGCTGTAAATACGCCTGATACCAGATATCTTGTTGATAGGGGGTAATAATATCTTTGAAAAAAAAGTAGGCACTATTCTCATTCTTCCACAATCTGAGATTTTCCAAGTTTGACTCATCTACTGTTTTAAGAAGCAATTTTGGACTATTAGGAACTACAATCGAAACATTTGACTTATCAAAGTGATTCATATTTCTTACTCGAAATTCCGTCGATTTTTGAGCTTACGATCTTCAGCCAGCATTTCATTCGACTAAAAACATCGTGCCCCGAAGCATAAACTTTCGAATAACTGGATTCAGCAATAGAATTTCGCCAATCATCATTCTTGATTAACTCGCTTAGTTTCATTAGCAACTCTGTTTTATTACGGAACATCGCTATTTCCTTATCGGGCTCGAAGAGACTTGCTAAATCATCCGAATACTGACTTAGCATTGCCACTTTCATTGCAGGCACCTGAAAATTCCTACGCGTATAACTATCCCTATTAAGGGATGACAGAAAGCAAAGGGCAACTTTCGCACCGCAAATAGCGTAACGATAGTTTTCTTCAGTAGCAGGGGAAATTGGATATTTAGATCGCAAGGGACTGGAAGGTGCAAGCTTAGGAATCGCAGCAGCCCACCCTCCCCCATACAAATTCAATTTGTGGCCAGCATCAATAATCGCCTCTAGAAGCTCGACTCTACCATCGTCCTCGTAATGCCCAGCGAATACAACATCACATCTAAAGCATTCTGGTATATTCTCTCGATCAACCGGGAAGTCAACATTTGGAATGAAGTAAGATCTAAGCAAATGCACTGATTTTGATCCAAACCGAATATAGTCATCAATGTTGCTCTTTCGATAAGAAAAATGAACATCAAAAAGTGGAATGCTTTTCAAATAATTTCCCCATATGCACAATTTTTTATTAGCACTAAACGGGTTATCATTTGCGTATTGAATGAAAGTGCTCTCTGGAAGCATTTTTCTCAGTTTTCTAACAGTTCTTGGTGAAATCAACTGAACGTTGTAAAACCATATAATCTCAGGTCGAGATACTTCTGCTTTTTCCAAAAGCAGACGTTGCACTTTAGATACTGTTGGGCCGAGATTTAAACGATACTGCAATCGGTAATACATAGAATGGTAAACTGGCTCGGAGCTGCCGGCTTTCCAATAGCGAAAGTCATGAAACCAGCCAAATCTCTCTACCTCGCAGCCATGGGCCTCAAGTGCGAGGGCACAGGCCTCCTGATACCAAGGCCACATAAAATCTCCAACAATAAGTACCTTCATGCTACTCCGCACTTCTTTTTGAACTATGGAAGGTTGAACTTAAACCCAAAAAGGAGATTCAATCGACTTTTCGCCTCAAGAATTGAAATCAAAGTCACTGAAGTCGGCACTATGCTCGTCATTCATATCTGGAGTCCATGCGGGAGTTGGGGTGTTGACTACATAAGCGTCCTCGCTTCCCAGGTTATGAAGCGCTGCAGGCACACCAGCAGGGACAATAAGCGTTCGATAGTTGTATGATTCACCACTATAAACTACCTCATAGCCTGTCTTGACCTTCAGTATGAATCGAACATTTCCCTTTATGCAGGTAAAGCAACCAGTGCGGATAAAGTGTAAATGCGGCCCTTTCACCATATTCGGCGAAATAACCGTCAGATAAACCTGCTTCGGTTCCTCACCTACAGGGAAAAAACCATCATTGACATTGTATATTGGTACCAAAAATCCATTTGGTTCGCCGGCGGCATTTTTTGTAACAATTTTCGGATTAGCCTTGATAGTCAATTGCATTGAAATATTACCTCGAAAATATTCTTGATTTAATTGTGAATCTCCAAAATTCTCAACAGTTCACTGATCAGTTTTATTTCTTATTGCCCTCATAGTGCGACTACAGCCACGGTCTTGATTGTTCAAATCTACCTATGGTTAAACTCGGTTACTTTTTTAAGAAGTACTTAAGTGCGCTCGAAATAGTTGCAATTTTCTCATCAACTCTCATTGCTTGGACGCTCAGATTTCAAGTGATTCGAAAGCAGTCTGTCAATCCACGAGTACAACCTATCTATTGAAGCTATGTGCCTAATGTCTTCTGGTAAAAATCTTCCAATTCATGTGCAATATTCTTAATGTCGTACGAACGATCAACAGTTTCTGAGCGGTAGGATCTATCTTCAAGACCAAGGCCAAGGGAAACGAAGGTGTCAGCAGCCTCTACCCAGCTATTCACTTCCGGTTTATTTATTGCGCAAGGAAAACAGAATTGTGTAATAATGGCATCTCTTGGAATATCCTTAGAATAAATACAAGGGAGTCCATTAATTTGAGCCTCCAGCAATGCAATTCCAAATCCTTCAAAAAAAGAAGGAAATAGAAAAATATCAGATGCGCTCAAGATATCAGGGACATCTCTCCTAGGCCCAAGGAAGTACACGTCCTGTTGCAACCCTAATTTAATAACCATATCTTTGGCTTCTTTCATGGTCCCATAGTCGTCGCCAACCGCTAATAGCTTGGCGCCTCTATAAACACGTTTTACCTTCGAAAATACCTCAATCAAGAATTTATGGTTCTTTTGTTGAATACAGTTCCCCACATGACAAAAAACTAAATTATCAGCAAGCCCTAATTGTGATCTTACTCTACGCCTAGCCATCAAATTGAAGCGAAAAGTTGAATAGTCAACCGCGTTTTTTAGCACCACACCGTTGCCATAAAACATCTCTTTAAACGAATTCTTTGAACATGCTAATCGACCACCTTTACTGAGGTTATGAATAATAAATTTAAGCGGTATTCTCATTAATCTTCTGATGAAAGTTGATGCCTCATAGAAATTATGGTTGTGACTAACCAATTTTACATCAAGCCCTATACATGCAAGCAACCCGTATACGTTAGCCCAGCCAAGATGTAGATGCACAATTTCGTATTTTCCTTGTGCTATAACTTGACGCAACTCATACATCCATTTGATCTTAGACTCCTGCAACGGCGTCAAATAGAATAACTCGCCATCAAAAGCAGGGTCATCTTTGAATCTAAAATCAACCCCCCCCCTTCTTAGTACATAGTCAAAGGAGAAAAGCCCCATCTTAAAGTTACGATAGTAGACAAAGAGCAATGTTTCGTGCCCCCCAACCTGAAGCACCTTGTACTTGGAATCCGCCATAAATCATCTCTCATCCCAACAAGCCTCTCAAAATTGATGTTAGTAGAACTACATTTTTCAAATTGCGTTCCTTATTAGGATCTCTACGCCACGTTCTGGCTTCCACTCTAGAGCCGTCTGTCGAGCCCCCTCACCGATCACGCGCCTTAATGTTGGCTCCAAAGCTAAATTAACTATCAATCTAGAAAGAGCTCTGTAGTCTAATGCACTATATATAAAACCATTTTCCTTATGTCTTATTCGATCGACAACGGCACCGGCACCGTCTGAGCCTATAACCGGAACACCTAACGCCATCGCAAATATCGTTCCCCCGTATGAGTCGAAACGAGCAGGATGAACAAAAATATCTGAATTCGCGATGAGCAGCTTAAAATCTTCAATCTCCAACCAATTTTCAATATAAACAGTATGCTCCAGACCTAGCTTACTGATAAGATTCTTTAAATTATTGGCCTCATTACCGCTACCTACAATTACCACTTTTGCTCTACTCCGCAATTCTAAAGGAAGCTCAGCAATAGCTTGAATCATCAAGTCGTAGCCCTTCTCAAATATTAAACGACTACCTGCAGATATCAAAAAGCCCTCTTGCGGCACCTCGTAACGAAGAAATATTTCAGATTTATGCAAAGTAAAATCCGAAAGATTATCATCAACAGATACAAATATAGGTAGGTTCACGAGCATAGTTTCAGGGAAATCCAAATTTCGAAAATAGTCTATCGTCGTTTTACCTACACAAAACACTCTGCAGTGTGAATAACGTAATAGAAAATTTGCGAGCCATCTTAAGATTGCGCGTCTAAAGTTACTCTTCCGCATGGTATGCGGCCTATCGGTCCAGTGGTTAAATGGTCGACGAAAGAAGAAAAATAGTATATGCAATAGGAATGTATTTATATTCATCCAACCTACAATTACGAACTTTTCATTGCGATGCCGAATACAATAGTACAAGAATTTAAGATTCAATCCCGTACCGTATATCTCTGCAGTTAAGTGTTGGTGGGTAATATCTTTGACCCACTGGTATCTCCCGATGTCTTGTGCGCTAGCGTACCAAAGCTTTAACTGCACATCAGACCTATTAACAAATTGCTCGATCAATACATTGTTATGCGGGGTCGCAAGATCTTGAATTAAATTAATAACGATAGGCATTATTTTCATCGTCATGTCGCAAGATCTCGGGAATCTCTAAACTCTAAGTAGCCACCAGGGTTAAAATTTGCTTGTTCAAAAATTCTACTTATATACAAGGAAATGCGATAGAAAAATGAGAGAACAATCCAAATAATGATTGCATTAATCCCGCTTTTTTCACCGTACCAAAGAAAATGGGGAGCTGCAGTCACTATTGTAACTAGGAAGCTCAGGTTAATTACTGAGATTCGTCGCAACGCTCGTTGCTCATAATGCATTAGTAGGGAGGTCCAAATCGCAGGTATGACAAACACACCAAACATTTTGAAATTCAAGAATGGGACAACAGTAGCGTGCGTGCCACCAAGACCGTAACGCATTTCCCATGCGGGGCCTGCAGTGCTATCTAGAGGACGAATGTAACCTAAAGCGTCCGCCAAAAATCCTGGTGGCAACGATAAAAATATATTCAGATAATCTCCACCAAACTTAGCTGGAAGCAAATTATGAATGTGATCTCCAGATACACTCAAAGTTGTCAACAAAACAGCGGACCAAGTGCCGTGAAGCATATTTGAAAGCCCTAACCGTCCATCGCTAGCCATTTCAAATACTATAGAAACAGCATCACTCAGATTGGCTCCTACTGAGGTCTGCCGCATTCCTCCAACTACCATACTGAGAATAATCAGCAGAAAGGCACATATGAAAATTTTAAAAATCGAGGGACTTACAAGTCTTTTTCTCTTGACCAACTCTGCTGCCCAGTAGAAATACAATATGGAGAGCGCAAAGACCCAAGGCACAGACTCGCGGTCACCTCGTAAGAGTTGTAGCCATACTACAACGTAGAAAATTGATGCCAATGACAGACCTAATTTTAAGCTACGCCTATAATGATCTCGATCAATTAGAGCATCGGTAATGGAAAACGTCAGAATCACATATGAAATCATCCATGCAGAGCTAAAATTCATGCTTGCATGAATAGATTCGGAAGCTGTATACATCGAGGTAAAGATGCTTTCTTTTGGCGCACTGATCCAAGACAACCCCACTCCAATTATCATCCATACTATCCAAATCAGAAAGCTCAGAGGTTTGTGTAAAGCTATCCGCTCGATCTCGTCACTTAACCCAGCTCTTCTAATTGGCAAACGTATCATAGAAAGTCCAAATCCCATCCCCAATGCTCCGGTAGCTCCTATCATTGCGGTAAGTCTAATTATCTGCTCATCAAGCATATATGGATTTGCAACAAGCCCCCAGAGAACGACAGGGTTGCTATTAAAATCAAACCAAAGATATGGCGGAATATGTACGAACGGCAGTAGGAAAACTAGCAGCAAAATCAACATTAGCGCACCTATGCGCTTTTTTATCAGCTTAAAGTAGAAGTCGAATACAACTCCAGCCATTAATCCTAACGACATAATAATTGGAAAGTAAAAATCAAAGTGAAATAGAAGAATAGAGAGAGCGGAAAGAATGAAATAGAACAACGATATGACATTAAAATTTATTCTAGCAAAGCGATTATTTTTTCTTATTTCGGCCATCTGGCCTCCGCTTGTTCAAAATATAAGCTTCGATGAAAAAATATGAGGTCTTCTTGATAAATAAAATCTATACTTGCCTTATTTATATACTGATAAATCAAACTACAACATTTAGATAAATTTCCCACACTTCGGCACACGCTACAGTCACCAATTTTCTCAGCAATTAAAATTAACGTTTTAGCTATTCAATACTTGCAGTCGGCAAGTTCTTTGCTAGTTTGGCCATCCATAAAAAGTAAAATCCTGAGAAGATTACAAGGGCACCTAGAACACCCTCAATACCGAACCAAAACGCCCCCAAAATGTTTGCAGATACGCCGACGACTGCAGTAATAATTTTTGCTGCAAGCTGGGCCTTTGTACGTAACTCTGACATTAGTTTAAATGTAAATATCTGGGCCGATGCGAACAGACCTCCGGCGAGTACAATCCAAGGGAGCATATAGGAAATGCTACGGAAAGGTTCTGCTACTAACCAGTAGAATAGCCAGTCATGAGAAATCCACGAAACGCTAAAACAAAAAGCAGTTAGAAAGAGACCTGATAGCGCTATATACCAGCTAATTTTATGCACCGATGCGTTTCTCTCCACATCAGTAACTGAACCAGACCGCTGAAAAATTATCGGTACAATAATCCCGGTAACAAGCCCAACTATCATTCCAATCGGTGTGTAGCCTAGTTGAAAAAGAACTACATACTGCCCGACCTCTGCGGTTGTAGTAAATCGCTCAAGGGCCCATCGATCCGAAGCTTGTTGTAGCCAAATAAACAAGCCAGGAAAAGATAAAGGCCATGAAAAATTCCAAATTCTATTAATCCAGTTTTCAGCTATAGCAGGTTTATTATTATTACGATTCTCGAGGAAAAGATCTCTTAAAAAATACAATTGAGAAACTGTTAGCATGAAGGCAGCAAGTGCATATGCAATTATTACAGAAGCCCCGCTGCTACCAAATAAGCGTATGAATAAAATCGAAAGAAGTATTCTTAGGATCGCATCTCCTGCCACATGGATTGCAACATTCGCCCTTTTTCGAGCGGCACTCTGAATGCCATTTAGAGTAAGATAGATACTATAAAAGGAAGAATGCAACAGAGCTAAAGCTGATATCGGTATCCATCCACTCATGCCCACTAGGGAAAGAATAGCAATCAGAAGGAGTGAAATAGCAAGAATTATTATCGTAGAAATAAATAAAAGATATTTAGCTCCATCAAAATAGCCTTTTAAATCATTCCCTTCAATTGCGATTGAATAGTAGCGTTGAATCCCAGCACTTATTCCATTTGTCACTACCAAGTTCACAAGGCCGCCAATTGTCAATCCAAGAGCCAACCGACCGTATTCCGCGGGCTCAAGGTACTCAGTTAATATACGCACCGAAAAAATTGCCCCGATAATCGCTGACAACTGTGCGACCACCACCCAACCGACCTCAACTCCGATTCGCATAATTCTTTTTTTATGGATATAGCTCATCTAACAGCTTGCTTCATACAATAGGTTACTCGTAGGTGATCGCAAAATTATTTTTAGAAGACTTTATAGTTGATCGTATGTGTTTTTTGTCAAATTTAGCCGTCTATTTAAGAGTGCTTATAAAAATTAGCAGCTCTTGTTATCCGCCATTTCTACTATGAACCTTTAGAAATAAAAAATCTGTAGCCTGCCGGGTTTCTTCGCGCCATTCAAAACGTGACAACGGCTTCGGTTTAGATTCTTAAAATGCAGTTCTTGCTGAATTCGATTGATCACTTGTTCGAAGAACTTTAGTTTGGTCGAACATGACTCTAGTGCTCTCGCAAGATCTCGACGACTGCCTTTGCTTCCTGGCGAACTCTGAACCATTAAACAGACGGAAAGGGACTCGTCGCGAAACTTGTTGTTGAACCTCTAGGCTTTTCCAATCTGCCATGGCTTGCCCGCACCAATCAATGAAATGCCAAAGTCATTCTTTAGCACCCAGCGAAGTAATGCTCGAGACACAAATTCTGGCTAGTTGTGTTGCAGCGCAACTCGAACACTGATCAACAACGAAGGGACTTCTATTACCCGATTGGAGCCCTCGACGTCGATGCTAGACACTTGCTCGTCCATAACCGTCAGGCATCTGATCTCAAGGTCACCTGCGCACGCATCAAATACGAAATCATACGCCCAGACCTGATTGGCTATCATCGGCGCTAGTCTGGGTGGTCATGTATTTGACTTGCGGCCGCCTGAACGTTTTCGTGGGCCCTGCAAGCCCACCCTCGCCCACAGAGTGTATGTGCGATCTGCCCTGACTTCCTCGCCTGCGCCATGGGTGAAACTCTCTATTCGTCGATATCCGTAGCACCGGCACTTTGCAGACAGCACCCGCACCTATTCAATCGTGGGTTCATTACATAGGCGCGTTCACCACTATTGCGGCGATTTCATTGAACACTTAGATATCAAGGACGTGCTCAGCAAGCATCTTTTTCAGTCTTACATTCTCCTGCTCTAACCGCCGCAGTCTGCGAACCTCATCTACAGCCATGCCGCCATACTGCGTTGCGCTAAGTGTAAATGCTTAGCTCGCTGACCCCGTTGGCCTTGGACACCGTAGACACTGATGTGCGGTCCGAATCGCGCAGCATTTTCAAAATCTGCTTTTCTGTTAGTCGACTTTTTCTATACCTCACCGCGATTGAGGGAACCATACTCTCAACAATTTCTTGGCGCAAAAATAGCCGGGGAGGTCACACCAAGAAATCATTACGAATTTCAAGCTATAGAATCTGAAGCATCCAGAAGAATATAACCTTTCATAAGCGTATGGTTATAATCGCCAACCTTCATACTTCTTTATAAATTTAAGCGACGTAAATTGCTTAACAGTCCTATTTCTTCGCTAGTGTTAAACCACTTTTTTGTCGGAAGAGTGCAATAACTAGACTTAGTAGCCCACCAATAAAAATGCCGACAATCACAATTACAGATCGACGCGGCTCAACATTTACATCTGGAATACTTGCGGGATCTATAACTTTAAAAACATACTCTTCTCTAACGTCAGCCAACATGGTAATTCGCGTTTGCGACTCTATTAACTGATAGAACACTCGCTGCATGTCCACCAGCTGTGTCTGCTCCAATTGATTTCGGAGATAGGCGATGGCACTGGTTGCCTCACTAACATCTTGAGTTTTGATGTCCGCGTTGATGGCACTCACAAGCTTGTTGACCCACTCCGCTGCCTCGTCGGGGTTATGCCAATTGATCGCCACTGTGACGATGCCAGTGGTCCTGTCTGGCCCACCGACAGACAGAATTCTGGAAAAGGCTCGATAGGCTTCTTGCTCCGACGGTCGTCCACCCAGCAACAACCACGTGCCAGATACGGCATCGTAAATTTCAGGGTCAATCACACCTGTTCCAGTGCTTTTGTCCCACTGACCTGCAAACAAGGGCACGTACAAATTATTCTCTTCAATGAAGCGCCCAATGAACTGTCGTGAGCGCAAGGTGGCAATGGCGGTGCTGATATTGTCGCCACCACTTGCGCCCAGGTTAACCCCCAGCAAAGCGGCCGCACCTCCCAGCTGGCTGCCAAGTCCGCCCATGCTTTGTTCCGCGTCCGCCGGCGCCAGCACCGCCTCGGCTCTGTATATATCGGTTTGCATCAAAGCATAGATCACAGACCCAATAGCGAATACGGCAGTCACCCCAATGATCAACCACTTCTCGGCCCACAAAATGCCGAACAGTTCCCGCAGATCAATTTCATCTTCCTCATAACTGATAGTCTGGGGCACTTGCTGCTCGTTCATGCTCACTGCCCCACCCTCTCAATCGCCAGCAGCGTTGTCGAAATATTGAAGAGAATCTGCGACACGCTGGTCCAGATCTGCAGCTGGTTCGGCCTGTACACATCGAACGGCACGATGATGCTGTCGCCCGCGCTCAGGCGCTCGCGCTCTTCGAAGAACCAGCGCGCATCGCCATACGACACCACTTCACCGCTGGCCTTGATGATGTAGACATTGCCCCGGTCGGCCTCGGGCGCGAAGCCGCCACTGCGCTCGATGTAGTCGGCCACCGAGAAGCGGCGGTCAAACAAGTGCGACGTGGGACGGTTCACTTCGCCAATCACGCTCACTTCCTGCTGCGTGCGCGGAATCAGCAGCTGGTCGCCATTGCGCAGGATCGGGTCTTCCTCTTCGCGGGCCCTGCCCTCGACGATGGCCGGCAGGTCGATCACCAGGCGTCCGGTGGCCGTGACGTCGGCGATGCGATCCAGCAGCTCGGTGATGTCGCCACTGCCCTGCGCGGCGGCCTGATTTTCATTCTGCAGCCGCCGTGTGATCACCTCGCTTTCCAGGCGCTCACGGAATTCCTCCAGCATGCGCTGCTCGTTCAGGCGCAGCTCTTCGCGCAGGAAGATGGCGGCTCGCGGGTCGGCATAATTCGTCAGGCCGCCGGCGCGGGCAATCAGGCTGCTTATGGTGTCCTGCTTGGTGATGGAATAGGTGCCGGGCGAATTCACTTCGCCGCCGATGGTGACGGTTTCGTATTCGGTCCAGTTGGGCATCTGACGGATCACCAGCTGGTCGAAGGGCGACAGGACGAAGTCCCGCCCCGTGGCACCGGCACTGCGCAGGTCAAGCACGACATGACCGATCTGTCGGCCCACGGAAGGGTCGGCATCGAAGCGGGTGATCTCGGCCACGCCGGTGTCGGCACTCTCGTTCAGGCCGCCGGCCAGTTCGATCAGCCCCTCGACACTGAGGCCGCGGGTGAGCGGGTAGTCGCCGGGAAAGCGCACCTGACCGTTCACACTGACAATCTGCGTGGGCAGCGCAGTGGTGGCCTGGGCGCGCAAACGCTCCAGCGCATCTTCCAGCAGTTCTGTGCGGGGCTCATTGGTGTTGAGCACGATCACGCGGTCCTGCTCGCGCAGTGCCACTGTCTGTGTGGGGCGCAGCGTGCCGGCATCGAGCGCGTGGGTTTCCATGGTGATGCTGCCGCGCGTATCGGCGCGGCGCTCCAGCAACAGATGATTCAGCTCGCTGTTGGGCAACAGGCCGCCGGCAAAGCGAATGGCGGCATCCAGCGTCATGTCCCGCACCAAGGGGTACTCGCCGGGGAAGCGCACATTGCCGCTGACGGTCACCACCAGGGGCGGGCTTTCAAAGCTGGATTGCTCGTAGAGCAGGTCCACCAGCTCCTGCAATTGCAGCTGCCGGTTCTGACTGGCCCCGAATGTGTGCAGCTTGTCGCGGGCCTGCAGCGTCAGGTCGGCGGCCGAGCCCGGGTTGTTGATGGCATTGCCCAGGTCAACATAGATCAGTTCGATACGGCGGGTGGGCTGCGTCTCGCGGGCGATCAGGGCGTATTCCAGGTCGGGGTTGGGCAGCATGTTGCTGACCGAGGGCAGCACATCACTCACGCGCAGGCCCTGCCGCCACTGAAAGCTGCCAGGCCGGCTGACGTGGCCTTCCAGCATCACCACGCTTTCCACCTGGTCGAGCACCGAATACACCTGAATGACGTCCCCGTCGAACAATTGCGGATTGCCTGCCGCCTGGGCACTGAGATCCACGTCGACAATGGTGCGTTCGCCGTTCTCGTTGATGCGCTCGATGCGCGAGGCACGGGCGAAGGCTGTGGGGGTCAGGCCGCCAGCCAGGGCCAGGATGTCGGCCGGGCTGCTTTCGCCCTTGAGTTCGTAGATGGCCGGGCGGCGCACTTCGCCGGCAATGCCCACGGTCTGGCCGATGGGCGGAATGAAGATGACATCGCCGGGCAGCAACCGAGCATCGCCGCTGGTGTCGCCGCGCAGCAGCAGGTCATAGAGATCCAGCTCGGTGATCAATTCGCCGCTGCGCATCAGGCGCACACTGCGCAGCGAGCCAACACTGGTCACTCCGCCGCTGGCGAACAGCGCGTTGGTCATGGTGCTGAGGGAACTGACGGTGTAAGAGCCGGGCTGCACGGCCTCGCCCAGCACGAACACATTGATGGAGCGCAGCGCGCCCAGCGTGACCGAGGCGTTCTGGCCGATCAACTGATTGGTGACGATGTTCTGGATCTGGTCACGCAACTCCTGGAACGAGAGATTGGCCACGCTGACCGGGCCGATCTCGGGGAACATGAGCATGCCTTCGCGGGTGATCACCAGTTCATGCACGATATTGCGCTGGCCATAGAGCTGGATGACGACAGTGTCGCCCGGCCCCATCACATAGTTGGCCGGCACGGGAATATTGGTGGCCGGCGCAAAGGTGCTGGGCGTGCCGCCAAACAGTTCATAGCCGAACTGGCGCAAGGGCCGGGTGGTTTCCTGCAGCTGCTGATCACTGCTGATCTCGTCGCGCAATTGCCGCGCCTGGGCATCGGCCTCGATGGCGGGCGGCGGCTGATCGGCGCCCTGCACAGCGGTGGCAGACGCGGCAGGCAGATTGATTTCCTCGGGGATCTGCTGCTGGACTTCGCCCTGCTGCACACCAGCCTGCTCCAGCAGGGCCCGGCGCTCTTCTTCCGACAGGGATTGCAGCTGCGACAGCTGCGCGGGTGTCAACTGCACGCCTTGCGCATGGGCGCCCGACATCCCCGAAAGGCTCAGGAAAGCGAACAGGCCAAGCGTCGCGAGACGGGTGTGAAAATGCTTGAGCATCAGTGGTCTTACCCTTTTCATTGGTCTTGGAGACATCCTTGTGTCGAATTTTGACACGCTACCGCCCTGCCCGGGCATTCATGCAGCATCTGAAGGAGTGGCCGGTTCGCTTGCAAGCAAGCGCCCGCATCAACCTGCCCGTGCGAGTTGAGCCGGCATGAGGCTCAAGGCTTGCTCGCTGTGCAGGATATTCATCAACACAATAATGCGCTCGTCGGATGTCACCGCCTTGACGATGGCCTCCACGTACTTGAAACACCCTTCGGTGATCACGACCTTTTCGCCCGGCTGAAACAGCGCCACGGGCTGGATGTCGACTTGCTCACGCTGCTTCAGGGCCGCGATCAGCATGTCCGCCACGGGACACGGACTGCCGCTGAAGCTGACCAGCCGGCTGACGCCGCGCGTGGCATGCAGGGCACGCCAGTTGCTGTGTGCATCAAGTCGCACGAACACATAGCCGGGGAAAAGCGGTTCATTGAGGGTTTGCACACGGCCGCGCGCCAGGCGCTTGACTGTATGCACGGGCGCAAAGAATTCGAAACCCTGGTTTTGCAGGTGCAGCTCGGCGCGACCTTGCTGCCGGGCCTTGCATTGCAGGAGATACCAACGGGGGGCGGTGCTGGAGAGAGTCATTTTGCTGCACCTCCCTGAGCATGCACTGTCGAAGGGTCGCTGCACTGTGACAGCTCCCGTTCAATCGCTTCGATTTCCAAGCGGAGCGCTTCGTACTCGGCAATCTTGCGCTTGAGAAAGCGGGCTGTGAGCACTGCTCTGCTTTCGACGCCTGCGGGCGTGAGCACGTAAAGATAGCCCTTCTTGTTGTCACTGTTGCTGAAGTTGCGGGCCTTGATCAACCCCTTTTCAATCAGGGCTTTCAGGCAGTAATTGACCTTGCCCAGGCTGATCCCCAGTTCCTGTGCCAGCTGCCGCTGACTGATGTCTGGCTGCGCCTCGAGCTTGCGCAGGATGTGATAGCCGGAGTCTTCGGTCAGCATTTTTTGTTTTTTGTTCAATTCTTGATTTGTTCACTTGTTGAACAATGCTAATGCACCTGCTTGACACGAAGCAACTGGAACTTGGGGGGATTTCCAAGGCCCTGGCTTATGCGCCCGCAGTCACCAGCGCCTGCAGATACTGACCGTAGCCGTTCTTGGCCAGCGGGGCGGCGCGGGCCAGCACCTCTTCGCTGCTGAGCCACTGGTTGCGCCAGGCGATCTCTTCCAGACAGGCGATCTTCAGCCCCTGCCGGTGTTCCACCGTCTGCACGAACATGCTGGCTTCCAGCAGGCTCTCGTGGGTGCCGGTGTCGAGCCAGGCAAAGCCACGGCCCAGCACTTCCACGGTCAGATCGCCGCGCGTGAGATAGGCCTGGTTGACGCTGGTGATCTCCAGCTCGCCCCGCGCCGAGGGTTTCACCTGCTTGGCGATCTCGATGACATCGTTGTCATAGAAGTAGAGCCCGGTGACGGCGTAATTCGACTTGGGCTGCGCGGGCTTCTCCTCGATGGACACGGCGCGACGCTGGGCGTCGAACTCCACCACGCCGAAGCGCTGCGGGTCCTTCACTTGATACCCGAACACGGTGGCACCGCTGGCGCGCGCCGCAGACTCGCGCAGTTTTCCGGTGAAGCCCTGGCCGTAGAAGATGTTGTCGCCCAGCACCAGACACACGCGATCCCGCCCGATGAACTGCTCGCCTATGAGAAAGGCCTGGGCCAGCCCGTCGGGGCTGGGCTGGATGGCGTATTCGAAACGCACACCGTACTGCTCGCCGTCGCCCAGCAGGCGTTGATAGCCGGCGATGTCCTCGGGCGTGCTGATGATCAGGATGTCGCGAATGCCCGCGAGCATGAGCACGGAGATCGGGTAGAACACCATGGGCTTGTCGTAGATGGGCAACAGCTGCTTGGAAACGCCTTTGGTGATGGGGTAAAGCCGGGTGCCGCTGCCGCCGGCCAGAACGATGCCTTTCACTGACATTTTTGGGTCCTTGTTGTGGATTTCTGCAAACTGAGCTGATTCGAGCCGGCCGTACTATACCTGAGAGTGTCAGCCAAAACCGACGGTCAGTCGCACCCAACCGAAATTGAACCCGCCTGTCAAACTGTCGCAAATTTGAGCTAGCATCCCGCACCATCGAGTGGAACCGCCTGCAAGGAAACCCCTTCATCATGAAAATCACCATCTTCGGCACCGGCTACGTGGGTCTGGTCAGCGGCGCCTGTCTGGCCGACTCCGGCCACCATGTCATGTGCATGGACGTGAACGCCGACAAGATTGCCGCCCTGCAGAAAGGGCAGATCCCCATTTATGAGCCGGGCCTGGAATCCCTGGTGATTGAGAACGCCAAAGCCGGCACCCTGCACTTCACCAGCAATGCCCTGGACGCGGTGGCCTACGCCGACGTGATCTTCATTGCCGTGGGCACGCCGCCCGACGAGGACGGCTCGGCCGACCTGAAATACGTGCTGGCCGCGGCCACGGAAGTGGGCCAGCTGATGACGCAAGACAAGATCATCGTCACCAAGTCGACGGTGCCAGTGGGCACCTCGGACAGAGTGCGCGCGGCAGCCCAGGCAGCGCTCGATGCGCGCGGCTCGACGCTGAAGGTGCGGATTGCCTCCAACCCGGAGTTCCTCAAGGAAGGCGCGGCAGTGGGCGACTTCATGAAGCCCGACCGCATTGTGGTGGGCACGGATTCGGCCGACGTGAAGGCGGTGATGCTGGACCTCTACGCGCCCTTCAACCGCAATTCCGACCGCATGATCTTCATGGACATCCGCTCGGCCGAACTGACCAAGTACGCCGCCAACGCGATGCTGGCCACCAAGATCAGCTTCATGAACGAGATCGCCAACCTGGCCGAGATCCTGGGGGCAGACATCGAGCAGGTGCGTCACGGCATCGGCTCCGACCCGCGCATCGGCTACCAGTTCATCTACCCGGGCATTGGCTACGGCGGCTCGTGTTTCCCGAAGGACGTGCGTGCCCTGAGCCATACGGCGGCACAGCTTGGGCGCGAGATGCGAATCCTCAATGCCGTGGAAGCGGTGAACACGGCGCAGAAGTCGCGCCTGGTGGAGTTGGTGCTGGGACATTACGCGGGCAGCGTGCGGGGCAAGACCTTCGCCGTGTGGGGTCTGGCGTTCAAGCCCAAGACCGACGACATGCGCGAGGCCCCGAGCCGCGTGATCATGGAAGCGCTCTGGGCCGCCGGCGCCCAGGTCCAGGCCTATGACCCGGAGGCCATGCAGGAAGTGGAACGCATCTACGGCCAGCGCCCCGACCTGCGCCTGGTGGGCACACGCGACGCCGCCCTGGTGGGCGCCGACGCCTTGATCATCTGCACCGAGTGGCAGCACTTCCGCGCGGCCGACTTCGAGCAGCTGGCGCAGACACTGAGCGACAAGGTGATCTTCGATGGCCGCAACCTGTATGACCCGGCCAAGGTGGCCGCACGCGGCCTGACTTACTACGCCATCGGCCGCGGGGCCTCGGTGCGCAAGAGGTGAGGGGAAACCCACGGGTCCACCAGCGTGAGGCCGGTGTTGTGGAAGTCCCGCGTGTTGCGGGTCACCAGGCGCAGGCCATGCACCAGCGCTGTGGCCGCAATCAGGGCGTCGCGCTCCGGGCGCGGGTCAGGCACGTGCAATGACGCGCAGGCCAGGGCGACATTGACATCAACGTTGAGGATTCGATTGCCGAACGTGGGCACGAGTATCGATGTGAACCAGCGCCCGAGCAGCTCTGCCTGCACCGGGTCGCGGCGAGCCAGCAGGCGAATGCCCAGCTGGATCTCCATGATCGAGATCACGGAGAGGCACAGCGACTCGGATGTCACGGTCGACGCCCACTGCACGACATTCGGATCCGCCTTGCCGGACGAGGCCTTGCGCAGCTCTGAGACGACATTGGAATCCAGCAGATACAAGGCCTTGGACATGGGCGTCAAAGCTCGGCCGGTTTCAGGAAGTCATCGGGCAGGCGGGGAATGTCGAACTCGATGTCATCGGCGTCCGGCATGGCGAGCAGATCGATGATGTTGCGACCTTCAAGGGCTGTGCCGGCCATTCGTTGATACTCCTCGAAACTCAGCAGAACGTGAGCAGGCCGACCGCGATCAGTGATGAACACGGGCCCGCTCAGCGCCGCACGCTTTGCGCCGCTGGTGTCCTGATTGAACTCTCGGCTGGTCATGGTAGTGATGCTCATGCTGGTGGCTCCCGACAATTTGTAGCAACGTTACTACCACAAAAACACGCCGGCAAGCTTCAGTTCAACTCTAGCCCACATCCGGGAAAGCCACCCGAATTTACATCGTCCCCCGCTTTGGGCTACCGTGCCGGCAGCCTTCCACCCCCAGCCCGAGGAGCCTTTCATGGCCGCCACCCCCAGCGCCGGAGCCCGCTTTCGTGCGGCCTTGCGTGACAACCGCCCTCTGCAGATCGTCGGCGCCATCAACGCCTACAGCGCCCTGCTCGCCCAGCGCGCGGGGCATCAGGCGCTGTACCTTTCCGGCGCGGGCGTGGCCAATGCCTCGCATGGCCTGCCCGACCTGGGCATGACCAGTCTCCACGACGTGTTGACGGAGGTGGACCGCCTCACCAACGCCACCGACCTGCCGCTGCTGGTGGACATCGACACTGGCTGGGGCGGCGCCTTCAACATCGCCCGCACCATCAAGGCCATGGAAAAGGCCGGCGCAGCAGCGGTGCATCTGGAGGATCAGGTGGCGCAGAAGCGTTGCGGCCACCGGCCGAACAAGGCCATCGTGCCGTGCGCCGAGATGGTCGACCGTATCAAGGCCGCGGTGGACGCCCGTGTGGATGCCGACTTCGTGATCATGGCGCGCACGGATGCCATCGCGGTGGAGGGGCTGGACGCCGCCATCGAACGGTCCCTGGCCTGCGTTGAGGCGGGCGCGGATGCCGTCTTTCCCGAGGCCATCACCACGCTGGAGGATTACCGCCGCTTCAGCGCTGCTGTGCCGGTGCCGATCCTGGCCAACATCACCGAGTTCGGCGCCACGCCGCTGTTCAACACGCGCGAGCTGGCTGCCGCCGGCGTGGCCATGGTGCTCTACCCGCTCAGTGCCTTCCGCGCCATGAGCCGCGCAGCCGAACGGGTCTACGCCAGCATCCTGCAGGAGGGTGATCAAAAGGCGGTGCTCGACACGATGCAGACCCGTGCCGAGCTTTACGAGGTGCTGGATTATCTGGCCTGGGAGCGCAAGCTGGATGCGTTGTTCACGCGGGAGCGTTGAGAACAGAGTGGACAGGAGTTGATCTACCCTCTCTTGATTTTCGCCATCTTGGGAAACCGCTCAGGATGGTCAATCATTTCAGCGGTCAGATCGACGTCCAACTGAGGCCAGTAAAAATGGCCTGGCGACACTTCCTGCCAATCGTCAAGCGCAGCGGCTGGCTCAGTCTTGAACCAGGGAAACCTGTCGAATGAAATTCGCAGTTCGCGATCGCGCCACTGGATGCTGAAACCCCCTTCAGAGAGAAGGATCGCTTTCGTGCTCGAAATGGTGCTGCCATGCGGCAATGAACTCATGACGATGTTCCTCGAAAAAGTCGGGGGCAGCAGCGCTGCCCCCTGTGGGCGTGCGATCGCGAAGGAAGCAGTTCCGGATGCAGCCCGACCCGCCTGCCATCCTTGCCAGGCTTGCCAACACCTTCCTTGTGTCCACTTCAAGCGTAGGACACGAACTGCCCCCTCGCCACGACGCTCGCCGACTTTTTCAACACCCTTTTCCGCTACCATGGCGCCAGTTTCTTTCTTCCGAGGATTTCCCATGTCCGCCACTGTGGAATACAACGCCCGCCCTGCCCCGGACCGCGAGCTCGTCGACATTGCACGCTATGTCACTGACTACGAGATCACCTCGGCCGAGGCCTGGGACACCGCGCGCCTCTGCCTGATGGACTCCCTGGGCTGCGCAATGCTGGCCCTGCGCTTTCCCGAGTGCACCAAACTGCTGGGGCCGCTGGTGGAGGGCACCGTGGTGCCCCATGGCGCGCGGGTGCCGGGCACGCAGTTCCGGCTCGACCCGGTGAAGGCGGCCTGGGACATCGGCTGCCTGATCCGCTGGCTGGACTTCAACGACACCTGGCTGGCGGCGGAATGGGGCCACCCTTCGGACAATCTGGGCGGCATTCTGGCGGTGGCGGACTATCTGTCGCAGCGCCACGTGGCCGCGGGCAAGGCGCCGCTGCTGATGCGCGACGTGCTGACGGCCATGATCAAGGCGCACGAGATTCAGGGCGTGATCGCGCTCGAGAACAGCTTCAATCGCGTGGGGCTGTGCCATGTGCTGCTGGTGCGCGTGGCGTCCACCGCCGTGGTGACGGCAATGCTGGGCGGCAGCCAGGCGCAGATCATCGACGCGCTCTCCCAGGCCTGGCTGGATGGTTCCAGTCTGCGCACCTATCGCCATGCGCCCAATGCGGGGCCGCGCAAGTCCTGGGCTGCTGGCGACGCCACCTCCCGTGCCGTGCGCCTGGCCGACCTGACCCTGCGTGGCGAGATCGGTTACCCCAGTGTGCTGAGCGCGCCCACCTGGGGTTTTGAGGATGTCTCGTTCAAAGGGAATAAATTAGCCTTCACAAGGCCTTACGGCAGTTACGTGATGGAGAACATCCTGTTCAAGATCGCCTTCCCCGCCGAGTTCCACGCGCAGACTGCCGCCGAGGCCGCCGTGCAATTGCACCCGCTGGTGCAGGATCGTCTGGACCAGATCACGCGCATCGTGATTCACACCCACGAGTCGGCCATCCGCATCATCAGCAAGCACGGCCCGCTGGACAATCCGGCCGACCGCGACCATTGCCTGCAATACATGACTGCGGTGCCGCTGGCCTTCGGCACGCTGGTGGCCGAGCACTACGAAGACGACTTTCATCAGGCACACCCCGTCATCGACCAGTTGCGCGACAAGATGGAAGTGATCGAGGAGCCGCGCTACAGCCGGGAGTACCGCGAAGCGGACAAGCGTTCCATCGCCAATGCCCTGCAGGTCTTCTTCCACGACGGCAGCTGCACGCCGAAGGTGGAGGTGGAATACCCGCTGGGCCATCGACGCCGACGCGCCGAGGGCATCCCGCTGCTGCAGGAGAAATTCCAGCGTCATCTCGCCACGCGTTTCCCGGCAGCGCGGGTGGAGAGGATCGTCGCCCTGTGCAACGACCCTCAGGCGCTTGCGGACACCCCGGTGCATGAATTCATGGATCTGCTCGTGATTTGACACCCTGCCCTTGAAAAGCGGATTGGCGTCCGCAGATAAGCGACGTGGCCGGGGCTCCTGCGAGGCCGGCCACAGGACGCGACTTCGCCTGAAAATGCTCCTGCATTTCAGGCACTTCCGCCATCCATGGCGGTCGGGTGCGTTCACCAAACCCCAACCAATATTGCTTTCGAGGATATTTGCCATGCGTACATTCGATTTCGCCCCGCTCTACCGTTCCACCATCGGCTTTGACCATCTGACTTCCCTGCTGGACTCCGTGACGCAACGCGAGCAGAGCCAGCCAAGCTATCCGCCTTACAACATTGAACTGCTGGGCAAGGATCAGTACCGCATCACCATGGCCGTTGCCGGCTTCGTGGATGCCGAGCTGCAGATCCAGTCCGAGCGCCAGACCCTGACCGTCAAGGGCAAGAAGGCCGACGACGGCAAGGAGCGCAACTACCTGCATCAAGGCATCGCGGGCCGCAACTTCGAGCGCGTGTTCCAGTTGGCCGACCACGTGAAGGTGACCGGCGCCACGTTGGAGAATGGCCTGCTGAACATCGACCTGGTGCGCGAGATCCCCGAGGCCATGAAGCCGCGCCAGATCGCGATCAATGGCAAGGCCCCGCAGCTGCTTGAGACCAGTGCGCAGACCGTGGCGTGATTCTGTAGGAGCCTGCTTGCAGGCGAACCGCCACCCGGAGGAGCCTGCTTGCAGACGAATAGATCGCTTGCAAGCAAGCTCCTACAAAGAATGGTTCGCTTGCCGGCAAGCTCCTGCGATACGAAGCGCAATTCTTCATTTTTCGTCAACACTTGTTCACTTCGCGGCAGACAGCCCTATTCGCGGCCGGCTAGATTCCGTTGCACCAGCCTGCTGCCAGGCCGGCTGGCACAACAACAAAAATCTGCACACACCCGCCCAGCGCCGGGTGATGCGCCACCACGAGGGTCTGCCATGTACACGTTCGCGCGTCGTTTCACTGCGGCCACGCCGCTGATTCTGCTGTTTTCACTCCTCTTCACCTTGAGCACCCACGCTGCCGAACCCAGCTATCGCAAGGGCCAGTACGTCGAACCCGCCTACGAGGGCTGGTGGGAGAACGACGACGGCACCTTCAGCTTCATCTTTGGTTACCACAACGAGAACTGGGAAGAAGAGCTGAAGATCCCCGTGGGCGAAGCCAATTTCTTCTCGCCCGGCAACGCAGATCGCGGCCAGCCCACGCACTTCCTGCCCCGCCGCAACCGCTTCACCTTCGAGGTGGTGGTGCCAGGCGACTGGGGCGACAAGGAACTGGCGTGGACGGTGTCCATCAATGGCGTGACCAAGACCGCCTTCGCCACCCTGGCCCGCGACTACGTGATCGACAACGTGGTGATCGCTTCCGAGACTGGCTCCCTGGGGGCCGGCACCAGCAGCCCGGAATCCCGCGCCAATATCGCGCCGATACTGACCGTACAGGGGGATCGCACCGGGGATCAGATCGTGCGCCGCGTGCGCGTAGGCGAACCGCTGCTGGTCGAGGCCCACATCCAGGATGACGGCCTGCCCAAGCCGCGTGCCGCCTCCATCAACCGCCCGGAACAGCAGGGCCTGGCACGCTGGTTGGAACCGCCGCGCCGCACCACGGTGGGCAAGACCAATGGCCTGTTCCTGTCCTGGAACATCTACCGGGGCGAAGGCAACGCCACGTTCGACCCGCCCCAGATCAAGCCCTGGGAAGACACCCGCACCTCGGCGAATTCGCCCTGGGGCGCGCTGTGGACGCCCCCCCCAGTGCCCGCCGATGGCATGTACCGCACCAACGTCACCTTCGACACGCCCGGCACCTATGTGCTGTGGGGCCGTGCCGATGACGGCGGGCTGTACCACGACCAGTACATCACGGTGCACGTGACCGAATAAGCCTGCAGATCGCCATCTCCGCGGGCTTTGGTGCCCGGCCGCCGTGTCCTTTCCTCCACTGCTGCCGGGCATTTTTTTGGCTTGCAAGTCCTCGTCGCTCGTGGCCTGATAAGGCCCATAACAACAATGACACCCTGACGAGGTTTCCCATGAACGTCACGCTCTACATCATTGGCGGGCTTGCCATTTCCCAGCTCGCCTTCATGGCCTTCTTCTTTGCGCTCTACCATCGCCAGCACCTGATCGGCCGCCTGCTCGCGCTCTACGCTTTCTGCCTGATCTGCCATGTGCTGACCTATCTGCCCGTGACCCACGTCAATGGCCTGCTGTCGCAGGTGTTCTATCGCATGGCCACGCTGGCGCCCGCCATCCTGTGGCTGACTTCCCGCTATCTGTTCGTGGACAACGCCACGGTGCCGCGCTGGATCTGGGCCCTGGTGGTGAGCTATCTGGGTCTGCGCACCTATGGCTCGCTGACCATCGGCAACGCCCCTGGCTTCACCACCACTTATGTGATGACCTATATCGTGCCCCAGCTGGTGATGCTGGGCTTTTCAGGACACGCCATCCTCATGGCCTTCCAGGGCCTGAGCAGCGATCTGGTGGAACCGCGTCGACGCGTGCGGGTGCCCTTCATTCCTGCCATGGGCATCTTCGTGGCGGCCGTCCTGATGAACGGCTTCATCCGTGCGGCACAGACCTACTCCGGCGTGGCGCTGCCCATCGTCCCGAACGAATTCCTGTTCGGCTACATGTTCCTGATCACGCTGTGGTTCAACGTCAAGGTGATGCGACTGGAGGGCGAGGCGCTGCAAGTGATCGTGTTGCCGAGAGAACAGCAGCCGGTGCGGCTGAGTCCGGTGCCGACGGCCGCACGCAAGACGGACAACACCGCCATGGTGCAGCGCATCTTCACGGTGCTGCGGGAGGAAAAACTCTATGCCAGGCCGGGGCTCACCATCGGCGAGCTGGCCCAGCGGCTGTCGATGCAGGAATACCGGCTGCGCCGGGTGATCAACAAGGAGCTGGGCTATCGCAACTTCAATCAGTTCCTCAACGAGTTCCGCATTGCCGAGGCCTGCCGAAGGCTGGAGCTGCCGCCGGAGCAGCGCGAACCCATCGCCAACATCGCTTTCGACGTGGGCTACTCGGCGCTGTCATCCTTCAACAAGGCGTTCAAGGACATTCATCATGTGACGCCCACGCAGTACCGGGATGGGGCACACTCGGGCTAGTCAATGCAGGAGCTTGCTTGCAAGCGAACCAGCTTTTGTTCGCTTGCAAGCAAGCTCCTACAACAAGGTCCCACCATGGGTGGGCGCCTCAATCCAGCACATGCACGAACAGGCCGCTCTTGAGCTTGGGCTCGAACCAGGTGGACTTGGGCGGCATCACCTCTCCGGCATCGGCAATGGCCATCAGGCTCTCGATGGACGTGGGATACAGCGCGAACGCCACCCTGCACTCCCCTGAATCGACGCGCTGCTCCAGCGCCTGCAGGCCGCGGATGCCGCCCACGAAATCGATGCGCTTGTCACGGCGCGGGTCCTCGATGCCCAGCAGCGGCGCCAGCAGATTGTTCTGCAGAATGCTCACATCCAGCCGCTTCACAGGGTCCTTGTCATTCCACAGCCCTTCCAGTGCTTCCAGCACATACCACTGCCCGCCCAGGTACATGGTGAACTCGTGTTCCTTGCGCGGCTTCACGGCCCCTTCGCGGCTGAAGCGCGCCTTGAAGCAGAGCTGCAGTCGGGCCAGGAACTCCTCGTCGTCCAGGCCGTTCAGGTCCTTCACCACGCGGTTGTAGTCGAGGATCTGCATCTGGTTGTGGGGAAAGATCACGGCCGAGAAATAATTCCAGGATTCCTCGCCCGTGGGCGCTGCAGCCGCCTGGCGGCGCAATTCCTTCACGCGCTGGGCGGCTGCCGAGCGGTGATGCCCGTCGGCCACATACAGACAGTCCACCGCATCGAACTGTGCCTGCAGCTGCGCCACGGTGGTGGCGTCCTGCACCACCCAGAGCACATGACGATTGCCGTCATCGGAGACGAAATCGTATTCCGGCGGCTGCGTGACAATGCCCGCAATCAGCGCGTCGATCTGCGGTCGTGCGCGGTAGGTCAGGAACACGGGACCGACCTGGGCGCCCAGGGTGTGAATGTGATTCACCCGGTCGTCTTCCTTGTCGGGCCGCGTGAACTCATGCTTCTTGATCAGGTTCTGCTCGTAGGCCGCCACCGAGGCGGCGGCGACCAGGCCGATCTGCTCATGGCTGCCCATCACCTGCTTGTAGACATAGAACGTGCTGCGGGCATCGCGCTGCAGGATGCCCTCGGCGATGAAGCGCTGCAGATTCTCGGCCCCACGCTGGTACACCCGCGGGTCGAAGGCGTCGATGGAGGGGTCCACATCGATCTCAGGCTTGTTGATGCGCAGGAAGCTGAGCGGGTTGCCAGCCGCCATGGCGAGGGCTTCTTCGCGGTTGAGGACATCGTAAGGGGGCGCTGCCACGCGGGAGGCCAGCTCGGGACGGGGGCGCAACGCATTGAACGGCTTGATCAGCTTCATGTTTCATCCTTTTGATATTGTTGTTCTTTCACTTCTTGTCGAAGGTGTGCACGGCGTCCCAGTCGGGCGGCAGTGTCTCTTCGCGCAAAGCGGCAATGCGGGCCGCGTAAACGGCGTACAGACTCTGCTCGCGGGCGCCGGCAAGCTGTTGCGCCAGCAGCACGTCAAGCCCCTGCATCGCCTCTTGCCACGCCTGTGCGCGGTAATGCCTGAGCACCTGGGCGAAGGCGGCGGCCTCCTGCAGCGCCTGCGCACTCACCTCGCCTTCACGCCCCAGCACCTCGAAGATCCGGACGGGCTCTCTCTTGCCGGCCACGCGCACCAGGTCCAGCTCGCGGTAGACGAACCCTGGCGCCTCCAGACGCGTGGCCTCGCTGACGATATTGGGCACGTGATAGCGCCGCGTCAGCCCTTCGAGGCGCGCGGACAGATTCACCGAGTCCCCGATCACCGTGTAGTTCAGGCGATTCTGCGAGCCCAGATTGCCCGCCACCACCAGCCCGGTATGCACGCCGATACCGGCCTCGATGGCGAGCATGCCTTGCGCCAGATTCGCGGCGTTCAACGACGCCATGGCGGCCTGGATGGCCAGCGCGGTGGCGATGGCATTGCCGGCATCGCCCGCGCGGCTGAGCGGCGCGCCGAACAGGGCCATGACCGAATCCCCCGTGTACTTGTCCACCACACCGTGATTGCGCTCGATCACTTCCGTGATCTCGCTCAGATAGCGATTGAGCAAGGTCAGCACGGCCTCGGGAGCCAGATTCTCGCACAGTGACGTGAAACCCTTGATGTCGGCGAACAGCACCGTCACCACCCTTTCCTCACCGCCCAGTGCGATGGTCTTGCTCAGCAGTTCCTCGGCGATCTCGTGGGAAACGACCTTGCCGAGCAGGTCGCGCACTTTCTCTTTCTCGGCCAGCCCGGCCGCCATGGTGTTGATGGAGCCGGCCAGCTGGCCGATCTCGTCCTGCCCCGTGACGGCCACCGCCTGCCCGTAGTCCCCGGCTTCGATGCGGCGCACCCGCCGCGCCAGATCAAGGATGGGCCGTGTGACCGAACGCGCCAGCAGGATCACGGCGATCAGGCTGATGGCGATGACGGCCAGATAGAACTGCAGCAGCACGCTCTGGAAAGCCTCGAGGTTCTCCATGTTCTCGTTGTAGGACTTCTGGATGACAGCGACGATCTGCAGGCTGTCGCCCGGCTCACCGTACAGCGGCCGCAGCAGGGTCCCGTACTCGCCATCGTTCAGAGCGATGCGCTGGGTACCGGTGACGGCGGTGCCGGTCTGCTGCAACTGCGCGCGCAGCACCTGCTGGTTGTCGTCCGTGAGTGTCGAGGCGATCACATGCACGTCGGGCACTGTCTGCGCGGGGCTTGTCTGGGCGAATTCCACGATGGAGACGTCGGACACGATGCTCTGCTTGACCGTGGTGGCGAAGCGGTTGTCCAGAGGGAAGCCGCCGAAGATCCACGCCACCGGCGTGGGCAGGAACAGCGGAATGACGGTGATCTGATACGGCACGCCCTGCACGGTGATGATGGCATCGCCGATGCCATCGCTGGAGGCCGCTGCCGCGTCCATCAGCACGCGCCACTCCCCCTCGAGTTTTTCGAAGCCCTGCATCCGGGTGTCGATGATGACTTCGCCTTCCATCGAGGCGATCAGCATCATGTCGGCCGCGCCCAGCGAGCGCATCAGGATGTTGTCTGCAGCGTCGATGATGGTGAAAGGGTCGCCCGTGCCGAAGGCATTGCGAAAGCCCCAGTCGCGCGTCATCGTGCTGGTGATGGTCAGCAGGGTGTTCTTGTGCTCTTCTCTTGTGAAATCAAAGACATCGGCACCGAGTTGAAGGTAACTGTCGATGGTGTCGTCGGTATAGGCGTTGTTCTCCCGGTTCACGAACACGTAGATGCCCAGCAGCACCGGCAGCAGCAGCGCCAGCAGGAACACCAGCAGGCGTGTGCGGAAGCTGCGGAAAGCGAACGGGCTGCTCACGGCCGGGTTGCCCTTCATCGATAGCGTTCACGGGCGGGATTGGGGGCGCGGCGCAGACGATTGTCCCGCTCCAGGCTCACCGCCATGCGCAGAGTGGCGGGCGTGGCATCGTCGAAGACGACGGTCTGCTGCAGCTCGGGCGCCCCTGCCCTGGCGCGCGGATGCCAGAGACGCACCTCGTAGGTGCCGGCCGGGATGCCGCTGAGCGTGGCCTGCCCCTGGGCATCCGTCTTCACGGCCAGCGAGGTTTGCGCGACATAGACATAGCCCAGCATCCAGTCGTGGATATTGCAGCCCAGCTCCACCACGCCGGCCACGTCGAACATTTGCTGGTAATCGATGTTCTGGCCGTTGCCGTACAGCGGCAGCTCGAACACCTTGGCGGGCGAGAACGAGTACACGTGATGCAGGATGTCGTCGCTGTTGGGAAAGCGGACACTGCTGCCACGCGGCACCACGGTGACATTGGCGACGAATTCCTTGTCGATCTGGTCCACGCTGAACTCGCCAATAACGGTGTGGGCAGCCTGCAGGCCGTCGGGCAGCAACACCTCCACCACAGCATCGGCCAGGGGGGCACCTGAGTCAGCATCTTGCAGGGCGATGCGAAGATCGGCCCCCAGCACGGACGGTGCCGCGCAGAGCAGCAGACTGACGGACAGACGACAGACGAACAAGGGAACGGACAGGCAGGCAGGTGAACGGAACTGACTCATTCGTCTAGACCTCGCGCAAACCGCCAGGGCGGTTGTTTCAGCAACTGTTTCAGTGGCTTCGAGGCGGCAGTATAGCTCAGCTTGCTCCGGCAAAGGCGCGGGAAATCATGTCTGCCGGGTAGCCCTTGGCCAGCATGGCGCGGTAGAGCTTCTGCCTTGCGGCACGCTCAGACACGGGCGGCAGGCTGCCGCCAGACTTTTTCACGAGAAGTGCGCGCAGGGTGTCGAGCCATTCCGGCGCGGCGGTGTCGAGGCATGCCTGCAGGGTGGGTGCCGTGACGCCCTTCTGGCGCAATTCCTGCCGGATCAGCAGTGGCCCTACCCCACGAGCGCGACGGTAGCGCACATAAGCTTCGCAGAAGCGTTCATCATTCAGCAGGCCATCGGCCGTCAGCTGATCGAGCACTTCGGCAAACAGCGCCTCCCCTTCCGGGAAGCGGCGCTGGAGTTTCTCCAGCAGCTCGGCCCGGGAGTGTTCGCGCCGGGCCAGCAAATCCATGGCTGCCCGGCGCAGGCTCAGCGCAAGCGCCTTATTCGTACTCACCGACCTCGTCCATCTCGTCGGCATCCGCACTCACCGCCAGCGCGGCGCCACCCAGCAACTGTTCGCGGATCTTGCTTTCAATTTCACCTGCAAGCTGCGGATTTTCCTCGAGATACGTGGCCGCATTCTTCTTGCCCTGGCCGATCTTCTCGCCGTTGTAGGCATACCAGGCACCGGACTTGTCGATGAGGTTGAGCTTGACGCCCAGATCGATGACCTCGCCCATGCGGTAGATGCCCGTGCCGTACATGATCTGGAATTCCGTCTGCCGGAACGGCGGTGCCACCTTGTTCTTCACCACCTTCACGCGGGTTTCGCTGCCCACCACTTCCTCGCCTTCCTTGATGGAGCCAATGCGGCGGATGTCCAGACGCACGGAGGCGTAGAACTTGAGCGCGTTGCCGCCCGTGGTGGTTTCGGGCGAGCCGAACATGACGCCGATCTTCATGCGGATCTGGTTGATGAAGATCACCAGCGTGTTGGAGTTCTTGATGTTGGCTGTCATCTTGCGCAGGGCCTGGGACATCAGGCGCGCCTGCAGGCCCATGTGGCTGTCGCCCATGTCGCCTTCAATCTCTGCCTTGGGCGTGAGGGCCGCCACCGAGTCGATGACCACGACGTCCACCGCGCCTGAGCGCACGATCATGTCGCAGATTTCCAGCGCCTGCTCCCCCGTGTCCGGCTGGCTGACCAGCAGGTTCTCGACATCGACACCCAGATTGCCGGCGTAGATCGGGTCCAGCGCATGTTCGGCGTCGATGAAGGCGCAGGTGCCGCCCTTGCGCTGGCATTCGGCGATGACCTGCAGGGTGAGCGTGGTCTTGCCCGAGGATTCCGGCCCGTAGATCTCGACGATGCGCCCGCGCGGCAGGCCGCCGATGCCAAGCGCGATGTCGAGCCCAAGCGACCCGGTGGAGATGGCGGGGATGGCCTCCCGGCCCTTGTCACCCAGCCGCATCATGGAACCCTTGCCGAACTGGCGTTCGATCTGGGAGAGCGCGGCGTTGAGGGCTTTTTCGCGATTGCTGTCTTTGCTTGCGTCGATGGCCATGATGGTGTCCTTGTGGCGTCCTGGATGCAGAGGGCAGCTTCGCTGGAAGACTGCCGTGGTTGAGTGGGATGTTGGTGAAGCGATTAAAGCAAAGCCTTACTGTATATTCAACCAGTATTTCGACTGGCTGCCAAATTCACGCTGCGTGACGCCGAAGCAGCGTCAGCAGGCCCTCCAGCGCGGCGATGACGCTCTGCCTGCGCACAGCTTCACGGTCTCCGGCGAAACGCTGCACCAGCGCCGTGCTGTGCACCTGCGGTGCCCCTGGCACCTGCCAGGCCCAGCCGATCCAGACCGTGCCCACCGGCTTGGCCGGCGAGCCACCCCCCGGCCCGGCAACACCACTGGTGGCGATGGCATACCGCGCGCCGCTGCGCTGCAGGGCACCCACTGCCATGGCCAGCACGGTTTCCCGACTCACCGCGCCAGGCGCCTGCGGGCCCTCGAGCAACTCCGCCGGCACCTGCAGCACCTGCTGTTTGGCCAGATTGGAGTACGTGACGAAACCGACATCGAACCAGTCGGAACTGCCGGCCACCGCCGTGATGGCCTGTGCCACCCAGCCGCCGGTGCAGGATTCCGCCGAGCTCACGCGCGCACCCTGCTGCAGCAGCAATGCGCCGCACTGGCGACTCAACGCAAGGATGGATTTGTTCACCACTGGGGTACCTCGAAGGCAGGACAGTTACCAGCAAGCTTAGCAAAGAAACCGCCGCCAGCCCCACGAAGCGGAATCCTCCTGAGCAGTCGCCGCAATGCAAGGCAACTAGACATGGATCAAGGCAACGCAGGATTGTTCACAGGCACAATGCAGGCTCAGTCGCTTGTCCACACGGAAATCACCATGCCAGCCACGAAGTTCCCGCGCGCCTCCATTCCCGCTTCACCGGACCTCTGCCCCTCCCGCCGCCGCAGGCTGGCCTGGATCGCCCGTCTCGTTCTCCTGCTGGGCCTGGTGCTGGCTGCCGCCGTGCAGGCCCGGGAAGTCACCATCACCACGCAATTGAACAACTACCGCGGGCAAGGGGCCTATCTGGCGATCTACCTGATCGACGCCAGCGGCAGCTATGTTCGCACCCTCTGGATCGCCGGCGACACCACGAAGTATTACAAGCATCTGGCCGACTGGGCGCGCGGCAGCAAGCAGAAACGCACCGAATATGACGGCATGACCGGCGCCAGCGTGGAAAGCAGCGACTCGCTGACCATCACTGCCGACATCGACGACGCCTTCATTGACGCTGGCTATGTGATTCGCGTGGACTCGGTGGTGGAAGAGCAGCGCGAGAACCGCGCCGATGCCTCGATACCGCTGACCACCGAAGGTGCCGGCAAGCCGGTGGCCGGCCGCGTCTACGTACGCTCGCTGCGCTATTCCCTCTAGGCCCCGCTGCCCATGCGTCGTCCGCTGCACTCGCTGCCGGCCCTGGCCGGTGCCCTTTTCGTTGTGGTGCTTGCCGTCAGCGGGGCGATCATGTCGCTGCAACCCGCACTCGAGCGTCTGCAGGTCAGCACGCCCGCCCCGGGGGAGCTGAGCATTGCGCAGCTGGCGGCGAACGTTCAAGCCGCTTATCCGGGCGTGGAGCAGATCGATCGCCTGCCCTCCGGCGCCGTGGTGGTCTATTTCACCGTGGACGGTGAGCCGGGTGCCGATCGGGTCGACCCGGTCACTGGGACTCGCCTCGCCGCCTATGCGCCGTCGGCATTCTTCACCTGGATGCGCGACCTGCATCGCGCCTTTCTGCTGAATGATCCGGGCCGCGCCGCGGTAGGCATCACGGCAGCCTGGCTGGCACTGCTCGCGCTTACCGGCCTCTGGCTGCTGGCCATGGGCGCGGGAGGCTGGCGCAAGCTGCTGCAGCCGGTGCGCGGTGCGGGACTGCAGCGTCTGCATGCGCGCCTCGGCCGCCTGGCGGTGCTCGGCCTGCTGTTCTCGGCGCTCAGTGGTGCCTGGCTTTCCGCTGTCCGCTTCGAATGGATCCTGCTGCCCGAGCAGAGCGAGCCTGAGTACCCGGCCGCAGTCGCTGGTGGCACTCCCGCCGCGGTGGGCAGCCTGTCTGCGCTGCAGGGCGTGGACCTGCACCAGCTGCAGCAGCTGATCTTCCCCTTTCCCGACAGCCCCGAGGATGTCTACACCCTGCGTACCCGAGCGGGCGCCGGCTATGTCGACCAAAGCTCCGGGCTCTGGCTGGCCTGGGTCGATCACGAACCGGCCAGCGCCTGGGCCACGCTGATCATGGAACTGCACACCGCAGAGCGCCTCTGGTGGCTGGGGCTGCTGCTGGGCGCAGCGGCGCTGAGCGTGCCCGTGCTGGCCTGGACCGGCATTCGCCTCTGGTGGCAGCGGCGGCGCTCGCGCCCGCAAAGCCCTGACAACAGTCCCGCCACTCACGCCGACACGCTGCTGCTGGTGGGGTCGGAAACCAACAGCACCTGGGGCTTCGCCCGAGCGCTGCACAAGGCCCTGCGCGCGGCTGGGTGCCAGGTGCATCTGGCCGCCATGAATGACTGGCCGAACCAGACGCCCTCCGCGCAACGCCTGCTGATTCTGGCAGCGACCTATGGCGATGGTGACGCTCCCGCGTCTGCTTCTCGCTTTCTCGACCGGCTGCGTGCCCACGCGAGCGGCAGCCCCCTGCCCTGGGCCATCCTCGGTTTCGGTGACCGCCAGTTCCCGGGCTTCTGCGGCTATGCCGTCAAGGTGGACGCGGCCCTGCGCGCGCTCGGCTGGCCGCCATTGCTTGCCACGGAGTTCGTCGATCGACAGTCCGCGCAGGCCTTCGCGCACTGGGGCATGCTGCTGAGCAAGGCGATCGACCTGCCACTGTCGCTGGAATACGTCCCGCCCCGCCCGGTCACCCATGCCTGGCACTTGCTGGAGCGAGAGGACTACGGCGTGGCCGTCGACGCCCCTGTCAGCATCCTGCGTTTTCGCGCGGCGCCTGGTCAGGGCAAGCCCCCGCGCCATGAGCCCGGCGACCTGCTGGGCATCCTGCCACCCGAGCACCCCGTGCCACGCTTCTATTCGCTCGCTTCGCATTCCCGGGACGGCCTGCTGGAGATCTGTGTCCGCCGCCATGAGCACGGCGTCTGCTCGCGCTTTCTGTGCGACCTGCAACCTGGCGCTCGCATCGACGCCTTCATCCAGCCCAATCCGCGCTTTCGTCCGCAGCCCGGCAAGACGCCGCTCATCCTGATCGGCGCCGGCACTGGCATCGCGCCGCTGGCGGGCTTCATCCGCGGCAACACGGCCAGACGGCCGGTGCATCTGTTCTGGGGCGGGCGACTGGCGAGCTCGGATTTCCTGTATGAACAGACCCTGCAGACCTGCCTGAACGACGAGCGCCTGAGCCGCCTGCGCGTGGCCTTCTCGCGCAGTGAGGCACCAGCCCATGTGCAGGACCTGCTGCGGCAGGACAGCGACTTGCTGCAGACACTGCTGCGTGACGACGCTCAGGTGCTGGTCTGCGGCGGCCGGCCCATGGCGGCCGACGTGGCGGCGGTGATGGACGCCCTGCTGCGCCCGTTGGGCCTCAGCGTGCAGGCGCTGCGCGCCAGCGACCGCTACCTTGAGGACACCTACTGAAGGCTCGCCCGCTGTCCCCCTCCGTGCGGCTGTTCCCTGCCCGGCAGGTTTGCTACGCTTCGCGCCTGTCCGCCCGCAGGCCCAGTCACCGGAAGATGCGAGACCCCATGGAGAACATCAGCAACCACACGCCGATGATGCAGCAGTATCTGCGTCTGAAGGCGCAGCACCGCCATGAGCTGTTGTTCTACCGCATGGGCGACTTCTACGAACTGTTCTACGAGGACGCGCGCCAGGCCTCGAAAATCCTCGACATCACGCTGACGGCCCGCGGCAAGAGCGACGGCCTCGACATCCCCATGTGCGGCATTCCCTATCATGCCGCCGACCGCTATCTCGCGCGCCTGCTCGAAGCCGGGGTATCGGTGGCGATCTGCGAGCAGATCGGGGACCCGGCCACCAGCAAGGGGCCGGTCGAACGCCAGGTGGTGCGCATCGTCACTCCCGGCACGCTCAGCGACGAAGCCCTGTTGGGCGAGCGGCACGACAGCATTCTCATGGCCCTCACCGGCCAGCTCACCGCCTCTGCGCAGAGTGCCGTGTTCGGGCTGGCCTGGATGGATATCGCCAGTGGCCGCTTCGTGCTCAGCGAGGTGCAGGGCGTCGAGGCGATGCTGGCCGAGATCGAGCGCGTCCGGCCGGCCGAACTGTTGCTGAATGAGGAAATCCCGGCCCTGCAGGCGCTGGAATCCCGCCGTGGCGCGCGTCGTCGACCATTGTGGGAGTTCGACCTGGAGAGCAGTCGCCGCGCCCTGAATCAGCACTTCGGCACCCGCAATCTGCTGGGTTTCGGCTGCGAGGAACTCGACCAGGCCCTGCAGGCCGCCGGCTGCCTGCTCGCCTATGCCCGCGACACGCAGCGCTCGCAGCTGCCCCATATCCAGAGTCTGCAGCTGGAACAGCCCGCCGACAGTCTCATCCTCGACGCCGCCAGCCGCCGCAATCTGGAGCTGGATCGCAATCTGGCCGGCGGCACCGACAACACCCTGCTCTGGGTGCTGGACCGCACCGCCACGCCCATGGGCGGACGCCTGCTCAATCGCTGGCTGCAGCGCCCGCTGCGGGACCTGCAGGTGCTGCGCGCGCGTCAGCAGAGTGTTGCCACCCTGATCGAGCATTACCGCTTCGAAACGCTGCACCCCTTGTTGCACCAGATCGGCGACATCGAGCGCATCCTCTCGCGCGTCGGCCTGCGCTCGGCTCGCCCGCGGGATCTGGCTCGTCTGCGTGACGCCCTGCTCGGCCTGCCCGCCCTGCACGCCGCACTGAACAGCATCCTGCAGGCGAGCGACGCGCCGCGCCTGTCGGCCCTGCAAAAGCAGATCGGTGACTACCCGACCCTGGCGGCGCTGCTCGAGCGCGCCATCGAGCAGGCCCCGCCCGCCGTGATCCGTGATGGCGGAGTGATCGCCACAGGCTACGATGCGGAGCTGGACGAACTGCGCAATCTGAGCAGCAATGCGGGGCAGTTCCTGGTCGACCTGGAAGTGCGCGAGAAGCAGCGCACCGGCCTGAGCACGCTGAAGGTGGGCTACAACCGCGTGCACGGCTATTTCATTGAAGTCAGCAAGGCCCAGGCTGACGCCATGCCGGCGGACTACCAGCGCCGCCAGACCCTCAAGAATGCCGAGCGCTTCATCACGCCAGAGCTCAAGCTGTTCGAGGACAAGGTGCTCAGCGCATCGAGCAAGGCCCTGGCCCGCGAGAAGGCGCTTTACGACGAACTGCTGGAAACCGTCGCCACGGACCTGGGCGCCCTGCTGCAGAGCGCAGCGGCACTGGCCGAGCTGGATGTGCTGAACAACTTCGCCGAGCGCGCGCGGGCGCTGGACTACTGCCAGCCCGAACTGCTGGAGGAACCGGGCATCCTCATCGAGCAGGGCCGCCATCCGGTGGTGGAGCAGGTGTCGCAGAGCCTGTTCGTGCCCAATGACCTGCTGTTCGACGCCGAGCGCCACATGCTGCTCATCACTGGCCCGAACATGGGCGGCAAGTCCACCTACATGCGCCAGAACGCCCTGATCGTGCTGCTGGCCTTCACCGGCAGCTTCGTGCCGGCGCGCCGGGCCTGCATCGGGCCGGTGGACCGCATCTTCACCCGCATCGGTTCCTCGGACGACCTGGCCGGCGGACGCTCGACCTTCATGGTGGAAATGAGCGAGACCGCCAACATCCTGCACAACGCCACCCGGGACAGCCTGGTGCTGATGGACGAAGTGGGCCGCGGCACGAGCACTTTCGACGGCCTGTCCCTGGCCTGGGCCAGCGCGGTGCACATCGCCGCGAAGCTGCAGGCGCGCACCCTGTTCGCCACGCACTACTTCGAGCTGACCGCCCTGCCCGAACAATACCCCGGCATCCACAACGTGCATCTGGACGCCGCCGAGCATCAGGACGGCATCGTCTTCCTGCATGCCGTGAAGCCAGGCCCGGCCAACCAGAGCTACGGCCTGCAGGTGGCCCAGCTGGCAGGCGTGCCCGCCTCGGTGATCCGGCAGGCGCGGGAGCGACTGCGGCAACTGGAACAGGACAGCGTGGCCACACTGCGCGCCACTCCAGCAAGCAGTGCCAGTGCTCCGCTGCAGACCGACCTGTTCGCTGTGGCCCCGGCGCATCCGGCACTCGACGTGCTGAGCAGCCTGAACCCGGACGAACTGAGCGCCCGCGAGGCGCTGGAACTGCTTTACCGTCTCAAGGCCATGACCGAGAACGAATAAGCGATATCGGAAAAAGGATTTTCCTTGTGCGCGGCAACCTCCTTATAATTGCCGCACTTTTTTGACAGGCCCGCGCTCGCATGCCCTTGTGGCATGCCGGGCTCTACATTGACGGAGAGATCATGACATTTGTTGTTGGCGAGAATTGCATCAAGTGCAAGCACACTGACTGCGTGGAAGTCTGCCCGGTGGATTGTTTCTATGAAGGTCCGAACTTTCTCGTGATTCACCCGGATGAGTGCATTGACTGCGCACTGTGCGAGCCCGAGTGCCCGGTGGATGCCATCTATGCCGAGGACGAACTCCCCGAGGACCAGCAGGTCTTCCTGGCGCTGAACGCTGAACTGGCACAGAAGTGGTCGAACATCACCGAGATGAAGCCTGCGCTGGAAGATGCCGAGAAGTGGAAGAACGTACCGGGTAAGCTTCAGTACCTTATCAAAGATCCAATCTAAGCCATTGATTAAAAAAGAAAGGCAGGGCTCGCGAGAGCTCTGCCTTTTTTCTTGCGCCGTGCAGGAGCTGGCTTGCCAGCGAAGCGTTCGCCAGCAAGCAGGCGCCAACAGCACCCTTACCAGCTTTCCCGGTTGAAACCGCTCTCCCCCGCCATCTGGCGCAATCGCTCCAGCGCCTCCAGCTGGATCTGCCTGACACGTTCCCGCGTCAAACCGACCGCCTTGCCCACTTCCTCGAGCGTGCCGCTCTCGAAGCCAAGCAGGCCGAAACGCCGGGCAACCACTTCGCACTGACGGGATGTGAGCCCGCGCAGCCAGCCTTGCACACGTTCGCGCACTTCCTCGGCCTGCAGGATCGCCATGGGCGCCTTGTCTGCATCGTCGGCCACCGCTTCCAGAATGCTCTGGTCCTGGCCCGGCTGCACCGGGGTGTCGATGGAGATGACAGGCTCATTGACCGTCAGCAGATGACGCACGTTCGCCACCGACTTGCCCAGATTCTGCGCGATCTGTTCCGTGGACGCGCTCTGACTGTGCTCACGCAGCACGCGCCGGGACTCGCGAAGACAGGCATTGAGCTCCTTCACCACATGGATGGGCAGGCGAATGGTGCGCATCTGGTTCATCATCGAGCGTTCGATGTTCTGCCGGATCCACCAGGTGGCATACGTGGAAAAGCGAAAGCCACGCTCTGGATCAAATTTGTCGACCGCACGCATCAGGCCCATGTTGCCCTCCTGCACCAGGTCCATCATGGCCATTCCTCTGGGGGCGTAGCGACGGGCGATGCGCACCACCAGGCGCAGGTTGCTGACAATCAGCCGATGCCTGCCACCTGCATCGGACTGACGAGCCAGGCGTGCACACTCTTTCTCTTCCTCGGCCGTCAACAGGCGGGCATGGCCGATGTCGTTCAGATAGAGCCGCGTGCTGTCGGCCAGAGCCTGATCCGAAGCTGCCTCCGCCACAGCCTCGTCCAACTCGTTCTCCCGCGTCTCGGACGCAGTGTCCTCGGGGTCCTGTTCACTCGTGTCGGCGTCGTAATCGACGATCTCGTCCATAGTCTTCTCCTGTTCTTCCATGTAGGTGAGGGGGCTGAAGCAGCTTGACGCTGCGTGATCCAATGACAGCGAGCGGGATGCTAGCACCCGGTTTTCACGCCCAACAACGCCATAATCCCGTCATTCAAGGGATATTTTCGGGTTCGAAACGCAGACGGAAATGCGCGCCACATGCACAGGACGTGCAGGCTGACGCGCCAAGGGGATCAAAGAGGAAAAAACGAGCAGTTTTTGATCAGGGGAGATAGCGAGCAGGGTCCACGGCTGCGCCGTCCACCCTCACTTCGAAATGCAGCAGTTCAGCACCCCGGGAATCCCTGCCCACTTCAGCGATCTTGTCGCCGGCGCGCACGCGGGCCCCTTCGCTGACCAGCATCGCGCTGTTGTGGGAATAGGCGCTCAGATGGCGGGCACTGTGACGGATGATGATCAGGTCACCCTGCCCCTGAATGCCCCGCCCGGAATAGACCACATCGCCATCCGCGGCGGCATAGACCGCATCGCCCGCACGCGCGCCGATGTCGATACCCCGACTGGTGGCGCTGGAACTGGCGCTGAAGGAGCGCACCACCCGCCCCTGCACGGGCCACTGCCAGGCGATGTCATCCACTACCTTGCTGGGCACATTGCCTGTGCGACGCTCCGGGACCGGTGTCGGGGCACGGACCGCAGGCGCCGGCGCCACATCGCCTGCCGGTGCCGCAGGCAGCGTGGGCACCGCGGCCACGGCATTGCTCGAAACACCCGAGATGTTCACGGTCAGTTCCTGACCCGGGTAGATGGTGTAAGGGGGGTTGAGATTGTTCGCCAGTGCCAGGGCCCGCACATCGACGGAATACTGCCAGGCGATGGAATAGAGCGTGTCACCCCGAACCACCGTGTGGCGCTGTGCACCCACCGCGCCCTGGCTGGACGGGGCAGGCACGTTGACAGCGGCTGCGCCGGACCCGCCCTGCACGGCGGCAGGCGCCGGCGCAGTGGCAGGAGCAGTGGCAGGAGCAGGAGATCCCCCCACGGGCGCTCTGCCCAAAGTGCTGCGTCGGATACCGGCGTTTTCGTTCACCACGTTGACACTGACGCCCGGCGCCGGCTGCACGGCCACGCCAGCGGCAATGGTCCGGGCTCCTGCAGATGCCGTGGCAGAATCAGCGGCAGACCCAAGCGGGTTGGAACTGCTGATGGCTCCGGTGGCCGTGGACACCCCGGACGTCGAATAGATGGGTGGCGGCGTGCGCTCCAGCACCGCGCTCTGATCTTCCAGCGGCGCCTGATAATTGCCACCACAGGCCTGCAACAGCAACACACCCGCCAGGCCCAGCCCGGGGCGCAGGGTTCGAGTATCTGCATGCAGCTTGTGTCTGAACATGATGTTCCTCATTCACGTCTTCCTGCGGCGATTGTGGCAAAGCCGGCCACGACTGCAAAGCCCAGTGCCAGCAGCAGCAGGACAAGCAGCACGGACACGGGTTCACCCGTCGCCGCCGCGTGGCCGGCCGGGCTCAGATACTGCGCGGGCGCCCCTTCAGGCATCAGCTTCCAGGGCCACAGCACCAGCACCGATGCAGCCAGCATACCGGTCAGGAAGGCGTACGTCTGCTGGCGAAAATAGAAAAACGTCCACGACAGCAAGTGGGAAAAACTGAGCAAGCCAACCGCACAGCCGCTGGCGAACACCACGATCACCTCGAATTGCAGGGCGCGCAGAGCCTGCAGCACGTAGTCGTAGACGCCCAGCAACAGAAGAACATAGGCACCGGAAATGCCGGGCAGGATCATGGCGCAGATGGCCACGGCACCGCACAAGAACAACGAGGGCAGGCTGGTATTGCCTTGCAGCGGGTTGGCGAAGGAGATCACCAGCGTGACGCCAATCCCGAGTGCCAGCCAGCCCAGTGCGCGCAGGTCCCACAGGGCAATCTGACGCCGCAGGTACCAGGTGGATGCCAGCACCAGACCACAGAAAAAGGCCATGATCAGCGGATACTCGTGCTCCAGCAGATACAGCACGGCGCCGGCACTCACATAGAGCGCGGTGAGAATACCCAGCGCCAGCGAGAGCAGAAAGCCGCCATTGATCGCCCGCCAGAAGCCGGCAAGGCCGAGCCGACGATAGGACCACAGCGTCAGCGGATTCAGGTTGCGCAGGGATTCGATCAGTTCCTCGTAGATCCCGGCCATCACGGCGATGGTGCCGCCGGAAACGCCGGGCACGGAATCGGCCACGCCCATGGCCATGCCCTTGAGCAAGGTCGCCGCGCGCGAGGTGAGCGTGGCGGGTGAACGGTGATCGAATTTGCCTTTCGGGTGACCCATGTCTCGCTCACGCATGCACGGCGCCAATGAACAGGGGCACAAAGCGCACCGCCGCCACGACCTCGGTGTGAAAATCATCGCCACTGCGCGTGATCAGCCGCAGCTCCTGCACGTCGTCTCCCCCCACAGGGATGATCAGGCGGCCGCCATCGGCCAGTTGATTGAGCAACTCCTGCGGCACCTGTTGCGGTGCGGCTGCGGCGATGATGGCGTCGAACGGGCCCTTCTCTTTCCAGCCCAGACTGCCGTCATCGTGCTTGAAGTGGACATTGTGCAAACCGAGCAGACGCAGATTGCCTCGCGCCTTGTCCAGCAGCGGCTTGATGCGCTCGACGGAATAGACCCGGCGCACCAGCGGCGCGATGATCGCCGTCTGATACCCGCAGCCGGTGCCGACTTCCAGCACGTTGCCAAGTTTGCCGTCCACCAGGGACGGGTGATTGTTGAGCACAGCCTCGGTCATGCGGGCCACGATATAGGGCTGGGAGATGGTCTGGTTGTAGCCAATGGGCAGAGCCACGTCCTCGTAGGCACGGTGCGCCAGTGCCTCTTCCAGAAAGATGTGTCGCGGCGTGCTGCGAATCACGTCCAGCACCGCCCAGTGCTTGATGCCCTGCTCGATCAGCCGCCCCACCAGACGCTCTCTGGTGCGCTGGGATGTCATGCCGATGCCGGCAAGGTTCACATTGCTCACTTTCCAACTGCCTCATTCAGAAAACACACTTCCCGCAACACGGCCGTGGCGTACGCGCCGGGGGGCAATGCAAACTCGATGATCACATCGGACCGACCGACGAACTCCCAGCGCAGATTCTGCACCAGCAGTCGCAGCGCGCGCCGCTCCTGAGTCAGACCCGCCTGCGCCAGACCCTCGCACAAGGCGGGCCACTGCCCGCATACAGCCTCTTCCAGCGCCCGCGCCACCGAGCCAGTGCGCAGCGCGCCGGCGCCCCACAGCGGCCCTGTGGGATGAATGTCGAAGCGCTCAAGCCGCGCCTGCAGCTCCGCCGTCCAGTCCACTTCGGCAAAGACGCTGTCACTGCCCTGCAGATTCAAGACGTCACCTGCCAGCCGGCTGTCCCAGCAGTGTTGTTCAATGCGGCGACTGAGCACGGCATTGAAGAGCTGCGAGCGGGCGGCCGAGAGCAGCAGACCACGGCGCTGGCCCCGTGGCAGACGCAACTCGCCGCTGAAGAGCCGCAGCGCCTGCGCGACGTTGTCCTGCTCGCGCCCGAAACGCTGCTCGCCAAAATAGTTCGGCACTCCGCGCCGCGCGACCTGTTCCAGCCGCTGACCCAACTCGTCCTGCATGGCGGCGCTGCCCGCAGGCCCATTCCCCGACGCGGCGCCGGCGTGCCAGGCCAGATCCCGCAGACGCAGACGAAAACGATTCGCCTGGTGGCTGCCCCGCCGCAGCTTGCGCGAATTGCGCGTCTGCGCCAGCACCTCGATGCCGCGCGCCGGCAGGTCAGTCAGGTCCAGCGCCGTCGGCACCGGCTGATACAGGCTGAACCACTGTTCGCACACCCCGTGGCGATCCTTGAGTCCACAGTAGCCCACGTCGAATTCGCGTATGCCGGCGCGTCGGGCCAACAGGCGCACCACGTCCTGCGTATTCACCCCCGTCTTGCGCAGGTGCAGGCACAGATGCTCCCCCGCGCCGCTCAGTGCGAAGCCCAGCTCCTCGATCACCTCGAAGTCGGCCGGGGTCTGTTTGAACACTGCCTCCAGGGCCGGGGGCCCGAAGGCATGAGCGAATTCCGTCAGCGCGCCTGGCTTCATGCGCTCGCCGGGGCCCGGTGCAGCAACACCACCGCATAGGTGGCAATGCCCTCGCGCCGCCCGACAAAGCCCATGCCCTCGGTGGTGGACGCCTTCACGTTGACCTGTGCGGGCGTGATGCCGAGCAGGTCCGCCAGACGCGCCTGCATCGCCGGCACATGGGGCGCCATGCGCGGCGCCTGGGCCAGGATGGTGATGTCCACATTGCCTGCCTGCCAGCCGTCCTGCTGCATGTAGGCCACCACCCGCTGCAGCAGGATGCCGCTGTCGATGTTGCTGTAAGCCATGTCGGTGTCCGGGAAGTGCCGCCCGATGTCGCCGCGCCCCAGCGCCCCAAGAATGGCATCGCAGAGGGCATGGATGACTGCGTCGCCATCGGAGTGCGCCAGCAGGCTGCGATCATGGGGCAGCGTCACCCCGCCCAGCACCAGAGGCTTGTCCGGCAACAGGGCGTCGGCAAACTTGTGGGCATCATAGCCATGACCGATCCGCAGTTGATTCCACATGCTTGTCGCGCTCCTCGATTCACCCGGCGGCGCTGGCGCTCTCGCGCTGCTGCGCCGCCAGGATCAGTTCCGCGAGGACCAGGTCCTCGGGATAGGTGATCTTGATGTTGTCTGCGCTGCCCCGCACCAGACGCGGAGAATGACCGGCCAGTTCCATAGCCGAAGCCTCGTCGGTGATGGCCACTCCGGCCTCCACGGCAGCCTGCAGGGCCTGCCGCAGCGCACCAAACCGAAACGCCTGCGGCGTCGCAGCCTGCCAGACATGGTCGCGCGGCAGCGTGGCGACGATATCCCCTGCCGCATCGCTGCGCTTGAGCGTGCTGCTCACGGGAATGGCCAGCAGGCCGCCACAGGGGTGAACCTCGATGTCCTGCAGCAGGCCGGCAATGTCATCGAGTCGAACACAGGGGCGCACAGCATCGTGCACCAGCATCCAGTCCTGCTCGTCGGCAAGCCCTTGCAGGGACTGCAGCGCATTGAGCACCGAATCGCTGCGTTCACGCCCGCCCGCGCAGGTACTCAGCGGCAGCGTCGGCGGCAGGGATTGTGCCTGCCAGCAAGGATCTTCCGGGTGCAGGGCGACGACGATGCGGCCGAGGCCGGGGAGCTGCGCCAGCCGCTGCAGGGTCTGCGCCAGCACGGTCTTGCCGGCCAACGGCAGATACTGCTTGGGCGTGTTGCCGCCCATGCGCGCCCCCACGCCGGCGGCCGGCACGATGACCCAGAGCGCCATGCGGGCTCAGTCCACCACGATGAAGAGGGTCTCGCCCTCCTTCACCATGCCGAACTCGCTGCGGGCCCGCTCTTCCACGGCATCCAGCCCTGTCTTCAGATCGAGCACCTCGCCCTCCAGCACCTGGTTGCGCTCGGCCAGCACGAGGTTCTCCTGCTTCTGCACATCCATTTGCGCCTCGAGTTCACGCAACTGGGTGACGCTGCCCTCGCCAAGCCAGAGCTTGTATTGCAGGACCACCAGTACCAGCACCAACGCACTCATGAGCACTTTCATGGCTGTTCCGTCCCGTGGGCCTCTCAACCCGTGATATGACTGAATTCCTGGATACCGCGGTAAATGGCACGACTGCCCAGTTCCTGCTCGATACGCAGCAGGCGGTTGTACTTCGCCACGCGGTCGGAACGGCACAGGGAGCCAGTCTTGATCTGGCCGGCACCCGTGGCCACCGCCAGATCCGCGATGGTGGTGTCTTCAGTTTCGCCGGAACGATGGGAGATCACGGCCGTGTAGCCCGCCTTCTTCGCCATGCGGATGGCTTCCAGGGTCTCGGTCAGCGTGCCGATCTGGTTGAACTTGATCAGGATCGAGTTGGCGATGCCCTGCTCGATGCCGCGGCTCAGGATCGCCGTGTTGGTGACGAACAGATCGTCGCCCACCAGCTGCACGCGATTGCCGATCTTGCGGGTGAGCTTCGCCCAGCCGTCCCAGTCGCTCTCGTCCATGCCGTCCTCGATGGAGAGGATGTTGTAGTCCACGGAGAGCTTCGCCAGGTAATCGACGAAACCGGCGGAGTCATACACCGCGTTCTCGCCCTTCAGGTGGTACTTGCCCTCGTGATAGAACTCGGAGGCCGCGCAGTCCAGTGCCAGACGGATGTCGGTGCCCATCTTCAGACCGGCCTTCTCGACGGCATTCAGAATGGCGTCGAGCGCCGCCGCATTGGACGGCAGGTTCGGCGCGAAGCCGCCCTCGTCACCCACGGAGGTGCTCAGGCCCTGCTTGTGCAGCACGGACTTGAGGCTGTGGAAGATTTCGGCGCCGTAGCGCAAGGCCTCGGCAAAGCTGGAAGCGCCCACCGGCTGCACCATGAATTCCTGGATGTCGACGTTGTTGTCGGCGTGCTCGCCACCGTTGATGATGTTCATCATCGGCACCGGCAGCGACAGCGTGCCGCCGCCATTGAGCGCCGCGATATGGGCGTACAGGGGCAGCTTGCCGCTGATGGCGGCGGCCTTGGCAGCGGCCAGTGAGACGGCCAGGATGGCATTGGCGCCCAGAGAGGCCTTGTTCGGAGTGCCATCCAGCGCAATCATCGCGCGATCCAGCCCCACCTGATCTTCCGCATCGCGGCCCTTGAGCAGGTCGCGAATGGCGGTGTTGACGTTGTTGACGGCGGTCAGAACGCCCTTGCCCAGATAGCGGGCCGGGTCCTTGTCACGCAGTTCCAGCGCTTCGCGGGAACCGGTGGACGCGCCTGAGGGCGCACAGGCTGTGCCGATCACGCCGTTGGCCAGGATCACGTCGGCCTCGATGGTGGGATTGCCGCGCGAGTCCAGAATCTCCCGCGCTCGAATGTCTGCTATTGCTGTCATGTGTGTCTTCCTGCTGAGTCCAGATGGCTGAAAATCCTGTTGGCTTGAACGCCGGCGGGCCTGCCCGCCCGGCCGCTCAGGCGGTATCTATTTCGGGAAAGCCTTTCACCAGATCGTCGATGGCCTTCATCTGCACGAGAAACTCTTCGAGTCGCTCCAGCGGCAGCGCACAGGGGCCGTCGCATTTCGCCTGCGCCGGATCCGGGTGCGCCTCGAGGAACAGACCGGCGATGCCCTGGCTCATGCCGGCCCGCGCCAGGTTCGTCACATCGGCTCGCCGCCCGTCTGCACTGGCGGCCAGGCCACCGGGCTTCTGCAGGGAATGCGTGACATCGAACACCAGCGGCACGCCGAAACGCTTCATCACCGAGAACCCGAGCATATCGACCACGAGGTTGTTGTAGCCAAAGCTGGAGCCGCGCTCGCACAGCATCAGGCGCTCGTTGCCCGCTTCCTCGAACTTGGTGAGGATGTGGCGCATTTCCTGCGGCGCCAGAAACTGCGCCTTCTTGATGTTGATGGCCGCGCCGGTCTGCGCCATGGCCGTCACCAAGTCTGTCTGGCGGGACAGGAAGGCGGGCAGCTGCAGGATGTCGGCCACCTGCGCCGCAGGCGCGGCCTGCCAGGGCTCGTGGACATCGGTGATCACCGGCACGCCGAAGCGACTCTTGATTTCCGCCAGGATCTGCAGCCCTTTCTCCAGGCCGGGCCCGCGGTAGGAATGGATCGAGGAGCGATTGGCCTTGTCGAACGAGGCCTTGAAGACATAGGGAATGCCGAGCCTGCGTGTGACCGTGACGAAATGCGCTGCCACTTCCATGGCCAGCGCGTCGGACTCGAGCACGTTCATGCCCCCCAGCAGCACGAAGGGCGCCGTGTTGGAAAAGGCCACGCCGCCGGCTTCGATCGTCTTGTGTTGGCTGCTGCTCACGCCGTTCGTCTCCTTCACTGCGCCTGCGCAGCGGCCTGCGCGGCCTGATGGGCCAGGGCAGCCTTGATGAAGCCGGTGAACAGCGGATGGCCGTCACGGGGCGTCGAGGTGAATTCGGGATGGAACTGACAGCTGACGAACCAGGGGTGATCCGGCACCTCGATGACTTCCACCAGCATGCCGTCCATGGAGCGGCCGGCAATCTTGAGACCGGCTTTCTGCAGCAGGTCGAGATAGGTGTTGTTCACTTCGTAGCGATGACGGTGACGCTCGGTGATGACTTCGCGGCCGTAGCAGGCGTAGGCCGTCGACTCCTTGTCGAGTCGACACTCCTGCCCGCCCAGACGCATGGTGCCGCCCAGATCGGAATTGGCATCGCGCTTTTCCAGACTGCCGTCGGCGGACGTCCACTCGCTGATCAGAGCGATGACCGGGTCCTTGCAGTCCGGCTTGAATTCGGTGCTGTGGGCATCGGTCAGTCCCGCCATGTTGCGGGCGTACTCGATCACCGCCACCTGCATGCCCAGGCAGATGCCGAGGTAGGGAATGCGGTTCTCGCGGGCGTACTGCACCGTGCGGATCTTGCCTTCGACGCCGCGGATGCCGAAGCCGCCGGGCACGAGGATCGCGTGCTGTCCTTCCAGAATCTCGGTGCCGTGCACTTTCACATCGGCCGAGTCAATGTACTTGATGTTCACCTTGGTGCGGGTCTGGATGCCGGCGTGCGAAATCGCCTCGATCAGGGACTTGTAGGCATCCAGCAGTTCCATGTACTTGCCGACGATGGCGATGTTCACTTCGCGGTCGGGGTTGAGCTTGGCATCCACCACGCGATCCCACTCGCTCATGTCCGCCGGCGGACAGTCGAGATTGAACTTGCGCAGCACGGTGTCATCCAGACCGCTGGCGCGCAGCAGCGCCGGCACGCGGTAGATGGTGTTGGTGTCAGGCAGTGACACGACGGCCGGCAGATCGACGTTGGTGAACAGCGCGATCTTGCGGCGGGAGGACTCCGGAATCTCATGATCGGAGCGACAAATCAGAATGTCCGGTTGAATACCGATGGAGCGCAGCTCCTTGACGGAATGCTGCGTGGGCTTGGTCTTGGTCTCGCCCGCTGTCTCGATGTAGGGCACCAGGGTCAGGTGCATGAACAGCGCGCGGTCGGACCCGAGCTCGACACGCATCTGCCGCACCGCTTCGAGGAAGGGCTGGGATTCGATGTCCCCCACCGTGCCGCCGATTTCCACCAGCGCGATGTCCGCCCCATTGGCGCCTTCGACAACGCGTCGCTTGATCTCGTCAGTGATGTGCGGAATGACCTGGATGGTGGCGCCCAGATAATCCCCGCGCCGTTCCTTGCGCAGCACTTCTTCGTAGACGCGACCGGTGGTGAAGTTGTTGCGCGAGGTCATCTTCGCGCGAATGAAACGCTCGTAGTGTCCGAGGTCGAGATCTGTCTCTGCGCCGTCTTCCGTCACGAACACTTCGCCGTGCTGAAAGGGACTCATGGTGCCAGGATCCACATTGATGTAGGGATCCAGTTTGAGCATGGTGACGTTGAGGCCGCGCGCTTCGAGAACCGCTGCGAGAGATGCCGAGGTGATGCCTTTGCCGAGCGAGGAAACCACACCGCCGGTGATGAAGATATATCGCGTCATTAACGCCCCATCCAGAGTTTTTTCAGATCAAAACAGTATTTCAAACAAGTACCTACAGATGGGATTACAGACTACCAGAAGGCCCGGGGCATCACAACGCAAAAATCTGCCGGGCATGGGTTGACAGCACTGCTCTGTCGAGAATTCAGGCCTGAGGATCGAGATCGGGAGGGATCCAGATCACCTTCCAGCCGGACTCTCCAGGGCCTGCCTGCCAGCCTTCACAGACGCCTATGCCAGGCACACACACGAGCGTGTCATCGACATGCACCAGGGGAATGCGCTCACGCAGCCACTGCGGAATATCAGCATCCTGCAGAATCTTCTTGAGCGCACGAGTCCGTCTTCCCGTCAGACGACAGGTTTCGCCGCCCTGCCGATAGCGCAGGGTGACCCGCGCGCCTTCGGGCAGTCGCAGCCCCTTGCCGTCGACTGCCAGCGCATACACACAACCGTTCGATGGCAGATGCAGCGTGTCATGAGGGTGCCAGGAGTAGCGCGAAGTGGCAGACACACTCTGCACCACCCTCTGCAGATACAGACCCTCCTTGTGACGACGCACCACGACGCTGAGCGAGGCCTCGCGCCAGCGCACCTCGGGATGGGCGTCAGGGGCGGCCTTGAGCATGTCATCGACAATATGCGTCAGGACATTCCACCCCGGATCGGGCGCGCCCGCCAGTTGCAGCCAGTAGCGCAGGACATTGCGTTGTCGTGCCGGACTCAACTGTTGCAGCGCAGTCTGATCGAGCACCGTGAGACTGGCGGTCTTCACGCGCGCATGATCGAGTTCCGCAAGCGCCTCGTTGAGTTCATCGGCCTCGCCCGCCAGCACGGCGGCGCGCAGCCAGGACTCGCGATATCCAGGCCAGCGCGCGTCCAGCAAGGGCAGCACGGCATGGCGGACATAATTGCGATCGAAGCGCAGACTGGCATTGCTCTCATCGTCTATCCAGTGCAGGCCAAGCGCCTCCGCCCAGGACAGAAGCTCCTCGCGACGCTGCTCGAGCAGCGGGCGGAACAGCACTCCGCGCCCCAGCGGGCGCATCGCGGGAATGGCTGCCAGACCACGCGGACCGGCACCGCGCAGCGTGCGCAGCAGGAAAGTCTCGGCTTCGTCATCCAGGTGATGCGCCATCAGCAGCACTTCCTCGCCGTCGAGCAGAGCCTCGAACGCTGCATAACGGCGCTCGCGGGCCAGATTCTCGAGACTCGCCCCATCCTGCGCCTGCACTGCCACATGCTCCACGTGCAGGCCGATGCCGAGTGCTGCGCAGCACCCCTGACAGTGCGCGGCCCAGGCGTCGGCATGGGGGCTGAGTCCGTGATGGATGTGAATGGCGCGCAGAGCGCCGGCCTCACGCTGGCGCAGGGCGGCATGGGTCGCATGCAGAAGGACGGTGGAATCCAGCCCACCACTGAAGGCCACCGCGAAGCGGGTGTCCGGAGGGAACCGGGACAGCTGCTCGCTCAGTGACTCGACAGTGAAGGACATGGCCTCAGGCGGGAACTCCGTAGCTCATGAGCCGCTGGTAGCGACGCTCCAGCAGAGTCTCGACGCGCATGGCACTCAGGCGATCGACCTGTTCGATCAGTGCCGTCTTGATATTGGCCGCCATGGCCGCGACATCACGGTGCGCGCCGCCCAAGGGCTCGCGAATGGTGGTGTCGACAATGCCGAGCTCTTCCAGACGCCGCGAGGTCACGCCCATGGCCTCGGCTGCGGCAGAGGCGTACTCGGCCGACTTCCAGAGGATGGTGGCACAGCCTTCCGGCGTGATCACCGTATAGGTGGAGTACTCCAGCATGTTCAGGTGATCGGCAATGCCGATGGCGATGGCGCCGCCGGAGTTGGCTTCGCCGGTGACTGTCGCGATCAGCGGCGTGCGCACAGTGGACATCATGGCCATGTTCTCGGCGATGGCTTCGTTGATGCCGCGCTCTTCGGAATCGATGCCCGGATACGCGCCGGGGGTGTCAATGAAGCTCAGCACAGGCATCTTGAAACGTTCGGCCATGGCGATCAGGCGGCGGGCCTTGCGATAGCCCTCCGGACGCGGCATGCCGAAATTGTGGCGCACTTTCTCCTTGGTGCCCCGCCCCTTCTGGTGGCCGATGACCATGACCGGGCGCCCGTCCAGCCGGGCCACGCCACCGATCAAGGCCAGATCGTCGGCAAACAGGCGATCACCGTGCAGCTCGTCGAAATCCGTGAACAGGTGGCTGATGTAGTCGAGGGTGTAGGGGCGCAGCGGATGACGTGCGACCTGGGAAATCTGCCAGGGGGTCAGCGAGGAATAGATCTTCTCGGTGAGCTTCCTGTTCTTGTCCTGCAGCTTCTGGATCTCATCCGTGATGTTCAGTTTGTTGTCCGCGCCCACCAGTCGCAATTCGTTGATCTTCACTTCCAGATCGGCGATGGGCTGTTCAAAGTCCAGGTAATTCGGATTCATGTCGTAGAGTGTCCCGGTAGTCTTGCTTGGCTTGCGGGCAATGATAGCAAAAGGCCTGCGCGGATAGCGACAGGGGCGGACGGCGCATCAGGACTGGTAGGACAATGCCACGGCGCTGCGGCCGAACTCTTCCTGCAGGGCCTGCAACAGGGGCTGACTCGGCAGCACGCGCCATTGATCTCCCAGCACCAGCATGCCGCGGATATCGTGTCGCTCGTAGAAGATGCGCACGGGGCAACCGGCCGGCACAGGTCTTTGCCCGCCCTCTGCCGGTGCCGAGAGCGGCGCCGGGGGCGGACGATGCGCCAGCAACTGACGCTCCAGAACCTGCAGGAAATCGGCTGTCAGCCCATCGTGGCGAAGGCGCAGGTCGAGGCTGCGGGCAAAGCGGGCACGAGCCTGATCCAGTGTCATCACCTCGCGACCGCGGCCACGCATGGTGCCGTTGTAATCGTCGATGCTGACGAGGCAGTCGAACACCAGAATGCTGTTCTTCACCAGCAATTCGCGATTCTGTTCATATTCCTTGCCGAACAGGGACAGCTCGAACCGAGCACTGCGATCATCCAGCTGGATCAGCGCGATAGGCTCGCCGCGGCGACTCTTCATGAACCGGAAATCCACCACCAGCCCGGCGAGCAGTTGACTCTCGCGCTCCGGCTTCAGATTCGCCAGCCTGTCACGCGTGAAGCGGGCGAGTTCCGGCAGGAATTCGTCCACCGGGTGACCGCTGAAATAAAGGCCGAGCGTCTCGCGTTCAGCACTCAGACGCTGCTGTTCAGACCAGGGCCGCACGCGCGCACGAGTGCCCGGTATGCTCAGCGGCGTGTCCACCACTGGGCTGATGTCACCGAACAGGTCCTGCACACCAAGCGCCTGATTGCGGCTGCTCTGCTCGGCAGCCTTCAGGGTGTCGGGAATCGATTCCCACAACACAGCACGCGCCAGATCCTTGCCGCCTTCCTGCAGGCTGTCGAGCGCTCCGGCGCGCACCAGCGCTTCCAAGGCGCGCTTGTTCAGCGCGCGACTGTCGACGCGGCGACAGAAATCCAGCAGCGAGGTGAAGGGGCCGCCACTCTTGCGGGCCTCGATGATGGCATTGATCGGACCTTCGCCAAGCCCCTTGATCGCGCCCAGGCCATAGACGATCTCGCGCTTGTTGTTGACCGTGAAGTTGAATTCCCCGAGGTTCACGTCGGGCACGATCAGCGGCAGGCGCATCTCGCGACACTCTTCCACCAGGGTCACGATCTTGTCGGTGTTCTGCATATCGGCGGACAGCACTGCTGCCATGAAATAGGCGGGGTAATGCTCCTTCAGCCACGCCGTCTGATAGGACACGAGCGCATACGCCGCGGAGTGCGACTTGTTGAAGCCGTAGCCGGCGAACTTCTCCATCAAGTCGAAGATCGCCCCGGCACGCTCCGGCGCAATGCCGCGTTCGCTCGCGCCGCTCATGAAGGCATCGCGCTGCTGCGCCATCTCTTCAGGTTTCTTCTTGCCCATGGCACGACGCAGCATGTCGGCCCCGCCAAGGCTGTAGTTGGCCAGCACCTGGGCGATCTGCATGACCTGTTCCTGATAGAGGATCACGCCGTAGGTATTGGAGAGCACGGGCTCCAGGTCCGGGTGCGGGTAATCGACTTCCGCCCGGCCATGCTTGCGGTTGATGAAGTCATCCACCATGCCGGACTGCAACGGCCCTGGGCGGAACAGCGCCACCAGGGCGATGATGTCCTCGAAACGACTGGGCAGCAGCCGCTTGATGAGATCCTTCATGCCGCGGGATTCCAGCTGGAACACGGCGGTGGTCTCGCCGCGCTGCAACAGCTCGTACACTTTTCTGTCGTCCAGCGGGATGGCGGTGATGTCGAGCGGGTTTGCGCGGGCCTCGGGCTCCTGCGCGTTGATCATCTTGACTGCCCAGTCGATAATCGTGAGCGTGCGCAGCCCGAGGAAGTCGAACTTCACCAGCCCGGCCGTTTCCACGTCGTTCTTGTCGAACTGCGTCACCAGGCCTTCGCCGTTCTCGTCGCAGTAAAGCGGCGAGAAATCAGTGAGCCGCGTGGGCGCGATCACCACGCCCCCGGCATGCTTGCCGACATTGCGCGTCAGGCCTTCGAGCTTCAATGCCATTTCCATGATTTCCTGCGCGTCTTCATCGGCCTCGACGAACTCGCGCAGGGGGGCTTCGGATTCAAGCGCCTTGGACAGCGTGATGCCAACCTCGAAGGGAATCAGCTTGGAGAGCTTGTCGGCGAGACCATAGGACTTGCCCTGCACACGTGCCACGTCGCGCACAACGGCCTTGGCCGCCATCGTGCCGAAGGTGATGATCTGCGACACCGCCTCCTTGCCGTACATCTCGGCCACGTGAGCGATCACGCGGTCGCGGCCGTCCATGCAGAAATCGACGTCGAAGTCGGGCATGGACACGCGCTCAGGGTTGAGGAAACGCTCGAACAGCAGGTCATAGCGCAGCGGGTCCAGATCGGTGATGCCCAACGCATACGCCACGATGGAGCCTGCACCCGAGCCGCGGCCTGGCCCGACCGGAATGTCATTGTTGCGGGCCCACTGGATGAATTCCATCACGATGAGGAAATAGCCCGGGAAGCCCATCTGGATGATCACGTTCAGCTCGAAATCCAGCCGCTCGTAGTATTGCTGGCAGGCCAGCTCACGCTCCTGCTGTGCCTGCTCGCCCACGAACTGCTCGCGCGGCAGCAGTTTCTCCAGCCGCGCCTGCAGCCCCTCAAGACTCACCCGGCGGAAAAAGGCATCGACCGTCTCGCCTGGCGGCACGGGATAATTCGGCAGATAGGGCTTGCCCAGTTCGAGTTCGAGATTGCAGCGGATGGCAATGGCCCGGGTGTTCTCGATGGCCTCGGGAAGATCACTGAACAGCTCAGCCATCTCGGCCGGACTGCGCAGATACTGCTGCTCGCTGTAATTGCGCGAACGGCGTGGATCATCAAGGGTGCGGCGCTCGTTGATGCAGACGCGCACCTCGTGAGCCTCGAAGTCGTCGCGCTGCAGGAAGCGCACATCATTGGTGGCCACCACCGGGCAGTGCGCGGCGGCTGCCAGTGCTACCGCCGCTTCGATGTAGCGCTGCTCACCCTCGCGTCCCGTGCGCTGCAACTCCAGATAGAAACTGTCAGGAAAGCACTGCATCCAACGCGCCAGGGCGGCAGACGCCTTCTCCGGGGCTTCCTGCAGCAGGCGCCCGATCTCGCCCTCGCGACCACCCGACAGAGCGATCAGTCCGTGGGCGCGCTCCTCGATCCATTCACGGCGCACCGTCACCAGACCAGAAGCGGATTTTTCCGTGTAGGCACGCGAGATCAATTCGGTGAGATTGCGGTAGCCCGCCTTGTTGCGCACCAGCAGCACCAAGGGAAACGGGCGCTGCGGGTTTTCCTCGTTTTCGACCAGGACATCGCAGCCGCACAGCGGCTTCACGCCGGCACTCATGGCGGCGCTGTAGAACTTGATCAGACCAAAGAGATTGACATGGTCCGTGATGGCCACGGCAGGCATGCCGGCCGCAGCCACTTGTTGCACGAGATCGTCGATGCGCACGACGCTGTCCACGATCGAGTATTCCGTGTGGACGCGCAGATGGACGAAGGCAGAGGACAGTGACATGCGAAACGGCTTCTCAGAATTCCAGTGTGGCAATGACAGGCGCGGCGTTCTGCGTGCCCAGTGCGCGACGCACTGGCGCATAGCTCATGCGATGGACGGGGCTGGGTCCCAATCGTGTGAGCGCCTGCAGGTGCGCAGCGGTGGGATAGCCCTTGTGCACGGCAAAGCCATAGCCCGGGTATCGCTCGTCCAGCGCCTGCATCTCACGGTCGCGGGTGACCTTGGCCAGTATCGAAGCGGCAGCGATGCAATCCACGCGGGAGTCGCCCTTGACCACCGCCAGCGAGGAATACGGCCAGCGCGGGCAATGCAAGCCATCGACGTAGACATAGGCTGGCTGCGTGCCAAGCCCCTCCACTGCCCGCCACATGGCCAGCAGGCTCGCCTGCAGGATATTGAGGGCATCGATTTCCGTCGCAGTGGCACGGCCGAGAGAATAGCACAGGGCCTTCTCGAGGATGCGCTCAAAAGCGGATTCGCGCGCCTTGGCAGACAGCTTCTTGGAGTCGTTCAGCCCGCTGATCGGGCGCTGTGGATCGAGGATCACGGCCGCCGCAATGACATCCCCTGCCAGCGGCCCCCTGCCCGCCTCATCGACACCGGCCACGGGGGCCAGCGGCGCGCAGGGATAGGGATGGCGCCAGTCCAGCGACTCCAGCATATCAGCGCTCATCGCGCGCTCCAGACTGCACCAGACTGATGATCGCCTCTGCCGCCTGACTGCTGGCATCGCGACGAATCGCGTGATGAATCTGCGCGAAACGCTCCACGAGGGCAGCCTGGCGCGCGGGATTGTCCAGCCAGTCCTGCAGGGCTGCAGCCAGGTTCTCAGGCGTCACCTCATCCTGCAGCAGCTCCGGCACCAGGGGTTCGCCGGCGAGCAGATTGGGCAGGGAGACATAGGGCACCTTGAGCATGCGCGAGGCCAGCATCCAGGTCAGCGATGCCAGGCGATAGGACACCACCATGGGGCGGCGCAGCAACAGGGCTTCCAGTGTGGCGGTGCCCGAGGCGAGCAGCACCAGATCGGCCGCCTGCATGGCCTGATGGGAATTGCCTTCGAAGACCATGAACTGATCTCCTGCCCCTTGTGCTTGCAGCAAGGCGAGCACTTGCGCGCGACGCTCCGCATTGGCGCAGGGAATCACGAAACGCAGGGTCTGATCCTGCGCCAGACAGCGCAGTGCCGTGGCGATGAAGACACCCCCAAGCCTGCGGATCTCATCCCGGCGACTGCCCGGCAACAAGGCAATCACACGGCCGTCTGCGTCGAGTCCGAGCGCCTCGCGGGCGCGCTGACGCGGCAGGGCGTCGCCCGCGTCCAGAGCAATGGTATCGGCCAGGGGGTGCCCCACAAAGCGCACCGGCACGCGGTGTTGCTCGTAGATGGCCGTCTCGAAGGGAAACAGGGCAAGCACCAGATCCACGGCACGGGCGATCTTGTGAATGCGCTTCTGCCCCCAGGCCCACACACTCGGGCTGACATAGTGGACAGTGCGGATTCCCAGATCATGGAGCTCCTGCTCGATGCGCAGATTGAAGCCGGGAGAGTCGATGCCGATGAACACATCGGGTGGCGACTCCTGGAAATGGCGAACCAGGGATTTCTTGATATGCAGGAGTTCGGGCAGGCGTCCCAGTGGTTCGATGAAGCCCATGACGGACAGCCGCTCCATGGGGAAGAAGCTGTGGAAACCCTCGGCGAGCATGCGCGGACCGCCAATGCCCTCGAACTGCGCCTGCGGGCAGCGCTTGCGAATCGCCTGCATCAGGGCCACGCCGAGCATGTCTCCGGATGTCTCTCCCGCTATCATGCCGACTCGCACGCGCGTGTCTCCCTGCTCAGCGCTGAATGCCCCGCGTGGAGGCACGAATGGAATCGACAAACAGCTGGATGTCGACGAACTCGGCGGCCATGGGATCAAGCTGCTCGAGTGCTTCCTGCAAGGTCAGCCCTTTCAGATAGACAATCTTGAAGGCACGACGAATACGAGTGATGGCGTCCTTGCTGAACCCACGTCGCTCCAGCCCGATGGCATTGATGCTGCGCGCCTCGGGCGGCGTGCCACTGACTATCACGTAGGCCGGGACATCATTGCTCACATGAGTCATGCCGCCGATCATGGCGTGAGCGCCGATCTTCAGGAACTGGTTGACGCCGGCATAGCCGCCCAGGATGGCCCAGTCGCCCACTTCCACGTGTCCGGAAATGCCCACGTTGTTGGCGAAGATGGTGTGGCTGCCCACGATGCAGTCATGCGCCACATGCACATAAGGCATCAGCAGATTGTGACTGCCGATGCGGGTGTAGCTGCCCCCGAAGCCCGTGCCACGGTGCAGCGTGACGCCTTCGCGGATGATGTTGTCCGAGCCGATCTCCAGCCAGGTTTCTTCGCCGGTGAATTTCTTGTCCGCCGGCTCTTCGCCAATGGACGCGAACTGGAAAATCCGATTCCTGGCGCCGATCCGGGTGTTGGCACGAATGACGACGTGGGACGCAATGTGCGTGTCCTCGCCGATCTCGACGCCGGGCCCGATGATGCTCCAGGGGCCCACAGTGACATTCGCCGCCAGACGAGCACTGGGGTCAATGATGGCACGTGAATCAATCAATTTCGTTTTTCCTTTCTGCGCACATGATGATCGCAGTGCCTACCGTATCGCTCCCTACAAAGGCACGACAATTGAATTTGTAGATGCCACGCTTGCTGGTGACGATCTCCGCTTCCAGCATGAGCTGGTCTCCCGGAACCACGGGACGCTTCAGTCGCACTTCATCGGCCCCGACAAAATAGTACAGATAACCATCCTTCGGCTTCTTTTCCTGACTCTTGAAGCCCAGCACTCCCGCGGCCTGAGCCAGCGCCTCGATGATCAGCACGCCGGGCATGATGGGCTTGCCAGGGAAGTGCCCCTCGAAGAACTCTTCATTCACGGTGACATTCTTGTAGGCAAGGATCCGCTTGCCGAGCTCGATCTCCAGCACCCGGTCCACCAGCAGAAACGGGTAGCGCTGCGGCAGGTATTCCTTGATTTCTTCCACGTTCATCATTGTGTTGTTTTCCTGAAACAGGTGTTCTTGGGCGGAGGACTCCTTCAGTCGGAGTCCCCCGGGGCAGACAATCTGCCCTGTGTCAGTTTCTCCAGTTCACGCAGGCGCTTGGCCATGTCGTCCAACTGGCGGAACCGCACGATGTTGCGCTTCCATTCCTTTGATTCCAGAAGTCCGGTTCCGGACGAATAGAGGCCAGACTCGCTGATAGACTGACTGACCAGTGACATGGCGCTGATCATGACCTTGTCCGCGATCTGCAGATGGCCGATGATCCCGACACCGCCACCTATGGTGCAATAGCGGCCAATGCTCGTGCTGCCGGCGATGGCACTGCAGCCGCAGATGATGGTGTGCTCCCCGATGACGCAGTTGTGGGCGATCTGCACCTGATTGTCGATCTTCACTCCCTGAGCAATGACGGTGTCGTCCAGAGCACCCCGATCCACGGTGGAGCCGGCACCGATCTCCACATCATCACCGATCTGCACCCCGCCAAGCTGGGCGATCTTGACTGAGCGGCGGCCATCGAACGCAAAGCCGAAGCCGTCTGCGCCAATCACCACGGAGGAGTGCAGCACAACCCCACTGCCGATCGTCACATCGTGATACAGGGTGACATGCGGGTATAGAACGCAGCGCTCACCCAGAGCCGAATCCTCACCGATGTAGCAACCCGCCCCGATGACACTGCCGGCTCCAATCCGCACGCCTGCCTCAATCACTGCATTGGCTCCGATGCTGACATCCGGGCCGATCTGCGCAGTCGACGCAATGCAGGCACTGGGATGAATCCCGATGGCCGGCTGGCGAGCCAGAGCAAACAATTGCGATGCTCTGGCGTAGGTGACATAAGGCGTGCTGGAAATCAGCTGCGCTGCCGGACAAGCGTCAGCATATTCCGGATCGATGATGACGGCCGACGCCCGGCACTGCGTGAGTTGCGAGACATAACGAGGATTGCTGAGAAAACTCAACTGGCCTGGCATCGCACTCTTGAGCGTTGCCAGTCCAGTGATGAGAATCGAGGGATCGCCATTGAGGCGGACCTCCAGCAGGTCCGCCAGCTCACCAAGTGTATGGACAGTTGAAGTGCTCACCTGGTGAGAACCTTTCTGCGCCAGACCTTACTGGGAGAGCTCGTTCAGCTTTGCAGTCACTTTCGCCGTGATGTCGTAGGCATTGTCGAAGAACGCCACACTGTCAGCATTCAACACGATGTTGTAGCCGCCTTCCTGCACCACGGCCTGGATGGCATTGCCAAGATTCTCGCGCATGCTTTCGATGAAGGTCTGATTGCGCTCTTGCAACGCCGCCTGCACGCGCTCTGCAATCATCTGCAGCTGCACCTGCTTTTCCTGCGCTTCAGAAGTGACCCGACGCTTTTCGGCATCGCTCATGATGGACTCGTCGCGTTGAGCGCGCTCGGCCAGCGCCGTGAGTTCACTGTTCAGCTGATCCGCCCTGGTCTGATCGTCGCGGAATTCTTCCTGGATCGCGGCCTGCAGTTCCTGAGCGGCCTGGGAGTTGAAAAGCGCTTGCTCAAGATTGACGATGCCCACAACAGGCTGCTGCGCAAACGCGCTGCCTGCTGCCAGAATCGAGCCTGCCACTGCGAGTGCTTTGATGAAGGTTTTCACGTTATTTATCTCCGAATGACTTGATTGGCGAGCGTTTCTCACTGCCTTGTTCTTGTTGTATCGGTGTCGTCAGAAGCCGGCACCAATCGTGAAATCGAAATTCTTTACGTCGTCAAACTCATCCTTGGTGAATGGCTTGGCGACATAGAAAGTCAGCGGACCGAACGGTGACAGGTAGGTCACGCTGAGACCCATTGAATAACGGAGTTGTCCGACATCGAAATCGCTGCAATTGTTGCGCAGGCTTTGCCTGGCTGAGCAATTGGAAGAGAAAACGTTGCCGACGTCAACGAACAGGGAAGAACGCACCCTGCTGCGATCCGTGACAAAGGGAATCGGGAACAGCAATTCTACACTACCGGTGGTCAATATATTACCCCCAAATGCGTCCAGGCGCTGGTTCAGGGACACGTTCTCGACCGCCAGTTGCACTTGCGGAACGCCGTTGGCATCGACCACCTGATTGCCGTCTGCATCCAGCACGGGCTCTGTCTGATAGCCGAAGATGTTCGGGTCGATGTCCGCAATTCCGAGCGCGTCGCGAATGATATTGCCGTTCTCGTCGCGCTTGAGTGTGGCGTTGCCGATCAGATACCGCTGCGGATCTGTACTGCGTGGACCGAGCGTGTTGTTGTCGAAACCTCGCACCACGCCATTCTGCGCCAGACCACCCGCGAAGAAATTGTTGAAGAACGGCAGCCCTTCCGTCTTGCCGAAGCCGTCGCCGAAACCGAGGTTGGCACGCAGGGCGAGCACGAAGTCACCCCACAGAGGCTGATAAAACTGACCCGAATAGGTCAGCTTGTAATATTCCAGATCGCTGCCTGGCGTGGTCAGTTCCAGCGACAATTGCTGGAAGGTGCCGTCGGTCGGGAGCTGACCGCGGTTCAGCGTGCTGCGCAGCCAGTTGGTGGAGAAGGAGAAATTGTCGAACACTGTTCCCTGCCGGTCGATGAAGCCTGGTTCGGGACTCAGATTCAGATACTCGCTCGGCATGTTGGCAATCAAGCCAGTGACACCGTCGACCACAGGACCATCGAAAGGATTCGGATTGGCCGGGTTCACGATGAACAGATCCACGCCATCGAAGAGCTTGGGACTCGACTCGATTTCCTGCACTGAGAGCCCCCCGGAGCTCAGCTCAGTGTGGGTGTACCCCACGTTGAAACCGATCTGCTGGATCTCGCTGATGGGGTAGGCGAAATTGAACGAGCCACCATAGGACTTGGTGGAGAAACTGGCGATGTTGAAGGGCGAATCCTGTTCCTGGAGGAACAGGTTGAAGCCGCGACTCACGCCGTCCGCCGTGAAGTAAGGGTCCAGGTAGCTGAAGTTCAGGCTCTTCTGGAAAGTGCTCCTGTTCACGCCGATGCCGACCGTGCGCCCCGTGCCGAGGAAGTTCTGCGCCTGCAGGGACGAACTGATGAAGAAGTCCCCTCCGCCGCCAGAACCCACGCTGAACGAGATGTTGCTGAAGTTCTGTTCTTCAACTGTGTACTGCACATCGATCTGATCGTCGGAGCCCGGCTGCTCGATGGTTTCCACTTCCACCGTGGAGAAATACCCCAGACGCTCCAATCGCACCTTCGACAGCTCGATCAACTGACTGGAGGCAGGCGCACTTTCCAGCTGGCGCATCTCGCGCCGCAGCACGTCGTCTGCCGTGGCGGTATTGCCGATGAAATTCACGCGATTGACATAGGTGCGGTTGCCCGGCTCCACGAAGAAAGTGACGTCTACCGTCTGATCCTCTTCGTTGATCTGCGGCTCGCCGTTCACCTCGGCGAAGGCATAGCCGAAATTGCCGAGCACCTGGGTCATGTACTCTTCGGTCGCCGTCACCAGCGCCTGCGAGAACGTCTGTCCGGGGGCCACCACCGTGTAAGCCCGCAGGATGGCTTCCGCGTTCACCAGATCACCCGCAAGGTTCACCTCGTTGACGACATACTTTTCGCCCTCGGTCACATTGATCGTGATGTAGATCTGCTCGTTGTCCGGGGTGATGGAGACAGGCGTGGAATCGACATTGAAGCGCACGTAGCCATTGTCCATGTAATGGGAAGTCAGCCGTTCCAGATCCCCGGTGAACTGCTCACGCGAGTAGCGATTGCGGCGACTGAATGGGTTGTACCAGGGCTTGTCGCCCAGTTCGAACAGCGCCAGCAGCTCCTCATCGTCAAAGGCATTGTTGCCGACGATGTTGATGTACTGAATGCGACTCTCCTCGCCTTCGTTGATCGTCATGTTGATGGCGACACGGTTGCGGGGCTGTTCCTCGATCTCGATGTCGACGGTGGTGCCGTAGCGTCCGCGACCGGAATAGACTTCCTGGATTCCCTGACGAATGGCCTCCAGCGTGGCTCGGGTGAAGATACCTCCCTCGCTGATATCGGCTGTGGCCATGTTCTCGAGGATGTCATCGGTCTTCAGAACGCGGTTGCCGGTGATGTTGATCTCACTGACAGACGGACGCTCGAGCACGGAAATGAAGAGCACGTTGCCCTCACGGGCCACCTCCACCTCCTCGAAATATTCCGATGCGGAGATGGCGCGGATGATCTCGGCCGGCACCTGATCACTGACTTCGTCGCCAATGCCCACGGGCAGCAGGCCGAACACGATCCCGGAGGAAATGCGTTGCAGTCCGTCGATCTGAATGTCTTCGATCACGAAGCTTTGCCCGTAGGCACTCGTTGCCGCGATGGAGGACAACACCAAGGTACTGAGTAACTTTCTGGTCATGAATATTGTTTCAAAAGGAAAAGAGAGTAATGCGCAGGAGCCCCGGTGTCACAAGAGACGACTGACATCGTTGTATATCGCCAACACCATGACGCCCGAGATGAGCAGGAGCCCCAGTTGCAGCCCCATGGCCTGGATGCGCTCCGGCACCGGTCTGCGTATGACGGCTTCCACCGTGTAGTAAAGCAGATGACCTCCATCCAGCACTGGTATCGGCAGCAGGTTCAGCACGCCGAGACTGATGCTCAACACGGCCAGGAAACCGAGATAGACCTCCAGGCCGTAACTTGCCGTATCCCCCGCCACCTGGGCAATGGTGATCGGCCCATTGATGTTCTTCACCGAGATCAGCCCGACCAGCATCTTCTTCATGGACTCGAGCACGAACAAGGACTTGTCCCAGGTTTCCTGCACTGCAGGGATCAACGCAGTGAACACGTTGTAGTTCACTTCACGAATGCGCTCTGGCGGCAAGCTGGCATAGAGATCGAATTCCTGCACATAGGCCCCGATGCTGCCCATGATGCTGCCGTCCTCCGCAGTGACTCGATCCGGCACCACTGTCAGGGCCACCTGTTCACTGCCCCGTTGGACAAGCACGTTCAAGGGGAGTTCCGGGCTGGCACGCACCCTTTGCACCCACTGCACCCAGCCGGTGACGGACTGCCCGTCTGCCTCCAGAATCCTGTCACCCGGCGCGAGACCGTCGCGCTGCGCGGCGCCGCCGTCGACCACCCCTTCGATCACCGGAGGAATCTCATACTGCACCAGCCCGAGCGAGCCCAGCGGATTCGGCTCGGCGGTGTCGGACTGCCAGTTCAGCAATGCCACATGGAAGTCCCGTGCGGTCGTCTCGCCGGCGGGAATGGCCTGGATATGCAGAGTGCCGGTTTCGCCCAGGCGTTCGAGCAACTGCATCGTCACCTGCTGCCAGATACGGGTAGGCTCACCATCGATGGCAGTGATTTCATCGCCAGCCCTCATCCCGGCGTCCCACGCGGGAGAATTCTCTGTGACGGTCGCGATGACGGGTGCAGTGCCACTGAGTCCATAACCAACATTGATGGCCCAGAAAACGAGGATCGCGAGCAGGAAATTGGCAATGGGACCGGCAGCCACGATGGCCATGCGCTGCCACAGGGGCTTGCAGGAAAAGGATTGCTGACGTTCAGTGGCGGGGATGGCCTCGAGATCGGCCATGCTGGTGTCTTCCTGACCCAGCATCTTCACGTAGCCGCCCAGCGGGATAGGGGCGATCACGTATTCAGTGCCGTCCTTGCCGATCCAGGTCTTCACGGCCTTGCCGAAACCGATGGAAAAACGCAGCACCTTGACGCCACAGCGCCGTGCGACCCAGAAATGGCCGAACTCGTGCACCGTGACCAGGATACCCAGGGTCACGACCAGAGCCGCGATGTTGATCAGGAGTTCTTGAGCCATGCTGCCTTTCGCTTCCGACCTCTGTCTGCAGCAGTGCTGCGCGTGTGTCCTGTCAAGCTGTACCCCTGCCGCCCATGGCTCGTGCCATCAGGTTGAACGCCGTTGAATCAGGCGTCGCGCAAGGGTTCGCGCCTGCTCGTCGACGTGCCGAATCATATCGACTGACTCTGCTTTGCGACAAGTCATTTGTGCCAGCGTCTGTTCGATGATGGCGGGAATCGTGGTGAAACCGCTTTCTCCCTTGAGGAAGGCCTCCACCGCCACTTCATTGGCCGCATTCAGGATGGTCGGCGCGGTACCACCGGCCCGGGCCGCTTCCATGCCGAGACGCAGACAGGGAAACCGCTCGAGATCCGGCGTGAAGAACTGCAGCGCGCTCTGCCGGGTCAGATCGAGGAAGGCCGCGCCGGAGGCGATGCGCTGGGGCCACGCCAGACAATGAGCAATGGGTATCCGCATGTCAGGGCTGCCCATCTGGGCCAGTACCGATCCGTCGGCATACTCCACCATGGAGTGCACGATGCTCTGCGGATGAATCAACACATCGACCAGCTCTGGCCCGACGCCAAACAGAAAACAGGCCTCGATCACTTCCAGGCCCTTGTTCATCATGCTGGCGGAATCAACGGAAATCTTGCGCCCCATGCTCCAGTTCGGATGCTTGCAGGCCTGCTCCGGCGTGACCGCATGCAGCTGTTCCAGGGGCCATTCGCGGAACGGACCCCCTGAGGCAGTCAGCACGATACGGCGCACGCCCTGGGCCGGCAGCGCATTGGCGGAGGCACGCGAATTCTGCGGCAGGCACTGGAAAACGGCATTGTGTTCGCTGTCTATGGGGAGCAGGACGGCCTGGCTCTGCGCCAGGGCGTCCATGAACAGATCACCCGCCATCACCAAGGCTTCCTTGTTCGCGAGCAGCACTTTCTTGGAATGCTGTACCGCCGCGAGTGCGGACGGCAGTCCGGCTGCCCCCACAATGGCTGCCATGACGGTGTCGACTTCGGGATGACTCGCCACCTCGATCAGCCCTTGCGAACCAGCCAGTACACGGGTGGCACTGCCATGTCGTGCAAGGGCACGTGTCAGCTCCTCGGCCGCGGACTCGTCCACCATCACCGCATAGCGCGGGGCAAAACGCAGACACTGCTCCAGCAGCAACGCGGTATTGCTGCTCGCAGTCAGGGCGAACACCGAGTACTGCGGATGCAGCGCGATGACTTCCAGGGTGCTCTTGCCGATGGAACCGGTGGCCCCCAGCAGCGTGATGCTGCGGGTGGCGCCGACACGTGGCGCATGTTGAACCGGATCGTTCATTGCCAGTGCCACTCCCCGAATGCCAGCAGCAGGAAGAACACGAACACGGGAGCAGCGGCGGTCAGACTGTCGATACGATCCAGCACGCCGCCGTGTCCGGGCAACAGGCTCCCGCTGTCTTTCATGCCTTGACTGCGCTTGAGCATGCTCTCGAACAAATCTCCGAAAACGCTGAACACAGCGACGACAACGGCTGTCAGCAACAACAGGACGATGGCAAGTGGGCTCAATGGCTCGACAAAGGCATTGACCGGGAGCAGCAACAGACAAGCCAGTAGTGCGGAGGCGGTCATGCCGCCCCAGAACCCTGCCCAGGATTTGCCCGGGCTGACCTGGGGTGCCAGCTTGCTGCTGCCCCAGGCGCGACCGACGAAATAGGCTCCGATGTCAGCAATGCTGACCAGGGCAATGACGGCCAGCACGAGGTAACCGGCGTTGTTGAGATACTTCAATTGAATCAGGGCACACCAGACGGGCAACAAGGTGAACAGCCCCATGAGGGCGGTGCGGGGACGCGAGCCCCAGTGGACTTGCGACGCGGGAAAGCGCATGACCAGCCAGGCCGCCAGACACCAGAAGACCACGCCGCTGCCGGTCACCGCGAGCACCACGGAGCGCTCCAGAGCCAGCGCCCTGGGCTGCAGGCCCATGGCAGCAGCCAGTCCGGCCATGCCTGCCAGAACCAGCAGGAGGTAGGCACCCCGTTGTACCGGATTCGTGAGCCCCATCAGGCGGGTCCACTCCAGCACACCCAGGGTCAGCACGACACTGACGAACACAGCGAATTGAAACGGGCTAGTCCAGAAAGTGGCCGCCACCAGCACGGCCAGCAAGACCAGCGCGGTGATGATCCTGGTCCTAAGCACCGCGCGCGCTCCCCTTGACTGGCAACTCGTCGCTGTGGGCGGGCGTGTCGAGATGGCCGAAGCGACGCTGCCGCCGGCCGTAGTCCTGCATGGCCAGCTCGAACTGAGCGTCGTCGAAATCAGGCCAGTAGCAATCGGTGAAATAGAGCTCGGTATAGGCAAACTGCCAGAGCAGGAAATTGCTGATGCGGCTCTCGCCGCCCGTGCGAATGCACAGATCAGGGGGCGGACAATCGCCCAGGGAAATGAATTTCTGGACCTGCGCCACGTCGATGTCGGCGGCCGCCAGCCGGCCCTGCTCCACCTGCTCCGCCAGCAGGCGCGCCGCGCGAGCGATGTCCCATTGGCCGCCGTAGTCTGCCGCCACGGTCACCACCGTGCCGGTGTTGTGCTGCGTCAACTCCTCGACGTCGCGCATGTGGCGCTGCAGCACCGGGGCAAAGCCCTCGCGATTGCCAATGAAGCAAAGTCGCACGTTGTTGCGGTGCAACTGCATGATTTCCTTGCGCTTGAGAACGGCAAGAAAGAGGGCCATGAGGCCACGCACTTCCTTGTTGGGGCGCAGCCAGTTCTCGCTGCTGAAGGCAAAGAGCGTGAGGTACTTGATGCCGCGATTGAGGCAGGAGTACACCACCTCCCGCGCTGCCTCTGCGCCAGCGCGATGACCGGCGGAACCCGACAAACCCTTGACCCTGGCCCAGCGGTTGTTGCCATCCATGATGACGGCCACGTGCTGTGGCAGTTGGCCGGAGTCCGGATTGATCGGAGTGGTGGTATGCATCAGGCAGGTCTGTCTCTGAAGTGAAGTGGCCGTACTTACATGGACAGCAGATCGGATTCCTTGACGCCATAGCTGGCATCGACTGCCGCGATGAACTTGTCCGTCAGCTTCTGGATGCGCTCCTCTGCACGACGCTGATCGTCCTCGCTGATGGCTTTCTCTTTCAGCAGGTCCTTGATGTCACCGTTGGCGTCGCGGCGGATGTTGCGAATCGCCACCCGGGCGTTCTCGGCCTCGGAGCGGGCCTGCTTGGTGTATTCACGGCGCGTCTCTTCCGTCAGGGCCGGCATTGGCACACGGATGGACTCGCCGTTGTTGGACGGATTCAAGCCGAGATCCGACTTCATGATGGCACGCTCGACCTCGGAGATCAGCTTGCGCTCCCAGGGCACCACCACCAGGCAACGACCGTCTTCCACCGTGACGTTGGCCAGCTGGTTGAGCGGCGTGTCGGCGCCGTAGTACGGCACCATGATGGTGTCCAGCAGACTGGGATGCGCACGGCCTGTGCGGATCTTCTTGAAAGCCGTGTCCAGCGCGACAAGACTCTTGTCCATGCGTTGTTCGGCGTCCTTGATAATGTCGTCAATCATCGTGCTGTCCCCATGGTTGCGGGCGAAAAAACAGGAATTCGCGGTATTCAGAGATTCTCGATGGTGGTTCCGTCAGGCACCCCCATGACGTTGTTCAGCAGGGCACCCGGCTTGTTCATGTTGAACACGCGCACGGGAATGTCATGTTCGCGGATCAGGGCGATTGCCGTCAGATCCATGACGCCCAGTTTCTTGTCCAGCACCTCGTCGAAGCTCAGTCGATCGTACTTGACGGCGTCAGGCACCAGATGCGGATCGGCAGAGTACACGCCGTCCACCTTGGTGGCCTTGAGCACCAGTTCGGCATCGATCTCGATGCCGCGCAGGCAGGCGGCGGAATCCGTGGTGAAGAAGGGATTGCCCGTGCCTGCCGCGAAGATCACGACATCGCCGGCACGCAGATGCCGGATGGCCGTGCGTCGGTCGTAATGCTCGACCACGCCGCTCATCGGAATGGCCGACATCACGCGCGTGGCGATGCTGGCACGCTCGAGCGCATCCCGCATGGCCAGCGCATTCATGACGGTGGCCAGCATGCCCATGTGATCACCGGTGACACGCTCCATGCCCGCGGCATGCAGCGCAGCCCCGCGGAACAGGTTGCCGCCGCCGATCACCATGCCGATCTGCACCCCGAGCCCCACCAACTGGCCGACTTCCACGGCCATGCGATCCAGCACTTTCGGGTCGATGCCGAAGTCGGCATCTCCCATCAGCGCTTCGCCACTGAGCTTCAACAGGATGCGTTTGTACTTCTTTTCGGTTTTCAGCATGGGCATGACGTCCTCTCAGTGCTCGGTCCAGACTTGCTTACAGGCCTGCAGCCGCTGCGACTTCAGAGGCGAAATCCACTTCTTCCTTCTCGATGCCTTCGCCCACTTCGTAGCGGATGAAGCTCACCACGTCGGCACCCGCCTTCTTCAGCAGGGCGGCCACGGTGATCTCGCCATCCTTCACGAAGGGCTGGTCGAGCAGGCTGACTTCGGCGACGTACTTGCGCAGACGACCCTGGATCATCTTCTCGATGATTTCCTCGGGCTTGCCGCTTTCACGGGCCTGGGCGGAATAGATCTCGGATTCCTTGGCCAGCAGTTCCTTGGGCACATCCTCGGAACGCACCACCAGCGGGTTCACCGCGGCCACGTGCATCGCGATGTCCTTGGCCAGGGAGGAATCGCCACCCTTGAGCGCGACCACCACGGCAATGCGGTTGTTGCTGTGGATATAGGAGTCCACGATCCCGGCGTTCGGGTCCTTGAATTCCACGATCTGGATGCGGCGCACATTGATGTTCTCGCCGATCTTCTGCACCAGCGCCTCGCGCACCTTCTCCAGCTCGCCGGCCATCAGCGCAGCCACATCGGCTTCACGACGGGTGAAGGCTTCCTGCAGCACTTTGTTGGCGAAACCCAGGAAGTTCTCGTCGCGAGCCACGAAATCGGTCTCGCTGTTGACTTCGACGATGATGCCGAAGTTGCCGTCCTCGGACACCTTGGTCAGCACCACGCCTTCGGCGGCGATGCGGCCGGCTTTCTTGGCGGCCTTGAGTCCGCTGGCCTTGCGCAGGTCGTCAATGGCTTTTTCCATGTCGCCGTTGGCTTCCACCAGCGCCTTCTTGCAATCCATCATTCCCAGTCCGGTGCGCTCACGCAGCTCCTTGACCATGCCTGCTGTAATTTCTGCCATTTGCTTGCCTCGTTCAATTTTCAGAATGAATTCGATGTGATCAGACGGATCAAAAAAAAGGGGCCTCGCCCCTCTTCTTTCCCCGCTTCAGCACTGCTGCCACCGCTCGCGCAGGGCAGCAATATCATGGGAATGAGGGCGCCGTCACCGGACGCCCTCTGACTGTCAGCGCGACTCAGGCGCCGGTGGCGCTGGCCTGCTCGGAGGCGGCAACACTGTCGCTGACTTCGACGAACTCGCTGTCGCTGCTCACGGCATTCAGATCGCCGCGGCCTTCGATGCACGCATCGGCAACGGCACGGGCGTACAGCTCAATCGCGCGGATGGCGTCGTCATTGCCGGGGATCGGGAAATCGATACCATCCGGGTTGCTGTTGGTATCGACGATGCCAATGACGGGGATGCCCAGATTGTTGGCTTCGGTGATCGCGATGCGCTCGTGGTCGACGTCGATCACGAACAGCGCGTCAGGCAGACCGCCCATTTCCTTGATGCCGCCGATGCTGCGCTCGAGTTTCTCCATGGCGCGACGACGAATCAGGGCTTCTTTCTTGGTCATGCGATCGAAGGTACCGTCCTGCGCCTGGGTTTCCAGGTCGCGCAGCTTCTTGATGGAGCCACGGATGGTCTTGTAGTTGGTCAGCATGCCGCCGAGCCAGCGGTGATCGACGTAGGGCATGCCTGCGCGCTCTGCCTGCTCCTTGATGATCTTGCCTGCCGCACGCTTGGTGCCGACGAACAGGACCTTCTTCTTGCGGGCCGCCAGGGTGTGCACCTGCTCGAGAGCGGCATTGAGTGCCGGTACGGTGTGCTCGAGGTTGATGATGTGAATCTTGTTGCGTGCGCCGAAGATGAACTTCTTCATTTTCGGGTTCCAGTAACGTGCCTGGTGTCCGAAATGGACGCCCGCCTTGAGCATTTCCTTCATTGAAACAGTAGCCATGAGATTTCCTTTGTGTCGGGTTAAGCCTCCATACACCCCATGATTCCACCCCGTGCACGCTGCCGCGCGCGAGGCACCCAGAAAACATGTGTCGGTATATGTGCGACGTTGATGTTGATAATGAAATGCGCCTTGAAACCCCTGGGAGCTTCAAAGCGCGCAGCTTTATACCACAACGACCCCGCGACATAAAGCGCCGGGATGCACTGCACTGCGCGCGGCGGTGCCTGACGGGCGGTGTCAATCGCGCATCTCCTGCTTTACAATGGCCCGGCCCTGAACTTACCGGCAGTGATCTGCCCGAGCTGCAAACGACTTCATACCATGGCAATCAGCATCAAGACGCCGCAAGAACTGGAAAAAATGCGCGTGGCCGGCAGGCTCGCGGCAGAGGTCCTGGAAATGATCGGACCCCACGTCAAGGCGGGCGTCAGCACCGGCGAGCTCGATCGTCTCTGTCACGACTACATCGTCAACGTGCAGCAGGCCATCCCTGCCCCACTCAACTACAACGGTTTTCCGAAATCCATCTGCACGTCCGTGAATCATGTGGTGTGCCACGGCATTCCCAGTGATGCGAAGATCCTGAAGAAAGGCGACATCATCAATATCGACGTCACTGTCATCAAGGACGGCTTTCACGGCGATACCAGCAAGATGTTCATCATCGACGACGTGCCCGCCCATGTGACACGACTTGTCGACGTGACGAAGCAATGTCTCTACCGAGCCATCGAGATCGTACGCCCCGGCACTCGACTCGGGGATATCGGGCACGTCATCCAGACACTCGCAGAGAGCCATCATTTCTCGGTGGTGCGCGAGTACTGCGGGCACGGCATTGGCAGAATCTTCCATGAGGACCCGCAGGTGCTGCACTTTGGCAAGCCCGGCACCGGTGTGATACTGCAGGAAGGCATGACCTTCACCATAGAACCCATGCTCAATGCCGGCACGCATCACACCAAGCTGTCGAAATCCGACGGCTGGACGGTCACCACGCGGGACCGTCGTCTGTCTGCCCAGTGGGAGCACACCCTGGCAGTCACGAGCGACGGCGTGGAAGTGCTGACGCGACGCAGCGATGAACACTTCTGAGCCGATGGCGTCGCCCTCGACGCAGCCCGCCAATCCCCCTGTCATCGTCATCGCCCCCTTGCGCGCCGACATCGCACTGCGGGAAGCCCTGTTCGACCCCGTGGCCTTCCGCGAGCGCCTGCACAACAGCATCCAGCCTGTGCCCCTGTTCAAGGAAGCGCTGGCGCATGCCCGCCGAGTGCTGGACGAACGCTACCGGGAAGACGCCGACATCGTGCAATTGGTCATCGGCCGCTCCTGGTTCATGGATGAGCTGCTGCGCTGTGCCTGGGAACGTTACGAGTGGGGCAGGAAGGAGGACGTCAGCCTGCTGGCCGTGGGGGGCTACGGTCGCGGGGAACTGCATCCGCATTCGGACATCGACTTGCTGCTGCTCACGCGCCACGACAATCATCAGGACTATCGCACAGCCATCAGCGGCTTCTTCACCTTTCTGTGGGACATCAATCTCGAGATCGGTCAAAGCGTGCGCTCCATTGCGCAGTGTCGACAGGAAGCGCTCAAGGACATCACCGTTGCCACGAGCCTGATGGAGTCACGCACCATCGTCGGCCCTCAGTGCCTGCGAGATGCCATGATCGCCCAGACTCAGGACAACGACGTCTGGCCCGCCAAGGCCTTCTTCAAGGCCAAGCGCGACGAGCAGATCGCACGGCACGACAAGTACTACGACATCGACTACACCCTGGAGCCCAACGTCAAGGCGTCGCCTGGAGGACTGCGCGACATCCAGACCATCGCCTGGATCGCCAAGCGTCACTACAAGGCGGACACTCTCGCGGACCTGGTGAGCCTGGGATTCCTGACCCCGTCGGAATACCAGGACCTGGCCAATGGCGAGCGGCTGCTGTGGAAGATCCGTTACGGCCTGCATCTACTGGCTGGCCGCAAGGAGGATCGCCTGCTGTTCGACCGGCAGAAGGATCTGGCACGCCTGTTCGGTTACGAGGACGACGACAAGAGCCTGGCCGTCGAGAAACTCATGCAGGAATACTACCGCGCAGTGGCCACACTGCGCGGGCTGAACGACGTGCTGCTGCAGCACTTCGATGAAGCCATTCTGCGTGCAGGCGAAAAGGAAGAGATCACGCAGATCAACAAGCGCTTCCAGATTCGCAACAATTACATCGAGGTGACCAATCCCGGTGTATTCCGACGCTTCCCCTTCGCGTTGCTGGAAATCTTCGTGCTGATGGCGCAGAACCCGCAGATCAAGGGCGTGCGCGCCGCCACCATTCGTCTGATCCGCGAGCACAGCGTGATGATCGACGAGAAGTTCCGCAAGGACCTGCGCAACATCACCCTGTTCATGGAACTGCTGCGTTCGCCGCACGAACTGACCTCGCAGCTGCGGCGCATGTCCCGCTACGGCGTGCTCGGGCGCTACCTGCCCGAGTTCGGCGCCATCACGGGCAAGATGCAGCACGACCTGTTCCACATCTACACCGTGGATGCGCACACCCTGCAGGTCGTGGAGAACATGCGCCGCTTCCGTTACCCGGGCGCGGAAGAGCACTTCCCGATTGCGGCGCACATCGTCAAGCGCCTGCCCAAGGTCGAACTGCTCTACATCGCCGGGCTCTATCACGACATCGCCAAGGGGCGCGGGGGCGATCACTCCACACTGGGCATGGTCGACGGCGCCGAATTCTGTCGTCTGCATCATCTGAGTGCCTGGGACACCAAGCTCGTGTCCTGGCTCATCGGCAAGCATCTGCTGATGTCGATGACGGCCCAGCGCATGGACATCGCCGACCCGGAAGTCATCCAGCAGTTCGCGCTGGCCGTGGGCGACAAGCTGCACCTGGATTATCTGTACTGCATGACGGTGGCGGACATCTGCGCCACCAATCCGAATCTGTGGAACACCTGGCGCGCCTCTCTGCTGCGCCAGCTGTACCTGAGCACCAAGCGGGCCCTGCGGCGCGGTCTGGAGAACCCCATCGACCGTGCCGACCGCATCAAGGACAAGCAGCAAAGCGCGTTCCTGAAACTCACCGATCGCGGGCTCAGCCGCCAGCAGATCAAGCACATCTGGGCCAATGTCGATGACGAATACTTCGTGCGCGAGTCCACGGCCAACATCGCCTGGCACACGGAAGCCATCGCACGCAGCGAAAATCAGGAAACCCTGATTCTGGTCGATGATGTCAGCGAGTCACCCAACGAAGGCGGCACGCAGATCTTCATCTACACGGTGAACCGCAATCATCTGTTTGCGAGTACGGCCTCTGCCATGGAAAAACTTGGCCTCAACATCATGGACGCGAGGATCTTCACCTCCGCCAAGAACTACTGCATGAACACCTTCACCGTGCTGGAAAGCGACGGTACGGCAGTCAGCAACGATCCTGCGCGCCGCCGGCAGATCATCGAATTGATAGAGGAATACCTGCAGGACCCGAGTCAGCACCTGAAGGCCTCGACCAAGCGCATTGACCGCAAGCTCAAGCACTTCAGTCGTCATGTGGAAACAGAAGTCATCAATGCCGACGACAAGCCGTGGACCACGCTGGAAATCAGCTGCATCGACCAGCCCGGCATCCTGGCGTCCATCGGCAAGATCTTCGCAGATCACAAGATACAACTGCAGAATGCCCGCATCGCCACACTGGGAGAGCGCGTGGAAGACTTGTTCTTCATTCTGGACGCCGAAAATCGCAAGATCACCGACCCGGAGCTGATCGACAGATTGCAAAATGACATTCGGCAGGAACTGGGTGACTGAATCATGCTGACGCTCTATGGCATCGCCAATTGCGACACCATCCGCAAGACGCGGCACTGGCTCGACGCCCATGGCGTCGCGTATCACTTTCACGATTACCGCAAGGACGGCATCGACGCCGCGCTGTGCAGCACCCTGCTGCGCGCCCTGCCGCTGTCGACCCTGATCAATACCCGGGGCACCACGTGGCGCGCGTTGCCGGAAGCAACCCGTCTGTCGCTCTCGATGGACACCGCCCCCGCGCTCATGCAGGCCGCGCCCGCGCTGATCCGCCGCCCGCTGCTGCAGACACCCACCGGGTGGCTGAGTTCAGCCGACCCGAGCGTGCTCGCCACCCTGCTCGAGCAATCCTGATTCACGCCAGCATCCCACAGAGGTTTCAGACATGACGTCATCCCTTTCCCTGCACAGCCTCGGCATCGGCCTCGGCACTCGCAACAGTCGCGGCGAGATCATCGAGGTATTCTACCCGATCGTCCTGCGTGAGCCGGAACCGGCCTTCGCGGCCGCCGTGGCGTCTGCCTGTGGCTACGCCGGGGGCAATGCAGTCTGCACTCTCGCACCACACGCTGCAGCGGCACTGACACCGCTGGCTCCGCAGCCCGCGCAGGACGCCCTGCGCCAACTGGAATCCGCCAGTCACGAACTCACCGTGATGATCATCGCGCAGGATGTGGCTCCGGTGTCCATCCCCGAGGTGTATCTCAAGCTGCACCTGCTTTCCCACCGCCTGCACAAGCCTCATTCGCTCAATCTCAGCGGAGCCTTCGGGGTGTTGCAGAACCTGGCATGGACGAACAAGGGCGCCATCGATCTCGCAGACCTGCCCGCACGCCAACTGGAGGCGCGACTGCAGGGCGAGTTGCTCGAGGTGATGTCGGTGGACAAGTTCCCGAAGATGAGCAATTACGTGGTGCCCAAGGGGGTGCGGATCGCGCATACGGCACGTGTGCGGCTGGGCGCTTACATCGGGGAAGGCACCACGATCATGCATGAGGGCTTCGTCAACTTCAACGCGGGTACCGAAGGGCCCGCCATGGTCGAAGGTCGCATATCGGCAGGCGTCATGGTCGGCCCCGGCAGCGACCTGGGTGGTGGCTGCAGCACCATGGGCACCCTCTCCGGCGGCGGCACGGAAGTCATTTCCATCGGCCGTGACTGTCTCATCGGCGCCAACGCCGGTCTGGGCTTTCCGCTGGGCGATCGCTGTATCGTCGAAGCGGGTCTTTATGTGACAGCCGGCACCAAGGTGCTGTTGCTGGACAAGGACAATCAGGTGGTCGGGACGCGCAAGGCGCGCGAGCTGTCGGGCAAATCCGACCTGCTGTTCCGCCGCAATTCCGTCACTGGCGCCGTGGAATGCAAGGCGAACAAGACTGCAATAGCACTCAACGAAGAACTTCACACGCACAATTGAACATGCAGCGAGCGACTGCATAAAGGAAAAGCATGTCCCCCACTCTGGCCCTGACCATTTCCCTGATCGAGAAAGCCTCGGTCACTCCCAGTGATGGCGGTTGTCATCAGCTGCTGGCCCGACGCCTCGAAGCCATGGGTTTCGTGGTGGAACACCTTCCCTTCGGCGATGTGCAGAACTTCTGGGCAAGGCTCGGCACCGCAGGGCCGCTGTTCGCGTTCGCCGGCCATACGGATGTAGTGCCACCCGGCCCCCGTGAGCAGTGGGCATCGGACCCCTTCGCGCCCGAAGTGCGCGACGGCTTTCTTTACGGGCGCGGCGCGGCGGACATGAAAGGCAGCATTGCGGCGATGGTCACGGCCTGTGAACGCTTCGTTGCCAGTGGTAAAAAGCCGCATGGCTCCATCGCCTTCCTGATCACCAGCGACGAGGAGGGCAGTGCGGTGAATGGCACGGTCAAGGTCATGGAAGTGCTGGAACAACGTCAGGAAAAGATTCATTACTGCATCGTGGGCGAACCCTCCAGCACCACCCGCACCGGCGATGTCATCAAGATCGGTAGACGCGGCTCGCTGCATGGTCGTTTGACCGTGCAGGGCATTCAGGGGCACGTGGCTTACCCGCACCTGGCCCGCAATCCCATCCATCGCGCCATGGCACCGCTGGATGCCCTCTGTCGCGAAGTGTGGGACGAAGGCAATGAGTCGTTTCCCCCGACCAGCTTCCAGATCTCCAATATTCACGCCGGCAAGGGCACGGACAATGTGATCCCCGGCGAACTGGAGGTGGCGTTCAATTTCCGTTACTCCACTGCGCTGACGGAAGATGAGATCAAGGCGCGCACCACGGCGATTCTCGACCGTTTCGGCCTCGAGTACTCACTGAGCTGGCATCTGTCCGGCAAGCCTTTCCTGACGCAGCGCGGCGCATTCATCGATCTGGTCGCAGCGAGCATCAGACAGGTGACAGGACTGGAGACGGAATGCTCCACCACCGGGGGCACCTCCGACGGCCGCTTCATCGCGCCCACAGGCACGCAACTGGTGGAACTGGGGCCGTGCAATGCCACCATTCACAAGATCGATGAGAACGTGCGCGTCGCCGATCTGGACGCGCTCAGCAGCATCTACGAAGACGTGCTGGTGCGACTGCTGGGCTGACAGAGATAGACGTCGAAACGGTTCGAGGAGCCTGGCAGCTCATAGGAGGGTTTGCCTTCGTCGAGATAGCCGGCGATGCGCGGGCGCTTCACCACGACGCGACGCGCGCCGAGGTGCATGGCCCAGCCGAGCAGTCCTGGCACTGCGGGCTCGGCATCCAGCAGCAACTGCAACATGGCCATGTGCTTCTTCACTTTGGCTGACTTGCGGCGACGCTCGGGGAACATCGGATCGAGATACACCACGTCAGGCACCGTCTCCAGCGTCTGCGGTGCCAGCAGCATGCTGTCCAGGTGCAGAAGATGCATCCTGGATACAGCCCGACGCACACGCTCATCTGCGCTGCCTGCCGCACGCTGCAGCCCATCGGCAAGCACGGCATGAATCAACGCGTTGCGCTCCAGCATCAGCACCTCACACCCTGCGTTGGCAAGGACGAAGGCATCGGTACCGAATCCCGCCGTGGCGTCGAGCACTCGCAGTTGCTGACCCCCTCGCAGTCCCACAGCCTTCAGCAAGGACTCCGGCTGCGATGGATGTCGCTGGCGCCAGGCCAGCGCGGGGTCATCAAAATCGACGCTGACAGCACCCAGTGAGGGGTCCGAGCTGCAGGTCAGCGCCAGACGACCCTCTCTGCGCTCGAGCTGGAAGTGTGTCACTGCCGTCATGGGAATGCCCTTCAGGCCTGGACGTTGAAGTGCACGAAGAGCAGCACTACACCAAGCAGCACACGATAGATCACGAAGGGCATGAAGCCCATGCGTTCGATCAGCTTCAGGAAGTAGTGAATGCACGAGAAAGACACCAGCGCTGAAACCAGCACCCCGTAGGCGAGAGCTCCCCATTGTGCTCGTGCATCATCCTGCAGCAGTTCGCCTCCCTTGAGAAGACCGCTGGCCGCGATGATGGGAATGGCCAGCAGAAAGGAGAACCGAGCGGCCGCCTTGCGATCCAGTCCACAGGCCAGTGCGGCCGTCATTGTGACACCGGAGCGCGAAGTACCAGGGATCAGGGCCAGCACCTGCGCCAGACCTACGATGAGCGTCGTGCGCAGCGTCAGCTGCTCGATGCCCCCGCGCGCCAGCGGGCGATTGTCGGACCACCACAACAGGATGCCAAAGAAGATCGACGTGAAAGCGATCAGCAGCATGTTGCGCGCATACAGCTCGATCAGATTGGAAAACAACAGACCGGCAATCCCCGCGGGGATCGTGCCAATCACCACGAACCAGGCAAGCCTCGCATCGGGCGACATGGCGCTGCCACGCAGCGATGCCTTCCAAGCCAGGAATAGCCGCCCAAGATCGGCGCGAAAATAGGCCAGCACAGCCAGCAAACTGCCAATGTGCACCGCCACATCGAACACCAGGCCCTGATCGGGCCAGCCAAGCAATTCCTTTGGCAGCAGGATATGCGCCGAACTGGAGATGGGGAGGTATTCCGTCAAGCCTTGCAAAAAGGCGAGAAAACTAATCTGAAAATAATCGAGTTCCATATCAGGCCTGATAGTCCAGTTGATCCTTGAGATATACAGGGAGCACTGCCGTGGCGGTCACGCCTTGCTCGCCCTTGTCTGCCAGAGCAAGAGCAATTGCCACGAGGCTCTGCGCGTCAGAACTGCAGTCAAGCATCAGCTGCTGCGTCGAAGGCAATGGGGGACACAGGGCCCACCCATCACCCGCCGCCAGACCAGTCGCCTCGAAGCGCAACGCATCGGGCGCACAGACCCATTCCTCATCAAGCAACAGCGGGACACCACCGGCGACAGTGTAGGTGGCGGCATACACTTCATCCTCACGAGCCTGCAGGCAGACATTCACCACAGCGCATGAATGTGCGAGGTGCGCCCTCATGGCCATGACTGCAAGCGAGGAAACACAGAAAACCGGTACGGCTGTCGCAAACGAGAGACCTTGCACCACCCCTGCGCCGATGCGCAGCCCCGTGAACGAACCCGGGCCTGTCACCAGTGCCAACGCATCAAGCTCACGCGCGCTTATCTGATGCTCATCAAGCAGGCTTTGAATCATCGGCAACAACTCGCGGGCGTGCTGACGAGGCGCTGCGCTGCAACGTGACGAAACAATGCCACCGGATGACAGCGCGACTGTGCACAATGCATGGGAAGTGTCGATGGCAAGAATGCGTTTCATGCGGGAAGTATACCGGACACAAAGAAAAATCCCTCAGCGCCTTTCAGCACTGAGGGATCTCGTCTGCGCCTCTCGTTGCAGGCGCTTGCAATCAACCTGCAGCGGGCGCAGGAGTCGCGGTCGGTGCAGACGCTTCAGGCGATGCTGCCGGTGCAGCGGCCTTCTTAGCGGCGGGCTTGCGTGCCGCTGGCTTCGCAGCAGGGGCTGCCTTGCTGGCGGCCGGTGCTTTCGCTGCCTTCACGGGTGCTTTCGCTGCCTTCGCAGGTGCTTTCGCTGCAGGCTTGGCAGAGGCGGCTTTCTTTGCGGGCGCCTTTGCTGCCGGCTTCGCTGCGACGGCCTTCTTCACAGCGGCTTTTGCGGGTGCTGCAGCCTTTTTAGCGGGGGCAGCCTTCTTTGCGGGAGCAGCCTTTTTCGCAGGGGCTTTCGCTTTCGCGGCAGGAGCAGCCTTTTTCGCGGGGGCCTTCGCCTTCACGACAGCTTTGACTTTCGCAGCGACATTCTTCGCGGCGGTCTTGACGACCTTCACCACTTTCTTCGATGCCGCCTTTGCCTTCACCGCGGCACGACGCGCTGCGGCCTTTTCCTTCATTGCGAGTTTCTTCGCTGCAGTGCGTGCCTTCAGCAAGGCACGCCGGGCAGCGATACGCTCACGAGCGATGCGCTTCTTCGCAGCAGCCTTTGCCTTGGCGGCTGCCTTCTGTGCAGCGGCCTTGGCTTTGACAGCAGCCTTCTTGGCAGCGATCTTGCGCTTGAGCTCTTCCTTCTTGGCGCGGGCAGCTTCCTTGATGGCATCAGCCTTGGCGCGCTTCTTCTTCCAGGCATCGGCGAACGCTTTCACTGCCTTCGCGAGATCGGCTTCCGCCTTGGCAGCCAATGCTGCCTTGCGGGCATCGGCACTTGCCTTGAGTTGAGCGGCGGTCTGCACTGCCTGGAGTTTCGCAGCAGAGGCGCGTGACTTGGCTGCTATGGGCTTGCGTGTTGCGGTGGAGTTCCTGGAAGCTTTAGTTTTAGCAGAAGCGGCCTTGCCTTTCGCTGCGGCAACGGGCTTGGCTTTCGTGGCTGCCACCTTTGTCGGTTTGGTCGCTGCTGATGAAACTTTTGCTGGAGCAGCAGCAGCGGTTTTCTTCACGGCCGATTTGGCAGGCGCCTTCTTTGTCGCTTTAACTTTAGCCATACTGATATCTCTCCAAATATGTGGAACAAAACCACTTTAATTTCTTCAACAGAGGCAGCGCCTTGTTTGAGCGGCACGATAGCACAAAAAAATCCTGCATACAGCAGCACAGTTTGAATAGCTGAAAAAAAATCAACTTGTTTCAGAGAATTCTTGTAAAGAAACTGCGAGGAGGTCAGGCGAGGTCAACGTGCAAAAGCGATGAATCAATTCTGTGCAGAGCAGAAGTGTCGGTACAGCACCGACACTTCTGCATTGCCCTTACATGGCAGAGAGCAGACGCGAGAGTTCAGTCCGCACTGTCTCGACACTCAATGCACCATCGAGTTGCTCGACCTTCACCGCATTGCCGGCACGCTGCAGATCCTTGTAGAAATCCACGAGCGGACGTGTCTGCTGGTGATAGACCTGCAGACGCTTGCGAATGGTTTCTTCCTTGTCGTCATCCCGTTGAATCAAGGGCTCGCCACTCACATCATCGATACCTTCCACAGCAGGCGGATTGAACACGGTGTGATAGATGCGACCGGACTCGGGATGCACGCGACGTCCACTGAGTCGCTTCACGATCTCTTCATCGTCAACGGCAATCTCAACCACCACATCGATGTCGATGCCCGCATCCACCATGGCCTGCGCCTGCGGAATGGTGCGAGGGAATCCATCAAACAGAAATCCTCTGGCACAGTCCTCGGCTGCAATACGCTCCTTGACCAGCGCGATGATGATCTCATCGGTGACGAGTCCGCCGGAGGCCATCACTTCCTTGACCTGCAGGCCGAGTGCCGTGCCGGCCTTGACGGCGGCGCGCAGCATGTCACCCGTCGAAATCTGCGGAATTCCGAAAGTGGACACGATGAACTGTGCCTGTGTCCCCTTGCCTGCCCCTGGGGCCCCCAGCAATATCACTCGCATAAAACACTCCTGAATGGTGTCTGACAGTTGTCAGACAAACTTGCCAATGAAAAAGATTGTGGCGACTCCGAGCGTTCGACCTTACACCAAAGGCAAGTCTCGAAACAAGAAAGGAGCCGCCGGGAACCCGGTCGATCCTGCAGTCACGCATCGCCTTGTGCTGACTTGACTTCATCCCAGAGCGCATCGAGTTCTGCCAGAGTCATCGCAGAGAGCGTCAACGAACGCGCCTGAGCAAGCGCCTCCATGGCGCGGAAACGTTGCTCGAACTTGCGATTGGCCAGGCGCAATGCCGACTCGGAATCGATCTCAAGATGGCGCGCCAGGTTCACACAGCTGAACAGCACATCACCGAACTCATCCTGCATCGCGACAGCGTCTTGCATGCGAATGGCAGCTTCCAGTTCGGTGATTTCATCACGCAGTCGCGCCAGGACCGGCGCCGCGTCCTGCCAGTCGAAACCCAGGGAGCCTGCTCGCCTCTGCAGCTTGCGCGCGCGCTCGAGTGCCGGCAGTGCTGCGGGGACATCGTCAAGCACGCTCGGCAAGGCACCGGCAGGCAAGCGCGCCGCCTTCACCTGACGTTCAAGATTCTTGATCTCTTCCCAGCGAATGGCCACGGTCTGCGCGTCCAGTGCGAGCGCGGAACTGCCGAAGCTCTCGAGCGTGCCATCGGGAAACACATGCGGATGACGATGCAGCAGCTTTGCACTGATGGCCGCCGCCACATCATTGAAATCGAACAGCCCCTGCTCATTGGCGATCTGCGCATAGAAGACCACCTGAAACAGCAGGTCGCCCAATTCATCACGCAGTTGTGCGGCGTCATCACGCTCCACGGCATCGATGACTTCATAGACTTCCTCGAGGGTGTAGCCCGTCAGCGTTTTCAATGTCTGCTTGCGATCCCAGTCGCAGCCATGGGCGCTGTCGCGCAGATTGCGCATGATGGTCAGCAGTCGCTGCATGGCGGAATCATTCTTCACGGGGGAACGTCTCCTGTGCGTTGGCAACGGGCGCGCTCGCGGATGCCGCCACGGCTTCGACGGCCTCGCCGACCGCTATGCGCCGCGCCTCGATGATGTTGTTCAAGCGACTGATCTTTTCCAGCACACGGGACAGTACCGGATAGGAATCGACTTCCACTTGCAGCTTCATGCGCGCAGTGCCGCTGTTGCGGTCAGTTCGCGTGTTCACTTCCATGACCTCAATGCCGGCATCGGCCAGAATCGTGGTGATGTCCCGCAACAGACCGGCGCGGTCATAGGCAAGAATGAAAAGATCGACCAGCATGCTGATTCGGCGCCCGTCGCCCCACTGCACCTCGATGAAATTCTCGTGACTTTCCAGTTGATGCAGCAGCGCCGCAGGACAATCGGACTTGTGCACCACCACCTGATTGTCGGTTCCAAGGCACCCGACGATGGGGTCTCCCTCTTCGGGCTGACAACAGCTTGCCAGCTGTGTCGAGAACCTGCCGGCGCCGGACACATGCGTGGCAGACGCAGGCACGTGCGCGGGCCTGCGCGATTCATCCAGCACGCACAGCAGCTGAGCGAGTTCCTGTGCGGCAGTGATCACCTCTTCCACCGTGATGGCGCTCACGCCAACAGCAGCAAACAGCGCCTCTTCATTGCGACAGCCGAGCTTGCGCGCGAGCGCGCGATAATCCGGATGCGCCACAGCCAGTCGTTCAAATTCCTCGGCCAGCAGTGCACGCCCATGCACCACGTTCTGCTCACGCCCCTGTGTCTTGAACCATTGCATGAGCTTGGCCTGGGCACGCGGCGTGTTGGCATAGCCAAGACCGGGCTTGAGCCAGTCCCGGCTGGGCGTGCTGTGCTCGTCGGCCAGCACCTCCACCCGATCGCCCGTCTGCAACTGGTAGTTCAGGGGCACCGTCTTGCCATTGACGCGCGCACCACAGCACTTGTTGCCCACTTCCGTATGCACGTAATAGGCAAAATCGAGCGGCGTCGCTCCTTTCATGAGATCGACAACATGCCCTTCCGGGGTGAATACATAGACACGATCAGGTGTTGAGGAATCACTGCGCAATTGCTCCGCCAGACCACCGACCATTCCCATCTCGTCGTGCCATGCGAGCAACTGACGAAGCCAGGCAATCTTTTCGTCATAACTGTCCTTGTAGTGCGGATCAGTGATGCCTTCCTTGTAGCGCCAGTGCGCACAGACACCCAGCTCGGCGTCTTCATCCATGGCATAGGTGCGAATCTGCACCTCGAAGACTTTCTTGTCCGGACCGATCACGGCCGTGTGCAGTGACTGGTAGCCGTTCTCCTTGGGCGTCGCGATGTAGTCATCGAACTCGTTGGGGATCACACGCCACAGATTGTGCACAATGCCCAGCGTGGCGTAGCAGTCGCGCACCTCGGGCACCAGTATCCGGACCGCGCGGATGTCGTAGATCTGCGAAAAATCGAGTTTCTTGGCCTGCATCTTGCGCCAGATGCTGTAGATGTTCTTGGCCCTGCCTGTCACTTCGGCATCAATGTTGGCGCGATCCAGCTGCCGGCGCAGCTCTTCCGTCACTTCCAGCACGAAACGTTCGCGATCCACCCTGCGTTCATCCAGCAGGCGCGCGATTCGCTTGTAGTTGTCTTCCTGCAGATAGCGGAATGAGAGGTCTTCGAGCTCCCATTTCAGCTGCCCTATGCCAAGGCGATGCGCCAGAGGCACATAGATCTCGAACACTTCCCTGGCCACGCGCTGTCGTCGCTCCTGCGGTGCCGCCTTGACCGAGCGCAGGGCGCAGGTACGCTCGGCCAGCTTGATAAGGGCCACACGAACATCGTCGATGAGCGCCAGCAACATCTTGCGGACGTTCTCCACCTGATCTTCACTCTGACCCAGCACGCGGGTGCGCGAGGTGTCCGTCTCGTTGATGGCCGCCATGCGCAGAACGCCCTCGACGAGCTTGGCCACCTCGTCGCCAAACTGCTCGCGCACGGCCTCCAGACTGACACGGGATTCACGTACGCTGCGGTAAAGGATGGAGGCGATCACCGCCTCGCTGTCCAGCCGCAGATCCACGAGAATCTCGGCCATCTCCAGTCCGGTCAGATAGCTGTTGCGGCCGGCCCATACGGTATTGGTGGCACGGGCATGCTGCTCCAGCGCCCAGCTCAGGTCACAGGCCTGGCGAATGCGCTCGATGTGCTCGAGCGTGCCGCGCGACTGCAGGGAAGCAATCCACTCCTCGAAGCAGATACTGCCATCCTGATTGAACTTGTGGGTGTCTCTCACCTGGACCATGGGGGCAGTTCTCTTGTCTTGCGTCAGGACTTCACGCGCACGAATTCGGCTATCGATTCGACGTGGGAGGTATGGGGAAACATGTCCATCACGCCTGCCCGCGTCAGCTTGTATCCATGCTTGACGAGTTCACCGGCATCACGCGCCAGAGTGGCCGGGTTGCAGGAGATGTACAGAATCTTGCGGGCACGCATGGCAGCAATCACCGGGATGATCTCCAGGGCTCCGGAGCGCGGTGGGTCGAGCAGTATCTTGTCGTAGTGCTGTGCCGCCCAGGTGGAACTGCCGAAGTCCACACACAGATTGGCGGCGTGGAACTCGACATTCTCCAGCGCATTGGCGCGCGCATTCTCGAAACCGCGGCGCACCATCTCTTCGCTGCCCTCGACACCGACCACATGGCGACAACGTGTGGCCAGTGGCAGCGTGAAGTTGCCGAGCCCACAAAACAGATCCAGGATGGTCTCGTCCTTCTGCGGATCCAGCATCTCGAGCGCCTGCGCAATCATGTCACGGTTCAGTACACCATTGACCTGAGTGAAGTCCGTCGGATGAAAGGCCATGCGCAGACCGAACTGCGGAAGGTGGTAATGAAGCCGGTCCTCGCCGGTGGCGGGCCACAGGCGATGCACGGAATCGGTGCCGCCAGGCTGCAGGTACAGCGTGATGCCGTGTTCTTCGGCGAACTCGCTGAACGCCTGCAGGTCGGCGGGCGTCAACGGCTCCAGATGCCGCACGATCAAGGCCACATCCTCAGGCAGATATTCGCCCTGTGCAGAAGGAACATCGACCTCGCCAACGGCAACTTCGATCTGAGGCACAGTGTAGCGACAGTCACGGGCTGCCAGGAAACTGCGCAGCGGCGCTATCAATCCTGCCACATGGGGGTTGAGAACGGCGCAGTCATCCATCTGGGCGATGAACGTGCTGTTCTTCTCGCGAAAGCCGACCAGCATGGCCTCCTTCTTGACGACATAGCGCACGGCGAGTCGCGCCTTGCGCCGGTAGCCAACGCTGCGACTGCGCAGTGCCGGTAAATGTTCATACTGCTGCAGCCCACCGATGTGCTGCATTTGCTCGTGCAGAACCCGCTCCTTGAGCTGAATCTGGGCATCGGGATGCAGATGCTGCATCGCACAGCCGCCACAGACACTGGCGTAGACGCAGGGGGGGTCGACACGCTCCGCAGCGGGCAGCAGTATCGACTCGGCACGCAACTCATCGAATTGCTTGTGTCGAGCCACATAGCGCGCGCTGGCCGTCTCGCCGGCAAGGGCACCGTCGACAAAGGCGATCTTGCCATTGATGCTGGCGACACCTCGCCCGTCATGACTCAGGCGCTGCACCTGCAGCTCGATGGCCTCGGTGGGGAGTTTGTTGCGACGTCGTGTACTGCTCATGAGGCCTACCTGTGGCTGCAGGGCACACTCGAAGGCGGAACGCTCACTCCGACCCTCTTCTTGCGGCTGCTTGCGAATGGAAAAATCAGGCGAACACGCCCGTTGAAAGATAGCGGTCACCGCGATCGCAGATGATGGCCACGATGACGGCATTGTGCAGACGACGACTCAACTGCAATGCCGCAAACACGGAACCGCCGGAAGAGACGCCGCAGAAGATGCCCTCTTCCCTGGCCAGCGCACGCATGGTGTTCTCGGCATCGCTCTGATTGATGTCCATCACCTCGTCGACGCGCGAGGCATCGAATATCGCCGGCAGGTACTCCTGCGGCCAACGCCGGATACCCGGAATGCGCGAACCTTCCTGAGGCTGGAGTCCGACAATGGTGATGGCCGGATTTCTTTCCTTCAGAAAGCGTGACACACCCATGATGGTGCCAGTTGTCCCCATGGAACTCACGAAATGCGTGATGCTGCCTTGAGTATCCCGCCAGATCTCCGGACCGGTATGCAGGTAATGCGCCTGGGGGTTGTCGGGATTCGCGAACTGATCGAGGACCTTGCCCTGCCCCTCTCGCGCCATGCGCTGGGCGAGATCGCGCGCCCCTTCCATGCCCTGCTCTTCAGTCACGAGAATCAATTGTGCGCCATAGGCGGACATCGAAGCTCGGCGCTCGGCTGACATGTTCTCGGGCATGATGAGAATCAGTCGATAGCCCTTCACGGCACAGACCATGGCGAGCGCAATGCCGGTGTTGCCGCTGGTGGCTTCTATCAGGGTATCGCCAGGGTGAATGTCGCCTCGCAGTTCGGCCTGCAGGATCATGTTGTAGGCGGGACGGTCCTTGACGGAACCAGCAGGGTTGTTGCCTTCGAGCTTGACCAGCACGGTATTGCTCGTCTCACCCGGCAAGCGCGCCAGCTTGACCAGCGGTGTGTTGCCGATCTGCGCCTCAATCAGCGGATACTTGATGGACATCAGGGTCACTCACAGAAAATTTGGCGCGATTTTACCCTGTATTGCCAGGGCCTGAAAGCAAGGCGGCGGCGCTGCGCTCACTCGCGGGGGCGCGCCGAGAGAAACAATTCGCGACTCACAAGCGGCTTGTCGCCCAGCAGGCGCTGCAACGCCAGCCGCGTCAGCCGCAGTGCAGCACGTCCATGCGCAGGTTCACTGAAGTCGCCGAGGCGCAAGGCACACAGCTCTGCCCCCGTGAAAGTGACAGGGGCTCGCGCTGGCAGATCAGCGGTACCGACGACACGCTCGAACCCTTCCTCTTCGACGAAGAGATATCGTCCCTGCTCCGTGATCGGCTCGCCACTGCGACAGTCACTGTCGAGATTGAGACCATAGCCAAGCGCTTCCAGTAGAGACAATTCGAAGCGCCGCAGGATGCTCATCACATCGCGGTCAGCACTCAGGCCGACGAGGGCCTGCTGGTAGGAACGGTACAGATCTGCGTGCGCCTCTTGTGCATGCAGCAGACGCACGAGCAATTCATTCAGATACAGGCCGCTGAACAGACGAGTGCCTTGCAGCCCGAGGGCGCCATGACTGGTCTCGACAGCCGCAAGGGTCTTGAGCTCGTGCCTGCCTGCCAGAGTGACCAGCAAGGGATGGAAAGGTTGCAGCAGCGCGCGGCTTCTTGACCCGGCACGTCGAGCACCGCGGGCCACGGCACGCTGACGACCGAAGTCCAACGTGAAGAAATCCACCAGCAGGCTGCTGTTCTGATAGGGCCGAGCATGCAAGACCCAGGCAGGCTGGAGTTCGATCCTGGTGCTCATCCTGCACTCCCGGCCTCAGTCGATATGGTAACCCAGACTCTGCAGGGCTCGTTCGTCATCGGCCCAGCCACTCTTGACCTTGACCCACAGATTCAACATCACCTTGGCATCGAAGGCTTTCTCCATGTCGACGCGGGCGGCACTGCCTATCAACTTCAGGCGGCTGCCGCGACTGCCAATGATGATCTGCTTCTGACTCTCCTTGTCGACCAGGATGAGCGCATGGATGTGAACGATGCCCTCCTGGAGGGTGTATTTCTCGATCTCGACGGTGACCTCATAGGGCAGCTCGTCGCCCAGCTGGCGCGTGATCTTCTCGCGAATGATCTCGGCTGCAATGAAGCGCGAACTGCGATCGGTCACCTGATCGACGGGATACAGAAAAGGGCCCTCGGGAAGGTACCTGGCCACGCATTTTTCCACTGCATCCAGGTTGTGGCTCGACAGTGCTGACAAGGGAATGATCTCGGCAAACTCGCGCAACTTTGCCAGCCGCTCAATATGCGGCAGAAGCTTCTGGGGATTGTCCAGCAGATCGCATTTGTTGATGAGAAGCAGCACAGGCACCTTCACCTTCTCCAGCGCCTGCAGCACCAGCTCATCCTCGTCATTGAAGACCAGTCGCTCCACCACGAACAACACCAGATCCACGCCATCGAGCGTGCTCGTTGCCGTCTGATTCATCACGCGGTTGATGGCCTTCTTCTGCGACTTGTGTATGCCGGGCGTATCGACATAGACATACTGCAGCGCACCGGTGGTCTTGATCCCGAGAATGCGATGCCGCGTGGTCTGCGGCTTGCGCGAGGTGATGCTGATCTTCTGCTCGAGCAGATGATTGAGCAGCGTGGACTTGCCCACATTGGGCCGCCCCACAATGGCGATGAAGCCACAGCGTTCCTGTATGCCCGATTCGTCCCGCATGGTCATGACAATAGACTCCTGCCGTGGGTCATGAAGTCAGCGCCTGCAGGACCCGTCCTGCCGCATCCTGCTCCGCGAGTCGGCGATTGCGTCCGCTTCCGGACATGCCCTGAGGCGTCAATGCGGTGCGACACTGCACCACGAAGTTCTGCTCGTGATCGGTACCTTCAACGGCCACCACCTCATATTCCGGCACAGGCAACGAGCGCGCCTGCAGCAGTTCCTGCAATGCCGTCTTCGCATCATTGCGCAATTCGCGGGCGGGTTGCGTGAGAAACTCCCCGGCAAACAACTGCAGGGCGCAGTCACGACAGGCATTCATCCCCCCATCGAGATAGATGGCACCCAGCATTGCTTCCATGGCATCGGCGAGAATGGACACACGCTGACGACCGCCCGATTTCAATTCCCCTGGACCAAGAATCAGCAATTCACCAATCTGCAGGCGCTGAGCCATGGCTGCCAGCGTCTGTTGATTCACCAGGCGCGCGCGCATTCGACTGAGTTCACCTTCGGGCGCATCGGGAAAGCGCAGGGACAGTTCCTCCGCCATCAGGAAACCGATGATTGCGTCACCCAGAAATTCGAGACGCTCATTGTTCTGACGACTTGCGCTGCGATGCGTCAACGCCAGTTGCGCCAGTGTCGCGTCCTTGAACCGGTAGGCGAGAGCCCTCTCGAGTTGCGCAAGTGTCGTGGTCATTCAGTCAATTCTGTCGTCAAAACTGATGATGACATCGATATTGGCCACCAGCGGAACGCGTCGCTCGTAATCGATGACCAGGACGGGCCTGGCGTTCTCACGCTGCAGGGTGATGCTGTTCAGATTGAAATCCCGGACATTGTTGACCCGCAGGCCATTGGCGATTTCCTCGCGCACTTCCGCCTGTGTGAGACTCGTGGCGTTGCCGCTGGCTATCAGGTCTTCGGCAAGGCCTTTCACGAAATTGTGATCGAGGTAGACCGGCAGTATCTTCAAGCCGAACGTCAATCCACTGACCAGCACGATCAACAGCATCAACAGGCCGAATCTGGAAAAACCGCGTTGAGAGTACGGCAGTGAGGATGGGAAACTTGTCATGGCAATCTCCTGAAAAGGGGCAGACCCGGCGCCTTGTGGCTCGACCCTGCGCGGCTGGACATTATAGGCAGCGCAGACAAGCGAACCGCGACTCAGTGCGCGTTTCAGAGAATCAATCCATTGCGACGGAAAGTGGGAAGTGCCCAGCCCGGCTCCTTGTGCATCCAGACGGCGAAGGCCTTGCCGACGATGTTCTCTTCCGGCACAGCGCCCCACACGCGGCTGTCGGCGCTGTTGTCACGATTGTCGCCCATCATGAAGTAATGCCCCTCTGGCACAACCCATACGGTGCGACCGCCGTCACGCGAGGGAGCATCCATGATCTGGGTCTCATGTTCCACATCGCCCAGAGTTTCGGTCAGCAGAATACCCCTCTGCATCATGCCATTCGGCATCTCGATCTCGACCTGATCGATGGGCTGTGACTGCACACGCTCGTCATTGATGTAGAGCACCTTGTCCTCGTAGCGGATGGTGTCTCCCGGCAGGCCCACCACACGCTTGATGAAATAGCGACTGTCGTGGGGCGGAATGAACACCATCACCTCGCCACGCTGCGGCTCGTTCATGTCCACTATCTTGGTGCCGACGACCGGAAGACGCAGCCCGTAGGTGTACTTGTTGACCAGGATGAAGTCGCCAACTTCAAGCGTCGGGATCATGGAGCCTGAAGGAATCTGGAAAGGCTCGACGAGAAACGAGCGCAGCACCAGCACGATCAGCAGCACGGGGAAAAACGACTTGGCGTATTCGACGACGATGGGCTCCTGCTCGGCGACGGCGATGGCCTCGGCAAGTGCCTCGTTCGGCGTCTGCTGAACAGCCTTCAATCGTGCCACTGCCTCGCGGCGCGGCCCGGCGTTGACCAGTCGGTCGAAAAGCGCCACGGCGCCCGTCAATATCACCAGGACGAGCAGTACCAGAGAAAAATCGATATCCATCAGCTATCCACCTTGAGCACCGCCAGGAAAGCCTCCTGCGGCACCTCGATATTGCCGACCTGCTTCATGCGCTTCTTGCCGGCTTTCTGCTTCTCTAGCAGTTTCTTCTTGCGGGTGACATCGCCACCGTAACACTTCGCCGTGACGTTCTTGCGCAGCGCCTTGACTGTCTGGCGAGCAATGATCTGGCCGCCAATCGCGGCCTGGATGGCGACATCATACAATTGCCGCGGAATCAGCTCCTTCATTTTCTCCACCAGCAGACGGCCCTTGCTGTGGGCCTGGTCGCGATGCACGATCAGCGCAAGAGCGTCCACACGGTCCCCGTTGATGAGTACATCGAGGCGGACCAGGTTGGCGGGTTCGAAGCGGATGAAGTGGTAATCCAGGGACGCGTAGCCGCGACTTGCTGACTTGAGCTTGTCAAAGAAATCCAGCACCACTTCGTTCATGGGCAATTCATAGCGCAGGGACACCTGACGCCCGATGAACTGCATGTCACGCTGCACCCCCCTGCGGGCGATGCACAGGTTGATGATGTTGCCGAGGTATTCATGGGGCACCAGGATGCTGGCCAGCACAATGGGCTCGCGCATTTCCTGGATGGAAGTCACGGCCGGCAGGGCCGACGGGCTGTCCACGCGCACGGTGTTGCCATTGTGCAGCAGCACTTCATAGACCACCGTAGGTGCCGTGGTGATCAGCGACAGGTCGTACTCGCGCTCGAGCCGCTCCTGGATGATCTCCATGTGCAGCATGCCAAGAAAACCGCAACGAAAGCCGAAGCCCAGGGCATCTGAACTCTCGGGCTCGTAATACAGCGAGGCATCGTTGAGCGTGAGCTTTTCCAACGCATCGCGGAAATTCTCGAAATCGTCAGAGGAAACGGGAAAGAGACCGGCATACACCTGAGGCTGGATCTTCTTGAAGCCGGCAAGTGAGGGCACATCGGCCGTGGCAGAGTGCGTGAGGGTGTCGCCGACGGGGGCGCCTTTGATTTCCTTGATGCCTGCGACCACGAAGCCCACTTCGCCTGCGCGCAACACGTCAGTCTCGAGTCGCTTGGGCGTGAACACGCCAACACCGTCCACCAGATGCGCCTTGCCGATCGTCTTGGCGATGATCTTCTCGCCCTTGCGCAGCGTGCCCTGCTTCACTCTCACAAGCGACACCACACCCAGATAATTGTCGAACCAGGAATCGATGATCAGGGCCTGGAGGGGGGCATCGACATCGCCCTGAGGTGGCGGCACGAGGCGGACCAGTTCTTCCAGAATATCGGCGATACCCATGCCCGTCTTGGCACTGGCGCACACAGCATTGGAGGCATCAATGCCGATGATTTCCTCGATCTCCTGACGCACTTTCTCCGGTTCGGCCTGCGGCAAATCCATCTTGTTAAGCACCGGAATCACTTCCAGGCCCTGCTCGATGGCGGTGTAGCAGGTTGCCACGGATTGCGCTTCCACGCCTTGACCCGCATCCACCACCAGCAAGGCACCTTCACAGGCAGCCAGAGAGCGTGACACCTCGTAGGTGAAATCCACATGGCCAGGCGTGTCGATGAAATTCAGTTGATAGCGTTTGCCGTCCTTGCTGTTGAAATGCAAGGTAACGCTCTGCGCCTTGATCGTGATACCGCGCTCTCGCTCGATGTCGAGCGAATCCAGCACCTGCTCGTTCATTTCACGCTCTTCCAATCCACCGCAGAGCTGAATGAATCGGTCTGCGAGCGTGGACTTGCCGTGGTCGATGTGGGCGATGATGGAAAAATTGCGGATGTGGCTGAGGTCACTCACAGGATAGGGTCACAAAGTCAGGATTAATGGACAGGGTCATCTGACCCCGACACACAGGACACCCGCCTGTGGCGGAGGGCCCTGTTTTCAAGGCGGCAAGTCTACAGGATCAAATAGGAGCTGTCAGTGAATTTCCGGCGTAATATCAGTGGGCTGCATAGCGCCTGGCGCGCCATTGCAGCCACCGGCCGCCGTGCGGCGCCCGGTGGCAGATACGCTACTCCAGTTCGAACACCAGCGTGGTGCCACGACCTTCGCGCAGGATGCGCACGGGCACAAACCCGGCTTGCGGCAACTGCCGGGTGGCGTCGTCAAAGCTGTCCAGATCCGGCACAGGAATGCGATTGAGTTCGACGATCACATCACCCTCACGCAAGCCTGCCTGTTCGGCAGGCCCATCCAGGACTTCCTGAACTTGCACGCCACTCAAACCGATGGCTTCACGCACCTCAGGAGCAAGAGAGCCAACCGTCAGACCAAGGCGATTCGCGGGAGGGGGTTCGATCGCCTGACTCTGCGCAGCAACACCGCTGCCGGGAAGTGCACCCACGACAACGTCAAGGGTGAGAGTCTCGCCGTTGCGCATGATGGTCAGCTCGGCACGGGTGCCAGGTCGCACCTGCCCCACATAGAACGGCAGCATCGAGGAGGATTCGATCTCGCGACCGTTGAAGGCCATGATGATGTCGTCATTGAATACTCCGGCCTGCTCGGCAGGGCTCCCGGGCTGCACTTCGTCGACAAAGGCACCCATGGGTCGCGGCATGAAAAAGGCCTCAGCCAGAGCGAAATCGACATCCTTGATCAGCACACCAAGCAATCCTCGGCTCACTGCACCGCTTTCCCGCAGCTGTTCGACCACGTTCAACGCCACATTGCTGGGGATTGCGAAGGACACACCGTTGGAGCCGCCAGTGCTGCTGAGGATCTGGGAATTGATGCCGATCACCTCGCCCTCGAGATTGAACAGGGGACCGCCGGAATTACCCTGATTGATGGCGACGTCGGTCTGGATGAACGATACATAGTTGGTTTGATTGCCGGGGACGGCTCGCCCCTTGGCACTGACGATGCCCGCCGCAGCGGAGAATTCCAGCCCGAAGGGAGAGCCTATCGCCAGCACCCACTCTCCCACTCTGACTGCTTCGGAATCCCCGAATTCGACGATGGGCAGATTCTCGGCCTCAATCTTCAACAGTGCCACATCGGACAGTTCGTCGGTGCCGATGATCCGTGCCTGGAAAACCCGCCTGTCGTTCAGCGTCACCGTGATCTGATCTGCGCCATTCACGACGTGATGATTGGTGATGACGTAACCGTCCTCGGAGATGATGAACCCTGAACCCACGCCACCGCGGGGGCGCGAACGGCGCTCCTCTATCTCCGGAGGCAATTGTTCATCCGGACTCAATCGGCGCAACAATTCCTCGATTTCACTGCGTTGACTGCTGGCTGCCGGGGCCTGTTGCATGGTGGCGATGTTGACGATTGCCGGACCATTGCGTTCCACGAGCGTGGCGAAATCAGGCAATTCCGCAGCCCGCGACGACGCGGCAGGCAACAGATTCAAGGCGAGAAACAACAAAGGCACCTGCCACGCAATTGCTGCGAGCCTGTGGGCTGGTCTGAGCATGCATCAACTCCCCATGGCGAATTTCGCGGCCTGCGCCGGGAAATCAACAAGCAATAGTTCACTCGAAAGATGTGTCAGCCGTAAAGTACAGCGCGCAAGCGAGGGGGGCAAGCCTTGATTCGCGTTGGAAAGCGAGGCCGGAGGGGAGCGAAGACGCCAACTGGCCTGGCGACGGCGCATGCTCGTCGCCAGCGTGTCTCAATTCTCGATCTGGTTGACCTGCCGGATCAACTGGGAATCCTGCAGGATGTTGAAGGCAGGAAGCGATGAGTCAGCCTCGCGATACTGGATGGAAACACCACGAATGTAGTCGTTGAGTCTCTGCTGAGCTTCCGCGTCGAACGTGCCATCCACTGCAACCTCCACCGCAGCGGCTGGTTGAGTGACAGACTCCGGAGCCAGCTCGGTGCCGGTCTCGGCCACCATGGAGGCGGGGCTACCCCGCTCCAGTGCTGATTGCAGACCGAGAAATACCGCCAGTGTCACTGACGCAGCTATGGCCAGGCGTCCCACAGCAGGCAGCCACGCTGAGGTTTGGCGAGAGCGGACGACACCGCCCGCAGCATGCATCGGCTCTTCGGCAATTGCTGCCAGAATGCGCTGCGTACCCAGTGCAGAGACCAGTCGCACTTCTTCTTTATGCAGCACAGAGCGAGCCAGATTGTATCGGCTCCAGGTCTGCGCCATATCCGGTTCATCGGAAAATTCCTTCAACAGCCGGCGCAGCTCGAGTTCACTGGATTCATTGTCCATCAATGCGGACAAGGCTTCGGCGTGTTCCCGGACCTGACGTGATTGATTGCTCATGCATTACCTCTATTGGCTGGGCGAGAGACTCGTTCTTGCTCGGTTGGACAGCGGACTCTGCGCTTCGTTCCTTCAAAATTGCATCAAGTCACGAATTTTCTTGTCGATCGCTTCACGGGCACGGAATATCCGCGACCGCACCGTTCCGACGGGGCAGTCCATGATTTCCGTGATGTCCTCGTAACTCAGCCCGGAAAACTCCCGCAGAGTGAAGGCCGTTCGCAAGTCCTCTGGCAGTTCGTCAATGGCTTCGTTGATCAACTTCTCGAGATGCGCCTTCTGCAACAGACCCTCTGGCGAATCGATGTCGCGCAGGGCACTGGTATCTTCGACCAGTTCCGCATCATCCAGATCGAAGTCCGTTGAAGGAGGCCTGCGACCACGGGAAACCAGATGGTTCTTCGCCGTGTTGACGGCGATGCGATAGAGCCAGGTATAAAAGGCACTGTCGCCACGAAACAGGTGCAACGCCCTGTAGGCTTTGATGAAGGCTTCCTGCGCGACATCCTCGACTTCATGAGGATCCTTCACGAAACGCGCAATCAGTCCCGCGACCTTGTGCTGATAGCGCAGCACCAGCAGGTTGAAGGCCGCCTGATTGCCGTTGAGCGTGCGCTCAACCAGCTGTTGATCCGAATCCTTGTTCACTGGCCCCGCCTCCCGGCGGAAAATTGCTGCACATGGCATTGTGCGTACGCATGACTGTAATATAGGCCGCTTTCAACCTCTGACAACAGCCAGTTCCCCGCATCAATTCCAGGGCATCGACCACCGTGACCATGAGCTCCAACGATAGCACATCTGTTCGAGACTACGACATTCTCGTCATCGGTAGTGGCGCGGCAGGACTGACACTTGCACTGAAGACTGCAGACTTCGCCCGCGTGGCGGTGATCAGCAAGGGGCAACTCAGCCAGGGCGCCACGTACTGGGCCCAGGGCGGTATCGCCGCAGTGCTGGACGATGACGACAGCATCGAAGCACATATTGCCGACACGCTGATTGCCGGTGCCGGACTCTGCCACAGGGACATGGTGTCCCATGTTGTCGAGAACAGCAGCGAATGCGTGAAATGGCTGGTCGAACAGGGAGTGCCATTCACGACAGTCGATCCTCAGGAAGCGAAGGTGGATGCCGCACGCGGCCCCTTGCAACCGGACAACCTGGCCCCGCTGCACTTGACTCAGGAAGGCGGCCACAGCCATCGACGCATCATTCATGCCACCGATGCCACAGGTCGGGCAGTTTTCGAAACCCTTGCGGCCAAGGCGCGCATTCACCCCAACATCAATCTGATCGAGAACTGCATCGCCATCGATCTGATCACCTACTCGAAACTCGGACTGTCTGGCAATGGTTGCGCAGGTGCCTATGTTTTCAATGCCCGGACGGGCGAAGTGGATGTGTTCAGGGCGCGCTTCGTCGTGCTGGCCACCGGTGGGGCGAGCAAGGCCTATCTGTTCACCAGCAATCCAGACGGAGCCACAGGCGACGGCATAGCGATGGCTTGGCGCGCAGGATGCCGTGTCGCCAACATGGAATTCAATCAGTTCCACCCTACCTGCCTTTATCACCCGCACGCAAAGTCATTTCTGATCACGGAAGCGCTGCGTGGCGAAGGCGCCTGGCTGGAACTGCCCGATGGCACTCGCTTCATGAGCCACTTCGACGAGCGTGCTGAACTGGCGCCACGCGATATCGTGGCAAGGGCCATCGATCATGAAATGAAACGCCTTGGTTGTGATTGCGTATTCCTGAACATCACACACAAGCCCGCCGAGTTCATCAAGGAGCATTTCCCGACCATTTATTCCAACTGCATGAAGTTCGGCATCGACATCACGCGGGATCGCATTCCGGTTGTTCCAGCGGCACACTATACCTGTGGCGGTGTCGTCGTTGACAAATGCAGCCGCACAGACCTGCCCAACCTGTACGCCGTCGGTGAAACCAGTTTCACCGGCTTGCATGGCGCCAATCGCATGGCCAGCAACTCGCTGCTTGAATGTTTCGTGCTTGCTTTCAGTGCCAGCGACGATATTCGAGAGAAGTTCGCCAACACCACACTTGCCGAGCACATTCCAGCCTGGGATGACAGCAAGGTGACGCGTTCCAGCGAGGAAGTGATCGTGGCGCACAACTGGGACGAATTACGCAGATTCATGTGGGCCTACGTCGGGATCGTACGCAAGGACGAGCGACTGCAGCGTGCTCGTCGACGCCTGCAACTGCTGGAGCAGGAAACTGCCGACTACTACAAGCACTACATCGTCAGCAAGGATCTTCTGGAACTGCGCAATCTCGTTCTGGTATCCAGACTGATCGTGGAGAGTGCGATCGCCCGCAAGGAAAGCCGGGGGCTGCATTACTCCGTCGACTATCCCGACACACTGCCGCAAGCACAGGACACCCTGCTGCTTCCGGAGAATGCCATCGTCAGAGAGTGACACCAGCCACCCTGTTCAAGCCGATGCAGACTCTCCTGGAAAGGGGTACCAGCGCAACAATGTCCGCAATTGACGGCGCGCTGCAGCATCAGCGGTGTCAGGCAGGATCAGCACCCATTCGACACGGGGCCTCGCGCACTTGTCGTCCGTTACCCTGAACTGCAGTAACTGCAACAACTCTCCGCAATACACCTGCTCATGCAAGTGCGCCTTGGACACACTTTGCTCGTACACGAGATGCCACTCATCTGCCATCAGCAACAGTGCACGCGGACCTCGCTGCTGCAAACGCAGGCTCAGTGCCGCGATTAGCGGCGGCAGCAAGAGGAAAAGTGACAAAGCTGATGTTTCGAGCAGCAGGATGCAGGCCACCAGCGCAACACCAATCTGCACGTTCTGCAGCCGCACGAGCAGCCTCGAACGCTGCAGATCAACTCGAACAGACATGCTTGCGTGACCGTATCTGATCCACCAGATACTGCAGCTCAGCCTGGGGTACAGGTTCACGCTGCACCAGCCAGGAGAAAAGATCCTGATCCTCCTCCTCGAGCAGTTGCTGGTATTGTCGCTGAAGGTCTTCCGGCAGCTGCGGCAAGACGTGCTCGACGAACGGCAGCAGCAGCAGATCCAGCTCCCGCATGCCGCGACGGCTGTGCCACGCAAGTTTCTTGTACTCAATATCTGTTAACATGTGCCAACCTGAAGTGTGACTCTCTGCATTTCATGATAACTCAAAACCGCCAACTCGACCGGGCACCTTACATGGCCACTTCACTGACTGACCTGAACAACTTCGATCTTCTTGCGGTGACAGGGGATGAAGCTGCCAAGTTCCTGCAGGGGCAGCTGACATGCGATATCAACAAGGTCTCTCCCGTGCAGAGCGTGCGCGGAGCCTATTGCGATATCAACGGTCGTGTGATCGCAGACATGCGCGTCCTGGCCTGCGGGTCTGCCTACCTCTTGCTGACTTCTCGTGGCATGGGCTTTGCGCTGAAGAAAATTCTGGAAAAGTACATCGTCTTCTCCAAGGCATCGATCAAGATCGAGACCTCCGCTTGGGAGCGTTTCGGTGTCTATGGCTCTGACGCATCGAAGACCATGCAGTCGCTCTTCGGTACCGTGCCGGAGAAAGCTGATGCTGTCCTGTCCAGGGAAGATTGCCTGGTGATCCGTCTGCCCGATGCTCAGGCGCGCTTTGAAATTCTGGTCGGTGTCGACAACGACGAGATTCGCGACCAGCTGGAAGACCAAGGCATCACCGATGATCTGGAAGAGTGGGAACTGGCTGACATTCGCCAGGGCATCGTTCACATCACAGCCAATACACAGGATACATACACGCCCCAGCTGCTCAATTACGACCTCACGGGCGTCATCGATTTCAAGAAGGGATGCTTTCCCGGTCAGGAAATCGTGGCCCGCATGCATTACCGCGCGCCGGCCAAGAAGCGTCTTTACCGGGCCACCGTCAAGGGCGTGCGTGCAGGCAGCGATTCCATGATCATGGCGGGGAACGAAGGTGTCGGTGAAATCATCAGCGTAGCCATGGCAGAGTCCGGCCAGTACGAATTGCTGGCGATCCTGCCCTGTGATCTCGTCGAGCAGAAGGCCCATCTGGAACTGCGCAATCATCAGGATGACGGTGGTGAGGCACGAGCCAGCAAGGCCGTCCTGCAGATACTGGATCTGCCTCTGACCTCCAGCTGAAGGTCACCGACGGCTCAGGAACTGCAGGAAAGCATCGAGCACCCGGCCTTGTGGCGGGCCCAGTCCGGTCGCCTTGCATAAAGCGAGGCAAACCGCGGGTCTTCGTCGTAGGGGCGTTGCAAGGCCTCGTGCAGATCATGCAACAGCTGCGAATCCCCCTCCCCGACCTTTTCGACAGCCTGTTGCGTCAGATAATTGCGCAGCAAGAAGCAGGGATTGATCGCATTCATGCGCGCCCTGCGCTGCTCCCAGTCGGAACCCTGCTGCTCCAGACTCGCTGCATAGCGTTTTGCCCAGGCATTGATGCGCCGCTGTTGCTCATCATCGTAAGCCGTTTGTTCATAGATGGCATCCCGCACGACATCCGCAAGCAATAGATCGTGCCGACGATGATCGAAATCGGCCAGGCGACGGAAGAACAGAGTGAAGTCGGTCTCCTGCGCTACGAGCAGCTGCATCAGACCTTCGAGCAAATCCTCATCCTCCCGTTCGCTGGAAGGCAGCAGTCCAAGCTTGGCAAGCATCATTTGCCGCCACTCGCGTTCATGCAGAGAGGCGAATCGGGACAGCTCGGCTTCCAGGAATTCGCGGTTGCCGATGACAGGAAGCAAGGCATTGGCAAGCTGATACAGATTCCACTGCACCACGGCCGGTTGTTGTCCGAAGCTGTAACGTCGCATCCCGGCATCGGTGGTGTTCGGCGTCCATTGTGGATCGAAGTTGTCGAGCCAGCCGTAAGGACCATAGTCGATAGTCTGACCGATAATCGACATATTGTCCGTGTTCAGCACGCCGTGAACAAATCCTGTCCGCATCCAGCCAAGCAGCATCAAACGCGTACGATTGCAGATTTCAGCGAACCAGTTTGCATACAGCTCAGACTTGTCCAGCCCTGCGCTGGCATGGCGCGCCAGAAGTTCGGGAAAATCGGCAGCAATCGTGAAATCAATCAAGTCTTGCAATAACTCCAGTTCTCCACGCATCGCGCAAAGCTGGAAGTGTCCAAAGCGTGTGAATGTAGGGGCCACACGGCACACGATTGCGCCAGGCTCCTCTTCGGGATTGCCGTCATAGAACATGTCGCGCAGCACTGAATCCCCAGTGATGACAAGGCTCAGCGCGCGCGTCGTGGGTATTCCCAGAAAATGCATGGCTTCACTGCAGAGAAACTCCCTCAGCGAGGAGCGCAGAACCGCTCTTCCGTCCGCGCCACGGGAATAAGGAGTAGGTCCGGCGCCTTTGAGCTGGAGGCACTGCGATTGGCCCTTGCCATCGATCACTTCCCCAAGATTAATCGCGCGTCCATCGCCAAGCTGCCCCGCCCACTGGCCGAATTGATGACCACCATAACGCGTGGCATACGGTCGACTTCCAGGAAACAACTGATTTCCGGCCATGCACTGCAGGAAAGCCTCACTGCGGCAAAAGCCCGACGAGAAACCCAGCTGACCCGCCAGATCTGCAGACACAGCCAGAAGTTGCGGCTGTCCGACACGCGTGGGCGCAACAAGGGAATGCATGAATCCAGAGACTTGACGCGAGTAATTGCCTGACTCCGGATCAGCCAGAAAATGCTCCAGCCAGCGCGAGCGCACAGACTGTACTTCCTTGAAATCAGACGACATGACCTACCCAGCGACCAGCCAGCATGATGGCGCACCAAAGTAACAGAGACAACCCGGCGGTGCAGCGCGCCAGCTTCGGCGACGCCCCCCCATTGACGCTGGGCAGCATGGCCGGGAGCGCGCGAAAATGAAAGAGTGCGATATTCATCCCGGCAAGCAGCAACAGGCCCATCTTGGTCTGGAAGGCCGGGTTCTGCACATGGGCACTGGCCCGCGTGATGAACATGGCCAGACCGGTGACATTGGCGAACACAAAAGCCCCGGCTGCCCATGGCACCAATTCGCGAACCAGATCCTGCACTGGATAACGCAAGGCCGCGAGTCCAAGGACACGCAGATCCACCATCACGATGGCACCGAGAAGCACGCATATGCAGAGGACATGCAGGGACTCCATCAGCGGAAACCAGGCCGTTGCGCCAATCTCTGCAGCCAGTGGATGGGATTCAAGCTGCAACCAGAAGTCGTTCACGTCCTTTTCTCCGGTTTACCAGAACAGGTATTCGGCATAAGCGATCCAGCGGCCGGCCAGAAGCACGGCAATCCAGAGCAACAGGACTCCCCCTGCCAGCAAACGAGCACTGACGTGCTGCTTCGTCGGGATCTGACGCGCCGCCGGCTCGCCAGGACCGCTGCGATAGAGCATCACGCTGAAAAGGATTGCGAAGAACAGCAGCGTGAACTTGATCTGGAAAACCGGATTGTCGAAGTAACGCTCCGGTCTTGCCAGGACAAACCAGACACCGGAAACGAATGCGCCAGCAACGCCATACCAGGTCCAAGGCTGCAAGCGCTGCACCATCTCGGATACCTGCTGAGAAGGAACAGCCAGACCCAGGATTCTGAGACTGACAAAGACAGCGGACGCCATGATTGCGCAAATGCTCAGCAAATGCAGCGTCTGCAGAATGGGTGGCATGCCAGGAACACTGGACAAGAGAAACTCTGCCAGCCGGCCGAAAGCACTGTCAGCGAGAAGGTCTGAGAGACCTGAGGTCATGGTGCAAGCACCCTGCACCTGTTCAACCTGTGGCTTTGCCAAATGAAAAAGCCCTCCAGAGAGCATTGAAACTCCCTGGAGGGCCAGTACATCCGGATCAGGCCAGCAATGCGCGCTTGGCGAGATTGTCGACCAAGTGCATCTTGAAGCCGTTGTGCGTCAGTGGCTCAGCCCCATTACTGGCCAAGGTGCCAATGGTCATGGCTGTGGCTTCGCCACGGGCCTTGCCTCGGACAGCAGCCTCAACAGCCTCGAGTCGTCGCGGTGTACATTGCACGGCGCCAGCCACGAAACGGGAGTCCTGAATGACACCTCCCGACTCGCGCATGGCGACAGCGATGCTGACCAGTGCGAAGTCCCAGACATTGCGATCCGCCACTTTCTCGAAGTAGAAGGTGGCATTTGCCCAGGTATTGGGAATGCGGACAGCCGTGAGAATCTCCCCTGGCTGCAGGACGGTGGTGTGGCGGATATCGACGTTGGGACCCACGAAGAAGTCTGCCGCCGGCACCACTCGCTCGCCAGAAGTGCTGCGAATCACCATGGAAGCATCCAGAGCAACCAGCGCGGGCGCTGTATCGGACGGCGTCACCGCCACGCAGCGGCTGGCACCGAAGATGGCATGCTCGCGATTCATCCCTTGCGGGGTGTCGGCGTAGCAGAGATTACCGCCTGCGCGGTAACAGGACAGCCCGCGGCGGTAGTACCAGCAGCGGACATCCTGTACGAGATTGCCGCCAACGGTACCCACGTTGCGAATCTGCGGACTGGCCACCTTGACGGCGGCATCAGACAGCAATGAGTAGCTGGCCTTGATCAGCGGGTTGGTGGCAACCTCGGTCAGCGTGGTCAGAGCACCAATCTCCAGCCCTGAAGCGGTTTCGCGAATGCCGCGCAGCGCTTCGATGCCATTGAGGTCGATCATCGCCTCTGGCGACTTGTTGCGATCCTTCAACCAGCCATAGGTATCCTGGCCGCCGCCGAGCAACCAGCCTCTCTCAGCAAGTCGAGAGGCCAGATCCAGCGCATCCTCTACCTGCACGGGCTGGTAGAGTTCGATATCGGGCATGACGTCATGTGATGGCATAGTAACCTCAGAAAGTATTTATTTTCAGTGACTTGTTGTTATAGGTGTTTTGCGCCACGTGTTCGATGATCATGTCTGGCGTCACTGGTGTTCGATTGAACAAGTGACCATCCAGAGCATCGGTCAGCGCGCTCATGACTGCCGCTGCAGCACAACCCATGGCAGGCTCCCCGATTCCTCGGGCGCCGAAGGGGCTCTGCGGATCGGGCAGGTTCACGGCTGCCGTATGCATGGCCCTGGGCACATCCAGGAATGTCGGTGGCTTGCTCTGGTATAGGCCGACGTTCGCAGGCAGACCATTCTGAGGGTCATACACATGGCGCTCGAAACCCGCCATGCCGAAGCCCCACACCCCACCGCCATTCATGCCGTGCGAGAGGCCCTTGGGATGAACCACGGTGCCGCACTCCGCCACAGCGGTGTAGTCGCGAATTTCATACTTGCCGGTATCCAGATCCAGTTCCACTTCCGCGAAGGCGATTGCCAGCCCGGGAGCAGTGCCGTTCTTCTCGAGATTGTCCTTGGCCACGCCGACCAGACCAGTGCCGGCAATCTTCTGCACGGCCAGCTTCGTCAGGTCATTGATGTCTTCCGGATATTCCGCGCCACTGAACTTGCCACCCAGTGCGATTGCGCGCTGCGCTGCTTCAGCGTAGGTCAGCCCCTGCGCAGGTGTCGCTGTCTTGAAGACGCGAGTGCCATCGATGCTGAAATCATCCGGCGAGCCTCCCAGCTCGGTTGCGGCGATCTCCTTCATCTTGGCCACGGCGTCCATGGCAGCGACGTAGTTGGTGCGGGTATGCGTGAAAATGGTGTTGCTGCCGCCCTGGCCGGAACTGTGCGGCAGGCCCAGATCACTGTTGCCGCGCACGATCTCGCAGTTCTCCCAGCTGCATTGCAGCACTTCCGCCGCAGCTCGCACGGTGGCGGCATACGAGTAGGTGCCGAGGTTGCCGACTCCTGTATGCAGATAGACCTTGCCGTCGGGCCCAATGCGCACGATACCGTCGAAGCCGTTGTTGCCGGCAGCGTGATAGCCCTCGCCAACGCCGATACCGATCACCTTGCTGCCGTTGCGACGCGGCTGGTTGATCTTGGCCTGCCAGTCAAACATCTGCGCGCCCATGTCGATGGCTTCACGCATGTAGGCGCTGGTGACCGGTCCCTGGTTGGCTTCAATCAGGGAGTTGTTGTCAGGAGCATTGATGCGACGGAATTCCACACGGTCCATGCCAAGCTGACGCGCAGCCTTGTCCATGACAGGAGCCAGGATGGCGTGCATCTCGTTCTGACCCGGACCACGCTGTGCGCCACGAGGGGTCGTATTGGTGAATACCGACGCGCCGCGGAAACGCATGGCGGTGGGCTGATAGGACACGGAAATGGCACCTGCCGAAGAAGAACCACTGCCGGAGCCGCTGGAACCGCCGTCATTGACGATGATGACATCCACCGCGGCCACCTTGCCGTCCGGCTTCACGCCGACCTTGATCCAACCCTGCATGCCTGAACGAGCGGAGCCAATGAAGAACTCCTCTTCACGGGTGATGCGGACTTGGACCGGTCGATTGACCTTGCGCGACAGATAGCCGGCAATGGACATGAACGGGTATGGCCCGATGCGGGAACCGAATCCGCCACCGGTCGTTTCATTGATGAATACCAGCTGGTCGAGCTCGATGCCCAACATGCGCGACAGCGGCGCGTTGGCGGCGCTCTGGCTCTGGAGGGAGCCATGGAAGAAGCATCGCCCGTTCTCCCAGTACGCCATGCAGGTCCGCGGCTCGAGAGAGTGGTGCGGATAACCCGCAGTCACGAAGGGCTCCTCGACTATCACGGTCGACTCTGCGAATGCCGCTTCGAGATCACCGTAGGACCATTCTGTGGTGAACTGGGCATCCGGCTCGCGACCAGCGCGGAAATTCTCGACAGCCTGGCGCGTCCACTTCAGCGGGCGCAGTTCCATGCCGTTCTCACCACGCATCATGACATTGCCTTCCGGATAGGCATTCGGACCGCCCTCCACCAGGCTGTCCAGCGGGTCAACCACAAACGGTCGACGCTCAATGTTCATGCGAACGCGCTCCAGCGCATTCTCGGCAATCTGCTCGCTGATGGCGGCAATCGCAAGAATGGGCTGTCCGACGTAAGTCAGTTCGTTGGACAGCGCAGGAACGCCTGGCCTTGGGGCTGCTGGTAGATCCTCAGCTGTCAGGATGCCGACAACGCCATCCATGCGCAGCGCTTCGGAAACATCGATGTCACGCACCATGCCACTGGGAACGGGGCTTGTCAGAAGGCGGGCGAACACCATGCCCTCCCTCTTGAAGTCTTCCGCGTAACGGGCTGCACCCGTGATCTTGCCTTCCGCACAAGGCGGAGTGAAATCCTTGCCGATATGCAGATAAGTCATGACAGTTGCCCCGAGGCGCGCATCACGCCATTCAAGTAGTGATCATAGGCACCGCAGCGACACAGATTGCCGGCGAGCGCATCGCGGGCCTCATCGCGGGTGGGTCTGGGATTGGACTTGAGGAGTGCCACTGTCGCGAGCACCTGACCGGGTGTGCAGAAACCGCACTGTGGCCCGAGTTCATCGAGGAAAGCCTGCTGGACGAAATGCAGCTGACCATCTGCGGATTGCAGTCCTTCAATAGTAGTGACAGAACGCTGCTTCACACTGTGCGTCAGCATGGAACAAGCATAGTGAGTCACATCGTCAACCAGAACGGTGCACGCACCGCACTCGCCGCGATTGCAGCCAAGCTTGGTGCCAGTGAGTTCGAGCTTGTAACGCAGAGTGTGGGCCAGTGTCTCCTGGGGCAGCACATCGACACGGCGGGTACGTCCATTGACGTTGATGGAAATCAATCGCTCGACCGCAGCAGCGGGTCGGGACTGAGCATTGGCGAGGTACACACCTGCGCCAGACATGGCGGCGGCGCCGGAGTAGATCACTCCCTTTATGAAACGCCTGCGTGTGAGTCGTGGATTCACTGACATGTTTCTCCGATGTTTTTGTAAGTTGTCGGGAGGCATGCGACGACATGCAACTTGCTGTCGCACGCTGTTTGGCTAACGTCTAGGTGATTCGAAGACTACACGCTTTTGGCAAAAGGTCAATTGCACCGCAGCGGCGTGGTCCCGAGCGCGAGATCACCCTTGCAAGGGATTGCGCTGCTCTAGCAGGGGATAAAGATGTTCTTCGGCAACAGGTCTGGAAAAGTAGTAGCCCTGAGCGACATCGCAGTTCAGGCTTGCCAGCAACTCGGCTTCTTCGGCCTCCTCGACACCCTCTGCGATGACGCGAATCGCCAGATTGTCGCGCAATGACAGGATCGACTTGACGAGACCCAGGACTTTGGCGTCCTGCCTCATCTTGTGGATGAAACTCTTGTCGATCTTCAGAGTGTCGATGGGGTATTGATGCAGATAGGACAGTGAGGAGTAGCCAATGCCGAAATCATCGATCACCACGCCTATTCCCAGTTCGCGACAGCGATCCAGAGTTTCCTTGACATTTTTGGGTTGCTTGAGCAGGAGTCGCTCGGTGATCTCGAGATTGAGTCTGCTGGCGCAAGTGCTGGTTGCGTCAAGAATGCCGTGAAATGTCTCGAGAAAACCCTGCTCATCGAAATCGGTGGCCGACATGTTCACACTGAAATAGACATTGCCCAGATCAGGACGCTGTCCGTCCAGACGCTTGATCAAGTGACACACCTCGCGCACCGCCCAACGACTCGCCTCGATGATGAGCCCGCTGTCTTCGGCCATGGGGATGAAGAGATCCGGCGGAATGAGACCGCGCTCGGGGTGCTGCCAGCGCATGAGCGCCTCGAAACCCAGAATCCGACCAGTGGCGATGGAAATGATTGGCTGGTAGTGCAATCGCAGTTGTCCGGTCGCTATCGCCACCTTGAACTCGTTGGCCATCTTGATGGCCTGCACCACGTTGATCTGCTCGGCATATTCCTTTTCCAGGAGTTCGGGCGACTGGGCTCCAGCCGCCTCGCTGGAAAGGATTTGCGAGCGGCGCAGAATATCGCGGTATCGCATCAGGATCACTTGCGCGATAAGCCGAACGATCGGATTGGCACCCCGAACGCTGCGAGCGAAGTCGTCCTTTGTGATCTCGAGGAGCCGGCAGTTCTCCAGCGAACGAATGGTGGCACTGCGTGGCTGATTGTCGACTATCGCCATCTCACCAATGATGCTGCCAGGACCACGCGTGCCCATGTCGAGAACCTTGCCGTCTTCCTTCTCGACAACAATGCCGACGCGCCCCTCCTGAATGAAATAGGCGCAGGTCCCTGCGTCTCCCTGAGCCATGATGATTTCACCGGCCTTGAAGTGTTTTTCAGCCTTCAGAGTATCCATACCTTGCCGCACCTTGTTGAGGCATTTCATTGAACATCATGCGAAATTTGCTCAAAATTTGAATACAACCGCATGATTTTATTAATCATATACCCCTACAGGGAGATTGATCAAATGTTGTGCTGAAACGCCCGCAGGGCTCTTTCCACAGCATCATCATCGATGCCGAGATGAGTCACCAGCCGAAGCCTGCTTGCCGGATTGACCTTGATGCCGCGCTCCAGCAGGCGGTTCTTCAGTTGCAATGGCTCCAGCGCACTGCAATCCACATAGACCATGTTGGTCTGTACAGGCTCGACAACCAGACCGAGTGCACGCAGACCATCGGCAAGCCGGTGCGCCCTCGCATGATCTTCGGCAAGCCGATGCACATTGTGACTGAGCGCATGCAGCCCGGCAGCTGCAAGCACCCCAGATTGCCGCATCCCCCCACCCAGAACCTTGCGCCAGCGCCGCGCAGCCGCAATCAACGACGAATCGCCAACCAGGACGGAACCGGCAGGAGCCCCAAGCCCTTTGGAGAGACAAATGGAAACAGTATCGAACATGTGAACCAGGTGTTGCAGCGGCAGGCCACCAGCGACCGCCGCATTGAAAATGCGGGCACCATCCAGATGCAGGCGCAGACCGTGCGCCTGCGCGAAGGACCGCAGGGACTGAAGATAGGAGACTGGCAGCACCTTGCCCTGCATCGTGTTCTCGAGACACAGAAGCCTGGTACGCGCGAAATGGAAGTCCAATGGCTTGATTACACTGGCCACTCGATTCAGATCCAGTGAACCATCGGGGTTGTTTTCGATTGGCTGCGGCTGAATTCCTCCCAGTACAGCGCCTCCGCCCCCTTCATAGCGATAGATGTGGGACGATTGACCTGCGATGAACTCATCACCACGCTCGCAATGGACCAGCAATGCGCAAAGATTCGACTGAGTGCCCGTGGGCAGCAAAAGCCCCTCTTCCTTGCCTGCCAGTGCTGCAAGCGAGTTCTCCAACTGCCGGACTGTTGGATCCTCACCGTACACATCATCCCCGAGGCTGGCTTCCAGCATGGCCGCGCGCATCGCGCTGCAGGGGAGCGTGACGGTATCACTGCGCAGATCAACAAATGAGCCGGATACAGTCACCTTGAATTTCCCGCAAAATCAGGCTTCGCAGCGGAGCTGGGATTGACGTTTGGTGCCAGCCAACGGCCTTCATTTATGGCTTCACGCCCGACAACACTACCCTGATAGAGGTACACCCATGCCTGGCCGAAGACCGTCGGCAACTCTTGACGCACATACAGACTGCGCGCCGGGTCGGCAGGATCGAACTCCTCCAGCAGATCCAGCGCAAGCAAGGTCTGGGCGTCAATCTGGTAGACCTCGATCTCAATTCCAGCGGAAGGCCCGGCCTTCGCCCCCGGATATTCGCCCAGGTCATATAACAGAATATCCGCCGTGAAATCGATCCCCAGAAATGTGGAGCCTGCCAGCAGATGTGCATTGATTCCGCCGCGTCTGAGCGTCCCATACACGGCAACGCGGCAGTGACCGATCGGAGCCTGCAGCGCCGTCACTTCAATACTCCGAGTACTTGCGTGCACTGCCACGCACCAGATCGACGGGATACTTCTGCTCGTTCTTTCGCATCTTCTGCGACACTGCTGCGGGAATGTCTATCCGCAGACGATCGGCCAGCCGCACAAGGTATACCTGAACGTCGGCAATCTCATCGGCCACCTGCTCCCTCTCTTCTTGGCTCAACTGTGACGACTGCTCCTCTGTCAGCCATTGGAATATTTCAACCAGCTCAGCCGCCTCGACACTGAGCGCCATCGCCAGGTTCTTGGGAGAATGAAACTGTTCCCAGTCGCGGGCCTCAGCAAATCCGCGCACGCGGGTCTTTATTTCCTCGAACTCTGACATGCGAGTTATCTCTCCTGCCGACACTTGATTGATCCCACATTGAGCCTGCCTGGTCCGCCACTGCGATCGACCGTGAAACTACCGTGTCTAGCGGTCCGCGCGCAATGAAAATATGCCGACCCCGGGTCGGGCCAGTCGACGCATCTGCCTGATTGAATTGCCAAAACAGGTGCTTTATTCTGTCGGTCCATTTAGCAATCCTAGGGAGAGTTCTCCGCCGTGTCCAACTACAACAAAAGTATCAAAAACGCCCTGATGTCGCTGACAGCAGCAGTGGCTGTCATCCCCATGCTGAGCATGGCTCAGCCTGACATGGAGCCGACCAACAATCTGCCCAATCCCTACCAGACCATCGAGGGCTGGGCAAAGATGCCTGCTGGCAGAACCTGGGGTTCAACTAGTGCTGTGGATATCGACATTGACGGCACCAGCATCTGGGTTGCTGAGCGCTGCGGTGGCAACACCGGTGCATGCGTCACCAACAATGTCGATTCCATCATGAAGTTCGATGCCAATGGCAACATGGTGACCAGCTTTGGAGCTGGCATGGTGATGTGGCCTCACGGGATCCACGTTGACCCGCAAGGCAATATCTGGGTAACTGACGGACGAGACAATCGCGATCAGAATGGCAACATCGTCGGTGGCGAACTCAAGGGCCACCAAGTCATGAAGTTCTCTCCTCAGGGCGAATTGCTGCTGACCTTGGGTGAGCCTGGCGGCGCTCGCGCTCCCGGCTACCTGTTCCAGCCCAACGACGTGCTGGTGGCTCCCAATGGCGACATCTTCGTCGCAGAGGGTCATGCCAACAGTGAAGGCTCAACTGCTCGCATCCTGAAGTTCAACAGCCAAGGCCAATTCATCAAGGAATGGGGTTCATTGGGCAGCGGCCCGGATCAGTTCATGCAGCCGCACTCTCTGGCCATGGATTCACAGGGTCGCCTGTTCATTGCCGATCGAAGCAACAACCGCATTGTGATCTCTGACCAGGAAGGCAATCGTCTGGACATCTGGTATCAGTTCAGCCGCAACAGCGGCCTTTACATCGACAGGAACGACGTTCTCTATGCCGCCGACTCCGAGTCTGGCTCTGTCAATCCGGACAATGGTCACTGGTTGCGAGGCATTCGCGTGGGCAGCGCCCGCACGGGTGAAGTGCAGTACCTGATCCCCGATCCGCAACCCGATTGCCGTGGCACTTGCACTGCAGAAGGCGTGGTTGCCGATATCAATGGCGTGATCTACGGTGCGGAAGTAGGCCCCGTGGGTGGAATCAAGCGTTACGTTCGTCAGTAATCGGCTAGAAGCACCGCAAAAGAAAAGGGCGTCCGAATGGACGCCCTTTTTTATTGGTCGGGACAGCAGGATTTGAACCTACGACCCCCACACCCCCAGTGTGGTGCGCTACCAGGCTGCGCTATGCCCCGAAATCTTGAATGTGAAACGACGTCTTCTGAAGTGTATTTGCAGGAAATCCTGCATGGACTGGATGCCGCCATTCGCATCTTGCAGTGAGATTTACTGCTGGAAGGAACTGCCACCTCTTTGAAGCGGCGGCAATTCTACCTGATTTTCATAATTGTGCTATCACTTCTTCCAAGTCTTTGATCAAGTCGGCGAACACTCGGTTATCAAGAACTGCCTTGGCAGTTTCTTCGCTCGCGCTCGCGCCACTCATGCGCTGCCGGGCACCACCAATAGTGAAACCTTGATCGTAAAGCAACGACTTGATCTGCCGGATGAGCACTACATCCTGCCGCTGGTAGTAGCGCCGATTGCCACGCCGCTTCACGGGTTTCAATTGGGGAAATTCCTGTTCCCAGTAACGCAGGACGTGCGGCTTCACCGCACACAGCTCCCCTACTTCGCCTATCGTGAAGTAGCGCTTGGGAGGAATTGGTGGCAGTTCATCGTTATTGCTTGGTTCCAGCATAACTTTCCACTCTTGCTTTCAGCTTTTGACCTGGCCTGAACGTCACTACCCGTCGGGCTTTGATTGGGATTTCTTCGCCAGTCTTTGGATTGCGACCGGGACGCTGCTTCTTGTCTCTCAGGTCGAAGTTGCCAAAACCGGATATCTTGACCTGCTCATTGGACTCCAGCGACAAACGAACTTCCTCGAAGAATTGCTCAACCAGCTCTTTGGCTTCGCGTTTGTTCAAGCCGAGCTCCTCAAACAGGCGCTCTGCCATCTCCGCTTTGGTCAATGCCCCATCTGCCATAGTTAATTCCTTAACTTTGCATTAAATTTTGCTTGTAGCTCTTTGACACAACTGTCAATTATTCCATTTATGTCGTCGTCGCCTAGAGTGCGCGAAGGATGCTGCAAGGTCAAGCCCAAGGCGATGCTTTTTTTGTTTTTCTCAATTGCATCACCTTGATATACATCGAATATTCGCAGATCGACCAGCAGAGAGCCAGCGATGTCTCGAATGCAGGCGACTATCTGCTCACTGGATACATCAACACTGATAACCACCGCCAGGTCGCGCCCCACTTCGGGGAAACGGGACAACTCGCGCATTCTTGGCACCTGCGAAGAAAGCGAGGATTCTATATCCAATTCAAACAGATAGACTTTTTTACTAAACCCAAATTCACGTTGCAGTTGAGGGCTTAAAGCCCCCATGATGCCAATCTTCCTGCCATTGACGTGAATCGCTGCCGACTGCCCGGGATGCAGAGCAGGATGCATTTCCGGCACAAAAGACACGGGCCCAAGTCCGGGCGACAGATCAAGGATGGACTCCACGTCGCCCTTCAAGTCAAAGAAGTCACAATCCCGACCATCGCTGGACCACAACTCCGGCTGCACCTTGCCAAAGATCAGACCACCTATCCTGGCGGGCTGAACGGTCTGGCCGTTGATGCGCTGGAATATCAGGCCCGTCTCAAAGATCCGAACACGTTCCTGCTGCCGATTGGTATTGTGAATCAACGTATTCAGCAGCCCGGGCCACATGGATGTGCGCATGACTGACATATCGGCCGAGATGGGATTCTGTAAAGCGATGCCTTCTTCAAAGGGAATGATTCTGCTCTGGAGTTGCGGATCAACAAAACTGTAGGTGATGACCTCCAGGTAGCCGAGAGAGGCCAATCGATCCTTGATACGTCCGGGTTCACTTCGAGTTTCAGTGCTGCTGCCGAGCGCCATGGGACTGCGAGCGCGGGTTTTGGGAAGATTGTTGTATCCATGAACACGGGCAATCTCCTCGATCAAGTCAACATCAAGACTCAGATCGAAGCGGAAGCTGGGGATACTCGCAGTGATCCCCGTTTCGTTCTGCTCCACAATTGACAGTCCCAGACGCTCGAGGATTGCGCATATCTGCGCAGGCTCGATCTGCAGACCGAGCACCCGAGCGAGCTTGGCAAATTGCAGCGTCACGACTGGAGTTTGCGGGAGCTGTCCCAGAGACTCACGAACAGGCCCGGCCTGTCCACCGGCAATTTGCAGCAACAAGGCTGTTGCGCGCTCCATTGCACGCGCCTGCAACTCGAAATCCACACCACGCTCGTAACGATGCGACGCATCTGTATGCAAGCCATAGCGACGCGCTCTGCCGGCGATCGCCAGTGGTGAGAAGAAGGCACACTCCAGAAAAACATCGCGTGTCTGAGGGCCGACACCGGATTCGCCCCCCCCCATCACACCCGCCATGGCCAATGCTCTGTCGTCGTCTGCGATGACCAGCACATCGGCACTCAGTGTGATTTCCTTGCCATCCAGGAGAACCAGTTTCTCGCCGTCCCGGGCCAGACGAACACAGATCTGCTTGCTCAAGCGCGTGAGATCAAAGGCGTGCATGGGCTGACCCAGCTCAAGCAGAACGTAGTTGGTCACATCCACCACGGCATCGATGCAGCGCAAGCCACTGCGACGCAACCGCTCCGCCATCCAGAGCGGCGTGGGCGCAGCAGGATTCACCCCTTTGACAACACGACCGAGGTAACGCGGACACTGAGCGCTCGCCTCGATCCTGACCGGGAACGAATCCGCAATGATGGCCGGCACGGCCTCGATGGCAGGCGGATTGACTGCGAGCCCGTTCAAGGCGGCAATCTCTCGGGCGACCCCCACGATGCCAAGGCAATCCCCGCGATTCGGCGTCAGATCCAGTTCAAGACTGACATCGTCCAGAAGCAGGTAATCACGAATGTCTCGACCGAGCGGCGCATCCGCTGGGAGCTCAAGCAAGCCGTCAGCACTGTCAGAGATGCCGAGTTCCTGTGCCGAACACAGCATCCCGTTGGATTCCACGCCACGCAATCTTGCCTGCTTGATATTGATGGCTTCGTCGCCGGACTTGCCGGCAAGCCTGGCCCCCACGGTGGCAAAGGGCACACGCATTCCGGCGCGGACATTGGTGGCACCGCATACCACCTGGAGCGTCGATGTCCCGTCGAACACCTGGCACACACGCAACTTGTCCGCGTCCGGATGGGCCTCAACCTGGCGAACCTCGGCGACAATCACTCCTGAAAATTCAGCGGCAACGGGCTCGCACCCATCGATTTCCAAGCCAGCCATGGTCAACTGGTCCATCAAATTCTGGGTTGTCAGTGGCGGATTGACCCACTCACGAAGCCATTGTTCGCTGAAAATCATGCTGAACTCTCTTTGAATAGAACGAAATGAAGAATGGCGCGGCGGCGAGCGACCGCATCACTGTCAATTAAACTGTCTGAGGAATCTCAGATCATTCTCGAAGAACAATCGCAGGTCGTTGACTCCGTAGCGCAACATGGCCAGACGCTCGACGCCCATGCCAAAGGCGAAGCCCGTGAACTCTTCGGAGTCCACGCCCGACATCTCCAGAACACGGGGATGTACCATGCCGCAGCCCATGACCTCAAGCCAGCCCGTGTGGCTGCATACTCGGCAGCCCTTGCCTTCGCACATGACACAGGCCATATCCACTTCTGCGGATGGCTCCGTGAACGGGAAATAAGATGGGCGGAATCGAACAGCCAGGTCCTTTTCGAAAAAGGCCTGCAGAAACTCCTCGATCGTGCCGCGCAAGTCGGCGAAGCTGACCTGCCTGTCTATCAGAAGCCCCTCAACCTGATGAAACATGGGGGTGTGAGTGATATCTGAGTCGCAGCGGTACACGCGACCCGGGCAGATCATGCGATAGGGAGGCTTGGACTCTTCCATCACACGCACTTGCACGGGCGACGTATGCGTACGCAGAACTGTGGCGGGATCGATGTAGAAGGTATCGTGCATGGCACGCGCCGGATGGTGATCCGGAATGTTCAGCGCGCCGAAGTTATGGTAATCGTCTTCGATTTCCGGACCTACGGCCACAGAATAGCCAGCGACCTTGAAAATCGCCTGTATGCGGTCAATGGTTCGACTGATGGGGTGCAGACCGCCGTGGCCGTGACGACGCCCGGGCAAGGTCACGTCGACTGATTCGCTTCTCAGCTGCCTGTCGAGGGCTTCCTGAACAAGCACGTCGCGACGCGCGTCCAGGGCTTGCTGAACCTGATACTTGGCTTGATTGATCTTCTCACCCGCGGCGGGGCGCTCTTCGGGTGACAGCTTGCCAAGGCCTTTCAGCAACTCTGTAAGACTGCCCTTTTTCCCCAGGAAATCGACACGCAGCTGCTCCAGTGACTTTTCGTCACTGGAGGCAGCGATTGCGATCAATGCCGACTCAACCAGTATTTTTGTGTCTGGCATGCTGTCCTCTCGGCCAGCTTACGCAGCCAGACTGTTTCTGGCCTGATTGACCAACGCAGCGAAAGCTGCCTTGTCGTGAACTGCCAGATCAGCCATGACGCGACGGTCCACCTGAATGTTGGCCTTCTTCAGGCCCGCAATCAGTTGACTGTAAGTCATGCCGTTGGCACGTGACTGGGCGTTGATACGTGTGATCCACAGGGCACGGAACATGCGTTTCTTGGTCTTGCGATCACGATACGCATACTGACCGGCCTTGATCACAGCCTGCTTGGCAACGCGGTACACGCGACTCCGCGCACCATAGTAGCCTTTCGCCAGCTTCAGAACCTTTTTATGACGACGTCTTGCAGTGACGCCTCTCTTAACTCGGGCCATCTTGAATTCCTCTCAAAAAATGATGTTAGAAGCGTTTGCCAAGCATGCGGTCGATCAACGGCTTGTCAGAGGGGTGAACCAATGACGTGCCTCTCAACTGCCGCTTGCGCTTGGTAGTCATCTTGGTGAGGATGTGGCTCTTGTTTGCGCTCTTGCGCTTCCAACCGCCGGCGGTCTGTTTGAACCGCTTGGCCGCACCGCGGTGGGTCTTGATCTTGTTGCTCATTGCTTACTCCGCATTTGTCGTCTTTCAAGCTTCATTGTTGAAAGACAGCTGAGGGTTGATTTATGAAATACACAGCAATAAAAAATCCACTGCTTCGCGCCAACATGATGTTGACAGGCTCGCAGAACGAGCCACCAGTCGAAGCAATGGACCTTGCTATGACTTCTTCTTTTTGGCCGGCGAAAGCATCATCACGATCTGCCGACCTTCCATCTTGGGTTCCTGTTCCACTGTGCCGTATTCTTCGAGATCTTTGGCGATCCGTTGAACCAGCTCCAGCCCAAGATGCTGATGGGCTAACTCACGACCTCGGAATCGCAATGACACCTTGGCCTTGTCTCCATCGTTAAGGAAACGTATCAGGTTGCGTAGTTTGACCTGATAATCCCCTTCCTCCGTCCCTGGCCTGAACTTGATCTCCTTCACTGTCTGCTTGTGTTGCTTCTTCTTGTTCGCAACCTTCTGCTTCTTCAAATCGAATATGTGCTTGCCATAGTCCATGATCTTGCAGACAGGCGGTTCCGCCTCCGGTGCGATCAGAACCAGATCGAGTTTCGCCTCGCTGGCAGCAGCCCTCGCCTCGTCAATGGAAACGATTCCGGCCTGATCTCCATTCTCCAGGACCAGGCGGACTTCGCTGGCATCTATGTGCTCGTTGATAACGGGCTTCTTGGAACTACTCCTCATAGGCGCTTGTTTATACTCTCCAGAATGAACAATCAGTAATGTCGACAGCAGTGACCCACTGCCTCGACTCTCGCTTGCGATATTAGCTCAATTGCCATCGGTTCGCCCGAAGCGCGCAACTGCAGCGCCCAGGTATGCGGCAAACTGTTCGACGTCCATCGAACCAAGGTCTTCGCCAGTTCTGGTTCGGACAGACACCGTACCGGTCTCGACTTCACGATCACCGGCCACGAGCAGGAACGGTGTCCTGCTCAAGGTATGCTCTCGGATTTTAAAGCCGATCTTCTCGTTTCTCAAGTCAGCGACCGCACGGAACCCATTGTCACTCAAAGACTTTCTAACAGAATCGCAATATTGCGCCTGATTGTCGGTGATGTTGAGAACAACCACTTGTTCGGGCGCGAGCCATACAGGCAAGGATCCTGCGTAATGCTCGATCAGCACACCTATGAAGCGCTCGAAGGAACCTAGAATCGCGCGATGCAGCATCACCGGGGTCTGCCGGCTGCCATCCTCCGCCACGAACTGGGCACCGAGTCGCTCCGGCATGGAGAAATCCACTTGAATCGTGCCGCACTGCTGGACACGCCCCATGCAGTCCTTCAGTGAGAACTCGATCTTTGGCCCGTAGAACGCGCCCTCACCAGGCAGAAGTTCCCACGGCATCCCATTATTCTGCAACGCTTGCTTCAGAGCCGCTTCCGCCTTGTCCCAGAGTTCTTCACTGCCAACTCGCTTCGCAGGCCTGGTCGACAGCCTCAGAATGATGTCATCAAAACCAAAATCTCTGTAAACGGCGAACAGCAACTTCATGAACGCAGCCACTTCACTCTGGATACTGGATTCAGCGCAGAAAATATGGCCGTCGTCCTGGGTGAAACTGCGAACGCGCATCAAGCCGTGCATGCTTCCTGAAGGCTCATAGCGATGACAGGAGCCGAATTCAGCCAGTCTCATTGGCAGATCGCGATAGCTCTTCAATCCCTGATTGAAAACCTGCACGTGACAGGGACAATTCATGGGTTTGATGGCATATAGACGACTTTCGGATTCAACACTGAACATCTGGTCAGCGAACTTATCGGCATGCCCGGAGCGCTCCCAGAGAGAGTAATCCACCAGCTGAGGCGTACGAATTTCCAGATAGCCATTTTCTCGCTGCAGTTTCTGCATGTAGTTCTGGATAACCTGATAGATGGTCCAGCCTTTGGGATGCCAGAACACCATGCCGGGTGCTTCTTCCTGGAAGTGAAACAGCGCCTGCTTCTTGCCGATCTTTCGATGATCCCGGCGCTCGGCCTCTTCCAGTCGCTGCAGATACTGCTCGAGTGCCTTCTTGTCGCCCCAGGCAGTGCCATAGATACGTTGCAGCATTTCGTTGTTCGAATCGCCACGCCAGTAGGCACCAGCGACGGATGTCAGTTTGAAGGCCTTGAACCGCCCCGTCTCCGGAACGTGCGGGCCACGACACAGATCGATGAATTCGCCCTGGCTGTAGAAGGACAAGGGTTCATCGCCCGGAATGCTCTTGATGATCTCGACCTTGTACTTCTCACCCTTTTCCTCAAACAGGGCGATGGCTTCTGCACGATCAAGCACCGAGCGCTTTACCGAGAGATTCTCTGCCACGATCTGCCGCATCGTTTCTTCGATTTTTTCCAGATCCTCGGGCGTGAATGCACGCTCGTAGGAGAAATCATAGAAGAACCCGTCCTCGATCACTGGGCCGATCGTGACCTGCGCCTGTGGGAAAAGCCTCTGCACCGCCTGGGCCATCAAGTGCGCACAAGAGTGTCGCAGCACCTCCAGCCCATCGGCATCCCGCTCCGTGATGATGGCCAACTCACAGTCGTTCTCAACCAAAAACGAGGTATCTACCAGCTTGCCGTCAACACGACCCGCAAGAGCCGCGCGTGCGAGACCGGCCCCGATCGAACTTGCAATCGCAGCTACAGATACCGACTCGGCAAATTCACGAGTGCTTCCATCTGGCAGAGTGATAATCGGCATGGCAATCCTGATGACGAAAAGAATCGAGCCGGAGCACAGGGCTTCCGGCACGACTCAAGAAATTCTGATGATCGGAAAGGACATTCTGGTAGGCACGACCAGATTCGAACTGGTGACCTCTACCATGTCAAGGTAGCGCTCTAACCAACTGAGCTACGCGCCTAGAATGAGCTCTTTCAAAAGAAGCGCGATTATAGGGGGCGGAATTCAAAACTACAACACGGACATACTGTTATAAGGCTGATCACTCCGCTGGCATGTATCGATGAAGACCGGAATCACGCTTCCAATTGCAACATGCGCTTACGCAATCCCGCCACCAGATCTCTGGTAGCGGCAGCCGCCTCGAAGTCAAGATTGCGGGCAAGCTCATACATCTGTGACTCGAGCCGCGCAATCTCCTTGCCAAGCACTCTGACGTCATCCTGAATGCCCTCACTTCCAGATCCGGCGCCTGAATTACTTAATGCATGCTGGCCACGCTTGCGGCTGCGCGACTCACCCGCCTCCGAATAGGCACCTTCCATGACATCCGTGATGCGCTTGCTAACCCCGACCGGCTTGATGCCATGAGTCGCGTTGAACTCCAGTTGCACACTTCTTCTTTTTTCGGACTCCGCCATCGCACGCTCCATGGAACCTGTCATGCGATCTGCATACAGAATGGCCCTACCGTTGAGATTGCGGGCTGCGCGTCCTATTGTCTGTATGAGCGAGCGCTCCGAACGAAGAAAACCTTCCTTGTCGGCATCCAGAATTGCGACGCAAGAAACCTCCGGAATATCGAGCCCTTCACGCAGAAGATTGATGCCGACCAGAACATCGAAGGCACCCAGTCGCAAGTCCCTGATGATCTCGGAGCGTTCCACCGTATCGATGTCCGAGTGCAGATAGCGCACATGAACATCGTGATCATTGAGAAAGTCCGTCAGATCCTCGGCCATGCGCTTGGTCAGAACAGTGACCAACACGCGCTCCTTTCTCGCGGTAACCTCGCGAATCACCGAGAGCAAGTCATCAACCTGTGTACTTGCAGGCCTGATCTCCAGCACGGGATCCACGAGACCGGTGGGGCGCACCACCTGACGCACCACTTGCCCCGCATGAGATTCTTCGTACGGCCCAGGGGTTGCGGAAACGAAAATCATCTGGGGAACGATTTCTTCCCACTCCTCGAAACGCAGCGGTCTGTTGTCCAGAGCGGAAGGCAGACGGAACCCGTACTGCACAAGAGTTTCCTTGCGTGAACGATCGCCCTTGTACATGGCACCCAGTTGGGGAATAGATACATGGGACTCGTCGGCAATCAGCAGTGCATTGGGCGGCAAGTAATCATAAAGAGTGGGCGGCGGCTGGCCGGAAAGTCGACCAGACAGATACCTGGAGTAGTTCTCGATACCATTGCAGTAACCCAGCTCAGCAATCATCTCCAGATCATACTGTGTACGTTGCGCCAGCCGCTGGGCCTCCACCAGCTGATGATTGCTTTCCAGCTGCAACACCCTTTCGCGCAATTCCTGCTTGATGAGATCCACCGCATCCAGCATGGTCTGACGCGGAGTGACATAGTGAGACTTGGGAAACACTGTAAGACGTGGCACCTTTTTCACGATGGCACCGGTCAATGGATCGAAATACGCCAGCGAATCGATCTCGTCATCGAAAAGCTCGACCCTGATCGCATACTTGTCAGACTCAGCTGGATAGATATCGATGACATCGCCGCGCACTCGATAAGTCGCCCGCTGCAACTCCACATCATTGCGCGTGTATTGCAACTCGGCCAGTCTGCGCAACAGACTGCGCTGGTCCACCTTGTCTCCACGATCCAGATGCAGAACCATCTGCAGATAGGATTTAGGGTCGCCCAGACCATAGATGGCAGAGACTGTCGCCACCACGATGACGTCCGGGCGCTCGAGCAAGGCCTTGGTCGCCGAAAGCCGCATCTGTTCAATGTGCTCATTGATCGAAGAATCCTTTTCGATATAGAGATCCGACGAAGGCACATAGGCTTCAGGCTGGTAATAGTCGTAATAGGAAACGAAATACTCGACGGCGTTTTCTGGAAAGAATTCTGAGAACTCACCATAGAGTTGTGCAGCAAGTGTCTTGTTCGGCGCCATGACCAACGCTGGCCGTTGCGTACGCGCAATCACGTTGGCAATAGTGAAAGTCTTGCCCGAGCCGGTTACTCCCAGAAGAGTCTGCGCAGCCAGCCCGCTTTCCAATCCATCTACAAGCTTCTCTATAGCCTGGCCCTGATCACCCGCAGGCTTGAATCTGGAAACCAATTTGAAACCGGAAGTCATGACAGGAATTTCCGCGTGAACAGGATGTGCCACTGAAATCTGAGGCGTGCTGCAGTATACCAACATTGCCAGACGGCACAGCTCAGCACTTAGGAGTTGACCCCCCAGGGGATACTGATTAGTATACGCACGCTTTGAGAGTGATCGAAAATCTCTCAGCATCACTGCCCAATAGCTCAATGGTAGAGTAGGTGACTGTTAATCACTTGGTTCCTGGTTCGAGCCCAGGTTGGGCAGCCAAATTCCCCGTAGTTCTTTCTGCAATTTTCCCTTTGATCGTGCAGCCACTGCGCCTTCCTTGCGCCACTTATGCCCGCTTGAACATTGCGGTATAGTGCATCGCGATCGTCTTTTTTCAACCAGCACAGGAGCTTTGACCAGATGAGATTCCTATTGGCCGCACTTTTACTCAGCCTCGGCAATTTCCTGCACGCCGCCGAAAGTGCAAACCCCATCGTGGTGATGGAAACCAACAAGGGCAACATTCGCATTGAGCTTTGGGCCGACAAGGCGCCGATCACCGTTGCCAACTTTCTTCGCTACGCCGATGCAAATTTCTACAACGGGCTGATATTTCACCGCGTGATTCCGAACTTCATGATTCAGGGCGGTGGGTTCAATCCAGCCATGGTGCAGTCATCCACCTTCGAGCCAATCAAGAATGAAGCAACCAGCGAGTTGAAGAATGTTCGTGGCACTCTGGCGATGGCGCGAACCCAGGTAGTGGACAGTGCAAGCAGCCAGTTCTTCATCAATCTTGTGGACAACGCGTACCTCGATCACACAGACGAGACAGCGCGTGGGTTTGGTTATGCCGTGTTCGGGGAGGTCATAGGGGGTATGGATGTCGTGGATCTGATCGCGACTGTTCCAACCGGAAATGCTCAAGGACATCAGAATGTGCCGCTCGAGCCAGTGATCATCAACAGTGTACGTCGAGAGTAAGTTGCACCGATTCCGGTAACGTACGCCAATTTGTGCGTTACCGGGATATCGAGTAGCCCTGCATACTCCCTGCTTTCATTTCTTGTGCAAAGGGGTGACCTTTGCACGCTCCGACCTGGCGGGGCGCTCCTGACCCTCTGACTGCCAGACTGCATGACTTGTCCCCTCCTTGGGGTTGAATCCGTCCACTACCTTCATGAGGATCAATCGAATCGCAGCAAGATCCATTCGTCTGCATGCGACCTGCAATTCCTGCAAATACTGCTCGAGATCATTCCAGGGCAATGCATCTTCTTCTGCTCGCATGATCTTCGGATGCTCAGTGCCTGTGACCGACTCGCCGATCAACAATTCCTCGAACAATTTCTCTCCAGGACGCAGCCCCGTGTACTCGATGGCAATATCGCCGCGATAGGAGTTCTCATCCCTGACGTTGTACCCCATCAGGTGCACCATTTTGCGGGCAAGGTCGATGATTCGGATGGGCTCGTTCATGTCGAGCACGAATACATCCCCACCACTCGCCATCGCACCGGCCTGTATCACCAGCTGAGCTGCTTCCTGCACCGTCATGAAGTAACGCGTCACTTCGGGGTGCGTGACCGTGACCGGGCCACCTGCGCTGATCTGTTTGCGGAACAATGGGACGACAGATCCGGAAGAGCCGAGCACATTGCCAAAACGCACCATGCTGAAACAGGTCGGACTGGATTTCAAAGACAGCGCCTGGAGAATCTGTTCTGCGAAACGCTTGGTCGCACCCATGAAATTGGTGGGGCGCACTGCCTTGTCGGTGGAAATAAGCACGAAGTTACGCACACCGGTTTTCTCTGCGCATTGTGCCGAGACCAATGTGCCAAAGATGTTGTTCTGCACACCCTCAACGATATTGCTTTCCACCATCGGCACCTGTTTGTACGCAGCAACGTGATACACCGTTTCCACGGCAAACCGTCGCATCGTGTGTTCCATCAGGATGGAATTGCAGACATTGCCAAGAAGCGCCACCACCTCGGTGTCGTCTCCTCGATCCAATGTTGCGCGAATCTCAAGCAACTCGTTCTCGACTGTGTACAGCCCGTACTCGGAACTATCCAACAAGACCAGTCGGGAAGGCCTTAGGAACAGTATCTGTCGGCACAGCTCTGACCCAATGGAACCTGCGGCACCAGTGACGAGCACCGAACAGCCAGTGATGCAGGCGCCCATCAGCTTGGGATTCGGCGGCACGATGTCCCTGCCCAGCAGGTCCTCGATATCGATATCACGCACATCAGCCACACCCACCCTGCCTGACACCATGTCAAACAGGTCCGGCACTGTTTTCACGTGGACAGGCAGATGCTCCAGGCGATTGAGAATTTCCTTGCGCTCGGCATGTGTCGCCGAAGGCACCGCCAGCAGGATCTGTCGAACAGAGAAATTCTCGATCAACTCATTCAACACACCCGGACTGTAGACGCGGATGCCATGTACCGTGCTGCCCACCAGCCCCTTGCTGTCGTCCACAAACGCGACTGGAAGATATTGATGGCCGTTCTGAAGCGCGGCCACCAGCTGCATACCGGAACTGCCTGCGCCATAGATGATCACAGGCTCCTTGGGGCGAAAATTCTGAATCAGGGTCTGCAGAGCGACCTTGGCCACGAATCGACTGCCACCGATGAACAATAGTGAAACCATCCAGTAGATGGCCACAATCGCGATTTCATAGCCTGCAGGAACCCCGGCGACATAGGAAGCGGCAGCCAGCAGGATCGTGGCAATGGTAACGCCCTGCAGCACGATGAAGCCGGACTGCAGGCCCATGTAAAGCAGAATCGCGCGATACAAGCCGATTTTGTAAAAGGTGAGTACGCTGGCCAGATTTGCCAGTGCCACTGGTACGTAGGCCCCCTGAAATGAGAAGAGGAAATTGGAGCCCAGCAATGCGAAGGAAAGCCACAGTGCCAGCGCCAGCATGACACTGTCTGCCAGCATCATCAGCATCTGCTTCACAGTCCGGGACAAAGGGACCGTATACAAGTTCATGGCAACTCCCGCCCTGCACCAAGTCGATGTGCAAGTAACAGCAAGGGTACTATGGCCAGCGCAGCGAAATATACCCCATGTTCAGGGTGGCGATGCGCCAGCACCGCGAGCGGAAACAGCCATGACAGATTGATGGCCGACACCACCCAGCCCACTGCTCCATGACTGCCGTAACGACTGGCCGCGCGTTGATACGCGTGCTGCCTGTGCGCCTGATGCATCTTTTCGCCACGCAGAACGCGCCGCAAAAGAGTGAGCGTCGCATCCACGATGAAGCACGCAAGCAGGATCACCCAGGACCAGAGCGACATGCTGCCGTGCAGGTGCGAAACCAACGCCACAAGCCCCAGCGTGAGACCCAGGAACCCACTGCCGACATCTCCCATGAATATCCTGGCTGGCGCCAGGTTCCACACCAGAAACCCGCACGATGCAGAAAAAAGCCCCAGACAAAGCAAAGCGAGAGGCGAGTCATTACCCCACTCCAGGAGCACCGAAGCGGCCAGACATACGAATGCCGCTTCCATGCCTGCCAGCCCATCAATGCCATCCATGAAATTGTAGAGATTGCACAACCACACCAGCGACAGCGGCACCAGCAGCCATTGCCAGAGGGCCCCGTCAATCAACAATGGTCCGACGGGCAGTGCGGGAATGTCGCCGGCGAGGATCACGGCGGCAAGAGCACAGCACAGTTGCACAGTGAGGCGAACACCGGCACCCAGCGGATGACGATCGTCCAGATAACCAACTGCAGCGACAGGCATTGCCGCGACAAGCAACATGGCAGTCACCCACCCCAGCGCGAAGTGCACCGTCAGGAACAGCAGAGTCACGACATACGCCAGCACGATGGCGAGCCCGCCACCCACGGGTGTAGGGACTTCATGTGACCCGCGATTGGTAGGCAAGGCCAGCAAACGCGAACGCACAGCGTGCGTTCTTACCGCAGCAGTGGTGGCTGCCGCGAACAGGAATACGAACGGCACTAGATAGAACTCAAGCATAAATGGCTCAACGGATTCCAATGACATGCAGGGCGCCCGAAGACGCCCTGCAGCCACGCTCGTGTACGTTGTCGGGTTACTCGCGGGTGCTCACCACGATTCGATCTCGATTGCGTGCAATGGTGGCAGGCCCGATCCCCCTGACCTGCTCAAGATCCTCGACAGACTTGAACTCGCCATTCTGTTCACGGTAGGCCACGATCTCGCGAGCCTTGGCAAGCCCGATGCCATCGAGAGCCATGGCCAGGGTTTCGGCGTCTGCAGTGTTGATATCAACCTGCGTTCGCGCTTCCGCCACTTCAGCCGTACGAGGTTCGCTCTGCGCCCACGCAGGTGAATGCAAAGCCAGGAGTGAAGCGACACACAAAGCGATCAAACATGAAGTCCGTTTCATGATGGTTTTCCTTGGTTTCCAATTGGATTGAACAATGGCAGTCTCATGGAGACCGCACTTTCAATCTAGCAAAGATTGGAAAAACTGCCATGCAGCAGTTCGGCAATCTGCTCCAGTCGACCTCCCGGATCGGCTGCCGCCGTGATGGGTCTCCCAATCACCAGGTAGTGGCTCCCAGCAAGCACTGCATCCACCGGTGTGACGATTCGCTTCTGGTCGTTGGCCTCGTCAGCTTCTGTGCGTATGCCCGGAGTGACCAGACAGAACGTCTCCCCGAGATGGGCCTTGAGCATGGCCGTCTCCGCTGCCGAACAGACCACGCCATCCATCCCGCAATCACGCGCAAGCGAAGCCAGCCGAAGCACCTGCTGCGCAGGCGTGATCGTGATACCCAGCTCGACAAGGTCCTCCTGAGACAGGCTGGTCAGCACAGTGACCGCTATCAGGAGTGGCTTGTGCTGCGCCGTGTTCACGGCCTCCCGGGCCGCACGCATCATGGCACTTCCGCCTGACGCATGCACGTTCACCATCCAAACCTTCAATGCACAAGCGGCAGAAACAGCCTTGGCAACGGTGTTCGGAATGTCGTGAAACTTGAGATCAAGAAACACGTCGAACCCCATGTCGATGACCTCTCTGACAAAGTCGGGACCGGCCGCCGTGAAGAGTTCCTTGCCGACTTTCACGCGACACAAGGCAGGGTCCAACCTGCGCAGCAATTGCATGGCCTGCCCGGCCGAGGCGTAATCCAGTGCGACGACAATGCGCCGAGGGTCAAACTTGCAGCTGTTCATGGAACTCCCATTTCACGGTACCGGCAGCGAGGCTTACCGACCGTGTTTATTGTTGACTGAGCCCGTGCCGGCCAAGGCCTGCTCCAGATTTGTGATGCGCGCACGCAATTGAGCGAGCTCGCGCTCCTTGCGCCAATGACGAAACAAGCCGCTGCCCAGCAGCAGCCCCAGAATTCCTCCCAGCGCAAACGCTCCAAGCACCCATAGAGCCAGCGGTTGGGCCGCAAGCACCATGAATCCGAGCGACAACGGAACCTGCTGCGTGTTGAAGAAGGAAAATCCGACGCTCAGCAGAAACACCGACACTAGAAAGCCCAGCGCCATGACACGCGTGATTGACGACATCAGTTAGGGCTCCTGTGCGTTCTTGCAGACCATTCGAACCAATACAAAAAAAGCGGCAAGCTCTGGAGAGATTGCCGCTTTCCTTGTATTGCCACAGTGCAACGCCCTCAGTCTAGGGATGCATTTCCAGACTGAGGTTGACGCGATCCCGCAATTCCTTACCAGGCTTGAAGTGAGGGACATACTTGCCACTCAGATCCACCGGCGTACCCGTCTTCGGATTGCGACCGACTCGTGGAATCCGATAGTGCAGTGAAAAACTGCCGAACCCACGTATTTCGATGCGACCACCTTCAGACAATACCTGAGACATGTATTCAATCATTGCCTTCACTGACAGCTCGACATCCTTGGCGGAGAGCTGAGTCTGCTTGCTTGCAATTCGATCGATAAGTTCAGATTTGGTCATGGCCTATTCCTTGTATTAATCGCTGCTGACCTGCGTCAACGCTGCACTCGAAAACAAGCACCTTCAGAGATTACTTCTTCTCCATCTCTGCCTTGATCAGGTCACCGATGGTGGTGGGCGCTGCAGAGGCAGGTTCCTGATTCCTGTGCTCTTGAATCGCCGACTTCTCGTCATCGATTTCAATCGCCTTGATGGAAAGACCCAGCACTCGGCTCTTGCGATCTACACTGATCACCTTCACTTCGACTTCGTCGCCTTCCTTCAGGACATTGCGAGCATCTTCCACCTTGTCACGGCTGATTTCGGAAGCACGCAGCACACCCTCCACGCCATCCTTCAGCGCGACAGTGGCGGACTTCGCATCCACGGAAGACACAACGCCCTTCACGATGCTGCCCTTCTCGAACTCACCGACATAGCTGACGAACGGATCGTCGGAAAGCTGCTTGATGCCCAGGGAGATGCGCTCACGCTCGGAATCGATGGACAGGATGACTGTCTCGATCTCATCGCCCTTCTTGTAGGCACGCACGGCTTCTTCGCCCGGCTCGTCCCAGGAAATGTCGGACAGGTGCACCAGACCATCGATGTTGCCTTCCAGACCGATGAAGATGCCGAAGTCAGTGATGGACTTGATGCTGCCGCTGATCTTGTCGCCTTTCTTGTAAGTCTCGGCAAAGCGATCCCACGGGTTCTGGAAGCACTGCTTGATGCCCAGGGAAATACGACGACGCTCTTCGTCGATGTCGAGGATCATCACATCGACCACATCGCCCAGCTGCACGACCTTGGAGGGGTGAACATTCTTGTTCGTCCAGTCCATTTCGGAGACGTGCACCAGACCTTCCACGCCCTGCTCCAACTCGGCAAAACATCCGTAGTCGGTGAGGTTGGTGACGGTCGCCTTGACGATGGAGTTCTCGGGGTAACGAGCCTTGATGGCCACCCACGGATCTTCACCCAGCTGCTTCAGACCGAGTGACACGCGATTGCGCTCTCTGTCGTACTTCAGGATCTTGACCTGGATCTCGTCGCCAACATTGACGATTTCGCTCGGGTGCTTGATGCGCTTCCAGGACATGTCGGTGATATGCAGCAGGCCATCCACGCCGCCCAGGTCCACGAAGGCGCCGTAGTCGGTCAGGTTCTTGACCACGCCCTTGACGGACATGCCTTCCTGCAGGGCTGCAAGCAGCTCGTCGCGCTCTTCGGTGCTGACGGCTTCGAGGACCGCACGACGTGAAACCACGACGTTGTTGCGCTTCTGATCCAGTTTGATCAGCTTGAACTCGAGTTCCTGACCTTCCAGATGGGTGGTGTCGCGGATCGGACGCACGTCAACCAGCGAACCAGGCAGGAACGCACGGATGTTGTTGAGGTCGACGGTGAATCCACCCTTGACCTTGCCATTGATGACACCCTTGACGACTTCGTTCTTTTCGAACGCTGATTCCAGATCCATCCAGGATTCGGCGCGCTTGGCCTTCTCGCGGGACAGACGCGTCTCGCCGAAACCGTCTTCAACGGTTTCCAGTGCCACTTTCACTGAATCGCCAACTGACAGAGAGAACGTGCCGTTCTCATCCAGAAACTGGCTGCGTGGAATAACACCTTCGGACTTCAACCCAGCGTGGACTGTCACCCAGTCCGAATCGATCGCAATGATCACACCAGTCACAATCGCACCAGGTGTCATGTCAATATCATTCAAGCTCTGTTCAAACAATTCAGCGAAACTTTCACTCATTTGTATTCCTGTGTATCACGAGACTTGCCGTGCTCCAGCCTGCACGGGGTTGTTGAAAAAACGCAAGGTGCGCGACACGCGCTGGCTAAATCGCTCACTCTGCGGATGGAACAGGGTTTTCCTCTATCGGACCAAAGCGCTCTTGGACCAGGCTCAATACACGCTGCACGACCTGATCGATGTCAAGCGAGGTGGTATCCACCATCACGGCATCCTCAGCCGGCCGCAAGGGCGATACGCTGCGAGTGCTGTCGCGCTCATCGCGCGCTTGTATATCCCGAAAAAGGGCGGAGAGGGTAACATCAATACCCTTATCAATCAACTGCTTATATCGCCTCTTTGCGCGCTCTTCGGCAGAGGCGGTCAGGAACACCTTGAGCCCGGCATCCGGGAACACCACCGTCCCCATGTCACGGCCATCAGCCACGAGGCCCGGCCACTGGCGAAACTGATGCTGCCGCGCGAGCAGAGCCTGTCGCACTGCGGGAATGACAGCCACTTCAGAGGCCGCTCGGCCAGCTACCTCATCACGCAGTTGATCGGACACTTCATGCCCATCCAGCCAGACCCCGCCTCCCTCCAGATCGAACTGGATCTGCATGTCGGCGGCCAGTTCGAGCAAGGCTGCCTCGTCATTCGTGGCTACACCGGCCTTGCCCGCCGCGAGGCCGAGCAGGCGGTACAGCGCACCGCTATCCAGGAAATGCCAGCCCAGACGGGCTGCGACTCTGGTGCTGATGGTCCCCTTGCCCGAGCCGCCCGGGCCGTCGATCGTCAGCACTGGGGGCATGGCGGCCACTGCGGGCGCATTGGCGCGCGAGGCGGCCTCAACCCCTCGATAATGACGGGCCACAAAGTGATCCCTGGCCTGCTTGGCAGCGGCGAATCGCTGGGATAGAAACTCGCCCTCGCCGTCCAGGATTGCCTGTCGCATGCGGGCCAACTCATTCGTGTAGGCATCCAGGACTGCCACGGTTGCGGGACCATTGGCCAGAAAGATGTCACGCCACATGGCCGGGTCACTGGAGGCGATGCGCGTGAAACCGGCGAACCCCCCGGCTGCGTAACGAAAGATATCGTCGGATTGCGACTGACTCGACAGTGTATTGACCAGGGAAAATGCGAGCAGATGTGGCAGATGGCTGGTCCCGGCCAGCACGGCGTCGTGGTTCTGCACGGACATCTCATGCACCTCGGCACCCAGTCGCTCCCAGAGCTGCCGCACCGTCGAGAGTGCTTCGGGTGCCGTGGCTGCGCACGGGGTGAGTATGACCTTGCGTCCTTCGTAGAGACCCGGCGTCGAGGCATCGTAACCACTTCGTTCCGATCCGGCGATGGGGTGAGCAGGCACGAAGAACGGGTAGTCCTCGCCATATACGGCGCGTACGTCCTCAACCACCGTGCCCTTGACACTCGCCGCATCGGTGATGATGGCGTCTGGGCGGGCATGCTGGCGAACCTGCTGCAGGATTGACCGCACACTCAGCGTGGGCACGCACAGAACAATCATGTCAGCGGCGCCCGCCAGCGCCGAGAGCTCGCTCGACCAGCGGTCAATCACACCCTCAGACTCCGCCCTGCGCAGCGGCGCTGCATCACGCCCGCAGGCATCGATGGCGCTGCACGCCTGGTGCAAGCGCAGCCCGCGGGCAATGGACCCGCCAATCAGGCCAAGTCCGACAATCAGGATGCGCATCTGCTCAAGCGGTTTCACGGGCTTGATCCTTTGCCATGGGGTACGAGCCGAGAAACTTCACGCTGACAGTTCTGTCGCGCAACTGGTCCAGCACGCTGCGCACGGCAGCATCGTCGCGATGGCCTTCGAAATCGATGAAGAACACATACGCCCAGATGCTGTCCCGCGCCGGGCGAGTCTCAATCTTGGTGAGGCTCACTGCACACGAGTTGAAGGGCTCGAGCACGCGGAACAGGGCACCGGGGCGATTCTCCGTACAGACCAGAATGGAGGTCTTGTCACGCCCTGTGCGCGCCGCCGACTCGCGCGAAAGCACAAGAAAGCGCGTGCTGTTGTTGCTCTTGTCCTGAATGCGACGCGACGCGATGTGCAAGCCATACAGCAGGGCCGCGCGTTCACTCGCGATGGCGGCTGTGGCAGGGTCTGCAGCCGCCAGACGCGCGGCCTCGGCATTGCTGGCCACCTCGACAGTGGGCAGTGTCGGCAGGTTGGCCTTGAGCCAGTGACGACACTGTGCAAGCGACTGCCGGTGAGAAACGATGCGAGTGACGTTCTGCAGGGTCGCTTGCGGATGCAGCAACAGATTGTGTTCGATGGGAATGATGACTTCCGCGAGGATGGTGAGACTGGTGTCCATCAGGCATTCCTGCGTGATGGTCACCGCCCCTTCTGTCGAATTCTCGACCGGCACCACGCCGAAACGCGCCCGACCCGCTTCGACCTCGGCAAAGACCTCATCAATGCTCGGCAGGCTGCGCTTGCTGGCAGCCTCGCCGAAATGACGGTCCGCTGCCGCGTGCGTGAAGGTACCTTCCGGCCCCAGATAGGCAATCACACCTTCGCCAGTGCTGGTAACGCCGGCACTCATGCGTCCGGCGCTTCCGCAGAATCGGCAGCCGCATCCATAGCGTCCTCGTCGAAACCGGCATCGGCCGGCTCCTGCACTCGCTCGAGGCCAACCAGTCGCTCCTCGGCCTTGAGCTTGATGAGTCGAACGCCCTGGGTGTTGCGACTGAGGACGGACACTTCGTCCACCCGCGTGCGGACCAGCGTGCCCCGATCGGAAATCAGCATGATCTCGTCACCATCGGACACCTGCACGGCACCCACCAGACACCCGTTGCGCTCGCTGGTCTGCATGCCGATCACACCCTGGCCGCCGCGACCATACACAGGAAACTCCTCACTGTGCGTGCGCTTGCCATAGCCGTTCTCCGACACCGTGAGTACCTGCCGGCCGTCTTCCGGGATGATCAGCGCAATCAGCTGCTGGCCTTCCTTCAGACGCATGCCGCGCACTCCTCGCGCCGTGCGACCCATTTCACGCACATCGGTCTCGTGGAAGCGGATGACCTTGCCGCTGCTGCTGAACAGCATGATGTCGCGCTGCCCGTCCGTCTGCGCCGTGCCGATCAGCGTGTCGCCTTCATCCAGTTCGATGGCCCGCAGACCGACACTGCGCTGGCGCGAGAAACTGGTCAGGGACGTTTTCTTGACCGTGCCCATCGCCGTTGCCATGAAGATGAAGTGGCCTTCCGTGTACTCCCTCACCGGAAGCAGACTGGTGATGCGCTCACCCTCCTCCAGCGGCAGGATGTTGACGATGGGCTTGCCTCGTGAGGTGCGACTGGCCAGTGGAATATTGAAGACGCGCAGCCAGTAGACCTTGCCCTTGCTGGTGAAGCACAGCAACGTGTCGTGACTGCTGGCCACGAGCAGATGCTCCACCATGTCTTCGTCCTTGACGGTGGCGGCGGCCTTGCCCATGCCACCACGACGCTGTGCCTGGTAGTCCGTCAAGGGCTGGGACTTGGCATAACCGCCGTGAGAAATGGTGACGACGCGATCTTCCTCGGTGATCAGATCCTCCATGGAAAGATCGAGCTGGGACGTGGTGATCTCAGTCTTGCGCTCATCGCCGTAGTTCTCGCGCACCTGCGCCAGCTCTTCGCGCACGACGGCGAAAAGTCGGGCTTCGCTGCCCAGGATGTCGAGGTAATCGCTGATCTGGCGCAGCAATTCCTGGTAGTCGTTGATGAGCTTTTCCTGTTCCAGCCCGGTCAGTCGGTTCAGACGCAGATCCAGAATGGCCTGGGCCTGGGCCGGCGACAGGTAGTAGTCCTGATCGCGCATGCCGAACACGGCAGGCAGATCCTCGGGACGACACGCATCGGCGCCGGCATCCCCCAGCAGCTGCAGCACGCTGGCTGCGCGCCAGGCTCTGGCCATCAGCTTTTCCTTCGCCTCGGCGGTAGTCGGGGATTCCTTGATCAGCGCGATCACGGCGTCTATGTCCGCCAGCGCCACTGCCAGACCCTCGAGGATATGGCCCTTCTCGCGCGCCTTGCGCAGCAGGAACACAGTGCGGCGAGTGACTACCTCGCGACGATGGCGAATGAAGGATTCGATGATCTGCTTGAGATTGAGCAAGCGAGGCTGGCCATCCACCAGCGCCACCATGTTGATGCCGAACACGGACTGCATCTGGGTCTGGGCGTAGAGATTGTTGAGCACGACCTCGCCCACTTCGCCACGACGCAGTTCGATCACGATGCGCATGCCGTCCTTGTCGGACTCGTCACGCAGCTCGGAAATGCCTTCGATCTTCTTTTCCTTGACCAGCTCGGCGATGCGCTCGATCAGGCGCGCCTTGTTCAACTGATAGGGGATTTCCGTGACGATGATGGTCTGGCGCCCCGTCTTTTCGTCCTCGAGAACTTCGGCGCGCGCCCGCAGATAGATGCGCCCGCGGCCGGTTCGGTAGGCCTCGACGATGCCGGCGCGGCCGTTGATGATGCCAGCCGTCGGGAAATCCGGGCCCTTGATGTGCTCCATGAGTTCATCGATGGAGATGTCTTCGTTGTCCAGCAGCGCCACACAGGCATCCACCACTTCACGCAGGTTGTGCGGGGGGATGTTGGTGGCCATGCCCACCGCGATGCCGGAGGAGCCATTGATCAGGAGATTGGGAATCTGCGTGGGGAAGACGTCGGGGATCAGTTCGGTGCCGTCGTAGTTGTCGGAGAAGTCGACGGTTTCCTTGTCGAGATCGGCCATCAGGTCATGGGCGATCTTCGCCATGCGGATCTCGGTGTAACGCATGGCCGCTGCCATGTCGCCATCCACCGAGCCGAAGTTGCCCTGCCCGTCCACCAGCGTGTAGCGCAGCGAAAAGTCCTGGGCCATGCGCACGATGGTGTCGTACACCGCCGAGTCGCCATGCGGGTGGTACTTACCGATGACATCGCCGACCACACGGGCCGACTTCTTGTAGGGCTTGTTCCAGTCGTTGGAGAGCACGTTCATGGCGTACAGAACGCGCCGGTGCACAGGCTTCAGACCATCCCGCACATCGGGCAGCGCACGCCCGACGATCACGCTCATGGCATAGGCCAGATAGGACTCTCTCATCTCGCTTTCGAGAGAAACCGGCGACACCTGTCTTGATGTTTCTGACATAACGAACTAATCCCTCAATGCTGCTCACAAGCCTTTGGCTAAGCTGGAAAAAACCAGACTGTTCAACGACCGGACCAGGCCCTGGTGCAGGGTCCCGAAAAAGTGCCTGATGGTAGCACATAGTTGTCGCCAGCCGACACCCAAAAGTCTCTGATCGGCCATACGCCACGCCTCGCAAGGGGCTGCGGATGCCGGGTCGAAAGCAGACCGCCCGGCGCATCAGGGGCGCTATTTCGAGTCTCATTGGCTATAATCGCCGCCCATTTAATGACCCCCGCAGCCGGGGCAACGAGACTGGACATCATGCAAGAGCGAATCGATCTGCTGATTCACGCCCCGTGGATCGTGACCTGCGACAACGCGCACCACGTCCTGCAGGATCACTGCCTCGCCATCACTGAAGGCCGCATCCTGGCGATTCTGCCGGGCACCCTCGCTCGCCAGCGTTACCTTGCCAGACAGGAACTCGATCTGCCCGGCCACGCCCTGCTTCCCGGCCTCGTCAATGCCCACGGGCATGCGGCCATGAGCCTGCTGCGCGGCGCGGCCGATGATCTTTCGCTGCATGAGTGGCTGCAGGATTACATCTGGCCGCTGGAAGGCCAGTGGGTGAACGAGGATTTCGTCTATCAGGGCACGCGGCTGGCCATCGCCGAAATGCTGCTGTGCGGCACCACCTGTTTCGCCGACATGTATTTCTTTCCCGATGCTGCGGCCCGAGCGGCTGGCGAGATCGGCATGCGGGCGCAGCTGGCCTGCCCGGTCATCGATTTCCCCACCGCCTGGGCGAGCCAGGCCGATGAATACATCAGCAAGGCCACCGCCCTGCACGATCAGTACCGTGGCCATCCTCTGATCAGCATCGCCTTCGGCGCGCACGCTCCCTACACCGTTTCGGATGCCCCGCTGCGCAAGGTCGCCACGTTCGCGGAGGAACTGGACATCCCCATCCACATGCATGTGCACGAAACCGCACAGGAAATACAGGATGCGCTGACAGCCTCAGGCAAGCGCCCGCTGCAGCGCCTGAGCGAACTCGGCCTGATCTCGCCGCGCATGCTCTGCGTACACGCCACACAGCTCAACGACGAGGAGCGCGCCTTGCTTGGCGCCAGCGCGGCGACAGTGGTGCACTGCCCCGAGTCCAACCTCAAGCTTGCCAGCGGCTTCTGCGAAGTCGCCAAGCTGCTGGATGCCGGCGTGAATGTCGCTCTGGGCACCGATGGTGCCGCGAGCAACAACGACCTGGACATGTTCAGTGAAATGCGCACAGCGGCTATGCTGGCCAAGGCGGTGGCCGGCAACGCTGCGGCAGTGCCGGCAGCGCAAGCCCTGCAGATGGCAACACTCAACGGTGCCAGGGCGCTGGGACTGGAGCACGAGATCGGCTCGCTGGAACCTGGCAAGAGTGCCGACCTCATCGCCGTGCGGCTCGACGCCTTCAACACCCAGCCGATGTACAACCCGGTCTCGCAACTGGTCTACAGCACCAACAGCCGACAGGTCAGTCACGTGTGGGTGGCAGGCAGGCAGCTCGTGGAGAACGGCGAGCTGTGCACTGTCGATCGCATTGAGCTGATGCAGGCTGTGGCCCTCTGGCAGGCCCGCATTCATCCGCATACCAGGCATCAGGAGCCGCAGAATGAGCATGCATGAATCCTCGGCCGCGAGCGTCAACTGCGACGACGCGGAAATCCGCAAGTTCGAGAGGCTGGCCTCACGCTGGTGGGACCCGAACAGCGAGTTTCGCCCTCTGCACGAGATCAACCCGCTGCGTGTGGGTTTCATTGCCGGCAAGACGACTCTGGCAGGCAGGCGCATCGTCGACATCGGCTGTGGCGGCGGCATTCTCAGTGAGGCCCTCGCACGTCAGGGCGCCGATGTGACAGGCGTCGACATGGCCAATGCCTCGTTGGCTGTGGCGCGCCTGCACCAGCTGGAAAGCGGCCTGCAGATCCGTTACGAGCAGATATCGGCAGAAGCCCTGGCCGCACGCGAGCCGGGCAGCTTCGACATCGTCACCTGTCTGGAAATGCTCGAGCACGTACCGGACCCGCAGGCCGTGGTGCAGGCCTGCGCCAGCCTGGTCAAGCCCGGTGGACACCTGTTCTTTTCCACCATCAACCGCAATCCAAAGTCGTATCTGTTCGCGATACTGGGTGCTGAGTACATTCTCAAGCTGCTGCCGCGCGGCACCCACGACTACGCCCGTTTCATCAAGCCTTCCGAACTGGCGGGCTGGACCCGCCAGGCGGGACTGGACACCGGCGAACTGATCGGCATGAGCTACAACCCACTGACCAAGCGTTACTGGCTGGGGCAGGATGTGGACGTGAACTACCTGGTGCACTGCACAAGGCCGGCAGACGGAGCACAGACTCCGTGAACCCTCGAGCTCTGCCCCCGCGCGGCCTGCCCGACGGCTGCGTGCTGTTCGACCTGGACGGCACGTTGCTCGACACCGCACCTGACTTCTGCGCCGTGCTGCAGACCATGACTGACGAGAGGAGCCTGGCGCCGATTCCCGAGGCCCTGGTTCGCCAGACGGTATCCAACGGGGCAAGGGCCCTGGTCGAGATGGCCTTCGGCACGCGGCCGGAGGAACCCGGTTTCGAGCCACTGCTGGAGCGACTGCTGACACTCTATGGTCAGCAGATCAAGGCTTCTCGCTCCGTACTCTACCCCGGCATGGACGACCTGCTGCGCTATCTGGAAGCGCACAGGATTCCCTGGGGCGTGGTCACCAACAAGGCCGTGCGTTTCAGTGCCCCCCTGCTCGAGGCCATGGCGCTGCACACGCGCTGCTCGGTGCTGGTCTGTCCGGACCATGTGACGCGCAGCAAACCCGATCCAGAGCCCCTGCTTCTCGCCTGCCAGCGCCTGGAACGGCGGCCGGCTGCAGGACTCTATGTCGGCGATCACGAACGCGACATCAGTGCCGGACGTGCAGCGGGCATGTACACCGTTGCTGCCGCCTATGGCTATCTGGCAGTGGACGACCCGGCTCAGCGCTGGGGCGCCGACATGATCATCGACGAGGTACAAGCCCTCACCGACTGGCTGCGGGCCCTGCGACCCGCCTGAATCCTGACCCACTTTCGACCATGAACCTGGAAACCACTATGGAACACTACACTCCCCGGCCAGACCTGCTGGCTGATCGCATCATCCTCGTCACCGGGGCCGGCGACGGACTCGGCAAGGCGGCCGCCCTCGCCTATGCCGCGCACGGCGCCACCGTCATCCTGCTGGGCCGGACCCAGTCCAAGCTGGAAGCCCTGTATGACGAGATCGTCGGCCTGGGTCTGCCCGAGCCGGTCATCCATCCGATGAATCTGCAGACAGCCACCGAGGAAGAATACAAGGTGCTGGGCGACACGATCCTCGAACAGTTCGGACGTCTGGACGGACTGCTGCACAGCGCTGCCGTGCTGGGACCACGCACCCCGCTGCAGTTCTATGCCGCCGAATCCTGGATGAAAGTCATGCAGGTCAATGTGAATGCCGCCTTCCTGCTCTGCAAGTCACTGCTGCCGGCTCTGCAGGCCTCGGCCGATGCCAGCGTTGTCTTCACTTCGTCCAGCGTCGGCCGCAAGGGGCGCGCCTACTGGGGAGGGTACTCGGTGAGCAAGTTCGCCGTGGAAGGCCTGATGCAGGTGCTGGCTGACGAACTGCGGCAGACCAGCGCGATTCGCGTCAACAGCATCGATCCGGGGGCCACGCGCACGAACATGCGCAAGGAAGCCTACCCGGCCGAGGATCCGAACACCCTCGTCACCCCTCAGGAGCGCATGGGCCTTTACCTCTTCCTCATGGGCCCCGACAGCAAAGGCGTCACAGGCGAAGCCCTGCACGCCTGAGCCGCTGCGCGAGACGTCGGGAAACCCACGCCGAATGAACGGATTCGCGCCAGAAATATGACGGCACTGCAACCGCACGTGCCGGCAAGCCGACAAAAATTGCCGCCCCCGCCAGGGAGGCGGCAATGCAGCAACCCCCGAAAACACCGTCAATGCACCCCCAAATCCCCCATAACCCACTGAATATAAAGCCAAAATAAAGCCATCAAGAAGGTTGGCACGATACTCGCTTCTGGAGCCGGGCAGGCATCAATCAGGATGCACGCTGCAATTGTCTGCCGCCTGTGCAGACACATGGACTCAGGAGCTCTCACAATGGCTACGCCACTGCAAACCTCGAACACGATCGACTTCAACAGCGCCAGGCTCAGTCTGACCAAGCCTGTGGTCACGCCCACCGAAGTCGCCCGCGAGAACTACAGCGAACGCCGTTACCGCATGGCCGCCAGCCTGCAAACCACGCTCGACATCGAACAGCTGCTGCAGCTCTTCCTTGCCGAACTCAAGCCCAGCGTGGAGCTCGACGGGCTGCAATACATCAACGAGACCCAGCAGCTGCAGATCGTGTCCGGCCGCAAGGCCTCCCACAGCTGCGGCTACCGCCTGATCACCGCGAACGATCATCTGGGCGAGATCGTCTTCTACCGCAACACGCGTTTTTCCGACCAGAACCTGCAGGCCATCGAGGTGATGCTCAGCGCGCTGATCTGCCCGCTGCGCAATGCCCTGACCTACCGTGACGCCCTGATGGCGTCACTGACCGACCCGCTCACAGGCGCAGGCAATCGCATCGCGATGGAGCACGCGCTGGAGCGCGAGATCAATCTGGCACGCCGCTTCAAGCAGCCCATGTCGCTGCTGGTCGTCGACATCGACAAGTTCAAGCAGATCAATGACGCCCTCGGGCACAGTGCAGGCGACGCCGTGCTGCGCCAGATCGTCAGCACCATCGTGCGCATCAATCGCAATACCGACCTGACGTTCCGCTACGGTGGCGACGAGCTCGTGGTGCTGCTGAACCGCACCAATGCCGAAGGGGCCCTGGTGATCGCGGAGCGCCTGCGCAAGGCAATCGAGAGTCTCGAGATCAGCCTGGGCGACGAAACCATCGGCACCACGGTCAGCATTGGGGTCACGAGCTTTGTCGGCCAGGACTCGGCAGAAAGCATGTTCAACCGCGCCGACAAGGCGCTTTACCTGATCAAGAGCGCGGGCGGCAACAAGGCCATCGGGCTCTGAGCAATCACCTACCAGAACAAGCCATCAAGGGGTAAATCATGGTCGTCTCCGTCAGTGCGAATCTGCATTCCGAGGCCAACAGCGACAAGACCAGAGCCATCATCCAGACCGACGCCCTCAGTGGCGAGAAGCTGGATCTGCGGATGCAATTGGGCGAAGTGCTCCAGACCACGCTGGATCTGAACCTGTTGCTGCGACTCTTTCTGGAGAAGGTCAGCACCGTGGTGCGACTGGACGGGATTCATTACCTGAACGAGGATCTGGGCATCGACACATCGGTCGCCAAGCAATCCACGCACAGCTGCGGCTATCGACTGATCACCAACGAGGACAAGCTGGGCGAAGTCATCTTCAAGCGCAGCAAGAAATTCACCGAGAAGGAACTCAGCATTCTGGAGACGCTGCTCTCCACGCTGATCTACCCGCTGCGCAATGCCCTGCGTCTGCGTGTTGCCGTGCGCTCGGCCTTCAACGACCCGCTGACCGGCGTCGGCAATCGCCGCTTCCTGCAGCAGACACTGGAGCGCGAGATCGATCTGGCGAAGCGCCACAATCAGCCACTGAGCGTGTTGATGCTGGAGGTTGACGGCCTGCGCAAGCTGCACGAACAGCACGGACTGGGCAATGCAGAGCGCATCCTGCGCACACTGGCCCACAGTCTGCGCCAGTCATCCCGCACCACGGACGCCGTGTTCCGCAATGAGGGCGAACAATTCGTGCTGATCCTGAGCAATACCGACAAGGCGGGAGCCAATGTCATCGCCCGCCGCATTCAGGCTGCGGCGCAAATCATCGCGGCACTGCCGGGAGACGATGCTCTTGAATCAAGCGAGAACATCTGCGTGAGTCAGGGTCTGGTGGTGCTCAGCGGCACCGACTCCAGCGCCAGCCTGCTGGAACGCGCCGCCAGGGCGCTCGCGGGTGCCCGCAAGCGCGGCGGCAATCTGATTCACAGCTGAGCGATCAGCGACGCACCGGTGCCACCTTGCGCGGCTTGGTGTTCATGGGCAGGTTGACGGCGCGGTAGAGCAGCGCCATTTCCTCACGGGGCAATTCGTAGAAGTCGCCCCGTTTCACCTTGCTGGGAATGAAGATCGGGCCGTAGCGCACGCGCTTCAGACGGCTCACCCGAATCCCCTGCGACTCCCAGAGCTTGCGCACCTCGCGGTTGCGCCCTTCCATCAGCACCACGTGGTACCAGCGATTGGCGCCTTCCCCGGCGAAGAACTGGATGTCGGTGAAGCGGCACAGATGATCGTCGATCATCACTCCCTTGAGCAGCGTGCGGATGACCTCATCGCTGACCTCGCCCATCACCCGCACCGCGTACTCGCGATCGATGTTGGATGAGGGGTGCATCAGGCGATTGGCGAGTTCGCCATCGGTGGTGAAGAGGAGCAGACCGCTGGTATTGATGTCGAGTCGGCCGATGGCGACCCAGCGACCGTGAGTGATCTTCGGCAGCTTGTCGAAGACTGAGGGTCGCCCTTCCGGGTCCTTGCGTGAGCAGATCTCGTCCTCAGGCTTGTTGTAGAGCAGCACGCGCTGCATCTCGGCCACGGCGCTGCCGGGATTGACCTTCTTGCCATCCACCAGCAGCACGTCGTCCTTGCCGACGCGATCGCCGATCGTGGCCACCACGCCGTTGATCTTCACTCGCCCCGCGCGGATCCATTCCTCCAGCTCGCGGCGTGAACCAAAGCCGGCGCGCGCCAGCACTTTCTGCAGTTTCTCGTTCATGATGTCTCCCGACATGTCAGTGGCCGGCACTGCCTTGCGCAGCGCCCGCCGGGTGTATCAACTGTGATCTTCGTCTGTGTCGGACGCGGCAGCACCGGCGGGTTTCTCCGCAAACTGCCCCAGCCCCAGGATCTCGTCCAGCGGTCGCTTGGCCAGGGCGATGGCCTCCTCTTCCTCCAGACGGGCAGCTTCGTCGTCTTCGTCATCGTCGTCGATGCCGAGCGCTTCGTCCTCTTCCAGCGCCTCCTCGGGCGGCAGTTCCAGCACCCGCATCCCTGCAAGATCGTCGTCGTCCAGGGCAAGTTCGGGATTGAGCTTGTCCAGATCGCGGATCTCGGACAGGGGCGGCAGCTCCTGCAGGCTCTTCAGGTTGAAGTAGTCCAGGAACTGCCGCGTGGTGGCGAACATGGCCGGACGCCCGGGCACGTCACGATGCCCGACCACCCGGATCCACTCGCGATCGAGCAGCGTGCGGATGATGGTGGAACTCACGCTGACGCCACGGATCTCCTCGATGTCACCGCGCGTGATCGGCTGGCGGTAGGCCACCAGGGCCAGGGTTTCCAGCAGTGCGCGGGTGTAGCGCTGAGGCTTTTCCTCCCACAGGCGCGACACCCAGGGGCTCAGTTCCTGACGCACCTGGAAGCGAAAGCCGGATGCCACTTCCTTGAGTTCGAAACCGCGCCCGGCGCAGTCCTCGGCAATCAGGGCCAGCGCGGCGCGCAGTTCGTCTTCAGCGGGCCGCTCCTCTTCCAGGAACACCTCGGCCATGGCGGCCAGCGACAGAGGTTTGCCGGCAGCCAGCAGCAGGCCTTCCAGGATCTGCCGCAATTTGTTGTCTGTATCACTCATTCACTTCTTGCCTTCAGATGAATGGGGCCGAACGGCTCCGTCTGCACAATTTCGATCAGCGAGTCCTTGATCAGTTCCATCACGGCGAGGAAGGTCACCACCACACCCAGCCGGCCCTCTTCCCGCATCAGCAGCGACACCAGCGGCACGAAGCGCTGGGAGGACAGACGCACCAGTATCTCGGACATCTTTTCGCGCGTGGACAGGGTCTCGCGCTGCACGTGATGGTGCTCGAACATGTCGGCGCGGCGCAGCACCATGGCCAGGGAGACCAGGATCTCGCGCAGATCCACCTGAGGCTCGGGCGCCTTGCGTTCCAGATGCGGGCTCTCAGCCTCGGCGGCGTAGATATCCCGCTCCAGGCGCGGCAGCTCGTCCAGATCCTCGGCCGCCTTCTTGTAGCGTTCGTATTCCTGCAGGCGCCGGATGAGCTGGGCGCGCGGATCGTCTTCCTCTTCCTCGTCGGCGCTGCTGCGCGGCAACAGCATGCGCGACTTGATCTCGGCCAGCATGGCGGCCATCACCAGATATTCCGCCGCGAGCTCGAACTGACTGGCTTCCATCAGGTCGACATAGGCCATGTACTGGTCGGTGATCTCGGCCACATTGATGTCGAGGATGTCGATGTTCTGGCGCTTGATCAGGTAGAGCAGCAGGTCGAGCGGGCCTTCGAAGGCTTCCAGGAACACTTCCAGGGCGTCGGGCGGAATGTACAAATCCGTGGGCAGCTCGGTGACGGCCTTGCCATCGACGAACGCGAAAGGCATCTCCTGCTGGGCGCCATCTGCCGCGCGGGCCTCGGGGTCCTCACTGCCGGCACGCCGCTGACCGGGCACCAGCAGACGCGCACGCGGCGTGCCTGCAGCGTCCGGCTGGGTGTTGTCCTCGGCGTCTTGCTGCACCTGATCCGGCATGATTCAGCCCTGACTGTAGTCCAGGCCCATGGCCTGACGCACGTCACGCATGGTCTGCACGGCAGTGTCCCGCGCCCGCTCGGCCCCTGCCGCGAGCACGGCACGGACGGCATCGGGGTTCTTCTCGTAATCAGCCGCCCGCACCTGGATCGGCTGCAGTTCGGCAATCACCGCGTCGATCACCGGACGCTTGCACTCCAGGCAGCCGATGCCGGCACTGCGGCAACCGCCCTGCACCCAGTCACGGGTCGCTTGATCGGAGTAGACCTCGTGCAGCTGCCACACAGGGCATTTCGCCGGATCGCCCGGATCGCTGCGACGGATGCGCGCCGGGTCGGTGGGCATGGTGGAGATCTTCTTCTGCACCTGATCGAGCGGCTCGCGCAGCGCGATGGTGTTGTTGTAGGACTTCGACATCTTCTGGCCATCCAGCCCTGGCATCTTCGCCGCCGGGGTCAGCAGCGCCTGCGGCTCGACCAGGATGCTCTTGCCACTGCCTTCCAGATGCCCGAGCAGACGCTCCTTGTCGCTGGCGGAGAGATTCTGCTGCGCATGAATCAGGCTGCGTCCCTGCTCCAGGGCATTCTGCGAACCGTCCTGCTGATAGGCAGTGCGCAATGCGGCGAATTCGCGCACGGCACTCTTGCCCATCTTGCGCACGGCCTGCTCGGCACGTTCAGCGAAATCGGGCTCTCGGCCATACATGTGATTGAAGCGGCGCGCGACCTCGCGCGTCAGCTCGACGTGAGCGACCTGATCGGCACCGACGGGCACATGGGCCGCCTTGTAGATCAGGATGTCGGCGCTCTGCAGCAGCGGGTAACCCAGGAAGCCGTAGGTTTCCAGGTCCTTGTCGCGCAGCTTGTCCTGCTGATCCTTGTAGCTGGGCACGCGTTCGAGCCAGCCCAGCGGGGTGATCATGGACAGCAGCAGATGCAGCTCGGCGTGTTCGGGCACCTGGGACTGCAGGAACAGGGAGCTGGCCGCTGGGTCAACGCCCACCGCGAGCCAGTCGATGACCATGTCGAACACGCTGTCCTTGAGGATGCGAGGGTCGTTGTAGTGGGTGGTCAGGGCGTGCCAGTCGGCCACGAAGAAAAAGCACTCGTACTGATGCTGCAGAACGATCCAGTTCTTCAGCACGCCGTGCAGATGACCCAGGTGAAGCCGGCCTGTCGGGCGCATGCCGGACAGGACACGTTGCGGTGTCGATGCGGAAGACACTCCCTCACTCCTTGATTTTCTGACTGATTTTGAAGTGCGGCATTATTGCAGATGGGCCTGGCGAATACGATTCCTTTTCTGACCCGGGCAATGCGGCTACTGGAACGGTGAAGGGTCACCCTTGCCGACCCGCAGCACCTGCACATTGCCGTCGGCGAGATCGATCATGGTGGTGGCCTCGTTGCCGCAGGCGCCGCTGTCAATGATCAGATCCACCAGGTGTTCCATGCGATCCTGGATGTCGTAGATGTCGGTCAGCGGTTCCGGATCCCCCGGCAGGATGAGACTGGTGCTCATCAACGGTTGGCCGATCTCGGCGATCAGCGCTTGGGTGACGGCATTGTCCGGCACGCGCAGGCCGATGGTCTTGCGGCGCGGATGCATGAGCCGACGCGGAACCTCGGCCGTGGCATTGAGAATGAAGGTATAGGGCCCCGGGGTATAGGCCTTGAGCAGGCGATAGGCGCTGTTGGGCACCTTGGCATAGGTGGCGATGGACGAGAGATCGGCGCAGACCAGGGTGAAGTTGTGCTTGTCGTCCAACTGGCGAATGCGGCGGATGCGCTCCAGCGCGTCCTTGTCGCCGATGCAGCAGCCAAGCGCATAAGTCGAGTCGGTCGGATAAATCACCACCCCGCCCTCCTGCAACACGCGCACAGCGTGCTTGATCAGACGCACTTCCGGATTCTGCGGGTGGATGTGGAGCATTTGAGCCATGTTGCCATCACTTGGCCAACAGGGGTTGCAGACGAACGCATGTCGTCTGTTGGCTGCAGGCGCCGCGAACAATACCAGACTCAACCTGTCAAATCGATTACCATGCCGGCCTTCATCCAGTTGCCAACAAGGAGCCAGACCCCATGCTTTACGCCATTCTCTGCGAAGATGTCCCCGACAGCCTGCCGCTGCGCATGGCTGCCCGCCCCGCGCATCTCGCCCGCCTGCAGGACATGGTGGCCCAGGGCCGCATCGTGCTGGCCGGACCGCACCCGGCGGTCGATTCAGAAGACCCGGGCAGCGCCGGCTTCACCGGCAGCCTGATCGTGGCCAGCTTCGACTCTCTGGAAGAGGCGCAGACCTGGGCCAATGCCGACCCGTATGTCACTGGCGGCGTGTTTGCCCGCGTCACGGTCAAACCCTTCCGCAAGGTCCTGCCCTGAAGCCTCTCAGGGCGCTGGCTGTGCCAGCCGCAGGGCCGGAAAGCCGGCGTCCAGCGTGGCATTCCACGCATCCAGCTCGGCCTTGCGGCGCGCCATGAGGGCGCTGGTATCCCCGGTGATGGTGATGCTGACGATCCGGTCGCCCCGCGCAATGGCACGCACCACGTCCATGCCACTGGTGACATTGCCAAACACCGAGTGCTTGCCGTCGAGGTGAGGCGTGGGCACCAGCGTGAAGAAGAACTGACTGCCATCGGTGCCTGGCCCGCTGTTCGCCATCGACAGGGTGCCAGGCCGCGTGTGCTTCAACACGATCTCCCCCGTGAAGCGGTAACCGGGACCACCGGTTCCAGTGCCCAGCGGGTCCCCGCCCTGCACCACGAAATTGCGCTCCACGCGATGGAAGGTGAGACCATCGTAGAAGCCGCGCTGCGCCAGATTCACGAAACTCGCCACGGTGGTGGGCGCGGCTCGCTCGTTGAGATCAGCTTCGATGGTGCCCTTGTCGGTGACGATGATGGCCTTGAGTCCCTGAGCACTGACAGCAGTCGCGCTGCCGGCCAGCACACAGAACACGATCAGAAAGCGCGCCAGACGCGCCACGGCAGAAAGTCTCATAGCGGTATCCTGAATTGCATGGTGACGGGCGCATGATCGGAGAACTGCTGCCCGGTATAGATTTCGGCGGCCTCGACGGCATCGACCAATTCGGGGACGATGACATGGTAATCGAGGCGCCACCCCACGTTGTTGGCCCGCGCCTGTCCACGCGCCGACCACCAGCTGTACTGTTCGGCCTCCTTGTTCACGAGCCGGAAGGCGTCCACCCAGCCGACGTCATCATACAGCGTGTCGAGCCAGCGGCGTTCCTCGGGCAGGAAGCCCGAATTCTTCTGATTGGAACGCCAGTTCTTCAAATCGATTTCCTTGTGGCAGATGTTCCAGTCGCCACAGACAATGTAGCGACGCCCATCTGAGCGCAGCTGGCGCATGTGGGGCAGGAAGGCATCAAGGAACGCGAACTTGCAGGCCTGGCGCTCTTCGCCGCTGGAGCCTGACGGCAGATAGAGCGAGGCGATGCTCAGATCGCCGAAATCGGCCTGAATATAGCGGCCTTCTTCATCCGCCAGCGCAAAGCCCAGCCCCGTGATGACGCGATCGGGCTTGCGCCGCGAATAGATGGCCGTGCCGGAATAGCCCTTCTTCTGCGCATCGAAATAATGGCAGTGAAAGCCTTCCGGGAAAAACACCGGATCATCCAGTTGGTCGATCTGCGCCTTGGTTTCCTGCAGACAGACGACATCCACATCCACCGTCTTCAACCAGTCAAAGAAGCCCTTGCGGGCTGCCGAGCGGATGCCATTGCAGTTCAAGCTCATCACTTTCATTGGGTGGATTCCTCTTCTGCTTCTCGCTCCCTGACCAATCTGACCAGTGCCGTCACCATGGGCTTCATGAAGAACTGGGTGTCCGGCATCACGCTGACGCGAACGCCGGCGGCCTGCAACTGATCGCCCACCACAGGGCCGACTGCCGCCACCACCACACGCTGCAGGCCCGCCAGCAGCTCGGCCTCCAGGCCACGTTGCCGGGCCACGTCCTGCAAGCGCGTGAATTGCGGCTGACTGGTGAAGGTGATGGCGCTGATCTCACGGCGCATCAGCGCATGAATCAGCTCCACGACTTGATCTTCGTGCGTCTGCGGCGCATAGACATAAGGTGCCACGGTGCTCACATTGGCCCCTCGGCTGCGCAGGTAGTCCGTCAACAGCAGATTGGGCTCTTCGCCATACAGCTGCACCCCTACCCGACGCCCTTGCAGGGCAATTTCTTCCAGTGCCTCGATCACCCCGGGCGTGGTCGGCGCCTTGCCCAGCACATCCGGCTTCAGGTCGATCTCCTTGAGCGCGCGCCCAGGCTTGGGCCCGCGACAGACCGTCGTCGTGGCCTGCAGCGCAGTGATGAAGGCGGCCTCACGTTCGTGGCGCTGCGCCAGCGCACGCAGGCGGCGCAGGCCTTCCCCCGTCAAGATGACGAAATAATCGGGCGGTGCGGCGATGAACTCGTCCAGCCAGCGCAGCACGGGCACCGGGTCCGGAGCATCCAGGATCGTCACCAGCGGCACCCGAACAACTCGTGCCCCGCGGCGCACGAGCAGATCCTCCAGGATATCGAGCTGCCGGCTTTCCGGCACTGCCACCACCTGCCCTGTCAAGGCATTCGAAGTATCCAGGTCATCCATAAAGAGTGTTACCAAAGGAAATCATTAGAGTGAGACGAAACGCACATTCGTTACGATAAATAACGAAAAATAAGTGTTGTTACCTATATGCACACTTGTGTTACCATGCGCGCCGTTACCTGAGACAAGCAGGTAACACTTAACCCACCCAGTCAAAAGGATATTCAAATGAGCGAAATCTTCGTCAATGCCCGTGCTGTACTGATTTCCCTGGCAGTTGTGGCCGCTTCCGTGGCCGTGCCTGTACTGACCATGCTTGGCGCTGCGTGATCCCGGTCGGCCCCCGGGCCGTTGCGAAAATCGATTCCAGGGTCACTCCCATGCAAACAGTACAAACTCGCAGTACCCGCACCTGTTGCCCGCTGTGAAGTTCTGAACTCTGTCTCAGGCCTTCACGGCGGGAACTCCTTTCCCGCCTCGCTTCACTCCACCCTCTTCAGCTTGTCCACGAAATTGCAGGGCTTGTGCCTGCGATCCAACTGCTTCGACACGATATTCTCCCAGCCTGTACGACACGCCCCGGGCGAGCCTGGCAAGGCGAACACGATGGTGCCATTGGCCATGCCCGCGAACGCGCGTGATTGAATCGTGGAGCAGCCGATCTCCGTGAAGGAAATCTGGCGGAACAATTCTCCAAAGCCCTCGATCATGGTGTCCAGCAACGGGGTCACGGCCTTGACGGTATTGTCACGGAACGTGAAACCAGTGCCCCCAGTCAGCAACACCGCCTGCACTTGTTCATCCGCAATCAGCGTGGCCACCAGCGCACGCAGCTTGTAGGTGTCATCCTTCACGATGTGCTTGCCGAGCAGACGATGGCCGGCGGTGGTGACACTCTCCACCAGATAGGCACCAGACTTGTCCGTCTCGGGTGTGCGGGTGTCCGACACGGTGACGACGACGACATTGACCGGGGTGAATTCAACAGGACTGGCGCTGGACATGGCTGCAGGAAACTCCGTGCTGCGGCAGCGATTGCGCCTGGCTTGCAGGATGCAGCCATCGCGGCAATCGCGCGGGTTGATTGGAATGCTGATTCTGGATCGAGGGTATCAGCCGCCCGTCATGTTCATCAGACGCACGGGCTGCACGTGATCCTTCTCATAGAAGAAATGCCGCTCCGGCTTGAGTGACATCGCCCCGATGATGGCCTGCTTGAGCTCCTCGATGCCGCCATTGCGATCGCGCAGCACCGCGCGCAGATCGACGGAGTGCTCGTTGCCCAGACACAGCAGCAGGCGCCCTTCCACCGTGACGCGCACGCGGTTGCAGTCGCCACAGAAATTGTGACTGACGGGCGAGATGAAGCCGATGCGACTGCGCCGGCCGGGAATCTGGTAGTAGCGCGACGGCCCCGCGGTGCGGTCTCCGATCGCCTCAAGAGCGTACTTGTCGGCAATCACGCTGCGCACCCACTCATTGCTGCAGACCGTGTTCTCGCGGTCGTGATCCGAGGCATTGCCCAGCGGCATCTCCTCGATGAAGGCGATGTCCAGATCCCGCGCCAGCGCATACTCGGTCAGCGGCAACACCTCGTCGTCGTTGTAGCCCTTCATCAGCACGGCATTGATGCGGATGCGTTCGAAATTCTGCTGACGCGCAGCCTCGACGCCGGCCAGCACCTGTTCGAGCCTGCCCGTGCGGGTGATCCGACGGAAGCGTTCGACATCCAGGCTGTCCACACTGATGTTGATGCGATTGACTCCGGCCTGGCGCAACGGCGCAGCGTACTTGTCGAGCTGCGCGCCATTGGTGGTGAGCAGCAATTCCTTGAGTCCTGGCAACTGACCGAGCCGCTCGATCAGCGACATCACATTGTTGCGCACCATCGGTTCGCCACCGGTCAGGCGGATCTTGCGCACCCCGAGTTCGGTGAAGGCCTGCGCGATCAGATGCAGTTCCTCCAGCGACAGCACCTGCGTGCGCGGCAGGAAGGTCATTTCTTCCGTCATGCAGTAGACACAGCGGAAATCGCAGCGGTCCGTCACGGAAAGGCGAATGTAGTCCACATGGCGCCCGAAGGAGTCGATGAGAACATTGGCTGGCCGCACGTTCTGGTCAGTCAGGGTAATGCCGGAATCGTTCATGTCATGCAGTCGTCAGATAATGGTTGGCAAATTGGGCGCGCACCTGCGTCTTGAGCAGCTTGCCCGTGGCAGTATGGGGAAGCGACTCGACGAATACAACGTCGTCAGGCAGCCACCACTTCGCCACCTTGTCCCTGAGGAATTCAAGCACCTGCTCTGCGTCCACCTGCACACCCGGCCTGCGCACCACCAGCAGCAGCGGCCGCTCATCCCACTTCGGGTGCGGAATGCCCACCACGCAGGCTTCCAGCACGGCCGGGTGGCCGACCGTCAGATTCTCCAGTTCGATGGAGCTGATCCACTCGCCACCGGACTTGATGACATCCTTGCTGCGATCGACGATCTGCATGTAGCCCTGCGGGTCGATGGTGGAGACATCCCCGGTGTCGAACCAGCCGTCCTGGAAAGCGCCGCAGTCCTCGCTGCGGTAATAGCCGCTGGCCACCCAGGGGCCGCGCACCAGCAAGCGACCGAAGGTGCGTCCGTCGTGGGGCAGTGACTCGCCGGCATCGTTGACGATGCGCATCTCCACGCCAAACACAGCCCTCCCCTGCTTCGCCTGCAGCCGCGCGCGCTCGTGACGGTCGGCACTCGCAAGTTCGGGCGTGCGGGCGCAGACCGTACCCATGGGGCTCAGCTCTGTCATGCCCCAGGCGTGGATGGGGAACACCCCATAGTCATCCTGGAACCGATCCATCATGGAGCGCGGGGCGGCCGCGCCACCAATCACCACGTCCTGCACGCTGTCGAGGTTGCCCTTCACGGCATCCAGATGATTGAGCAGGTTCAGCCAGACGGTGGGCACGCCCAGCATGGACGTGACCTTCTCGCCATCGATCAGCTCATACAGGGAGGCGCCGTCCATGCCGGCGCCCGGAAACACGATGCCCGCACCGGCCACCGGGGCGCTGTAGGGCACGCCCCAGGCGCAGACGTGAAACATGGGCACCACGGGCAGCACGCGGGACATGGGGCCGAGATTCAAGGCCGATGCGCGACAGGAGGAAATCGCGTGCAGCACGGTGGAGCGATGGGAATACAGCACGCCCTTGGGATTGCCGGTGGTGCCGGAGGTGTAGCACAGCCCCGCAGCGGCGCGCTCATCCAGCACAGGCCAGGCGAACTCCTCTGGCTCGTTGGCGATCAGGTCCTCATAGCAGAGCAGTCCTGTCAGAGACGTGGTGGCCGGCATGTGCGCGGCATCGGTCATCACCACGATGCCCTTGAGCACGCCCAGATGATCCTTGAGAGCCTCCAGCAGCGGCAGGAAACTCAAGTCCACGAAGAGCAGGCGGTCTTCGGCATGATTGATGATGTAGACGATCTGCTCGGGAAACAGCCGCGGATTGATGGTGTGGGTGATGGCGCCCATGCCGGAGATGGCGTAGTACAGCTCGAAATGCCGGTAGGTGTTCCAGGCCAGCGTGGCGATGCGATCCCCCTGCTGCACGCCCAGCCGCTGCAGGGCATTGGCCAGCCTGCGCGTGCGCCGAAGGGCGTCGGCATAGTGGTAGCGATGAATGCCGCCTTCCACCTGACGCGTCACGATCTGCGCATCGGTGTTGTAGACGGCTGCATATTCCAGGATGTCCGCGATGTTCAGCGGCTTGTCCATCATCATTCCAAGCATGCGAGCCCCCTTGCGTTGTTATTGTCGTCAAGGCACCCGGTCAGCGATCACCAGAGGTACCAGCGCGGGCGCCTCGGCACGGGCGAAGCCGTCCGAGCGGGCCTGATAGTCGCCGGACTGCACATTGGCAGTCCCGCTGGACGAGGCTGTCGCCACCACATAGATGTTCTCGGCGGACGACAGATTGAACGGGCCGACGGCATCGGCATCACTGAGGGTGAGCGTCACCGGCAATTCCTCGACATTGAACACACGGGCCGCCAGAGGCTGACCCCGGCCGTTGACCTCGAGCGCGGAGATGAACACGCGCGTGCCCGCAGGCAAGGCCAGGCCTTCGGCCAGCGAGACCTCCACCTGCACCTGTGCGCCCGTGGGCTCCGGCGCCGCGGTGGGCTCACCACCACCGGCCAGTGCCTGCTGCGCGCTGGCGATGCGGGCATTGATCTCGTCCATTTCCGGACCCGGGGGCGTCTGCTGGGCAATGCGGCGCCACAGCGTGATGGCGGCCTGATGATCCTGGCGACGCTCGGCATCCAGGGCCTGAACCTGCAGAATCAGGAACTGGTTCGGGTCGATCAGCTGGGCCTGGTCGATGATGCCCTGCACCTTGTCGGTGACGATCTGCTCAGCCAGCATGAATTCGAGGAAAGCCTGCTGGCCGAGAATGGAGACCTTGTCCTGCGGTTGTTCGATCAGCGCGGCGGCCCGCTCCAGCGCAGAGGACGACTCGGCGAAAAGGCCGATGTTCGCCAGGTTCTGCCCCAGCAGGTACATGGCCCAGCCATTCTGGTTGTCCCGCTCGATGATGGCACCGATCTCGAAGATGAGGTCGCGGATGGCCTGGGGATCATCGTTCACTTCAGCGCTGCGCTCGAACAGAGCGGCCAGTTCGAGATCGTCCTCGAAGCCCCACTGCTGGTACAGGCCGATGCTGGCGGGAAGGATCAGCGCCACCATCAACAGGGGGATGACCCGGGCCCGGGTGAAGAAACCGGGGCTGGCCTCGGCGATGGCTTCGACCTTCTCCCGTGCAGCGGTGACATCACTGAGCAGACTGCGCTCCAGCTCGCGCTTCAGCGCCTGGAAGTTCTCTTCCTCCAGCGCGCCGGAGGTACGCTCCGCTTCAAGCTCTGCCATGCGCTCCTGGAAGATGAGCAGGTTGGCGTGCTCGCGTCGCGCCATCTTCTGGACGCCGCGACGATGAAAGTTCCACATGGGCAAGAGCACGAACAGCGCAGCAGCCACAGCCAGCACGCCAGCATAGATCCAGAACAAGGTATCCCCCAGAACCCGCCGGCACACCCTTGGGGTCTTTGCCGCGACGAGTCATTCTCAGTGTGTATCGGTTAGGTGCGTCAGTCGCGCTTCACGTTGTCCAGCAGGGCCTTGAGGCGCTGCTGCTCTTCGTCGTTCAGGGCGACCTGCTCCTGCGTCATGGGCTGTGCCCGCCGGATGATGCCGAAGATGATCCAGCCACCCAGCACCAGGAAGAGCAGCGGACCGAACCACAGCAGCACAGTCTCCAAGGTCAGTCGCGGTCGATAGAAGATGAAGTCGCCGTAGCGCTCCAGCATGAATTGCTCGATCTCGTAATCCGTCTTGCCGTCCATGATCATCAGGTAGATCTCGCGGCGCAGGTCTTCCGCCACACCGCCGCTGGATCCCGTGAGGCTGGTGTTCTGGCACATGGGGCAGCGGAAGTCGTCGGACATCTGGCGGAAACGGCGCTGCTGCTCGTCCGTCTCGAATTCGAAGGCGTCCACGGCGGCAAGGGTCGGTTGCGGCAACGCACCCGCGACAACAGCGCCCAGAACAAGCAGCAGGCTCAGACAGTACAGGCGGACCAGGGCGACAGAACGGCGCATCACAGCGTTGCCTCGGCCCTGACAGCGGCCAGCGCAGGCATGATCTCTTCGTCCCACGTCTTGTAGTCGATCACCCCGATGTGCTTGTAGCGAATGACGCCATTGCCATCGACGATGAAGGTTTCCGGCGCGCCGTAGACGCCCAGGTTGATGCCAAGCCGGCCATCGGCATCCATGATGCTGAAGTCGAACGGGCTGCCGTTGTCATCCATCCACAGCCGCGCCAGATTGAGCTTGTCCTTGTAATTCACGCCCACGATGGGTACCACGCCCGCCTCCTTTGCCGCCATCAGGATCGGGTTCTCCTGCAGACAAGGCAGACAGTAACTGCCCCAGACATTGAGCAGGAATGGCTCGTCGGGCAGATCCGCCTTGCTGATCAGGGCTTCATCCTCGACACGCGGCAGCTCGAAGTCCGGCAGCGGCTTGTCGATGAGCACCGATGGCAGGGTGCGAGGGTCCAGATACAGGCCGCGCCAGAGCATCACGGCCATGACCATGAACACGATGACAGGGATGAACAGCTTCAAACGCGACATAGACTTGTCCTCCTGCTAGCCGGTAACCGTCTGACCACCGGACACACCGGGGGTCGCCTCAGGTTCAGCCGCGGCCTGGGCCAGGGTCTTCACCTTCAGACGGCGATAACGCTTGTCGAGCACCGCCACGATGGCGCCAAGGGCCATGATGATGGAGCCCAGCCAGACCCAGCGGACCAGCGGCTTGATGTAGATCGACATGGACCAGGCGCCGGATTCGCGCTCCTCACCCAGGGTGATGAACAGATCGCGCGTGAAGCCGGCGTCGATGGCCATTTCAGTTGACGGCGACATGCTGGCCACATAGACCCGCTTTTCCGGGTGCAGCTCGCGCACGAACTCACCGTCACGCAGCACCTGGAAGGTGGCGCGCTCGGCTTCGAAATTCGGGCCGCTCAGATGTTCGGTGCCGTCGAACTGGAAGTGGTAGTGCCCCAGATCCACGCCTTGACCGGGACTCAGCAGCACGCTCTTCTCGATGCTGTAGATGCTCGTCAGCGCGGCACCCATGAGAATCACGGCGAAGCCGAAATGCGCGATCTGCATGCCGATGTAGGCCACAGCCAGGGACCGCAGGCCCGCCAGCACCGAGGGCTTGTTGGCGATCTTGAGGCGGATGTCCTGCACGATGCCCAGCACGATCCACAGCCCCAGCGCCGTGGCGATGCTGGCACCGACGTTGAACTCCAGGGTCAGCGCCAGCGGCAGGATCAGGCCCAGCACCACGCTGGCAATCGCGACATTGCGCAACTGCTGCTTGAGATAGGCCACAGAGGTCTTCTTCCAGCGGCTGATGGCGCCCAGCACCAGGAAGATCACCAGGATGCTCATGAGCGGCACGAAGATGGTGTTGAAGTAAGGCGGCCCGACCGAGATCAGCTCGCCGCCGGACACGGCCTGATACACCATCGGGTAGAGCGTGCCCAGCAGGATGGCCGCACTCGCCACCACCAGGATGATGTTGTTGGCCAGCAGGAACACTTCCCGCGACACGGAAGCGAAACCGAACTCGCTCTTCATCAGCGGCGCACGCAGGGCGAACAGCAGCAGCGATCCGCCGATCACCAGGCCCAGGAAGCCGAGAATGTACACCCCGCGCGTCGGATCGCTGGCGAAGGCATGCACCGAAGTCAGCAGGCCCGAACGCGTGATGAAGGTACCGAGCAGGCTGGACGCGAAGGCCATGATGGCCAGCAGCACCGTCCAGCTCTTGAACACGCCACGCTTCTCCGTCACCGCCAGGGAGTGGATCAGCGCCGTGCCGAGCAGCCAGTTGATCATGGGCGGATTTTCCACCGGATCCCAGGCCCACCAGCCGCCCCAGCCCAGCTCGTAGTAGGCCCACCAGGAGCCCAGCGCGATGCCGATGGTCAGGATGGCCCAGGCCGCATTGGCCCAGGGACGCGACCAGCGCGCCCAGGCGGAATCCAGTCGACCGCTCAGCAGCGCGGCAATCGCGAAGGCGAACACCACGGAGAAGCCCACATAGCCCATGTAGAGCGAGGGCGGATGAATGATGAAGCCGATGTCCTGCAGGGCCGAATTGAGGTCGGCACCGTCGGCAGGCGACAGCGGCAGCACTCGGTCGAAGGGGTTGGAAGTGGCGATCATGAACAGGGTGTAGCCCGCCCCGATCAGCCCCATGATGCCCAGCACGCGGGCCACGAAGTCATCCGGCATGGCCTTGCTGAACAGGCTCACGGCCAGCATCCACAGCGCCAGCATCCACGTCCAGAACAGGAAGGAGCCCTCGTGACCGCCCCACACCGCGGTGATCTTGTACTGGATCGGCAGCAGCGAATTGGAGTGCTGTGCCACGAACTGCACCGAGAAATCGTCGGTGACGAAGCTGTAGCCGAGGATCAACAGGCACAGGCTGAGGAACACGAACACGCCGGCCGTCAGCGGTCGCGCCAGACTGATCCACAACTGATTGCCCGTACCGGCCCCGATCAGCGGCAGCGTGCCCAGCAGCACGCACAGGCAGAACGACAGGATGAGGGCGAACTGACCCAGTTCAGGAACCATTGGCGCCTCCTTCGGTTTCCGGCACCGACATGCTGCGCTCGGCCGCATCCAGCGCCGCCTTCACTTCCACGGACATGTAGTTCTCGTCGTGCTTGGCCAGCACGCGGCTTGCTTCGAAGACGCCATTGGCCACCGTGCCTTCCACCACCACACCCTGCCCTTCACGGAACAGGTCGGGCAGGATGCCGTCATAGCGGATCAGCACGTCGTGGGCGTAATCGGTGGCCACGAATTCCACGTGCAGCGACTCCTCGCTGCGCATCACGCTGCCTTCCTTGACCATGCCCCCCACGCGCACGCGCTGGCCGTTCATGACTTCGCCGGCCGCCACCTGGGTCGGAGTGAAGAACAGGTCGATGCTGTTGCTCAGGGCGTACAGCGACAAACCGATCGCCACACTGAGCCCGGTGGCGATGAACGCGATGATCGTCAGTTTCTTGCGTCGATGCGGTTTCATTCACTTCCCCCATTGGCGTCGGTACGCCCGTCATCCCCTTCCAGGGACTCATTTGCCTGTGAATCACGCAGCGCCCGACGCTGCTGCTCGCGAATGAACTGCCGGCGCCGGGCAAGCGGCAGGTAAAGATTGACTGTCAGGAATACGGCAAACAGCGCATATACAGACCAGACATGGAAGGTATATTTTCCCATCTGCAGAAATTCACTGACGCTGGCAAAGGCCATGCTCTCGAACATCTCAGGCTCCCTGCGGCTTTTGCGCGGCGATCAGGTCGACAACCCACTGCGAGCGACGCTCGCGCACCAGGATCTCGTTGCGGGTGGACAGGATCAGGCTGATCACGAAGAACAGATAGACGGCGCAGAACATGATGACCAGCGGCACCCAGATCTCGGGGCCGAAGGGGCTTTCGTTGTCCATGGAGAAATTGCTGGCCGGCTGGTGCAGCGTGTTCCACCACTCCACCGAGTACTTGATGATCGGCACGTTGATGGCACCCACGATGGACAGCAGCGCACAGGCTCGTGCGGCAGCATCCGGGCTCTCGATGGCAGAGCGCAGGGCGATCACGCCGATGAGCAGGAAGAACTGGATCAGCATGGAGGTGAGGCGCGCATCCCAGGCCCACCAGGTGCCCCAGATGGGCTGACCCCAGATGGCACCGGTGGCCAGGGCCACGGCGGTGAACCAGGCGCCGATGGGCGCGGCACACATGGCCACCATGTCGGCGAGTTTCATCTTCCACACCAGGGTGATGACGCCGGCCACGGCCATGAGAGGGAAGCAGGCCAGGGAGATGCTGGCGACGGGCACGTGCACGTACATGATGCGGATGGTGTCGCCCTGCTGGTAATCCTGCGGCACGAACAGCAGCGCCCAGATCACGCCGACGCTCAGCAGCACGGTCATGGCCACATACAGCCAGGGCAGCCATCTGCCGGACAGTTCGTAGAACCACTTGGGCGAACCCAGCCTGAAGAACCATTGCCACATGTATGCACACTCGCTTCGCGCGCTGATGCTGCGGCGCGGTACTGAAAAACCCATCGCGGGCCGGACTATAACACGGCGATTTTCGCGCCCGATGTTACTTTTTGTAACTATATCCCTTTGATAATCAGGTCAATTCACACTGATCTTCAGTGCTGCTGCGGAAGCCAGCGGGGCCAGGCTCAAGGACAGTGCGAGCAGCGCTCCGAGCAGGGAGTAATGCATGCCGAGCGCGAGCCCCAGACTCACGTCCGCCACGGCCTTGGCGCCGATTATAAGCACCGGCATTGTGAGCGGCAAAACGATTACCGCCAGGATCAGACCCCGGCTGCCCAGCCCCACGGTGAGCGCCACGCCAATGGAACCGAACAGGCTCAGCACCGGCGTGCCCAGCAGCAGCGTGAGCATCAGCGTCCAGTAGGCGTCGGCAGGCAGGTACAGCATGTAGGCCAGCAGCGGCGCCAGCAGCACCACGGGCAGGCCGCTCACCAGCCAGTGCGCGATGTTCTTGGCGAGCACCAGGAAATACAGCGGCTGGGGCGAGAGCAGCAACTGCTCCAGGGAGCCGTCTTCGTAGTCAGCCCGGTAGAGATTGTCCAGCGAGAGCATGGACGCCAGCAGCGCCGACACCCACACGGTGCCGGCGGCGATGCGGGTCAACTCCTGCGGGTCGGACGATACGCCCAGCGGGAACAGCGACACCACGATGAGGAAGAACATCAGCGGGTTGAGCAGATCGTTGCGGCGCTTGAGCGCGATCAGCAGATCGCGCCGCAGCGTGGCGCGGAAGGCGGTGAAGGTGCTGACCTGCGGTCCGCTCAAGGCAGTCATGCGGCGACCACTCCCCGTTTGTCCAGACTGAGCCGGCGCAGCGTGCAGGGCACTGTCAGCGCGTGATGCGTGGTGACCAGCACGGCACCGCCCGCCTCGACGTGTTCGGCCAGCAGGCCTTCCAGCGTCTTGACCCCGTGCACGTCGAGCGTGGTGAAGGGTTCATCCAGCACCCACAGTGTGGCAGGGCTGAGCAGCAGCCGCGCAAGGGACACCCGCTGCTGCTGGCCGGCGGACATGTTGCGGCAGGTCACGTCGGCGTAGCCCGCCAGCCCCACGCGGCGCAGGGCAGCCTCGATGTCGGCATCGTTCACCGGCGAATGCAGCGCGCAGCTCCAGCGCAGGTTCTCGCGTGCCGTCAGGATCTTGTTCACGCCCACCCGGTGCCCCAGGTACAGCAGCGAGGCGAGAAAGGCCTCGCGGTCCTCGTCGATGGGCACTCCCCGCCAGAACAGCTCGCCTTCGTAACTGGCATTGAGCCCGCAGAGGATGCGCAGCAGCGTGGTCTTGCCACTGCCGTTGCTGCCCTGCACCTGCATCAGGTCCCCGGCGTTCAGCTCGAAATCGAGCCCGCTGAACAGCACGCGGTCATCGCGTTCGCAGAACAGGGCCTGCGCCCGCAGCAGTGGCTGCGTGGCGACGGGGCTGGCGGCGGGTGAATCGGGCATAGGCACGTCGTGGGCTGGTCGCCTGGAGCGACACACAAGGGGTGGCCGGATCGAAAAACTGGCGCGAGTATAACTCAAGTCCTGCGGGCAAAGCTCCCGCTGCGCAAGGACGGCGCGGGGGGCGACCGGGAAGGGGTGAAAGGGTTTGCAGCGGCTGGCGCCAGAGGCCCGCCGGCGCGGGGCTCAGGCGGCGGATCGGGCGCTCTTGCGCGCCTTGCCGTGCATCAGGGAAAGCAGGCTCGCTTCGGCGCGGGAGAGGCCACAGGTGTTGACCAGCTCCTCGCTGTCTGCGCCCATCTGCACCAGCTTGCTGGCGTGGGAGATGGCGACATCGCCGACATCCTTGTATTCGAGTTCTTCCTGGCGCTGTGCCGTGACTTCGACTCGCTGCTGCAGCGTCTGCACGCGCTTGCCCAGCCCGACGGCGCCACGACTGACGGCGCTGATCTCGCCGCGCAGGGCGCTCATGTCGGCATCAAGCCGCGCCTGCAAAGCCTGCACCTTGCGCAGGACACTCACACTCATGGCCAGCATGCAGCCACAGAGCATGACGACGAAGGTGACGCTGATGATCAGTGCGGGAGTCATGGGCATTCCTCGTGATTTCAGTTCCAGCCCTGCAGGCGGGAGCGCAGCCGCAGAGCGGCCTGGGTGTGGATCTGGCTGACGCGGGATTCACTCACTCCCAACACCTGGCCGATCTCTTTCAAGTTCAATTCTTCGTCGTAATACAGCGCCAGCACCAGCCGCTCGCGTTCGGGCAGTGTGGCAATGGCCGCCGCCAGCTCCCCACGGAACACCTCGTTCTGCAGGCCTTCCAGCGGATTGGGCACCTCACCCGCCACCTTCTCGATCAGCGAGTCGTCACCTTCGAGCATGTCATCGAAGCTGAACAGACGGCTGCCCGAGGAATCCTGCAGGATGGCGTGGTACTCCTCCAGCGGGATGCCCAGCTCGGCCGCCACGTCCTGGTCCCGCGCATCGGTGCCCGTGCGCATCTCGACGCTGCGAATGGCGTCGGCCACCTCGCGTGACTTGCGATGCACGGAACGCGGAGCCCAGTCGCCCTTGCGAATCTCGTCGAGCATGGCGCCGCGGATGCGAATGCCCGCATAGGTCTCGAAGCTCGCGCCCTTGCTCAGATCGTATTTGCGCGCCGCCTCCAGCAGACCGATCATTCCCGATTGCACCAGATCGTCCACCTGCACACTCGAGGGCATGCGCAGCAGCAGGTGATGCGCGATGCGCTTCACCAGAGGGGCATACTGCAGCACGATGTCATTCATGCTGTCGGTCTGCACTTCGCTGTACATCAATGCACCACTCGTGGAGGGGACCATGGGTTCAACCTGCGGTTTCGTTCATCAGCAAGCGTTCAACAAAGAATTCCAGTCGGCCACTGGCCTGTCGAGGGACGGGCCAGTTCGCCACCTCGCGGGCCAGCTTGCGATAGGCAATCGCACAGCGACTCGCGGGAAAGGCTTCCAGCGCGGCGCGCTGCTTCTGCGCCGCCTTGCGCACGGCGTCGTCCCAGGGGATGTCGCCCGCGTACTGCAGCGTCACGTCCAGGAAACGGTCCGTCACGCGCATGAATTTCTCGAACAGATTGCGCCCCTCTTCCGGCGTGCGCGTCATGTTCGCCAGCACGCGGAAGCGCTGCATGCCGTAATCCCTGTTCAACAACTTCACCAGGGCATAGGCGTCCGTCATCGACGAGGGCTCGTCGCACACCACCACCAGCACTTCCTGGGCGGCGCGCACGAAGCTCACCACGCTCTCGGAGATGCCCGCCGCGGTGTCCACCACCAGCACATCGAGCTGATCGTCCAGTTCACTGAAGGCCTGAATCAGGCCCGCATGTTCCTGGGTGCTGAGCTGTGTCAGGGACTGCACGCCCGAGGCCGCCGGAATCACCTTGAGGCCGCCGGCGGTGGTGATCAGCACCTCGCGCAGCGAACACTCGCCATTCATGACTTCGGCCAGCGTCTTCTCGGCCTTGATGCCCAGCTGGATGTCGACATTCGCCAGCCCCAGATCGGCATCCATCAGGATCACCCGCTTGCCGGTTTCCACCAGCGCCAGGCTCAGATTCACGGCGACGTTGGTCTTGCCAACGCCCCCCTTGCCACCGGTGATGGCCACTACCTGCACTGGCTTCATCGAAGCGCCTCGTGCATGGGCGCTGCAGTGCGCGCCTCGCCGTCCCAGCCGGACAGCTCGTCTGCATGAACATTGCCGAATTCGTACATCAGTCGCTCGTTCTCTTCGTCACTGTGGATGGACAAGGCCACGGCCTTGCTCACCAGATTGTGGGCCTGCGCCACCTTGATGTCGTCGGGAATGGTCTGTCCGTGGGTCTCGTAGACCACGGGCAGCTGCCGATCGATCACCAGCGCCAGGGCATCACCCATCGGTCCGGCTTCGTCGAGCTTGCTCAGGATGCAGCCCGCAAGACCCGCCGGCGAATAGGTTCGGACGGCATTATGCAACACCGCCCCCTGACAGGTGCAGGCCAGCACCAGAAGATTCTGCACCTCCGGGCACTCGCGCAGCATGCGCAGCTGAGCCGTCAGACTCGGATCGCTGGCATGCAGGCCGGCGGTGTCGATCAGCACCAGGGACTTGTGGCGCAGCGAATCCAGGATCTGCCGCAGGCTATGGGTCTCGTCCACCACGCGCACCGGCACGCCCAGAATGCGGCCGAAAGTGCGCAGCTGCTCATGGGCCGCCACGCGGTAACTGTCGGTGGTCACCAGGGCCACGGAATCCGGGCCGTGCGCCAGCACATGACGGGTGGCCAGCTTGCCGATGGTGGTGGTCTTGCCCACGCCTGTCGGGCCGAGCAAGGCAAACACACCGCCCTCAGCGGCAAGATCCTTCCCCGCCACCGGCACTTTGCGGGACAAAGAGGCAATTGCGAACCGCCAGGCCTGGGCGGCGGAAAACTCTGGCTGCAGGGAATCGAGCAGGGATTTGCTCAGAGCGGCCGGCACTCCCATGGCATTGAGCCGTTCCCAGAGCCCCGCCTGCACCGGCGTGCGGCGGGCGAACTGGTCCCAGGCCAGACCGCTCAGGCGCTGTTCCAGCAGCCGGCGGATGCCATTGAGTTCGGCGCGCATGCGATGCATGTCGCGTGTCTCGGCCTCGACGCGGGCCTGCTGCTCGCGCTGCTCCTGACGTTGCTGCTCCAGCCGGCGGGCCAGCTCGGCCGCTTCGGCGGCAGCCACGGCAGGCGGCACATCCTCGGGGTGCAGACGAATCTGCTGATCCTTCACCACGTGCAGGTTGGGCGTGCTGGCGCGGTGTTCCGCTTCACGCTGCAGCCGGCCCAGATCCAGCGCGGCAGCACCGGCGGGACGGGTTGACGCGGCCGCGGGCACAGGCTCGGAAGCCGCAGCCGGCGCAGGCTCCACGCCAATCGTGGCACGCGCGGCGCTGCGCTCCAGCGAGCCTGAGGAGGAAAACGAGATCTCGCCCGGCAGGGAGGCCGCCACGACTTCCACGCCGCCTTCGACGGAGCGATTGGACAGAATCACGGCGTCCTCGCCCATCTCCTCGCGGATGCTGGCCAGCGCGCGGCGCATGTCCAGCGCCAGATATCGTTTCACCTTCATCGTTCAATCCTCTCGCTACTGACCCACGGTGGCGACAATCGTGATCTGCTTGTTGTCAGGAATTTCCTGGTACGACAGCACTTTCAAGCCGGCAATCGTGAACCGGACAAACTTGCTCAGCACGGCACGCAAGGGTGCCGGGACCAACAGCACGGCCGGCTTGCCGGCGGCCTCCTGGTTGCGGGCCGCCCCGAGCAGGGAGCGCTGCAGGCGTTCGGCCAGTGCAGGCTCGATCACCAAGCCGTCTTCACCCGCCAGCGCGCCTTGTTGCTGACTCTGTTGCACAGACTTAAGCAATAACTGTTCCAGCGGCGGGTCCAGGGTCAGGACAGCCAGATCCGACGCGGTTCCGAAGATGCTCTGCACGATCACGCGGGACAGCGCGACCCGGGCGGCGGCAGTCAAAACGCCGGGATCTTGACTCTTCACCGAGGCGGCCGCCAAGGCTTCGGCGATCGTGCGCATGTCGCGGATCGGCACCTCCTCGATCAACAGGTTCTGCAGCACGCGCAACAGGATGTTGGTGTTGACCATGGACGGCAGATCCTCGGCCAGCTTCTTCGAGGTCTTGCCCAGCATGGCGAGCAACTCGTGCACTTCCTCGTGGCCCAGCAGCTCGTGAGCATGCTTGTGCAGCAGGGTGTTCAGATGCGTGGCGATGACCGTGCTGCTGTCCACCACGGTGTAGCCCAGGGTCTGCGCCTGATCCTTGTGGGCCGGCTCGATCCACACCGCTTCCAAGCCGAAGGCCGGGTCCTTGGTGGCGATGCCCTGGGCCTTGCCGAACACCTGACCCGGGTTGATGGCCATGTCGCGCTCGGGAATGATCTCGCCGCCGCCCAGGTTCACGCCCATGAGGGTGATGCGGTATTCGTTGGGCGACAGATCGAGGTTGTCGCGGATGTGCACGGAAGGCACGAGGAAACCCAGTTCCTGGGACAGCTTCTTGCGGATGCCCTTGATGCGGCCCAGCAGCGGCCCGCCCTGGGCCTTGTCCACCATGGGAATCAGGCGATAGCCCACTTCCAGGCCGATCACGTCCACCGGCAGCACATCGTTCCAGCCCAGCTCGGCCGGCTCGGCCGCGGCCGATTCCTCCTTGGCCTTCTGCTCTGCCGCCACCTTGGCCGCCTCGGCCTCGGCCGGCGCCTTGCTCTGCTTCCACCAGATCAGCCAGGCGCCCGCGCCGGAGAGCGTGGCCAGAGTGAGGAAGGCCATGTGCGGCATGCCCGGCACCACCCCCATCACGCCCAGCATGGCAGCCGAGATGCCCAGCGCGCGCGGCGAGGCGAACATCTGCCCGTTGACCTGCTCGCCCATCATTTCCGAGTTGTTGTTGCGCGTCACCATGATGGCGGCGGCGGTGGAGAGCACCAGCGCCGGAATCTGGGCGACCAGGCCGTCGCCGATGGTCAGCAGTGCGTAGCGCTCCATGGCCAGGCTGAAATCCAGATCGTGCTGCAGCATGCCCACACCGATGCCGCCCACGAGGTTGATGATGAGGATCAGGATGCCGGCCACCGCATCGCCCTTGACGAACTTGCTGGCACCGTCCATGGAGCCGTAGAAGTCGGCTTCCTGGGTGATCTCCTTGCGCCGCGCCCGCGCCTGGTCCTGGTCGATCAGGCCGGCATTGAGGTCGGCATCCACCGCCATCTGCTTGCCGGGCATCGCGTCCAGGGTGAAACGCGCGCTCACCTCGGCGATGCGCCCCGCGCCCTTGGTCACCACCACGAAGTTGATGATGATCAGGATGATGAACACGATCAGGCCCACGGCGAAATTGCCGCCGATCACCACCTCGCCGAAGGACTCGATCACATGGCCCGCGGCCGCTCCGCCCTCGTGACCTTCCAGCAGCACCACCCGGGTGGAAGCGACGTTCAGGGCCAGGCGCAGCAGCGTGGCCACCAGCAGGATGGTGGGAAACACCGCGAAATCCAGCGGGCGCATGGCGTACACGGCCACGCACAGCACCACCAGCGCGAGCGTGATGTTGAACGTGAAGAAGATGTCGAGCAGCACCGGCGGCAGCGGCAGCGTCATCATGGCCAGCATGACCAGCAGCAGCACGGGGATGCCGAGATTGCCCTGTGCCAGGCGGCGGGCGGTGCCTACGAATGCGTTGTTGTTGATGCTGGCGCCGGGTGTCATGTGCTGCTGTCCGTGTGTCAAAACCGTGGAATCGGGCCGGGAAGCGTCTGAATCTTGACGCTTGGCCCATACAGGGGAGAGGTATTGCAAGAAGTCGGCCTATTTTTGCCTGCTGTTGAAATTGGCGTTGTGTCCCGGGGTGCGACGGGTACCGAGGGGCGCCGGGCGCGCTCTGCGGCTGACTGTCGCCGCTCCGCGGTGCCCTCCCATCGCCGGGAGCCTCGGTCTCCCGGCTCACTCGGCTCCAGTCTTTTATGCCGCTGATCGCGCCCGGCGCCCCTCGGCACCCGCCACCCCCCTGGTTTTGCGCCAGCGAACGGCGAGGCAATCGACCTCTTGCGGGGTGAACGGCCAAGGGACGCGACTCTCTCCCCTTTCAACGCCAACGACTGAATGACTCTGAACTTACGGGGACGTGGCACGAGAAGAGGCGGGAGCTGGCCGGGGCAGGAGCGGCGGCGTAAGAGACCCGCACCGAGTGAGCCGGGAGACCAAGGCTCCCGGCGATGCGAGGGCACCCGGGACGGGTGCGGGTCAGCCGCAGCGCGTGGCCCGGGCAAGTCCCGCCGGGACAGAACCACGGCCACGACAACCACTGAACAATCAGTCGTGGCGCAACTCCGCCGGGATGGGCAGGTTCGCCGCCAGCTGCGGACGCTGCTTCAGACGGCCGCGCGAGAACTGCTTGAGCTGATGCAGATAGGCCAGAACCTGGGCCACGGCCACGTACAGCCCGCCCGGAATCTCCGCGCCCACCTTGGTGTTGAAGTAGATCGCCCGCGCCAGCGCCGGCGAGGACACGATCGGGATGCGGTGTTCCAGCGCGATCTCGCGGATCTTCTGCGCCACCAGATCGGCACCCTTGGCCAGCATCACCGGCGCGTCCTCCTTGCTCTGGTCGTAGCGCAGCGCCACGGCATAGTGCTCGGGGTTGGTGATGATGACGTCCGCCTGCGGCACATCGCCCATCATGCGGTTCTGCGACATCTGGTACTGCAGCTGACGGATGCGCTGCTTGACCTCGGGGCGCCCTTCCGAGTCCTTCATCTCGTCCTTGACCTGCTGCAGCGTCATGCGCAGCTTCTGCGCGTGAGAGTAGATCTGGAACGGCACATCCACCAGCGAGATCAGGATCATGGCGCAGGACATCCACAGCACCGACCAGGCGATCAGCTCCATGGCATCGGCCATGGCGGGCAGCACGGCCTCGTGCTGGGTGCCCAGGATCGCGTCGGTGTTGATGTAAAGAATGAGCAGCGCGATGGCGGCCACCACCAGCACCTTGGCGACCGCCTTGAACAGTTCCACCAGGGCCTGCATGCCGAACATGCGGCCGAAGCCGGCCATCGGGTCCATGCGGCTGGCGCGCGGGGCGACGGACTTGAGACTGAAGTTCCATCCACCCAGCGCCAGGGGTGCCAGAAAGGCCAGGATGAGCAGCACGCCGAACAAGGGCAACAGCGAATTGAAGCCGGCCATCACGCCGGCACCGAGCTGGCTGAGCATGGCAGACGGGTCGAAGAAGGCGGCGCGGTCGAGCACGAAGGCGTGTTGCATGATCTGGCGCAGCGCGGCGACCAGTCCGCCGCCGAACAGGATGACGGCCGCCGTGCCGCCGAGCAGGATGGCCGTGGTGTTGAGTTCGCGCGATCGCGCGATGCTGCCGTCTTCCCGCGCGCTGTCCAGGCGCTTCTGGGTTGGTTCCTGCGACTTTTCCGCCGAGGAGTCTTTCTCTTCTGCCATCACACTCTCTCAGATTGTTGGAGCTTGCTTGCAAGCGAACCCGTTGGAGCTTGCTTGCAAGCGAACTTGTGTCGGTGGTGAGCCGGCCCCGTGCCGCCGTCAGCGCCATCTGCGGCTGACCCGCAGCGGTCCCCGCTGCCCTCGCAGCGCAATGAGCCACGGTCTCATTGCTCGCTCGGTGCGGGTCTCTTATGCCGCTGATGACGCTGACGGCGCCCCGGAGCCTCGTTCAGTGCCAGCGAAGGTTCGCTTGCAAGCAAGCTCCCACATCAAGCACTCACCACAAGCTCCCACCGGATTACGGCCAAGGGGTGGCGTCAAAGTCCCGACGGAGCGCCCTTGGTCCCTACCCCGTAGCAATTGCCATGCCCGACGTGGCACAGAAGTCAGACTGCGGGGCCGGGCGGGGCTGTGTCTGTCACGGCATTGAAGAGCCGAGCCGAGCGAGCAATGAGACCGAGGCTCATTGCGCTGCGAGGGCACCGCGGAGCGGCGAGACTCAGCCGTGACAGACACAGCCCCGCCCGGCCCCGCAGTCGGGAACCCAGCGCCTCGAACATGGCAAGGGCTACAACAACTCCCGCGTCATTTGGAAGAACTGGGCAAAAATGGACTCGGCCGCCTCCAGGAAGGTCCCGAAGGTCAGCCAGATGATGAAGAGACCGAACATCAGCGCCACCGGAAAGCCCAGCGCGAAGATGTTCAGCTGCGGCGCCGCCCGCGTCATGATGCCGAAGGCGAAATTGGTGATCAGCAAGGCCGTCAGCGCCGGCAGTGCCAGCAGCAGCGCACTCGAGAACACCCAGCCCAGCGTGCTGGTGACCCGCAGCATCAGGTCCGCATCCGCACCGAAACTCGCCACCGGCAGCACCGTGAAACTGTCCACCAGGATCTCCAGCATCACCAGATGCCCGTCGAAGGTGATGAACAGCAGCATCACCAGCATCAGGTAGACCGTACTCATGATGGCGACGTTGACGCCGTTGGACGGGTCCACCATCGAGGCGAAACCCAGACCCATCTGCATCGCGATCAACTGCCCCGTCAGCACGAACACCTGAAACAGCAGCTGCATGAAGAAACCCAGCGCCACGCCGATGGCCACTTGCTGCGCCACGATCAGCACCGCACCCACCGACACGCCCTCCACCGCCGGCACCGGCGGCAGCAGCGGCGCCACCAGCACGGTGATGGCCAGCGCCAGGATGACGCGCACCCGCGGCGGCACCAGCTGCGTGCCGAAGATCGGCGCGGCCAGGAAGAAACCCATGATGCGGAACAGCGGCCACAGGAAGCTGCCCACCAGGGCGCCCACTTCCTCGGCACTGTAGGAGAGCACTTCCACGAGGGCGACCTCAGCCCACCAGGAAGGGAATGCTGGTGATCAGCTGCTGCGTGAAATCCAGCACGCGCGTCAGCAGCCACGGCCCCGCCAGCATCACCGCCAGCAGCGTGGTCAGCAGACGCGGCAGGAAGCTCAGCGTCTGCTCGTTGATCTGGGTGGCCGCCTGGAAGGTGCTCACCACCAGACCGACAATCAGGCTCGGGGCCACGATGACCGTCACCATCAGCACGATCAGGAACATGGCTTCGCGCCACAGCGTCACTACGGTTTCAGGCGTCATGATTCAGGTTCCAAAACTGGCCGCCAGGGTGCCGATCACCATGGCCCAGCCATCCACAAGCACAAAGAGCATGATCTTGAAGGGCAGCGATATGATGATGGGCGAGAGCATCATCATGCCCATGGCCATCAACACACTCGCCACCACCAGGTCGATCACGAGAAACGGAATGAACAGCATGAAGCCGATCTGGAAGGCCGTCTTCAATTCGCTGGTCACGAAGGCCGGCACCAACACGCTGAACGGCACCTCCGCCTGAGTCGCCACCGGGGCCGTGGCAGACAGATCGAGGAACAGCGCCAGATCGGATTCGCGCGTCTGCGCCAGCATGAAACCGCGCACAGGCACTTCCGCCAGCGCCAGCGCCTGGGGCGCGGTGATCTCCTCGGCCAGATAGGGCTGCAGGGCCGTCTCGTTGATCTGGGTGAGCACGGGCGCCATGATGAAGAACGACAGGAACAGGGCCAGGCCGAGCAGGATCTGGTTGGACGGCGTCTGCTGCAGGCCGAGCGCCTGACGCAGGATCGCGAACACCACGATGATGCGCGTGAAGGAAGTCATCATCATCAGCAGGGCCGGCAGCAGTGTCAGCGCCGTCATCAGCATCAGGATCTGGATGCTGACCGTGTAGTTCTGATTGCCCTCGGGGTCCGTCGTCACATTCAAGGCGGGGATGCCGAGATCGGCGCGCGAAGTCAGCATCTCCAGCGCCGAGCGCGCCGGCTCGTCGGCGGCTGCAGGCGCGGTGCTGAGCGTGGTCTGGGCGCTCGCCGGAGCGACCACCAGCAAGGCCACCATCAGCAGCATGAAACTCAGCAGCAGGACCAGGGGACGCGGAGCACTCACGCTTTGGGCTCCTTGTTCAGAAGACTCTGCAGGCTGCGGGCGAATTCGCTGCTGCCGCGCGCATCGGGCGTGGCCGAGGTGAGCAGCGGCAGCACCGGTTCCGGGAACACATGCAGCGTGGAGATCTGCGTGGGGCAGACGCCGAGCAGCAGCTGCGTGTCGCCCACTTCCACCAGCGCGATGCGCTCGCGATTGCCCACTGACATCACACTGCGCACCTTGATCACGCCCGAAGGTGCCAGGACGCCGCCATTGAGCTGGCGATACGCCCAGGCACAGGCCAGGATGAAGCCGACCACCACCACCAGCCACAGCAGCATTTCCAGCATGGCGCCGGCTCCGAGCGCCGCGGCGCCCTGCTCGCCTGCCGCACTGGCGGCGGCCGCTGTCAGAATCGTGAACATGAGCTCTCCCCTGACGGTGCCCGTGGCACCGCCTGAATCCTGTCGAACCTGTGTGAAACGCGTGTCGGTCAGCGCAGCTTCTTGATGCGCTCCGACGGGCTGATGACATCCGTCATGCGGATGCCGAACTTGTCATTCACCACCACCACTTCGCCGTGGGCGATGAGGGTGCCATTGACCAGCACATCCAGCGGCTCGCCCGCCAGACGGTCCAGCTCGATGACCGAGCCTTGATTGAGCTGCAGCAGATTGCGGATGGTGATGGATGCACTGCCCACTTCCATCGAGATCTGGACTGGAATATCCAGAATCACGTCGAGGTCGGGGCTGCCGCCATCGGCCTTCTTCGGATTGGGCGGCGTGCCGCTGCCATCCTTGGCGATGCCTTCCACGAAGCGCTCGCCTGCGGGATTGCTTCTGCCTTCGTTCTGTTCGTCCGCCATCTCACTTCCCCTTGCCTGGCGCCTTGCCCTTGGCGGCAAAGACGCTGTCGATTTTCAGTGCCAGATTGCCGTTGGAAACGCCAATCCGCGTGTTGAACATGGGAATGCCGTTCGCCTTGAGCACCACCAGTTCCGGCATGTCCACCGGGATGATGTCGCCCGGCTCCAGATCCACGACATCGCGCAGCGTGATGGACTGTTCGAACAGCGAGCAGCCGAAGTCCACACTGGCATCCATGATGTCTTCGCGCAGGGCCCGGGCCCAGCGCTCGTCCACTTCGTCCGGGTCCACCCGCAGGCCCACTTCCAGCAGCTCGCGAATGGGCTCGATCATCTTGTAGGGCAGCGCCACGTGCATCTCCCCGCCTCCGCCGCCTTCCAGATCCACCTTGAAGGTGCTGATCAGGATCAGCTCGCCGGGCGAGAGGATGTTGACCATCTCCGGATTGACTTCGCTGCGCACGGGCTCCAGCTCCAGCCGGTGCACACTCTTCCAGGCCTCGACCAGGTCGACGTGGGCCTGCTTGACCACCATCTGCACCACGCGCTGTTCGGTGGGCGTGAAGTCGCGGCCCTCGATCTTGACCTCGCGGCCGCCACCGCCGAAGAAGGTGTCCACCAGCTTGAACACCAGGGCTGCCTCCAGGCCGAGCACGGCGGTGCCGCGCAGCGGGCGCAGCTTCATCAGATTGAGGCTGACGGGGTTGTAGAGAGAATTCTTGTACTCGCTGAACTTGCCCGCCTTGGTGCCGGTGACAGTCACTTCGGCGGTGCGGCGCAGCAGATTGGTCAGATTGCTGCGGGTGGCGCGGGCGAAGCGCTCGTTGATCATCTCCAGGGTGGGCATCTTGTGCCGCACCACATGCTCCTGGCTCGTCAGGTCATAGGGCCGCACATTGGGCTGCCCGCCACCGGCAGAGACGTCGACCTCGCCTTCGTCGACGCCGTGCAGCAGCGCATTGATTTCGTCCTGTGACAACAAGTCCTGCATGGAAGCGTCCTGGTTCTTACTGCATCACGAAGGCGGTGAAGATCACCTGATCGATCCCGTCGCGCCCGATCTGCTCGCGCAGGATGGCCTTGACCTCTTCGGTGGCCAGATTGCGCAGATTCTCGATGCCCGGCTGCGGCGTCTCGGCCACGCCCAGCATCTGGGCGGTGAGCAGGTTCAGCAGATTGTGGCGGATGACCGGCATGTGCTCGGTGATGGCCGGCACGGCCGCCGCGTCGCGCGTCATGATCGAGAGGCTGGCCTGCAGATAGCGCTGGCGGCCCTGGTAGGGGAAGCTCACGATGAAGGCCGGCGAGAGATCCATGTACTGCATCTCACCCAGTTCCACCACGGGCGCGGCTGCCTCGCCCTCGCCCCCGCCGCTGCCGAGCAGGAAGAAGGCGGCACCGCCCCCCACTGCCAGCATCACCACGGCCACGGCCGCGATGATGATGATCATTTTCTTGTTGCCACCCGCTGCGGGCGCTGCTGCGTTCTCTGCCATGGTCTCACCATCAGGAAATCGGTTCGCACGGGATTGTAGCAAAGCCTGTGCCAGCGCAGAGCAGCCGGGATGGGGAAATTTTGCACAGCTGGAAGCCTTGATCTGCAAGGCCTCCAGCGTTTTCAGACAGGAAATGCGGCGCTGCGGTCACAGCGCCGGAAAGCTGACGCCTGAGGGTTCAGGCGTAATAGTCGATCAGACTGGTCGGGAGTTTGACGCTGCCGGCGAGGTTCATGACGCTGGCATCCTCGCCCGCCTCAGCGGCACTGCGGCCCTGACCACCCCCCGCTTCCGGTGCCTGGCGGCGCTGGGACGACTCGTCGGAGACCTGGGCATCGGCCAGTTGCAGGCCCTGCTGGCTCAGCATTTCCTGCAGGCGCGGGAAGGTCTGTTCCAGGGCCTCACGCACCACGGCATGCGGGCTGGCGAAGCTCACGCTGGCCTGATCCCCGCTGACGGACACCTTCACCGTCATCGCGCCCAGTTCCGGCGGATCGAGTTCGATGCGGGCGGAGCTCAGGGTCTGTCCGGTCATCAGGGCCACGCGGCGGGTCACGCTCTCGGCCCAGGCGTTCTGGCCGAAGGACTCGTCCAGCGGCGCGCCGAAATTGGAGGGCTGCATGGTCTGCATGAAACTCAGGGTGCCTGCCGCAGGGCGTGCCGCTGCGCCGGGCGTGCCGGTCTGCAGACCATCGCCGCGCCAGGCGCCGCTGGCATCCGCAGGCGTCGCGGTGCCAGGGTTGGCGGTGCTGCTGCCGAGCGCCGTGGTGCTGGTGGTGGCGGCACTCACGCTGGCCGTCAGGCTGGCGGTGCTGGTGGCGCCGCGCTCAAGGCCGCTGAACAGCGACACCGCATCGGGCAGATTCAGAGCCTGACGCAGGGAATCGGCGAATTGCTGCAACTGACCGCCCGCGGCCGGTGACACCAGTGTCTGAGCGTCGCCGCGACCGAACAGCGAGGGCGTGAGGCCCTCGGGGGCGCTGAGGCCGCGCCAGGCCCGCACACGCTCGGCAAGATCAACCTGGGTGGCTTGCGCGTCGGCCTGCGCCGGCTGGGTCTGCGCCTGGGTCTGGGCCAGCAGGGCGGCTTGGGTCTGACGCTCGACGCCCTGGGCCTGGGGCTCCGCCGCCGAGGCGGTGCCGGTCGGGGTCAGCGCGGCAAAAGGATTTGAGGACGCGGCGAGGGCGGCCTGCGCGTCCGGGGCTGGCGTGGCAGCACTGCCCTGCCCTGTCTGTGCGGCGTTCAGGGCCGGGTCGGCGAAGCGGGCGAGTCCGCCCGGCTGCTCCACCGCGTTGTCGGCGGCGGGCGTCGCTGCAGTGGCGGTGTTCGTCAGTTCTGACGCCTGCACGGGCGTCTGCAGGGAAGCCTGGGCAGCGTCGGCGGCGGCCTGGGCTGACTGGGCGGCGACATCGGCATTCGGCGCCGTGGCCGAGAGCATGGCAGCGCCCTGCTCGGCGGCACTGGTCGCGGGGGTCGTGGCAGTCGCGGCACTGGCCTGTGTGGCCGCCTGCAGCGCGGCAGCAGCCGCCGCGTCGGCTGCCAGGGCCGTCGTGGCACTGGCATTCGGCAGGGTCGCGGGCTCAGGCAGCACCGCACTCGCCAAGGGGGTCGTCAAGGCTTGCGCCGTCTCGGTCAGCGGGCTCAAGGGCGTCTCGGCAGCACCGAGCAAGGTCTGCGGCAGCACGCCTCCGGCGGTGGCTTCTTCCAGGGTCAGCAGCCCTACACGCGGCGCAGCAGGAGCAGGCTCGGCGGGCGGCGTCGGCGGCAAGTCGCGTCCGTCGGCAGGCAAGTCATTTCCGCTGGGCTCCTTCTCAGCGGCGGCTTCTTTCCTGTGGCGCTCCTGGCGGGCACGGGCCTCGGCGGGCTCGGCACGGCGGGGTTCGCGCGGCTTGCGCTGCTGTTCCAGACCCTTTTCCAGCTCGCTGGCGAAGGAGTCCTGACGGGGGGAAGTGCCGTCCCGTGGCTCAGGTGCCGGGCTGCGCAGCCCAGTGTTCTCGGGGGTTCGGGCGGCAAGCAGGTCCTGCAGCGCATAGTCCGGACGGCCACTGCGGGCGGTCGGCGCGGAAGGCGCCACAAGGGCAAGCAAGGGGTTGACGGCTGACATGGTGATCCTCTGGGATGCTGCGGTTCACAGCACACAGAGCAATTTGCCTGCCAATTGCGCGTTCAGCGCAGGGAATGCAGTCGATGGCGCTGGCTGACGGCCTCGTCCAAGGCCTTCTGTTCCAGGCGATCGGCAGCCGCACGCTCCTGCTGCAGCCGCGCCTCGCGCAGTTTCTCCAGGCCCTTGTGGCGGGCGTCCAGCGTCTGCCAGTGGCGGCGCACCTGCTCCACCTGACGGCTCACGTTGGCGACCTGGGCGGTCTGCTGGGTGACAGCCTTGTCCACATTGGCACTGAAGCCGTGATACAGGCGCAGCTGCTGGGCGCTCACGCCCTGCCGGCCCTGGGTCTGCAGCGCGCTGCGATACTCCTGCAGGTACTGCTCCAGCTGGGCCAGCTTCTGCTGCTCGGCGGCCAGCTTCTGCTGGGCCACGGCCAGCGCGCGCGCGGCATCGCGGGCCTTGCGCTCGGCCAGCTCGATGATCAGTTGCAAGCGCTGCGAGGCCCGCATGGCTCAGGCGGCCCGCGTCATGCGCGGCCTGCGCCTGCTGCGCCATGGCTCAGCGTGCGGGACTGCAGCGGGGTGACATTGTTCTGGGCATTGCCCGGGGCGGCGCCCGGACGCGCCGGCGGCACCACCACGCGGCTCAAGCGCTGCAGCGCCTCGTCGAAGCTCACGCGCTCCTTCAGGCCCTGCTGCATGAACTGGCGCAGATGCGGCATGCGCTCGATGGCGAAGTCGATGTCCTTGTCGGCGCCGGGCACATAGGCCCCCACGCTCACCAGGTCGCGGTTCTGCTGGTAACGCGAGTAGATGCGGCGGAACAGCTGCATGCGCGCGAAATGTTCCTGGCTGACCACCGCAGGCATCACCCGGCTGATGGAGGCCTCGATGTCGATGGCGGGGTAATGCCCCTCTTCGGCGAGCCGCCGCGACAGCACGATATGGCCGTCGAGAATGGCGCGCGCGGAGTCGGCCACCGGGTCCTGCTGGTCGTCGCCCTCGGTCAGCACGGTATAGAACGCGGTGATGGAACCACCGCCCACGTCGGCGTTGCCAGCGCGCTCCACGAGTTGTGGCAGGCGGGCGAACACGGAGGGCGGATAGCCCTTGGTGGCCGGCGGTTCGCCGATGGCCAGGGCGATCTCGCGCTGGGCCATGGCATAACGGGTCAGTGAATCCATCAGCAGCAGCACGTCCTTGCCCTGATCGCGGAAGCCCTCGGCGATGCGCGTGGTCAGGTCGGCGGCGCGCAGGCGCAGCAGGGGCGAATCGTCGGCCGGCGAGGCCACCACGACGGCGCGGGAGAGGCCCTGTTCGCCCAGGATCTCGTCGATGAATTCCTTCACCTCGCGGCCCCGTTCCCCGATCAGGCCCACCACGATCACTTCGGCGGTGGTGAACTGGGTCATCATGCCCAGCAGCACGCTCTTGCCCACGCCGCTGCCGGCGAACAGGCCCAGACGCTGACCGCGGCCCACGGTGAGCAGGGCATTGATGGTGGCGATGCCCACGTCCAGCGGCTTGCGGATGGGCTGACGGGTGAGCGGGTTGATGGTGGGCGCGGGGCGACGCGGGTGTTCGGCGGCATCGTGCAGGGGCACGTCGCCCTTGCCGTCCAGCGGCTGGCCCAGGCCGTTGAGCACACGGCCCAGCAGGTCCGGCCCCACCACCAGGTGATCGGCATGTTCCAGCGGAAGGACGCGGGCGCCCGGCTGCAGGCCGTCGATGCTGGTGAGCGGCATGAGGAAGATGCGCGGGCCGTCGAAGCCCACCACTTCCGCCTCGATCTCGCGGCCCGAGCCGTCGGTCACGCTGCAGCGGCCGCCGAGCGTGACATTGCAGCCCACGGCTTCCAGCGTCAGGCCGACCACGCGGGTCAGGCGGCCTTCCACGGCAGGCTGCAGCGCGGGCTCACGCTGGGGCTGATAGCTGCGCAGGCGCTGGGCCAGACTCTGACGCACAAAGGGCGGGGTCGCCATCTCAGGTTCCCGTGTTCAGCAGGCCGGTGGCAGCCAGCGGCACGCCCTTGCGCAGGAACTCCACCTGCTCCAGCAGGCCGGGCTCGGCCTCCTCGGGCTCGGCGGGCGCGACGCTCGCCGCGGCAGGCGCCGGCGTGCGCTTCTCGGGCTCGCCGGCACGGCGCTTGACCAGGGGCTCGGGCGCACTCTCGAAGGCTTCCTGCACGGCGCTGTCCAGCAATTGTTTCTCCAGCAGCTGTTCCACCATCTGGGTGAAACGGCGCTCCACGGTGAAGTCCACCAGGCTCTGTTCGGTCTCGATGCGGCAGCCGCCCTTGCTCACCTGCTCGTCCGGCAGCACGCGCCAGGCATCGCCCGTGCGCTCCTTCGCCTCGTTCAGCAGCACGGCATCGGCCGGATTGACGAAGATGCGCACGTTGTCGCGGCTGGGCGGCAGCGCGGCCAGGGCCTGGCGCACCACGGTCAGGATGTGGCGCGAATCCAGGCTCAGCTCGCGCGCCACCACCGGGCGCGCCACAGCCAGCACCAGGTTCAGCAGCGCCTGCTCCAGGGTGTAATCCTGCTCGTTGATGGCGTGGGCGACGTGCTTCATCAGCTCGTCAAGTCGGGCGAAGCGTTCGTCGAACTCGCGCTGCGCCTTCACCAGGCCCTGCTGCAGACCCTTCTCGTGCCCCTCGCGCTGGCCCTGTTCCAGGCCCTCGCGCCGGCCCTCGGCGATGCCTTCCAGACGCCCCTTGGCGAAGCCTTCCTGATAGCCCTCGTCCACTTTCTCGGCGTGGGTCTTGGGCGCCGGCGGGGCACGCCGCTCGTCGCGCGGCAGGGCCTGCACCAGATGGCCGGCCTTGTCGATCAACGGAGGCAGCCAGGCATGCACCACGCCCGGGTCCAGGTCCCGGCCGGTGATGCGTGTTGAACCGTCGAATGGATGTCTTTCCACGAGCCTTGTCCTCTTGTCCTGCAGTGTGCCCTGCGTGAAATCCTGCGCGCGGCGTCAGGATCAGATCATGTCGTCGCCGCCACCGCCCAGCTGGATCTCGCCTGACTCGGCCATGCGGCGGGCGATGCCCAGGATTTCCTTCTGCGCCACTTCCACTTCGCTGACGCGTACCGGGCCTTTCGCCTCCAGGTCGTCGCGCAGCAGCTCGGCCGCGCGCTTGGACATGTTGGAGAAGATCTTTTCCTTGAGGTAATCGTCGGCGCCCTTGAGCGCGGTGATCAGAATCTCGGAGTTGACCTCGCGCAGCAGCGCCTGGATGCCGCGGTCGTCCACTTCGCGCAGATTGTCGAACACGAACATCAGGTCCTGAATGCGTGTGCTGAGTGCCTCGTCGGTGCTCTTGAGCGCTTCCATCAGCTCGGCGCCGATGGTCTTGTCCAGCGAGTTCATGATGTCGGCGGCGATCTTGGTGCCGCTGATGCTGGTGCTCTGCTTCGCGGCCTTGCCGGAGAACTGCTTCTCGAGCACCACGTTGAGTTCCTTCAAGGCGTCCGGTTGCACACTTTCCAGCGTGGCGACGCGCATCAGCACTTCCAGGCGGTCCGACTCGGGCAGCTGGGCCAGCACGCTGGCAGACTGATCCGGTTCCAGATTGGTCAGCACCACGGCCTTGATCTGCGGGTGTTCATTGCGGATGGCGTCGGCCACCGAGCGTGCGTCCATCCACTTCAGGCTGTGAATGCCGACATCGCCGCCGGTGACGATGCGATCCATCAGGCCGCGCGCGCGGCTCTCGCCCAGCGCCTCGACCAGCATGTTCTTGATGTAGCCTTCCGTGCCCACGCCCAGACTCGACTGCGCGTTGCACTCGTGGATGAACTGCGAGAGCACCTGCTCCACGCTCTCCTGGCTGATGCCCTTGAGGGTGGACATGGCCATGCCCACACGCTGCACTTCCTTCGGGCCCATCTGCTTGAGCACCTCGGCCGCATCCTTCTCGCCCATGCTCATGAGCAGGACGGCGGCGCGCTCCACGGGCGCCATGTTCTTCACCATGCCCTGACGGGCGAGCGCGTTATCTTCAGGCATCTTCACTTATCCATTGCTTGACTACTTGGGCGACCCGACCCGGGTCCTGGGCGATCAGACTCTTGATGGCATTGAGCTGACGCTCATAGCCGTCCGTGGGACCACTGAGCAGAGGCTCGGCGGCACCCGAAAGCGTAACCTTCTCGTTGATGTCCAGATCGGCGTATTCGCCGGTGGCGGCCGCAACCGCCAGATCCTTGCCGGGGGCATTGCTGCCGGAGAGATTGCGCAGCACCGGGCGCAGCACGCCGAACACCAGCGCCACCACCAGGCCCACGCCGGCCAGCTGGCGCAGCAGGCTCAGCAGCCAGTCCTGCTGATAGAAAGGCTCAGAGGCCACCTCTTCCACCACCAGCGGCGCGAAGGGATTGTGAATGACCGTCACACTGTCGCCACGGCTGGCGTCGAAGCCCACCACGTCACGCACCACGGCGGTGATGCGTTCGAGTTCCTCGGCGCTCCAGGCCTGGCTCGTGACGGCCGGCGCAGCCGCACCGTCGACGGCGGCATCGGCGGCAGCCGCGGCGGCCACGGCCGGACGATCATCCAGTACCACGGCCACGCTCAGTCGCCGCACGCTCACCGGGTCGTGGTTGGTGTAACTGATCGTGCGGTCCAGTTCGAAATTGCGCGTGGCTTGCGCACGGGTATTGCCCGTGGCACTGGCCGCCGGCGCCAGCGGATCCACCGCAGCCACCGCATCGGCGCCCTGCAGCACGCCGTCCACCGGCACGTTGTTGCTCAGCGCGCCCGGCACGCCGCCCGCCGCATCGGCTGCCGCGCGCGATTCCTGCAGCGACTGCTCGCTGCGCAGCACGCCCTCGGGGCTGAAGGTTTCCGCTGCCATCTCGGTGCGGGTGAAATCGATGTCGGCGCTGACCTCGGCACTGAAGCGCCCTGCCCCCACCATCGGCTGCAGGATGCGATTGATGCGCTCGACCAGGGTGTCCTCGTAGCGGCGCGCATAGTCGAACTGCTGTCCGGCGATCACCAGATCGCTGGTGTCATCCTTGCGCGTGAGCAGATTGCCGCGCTGATCGACGATGGTGACATTCTCGGGGGTGAGGTCCGGCACGCTGGAGGCCACCAGATTGGCGATGGCCGCCACCTGGCTGTCGCTCAGCTCACTGCCGGCGTGCAGAGTCAGGAACACCGAAGCGGTGGTGGCGCGGCTGTTGCGCACGAACACCGAACGCTCCGGCGTGGCCAGATGCACGCGGGCCGACTGCACATTGCGGAAACCCATGATGGTGCGCTGCAGCTCGCCTTCCTGGCTGCGGCGGTAACGATTGGCTTCCATGAACTGGCTGGTACCCAGGCCCGGGTCGGTGTCCAGGGACTCATAGCCGTAGCCTGTCTCGCGGGTGATGCCGGCGGCGGCCATCTGCAGACGCAGCTCGGCCACGCCCCCGGCGGGCACCAGGATCACGCCCGTGGAGGGCTCGATGCGATAGCTGAGATTGCGCGTCTCCAGCGCCTCCACCAGCTGGGTCATGTCATAGCCCGTCATGTCCGGGTAGAGCGGCTGGTAGTCCTCGCCCTGGGACCACAGCACCACCGCGAAGCCGATGGCCACGCTGGCGGCCAGGCCCGTCATCAGGCCGAGCTGACGCAGCAGGTCCAGGCGCATGAAGCCGCTCAGGAAGTTGCTGCCGGAAGAGGCCGCGCCTCGGTTGCCGGGAAGGTTGATGTTGCTGTCGGTGGTCGCTGTCGCCATGGTTCTGTCTTCTGCTGAGTCTCAGGTGCGGTGTGTCAGGCGCCCTTAGAGCGGCATGTTCATGATGTCCTGGTAGGCACTGACCAGGCGGTTGCGCACCTGGGTCATGGCCTCGAAGGACACCGAGGCTTTCTGCATCTGGATCATCACCTGGGTGATGTCCACGCTGGTGTCGCCCATCTCGTAGGCGGTCTGCAGCGCACTGGAGCGCTGCTGGGTCTCGTTCACGGAATCCACCGCCTGCTTGAGCAGATCGGCGAAGCTGCCGCGCTCGCTGGCATTGGTCGGGCTGATCAGATCGGAGCGCGCAGCGGCGTCGAGGGCGCTGCCGGGCTGGATCATGTTCGGCGCCAGAGGCTGCGCCTGCATGGGCTGCACCTGGGCGCGCATCTCCCGCATCTGCATCAGCACGCGGTTGATGTCGACTCGGTTACTGATATCGCTCATTGCCTGTCCTCTCTCAGATCACGTTCAGCATGGATTCGATGTTGATGCCGCTGTCGCGCATCCTGGCCATCTTGTAGCGCAGCGTGCGGGCGCTGACGCCCAGCACCTCGGCGGTCTCCTTGCGGCGTCCGCCCTGCTGCCGCAGCGTGTGCAGGATGATCTCGAACTCGCGCTGCTTGAGGTCGTTGCCCAGCACGCCGTGTTCGCTCTCCAGCTCCTGCGCGTCGTCCTCGGCGGCCACCACGGGCGTCAAGACCTTGACGCTGGCAGCCGTCTCGAGGGCATTGTTCACCGTGCTTGCAGGATACGTGCCGCTGCGCCCCTGCAGCGGTTCCAGAGCCAGGCTGGCGGCGGTGATCACGTTGCCGTCCTGGATGATCAGGGCGCGCTGGATCACGTTGTCCAGCTCGCGCACATTGCCCGGCCACTCATGGGTTTCCAGCAGATGGCGGGCCTGCAGGTCGAAGCTCATGCCGCTGCGACCCATCTTCTTGCCGTGGCGCTGCAGCAGACGCTGGGCCAGCGGCAGGATGTCCTTGCGACGCAGACGCAGCGGCAGCCACTGCAGCGGGAACACGCTGAGGCGGTAGTAAAGGTCTTCGCGGAAGGTGCCGTTGATCACGCACTGACGCAGGTCGCGGTTGGTGGTGGCGATCACGCGCACGTCCAGGGGGATGGTCTTGCGACCGCCCACGCGCTCCACTTCACGCTCCTGCAGCACGCGCAGGATCTTGGCCTGCAGGCCGATGTCCATTTCCGAGATCTCGTCCAGCAGGATGGTGCCGCCGTCGGCCTGCTCGAACTTGCCCTGGCTGCTGGCGTGGGCGCCGGTGAACGAGCCCTTCTCGTGGCCGAACAGGGTGGCCTCCAGCATGCTCTCGGGAATCGCGGCGCAGTTGATGGCCACGAAGGGCTGCTCGGCGCGCGGGGAATGGCGGTGGATGTAGCGCGCCAGCACTTCCTTGCCGGTGCCGCTCTCGCCGGAGATCAGCACGGTGGCATCACAGGCGGCGACCTTGCGCGCCATGGCCAGCAGCTGCTGGCTGGAGGCTTCCTCGGCCACCGGCTCGGCGTCGGTCACGCGCACCGGCGCGGACACGTATTGCCGCACGGCATCGACGAGGGTCTGCGGGTCGAAGGGTTTCACCAGATAGTCCACGGCGCCGTTGCGCATGGCTTCCACCGACTTGCTGATGCTGCCGTAGGCGGTGATCAGCAGCACGGGCAGCGCCGGGTGCAGGGCCCGCACACGCTGCAGCAGCTCGTGGCCGTCCATCTCACCCATGTTGACGTCGGACACCATCATGTCCACGGCGCGCTCGCCCAGCAGCTCCAGCGCCTCCTCGGCCGAGCAGGCCGGCACCACGCGGAATCCGGCCAGCTCCAGCGTGTCACTCAGGGCTTCACGCAGATCCCAGTCATCTTCCACCACCATGATTGTTGCCTTGCTCATACGCACCTCGGGTTAACGCTTGTCGTTGGGGTTGAATTCAATGTCCGCGTCGCGGCGACACGGCAGCACGAAGCCTGCGCGGGTGCCGGTGACGGCCGCCGGCGCACAGGCAGATTCGATGAAGAACTGGCCCTTGTGGGCCTTGGCCACCACCTGGGCGACCGCGAGCCCCAGCCCCGTGCCCTGCGGGCGCGTGGTGAAGAAGGCTTCCTGGATCTGTTCCAGCAGGGCGTCGGGAATGCCCGGACCGTTGTCCTGCACGTACAGGCGCAGCTGGCCGTCGTCCTGGCACTGGGCGCAGATCTGCAGGCGGGCCTGCGGGCCGGCGGCCTGCAGGGCGTTCTCGATCAGGTTGAGCATGGCGCCGATCAGCGCCTCGCGATTGCAGGCCAGGGTCATCTCGCCCGCCTCGTTGTGCCACTGGCAGTCGAAGCCGCCGCGCAGCAGCACCTCGGAGGCGATCTGCAGCTCCTCGAACAGGGCGCCGACGCTCAGCGTCTCGTCCAGCACGGCATCGCCCCGGGCGAACAGCAGCATGTCCTTCACCTGCCGCTCCATGTTGTGCAGGCGCGACATGATCTTGCCGGCGAAGCGGCTGCTCTGGGCGGGCGTGAGGGTGCTGGACTCGAGCTGGCCGGCATAGAGCATGGCGGCGGAGAGCGGCGTGCGGATCTGATGCGCCAGCGAGGACACCATCTTGCCCATGGCGGAAAGGCGCTGGTGACGGCTCAGATGCTGCTGCAGGCGGCGCGTCTCGGTCTGGTCGGTAAGCAGGATGATCTGGCCGGGCTCGTCCTGCAGCGAACGGGTGGCCAGGCTCACGCGGCGACCATTCTTCAGGGAGATCTCGTGGCCGTCGTCCAGACGCGGGGCGAAGCGCTGCTTGATGATGTCGCGCCAGAACTGGCCCTGCAGGGGCTCGCCAAGCAAGTCGACGGCGGCGGGATTGCAGTGGCTGACCTGGCCCTGGCTGTTGAGCACGATCACGCCGCCGGGCAGTAGCTGCAGCAGGTTCTCCAGGCGGCTGGCGATGCGTTCCTTCTCGGAGATTTCCTGCAGACGCTGGTGGTTGGCCTGCTCCACTTCGCGGGTGAGCTGGGCCACGCGCTCCTGCAGCAGCAGGTAGGCGTCATTGAGTTCGGTGGACAGCTGATTGAACGCGCGGAAGGCCAGGTTCAGCGCCTCGGGGCTGTTCAGCTCCAGGGGCTGTTCCAGCCAGGCGGCAACGGGCCGCTCGTGGCCACTGGCCTGGGCTTCGGGGTAAGTCTGGACGGCTGCGCTCATGGTGACGACTCTGCGTGTGGCGCGTCGCGGGGACGCGTGCGTGTCCCGAGCTCAGAGCAATCTCTGTGCCAGCAGAATCACCTCAATGATTTCAAGGAGTTGGGAAACGACGCCTGCGAAGGGTCAATTTTTTGACCCGGCAGGCGGGGGTGTTGAGTGGGGTTGCCGACGGGTGTGGCGTCAAAATTTTGAGCAAGGGGGCGGGAACACGTGATCTGGGTTGGACCTTGCGTGGGAGCTTGCTTGCAAGCGAACTGGGCAAACTTGCCAGGGGAGCTTCGACCCGGCCCCGGGCTCGGGTCGAAGCTCCAACAATCACGCCTTCGGCGGCGTCACCCCCGTCTGCCCCATGTACTTGCCGCCACGGTCCTTGTAGGTCACTTCACACTGCTCGTCCGACTGATAGAACAGCATCTGCGCCACGCCCTCGTTGGCGTAGATCTTGGCCGGCAGCGGCGTGGTGTTCGAGAATTCCAGCGTCACATGCCCTTCCCACTCCGGTTCCAGCGGCGTGACATTCACGATCACGCCACAGCGCGCATAGGTCGACTTGCCCAGACACACCACCAGCACATCGCTCGGAATGCGGAAGTATTCCACCGTGCGCGCCAGCGCGAAGGAGTTCGGCGGAATGATGCAGTAGTCCTCCTCGATGCTGACGAAACTCGTCTCGCTGAAATTCTTCGGGTCCACCACGTTCGAGGTGTGCACATTGGTGAAGATCTTGAACTCGCGCGCACAGCGCACGTCATAGCCGTAACTGGAGGTGCCGAAGGAGATCACCTTCTGGCCGTCGACGTAGCGCACCTGCTGCGGCTCGAAGGGCTCGATCATGCCGTGCTCGCGAGCCATGCGATTGATCCATTTGTCTGACTTGATGCTCATTGGGGCGGTGTTCCTTGTTGTTGCTGAATGTGTTGGAGAGAGATTCTTGAAAGCGTGTTCTGGAAAATGAGTGATTGAACCCGGGCCTACTCGTCGAACAGGCCGTCGGACCAGGCGCTCGGCACGCGGTACTGCTGCAGGATGGCCTGCTCGCTGGCCAGCGCGTCGGCGTGGTCGATCACCACCTGATAGCCGCTGTCATTGCGCAGCACCACATGGGGCGCCGTGTTGTCGCGCAGCCGCTGGGTGAAGTCGCGGAAGTCGCGGATGGGTTCGCCGTTGAGGCTGTCCACGATCCAGTTGCGCAGGTCGTGGTAACCCAGGTTCACGTCGGCGGCCAGCACCTGCAGGGCCACCACCAGTTCGCGGCGCTCGGGCGAGGCCCATTCGCTGCGCGCCTGCAGCAGGTTCACCGGGGCGGTGCGGTTCCAGTCAGCGCCCCAGCGCATGATCAGGTTCATGTTCAGCGGCACGAACAGCACGCCGCCGTAGATGTAGTACTCGGGAATCTCGTCGAAGGCCTCCCCCTTCACCAGGCTGTAGCTGGCCTGACGCTTCTGCGCCACCAGGGTGAGTGTCTGCGGCTGACCGTGGCGGGAGATTTCCAGGTCGATCTCGTCGCCGATCTGGCGCAGGTCGATGGCGTACTTGTAATTGGTCTGCAGCGAGGCATTCACGCTGATGGTGCTGTCGCCCGCCACCGGGTAGCCCGCGATGCTCAGCACCACGTCGTTCTCCTGCAGCAGGCCGTAGGCGGGGGAGTCCTCGAACACCTTGATCACCAGCACGCCCGTCTGCTCGGGCGAGAGGCCATAGGCTTCCTTGGCGGCCGGGCTCTCCAGGTCCTGGGTGCGGAAGCCCAGGTCGGGGAAGCCGTCATAGACGCCATCCTCGGCATCGGTGAGTACGTGGCGGATGATGTCGGGCGGCACGAAATAGCCCAGGTTCTCGGCACGACCGCCGGAGTTGGCCTGCATCACCACGCCGACGATCTCCTGATCCACGATCACCGGCCCGCCGCTGTTGCCGGGGTTGATGGCGGCATCGATCTGCCCGGCCAGCAGGAAGTCCCCGGAGTGGGCGTAGATCTGCTGTTCCACGCGGGAAAGAATGCCCTTGGTGATGCTGAGCGTGCGGCCGCCGATGGGGTAGCCGAACACGAAGACTTCCTCGTGCGGGTCGGGCAGCTCGCCGATGGCCAGGGCCTCCAGGTCGTCGAAGAAGCCGGGTTCATCCACCGTCACCAGCGCCAGGTCGGAGGCATGGGACACGAACACCACGCGGGCGGTGTAGCGCGTCGGGTCGTTGTGCTTCTGCACCTGCACATAGCTGGCATTCGCGACGACATGGGCGTTGGTGAGGATGCGGTTGCCGCTGATGACCGAGCCGGAGCCGCTGCTCTGGGTGGGCGTGAGCAGGCGCCAGGGCGTGAAGTAGTCGGGCGCAGCGGACGTGGTGTAGATCTTGATGATGGAGCTTTCCACGGCGCGGATCTCGTCACTGATCTGGGCCCGGGCGGCCAACGGGGCCACCCCGAGCAGGGCAAGCAGCAGGACGGACAGGCAGCGGCGGGCAGACATCATGGCGTTTCCTTGGGCGTCGGTGGAAATGTCCGCCTTTATGTCACAAGCGCGAAGGGGCTGGCAACGGATCAGAGGCGAACTAATCTTGAAATTGCTGAAGCCCAATGACAGTCACGGAGGAGCGCCGCCATGTCAAGAAACCCGCTGAGCTTGCTGAATGTCAGAAACTTGTATAGTTTTTCTGACATGAACATCATCAGCAATACCACCGAACAGATTCGCCAACGCATTCTGGCCATGCCCGCAGGAAGGCCTTTCACTCCGAAGGTACTGCTGGCATGCGGCACACGCGCGGCCGTTGACCAATCCCTTTCCCGTCTCGTCAAGGCCGGGTTCATCGAGCGCGTGACGCGTGGCGTCTTCGTGCGTCCGGAGATCAGCCGCTACGTGGGCAAGGCCGTCCCGTCCCCCCTGAACCTGGCAGAGACTCTGGCGCATGCCAGCGGGGACATCGTTCAGATTCACGGCGCCGAGGCCGCGCGTCGACTCGAATTGACCACACAGGTGCCGACCCAGCCCGTCTTCGCGACGTCCGGGCGGACCAGGCGTATCCGGGTGGGAAGAATGGAAATTCATCTGCAGCATGTCTGCCCGCGCAAGCTGGCTCTGGCAGGCACACCCGCGGGCCTGGCACTTGCAGCAATGTGGTATCTGGGCAAGAACGAGGTGACCCCTGCCCTCGTCGACAGAATCCGGCGCAAGCTGGGGCCTGGCGAGTTCGAGAGGCTGAAGTCGGCTGTCAGCGCGATGCCGGCCTGGATGAGTGACGCCATCTTCCGCAGTGAAAGGGTGGCCAGTCATGGCTGAGCCCTTTCTGCAGCTTGAGGCCGAGGAACAAGCCCGGATTTACCAGACGCTGGCACCATTGCTGGCACGCTCTCCAGCCGTGCTCGAGAAGGATGTCTGGGTGTGCTGGGTGCTGCAGACGCTCTTCAACATGCCTGGACAACTGCCCATGGCATTCAAGGGTGGCACCTCGCTCTCCAAGGTGTTTGGGGTCATCGCGCGCTTCTCCGAGGACGTGGACATCACGCTCGACTACCGTGGTCTGGGCAGCTCGCTGAACCCGTTCGCCGAAGGCCTTTCCCGCACTCGTTTGGCGCGATTCAGTGACGCTCTGAAAGCCTTCGTGCGCAACCATGTGCACAGTGTCGTGGCACCACACCTTCAGCTGTCACTTGCCACGCAGTTCAGTGCTGACACGGTCAAACTTCATGTGAGCGAGGACGGCGAACAGCTGCGACTGCACTACCCGACGGTGTTGGAGGCAGCAGGAGACTATGTGGGCAGCAGTGTGCTGATCGAGTTCGGCGGGCGCAACATCACCGAACCAAGCGAAGATCATCGGATCATGCCCGACATCGCCAGTCACATTGCAGCACTCGAATTCCCGTGCGCGACAGTCCGCGTACTCTCTCCCGCGCGAACCTTCTGGGAGAAGGCCACGCTCATGCATGTTGCGTGTCAGCGCAAGGAGTTCCAAGCCGGTTCCGAACGGCTGTCACGTCACTGGTACGACCTGGCGATGCTCGCTGATCACGCCCAGGGCCAGAAGGCGTTGGCGGACAAGGCGCTGCTCGCCGATGTCATCCGGCACAAGAAGGTCTTCTTCAACGCCAGCTATGCCCACTACGAGGCATGTCTGGAAGGGCTGTTCCGACTGGTGCCGGACGAACCCATGCTCGCGGCGCTGAGGGATGACTACCAGCGCATGATCGACGCCGGCATGTTCAGCGCCAAACCTCCTGCCTTCGATGTCATCGTGGAGCGCCTGCATTCCCTGCAGACGCAGATCAATCACACCTCCCCCACACTCTGACTCTCGCGGATCAAGGTGCTCAGCTGCGCGCGGTTCTTCACGTGCGTCTTCTGGTACAGCCGCGAGGAATGATCCTTCACCGTCTGCAGCGAGATGAACAGCTCGCTGGCGATCTCCTGATTGGTCTTGCCGGCATAGATGCCGCGCAGGATGTCGGCCTCGCGGCGGCTGATGCCGTACTTGAGCAGGAACGCGTCCAGCGTCAGGCGCGGCTGCATCAGGGCTTCGGGCGCCTGATAGGTGTAGACCACCACCAGGGCCGTGTTGGCGAAGAAGAAGACGGGCAGGAACAGCGCGTCGAAGTACGGCAGCGGGCGCAGCGGACTCAGCGCCGGCAGGTGGATCAGCCCGGCCAGCAGCAGCAGGCTGCACAGCAAGGGCAGACCCTGGGGCGTGACCACCGGCGTGGAGGCGCGTTGCCGCCCCTGCATGAACACCAGCCCCTGCACGCACGCCACCGCGACCGCGAAGGCGCCGCCGAGGCGCTGCACGATGTCCGCATCCGTCCACCCCAGCCCCTGCAGCAACCCCAGCAGCACGCCACTGCCCGCCGCCGCCAGCGCGAACAGCGGTCCCGCCGCGCGTTCGTGCACGCGCGCCGTCCACAGCAGCAGCAGGCTCAGAGCCACCAGATAGAACGGTGCGCCCATCTGCGCCAGCAGGCGGGCGACGCGCTCCACATTGTCGATCTCCATGAAGCCCGCCAGCGCGATGCCGCTCCACAGGCCGTAATAGCCGTACACGTAAAGCAGGATGAGGAACACCTGCAGCAGATGGAAATGCGGACTGCGGCGGGTCTGGCGAAAGCGGAACACCACCAGCAGGCCGCCGGCGGTGAGCGACAGGCACAGCACGAAGCCGAGCAGCAGCAGGGCCGAATGCAGGGGCAACAGGGAAAGGGTGGCGAGGTCGAGGGTCATCATGCGCTGGCAGGCAAGGGTCGAAGCTCGGGAATTGGATGGGCCGACTATAGCACCCGACTCGCGCATGCCAGCCCTACCAAAGTAGGAATCTGCAAATCACGACTTTGGTAGGTTTGCAGGCCGGCGGGCAAGGCCGAAGATGCGCAGCACGGGTGATCTCCACCCGACACTTTGCACTCAGGAGGCTCCATGAACGACTCGACGCAAGAACCGCTGACGCCGGACGACCCCGCTCCTTCCCCCGCCCCTGTCACTGCCCGCGCGCCCGGCGTGCGCATGGCGCTGAGCCAGGGCAGGCAGGCGATGAAGAGCCACTTCCTGCTGTTTTTCCTGGCTGTGCTGGTGCTGGCGGCCTTCCTGCTGCCGTTCAACCTGTACGACGAAGGCGACCGCGGCCGCGACTCGGGGCTGCTGGCCCTGATCGAGACGGCCTACATGCTGCTGCTCTACCCCGTGATCCAGTACGGCGCCGACCTGCTGTTCCTGCGCGGGGTGCGCGGCGACGAGGTGAAGGTCAACAGCCTGTTCGATGGCTTCCGCAATTACATCAATGTGGTGCTGGCGGCACTGCTGGTGCTGGGACTGGTGGGCATCGGCGTGGTGGTGTTCGTCATCCCGGGCATCTATGTGGCCTGCCGGCTGGTGTTCGTGGGGTATCTGGTGATGGACGAGGGTCTCGACCCGATCGCAGCTGTCGAGGCGAGCTGGCGTATCACGCGCGGCCATGCGCTGAAGATCTTCCTGCTGGGACTGGTGTCGATCTTCCTGTTCTTCGGCGGCTTGATGCTGCTGCTGGTGGGCGCCTTCCCCGCCACCATGTGGATCAAGGCGTCGTTCGCCTCGCTCTACCTGGCGATCACGAATCAGCCGCTGGTGCGCCCGGCGGATGCTCCAGAAACCACGCACTGATGTCCGGCATCGCCGGCTCGAAGCCCCCGGGCACGGCGATGTTCAACAAGCCCGCGCGCACCTCGCCACGGTTCTCGAAATCGTGCGGGGTGCCGCCCGGCACCAGCACAAAGCTGCCGGCGGGCGCCGTGTGCCAGGTATCCCCCACCCGGATGGTGAACGTACCCTCCAGCACATAGTACACATCATCCTCCGGATGTCGGTGCGTGCCTGGCCCGGTGCAGTGAGGCTCCAGCCACCACTCGGAAATGGAATAACGGTGGCGGGTCTCGTCGCCATCGGCCTTGAACAGCGCGCGGATGCGGCCCATGGGCCAGTCGCGCCCCTCCCCCGGCTGCAGGATCACCGGCGTGCGCGGCGCTCTGGCGGGCGCGGTGCCGGTGTGATCGGCCACCAGGTCCAGCGCGATGCCATGCTCGAGCCAGGCCTTGCAGCCCGCCAGCACGTAACTGAAGCCGCCCATGTTGTCGAGCGCCTGACTGACGCAGCTGTCGGCATCCCCCTGAAACCCGGACGCGGTGATGGTGACCAGAGTGGCGTCGTCCCCGCGCGGCTCGAAGTGCCACTCCACCGGGTCGGGCCAGGCGATGAGAATGCGGGCATTGGGCTCGAGCGCCTGCACTGCCACGTCGGCGGACACCCCGTACATGTCCCAGTGCCAGGTGAGCTGCGCCCCGGGCGTGAGGCGGGCACTGCCCCGGCTGAACCAGAAGCGGGACGTGATGGTCGGGTCGATGAAGGCCTCGTACACGGTGGCAACGGGACGGCGAATCAGCATCTGCGCGCGGGCGACAGGGGCGTTGGTCAGGCTCATGATCGTAGGCTCCTGGGGGGGCGGCGGCTGCACTACCAGAGCTGGCGGGCGTTTAGGGCGTCGGCGGCATTGACCACGCCCTGCCAGCGGCTCAGCGCCTCGGGCACGAGGGGGCGCGCCATCCAGGCATCGGGCCGCGCCAGTTCGTAAGGCGGACGCAGCGCATGGGTGCCGGTGAAGCCGTGACGGGTGTAATAGGCCGGGTCGCCCAGCACCATCACGCACTCCACGCCGTCGGCCTGCAACTGCCGACAGCCTTCCTCGATGAGGCGGGCGCCCAGACCATCGCCCTGCCGCCCCTTCGTCACCGCCAGCGGGGCCATGATGCGCAGTTGGGGAGCCGTCTGCAGGTCGAGGGTCAATGCGGTGAACATCACGTGGCCGAGCAGGCTGCCGTCCTCTTCCGCCACCAGCGAGAGCAGGGGCTGCGCCGTCGGGTCGTCCAGCAGCGCCAGCGCCAGGCGCCCCACCAGGATGCCTTCTTCGTCGCCAAAGGCCTGTTCATGCAGGGCGCGCAGGGCGGGTTTGTCGGCATCGAGGGAGGGACGGATGTTCATGGCAGCGAGAACCTGGTGAATGACGGAGGCGTTGCGGGCATTCTGCTGCCGGGCTCGGAAATCGACAAGCGGCAAGATGTCAGTTTGTTTGTCGCGCGGCAGGCAGCATTCGCTCCAGCTCGCGCTCGCGGAACGCGGCCACCTGGGTCGGGTAGAGCACCCTGGCCACGATGGCGACGATGGCATCGAGCAGCGCCTCGCGCGACAGACTCGCGCCCTGCCCGGCTTCCAGTTGCACGACCTGCTGCATGGCCGTGCGGAACGGCGGTTCCTGCTCGCCGGTGATGCCGAGGGCGTCGATGTGCGCCACGATGCGCTGCTCCAGCGCCACGGCGGGGTGCAGCGTCAGGGGGCTCGCCGGTGTGCGCAGCACCGCCGCGTCCTGGGCCGGCAAGGCGGGCGCCAGAAGCGACAGCATCAGCAGACTGAGTATCCGCGTGCCCTGTCTGCGCATGCCGCCCTCCCCCTGCCCGTCACACCACGCGCATGCCAGGCTGGGCGCCACTGTCCGGCTGCAACAGCCAGATGTCCTTGCCGCCGGGCCCTGCCGCCAGCACCATGCCCTCGGACATGCCGAACTTCATCTTGCGCGGCGCCAGATTGGCCACGAGCACCGTGAGCCGGCCCACCAGGCTGGCCGGGTCATAGGCCGACTTGATGCCGGAGAACACCGTGCGCAGCACCGGCGCGCCGTCGGCGCCCAGGCCCAGGTCCAGATGCAGCTTCAGCAGTTTCTCGGCACCTTCCACATGCTCGGCATTGACGATGCGGGCGATGCGCAGATCCACCCTGGCGAAATCCGGATAAGCGATCTCCTCGGCGAGGGGCTCCTGCGCGAGGGGGGAGGCGGTGGCGGCTGCGGGTGCTGAGTTGTCTGCGGCCTTGTTCGCGGGCGAGCCCGCTCCTACAGCAGGGGTTCCAGCAGCAGCTGCCCCCGCTGCGCCCGCGCCGGCCGAGGCCATCATGGCGGCCACCTTGTCGGGCTCCACGCGCGTGAGCAGCGGCGTGAAAGCGCCGATGCGGTGTCCCAGCAACTGCGTGTCCACGCTGTGCCAGTGCAGCGGCTCGATGGCCAGGAAGGTCTCGGCGCGCGCCGCCATGGTGGGCAGCACGGGCTTGAGGTAACTCATCAGCAGGCGGAACAGGTTGATGCCGGTGCTGCAGATGGCCTGTACCTCGCTCGATTGCTTGTCGGTCTTCGCCAGGGTCCACGGCGCCTTGTCGGCGATGTAGGCATTGGCCTTGTCGGCCAGCGCCATGATCTGCCGCAGCGCCTTGCTGTAGTCGCGGCTCTCGTAGTGCGCGGCGATCTCGTCCTTCGCGGCCTGGAACTCGGCCACCAGCGCAGGTTCGCTGCACTGCGCGCTCAGCATGCCGTCGAAGCCCTTGCTGATGAAGCCGGCACAGCGGCTTGCGATATTGACCACCTTGCCCACCAGATCGGCGTTCACGCGCGCCACGAAGTCGTCGAGGTTCAGATCGAGATCATCCACCGCGCTGGAGAGCTTGGCGGCGAAGTAATAGCGCAGATACTCCGGGTCGAGATGCGCCAGATAATCGCTGGCGTTGATGAAGGTGCCACGTGACTTCGACATCTTCTGGCCGTTGATGGTGACGAAGCCGTGCACGAACACGCCCGTGGGGGTCCGATAGCCCACACTGCTGAGCATGGCCGGCCAGAACAGGGTGTGGAAGTTGACGATGTCCTTGCCGATGAAGTGATACAGCTCGGTGTCGTGGCCCGGTTTCCAGTAGGCGTCGAAGTCGAGACCGCTGCGCTTGCACAGAGCCTCGAAGCTCGCCATGTAGCCCACCGGCGCGTCCAGCCACACGTAGAAATACTTGCCCGGTTCGTCCGGAATCTCGAAACCGAAATACGGCGCGTCCCGGCTGATGTCCCACTCCTGCAGACCGCCGTCGAGCCACTCGCTGAGCTTGTTCGCCACCGATTCCTGCAGCGTGCCGCTGCGCGTCCACGTCTTCAGCATGTCGGTGAAGGCCGGCAGCGTGAAGAAGAAGTGCTCGGAGTCCTTTTCAATCGGCGTGGCGCCCGACAGCGTGGAGCGCGGGTCGATCAGGTCGGAGGGGCTGTAGGTGGCATTGCAGGCTTCGCAGTTGTCGCCGTACTGATCCGGCGTGCGGCATTTCGGGCAGGTGCCCTTGATGAACCGATCGGCCAGAAACAGTTGCTTTTCCGGGTCGAACAGCTGCGTGATGCGGCGGCGGCTGATGTGGCCGTTGGCGCGCAGACGGCGGTACAGATCCTGCGACAGGCGCTCGTTCTCGGGCGAATGCGTGGAGTGAAACTGGGCGAAGCCGATGTTGAAGCCGGCATAGTCACGCTCGTGCTCGGCCTGCACGCGGGCGATCAGCGCCTCGGGCGTGATGCCTTCGTTCTCGGCCCGCAGCATGATGGCCGTGCCGTGGGTGTCATCGGCACAGACATAGACGCAGTCCTCGCCCTTGAGCTGCTGGAAGCGCACCCAGATGTCGGTCTGCACGGCTTCCAGGATGTGACCCAGGTGGATCGGCCCGTTGGCATAGGGCAGCGCACTGGTGACCAGGATGCGTCGCGTCATGCCACTTCCACCATGTAGAAGTCTTCCTTGCCGACGCCGCAGTCGGGACAGGTCCAGTCCTCCGGCACATCTTCCCAGCGCGTGCCGGGCGGGATGCCGTCTTCCGGGCGGCCCAGGGCTTCGTCGTAGATGAACTCACACACCATGCATTGCCATTTCTTCACGTTCGTCTCCACAGCTCGTTCGGGTTAAGCGTCATTGCGAAAATGGGGGCCGATCATACTGCAAGGCAGCGGCCCGGGTCAGCCCTGACCGGGCTCGACGGCCTTGCTCAGCAGCGCGGGCATCAGCGGGGCGAGATGGCGACGCGCCACCTCTTCCACCTCGGTCATCATCGCCGCGTAGATGCGCAGCACTTCCTCGCCTCGGGCCGTGACCTGGGCACCGCCGCCCGCGCGGCCGCCCGTGGCGGTGACCACCAGAGGCTCGACGAAGCAGCTGTTCATGGTCTCCACCAGCATCCAGGCGCGGCGGTAGCTCATGCCCATGCGGCGGGCGCCGCCGGAGATCGAGCCGGCATCGCGGATGGCCTCCAGCAGTTCCATCTTGCCGGGGCCGACGGCGATGTCGATGCCTCTGGCCACGCGCACGCGGCACTGGATCTCGGGGTGCTGCATCGGCGGCACGGACTCATTCATCGGCTGTCTCTCCAGGGGCGGCCGGGGCCAGCGGCCCGGGCATGCTCTTGATGTGCAGATCGCGCTGCGGATAGGGAATGGTGATGCCGGCCGCCTTGAAGGCTTTCCAGATGGCCAGGTTCAGGTCGGACTTCACGGCGCCGAAGCCGTTCTCCGGGTCCTCGATCCACACCCGCAGCTCGAGGTTCAGGCCGTTGTCGCCGAAGGCCAGGAAGCGCACCGTGGGCTCGGGCTCATGCAGCACGCGGGGCGAGGCGTAGGCACAGTCCAGCATCAGGGCCATGGCCTGCTCCGGGTCGTCGTCGTAGCTGATCTGCACAGGAATGGTCACGCGCACATTGCGGTCGACGAAGCTCCAGTTCACCACTTCCGAGGTGATCAGGTTCTCGTTGGGAATCAGTGTGTCCACGCCCTGGCGGTTGCGCAGCACCACATAGCGCGAGCGCAGCTCCTGCACCCAGCCGAAGTTCTGGCCCACCGTCACCACGTCGCCGGGCTTGATGGAGCGGTCGAACACCAGGATGAAACCGCTGATGAAATTCGAGGCGATGCGCTGCAGGCCGAAGCCGAGGCCCACGCCCAGCGCGCCGCCGAAGATGGCGAGCGAGCTCAGATTGATGCCCACGGCGTTCAGCGCGAACAGGAACGCCGCCGTGATCAGGGCGAAGCGGCTGAACTTGCTGATGCCCACCTGCATGCTGGGCGAGATGCCCGCGGTGCTGTGCATGCTGCGATTGATGACTTCCGAGAGCCAGATGGCCAGCGTGAAGGCGATCGCCACCACCACCAGCAGCTGCAGCACATCCAGCACACTGATACGCGTCTCCCCGAGCTGCATGGCCATGCTGTCCAGCCCTTGCAGCACGCCGGGCAGCCAGCCCAGCAGGTAGAGAATGACCACGGCCCAGACCAGCAGGGCCAGGGCGTTCTCGGACGACTTGAGCAGCGGATTGACGGTGAAGGCCTTGCGCAGCACATAGACACACAGCCGCACCACCGCCAGCGCCAGAAAGACGGGCACCGCGACATCCAGCAGAATCACGTGCAGCGCGTAATGGGCGAGCACCGCGCGGCCGAGGATCACCAGCACCAGCATGCTCAGGGGCCAGAGAAGTCGCTGCACGCTGCGGATGGCCACGTGGCGCAGGCCCGCCACGCCGGCCTGCAGGGCCAGCACCACTTGCAGACGCTGATTGATCAAGGAAGCCACCACGGCGGCCGCGACCAGCACACCCAGCTGCCACCAGAACTGCGGGTCGCCGGCCTGTGTCAGCAGCTGCGTCAGTTGTGCGCTCAGGGCCTGATTCATGATGCGGTATGCCCCCCGGAGGGTTTGCGGAAACGAGGCGGCAGCATACCCCATCCGGCGCGGGCGGCCCAAATGTCCGCCTTGTGACGGAGTCTGCAGGCTCCCGTCAGAAGGCTGGCCCGCGGCAGCCGCCATGCTAGAATCCCGGCCACTTTTCACCCAGCGAGCCTCGCCCTGCATGCCCGTCATGATTTCCACCATCGACGCCCTGCTGCCCCAGACCCAGTGCGGCAAGTGCGGTCACGCCGGCTGTCTGCCCTATGCCGAGGAGATCGCATCCGGGGGGCCGATCAACAAGTGCCCGCCCGGAGGCAGCGCCACCATCGCCGCATTGGCCGCGCTGCTGGAGCGGCCCGTCGTGCCGCTGGACCCGGCACACGGCGTCGAACAGGAGCGCCGCGTGGCGTTCATCCGCGAAGCCGAATGCATCGGCTGCACCAAGTGCATCCAGGCCTGTCCGGTGGATGCCATCCTGGGGGCCGCCAAGCGCATGCACACCGTACTGAGCGCGCAGTGCACCGGCTGTGACCTGTGCCTTGACCCCTGCCCGGTGGACTGCATCGACATGCTGCCGCTGGAGCAGGTGCCGGCCGCCCCACCCGCCAGCACCGACCCGGCCCTGCTGAGCCAGCAGTGGCGCGTGCGCTATCACGCCCGCAAATTGCGTCTGCGCAGCCAGCGCGACGAACGGCAGCTGCGCCGCGAGGCGCTGGCCAGGCAGCAGGAAGCCTCGGCGAACACAGCCGCCGCCGTCAGGCAGTGGGAGCCGCCCGGCGTGACCCTGCTGGACCCAGCCCGCGCCCGCATGGACATCGCCGCCGCCGTGGCCAGAGCCGCCGCGCGCAAGGCGGCCTTGAAGGACTGACAGACTCATCAATGGACGCCTGAAGCCCGCACGGGCAGGGAGCGCAACATGCAAGTGATCGCAAGAGTGCTGGTGGCGAATGTGCTGGTGGTCAGTGGGCTCGTGGCAGGGACACCGGCACAGGCCGGGCCGCTCACGGCCGCCCTGCATGGCAGCCTGAGCGGCACCGTGGAAAACAGTGGGGGCGGCATGGTGGCGCCGAGCGGCGCAGTGCACGCCACCATCTCGGCCACGGACAACGCGGGCAGCATCACTGCCACGCTGGAGGGCAGTGCCGCGACCACGGGCGCGCTGGGGCTGGGTCTGCAATTCACCGCGCAGTACGACCCGGCCACGGGCGACTTCAATGGCCTTTACTCCGACACGCCGGGCGTGACGCCTTCCCTGCCCCTGCGCCTGCGCAACACCGGAGGGCTGGGCTGGAGTGCCAGCCTCAGCGGCACGGCGCCCTCCTCCAGCGGCGAGCGCCGCTATGCCCTGGAATTGCAGCTGCAGGCCGATCCAGCCGCCCTGTTCGCCGTGGCCGCACTGCCCGCCGCCAACAGCTTCAGCGGGCAATTGCAACGCCAGGTGAATCTGTCCCTGCCGGTGAATCTGCCGGCCCTGCAGGCGGTGCAGACCCTGCCGATGGAGATGCAGTTCGAGGGCCGCTGGAGTGCCAGCCTGGTGCCGGATTCGGCGGGCGGCACGCGTCTGAGCGGCCAGGCCTCGGGCAGCTTCCGCACGCTGCAGTCCGCGCCGCTCAATGTGGCGCCGACGGGCGGCGCGTTGAGTGTGCCGGTGGCCATCGGCGGCAACTTCCAGGGCACTCTGTTCGCCGTCAGCCCCACCGAGTTCGCCTTCAAGGGCGCCTGGGTCTCGCAGAACAATGCCGCACTGGGCGGCGACATCAGCATCAGCGTGCCGATGCAGGACCTGAGCAAGTTCCCCTTCAGCCTCAACGGCACGGCGCAGATCAGCACCGGGGCGACGCAGCTGCCCACGCTGACGCTGCCGTTTTCCGCCAGCAGTGATTTCCCCCTGGCGCTCACCAGTGCCGGCTCGGGCAGCGGCAGCGGCAGTGGCAGCGGCGGTGGCAACGGCAGCGGCAGCAGCGCCGAGCCGCCCGCCAGCGCCGTGAAGATCAAGCATCTGGGCGTCAACCTGGCGCCCTACGATGCCGCCACCAACCGTGCCGGCGACTTCGTCTTCACCCGCGAGTCCATGAGCTTCAACCTTCTCTTCTTCAATTTCGGCTTCGTGGTGCCGGCCAATTCCGTCGGGCCGGAGAAGGTCAATCCCCAGCCCACGTTCATCCTGCCCATGGGGACGAAGGTGCACGCGCTCATCGACGGCGAGGTGGTCAGCATCACCAAGCTCTACAGCAATGACTACAGCGTGATGCTGAAGGGCCCGGGCAGCGACCTGATCTTCGAGCTGGAACACGTCATCAATGTGACCGTCAACGTGGGCGACCGGGTGCGGGCGGGCGATGTCGTCGCCGAGGTCAGCGGCTATGACGCGCACAACTACGCCGGCATGGGACTGGTCGAGATCGGCATCCTGAATGCGTCCGGTGGCGGCACCCCGACGCACCTGTGCCCCTTCGATTACCTCGACGAGTCCATTCGCGCGACCACCCTGCAGAACATCTCGGCCCTGCAGCAGGCCTGGGAGACGTATCGCGGCGACAGCAACCTGTATGACCAGGCTGCCGAAGTCATCGCCGGCTGCTATCGCCGCACGCCGGTGGAAGGGTGAGCCGGAACGCATGAACAAGCTCAAGCGTGAGGAAATCTTCCGCCGCCTCAAGGCCGAGAACCCCAGCCCGCAAACGGAGCTGGAATACAGCGACGAGTTCCAACTGCTGATCGCGGTGATGCTGTCGGCCCAGGCCACGGACGTCAGCGTGAACAAGGCCACCCGGCCGCTGTTCCAGGTCGCGGGCACGCCGCAGGCGATGCTGGGCCTGGGAGTGGACGGCGTGAAGGGCTACATCAAGACCATCGGCCTGTTCAACACCAAGGCCGAGAACGTCATCAAGACCTGCGCCGCGCTGATCGCGGAGCACGGGGGTCAGGTGCCCGCCAGCCGCGAGGCGCTGGAGGCCCTGCCCGGCGTGGGACGCAAGACGGCCAACGTGGTGCTGAACACAGCCTTTCGGCAGATCGCCATGGCGGTGGACACGCACATCTTCCGCGTCGCCAATCGCACGGGGCTTGCGCCGGGCAAGAATGTGCTGGAGGTCGAGAAAGGGCTGCTGAAGCACGTGCCCAAGGACTACCTGCTGGACGCCCACCACTGGCTCATCCTGCACGGGCGCTATGTCTGCACCGCACGCAAGCCCAAGTGCGGCTCGTGCCTGATCGAGGATCTGTGCGAGTTCAAGGACAAGACGCAGGACTGAGAGAAAAGGCTGTTTGAGTGGGGTATCAGCGCCGCTGCAGCAGCAGGGTCACGCGGCGATTGCGATCACGATCGGCGGCCGTGCGCTCGTTGCGCACGATCAGATAATCCTCCACTTCCCCGAAGAAGCGCGTCTCCAGCATGGCCTCGTTGACGCCGCGATCCACCAGGTATTGATGCACGAGGAAGGCCCGCACGCGGGACGCCTCCAGATTGTCGCGTGCGCTGCCCGCCGTGTCGGTGAAGCCGGTGATCTGCACCGAGAACACGCCCGCATCGGCCAGGATGTAGCGCGCGATATTGTCCAGCAACTCCCGCGAAGCGGCATCCAGCGTCATCTGCCCGACCTGCCAGAACACCGTGGAGCGTTCGATCTGGCGGAAGTTCACCGGCAGCAGGTCGGCCATGCAGGTCTGGTAGTCGCGATAGGCCGACTGGAAGTTCACCGGCGAGACCTGTACCTGCACTGCGTCGTCCTCGCTGTACCAGGCTCGACGGGACACGGTCGGCATCATGCCCCGGAACAGCTCCGACAGCACCAGGCGCGCATTGGCTTCGTCCAGCACCAGCGGGCGACCGCTGCGCGCCACATCGAAATAACCGATGTCTCGCTCGGCAAGTCCAGGTCGCCACGAGGGCGGCATGGACCTCATGAGCGCACGACCGGCTGCCATGTCACTGTCCAGCGCCTGCAGGTAGAAGATCATGGATTCGCCGGCTTCGCGGTAGAAGACGGCCTGGCCGAAGTGGGGAATTTCGTGCGACATGCTGCACTCGAAGACATTTCCATCCACGTCCCATTGCGCCGTGTCGAACTCGGCGTAATAGGAGAGATTGCCCGGCTGCACAGAGGAGGCAGAGAGCAAACTCAGGAAAGATAAGGTAAACTTCAGGCCGTTTTTCATTCGCCGCAACTGATCAATAGCTATGACTGTCCTGCCGCGCCCACTCCATGGACGCACATCAGACAGTGCCTCAGTAGACAAGCATCGGCAAGCGCCTCAGAAACTTTACCCTTGATTGCAAGAATTTCGCATGAATCAGATCACCCTGCTCCAACCCGATGACTGGCATGTCCATCTGCGTGATGGCGAGGCCCTGCAGCACACCGTGGCGGCCACGGCGCGACAGTTCGCCCGCGCCATCGTGATGCCCAATCTCAAGCCACCGGTGGTCGACACCGCCGCCGCGCTGGCCTACCGCGAGCGCATCCTGGCCGCGCTGCCGGCAGGCACGGCCTTCGAACCGCTGATGACGCTGTACCTGACCGATGCCACCCAGCCCGCCGAGATCGCCCGGGCCGCCGCCAGCGGCGTGGTCAAGGCGCTGAAGTACTATCCGGCCGGCGCCACCACCAATTCCGAGAACGGCGTGACCCGCATCGACAAGGTCTACCCGGTGCTCGAAGCCATGGCCGAGGCGGGCGTGCCGCTGCTGCTGCACGGCGAGGTGACGGATGCCAGCATCGACATCTTCGACCGCGAGCAGGCATTCCTTGACCGCATCCTGCTGCCGCTGACCCAGCGCTTCCCCGGCCTGCGGATCGTGCTGGAACACATCACCACCGCGCAGTCCGCGCAGTTTGTGCGCGAGGCCGGGCCGCAGATCGCCGCCACCATCACCGCGCATCATCTGCTGTTCAATCGCACGGACATGCTGGCCGGCGGCGTGCGCCCGCATCTGTACTGCCTGCCCATCCTCAAGCGCAGCACGCATCAGCAGGCGCTCATCGAGGCGGCCACCAGTGGCAACCCGCGCTTCTTCCTGGGCACGGATTCGGCGCCGCACAGCCGCCATCTGAAGGAACACCCCTGTGGCTGTGCCGGCTGTTTCACCGCTCACGCGGCGCTGGAGCTGTATGCCGAGGCCTTCGAGCAGGCCGGCGCGCTGCACGCCCTGGAAGGCTTCGCCAGCCTGCACGGCCCGGATTTCTACCGCCTGCCCCGCAACACCCGCCGCGTGACGCTGGAAAAGGCGCCATGGACAGTGCCGGCAGACTATGGCTTTGGCGCGGATCGCGTCGTCCCCCTGCGCGCCGGGGAGCAACTGCAATGGCGCTTCACGGGGATCACCGCATGAGTTTCGACGACGAAGAACAATACCTGGAAAGCCCGATGTCCCTGCGCTTCCGCGGCTATCTGCCGGTGGTGGTGGACATCGAGTGCGGTGGCTTCAATGCCAAGACCGACGCCATTCTGGAAATCTCGGCGGTCATCCTCGGCATGAATGAAAAGGGCCTGCTCGGGGTCGAGCAGACCTTCTTCCACAGAGTGGTGCCTTTCGAGGGCGCCAACATCGAGGACGCGGCGCTGAAGTTCACCGGCATCGACCCGTATCACCCGCTGCGCATCGCTCGCAACGAGAAGGACGTGTTCACGGACATGTTCCGCATCATCCGCACGGCGCTGAAGAGCAATGGCTGCAAGCGCGCGATCCTGGTGGCGCACAACGCGCACTTCGATCACGGCTTCATCAACGCGGCGGTGGCGCGCCATGACATCAAGCGCAATCCCTTCCACCCCTTCTCAAGCTTCGACACGGCCACGCTGAGCGGCCTGGCTTACGGGCAAACGGTGCTCGCCCGCGCCTGCGAGGCAGCGGGAATCGAGTTCAGCAACAGTGAGGCACATTCCGCGAAATACGATGCGGAGAAGACCGCGCAGCTGTTCTGCACGATCGTCAACAAGTGGAAGAGTCTGGGAGGCTGGCCGGCGCCCTGAGACGCCGGCCGCTGCGCATCAGGCCTGCTGGCCCGCTCCTGCGCCGTCGATCAGCTTCTGCAGTTCACCGCTTTCGAAAAGGTCGGTGACGATGTCACAGCCGCCGACCAGTTCGCCATCAACATACAGCTGCGGGAAGGTGGGCCAGTTGGCGATGGCGGGCAGCGTGGCGCGGATTTCCGGATTGGCCAGCACATCGACGAACGCGAAGCGCTTGCCGCAGGACATCAGGCAGCGCACGGTCTGGGCGGAGAAGCCGCACTGCGGCTGGTCGGGACTGCCCTTCATGTAAAGAAGAATGCTGTTGGACTGGATCTGATCCCGGATGGTGTCTTCGATGTTCATAAGGCTGCGACTCGCGATGCTGGCTGATGGGAACGACCGGCGTGGCCGGCGGCGGAAAGCCGCTGAGACCCTGCGTGGCGGTCGGTGACGAGCCGGCATTCTACACGAAGGCCACGCGAATATTCACGCCGAGAATCCCCCTGCGCTCCCCCCGTTTGCCTCGCCCTCACAAACTCGTATAAGATACCGGCCAGATCAGACAGCGTTCAAAAGCACGCGTTTGACTCTGAATTTAAAAGATTTTTCGAGCCTGCCCCGGCGGTTCATCCGTGCCAGCAACGCGTTTGCGTACCCCAGCTCCTCTCCGTGCACTGACGACTTCGGGCCCGGCTCCTGCCTGAAAATCGCGTCAGGCCGCTGCATCAGCACAGACCGCGATACAGACCACACAAGAACCCTGGACAATGGCAACCCGACATTTTTTGACACTGATGGATCTCGAGAAGGCCGAGCTTCACGCGATCATCCAGCGCGCGATTGCGCTCAAGAACAGCCCTGCACTGCGCGATGACACGCTGCAGCACAAGACGCTGGCCATGATCTTCGAGAAGGCCTCCACCCGCACCCGCGTCGCCTTTGAAGTGGCCATGACACAGCTGGGCGGCAGCAGCCTCTTCCTTGCCAACAGCGACACCCAGCTGGGCCGGGGCGAACCGCTGGAGGACACGGCGAAAGTGCTTTCGCGCATGGTGGACTTCATCACCATCCGCACCTTCGATCACCGCAAGCTCGAAGTCTTCGCCCAGCATTCGCGCGTGCCGGTCATCAATGCGCTGTCCGACGACTTCCACCCCTGCCAGCTGCTGGCAGACATGCAGACCTTCTTCGAACACCGGGGCGACATCGAGGGCAAGACCGTGGCCTGGGTCGGCGACGGCCACAACATGTGCCAGTCCTACATCAATGCGGCGGAGCAGTTCGACTTCGAGCTGCGCATCGCCTGCCCCGAGGGCTTCGAGCCCGACGCCTGGCTGCTGGAGCGTTCGCGTTCCCGCGTGCAGATCGTGCGCGACCCGGTGCAGGCCGTCCGCGGCGCCCATCTGGTGGCCACCGATGTCTGGACCTCCATGGGGCACGAGGGGGAGCGCGAGAAGCGTCTGCAGCAGTTTGCCGGCTTCCAGATCAACGACGAGCTGCTCTCCCACGCCAGCAGCGATGCGCTCTTCATGCATTGCCTGCCGGCCCATCGTGGCGAGGAAGTCTCTGCCGAGGTGATGGATGCGCCGAATTCGGTGATCTGGGATGAAGCGGAGAACCGTCTGCACACCAAGAAGGCGCTGCTGGAATTCCTGAGCAACCACTAGACGGAAGGCAGCGCAGCCGCATGAACAGGTCCCGTCAGGGCAGCTTTGCCAAGCGTCACAATCGCCTGTTGGCTGGCCTGATCTGCGCCGCTGCACTGGCCGCCGCCCTGGCCAGCGTCTGGTTCGCCTACCGCGCGGCACTCGCACAGAACCGCGACACCCTGCTGCTTTCCGAAGCGCTCACGACCGGCCTGATGGTGCTCACCGTCGGGCTGAGCCTGTTCATGCTGGCGCGCCAGCATCTGGCCGACCAGTCCATGCGCCTGCTGACCACCGCCATCGAGCAGAGCCACGGCGCGGTGATGATCACCGACGCCAGCGGCCGCATCGAGTACGTCAACCCCCGCTTTGGTGACATCACCGGCCACCGCCGAGACGACCTTCTGGGCAGCGTCAGCGACTTGGTCAGCAACACCAGCCTGCGCGACGACCAGGACTGCAGCCTGCAGCAGCGCCTTGCGCGCGGCGAGGTCTGGTCCCTGACCATGGCCAGCAGCCGCCGCAATGGCGAACGTTTCTGGCAGGCCGTCTCGGCCGCGCCGGTACGCGACGACAAGGACCGCCTCACCCACATCGTGTTCAGTATCGAGGACACCAGCCAGCAGCGCGAGCTGCACACCCAGCTGGAGCGTCTGGCCTATTTCGACCCGCTGACCGGTCTGGAGAACCGCCGCATGTTCCGCGACCGCCTGGAACAGGCGCTGCGCCATGTCAGCCGGCACGGCACCGCGCTCGCCCTGCTGTTCATCGACCTCGACGGCTTCAAGCAGATCAACGACAGCCTGGGCCACGACGCCGGCGACGAGCTGCTGGTCGCGGTGGCGCAACGCATTCGCCGCCACGTGCGCGACGAGGACATCGTGGCGCGCCTGGGGGGCGACGAGTTCATCGTGCTGCTGAGTCATCAGCGTGATTCCCACGCCGCCGCCGTGGTGGCCCGCAAGATCCTCGCTGCGCTCGAGGCGCCGATGACACTGCGCGGCAGCGATGTGCGCATCGGCGCCAGCATCGGCATCACCCTGGCACCGGAGGACGGCATGACCGGCGAGCTGCTGATGCGCAATGCTGATCTGGCGATGTACCGTGCCAAGGAGCTGGGCCGCAACAATGCCCAGTATTTCTCCGAGGACATGCACCAGCGCATCGGCGCGCGCCAGAGTCTGGAGGCCCAGTTGCAGCAGGCCATCCGCGACGAGCAGTTCGTGGTGCACTTCCAACCGCTGGTGGATCTGCGCGAACACCGCATCACGGGCTTCGAGGCGCTGGCACGCTGGCAGCATGCCGACGGCGAACGCCTGCCCGGGAGCTTCCTGAGCGTGGCCGAGCAGAGCGGGCTGATCGTGGCCCTGGGCGAGATCATCCTGCGCAAGTCCTGTCAGCAGTTGCGGGAACTGCAGCTGCTGGGCTTCGACGCGCAGACCGTGTCGGTGAATCTGTCGGCCCGGCAATTCCGCGATCCCGGTCTGATCGAGTGCGTCGAGCGGGTTCTGGCGCAGACTCACCTGGAGGCCCGCTGGCTCGAGCTGGAAATCACCGAAGCCATGCTGATGGAGGACATCGCGCAGGCCACCGGCATCCTGCAACAGCTCAAGGCGCTGGGCGTCGGCATCGCCATCGACGACTTCGGCACCGGCCATTCCTCCCTGGGCACCCTCAGCGGCCTGCCGGTCAGCAAGCTCAAGGTCGACCGCTCCTTCGTGCACAACCTGCTGATCAATCCCCGCGACCGCGCCATCACCACCGCAGTGATCGCGCTGGGCCGACAACTCGAACTGACCGTCGTGGCTGAGGGCGTGGAAACCGCCGAGCAGAGCGACTTCCTGTTGCATCATCACTGCAGCGCCCAGCAGGGCTACGAGTTCAGCGCGCCGGTGGCCTTCGCCGAACTGCCCGGCAGCATCGCGCGCCTGCAGGCCAGCCTGCGACGGTCCGTCGACATGACGGCAACCCGTCACTGATCGACCGCCACCATCGCCCTGTCGACAGGGCTTCTCCATGCACAAATTACCCACAGCTTGTGCACACAAAAAGACCTTGCAATCGCCCAGGGAGCGCACTATCTTGTGGCCCTGACGCAAAAACACCCTATATGTAGTAGTCGAGGGCTTTTTCAGCCCCCACGAAACCTTCGTCAGAAAGCACGTTCCTGCCTGTCGTCACAGGCAGATTTCAGGGCCACGACACACGCTCCGGGAATCGCCATCGCGCCGACATGTCGCCCGGACAGCCATAAAAACATCATGGAGAACCTCATGCAGACCGATCTCTACAGTCAATCCAGTTCTTCCTCCTCGGCCCAGGCCGCCGCACAGCAGAAAGCCGCGCCCGCCTCGGCCACTGCACCCGGCCAGCTGCGCGTCATCAAGCGCAACGGTGCCGTGGTCGGCTACGACGAATCCAAGGTGGTGGTCGCCATCACCAAGGCCTATCTGGCCGTGGAAGGCGGAACCGCGGCAGCCTCCTCGCGTGTGCATGAGACAGTGACCAAACTGGGCAAGCAGATCACCACGATCTTCCGTCGCCGCATGCCCTCCGGTGGCACCATCCACATCGAGGACATCCAGGACCAGGTTGAACTGGCGCTGATGCGCACCGGCGAGCACAAGGTGGCACGCAGCTACGTGATCTACCGTGCCGAGCGCGCCCGCATCCGCGAACAGCAGCGCGTCCGCGAACAGGAAACCAATCCTGCCATCACCGTGACCTATGCCGACGGCACCCAGGGTCCGCTGGACACCCAGCGCCTGCGCACCGTGATCGACGAGGCCTGTGAAGGGCTGGAATACGTCTCCGCCGACGAGATCTACGCCGAGACCATCAAGAACCTCTACCCGGGTGTCCGCATCCAGGACGTGCGCACCTCCTCGGTGATGACCGCCCGCACCATGGTGGAGAAGGACCCGAACTACTCCTACGTCTCCGCCCGTCTGCTGCTCGACACCCTGCGCTCCGAGGCCCTGAGCTTCCTGGGCCTGGCCGACAGCGCCACCCAGGGCGAGATGCACTACCGCTATGCCATGACCCTGCGCCCCTATGTGCAGAAGGGTGTGGAGCTGGGCCTGCTCGACCCGGAGCTGCTGAGCTTCGACCTGGACGTGCTGGGCGAGGCCCTGAAGGCCGACCGCGACAACCAGTTCACCTATCTCGGCCTGCAGACACTGTACGACCGCTACTTCATCCACAGCGGCGACACCCGCTTCGAGCTGCCCCAGGTGTTCTTCATGCGCGTCGCCATGGGTCTGGCCATGCGCGAGGAGAACCGCGAGGAGCGCGCGATCGAGTTCTACAACCTGATCTCCAGCTTCGACTACATGACCAGCACGCCGCAGCTGTTCAACTCCGGCACCCTGCGTCCGCAGCTCTCGTCCTGCTTCCTGACCACGGTGCCGGACGATCTGTTCGGCATCTACAGCGCCATCCGCGACAACGCCATGCTGTCCAAGTGGGCCGGCGGTCTGGGCAATGACTGGACCCCCGTGCGCGCCCTGGGCGCCCACATCACCGGCACCAACGGCAAGTCCCAGGGCGTCGTGCCCTTCCTGAAGGTGGTGAACGACACCGCCGTGGCCGTGAACCAGGGCGGCAAGCGCAAGGGCGCCGTGTGCGCCTATCTGGAAACCTGGCACCTGGACATCGAGGAATTCATCGAGCTGCGCAAGAACACCGGTGACGATCGTCGTCGCACCCACGACATGAACACCGCCAACTGGATCCCCGACCTGTTCATGAAGCGCGTCTTCGAGGACGGCGACTGGACCCTGTTCTCGCCGAACAACGTGCCCGAGCTGCACGATCTGCACGGCCGTGCCTTCGAGGCCGCCTATGTCGAGTACGAGCGCCTGGCCGCACTGGGCAAGATCGAGGTCTACAAGACGGTCAAGGCCAAGGATCTGTGGCGCAAGATGCTGTCCATGCTGTTCGAGACAGGGCACCCCTGGATCACCTTCAAGGACGCCTGCAATGTGCGCTCCCCGCAGCAGCACGTGGGCACCATCCACTCCTCGAACCTGTGCACCGAGATCACGCTGAACACCAGCAAGGACGAAGTGGCGGTCTGCAACCTGGGCTCCGTGAACATGGTCAACCATGTCACCGCCGAGGGCGGGCTGGATCACGCCAAGCTGCAGCGCACCATCAAGACGGCCGTGCGCATGCTCGACAACGTGATCGACATCAACTACTACTCCGTGGACCAGGCGAAGAACTCCAACCTGAAGCACCGCCCCATCGGCATGGGCATCATGGGCTTCCAGGATGCGCTCTACGAGCTGAAGATCCCCTACGCCTCCGAGCGTGCGGTGGAGTTCGCCGACACCTCCATGGAAGCGATCAGCTACTACGCCATCCAGGCGTCCAGTGACCTGGCCGAGGAACGCGGTGCCTACCAGAGCTACAAGGGCTCGCTGTGGGATCGCGGCATTCTGCCCATCGACTCCCTGCAGCTGCTGGCCCAGGAGCGCGGCGAGGAATTCCTCGACGTCAACCTGAACCAGACCATGGACTGGGAGGCGCTGCGGGCGCGCATCCAGCAAGTCGGCATGCGCAACTCCAACGTGCTGGCGATTGCGCCGACAGCCACCATCGCCAACATCAGCGGCGTGTCGCAGTCCATCGAGCCCACGTACCAGAACCTGTACGTGAAATCGAACCTGTCAGGCGAGTTCACCGTGGTGAACCCCTACCTGGTACGCGACCTCAAGGCCCTGGACCTGTGGGACAGCGTGATGGCCAACGACCTGAAGTACTACGAAGGCAGCGTGCGCCCCATCGACCGCATTCCCCAGAACCTGAAGGAGCTGTACGCCACGGCCTTCGAGATCGACCCGCGCTGGCTGGTCGACGCCGCCAGCCGTCGGCAGAAGTGGATCGACCAGGCGCAGTCCCTGAACCTTTACATCGCCGGTGCCAATGGCAAGAAGCTGGACGTCACCTACCGCATGGCCTGGCTGCGCGGTCTGAAGACGACCTATTACCTGCGTGCCCTCGCGGCCACGACCACGGAGAAGTCCACCATCTCCAACAACGCCTTGAACGCGGTGTCCAGCAAGCTGGAAGCCGAGGCGGCGGACGTGCCCAAGGCCTGCTCCATTGACGATCCGGATTGCGAAGCCTGCCAGTGAGGCAGGCGGCGTGACCGGCCACCAGAATCAGACGTAGATAGAAGAGGAACGCATCATGCTGTCATGGGATGAATTCGACGCGGAGGAAGCCCCCTCCACCACCACGGCGACCCGAGGCGTCGCCGGCGTGCAGGCCCGCGCGCAGATCCAGGCTGAGGAAGCCCGTGTCACTGCTCCAGCAGTGACAGAGCGCGCCCAGGCTGCACTTGAGCAGGCCGCCATCGTTGCCGCTGCGGCTGCACGTGCTCAGGCTGCTGCAGCGGTGGCAGCCCCTGTGGCTGCCCCGGCCGCGACGCCGAGCGTGTCTGCCGATCCGCTGCAGCAGGCCATCGCGTCGCTGGAGACCCTCGACGTCGACTCCGGACTGGCGGAATTGGAAGAGTCCGCCCAGCGTGTGAAAGTCGACGACAAGCGCATGATCAACTGCCGCGCCGACCTGAATCAGCTGGTGCCCTTCAAGTACGACTGGGCCTGGCAGAAGTATCTGGATGGTTGCGCCAACCACTGGATGCCGCAGGAAGTGAACATGAATGCGGACATCGCCCTGTGGAAGGGCAAGACCGGTCTGACGGATGACGAGCGCCTGATCGTCAAGCGCAGCCTGGGCTTCTTTGCCACGGCCGACTCCCTTGTCGCCAACAACCTGGTGCTGGCCGTGTACCGCCTGATCACCAACCCCGAGTGCCGCCAGTACATCCTGCGTCAGGCCTTCGAGGAAGCGATCCACACCCACGCCTACCAGTACTGCATCGAGTCGCTGGCCATGGACGAGGGCGAGATCTTCAACATGTACCACGAGGTTCCCTCTGTCGCGAAGAAGGCGTCCTGGGGCCTGAAGTACACCAAGGAGTTGAGTGATCCGAATTTCACCACCGGCACCCGTGAAACCGACCAGGCCCTGCTCAAGAACCTGATCGCGTTCTACTGCTGCCTGGAAGGCATCTTCTTCTATTGTGGCTTCACCCAGATCCTGTCCATGGGCCGCCGCAACAAGATGACGGGCACCTCCGAGCAGTTCCAGTACATCCTGCGTGATGAGTCCATGCACTTGAACTTCGGCATCGACATGATCAACCAGATCAAGCTGGAGAACCCGCATCTGTGGACAGACAAGATGAAGGAAGAGGCCACGCAGATGATCCTGCAGGCCACCCAGCTCGAGATCGAGTACGCACGCGACACCATGCCGCGCGGCGTGCTGGGCATGAACGCGGTGATGATGGAGGAATACCTGCAGTTCATCGCCAACCGTCGTCTGGTGCAGATCGGCCTGCCGGAACAGTTCAAGGGCGTGAAGAACCCCTTCCCGTGGATGTCCGAGATCATGGATCTGCGCAAGGAGAAGAACTTCTTCGAGACGCGCGTGACCGAGTATCAGACAGGCGGTGCGCTGACCTGGGAATGACCGGCTGCGCGGCTTCACGCAGGAGACGTACGATGAGCAAGCAAGACACCACCGAGAGCGGCACTGACGGCAGCGTGATGACGCTGGACCAGCTCACGCAGACCATCGAGATGATGACCAGCGTCGTCAACCGCCTGAAGCGCCATCTGCAGCTGCAACTGGCCAGCAGCGCCGGCGAGGATGTCCCCGCATCCCTGCAGCGGGACCTGCTCGCCAGCGAACGCGAACTGCTGTCCATGCAGCAGATCGCCAGCAGCGTGGCACCCGCCACCCTGGCCAGCCACGACAGCGCGCATCCGGGCCTGGTGCTCGAGATCAGCCTGCTGGAGGACGACTTCGAGCCCCCGCAGGTCCGCGTGCTGCACTGACACCGCCCGCCGCCATGGGCATGATACCCACTCCCCCTGCCCCCGCCGGCATCCTCCTGCTGGCGGCCGGCTTCAGCCGCCGTTTCGGCGGCCTGAAACTCGCGGCTTCCCTGCAGGACGGCGACACCGTCGTCGCTCGCACGCTGAAACAATTGCGCGCCACACAGGCACCTCTGCGCATCGTCACCCGCCCGGATCTGCAGGCCCTGCTGTTGACCAGCGGCGCGCAGGCCAATGAACTGGTGCTGTGCGAGGATGCCGCGCTGGGGATGGGCCACACCCTGGCCGCCGGCATGCGCGACTTGCCGCCCTGGCGCGGCTGCCTGGTGTGCCTGGCAGACATGCCGTTCGTCCGCCCCGACACCCTGAACCTGCTGCTGCAGGCGCTGCGGCATGACCGCATCCTGGTGCCTGTACACGACAACGAACGCGGCAATCCGGTGGGCTTCGGGTCAGACTGGTTCGCAGACCTGCAAGGCTGCAGCGGCGATGCCGGCGCACGGGAGATCGTGCGGGGGCATCCCGCGCAGATCGATCTGGTGACCGTGGACGACCCGGGCATCCTGCAGGATGTCGACACGCCCGCCGATCTGGCCCGCCATCAGACGCCCTGAGCTGCATTGCATTGGCCTTGGCGCTGCCCCTACAATCCGGGCGACATCCCAGCGGCCCGCCCCCGGCAGGCCCCAGCACGAGACCCCCAGCCCCATGAGAACACTTCTTCGCCGCCTGAGCGTCGTCCTGCTGCTGAGCTGCCCCGGCCTGGCCAGCGCCGACCTGGCCTCGGCCACCGCGGCCATGGAGAACCCGGCGAACCCGCTGCTGCTGATGCGCACCTCGCGCGGCGACATCTATCTGGAGCTGTTCCCGCAGTCGGCGCCGCGCAATGTCGCCAACTTCATCGCGCTGGCCGAGGCCCGCGTGCCCCTGTTCGACATCACCACGGGCATGCCAGTGACGCCGCATTACTACGACGGCGTGCTGTTTCACCGTATCCTGCGCAACTACCTGGTGCAGGCCGGCGCGCCGCGCTCGGCCTCCGCGCCGGTGCCCGAATACCAGGTGGAAGACGAGATCAATGCACGCCAGTTCGGACTGCACGAACAGAAAGTGCTGGACCCTTTCGGCAAGCCCCATCCCTGGCTGAATCTGGCCAGCCGCGAGGACTTCGAGCGCGAGATCCTGGTGCCGCTGTATCGCCGCCTGGGCATCAGCAGTCCGGAAGCCGTGGAGGCCCGGCAGTTCGAGATTCACGACGCCTTGCGCGCCATGACCCTGCGCCAGGCCTACGAGAACCTGGGCTATCGCTACAACGACAGGCTGGAGTCGAAGCCGCCGCTGCGTGGCAGCGTGGCCATGGCGAGCGATGGCCCTGGCGCCAATGCCGCCGAGTTCTTCATCACCCTGGTGGATGCGCCCTGGCTGGCCGGACGCGCCACGGTCATCGGCCGCGTGGTCGAAGGCATGGAGGTGGTGGATCGCATCGATCAGGCAGCAGTGCTGCGCGGCGACACCACGGCTGCCACACCGACCACCGCCACCATGATTTTCGACCTGCGGCAGGTCAATGCCCTGCCGCAGCCCGGCAATTGACGCCACCCACTGCAAGCGAGAGAACGACATGTCCCGAAAGAGCAAGAAAGTCAAAGCGACCAGCCTGCTGCCGATGTGCGCCGCCGGCGGGGTGTTCATCGGCCTGGGCCTGGGCGCCCTGATGGACAATCTGGCACTGGTGCTGGTGATCTGCGCCCTGATCGGCGCGGGCGTCGGCTATGCCATCGACAGGAAGAACGGCGTCACTTACGGTCGTCACTGAGCAGCGCGGCGGGGAATATCTCGCGGCGGTAAGGCGGCAGCGAGTCGAAGATCGCCGCGCCGTAGAACTTGCTGACGATGCGCTCGTCGAACAGCGTGATGCGCCCTGTGTCCGTCTCGCTGCGCAACAATCGGCCGGCGGCCTGCACCAGTTTGAACGCCGCCTCGGGCACCGCCAAGGTCATGAACGGATTGCCTCCGCGCTGCTCGATCCACTGCGCCAGGGTGGCCTCGATCGGGTCGTTCGGCACTGCGAACGGAATCTTCGCGATCAACACGTGCTCGCAGTATTTCCCCGGCAGATCAACCCCTTCCGCGAAACTCGCGAGACCGAAGATGATGCTCGGCTCGCCCTGATCCACACGCTGACGGTGAAACTTCAGCAGCTGTGCCTTCTGGTAGTCGTCCTGACACAGGATGATCTCGCGCCACTCCTTCGACAGTCCCTCCAGCACGTCCTGCATCTGCCGGCGTGAACTGAACAGCATCAGCGCAGCCTCGCGCCGGTCCAGCACACGCGGCAGCAGCCGGATGATGGCCTCGGTGTGCTGCTGTGCATTGCCGGGGTCACAGTGCAGTTTCGGCACCACGAAACTGGCCGCACTGGCGTAGTCGAAAGGGCTGGCGATGCGGTGATACACGGTGCGCTCGGGCAGGCCGGCCCGCATCTGCAGCACGTCGAAACGGCCCAGGGCGGAAAGGGTGGCAGATGTGAGCACGGCACCGGCGCACTGACGCCAGAGCTTGTCTTGCAGCGTGGTGGCGGCCAGCACCGGGCTGCAGGACAGGCTGATGTCCGGCGTGCTGCCCGCATCCTGCAGGCCGAGCCAGCGCGCCCAGGGCGCCGTGCCCGCTGGGTCGGTGCGCGCGAAACTGTGCCACAACTTCTGTGCCGCACCGGTGCGGGCGACCATGCTGCCCAGCAGCGGGAACCAGTACTCGGCGCGCTGCCGCGTGGCCAGCGACTGGCCGGCTTCGATGCTGCTCTTGAGCTCGGAGGCCACGTCCTGCAGCACTGTGCCCAGTTGGGTGTACAGGGCATCGAGGGCGTCGGCCAGGCTCTGCAGCGAGGGCGGAATCACGCCCAGTGGGAAGGCGAACTGCTGCGCCTGCTCGCCCTGACGCTCGAGAGGCGCCTGCTGCAGCAGCTGCTCACAAAGGGGCCAGGCTTCGTTGAGCCGCACCTCCGCCATGCTCATGAGCGACTCCAGCCCCGGCAGCTCGCGCTGCAGCGTGCGCTTGTCTTCCAGCAGCGGGTCGGCCTGCAGTTTCACCAGCGTCTTGCGCCACTGCTCCAGATTGCTCAGGCTGCCCTTGAGCCGGGTGAAGCAGGCGAAGTGGTTGTTGCTCTTGAGCGGCAGATGGTGGGCTTCGTCGAAAATGTAGATCGTGTCCTGCGGCGCCGGCAGGATCACCCCGCCTCCCAGTGCCAGATCGGCCAGCACCAAGTCATGGTTGGCCACCACGCAATCGGCCTTCTGCACTTCGTCACGGGCGCGGTAGAAGCAGCAGTTGCTGAAATTGGAGCATTTCTGCCCGATGCACTGGCCGTTGTCGACGGTGACGGGCATCCATTCCTGATCCGAGAGCAGTTCCTCCCAGTCATCGCGATCGCCCTGCCACTCCCCCGCATTGATCTTGCGCAGCATGCGTTCGTACAGCGCCTGGGTGTGGGCATTGGGGGGCGTCAGCACCTCGCCGTAGAGGTCAGCCATGGCGTCGAGGCTGGCATTGCCCTGCAGCAGCAGGTCCAAGCGCGACAGGCACAGATAGCGGCCACGTCCCTTGGCCAGGGTGAAGGAGAACGCCAGGTCACTGTGGCGCAGGATGTCGGGCAGATCCTTCAGCGTGACCTGCTCCTGCAAGGCCACCGTGGCCGTGGCCAGCACCACCTTCTTCTTGAAATGGCGAGCCACGGGCAACGTGCCCAGCACATAGGCGAGGGTCTTGCCTGTGCCGGTGCCGGCCTCGATGACGCAGATCGGCCCGCTGTCCTCGGGGGCATCGCCCTGCTCCCCGTCGCCGTCGTCCGTCTGCTGCACCGCGCCGATTCCGGCCAGTGCGCGGGCGATCTCGGCGATCATCAGGCGCTGTCCATAGCGCGGCCGCAGCCCCTTGCTTTCCAGCAATTGCCGATAGGCGCTCTGAATGGCGTTCTTGACTTCGTCCGGGAGCATGATGATGAGGGCGCGTGACGGAATGGATGGGCTTCGCGAGGCCTTGCCGCGGGTGGCTGCGAAGCGAGTATAGCACCGTCCATGCACCACGCTGGAGCCCGCAGATATCGGGCCGGCGCGGCTATCGGCGCCGAAAAAACTTCTGCTAGAATGGCCGCACTTCAAAACCCCGGCACCGCTCGCCGCGCCTCCGCTATTGCCCGCCATGAACCCTCAAGAGACAAAGACGACAATGATTTTTCAGACGTTTTTACAGAACAAGAACTGGCAGGACAAAGACCCCTCCGTACGCCTGAAAGCCATTGCCGACCTGCAGCATCCCGGTGACGCCGAGCAGACTGATGCCGCCGAGGCCGCCACCATCCTGGCGCAGATGGCGCGCAAGGACCCGGACCGTGCCGTGCGTCTGGCGGCCATCGCCCATGTCGTGGCCCTGGACGATCTCGAGGCGCTGCGCAGCGACACCGACGAGGAGATCCAACATGCCGCCCTGGTGCAGCACTGCCGCGTGATCTCCGGCGCCGCGCACGGGCCACTGGATGCCGCCACCCGCATCGCGCTGATGCGCGGCATCACGGAAAAGCCCCTGCTGCTGGCCATCCTGCACGACTGCGGCTGCGATGAAACTGGTCTCGCCACCCTCGGGCACCTGCTGCAGGACTTCGCGCTGGACGACAAGGGCCTGCTCGACATCGCCGCCCACTCCAACAATCACACTGTCCGCCTGGCCGCGGCGCGCCATCTGCAGGACCTCGACGTGCTGGAGCAACTGGCCGAACTGGTGAAGCACAAGGACAAGGCCGTGCTGAAGTACTGCAAGGAACACCTCCAGGCCGCCCATGACGCCCGCGCGAAGCAGGCTGCCGACGAAGCGCTGGCACTGAGCCTGTGCGAGTCCGTGGAGACACTGGCCGGCAAGGTGATCGGCGCCCTCAGCCAGGCACAGCTCGATTACAAGCTGACCCAGTGGCAGGACGTGGCCCATGCCGCCGATGCCGCCCTGCAGGCGCGCTTCGAGGCCGCCTGCGCCAGCCTGCGCGAGCGCATCGATGCCTACGCCGCGCAGCGCCAGCAGGATGCCCTGGCCGCCCGCAGCGATGCCGACCTCAGTGCCGCCTGTGACGCGGCCGATGCGGCCATTGCCAGCCTTGCCGCTCCCCTGAATGCCGAGCAGGTCGGCGCGCTGGAGCATCATCAACACGCCCTGCAGGCCCTGCTGGCACAGAGCAGCGCCCCGCTGGACGCCGACCTGCAGGCCCGTGCCGAGGCGCTGGTCAGCACCGTCGGACGCAGCGTGCAGGCTTTCCATGCCCTGGAAGCCAAGCAGGCTGACCTCGATGCGCTCAAGACCGAACTCGACGCCCTCACCGCCAAGCGCACGGCCCTGCTGGCTGGCGTGCGCAAGCGTCTGGACAAGTTGTTTCAGAAGGATGCCTGGCCCGCGACCCTGCCGGTGAGCGAGCTCTACACCCAGTGCCTCGCCCTGGAGACCCAGGCGCAGAAACTGCTGGAACGCAACGCCGCCTATCTGGCCAAGCTGCACCAGGACTCCATCGCGCACGTCGCCGCCATGGAACAGCACATCGAGCAGGGCCAGGTGAATGATGCCCAGCGCATGTGGGACAAGGTGCAAGGCGCCATCAAGAACGCCGACGACGCCCTGCGCCGTCAGCTGCAGGACATGCTGGCCCCCTACAAGCCCCGCATCACCGAGCTGATCGACTGGAAGAACTTCGCCGCGACACAGAAGAAGCACGAGCTGATCGCGCAGATGCAGGCGCTCACCGAAGACGGCCTGCACGCTGCTGAGAAAGCAAAGAAAATCAAGGCATTGCAAGACGAATGGAAAGCGTTGCATCACGCCATTCAGAACGACCCGCTGTGGACGCAGTTCAACGAGCTGTCGCACAAGGCCTTCGAGCCCTGCAAGGAATACTTCAAGGAGCGCAAGGCCAAGCTGCAGAGCAATCTGGAAGAGCGCAACAAGATCTGCGCCCAGCTCGAGGAGTTGCTGCCCACGCTGACGGCCGAGACCCTGAACGTCGCCAACCTGAACAAGCTCGAAAGCAAGGCACTGGACGACTGGAAGCTCTATGCCCCGGTGGAACAGGCCAAGATCAAGAAGCTGCAGAAGCGCTTCAACAATGCCCTGAACGCCGTGCGCCAGTTCAAGCGCAAGGCGCTGCAGGCCAATGCCAGCGCCAAGCTCGCGCTGATCGTCCAGGCCGAGGCGCTGGATGCCCACGAGAACATTGCCGAAGCCCTGGCCGAAGCGCGCAAGCTGCAGGCCCAGTGGAAGACGCTCGGCCCATCGCCCTTCAAGGACGACCGCAATCACTGGAATGCCTTCCGCGCCGCCTGTGACAAGCTCTTCAACAAGCGCGAGAAAGAGCCCGCCGCGCGCCCCGCTGCCGCTGGCAAGCCGGCCGGCAAGCCCGCGGAGCGTTCTGGCGACAAGCCGCGCAACCTCCCCAGCCCGGCGGTGGCCGCAAGCAAGGATATTCTCAGCAAGATCAGGCAGTTGACGACGCTTTCTGGAGAAGAACTTTTACAGTCACGTCGCACTTTCACCGAGCTGAAGGAGGCCTTCCGCGCCTCGCTGACACCCGATCTCAAGCACGAGAAGCGTTCTCTGCAGGAACAGTTCGACAAGCTCTGCGTGCTCTACGAGAGTAAGCTCAAGGCCGCGCCCGACAAGAAGAGCTTGCAGCTGATTGGCCAGGCCCGCGCCAAGGCCGACTTCTGTCACACGCTGGAGCAGGCCGCGCTGGCCGGCAAGGCGCTGGAGGATGCCGAGTCCCTGAGCGAGCAATGGCAGGGCTTCGGCAAGTTGGCGGACGTGCTGCAGGACCAGGCCCTGGAGCAGCGTTTCCATGCCCTCACCCACGGAGTCGATGCCAAGGTGCTGAAGCGCCATGCGCGCGACAACGAGGACAAGGCGCGCGAGCTGTGCATCTCGGCCGAGATCCATGCCGGCATCGACTCGCCCGACGCTGACCGCGCCCTGCGTCTGCAGGTGCAGTTGCAGCAGCTCAAGAGCAGCTTCGGCAAGGGCAGCGGCAAGAGCCCGGCCCAGCTAGTGGCCGATCTGGACATGCAGCTGCTGTGTCTGGGCCCGCTGGATGCCAGCGTGCGCAGCGCCTTCGAGGCCCGCATGGCGAAAGCCCGCGCCCGACTCTGACCACTGCCAACGCCAGGAACCCATGAACTCGCTGACCCTGCCTCCGCTGCGCCGTATCGACGGCGAAGTCACCCTGCCCGGCTCCAAGAGCCTGTCGAATCGCATCCTGCTGCTGGCCGCCGTGGCCAGCGGCGAGACGCGCATCAGCAATCTGCTGGACAGTGACGACGTGCGCCACATGCTCACGGCCCTGCGCGCCCTGGGCGTGCCCCTGAGCCTGAGTGCCGACAAGTCCCGCTGCACCGTCGGCGGTCGCGGTGGCCCGCTGGAAAGCGCTGAGGCCTTGACGCTGTTCCTGGGCAATGCCGGCACCGCCATGCGCCCCCTGTGCGCCATGCTGTGCGCCGGCCGCGGCGAGTTCACCCTGACTGGCGAACCGCGGATGTACGAGCGCCCCATCGGCGATCTGGTGGACTGCCTTCGCGCCGCCGGGGCGCAGATCGACTATCTCGGCACTCCGGGCTACCCGCCCCTGCGCCTGTACGCCGCCGGACTGCAGGGCGGCCAGGTGCGCATCAAGGGCGACATCTCCAGCCAGTTCCTCACAGGCATGCTGATGGCCGCGCCCTTCTGCGCCGGCGATCTGGATATCCTGGTGGAAGGCGAACTCGTCTCCAAGCCCTACATCCTGATCACTTTGGACGTGATGGCGAAGTTCGGCGTGCAGGTGGAGAACCATGACTACCAGCGCTTCGTGATCCGCAGCGGACAGCGCTACGTGGCGCCTGGCGACATCATGGTGGAAGGCGATGCCTCGTCCGCCTCGTATTTCCTGGCAGCCGCCGCGATTGCCGGCGGCACGGTGCGTGTGCACGGCACCGGCAGTGCCAGTGTGCAGGGCGATGCCCGCTTCGCGGAGATCCTGGAGCAGATGGGCGCGCAGGTCACCTGGGGCGAAACCTGGATCGAAGTCAGCCGCGGCACGCTGCGCGGCGTGGACGTCGACCTCAACCACATCCCCGACGCCGCCATGACCATCGCCACCACGGCCCTGTTCGCCGAGGGCAGCACCGCCATCCGCAACATCGCCAACTGGCGCGTGAAGGAAACCGATCGCCTGAGCGCGATGGCCACCGAGCTGCGCAAGCTCGGCGCCAGCGTGGAGGAAGGCGCGGACTGCATCGTGATCACCCCGCCTGCGCACATCCGCAGCGCGGCCATCGACACCTACGACGACCACCGCATGGCCATGTGCTTCTCGCTGGCTGCCTTCGGCGAAAGCGCGATCACCATCAACGACCCGGGCTGCACCTCGAAGACGTTTCCGACCTATTTCGACTTGTTTCAGGGGCTGTGCACGGCGCGCTGAGCCCACTCCAGGCACAGGGATTGTCGACCTGCAAGACGTCGTTTATATGGAAATTTTAGATATTATGAAATTATTGTAACTTCCCTAATTTCAATATAACTTGACCTCATGGACCCAATCAGAAACCCATTTTCCCCTGGTGCCGGCACGCCACCCCCCGAGCTGGCCGGTCGCGATGAACTGCGGGAGTCGCTGCGCATCGCGCTTGCACGCGCAAGAATCGGGCGCCCCGCCAAGAGCGCCATGCTCGTTGGCCTTCGCGGTGTGGGCAAGACAGTGCTGCTGGATCGAGTCCGCCAGGATGCAGAAGCAGCCGGTATCCACACGGTTCGCATAGAGGCGCCCGAAGGCCGCTCGCTTCCGGCACTTCTGGCTCCCCAGCTGCGTCAAGCGCTGCTGCGCCTGAGCCAGATCGAGGCTGCCAAGGACTATGCTGTGCGCGGACTGCGTGCCCTGGCAGGGTTCGCCGGCAAACTCAAGGTCACCTTTGGCGACATTGAGGTAGGCATTGATTACGAGCCCGAACCAGGTCTCGCTGACAACGGCGATCTTGAGCACGACCTTCAGGCGCTCTTTGAGCAAGTGGGATTGGCAGCCAGGTCAGCCGGCACAGCGCTGGCAATCTTCGTGGACGAACTGCAATACGTGGAAGAGCCTCAACTGGCTGCACTGATCACGGCGATGCACCGCACGGAACAGCGGCAATTGCCCGTGTTGCTGGTGGGCGCGGGCCTGCCTCAATTGCGCGGCAGAATGGGAAATGCCAGATCCTATGCAGAGCGGCTGTTCGACTTCCCTTTCATCGGCCCTCTTCCTCCGGACGCTGCACGGCTTGCGATTGCCAGACCACTCGAGCACGAGGGGGTCAGCATCACTCACGAGGCCCTGAACTTGATTCTGCAAGTCACCCATGGCTATGCCTACTTTCTTCAGCAGTGGGGAAGCCATACCTGGCGAGCGGCTCAAGCCGCACCAATCGATGTCGACGCAGTCGAGATAGCCTCTGTCACCGCGGTTGCTGCACTCGACGAGAGCTTCTTCCGCGTCCGTTTCGACCGACTTACACCGAAGGAAAAGAAGTATCTCCGCGCCATGGCAGAGCTTGGAGCGGGGCCCCATAGATCGGGAGATATTGCCGGCTGCCTGGGTGCAGATGTCACATCGCTGGCGCCCACTCGCAGTTCCTTGATCACCAAGGGCATGGTCTGGAGTCCGAACCACGGCGACACGGCCTTCACCGTGCCGATGTTCGACGAATTCATGAAGCGGATAATGCCCGGCAAGGACTGGCGGTAACCCCCTGCCAGCTCGCATCTGAACTGGAGCGGGTGATGGGAATCGAACCCACGTCTAAAGCTTGGGAAGCTCTCGTTCTACCATTGAACTACACCCGCGGGGGTGGCGCTGGAAGGATTCAGAATTGGTCGGAGTGAGAGGATTCGAACCTCCGGCTTCTACGTCCCGAACGTAGCACTCTACCAGGCTGAGCTACACTCCGATCCGATCTGAAGGCCCGCAAATCCGGGTGTTTTCCCCGTCTCCGCAAGCCGGGGCGGATGATAGTCGAAAGCGGGTGAGGATTCCAAGGGGGGCAAGCGATCAGGCAAAAAAAACCCCGCCGGGGCGGGGTTTTTGGGTCAAGCTCAGCGATTACATGACGCGGCAGACGGTGTACACGTTTGTCGCCACGTAGGGTGGAGCCACGGCTGCAGCGGCAGGGGCTGCACCGGCATTTGCACGGAAGTTGCCGGTATTGGAAATGCCATCATCCAGACGTGTGTCCAGTGCCAGCGCGGCCGTCCCTGTCACGTTGTTCATGCAGACCTTGTTGACGCCCAAAGGCAAACCTTGAACCAGTTGTGAGGTAACGCCCACCAAGCCACCGAACGGGTTTTGTGGCAAAGCGGCAGGACCAGTCAACGCAGGGTTGCCTGGGATGAACCCGGCGGCGCGCAGGTGCTGCCAGAATCCCGTCTGCTCTTCGCCAGCGGTTCCCAGGAAGGTGTTGGCAAGTGTCCCACCGATCTGACCGCTGGCATCTCCGAATTGCGTGATTGTCGTCCATGCGCCACCGCGACCAGTCAAGGATGCCAGAGTGCCCGCTGCACCCACGTCATCGCCCGGCAGTCGACCATAGCGGTCCAGGTAAGAGTACGCCGCCGCAGGAATACCGTTGAAGTCGTTCACGGCACCGCGCACGCGGGAGTTCTCGATCAGCTGCTGGCCCTGAAGCACACCACCAAGCAGCAGGCCGATGATCACCAGCACGATGGCGATCTCGATCAGCGTGAAGCCACCCTGGGCCTTCGCGTTCACTTTCAATGCTTTCATTTCACTTCCTCTTTGGTTGAATAATCTGGCTGATAGAACTGCATTCCAGCAACTCACGCTGCGCATTCTACTTACATTAAGAAACGCGGCAATATGTAGGTTTTACTTACACTTTTTCCCATTTTTACCCATCAATCACGCGCCAGCGGCAAACTCAGCTGGAAGCGCAGGGGCGAATCCGGTGCCGCGACCGCGACGAGATTGCCGCCAGCCGCTTGAGCGAGTTGCCGCGCCTGGTAAAGCCCTATCCCACGCCCCCCGCCATGCTCACTCCAGAACGGCTCGAACAGGCGCTCGGGCCACTCGCAGGGCAAGCCTTCAGGATCCTCGAGCTGCACGGTCACCATGCCGTCCGACGCCGTGATGGTGACTTGCACCGTGACCGAGCGCTGATGCTGCCGCGCCTGCTGTCCGTAGTTGCCCAGCAGATTGTCGACAATGCTGTGCAGCGACTGTTCGGGAAGACAGACACTGGCGTTGCCCGCGATGGCGACACGCAGCTCGTGAATGCCGGCCGTGCTGTGCAGGTAGTCGGCGAGATCGAAGGTCTTGCGCTTGCCCGGTGCCGGATCACTCACCAGCACCTTCAACATGTGATTCGCCCGCTCGCGCATTGCCGGCAAGGACACTCGCAGGCTCGCCAGCAACTTGTCCTCATGCCCGGCGGCATCATACTCAATCTGGTCTGCCGCAAATGTGATCAGCTGCAAGAGATTCTTCATGTCATGCTGCAGAAACACCGTGAGGCGAGCCGTCTGATCGAAGGTGGCGCGTACCGTCCCCAGCTTGATCCACAGATCCATTCTCACCAGCAGAAAGAAATTCTGCGCCAGAACGCTGCTGAAGTAGCGCTGTTCCCAGCCGCGCTGCCCCTGATAGAGATAGACCTCGAGCGAGACCTCCTGCAGCTGGAACTTTTCATAGAGCACACGATTGGTTTCCTGACCGGACGCACCCTGCACCGTGGCACCGTACCACTGCAGCTCCCAGTGCAGGCCCGCAAACCCTCCGGCACGCAGGGCTGGCCAGCACTGACGCAGGAAGTCGGGCAAATCGAATTTCAGGGTTTCATTGAGCTTGATGAGCTCCTGGCTGCGCTGGGTCTGCGCACGGGCCTGATGCAGCAACCACGCCGTGGCCAGGATGATGGAGGCACCCGCGAGAATGAGATAGGGGTATAGGCTAAAGCTCGTCACGACTGATCTCGAACTTCTTCAGGAAGTAGTAGATGCTCTCGCGCTTGACGCCCAGCCTCGCGGCACTCTGATAGATGTTGAAACCGGTGTCGCGCAACACCTGCCTGACCAGTTTCTCCTCGGCTTCCTCCCTGACCGCCTTCAAACCGTCGGCCACCACGGCATTCAGCTGCAGCCTGGTCATGCCTTCCTCGGACAAGGTCCGCTCCTTGCGATAGAACAGCAATGCGCGACGCACGGCTTGAAGAATGTCCTCGACACGCGCCGGTTTGGCCAGGAAGTCAAAGGCCCCTTCACGGATGGCATCCAGGGCGGACTTCTCTTCGTCCTGTCCTGTCAGCACGATGATCTTCACGGCATGCATGGAAACGGACACCTCGCGAATGACAGCCAGCCCCTCCTCCGGCCCATGCACGGAGGGTGGCATGCCCAGATCCAGCAGCATCACCTCCAGGTCTGGCCGCTCGGCGATCACTGCCAGCGCCGCCTTGCGAGAATCCGCCTCCAGCACCTGGTATTGATGCATCTCGAGCACGAACCGCAGGCTTTGCCGCAAGGCCTCGTCGTCGTCCACCAGCAGGATGGAGGCGCCGCTCGTCTCCTGCGTCATGGCAAGCGACCTGCGGCGACTAGGCGGGAAAAGAGGATATTCGGCGAGAGCCAGACAAGAATGTCATCGTAGTTGTCGCCCTGATAGGTCGTACTGACGAATTCGTTGTCGTTGGGCACCGCATGAGTGCCGAGCAGCCCCCCCGCGTTCTCGGATTCTTCCGCCGAGGTGAAGGTGGCCGCATTGGCCCCCATCGAGAAGACAAGGGCAGGCACCGTGTTGGCCTGCACAACACCGGCGCACGCTGGTGCATCGGAAATGCACAACAGGGTCAGCACATCCGGTGTCAGCGGAGTCCCGGAGGCAAACTGGGCGCGCAATCCGTTGACATTGGTGAATACCCGATTCCAGCCATTGACGAGTGTGGCGACACTGTAACGCACCGGAAAGCCCCAGGCGTCGACGAGCAGGCCGTTGGAGCTGGCTTGCGACTGGAGGCCGAGCGTGACATGCGGCACGAAGCCGTGCGCCTGAGAGCACTGGCCCGTGGCCACAATGGCCACTGCTTCGACACCGGCACTGGTATTTGTGCCAGGGCACGGCAGCCGGCCATACGCCTGAGCATAGCCATACAGTGCTTCCTCCACCTGATTCAACAGTGATGTGGTATCGGTGCGACGGGTGTTCTCGGTGCTTTGCCCCATGGCCTGGAACAGACCACTGAGCAAGAGCCCCATGATCATCATGACGACAGCCATCTCGATCAGCGAGAAGCCGCGAGTGTGTGACAGCCCAACTGTTGTGTCCCGTTTCATGGCGATGTCCTCAGCATGACGACTGGCTACGACCCAGTCCATTGCTGCCGTTGGTGATGGTGAAAGTGATTCCGCAGTTCGCGAAGGTGAATGTCGCCACTGTCGGGGATACCCGAGTGTACGTCGCCAGCGCGGTATGCCAGGCGTTGGTCGAGACCCAGCCTTGCGCGACAGTAGTGCGAAATGCCGTGAGATCCGCAGGATAGCTGTTGCCATTGCCGGCGAATGCGGCATCCGCATAGGCCTTCATTTGCCCGGCCACCATGGGCGTGACAGCCGTCAGCAACTCCGCACGGGTGATGGCGAGCACGCGATCATTGAAATTGGCGAGCGCGGAGCGCGTGACAAACCCGGGCCCGGTGGCATTGCTGTCTTCGAGATAACGCGCCGCCAGAGTGCTCGGGCGGGTTTGCCCCGCGTAAGCCGTGCCTGGGGCAATCAGAACGGCCACGACATTCGCCGCGCCATCCAGCGTGAACGCGGCTGCCGTGCTGGCATTCACCGTGGCGGCGCTGGTGCGAAAACTGGTGCTGACGGCGTACCAGAATTGCTGGTCGACACCCGCCCCTGCACTGCTGAGGCTGAATGGGACACCCGACGGCAGGGCCACCCGCTGAGGCAAACGCCCGAGTGTCGCCGCCGTGCAATCGGGCAGCGCATCGTTATTGGTGTCCACACAAGGCAAGCGCCCGGGGCCGGCGGCGTACTCGATGGGGTACATCATGGCGTAGCTCAGAAGGGCCTCCTTCGCCAATTCCATGTCCAGTTGCATTTCAACATTGCGGGCCAGCAGTCCGGTGCGATTGTTCAAGGCAGAGAGGACGACGGTTGCTCCACTGAGAAACAAGGCAAGAAAGAACAGGATCAACACGGCACCGCGCTGCCTGCCATTCGCACCCGCTTTCACGGCTGAACCCCTTGTGCTTCCTGCAGAAGTCGCAGACCTTCGACCACGGCTTGAATCATCGCTTCCTCTTCGGATGGAATTGCGGGAGTCGGAGTCGAATCCACGTCAGCATCGGTATCACGACTTGCCACTCGCTGCGCGACCGCGCGCATGCGCTGGGCGCGAAGCTGCACCTCTGCGTTGATGGCCTGAACCTGCTCGGGCGTGACCTCGTACGATTCCCGCACGCGGCTCTGGTCAGCCTCCAGTATCTGACCCGGCCTCAGACTGAAATTCTGTGCCCCAACTTGCACCCGGAGCGACGGCACCGCGGCACTCGCGTCCACGACGATGTTCGGAGGCAAATCATGGTCACGCACAGGGACCCCGTTCAGCCAGATAGTGTAGGAGCCGTCGGCATGGCGAACGATTCCCGTGAGATTGACCACGCCTTGCAACTGGTAGACCGGCTCCTCTTGCGCTGGAAACACGTCGTCACTGAGCAGTTCCTCAATCTGTTGCTCCTCGAAGAGCGCCGTGCGGGCCGCATCCAGAAGACGTCGCTGCTCTTCCGTGCTGAATAGTCTGCCGAGGGACACGTCCTGCGCACTTGCGACGGACAATTGAAGAAGAACCAGGCTGACGACAAGCGCCCTAAAGTCCATTGGCAGGCACTCCCGGATTCAGATTCATGGTGAACCAGATCAGATCGCAACTTGCCAGCAGATTGGGGGCCACATCCACAAATTCTTGCCCTTCCTCGACAACGGATGTGATGTTGCAATCGATGGGGACAAGAAGCCCGCTGCCCCGGATGAACGTTGACATCAAGCCTGCGAAGTCGCCTTCGTGCAGTGAGCTGAAGTCCATGGAGATGTTGCTGAAGCGCAATTCGACAGGCTGGCCGGGCAACAGCTCTTCCGGCGGATAGGCCAGAGTCTCGCTGCCTTGTTCGCCGATCTCGATCTGCACGGGAAAGTAGCGCGACTGCTGGCGAATGTTCTGCACGAACTCGACGAGCGCCAGACGATCCTCTTCCGCGAAAACTTGGTTCCGCTCCATGCTGCGGTACCGGTCGATGTACTCGACGAAGGTGGCTTCCTCTGAAGCAATCTGCTGGATCGCATCCTGCACCTGGGTGTATTGCGCCTGTGCGGTCTGGCTTCGGAGACTGGCAGAGGCATTCAGGGAATCCACTCCAAAGTAGAGCGCCAGCGCCAGCACGACACACACGCCCAGAACGGCAGCCGGGCGATGCATCAAGGCCAGATCATCCGGGGCGAACAGCTTCTGCTGACTCATGGCGTTGCGCCCTCCACATCCGACTTGATCACACGCAGCACAAACGGTGCATTGACCAGTTCATCGTCGACGCGCGTGACAACGATCGCGTCGGAACGCACTTCAACGGGCATTTCCACTTGCTCAACGCGGATGCCCGGCGTGGCTTCGACTGCCGTTATGAAGCTCAGGACATCGTTGCGTGCTGTACGAAAATCCGGGGCGTTCTGCACGATTCCTGAAATGGCCAGAACAAGATCTGTGCGATTGTTCTTGAGGCTGAAGCGAAGCAACTCCCCGGCCCCTTCCAAGGGCGCCACCAGCCCGGCGCGATCCGCATCTGTCAACGGCCTTGCAGTCAGATCCCAGTCGAGACTGTGCAATTGCATGCTCGGCACAGCCTCCATGGCCTGGCCGATCAATTGCAACATCTCGCTGGGATCATGCGCCTGACCTGCCAGCACGTCGTGGGTGCTCACCACCAGGGCCATGGTGCTCGATTCGATGGGAGTTTCCGGAAAAGACGCGCGCAACTGCTCGTACTGCTGCTGCAAGGGCTGGGTTTGTTGCAGGGTCGACTGCTCCTGCTCCCAGAGCGCCAGCGTCCCGGAGATCGTCGGAGCAACCACGACTCCCACGCCAAGGACGAGGGTCGCAGCGGCGATATGCATGGCTTTATTGATGTTGTTGAGCAGGTGAAACCTGCGTTGCACGGCCGAGGCGTAGACGTTCTTCAACCCTTTGCCACGCAGCGCCTGAACCAGCGACACGGCCAGCGGACCCACCTCGAGTTCCTTCAGTTCCAGACTGCTTTCCGGAATCAGTCGGTGTACATCAGCCTGCTGGAAACTCAGCAGATCCGCCTCGGGGGCTTCTGGCAGCGCAAAGGTCAGGTCGCCATAGTTCAACATGTAGACAGGCAGCGGCGTGTCGTAGGGAACCTGTTTGATTCGCTCCAGATATTTGCGTGTCTGCAGGGACTGCTGCTGCGCCATCCCGGTGAGATCTTCCTGCAATCGCTCCGTGATTGGAGTCAGGCGGCTGAAAATCACGCGCCCTTTCTGCAGGTAGGTCTGACGCATGCCGGTGCCTGATTCGATGTTCACCAGCAGCACATGCGGTTTGCTGCGCAGCTGCAGTGACACCGCCAGCAGCTCCATCATGTAGGCAGCAGAGGTGACACACAGAATCGCCAGCTTTTCCTTGAGAATGCGCGTGATCCATGGGTCGAGCAGCTCCGCCTTGGTGAGCGCGGTGAGCAGCACGCGGTCGTCCTTGCGCCCGTCCTTCTCCCTCCCCACGACCCGCGCAATCTTGTAGGGCGTGTTGCGGAAGGCGAAGCTGAGCTTGCGTTCGAGCATCTTCGCGCGATCGGAGCCAGTGACATGCGCAAACGTCTCGATCCGGAAATCTTCCTCGATGCAGTCCATCACGATGATGAACGGGACCTTCGACTCCTTGTGCAGAAGATTCTCGAAACGCATGAGATCGGCGGGGTGCGCGGTATAGCGCTCGAACAGACGCAAGGCCCCGCGCTGCCAGCGAAACAGCGTGACACCGCCGGCTTCTATCAGCAGAACTCGTGCTCGCGTCAGCGCGCCTGGATTGAACATGGACATCTTCTCGTTATCAGACCTGGATGCTGCTGATCGTGTCGTAGACCGGCCCCATGACGGACATCATGACCCAGCCGAGCAGGAGCCCGAGGAATCCGGTCATCACCGGCTGAATCAGGGCTTGCACGCCGTCGATGGCATTCTTGATGTCGCGGTCGTAAAAATAGCTGATGTTCAGCAGCGCCTTGTCCAGACCACCCGTCGATTCCCCGACTTTCAACATGCGCACCACCAACGGCGGAAACAGGCCCGTGTTGGAAAAGCTCTGGGACAGGGGCTCGCCTTCCTGAATGTCCTGTCGGGCCTGCACCAACGCGGCACGGATCACGGTGTTGTCGATGATCCCTTCCGCAATTTCCAGACAACGCAGAATCGGAATGCCGGCGGCATACATCATGGCAAAGAAATTGGCGAACCTGGAGAGAATGATCTTCTGCATGACGGGGCCGATGCGAGGAACCAGGAGCTTGTAGCCATCCGCCAGGAAACGCGCCCGCTCGTTCAGCTTGATCAGGGTACGTATCGACACAAACAGCAAGGCAGGCACTCCGATGCAGATGTACCAGTAGTTCACCATGAAGTTCGACGTGGCGATCAGGGCGCGCGTGTGGATTGGCAGGTCCTGCCCCATGCTCATGATGAATCCCACCAACTGCGGCACAAGATAGACCATGAGGAAGAAGGTCACGCCAATCACCACCGTGCCAACGAACATCGGCGTGCGCATCAGCTTCTTGGTGGTGGTGGACAACTCATCCTGCCATTTGATGGTGGCGGCCAGATTCTCGAATATCTGCGCGAGCTCGCCGCTGGCCTCACCGGCCCTGATGAGATTCACGAACAGATTGTCGAAGATCGTCGGGTGTTCCGCCAACGCCTCGGAGAGGTTCTTGCCGCCCTCGATCTCATCGATGATGTTGGCGATGATTTCCTTGAAGCGCGGGTGCTCCAGGCTGTCACGCAGATCGCTCAAGCCTTCCAGCATGGGCACGCCGGCGCGGGTGAGCTGTTCCATGTGGAAGCAGAAGTTGATCAGATCTGACTTCTCGACCTTGCGTTGACCGAAACTGGCGCGACGTTCCGCCGTGACTTCGGCCCGAATGAGATCCATGGCCATCTTGCCAAGGCGCTGCTCCAGATCGGCTTCATTCGTCGCATCCAGATTCCCCTGGCGGATCTTCCCTTCCCGCGTCATGGCCTTGTACTTGTACAGCGGCATGCTCAGTTCACCCCGTCAGCCGGTCGGTCAGGTCCACCACACGGGTGATTTCTTCCAGACTGGTGGTGCCATCCAGCACGCGGCGACAGGCATCCACCGCCAGAGGCTTGAAGCCGCCCTTCTTCGCCAGGTTCAGCATCTCGCGCATGCTGGCACGGCGCGCGATCAGATCGTCCATGTCGCCCGAAATCTTCAGAATCTCGATGACCGAGTTGCGGCCCTTGTAGCCTTGATGCTCGCAGACGTCGCAGCCCACCGCAGTGTAGATGGTGACGTCGCCAGGCTGATCCTGCACGCCCAGTAGGACGCGCTCGAGGTCAGAGGCGACCTTCGGCTGACGGCAGTCCTTGCAAAGCTTGCGAATCAGTCGCTGGGCCACCACGCCGATAAGGTTACCGGCGATCACGTCGGGCAGGATGCCGATGTCCAGCAGGCGGGGAATGGCGCCCACTGCCGAGTTGGTGTGCAGGGTCGAGAACACCTGGTGACCGGTCATCGCGGCGCGGAAGGCCATTTCAGCCGTCACGTGGTCACGGATCTCGCCCACCAGGATCACGTCCGGGTCCTGACGCATCATGGAGCGGATGCCTTCGCCGAAGCCCATCTTCACCGACTCGTTCACCGAGGACTGGCGGATCATGGACATCGGGTATTCCACCGGATCTTCCATGGTCATGATGTTCACGCCTTCGGTGTTGATGTGATTGAGCACCGAGTAGAGCGTGGTGGTCTTGCCGCTGCCGGTGGGGCCGGTCACCAGGATGATGCCCTCGGGACGCGCCAGCATCAGGTTCAGCAAGTGGAAGTTGTCCTCGCTCAGACCCAGCTTGTCCATGGGCACGATGCCCTTCTTGCGATCGAGGATACGCAGCACGATGTTTTCGCCATGCGTGGTGGGCTGCGCGGCGACACGGAAGTCGATCTGGCGCCCCACCAGGGACATGGAGATGCGGCCGTCCTGCGGCGCGCGGGACTCGGCGATGTTCATGTTGCTGATGACCTTCAGGCGCACCACCATCGCGGGCCAGTAGCTCTTGTGCAGACTGCGCACCTGACGCAACACGCCGTCGATGCGGTAGCGGATGCGCAGGAAAGCCTCCTCCGGCTCGAAGTGGATGTCCGAGGCTCCCCGCTGAGCGGCGTCTGCCAGCAAGGCGTTCACCAGGCGCACCATCGGGTGACTGTATTCGTCAGTGGCGGACTGCAGGCTCTCGAAGTCCAGCTCGCCCGTCTCGATCTCCTGCAGGATGCCGTCGATGGACAGATCGAAGCCGTAGAACTGTTCGATGATGCGGGCGATCTCGTTCTCGCTGGCCAGCACCGGGGTGATGTCCAGATTGCCGCCGTTGAGGGCCCGCACCTGGTCCAGCGCCACGATGTTGAAGGTGTCGGCCATGGCCAGCGTCAAGTGATGACGTCCGCGATCGTAGTTGAGCGGCAGAATGGTGTATCGACGCGCGAGATCCTGCGGCACGATGCGAGTCGACGCCGCATCCAGAACCGCGTGGGACAGATCGACGCTGCGCTGGCCGGTGTTCTCGCTGAGGGCGTCGCGCACGATGGAATCGGTCACAAAGCCCAGGTCGATCAGGATGGAACCGAGCGGCTTGTTGCTGTTCTTCAGTTCCAGCAGGCCGATGCGCAACTGGTCCTCGGTGATGGCGCCCTGCTCGACCAGCATCGCACCAAGGCGTTTCTTGGGGGCGGGTGCGGCGTCACTCATGGCAGTTGTCGTTCCAGGGAGTCAAGGCGATCGCGCAGGATGCGCAGATCGAAACCGGGGTTGATCGTGCGCGATTGCTCCAGGGCTTCACGGTAGAAATTGTAGGCAGGTTCCGGCTGGTTCAAGCGGTCCAGACTGACAGCGAGATTGAAGGCGAAATCAGGGCTCACGGCCGAGCCACTCTGGGCTTTGGCCGCAAGCAGGGCATCGTAGTAGGCCGCCTGGGCTTCGTTCCAGCGACGCTGGGAAGCGTAGAAATTGCCCAGCGCAAAGGACAGCTGGGCGATCTCGGGGTGTTCGGACTTAAGACTCAGCAGCTGGGTTTCCGTCTGCACCGAATCTCCCAGGGGCATGCTGTCGAGCAGGCCGACGCGGGCCAGCACATCGCGCGGGTCCAGCTGCAGCAGACGGCTGTACAGCTCGCGCGCGGTGCTCACATCGCCCAGCTGCACGGAGACGGCGGCAAGACCGAGCAAGGCGTCTCGGTTATTGGGCAGCTCGCGCAGGGCTTGCTGGTAGAGGTTGCGCGCAGCAAAGTAATCCTGATCCTGAAAGGAATCATAGGCGCGCACCAGCTGGGCATTCACGGCCGGGACGTTGTCGTTGCGGATTATCGTGATGGGCGCTGGCGTCGCAGTGGCGGCCGGGAGTTGCGCCTCCGCTGCAGTCGATGCAAGGTCCGTGACATCAGCCTCTGCAGAGGCCACCACCACGTCTGGCGCTGGAAGATCGCTCACGACATTGGCGTCATCGACGATTTCCGGTTGCTCGACAGCACTGACCGGCTGCACGGACGCTGCAGCCTCGCCGGCGACTGAGGCCTCAGCCGTCACCACGGCGGAATCTGTCGGCTCGGCTATGGCTGTATCAATGACTACCGCCTCCGTCAGAGCAATCTCGGGCGTGGCTGTGTCGAATGTCGGAGCGACGTCGACTATCGGGTTCTGAGTGACATCCGCGAGCTGCACGGTGTCAGGCGACACGGAAGACAGCTCCGGGCTCGCAGAGAAATTACCGGCAGCATCATATGTCGCCTCTGGAATGTAGTACTGGTTGCCACCGCCCAGCAGTCCGAGCTCCTGCACCAGCAAGTATCCGCCACCGGCGAGTGGAATCAGTGCCAGGACGGCGGCCACTGTCAGCAATCGCCGTTTGTTGCCAGCATCTCCCAATCTGCCGGACTTGGCGTTGAAAACCGCCCGCGCGGACTCCCGTTTCCTGTCTTCATCCTTGTTCTTGCTGCCGGGCACCTTGAAACGCGGTCGCGCCGAAGTATTTTCAGTACGCGGTGGCTCGGATTCCTCCACTCGCGACGCACGCAGGAGTGGCTCGACTGCCGCTGCTGTCACCGGGGCTTCTGCTGCGGGCATTGCGGCAGGCGGCTCGGTGGCCTCAGGCATGACCGGCTCGACCGCATCACGATCGTCGCTTTCGGGATTGGGGTCAGCAAAATAAGCGACCCGCGGTGCCTCATCGCGATCCGGGGTATCTTCCAGCGTCAAGGTGAGCGCCGCTGCCTTGGGGGGCTCTTCCACCTCTGCGGGAGTCGATACCACCTTGTCGTGCAATTGTCGCAGCGTTTCCGGCTTAACGTAGTCAATTTCCGGATCCAGAGCGAGGAGCGACTCATGGTCTTCATCCTCGGATTTCAGTGCAGGAATACTTGCACTGGGGGAAGTGGCCTGATCCGACAAGACAGGGGTCAGATCGAGGGAATCGAAAGCCTCGTCAATCTGAAAGTCGAAGGGAATGTCGAGGCCTGGGGAAGCAGTCGATTCGTCAGCATGGAAGGACATGTCAAGCGCGGATTCGGGCGCACCAGGCGACGACAAGCGCGCTTCATCGGACTGCGTTTCCCCCGCAACAGCGGCTTCAGCAGCAGAATCCAGCGCGACTTCTCCGATTGCCGGATCGGTCGTGTCCTTGTCCTTTTGCGCGGCTTGTCGTTTTGCTTCCTCAGCCTTGCGCAAGGCTTCCATCAAGAGACTCATGCAGGTCTACTCTTCCCCAATCAGCGAACTTCGGAATTGCGAAACTGCGACGTGAAAAGACCATCGCCTGCTAGTCCTCCTGACGGAAGAAATTCGCGATAGTTCTCCAGGTCACCGTCCAGCGAAGGCTGTTTGATGACGACGGGGCGAATGAAGACTATCAACTCCGTCTTCACTGCAGTCTCGCTCTTGTAGCTGAAGAGATTGCCAAGGCCCTTGAGACGCGAGACGCCGGGCAAACCCGCCGTGCTGTTTTCCAGCGAGTCCTGCATCAGTCCACCAAGAACGGCGACGTCACCGCTGAAGACCTTGAGAATGGACTCCATTTCCCTGATCTGGATTTCCGGTACAGCGTTGATGACTCCGGAGTCAGCAAGTATGGGACTGGGGTCATTGACATAACGCACGATGCGGGAGATGGTCGGTCGCACATTCAACGTGACCTGATCATTCTCACTGATCTGCGGCGTCACGCTCATCACGAATCCGACAGGCACCGTGTTGATCGTGGTGGTGTAAGTAGGAGGGACAGCAGCGCTTGTCGCAGTTGCCGGCGTGCCCCCTTCTGCAGTGATGGTGAAGTACACCTTGTTGTCGACTACGCGCAACATCGCAGCCTGGTTGTTCAATGCCATGATCTTGGGACTGGAAAGCACGCGAAGATCACCGAACTCCGACAACATGCGCATGGTGGTGGAGACTGCATCCGGACCTGCACTCTTGTCGATGGTGAGCATGGACGCGGGGGCGCTGGAGAGATTCAATCCGCTGACGCTTTGCAGAAAATCGATCTGCCCGTTGTCGCGACTCAAGGCCGCCCAGTCCACGCCGCCCTGGTACTCGTCATTCAAGCTGACTTCCACGACCGTCGCCTCGATCATCACCTGGTACAAGGATCGTGTGCGGACATATTCAAGGAAATTGCGCACTTCCTGATGCTGCCGACTTGTCGCTCGAATGGTGACGATGCTGCTTTCTGGATTCGCAATGATGGATGGCCGGGCCATTGTGGCTCCGGCGCTGACCGCTGACTGAGCCCCAGCCTCACCACCTTCCGCCACCACTGTGTCGACAGCCGCAGACTCGGGACCTATTTCAAGGATCGCCCCAAGATTGGCGACCAGTGTTTCCCAGAAGCTGTTCGAGCTGCTCTGGTTGAGCTGCGCGATCGAATTATTGATGCCGCCCGTGGTGCTCACCGACGCCCCGCCAACCCCCGAGATGCTCGTCGACACCGAGAACTGCGTGTTTGAATCCCGCGACACATTCACGTAATCCACACGATAAGTCTGCAGATAGGGAAAATCCGGCTCCACCAGCAGACCGCTGGTCTCGCTGAGCTGCCAGCGCATGTCGACCTGGCGCCCGATGCGGTCGAGGATTTGCGGCAGGGTCTGGTCGATGGCATTGATGCTGACCGTGCCCAGCACCTGCGGATGCACGTCGATGTTCACGCCGGCGTCACGCGCCACGGCAAACAGCAGCTCACGCACCGAGACATCTTGCACCACCACGGAAAACAGCTGCGGCGCCTCGGCCGCCGTGGGCGCCGGCAGGATGGCGGGCGGGCGCACCACATCGGGAATCTCGTCACTGCGGACTTCCGCAGGTGGCAGAATGTGCCGCGCCTGCTCGTTCTCGCTCGGAAGGGAAGTCCCGCAGCCGGCCAGCAGGACAAGCGCCAGTGCGGTCATGCTCTTGTGCAGGAAAGTGCTGTTCATCATGTCGTCCTCGGCTTCACCGGGTCAGATCCATCGCCACATTGCAATCGAGTCTGCCGATGCTCTGGACGAAGGGGCTGTTGTCACGAATGCTGGGAGGAAGGCTGTTGATCAAGGTGCGCGCCTCCCCGATGGTTGCAAAGTCGCCATACGCCACTTTCCAGTAATCCTGGCCGCGGCTGTTGGAGACACAGGTGTACGTCTTGTCGATCAGGCCGGACTGTTCGAGTGTGGTCAGGATGCGGCCGACAAAGTCAGACTCCGCACTGCTCACGGAAAGCAGCTGCACGGTGTAACGCGATGGCTCGATGGAAGCCACCCACTCCTGCAGCGCCATGCTGCGCTCGAACAAGAGCGGCGACAGTTCGCCGAGTGAATTCTGGGCGGTGCGCAGGGCGACGCCGGCCACGGCTGCACTCGGGACTGCCGCAGCAGTGGGAGAAGGCTGCTCCTGGGGTGCGGACACGGCAACCGACGCCGGCTCGGCCGGCGTGGGCGTGGTTGCAGGCACTGTGGCAAGCGTGGCATCCGCTGCATCAGCGCCGGGCGCAGGTGTCTGCGCGTCGGGTTCGACGGGGGCCGGCTCGGGCTCCACCGCAGCACTGGCCACAGCGGGAGCACGCTCCTCGACAATCACGGCTGCAGGCGGGGCAGCGTCTTCGATTTCGACTGCCTGCGCCGGCACCGGCGCTGGCGCTGGCGCCACCGCTTGCACAGTCGCCGCTGTCGTGACGGCGGAAACGGGACTGACGTCGTCATCACGACTCAGCTGCCACCAGATGCCTGCCACCATGACGACACCGACAGCCGCTGTCGCAGCAGCCACGCGAGGCACCGTCCAGAAACCGGGCGCATAGCCGCTGTCGGCAATGGCGGCGCGCACATGGCGCGGCAGCACGGTGGGTTGCAGCATGTTGTCGACGGTGCGCGGACGCGCCCCGGTGGCGGACTCCGCGTAAGCCGCAAGCAGCGCCTTGTCGGCGATGATGTTGATACGTCGGGTCAATCCACCCGAGGCCTTGGCGATCAGCTTCTCGGCAGCCTCGCTGAAGATCTGCGGCGCCGGGCAGCCGGCGGCCTGCAGACGGAAGCGGATGTAGTCGCTGGTCTCCTCCACCGTGAGCGGGCGCAAATAGAAGCTATGGGTGATGCGTTCGCGCAGCTGGCGGATGTTCTTGTTCTCGAGGTTCTTGTCCAGCTCGGGCTGCCCGAACAGCACGATCTGCATGAGCTTGTGCTGGTGCGTCTCCAGATTGCTGAACAGGCGCACCTCTTCCAGCGTCTCGATGGGCATGCTCTGGGCTTCTTCGATGATCACGAGCACAGAGCGATTGGCCGCATGCTGCTTGAGCAAGTAATCCTGCAGATGCTGCATCAGCACCAAACGCTGGGTGCTGTGATCCACCGGCAGCTTCAGCTCGAAGGCGATGGCGTAAAGGATGTCGTGCGGAGAAAGATTGGGGTTGGCGAGATAAACCATTTCCACGGAAGGCGGCAGACGCTCTTCCAGCATGCGGCACAACATGGTCTTGCCGCTGCCCACCTCCCCGACTACTTTCAGGATGCCTTCGCCGGTGGTGATGGCGTACAGCAAGGCCTCAAGAACCACGCCACGACCGTTGGCACCACCCGTGAAAAACAGGCTGGGGTCCGGCGTTATCCGGAATGGCGGTCGCTGGAGTGAGTAGTATTCCAGGTACATGGGAAAATACTTATCCTTCTTAAGGGCTTAGGAGTTCTTTCTAAACAGCCGAATTAACTCACGTTTTCTGTTCAAAAAACAGTCCTTTCAGGGGTCAAAAAGAGGCAACTTGCTCTTTTTCTTGAAGAAACACGTCAATTTCCCGTCACTATAACGGGAAAACGGCATGCTTGCAGCGAAATATTCCGCCAATGTGGTGGAATTCACCTTGAAGATGCGGGGAAAACGTCAGGCGGTCTGGCTTGAACCGTTATTGAACAAGGCGTCCGTTCCCGCCTCGCACTGGCGCGCGCTGAGCACCGGATTGGCGTACATCTGCAGCAAGAAAGGACGCATGGCAGGAGACGCCTGTTCCACCCGGGCGACGAAGCGCCGAGCCGCATCGGTGTCCGGTGGCGGGACGCTCCCCTCCTGCAGCATCTGCAGTGCCTGGTGATTGGTGGGCTGCAGCAGGTAGTTGCGAATGATCTGGTCATCCACCAGGGCTGCCGCTGCATCGGCATCATCGCCTTGCAGGGTGATCTCGCTGCCGAAGCTCACATGGACACGACCCTTGTAGCCGATCATGCCAGTGACAATGCTGTGAATATCGCTCTGCTCGGTTTTCTGGAAGGTGCCATGTTCACTCTTTTGCTGCAGCTCATCCGCCTTCAGCAGATCGCAAGGGTCGAATTCATAGGAAATCGACACGGGCACGATGTGCAGGGCATTGAGCGCCGCCGCGAAGCCCTCCTCGCGTCGCGCCAGGGCCAGCATCTTCAACAGCGCGGTATCGGTGCGATCCAGCCCGTCCTTGGCACGCCCCTCGCGCTGCGCGATCCACACGCTGTGACCCGTGCCGATGCAGTGATGGATGTATTCTGAAAGCTGCTTCGAGGACTTCAGCAGATCGCGCCCCTTCAGCGAGCGATGCACGATGAAGCTCTTGTTCAGGCGCATGAGATCAGTGACGAACGGCCGCTTCAGCAGATTGTCACCAATGGCGATGCGCAGCGTGTCGAAACCGGCGTGAAACAGCATGTAGTTCACGAAGGCCGGGTCCATGGCGATGTCACGATGATTGCTGATGAACAGATAGGCCTTGTCCTTCGACAGTCCCTCCAGCCCCGTGTGCGTGAGCGAGGAGGTGGTCTTCTCGATCATCTTGTCCATGTAGAACGCGATGACGGCCTGCATGCTGCGCACATCGTTGACGTCGCGCAGCTGCGCGCGCAGCCGCCGCCGTGTGAGCAGACAGACAAGCGCCGGAAACATGCGGAACAGACACGGAAAACTGAAGCCGGCGATACTGCGGATGAACTCGGGATTCTCGAGCAGGGCGTCGATGACGGGACGCACTTCCTCGTCGTTGTAGGGACGGATGTCCTGGAACTGATCCATGGGTCTGTGTGTTCTTGGTCTTGAAGGGTGCTGCTGCCGGCAGCGCGGGTGCGCTGTCACATCCAGGTGCCAGCGCGGGGCGGGATTCTACGCAGTTTGCCCGCTGGCGGCAAACTGCAGCGCGGCCAGCCTGGCGTACAACGGACTGCTCTCGAGCAATTGCAAGTGAGAGCCCCGGGCCACCACCCTGCCCGCCTCCATCACCACGATGGCATCAACGTTCTTCACCGTCGCCAGACGGTGCGCGATGATCAGGGTGGTGCGATTGCGCATCAGGGCGTCGAGGGCCAGCTGCACCTTGCGTTCACTCTCGGCATCCAGCGCGCTGGTGGCCTCGTCAAGCAAGAGGATGGGCGCGTCGCGCAGGATGGCTCGAGCGATGGCCAGGCGCTGGCGCTGCCCGCCGGACAGGCGAATGCCCGCCTCGCCCAGAAAACTGTCGTAACGCTGCGGCAACTGCTCGATGAACTCGTCGGCATAGGCCGCACGCGCTGCAGCCTCAACTTCCTCGTCGCTGGCCTCCGGGCGGCCATAGCGGATATTGTCCCGTACATTGCCGGTGAACATCGCCGGCTGCTGCGAGACGATGGCGAACTGCCGCCGCAGGTTTTCCAGATCGAGCTCGCGGATGTCGATGCCATCGACGAGGATGCGTCCCTGCTGCGGATCGTAGAAACGCAGCAGCATGTCGAACAGCGTGGACTTGCCGGCCCCGGAAGGGCCAACCAGCGCCACGCTGCTGCCAGCCTCCACCTGCAGATCCAGCCCATCCAGCGCAGCACTCTGGGGCCGCGAGGGGTAGCAGAAACGCAGGCCCTGCACCGAGATCTCGCCGCGCAGAGGCAAGGCGAACTCGCGCGGCTGTGCGGGCGAAACGATCTCGCTGGGCGCATGCAGCAGTTCCATCAGACGCTCGGTGGCCCCGGCCGCGCGCTGCAAATCCCCTATCACCTGACTGATGGCGCCGACGGCTGAGGCCACGATCACCGCATAAACCACGAAGGCCGTCAGCTCCCCCGCCGACATGCGCCCGCTGATGACGTCCTGACCCCCGACCCAGATCATCGCCGCGACCGCGCCGAAGACCAGGGTGATGACGATGGTGATGAGCACCGAGCGCGACAGGATGCGCGCCAGCGCCACCTTGAACGCAGACTCCACATGGTCGGAAAAGGCCTGTTCGTTGGCTCGCTGATGGGTATAGGCCTGCACCGTCTTGATGTGCTGGATGCTCTCGCCCACGAAGGCCCCGACATTGGCGATCTCGTCCTGGCTGCTGCGCGAGAGCTGCCGCACGCGGCGACCGAAGATCATGATCGGCCCGATCACCAGCGGAATGCAGATCATCACGATGCTGGTGAGCCGGGGATTGGTGATGAACAGGAACAGGGTGCCGCCGATCATCATGAGCAGATTGCGCAGGGCCACCGATACCGAGGAACCGATGACCGTCTGCAGCAGCGTGGTGTCGGTGGTGATGCGCGACTGGATCTCGCCGCTGCGATTCTCCTCGAAATAGCCCGGATGCAGCGTCATCAAGTGGGAAAACACCGCGGTGCGGATGTCCGCCGTGACGCGCTCGCCCAGCCAGGACACCCAGTAGAAGCGCGCGAAGGTGCCCAGTGCCTGGATCACGGCCACCACCAGAAAACCGGCGATGGCCAGGCCGAGTGACTGGGTCGACCCGGCCACGAAGCCCACATCGACGATCACCCGCACGAACTGCACCAGGGCCAGTGTCACCGCGGCCGTGAAGATCAGGGCGATGGTGGCCAGGGCCATCTGGCGGCGATAGGGGCGCATGAACACGAAGGCCTTGCGCAGGCTCGAAACGGCCGAAGGGCCCGGGGCGGGAGTCGCCGCAACAGTGTCTACGTTCATGGACTGGGGGTACCACGCAATTCAGGGGGAAGCAGGTCGCGTGCATACTGCGCGAGTTCCTCCAGCATCTGCAAGTGCGGCGCATTGCCGGGGTCCGCGCGCAGCTGCGCCAGGACTTCCACGAATTCCGCCCAACACACGCCAGGTCCAGCCTGTTGCGGCTGGCGCAGCAGGCTGGCATGGCAATGGGCCTGCCAGCGCGCCTGCTCGGCCGGGCTCAGGGACGCCGGAAAGTTGCGGGCGCGGTAACGAAACAGCATCTCGTCCAGGCGCGCATCCCGAAAAGCGGGACGCCAGAGCGCCAGCTCGGCCGGACTCGCCGCACGCACCTGGGCCAGGGTGCGCTTGTCGTCGGCACCCAGGAAGCCACCGCTGTAGAGCATGAAATCCGGGTCTGCAGCCGGGGCAGCGGCTTCGTCCAGCGGCCTGTCGAAGGCGGTGGCCACCCGCATCATGGCCTCGGGCGCGTCCAGCAGGCGCTGCCAGTGCACACGCGCCTCGGCAGTATCGATGGCAAGTCGCGCGGCAGTTGCCTCGTCCAGCAAGGCAGCCGGAGCCACTACCGGGCAGCGGTTGACATGCAGCACCTTGAGCGCGATGCGCGTCTCGCCCTCGGCCAGATCTTCCTGCCGCGTGAAGAGCCGGTGCCGCAAGGCCTCCACATCCAGATGCAGCCACTGCGCCGGGTCCTGGCGCAGGTCGAAGACGATGATGCCGTTCTTGTCCGTGGGGTGGCGCGTCAACGGGGCCACCAGGGCCAGGGCTCCGTGGGCCGCCGGGTACATGGAGGACACATGCAGCACCGGCTTCTTGCTGACGATGTCCAGCTGCGCCAGCACCTTCGTCTTGTCGCGCAGCTGGTAGACATACTCGTAGAGCCGGGGCTGGCGCTCGCGGATCAGCCTGGCCAGCGCGATGGTGGCCATGACATCGGCCAGGGCATCGTGGGCATTGGCGTGGCCGATGCCGTTGGCCGCCGTCAGCTCTTCCAGCCGGAAGGACGGCGCCCCGTCCTCGCGCCGCGGCCAGACAATGCCTTCGGGTCGCAGGGCACAGCACAGGCGCACCATGTCGATGATGTCCCAGCGCGAATTGCCGTTCTTCCACTCGCGCTCGTAGGGATCGTGAAAATTGCGGTAGAGCAGCTGCCGCGTCAGCTCGTCGTCGAAACGCAGGCTGTTGTAGCCCGCCCCGCAGGTCTGCGGCCGGGCGAACTCGGCCAGGATGCGGGTGATGAACTCGTGCTCCGGCACGCCGCGCTCCTGGGCGATGACCGGGGTGATGCCGGTGATCAGGCAGGACTGGGGATGCGGCAGGAAATCGGGCGCCGGCTGACAGTACAGCTGCAGTGGCTCGCCGATCACATTCAGCGCTTCGTCCGTGCGCACCCCCGCGAACTGGGCGGCGCGATCGCGGCGCGCATTGGCGCCGAAGGTCTCGTAGTCATGCCAGTAGATCGTGTTGCTCATGTTGCCCTGCGCGCCCCCTGGCGTGTCTGCCCGTCATGCCGGCAAGCTTACCTTGATTTTGCGCAGCGCCGGATTTCTTCCTTTCCGTCATTGGTAGTAGTATCTGGGCCCAGTCAGAATCACCACCCCGCGAGGCCTCACATCGACCATGCAATTTCCCGGCGCCCACATTCTCAGTGTCAATCAGTTCGAACGCGCAGACGTGGAACATCTCTTCGATGTGGCCGACAGCATGGTGCCCTACGCCCACCGGGAGCGCATGACGAAGGTGCTCGATGGCGCCATTCTCGGCAACATGTTCTTCGAGCCCAGCACCCGCACCCGCCTGAGCTTCGGCTGCGCCTTCAATCTGCTGGGCGGCGAGGTGCGCGAGACCACGGACATCAAGACCTCCTCCATTTCCAAGGGGGAATCCCTCTACGACACGGCGCGGGTGATCAGCGGCTACAACGACATCATCGTGATGCGCCACCCCCAGGCAGGCTCCGTCGCCGAATTCTCCCGCGCCAGCCGCGTGCCGGTGATCAATGCCGGCGACGGGCCCAATGAGCACCCGAGCCAGGCCCTGCTGGACCTGTACACCATCCGCAAGGAACTGAGCAGTCACGGCCAGGGCATCGAAGGCATGCACATCGCCATGGTGGGAGACCTGAAGCACGGCCGCACCGTGCACTCGCTGTCACAGCTGATCCAGCTCTATCCGAACATCACCTTCACGCTGATCTCCCCTGCCGAATTGCGCATGCCCGGCGAGATAGTCGAGGAGCTGCGCAACAACGGTCATACGGTCGTCGAAACCGAGGACATGGAACAGGGACTGGTGGGCAATGACACGGTCTACCTGACCCGCATCCAGGAGGAGCGCTTCAGCACCAAGATGGAGGCCGACATCTACCGCGGCCGTTTCCGCCTGAACGAAGCGATCTACACGCGCTACTGTCAGCCCCGCACCGTCATCATGCACCCGCTGCCGCGGGATTCGCGCGAGGATGCCAATGAACTGGACAACGACCTGAACCAGCACCCCAACCTGGCGATCTTCCGCCAGACCGACAACGGCGTGCTGGTGCGCATGGCGCTGTTTGCGCTCACGCTCGATGTGTGGCGGCAGATCGAAAGGACTTCGCGCGAAGTCAACTGGTATACGGAACGACGCTTCTGAAACCGATTCTCACTCACGAAGGAAGGACACTCGCATGGGCTTCAAAGATCTGCTGCGCATCATGATCCAGAAGGAAGGTTCGGACCTGTTCCTGACCACCGGAGCGCCACCCAGCATGAAGGCCTACGGCAAGCTGGTGCCCATGTCGACCCAGCCGCTGCCGCCGGGTGCCGTGAAGCAGATCGCCTACCAGATCATGACGCCGGAACAGATCAAGGATTTCGAGAAGAGTCCGGAAATGAACCTCGCCATCGCCGACCCGGACATCGGCCGTTTCCGCGTCAACATTTTCCAGCAGCGCGGCCAGATCGCCATCGTGGCCCGCAACATCAAGACGGAAATTCCCAGCTGGCAGACGCTGGGCCTGCCGGAGATCCTCACCAAGCTGATCATGCAGAAGCGCGGCCTGATCCTGTTCGTGGGCGGCACCGGCTCGGGCAAGTCCACTTCGCTGGCGGCCCTGATCGACTACCGCAACACCAACAGTGACGGCCACATCATCACCATCGAGGACCCGGTGGAATTCGTGCACCAGCACAAGAAATCCATCATCAATCAGCGCGAAGTGGGCGTGGACACCAAGAGTTACGAAGAGGCACTGAAGAACACCCTGCGCCAGGCGCCGGATGTCATTCTCATCGGCGAGATCCGCAGCCAGGAAACCATGGAACATGCGCTGGCCTTCGCCGAGACCGGGCACCTCTGTCTGTCCACCCTGCACGCCAACAATGCCAACCAGGCGCTGGACCGCATCATCAACTTCTTCCCCGAAGAGCGGCACAAGCAGCTCTTCATGGACATGTCGCTGAACCTGCAGGGCTTCGTCTCCCAGCGTCTGATTCCCACTGTCGACGGCAAGCGCGCTGCCGCCATCGAGATCCTGCTGGGCACGCCGCGAGTGTGCGACCTGATCAAGCAGGGCAAGGTGGACGAGATCAAGGAAGTGATGGAGAAGTCCGAGAACCAGGGCATGAAGACCTTCGACTCGGCCCTGTTCGATCTCTACAAGGCCGGACGCATCAGCCTCGAGGAGGCGCTCAAGAACGCCGATTCCAAGAACAACCTGCGCCTGCGCATCCAGCTCTCGGAAGGCAAGAAGCCCACGGGCGAAGAGGACGACGACAGCGGCCTGGGCGGCCTCTCCCTGCAGCCCAAGGATGACAGCGGGGGCCATTGAGCCCGCCCATCATGGACCTGCGCAGCACTCTGACAGTCCTGGGGCTCTGGCTCATCGCGGCCGCGGTGGCCTGGCGCCTGTTCGTCTACCCGCGCTGGCACCGCAAGCGCCTGGATGCCACGCCCTTCCCCGCCGCCTGGCTCGCAATCCTGCGGCGCAATCTGCCTGTCTACCGCGCCATGTGGCCGGATCAGCAGAAGCAGCTGCGGCAGCTGGTGCTGCGCTTTCTGGACAGCAAGACCTTCGTCGGTTGCGGCGGCCAGCAGATCGACGACGAGGTGAGAGTGACCATCGCGGCCCACGCCTGCCTGCTGCTGCTCAACCGCCCCACCAACGAATACCGGGACCTGCACTACATCCTTGTCTACCCCAGTGGCTTCGTGGTGGACCAAGACACCGTGGACGATGCCGGCGTGGTCAGCGAGGAGGAGCGGGATCTGGTGGGCGAATCCTGGGAGAACGGCAAGGTGATCCTGGCCTGGGACAGCGTGCAGCACAGCGTGCACAATTTCGGCGACGGCGAGAACGTGGTGCTGCACGAGTTCGCGCATCAGCTGGATCACGAATCCGGCCTGACCAACGGCGCGCCCCTGCTTGGCCAGCGCGGCAGCTATACTCAGTGGGCACAGGTTTTCTCGGAGGAGTTCGAGCGCCTGCGGCAGGACAGCGAAGAGGAGAGACAGACATTGATTGACCAGTACGGCGCCACCGATCCCGCCGAGTTCTTCGCCGTGGTCACCGAGACCTTCTACGAGCTGCCCCACGACATGGCCCGCGAGCACGCGGCGCTGTTCGAGCAACTCAAGACCTATTACCGGGTGGACCCGCGCGAATGGCAGCGCGACAGCAGTGAACAGGTGCATTGACGGCATGCGACTCGACAAGTACATCAGCCACGCCACATCCCTGCCCCGGGACACGGTGAAGCGGCTCATTCGCAACAAGCGCGTCAGCGTCAACGGGGAGCTCGCCCGACTGGCCGCCCAGCATATCGCCGAGACCGACCGGGTCTGCCTCGATGACGAACCGCTGCAGCTGCCCGGCCCGCGCTATCTGATGCTGCACAAGCCCCCCGGCTACGTCTGCGCGACCACCGACAGCGAACACCCCATCGTGCTTGACCTGCTGCGCGATATCGACACCACGGGCCTTGGCATCGCCGGCCGGCTGGATATCGACACCACCGGCCTGGTGCTGCTCAGCGACGACGGCCAGTGGCTGCACCGCGTCACCTCGCCGCGCCATCAGCACGACAAGGTCTACCGCGCAGTGCTGCAGCAAGCGGTGACGCCGGAGACCGTCGAGGCCTTCGCTGCGGGCATGCTGCTGCGCGGCGAAGACAAGCCCACGGCCCCGGCTCGCTGCCTTCCCCTGCCCGACAACGGCGCTGAAGTGCATCTGCAGGAAGGGCGCTATCATCAGGTCAAGCGCATGTTTGCCGCCTGTGGCAATCATGTGCTGGCGCTGCACCGCATCCGCATCGGTGCCGTGCTGCTGGACGACACACTGGCCGAAGGCGCCAGCCGCCCGCTAACCCAAGAGGAAATGGAGAGTTTCCTGACATGAGCATTCATCTGGAACACCTGCTGTCCGAACTGCTTGCACCCGATGCCGCGCCCGTGGCAGGCGCACAACTGTGGATCGCCGACGAAAGCCTGAGCGAGCGCGAACTGCAGGGCGTGCACGCGCATCCGGCGCTGCACGTGCTGACCAACCGCTGTGATCTTGCTGCTCAGCTGACAGCCCGCGGTCTGCAGGTGAGTGTCAGTGACTTCGACTTCGCGGCCCTGCCGCATCGCAAGTTCGCCAGCGTCGTCTACCGCGTTTCCAAGGAGCGGCCACTGGTGCATCACTGCATCAATGAGAGTTACCGCCATCTGCTGCCGGGCGGCACGCTGCACCTGCTGGGCAGCAAGGACGACGGCATACGCACCCATGGCCGTCACGCCGAGGAACTCTTCGCCACGCCGGAACATGCCAAGAAGCAGGGAGACGTGTATCGAGTCACCCTGGAGCGCGGCGACGAGAGCGACACCGAGGGCACGCAGTGGCTGGACTGCAAGGACTACGCGCAGCTGCGCTCCTGCACCGTGGGTGAGTTGCACTTCGTCAGCAAGCCCGGGGTGTTCGGCTGGAACAAGGTGGACCGCGGCAGTGCCCTGCTGGTGGAGCAGGCGCACAGGCTCATCCCCAATCGCAAGAATGCCGGCAGCGTGCTCGACCTGGGCTGCGGCTACGGCTATCTGCTGCTGGCCACGGCTGACATCCCCTTTTCCCTGCGCTGCGCGACCGACAACAACGCCGCCGCCGTGCAGGCCGCCGAGGCCAGCTTCGCCCGCGCCGGGCTGACGGTGAAGGTCACGCTGGACGACTGCGGCGCAGCCCTGCAGGAGCGTTTCGATCTGATCCTGTGCAACCCGCCCTTCCATCAGGGCTTCAGCACCAGCCAGGCGCTGGCGGCGAAGTTCCTGGCCGCCATTGCGCGTCTGCTGGCTCCGGGCGGCCGCGCGCTGGTGGTGGTCAACCAGTTCATTCCGCTGGAGAGTGCCGCGGCAGGGCAGTTCGCGAAGGTCAGCACGCTCACCCAGGAACATGGCTTCAAGGTGGTGCAACTCGGCTGATGCAGCGGGGGCCGTGCCTTTTGCGGCTCCCCTGCTTATAATGCGCGCCTTTTCCAATACCGCCCGCCCAGAACAAAAACACCATGGGTCACTCAACACACACACTCAGGTACCCATATGAAGAAGTTTCCGCCCCCCTTCTACCGCTGGCGCCCGCACCCCTGGCACGGGCTTGACGTCGGTCCCGATGCCCCCCGTCTGGTACACGCCTTCATCGAGATCTGCCCGTTCGACCTGGTGAAATACGAAGTGGACAAGACCACCGGCTATCTGCGCGTGGACCGTCCGCAGCGTTCCTCCTCGCAGCACCCGACCCTCTACGGCTTCATTCCGCGCACCTATTGCGGCTCCCGCGTGCGTGACCTGATGGAAGGCGCCACTCGCGGCGACGGCGACCCGCTGGACATCTGCGTGATCAGCGAGCGGCCGATCTCCAAGACGGAGATCATCCTCAACGCGAAGGTGATCGGCGGACTGCCGATGCTGGATGGCGGAGAAGCGGACGACAAGATCATTGCGGTGCTGCAGAACGATCCGCTGTTCGCGGACGTGGAAGACATCAGTGAGCTGCCACCGGCACTCATCGAGCGCATGCGACACTACTTCCTGACCTACAAGCTGATTCCGGGACAGGAGAACAAGGTCTCCATCGGGGCGGCCTATGGCTTCGAACACGCCAAGGTGGTGATTCAGGCGGCCATGGACGACTACGAGACCGAATACGGCACGTCCAACTGACGCACACTCAGCGGCAGACCATGCCCTCGGCACTGGTATCACAGGCGACTGCGCCTGGTTCCCGGATGTCGTTGGCATGGCGCACGGCCGTGACCTGCGCCATCACGGAGATGGCGATTTCCGCAGGCGTCTTGCTGCCAATCGGCAGGCCGATGGGCGCATGCAGACGTGCAATCTCTTCCTCGCTCAGCCCCAGCTCGGGCAAACGCGCACGGCGACTTGCCGACGTGCGGTCGGAGCCCATGGCCCCCACATAGAAGGCCTGCGTCTTCAAGGCTTCCATGAGGGCCATGTCGTCCACGCGCGGATCATGGGCCAGCGCGATCACGCCGCTGTAGGGATCGCTGAAGTGCTCCCGCACGACATCGTCCGGCAGCTCGGCGGTGACGTGCACCCCTTCCACATGCCAGTTGCCCAGATAGTCGGGACGCGGGTCGCACAGCGTGACTTCGTATTCCAGCGCCAGGGCCATCTCGGCCACGTAACGCGCGACATCGCCGGCCCCCAGCAGCAAGAGTCTGTAGCGCGGACTGAGACTGTGCAGCAGCACGTCGTCGGTGAGGACCACGGCGTCGGCCGCTTCCTGATGCTCCACCGTGATGCGGCCGGTGTGCAGGTCGACATGACGGCTCACGCGCTGATGGGCGTCCAGGCGCTCCACCAGTTCAGTGAACACCTGCAGCAATTGCGGGCCGGGCGCGAGATATTCCAGCAGGACATGCAGTTGCCCGCCGCAGGGCAGTCGCAGACGGGCCGCCTGCTCGGCGGTGATGCCGTACTTGACGACGAAGGGCCGGCCTTCGGTGTCGTAACGGGACTTGAGGCTGCCGTCACGCAACTGGACCAGGAAATCTTCCTCGATGCAGCCGCCGGAGATGGAGCCGGCAATCTCGCCATCAAGGGTGCAGGCCATCATCGAGCCGATGGGGCGCGGCGACGACCCCCAGGTGCGCAGGATGGTGCACAGCCACACGGGGCGTTCGTGCACCAGCCATTCGAGTACCTTGTTGATGATGTGCTGCTGACCACTCTGCATGACGATGCCTCTGTCATCTGGTTTTTTCGCGAGCCGCGAGCTTACAGCAAAGCGGCGAGCCCGCACAACGCGAGGCCGGCGCCTCAGACCACCCGGGTCTTCCAGCTGCCGCGCATGAAGTAGAACACCCCTACCACTCCCATCAGGATCTCGGCAAGGAAGATGGACCAGAACACCCCGTAGGGCCCCATCTGCAGCAAGGTCGCGAGCAGATACGCCACGGGTATCTGCACGACCCAGTAGCAGAAGCCGTTGATCCAGGTGGGCGTCATCGTGTCTCCGGCGCCGTTGAAGGCCTGGATCGCCACCATGCCCAGGGCCATGAAGCCGAAGCTGTAACTCATGATGCGCAGGGCGTCGATGCCGTAGCCCACAGCTTCCGGCTCGGTGGTGAACCACGCCATGATCGTGGCGGGAAACAGAATCAGCACCGCCGCCACGGCCAGCATGTAGCCCACGTTGTACTTCGCCACCTGCCATACGGTGTCGACCGCGCGCTGCACCTTGCCGGCCCCGAGGTTCTGGCCCACCAGGGTGGCCACGGCATTGCTCAGCCCCCAGGCGGGCAGGATCACGAACATCATGATGCGCACGGCGATGGTGTAGCCGGCCACTGCGTCGCTGCCGTATTCCGACACCAGGCGCATCAGGAACACCCAGCTGGCCGTGGCGATCAGGAACTGGGCGATGCCGCCCAGCGAGATGCGGATCAGGGCGAATACCACCCCGAGCTTGATGACCAGGTCCTGCAGGCCGAGGCGGATGCGCCGGTTGCGGGCACACAAGTAGTAGAGCTGGTAGAGCACGCCCACCCCGCGGCCGATGTTGGTGGCCACGGCAGCGCCGGTCACGCCCATGTCGGGAAAGGGCCCCCAGCCATAGATCAGGCAGGGGTCGAGCACGATGTTGATGCCATTGGCCAGGATCAGCGAGCGCATGGCGATGCTGGCATCCCCCGCCCCGCGAAAGATGCCGTTGTTGAGAAACAGGAACACGATGGTGAAGCAGCCGCTGAGCATGATCTGGGTATAGCTCGTGCCCATCTCGATGACTTCGGCATCGGCTCCCATGAGAGCCAGGATGCGCGGCGCATGGAAATAGCCGACGATGCCGACCAAGGCCGACACGAACACGCCCATCCACAGCGCCTGCCCGGCAGCGAAGGCAGCGCCGGACGCGTTGTCCTCGCCAATGCGGCGCGCCACCATGGCCGTGGTGCCCATGGCCAGGCCGATGGCAACGGCGTACAGCAGCGAGAGCACGGCCTCGGTGAGCCCGACCGTGGCCACTGCCTGAGCGCCCAGGCCCGCCACGAAGAAGATGTCCACGATGGCGAACACCGACTCCATGGCCATTTCCAGAATCATGGGCACGGCCAGCAGGAAGGTGACGCGGGCAATGGAGCCTTCGGTGTAATTCAGCGTGGAGCTGCCGGCAAGCGCCTGTCGGAATAGCGCCAGGCCTTCACGTATCTTCTGTGCTGCCATGATGTGCCCGCGGCCAGTCTGGAGGGGAGTCGGAAAAGTGCGCGGATTATAGGCAATGCCCCGGGCCTTGTCGTGCTGGAATATTTTCGCCAAACGCTTGGCTAACTGACCGCCAGAGGATTACCTTACCGGCCGTCACCGCCCGGCCACGGGTCACAGCATCGAGAGTGTGCATGAGCATTGTCTTCTTCATCGCCGGACTGGTTCTGCTGGTCGTCGGCGCCGAGGCCCTGGTCAAGGGCGCTTCCCGACTCGCCGCGGCGTTTCGAATCTCGCCCCTGGTCATCGGCCTCACCGTGGTGGCCTTCGGCACCAGTGCCCCCGAACTGGCGGTGAGCATCAAGGCAGCGTTTGCCGACCAGGCCAGCATCGCCGTCGGCAATGTGGTGGGCAGCAACATCTTCAATGTGCTTTTCATTCTCGGGCTCTCCGCGCTGATCGTGCCGCTGGTGGTGTCCGCCCAGCTGATCCGCCTGGACGTGCCTCTGATGGTCGCCCTTTCGGTGGCCGTGTTCCTGCTCGCGATGGATGGCCTGATCTCCCGTGCAGACGGGCTGCTCCTGGTGGGCGGACTGATTGTCTATATCGTCTTCCTGATCGTGCAGAGTCGGCGTGACACCGCCGCGGCCGAGGCGGCAGCGGCCGCCTGCGAGAACCCCGAGGAACTGGCTGACGCCATCGACAACCCGCGCTGGCTGCTGAATCTGAGTCTGGTGCTCGGGGGGCTGGCGCTGCTGGTGCTGGGTTCGCGCTGGCTCGTGGATGCCGCCATCGCCTTCGCCCAGTACTTCGGCGTGAGCGAACTGGTGATCGGCCTGACAATCGTGGCGGCCGGAACCTCCATGCCCGAGGTGGTCACCTCCATCGTGGCCGCCATGCGCGGCGAGCGCGACATCGCCGTGGGCAATGTCGTGGGCAGCAACATCTTCAACCTCATGGCCGTGCTGGGTGTCAGCAGCGTGGTGGCACCCTCCGGCATCGAGATCTCCGACGCCGTCATCGCCTTCGATCTGCCCATCATGCTGGCCGTGGCCTTCGCCTGTCTGCCCATCTTCTTCACCGGCGGGGTCATCCGGCGTTACGAGGGCGGCATCCTGCTGGGCTACTACGTGCTCTACACGCTCTATCTGATCTTTGCCTCCACACAGCACGACCTGCTCAACGAGTACAGCACCGTGCTGGTGTGGTTCGTCATGCCGCTGACCGCCCTCACGATCCTCATCACGCTGGTGCAGGACCTGCGGCGACGCCGCAACACCCTGCGCGCCGACTGACAGACACCCGCCTGCCGCTCAGGCTTCCAGCCTGAACGGTGCGTGGCGCTGTTCCAGCCGCAACAGCAGCGCCTTGGCCTCCAGACCTCCGCCAAAGCCCGTCAGACTGCCTGATGCGCCGATCACCCGATGACAGGGGATGACGATCGGCAGCGGATTGCGCCCGTTGGCGGCCCCCACCGCCCGGCTGGCCAGCGGCTTGCCCACCTGCGCGGCGATCTCCCCATAGCTGCGTGTCTGCCCGTAGGGAATGGACTGCAGCGCCTGCCAGACCTCTTGCTGGAACGGCGTCCCGAGGGGCGCCAGCGCCAGCTCGAACTGCTGCAACTCCCCCGCGAAATAGGCGCGCAACTGCTGCTTCGCCGCGCGGAAGGCCTGGTCATCGGGCAGCCAGACATCCTGATGACGCATGCGTGCCTTGCCCTGCGGGAAGCCGATGAAACTCAGAGTCTCACCCTGACCTGCCAACAGCAGATCGCCCAGTGGCGAGGGCGTGTAGGTGTAGTGAAGGGCCATGTCAGTCTCCTGTGAGAGTGGAAATGCGTGCCGTGGCCGCGCCTTCGGCATGGTGGCGCCAGAGCAGCAGCACCGCATAGGCACGCCAGGGGCGCCAGCGTTCGGCCAGCGCCAGCAGCGCGGCCGGGTCGAGCGCCTCACCCGGCAGCGCGGCGGCGCGCAGCAGAATCAGGTCGGCGTGTGGAAAGGCATCGGCGTCGTTGAGCGCACGCAGGGCGATGTACTGGGCGGTCCACGGGCCGATGCCGGGAATCTGCTGGATGCGTGTCACGAAGTCCGCTGTCGCCATGCTGCCATCGAAACGCAGTTCGCCCGCCTTAACGGCACGGGCCAGCGCCTGGATGGCCGCGATGCGCCGCGCCGTGATGCCCAGGCCGTCGAGCGCGGCCTCGGCCAGCACCGCCGGTTCGGGAAACACATGGGTCAGGGGCAGGCCGGCAGGAGCAATGCAGGGACGGCCGTAGGCAGCAGCCAGCCGAGCCACGAGCGTCGTTGCTGCCTTCACCGACACCTGCTGGCCCACAATGGCGCGCACAGCCACTTCGAAGCCATCCCAGGCCACCGGCACGCGTGTGCCCGGATAGGCCGCCACCAGGGCCTGCAGGCGCGGATCGCGCGCCAGATGCGCATCCACATCGGCACTCACCGCCTTGAGATCGAACATCTGGCGCACCCGCTCCAGCACCCGGGGCAGCGCCTGCAGGCGGGTGCTGCGCAGATGCACCAGCACCTGATGTGCGCCGGACAGGAACTGTACCTGCAGGAAAGCCACCTCCCCCTCGAGCGTCAGGCTGCGTGCATAGCTGTCCCCCGTCACCCATTCCACACCGGGAATCGCCCGCTGCCGCAGATAGGCGAGCATGGCCGCCCAGTCGAAGGGCGGTCGGTACTGCAGGTGCAGAGTGACCTGGGTGGGCAGTCCGGCATCCCCACAGGGCACCGTCCTGCGCTTGCGCAGGGCCAAGGGAGTGCGGCCATACACCTCGGCAAACACCGCATTGAAACGGCGGATGCTGCCGAAACCGGCGGCGAAGCAGACGCTCGCCATGGGCAGCTCGGTCTCATCGATCAGTTTCTTTGCCAGCTGCAGGCGCTGTGTCGTGGCCACTGTCAGCACGGAGGCGCCCAGATGCGTCTGGAACAGGCGTGCCAGTTGTCGCTCTCCCACCCCGACGGCACGTGCCAGCGCCGGCATGCCGCCGTCGTCCAGCACGCCCTGGGCCAGCAGTTGCAGTGCCCGTGCCACGGTGTGAGAGGTTCCCAGCCAGGCAGGGGTGCCAGGCGCCGACTCCGGCCGGCAGCGCAGGCAGGGTCGGAAGCCCGCTTCGGCGGCGGCCGCGGCACTGGCGTAGAGACGGATGTTCTCGCGGCGGGGAATGCGCGCCGGGCAGACAGGACGGCAGTAGATGCCCGTGGTGAGCACTCCAATGAAGACCCGCCCGTCGAAATGCGGGTCCCGGGCCTGGCGCGCTTTCTCGAACTCCTCTGGATGCCACTGCACGTCGCTGCACTCGCTGCCGCTGGTTGATCTGAGGGGCACCATAGCACAGCGTCCGCAACCTGCACTGGCCGTTTTCGGACCTCCAACAAAAATGGGCGCTCCCCTGCGGCAGCGCCCATTGTCGTGTGCTGCCCGGCCTCTGCGGACCGGGCGGATGTGGACTCAGCGTCCCTGTGCCTCCAGGGCCACGTGCGCCTGGGAAATCACGTACTGGCGGATGGCTTCGGCGTCGGCGTCTTCCAGCGAGCTGTCGAAGGACACCATGCCGCCACTGGTCAACTCGCCGTCGATCACCACGGCCTCAAACGCCTCCAGGGTCTGGATGCGCGGGCTGTAGCGCAGATCGGGGAACGTGCCCACGCTGGCGCTGACGGCGGCGGGGCCGTGACAGACGCTGCACAGACGGGCATAAACCTGCTCGCCATGGGCCAGGGTCTCGCTGACGGCCGTGAGCGGAGGGGGATTCAGCTCGCCGGCTGCCGTGATCTCTGCCGGCAGTTCCGCAGGCAGCTGGGCGGTGCCCCCGATCTTGAACACCAGGATGCGGGAGTTGTTGTTGGAAGCCCGAGTGGTGGACCCGATCGCCCCGGCACCCACGGTGGGCAGCGAGCGACCGCCAGACAGGACTGCGACGTGCTGCACGCCATCCACCAGGAAGGTGATCGGCGCCGCCACGGTGACTGCCTGGGTCATGGCAGACCACAGACGCTCGCCGTTGTCGTCACGATAGGCCACGAACTCGCCCTCGGCATTGCCCTGGAAAACCAGACCACCGGCCGTGCTGAGCACCCCGGCGGCGTCTGTCGGGTCCAGATGCGGGACGCGCCACGCTTCGCGCTGGGCGATCGGGTCCCAGGCCAGCAGATACGACTGGCGAGTGGGGGCCTGGTCGCCGGCCGCGCTGATCAGGGCGGCACCGGCAGCGAAATCAGTGCCCGTGTTCCAGCCGCGCTCGGACGTGATGTACTCGGTCTCGGCGGTGTAGCCCATGATGTTCTCGCGGGCAGCCAGGTACACCAGGTTGGTGCGCTGGCTGAAGGACATCGGGTGCCAGTTGTGACCGCCCAGGGCACTGGGCTGCACGATCAGGGGCACGCCCGTCTCGTTGTAGCGCGCCTCGGGGATCTCCACCGGGCGGTCGGTTTCCAGGTCGATGTGCGAGGCCCAGCTCACCGGCACGAATTTCTCGGCCGTGATTAGCTGGCCGGTGGCGGCATCCAGCACGTAGAAGAAACCGTTCTTGGGCGCCTGCATCACCACGCGGCGCTCCGCGCCGTCGATGGTCACGTCGGCCACGATGATGTGCTGGGTGGCGGTGTAGTCCCAGGTCTCGCCCGGGGTGGTCTGGTAGTGCCAGCGATAGGTGCCGTCATCCGGGTTGATGGCCATGATGGAGGTCAGGAAAAGGTTGTCCCCGCCGCCGGGGCTGCGCAGGCTCTGGTTCCAGGGCGAGCCGTTGCCCACGCCGATGTAGAGCAGGTTCAGCTCGGGGTCATAGGCCATGGAATCCCAGACAGTGCCCCCGCCCCCGAGACGCCACCACTGACCGTTCCAGGTCTGGGCGGCCATTTCCAGTTCGGGCTGCTCGAAGCCGTCGGCCGGGTTGCCCGGCACGGTGAAATAGCGCCAGTTCTGCCGCCCGGTATTCGCGTCATAGGCCGTGATGTAGCCGCGCACGCCGTATTCGGCGCCGCCATTGCCGATGATGACCTGCCCCTTCACGATGCGTGGAGCGCCGGTGATGGTGTAGGGCTTGGTCTGATCAACGGTGACCACGCTCCAGAGCTCTTCGCCGGTGGCGGAATCCAAGGCAATCAAGCGGCCGTCGATGGTGCCGACGAACACCTTGCCCTCCCACACCGCAACGCCGCGATTGACCACGTCACAGCAGGCGTCCACGCCCTTGGCCGGGTCTACCTCCGGGTTGTAGGCCCACAGCTGCTGGCCGGTGCGCACGTCATAGGCCTTCACATGGCTCCAGGCGGTGCTCACGTACATGGCGCCATCGACCACGATGGGCGTGGCTTCCTGGCCCCGGCTGGTGTCAATGTCGGCATACCAGGCCAGACTGAGCTGATTCACGTTCTCGGTGTTGAGCTGGTCCAGCGGACTGAAGCGCTGTTCGCCGTAGTCACGGCCATTGCTCATCCAGTTGCCCGGCTCGCTGTCGGCGGCCACCAGGCGTGCCGTGTTGACGGCGGCGGAATAAGCCGCAGCAGACGGCGGCGCAACGGCGGGAGCGGTGGAGGCGGCAGGCGGGGTGGTTTCGGAGGCAGGACCGCAGGCCGCCACCAGCAGCGCGGCGGACACCAGCGCTGACAGTTTCACAATCGTCGACATAGTAGAAATACCCTTGTTGTTGTAATCGTGCAGAAGTCGTCCCTGAACCTTGCGTCTCCACCGCTCCTTCGCGCCGGCTCAGTATACACAGGCAGCACGGGCTTGGGCGACCGCCCGTCGGGCCTTTGTGGTAGCCCGGCGAAGGCCCTCTGGTGTATAGTGCCGGCCCTGTTTCCTTCCGCAATTCAAGAGCCTGTACGAGAGAGCCGCCATGACCGACAAGACCAGTGACAACAACACCCGCAAGCATTCCAGCCAGGTCGTCGACGGCGTCGAACACGCCCCCAGTCGCGCCATGCTGCGCGCGGTGGGTTTCGGTGACGAGGACTTCAAGCGCCCGCAGGTCGGCATCGCCTCCACCTGGAGCATGGTGACCCCCTGCAACATGCACATCAACACGCTGGCGGAAGAGGTCAACCGCGGTGTCGATGCGGCGCAGGGCAAGGGCATCATCTACGGCACCATCACCGTATCGGACGGCATTTCCATGGGCACCGAGGGCATGAAGTACTCGCTGGTCTCCCGTGAGGTGATCGCAGACTCCATCGAGGCCGTTTCCGGCTGCATGGGCCACGACGCCGTGATCGCCATTGGCGGCTGCGACAAGAACATGCCCGGCTGCATCATGGGCATGGCCCGGTTGAACCGTCCTTCCCTGTTCATCTACGGCGGCACCATCCAGCCCGGCAAGAACCACACCGACATCATTTCCGTGTTCGAGGCCGTGGGCGGTCACGCCAACGGCCGCGTGTCCGACATCGAGCTCAAGCAGATCGAGGAGACCGCCATTCCCGGCCCGGGCTCCTGCGGCGGCATGTACACCGCCAACACCATGGCCTCCGCCATCGAGGCCCTGGGCATGAGTCTGCCCAACAGCTCCGCGCAGGACGCGGTCTCGGCCGAGAAGGTGGATGACTGCCGCCGCGCCGGCGAAGCCATCATGGAACTGCTGCGCCGCGACATCAAACCGTCCGACATCATGACCCGCGCGGCCTTCGAGAACGCCATCAAGGTGGTCATCGCCCTGGGCGGTTCCACCAATGCCGTGCTGCACCTGCTGGCCATCGCCCACACGGTTGGCGTGCCGCTGGCACTGGACGATTTCACCCGCCTGGGCAAGGACACCCCGCTGCTGGCCGACCTGCGCCCGAGCGGCCGCTTCCTGATGTCCGAGCTGATCAAGATCGGTGGCATCCAGCCCCTGATGAAGATGATGCTGGACCGCGGCATGCTCGACGGCAGCTGCCTGACCGTGACCGGCAAGACCCTGGCCGAGAACCTCAGGGACGTCAAACCCTATCCGGCAGGCCAGGAGATCATCCAGGCCTTCGACAAGCCCATCAAGAAGGACAGTCACCTGGTGATCCTGCGCGGCAACCTCGCGCCCCAGGGTGCCGTGGCCAAGCTCACCGGCAAGGAAGGCCTGGCCTTCACCGGCACGGCCCGCGTGTTCAATTCGGAAGAGGAAACCCTGCGCGGCATTCTCGACGGCACTGTGGTGAAGGGCGATGTCCTGGTGATCCGCTACGAAGGGCCCAAGGGCGCGCCCGGCATGCGCGAGATGCTGAGCCCGACCTCCGCCATCATGGGCAAGGGCCTGGGCAAGGACGTGGCGCTGATCACTGACGGTCGCTTCTCCGGCGGCAGTCACGGTTTCGTGGTCGGTCACATCACGCCGGAAGCCATCGAGGGCGGCCCCATCGCCATCGTGCAGGACGGGGACACCATCACCATCGATGCCCAGACCCACGAGGTGAAGCTGCACCTGAGCGACGCCGAGATCGCCGCGCGCCTGGCCGCCTGGAAGAAGCCGGCACCGCGCTACACCCGCGGGCTGCTGGCGAAATATGCGAAGACTGTCTCCTCCGCCTCCGAAGGCGCGGTGACAGACAAGTATCTTTGAGGGACAAAAGAAAGACAGAACCGTCACACGGCAAGAGTAGAGTCGGCCCATGCTGCACACTTATCACCTGACACACGAGCACTGCCTGCACGCCGGACCGGAGGAGAATTCCCCCGAGTCCATCGCCACGGCCCTGTGGCTGGACCTCGTCGACCCGAGCGACGAGGAACGCACGCTCGTGGAGGTGCTGCACCGCCAGACCCTGCCCGACACCGAAGACGTGGGCGAGATCGAGGCCAGCGCCCGCTCCTACCGTGACGAAGCCGGCGGGCTGCGCGTGCACTCGATGTTCCTGCACCATGTGGAGGATCGCCCGCGCAACACCACCGTGGCCTTCACCCTCACCGGCAATCAGCTGATCACTCTGCGCGAGCGGGAGATTCCGGCATTTCGTCTGCTGCGCATGCGCGCCAAGCGGCAGAAGGGTCTGGTGCTGGACGGTGTCGGCATCCTGCTGGCGTTGTTCGAGATCAAGATCGACGACCTGGCCGACACGCTGGAAGAGGTCTACAAGGGGCTGGAACACACCAGCAATCTGGTGCTGGAAGAGAACGACAGCCCCATCGAATCTGCCATTGACGAGCTGGCCCAGCACGAGGACACCAATGGCAAGGTGCGTCTGTGCCTCATGGACACCCAGCGCGCGCTGACCTTCCTGCTGCGCCACGGCAAGCTGCAGCCTGATCACGCGGAACATGCACGGGAATTGCTGCGCGACATCGAATCGCTGCTGCCCCACAACAGCTTCGTGTTCGACAAGGTGAACTTCCTGATGGATGCGGCCCAGGGCTTCATCAACATCGAGCAGAACCAGATCATCAAGACCTTCTCGATCGCTGCCGTGGTGTTCCTGCCGCCCACCCTGGTCGCCAGTGCCTACGGCATGAACTTCGAGTTCATGCCGGAACTGGACTGGGTGCTGGGCTATCCCTGGGCCATCGGCCTGATGATCCTCTCGGGCATCGCGCCCTATTGGTACTTCAAGCGCAAGGGCTGGATGTAAGCTGACTTCATAGCTTGAGGGCCGCGAACTCGATGCGGGCCGCCGCGCCATAGAGCACGGAGGGCGCCGTTTCCAGCCGCTCCGGCGCATGCAGACCAGGCCATACCGGCAACAGCATCGCGATCTGTGCCTCGATGGCCGCCACGGCATCGGCGTTCTGCGTCAGCGCGGCCAGTTTCGGCAGCCATTCATTGGCTGTGCGCACGAAACCCAGCGCGTCCTGGTACTCGTGTTCGTTTTCCAGAACCCCGCCCTCGCCCACGGCGATATCGAACTCCGCCGCTGCCGTGCGCACCAGATCGACAATCACGGCCGCCACGGTAGCGGCGTCGACATCCTTCACCGCCGCCTCTGCCAGAGCAATGGCCTCGAGCAAGTCCGCGTACGCCGTCTCCACCGCCGCGGCCCCCTGCTGCTGCTCCACTGCCACGGCGAGCGCCTCCAGCTGTGCGGCAAATCCCTTGGCGCCGCGCGCCTCGATTGCCGGTTCCAGCGAGGTATACAGCTCATCCGCCGGGTGCTTCATATGCGTCGCGGACGCGTCCAGCGCGTTCTCGCGGTAAAGATTCACGCCCACGTTCAGATGCCCGCGGATAAAGGAAAGCTGGGCGAGGTAGGCAGCATCGCTGTCGATGGCCTCGGCGGTCGTGGCGCCCTCGCCACCCTCACCCCCTTCCTCCTCCATTGCGGTCATGTCATGGTCCATGCCGCCCTGCCGGGTGCCGGCATAGAACGCGGTGCTGGTGGCGAGCATGATGCCGACCCCGAGCCAAATGCGCTGCTTGATTTCCATGTTGCCTCCAGAGGACTGAATCTCAGGTTTGAATTCGGGCAGGACGCCCTCTAAACTGGGGAGCATCCTACACCCAACAAGAATCATTCTCAATTAGGCGCATTCATGTTGCTTCAAATCGCCCAGCCGCTCCCGCCAGCCCTGCTCGCCGAATGCCAGACCCTGGCGGCGGAGGATCAGCTCTTCGGTCCCGGCAAGGCGACAGCCGGCTGGCATGCCCGCGAACGCAAGCACAATCTGCAAGCACGCAGTGAGCCTGCAGTGCAGTCGCTGCTGGCGCGGGTCGCCGAGGCGCTCACCGCTCACCCCCTGATCCGCTCAGCGGCGCGGCCGCGCAACATCGTCAGGCTGCTGCTCAGCCGCTATGACACCGGCATGTCCTATGGCACGCACGTGGATGATGCCCGGATGGACGGCCAGCGCACGGACCTGTCCTTCACCGTGTTCCTGAGCGGTCCGGACGACTACGACGGCGGCCGGCTGGTGATCGACGAACCGGCGGGCGAGCGGGCTTTCGCCATGCAGGCCGGAGACATGCTGCTCTACCCGTCCACCAGCCTGCATCGCGTGGAGCCGGTCACGCGGGGTCGACGCCTGGTGCTCGTCGGCTGGTTCCGCAGCCATGTGCGCAGCGCCGAGGCCCGAGAGATCCTGTTCGACCTGGATCGGGTGATCGCCGCCCTGCGCGCCAGCGGGAACGCGGGCGAGAATCTGGACTTGCTGCTGAAGACGCGCAGCAATCTGCTGCGGCTCTGGGCCGAGGACTGAGCGCGAGAAGATTTGCCGACCATTGCTGGTCATTGCCTGAACGTTGATGTCATCCACCCTGCATGTCACTGGAGGTTCTGAATGTCCCACGGCAACCGTTTTCTGACGCGTCGCGATGCCTTGAAGCTCGGCCTGGCTGCCGGTGCCGGCCTCGCCCTGCAGCCGCAGTCCCTGCTCGCCCAGGCGGCGGCCGGTGAGCTGCTGAGCAAGCCGATTCCCTCATCCGGTGAGCGCATCCCGCTGATAGGCATCGGCACGGCACGCCGTTATGACATCGCCAGCACCGAGGCGGAACTGGCTCCCCTGCGCGAAGTGCTGCGCGCCTTCCCCACCATGGGCGGCAAGCTGATCGACACCGCGCCGTCCTACGGCAGCGCCGAGACCGTGGTCGGCAATCTGCTGGAAGAACTGGGCATTCGCGATCAGATCTTCCTGGCCACCAAGGTGGGCGCCGGTCGCCAGGGTCGCGAGGCAGGCATTGCCGAGATGGAAGGTTCGCTGCAACGACTGAAGACAGACCACTTCGACTTGCTGGAGATCCACAATCTGGCCGGCACTGCCGACATGCTGCCCGTGCTGCGCGAGTGGAAGCAGGCCGGCCGCATCCGCTACTACGGCATCACCACCACGTCCAAGGAGCAGTACGAGGCGCTTGCCGGCTTCATGCGCAGCGAGCCGCTGGATTTCATCCAGGTGGATTACGCCATCGACAATCGCTCGGCCGAAGACCTGCTGCTGCCCCTGGCGCAGGAGCGTGGCATCGCCGTGCTCACAGCCCTGCCCTTCGGCCGCGGCCGGGTGTTCGACGCCTTCGGCGACACCCCGGTGCCGGACTGGGCCGCAGAGCTGGGCATCGAGACCTGGGCCCAGTTCGCACTGAAGTTCAATGTCTCGCATCCGGCCATCACTGCCGCCATTCCCGGCACGGCGCGACCGGAGTACCTTGTCGACAACTTCAACGCCTCGCGCGGGGTGCTGCCGGACGCTGCCACGCGCGAACGCATGGCCGCCCTCGTCGCCAACGCCTGATCTGCAAAGGGATATCTCATGCAAGCTGCCATCACGCGCCTGGTCACCCGCTCGGTCGATCTGCGGGAGGGCGAAGGCGCGGCCCTGGGCTGGTCCTTCGCCTATTACTTCCTGTTGCTGTGTTCCTACTACATCCTGCGTCCGATACGGGACGAGATGGGCATCGCCGGCGGCGTGGACAATCTGGCCTGGCTGTTCACCGGCACCCTGGTGGGCATGATGCTGATCCACCCGGTGTTCACGACACTGGTGAAGTCGCTGCCGCGCAAGCGCTTCGTGCCGCTGACCTATCGCTTCTTCATTGCCAACCTGGTGGTGTTCTTCGCCCTGTTCCACCTGGTGCCCCAGGACAGTGTGTGGATCGGCCGCATCTTCTTCATCTGGGTGAGCATCTACAATCTGTTCGTGATCTCGGTGTTCTGGTCCTTCATGACGGATATCTACCGCTCCGCGCAGAGCAAGCGGCTGTTCGGCGTGCTGGCGGTGGGCGGCACCATCGGCGCGATGACCGGGTCGGGCATCACCTCGGCCCTGGTGCAGGCGCTTGGCCCGGTGAATCTGCTGCTGATCTCGGCCCTGATGCTGGAAGCGGCGGCTCGGGTCTCCGGCGCCCTGGAGCGAGCCGAGCAGGGGCTGGCCATCGCCGCCCTGCAGGACGAAGGGCAGGACAGAGACAGCACCCATGGCGACGCCCCGGCTGCGGCAGACACTGTCGCCAGGCAGGCCAGCGTGGTGCAGGAAGTGGCCGACAAGCAGCAGGAGGTGATCGGCGGCGGCGTGCTGGATGGCGTGCGCGATGTGCTGCGCTCGCCCTATCTGCTGGGCATCGCCCTGCTGATGCTGCTGTTCACCATCACCTCGACGTATCTGTACTTCATGCAGCTGGATGTCGTGGCCGGGGCGTCGGAAGACTCGCGCGTGCGCACCCAGTTGCTGGCCAACATCGACTTGATCGTCAACATCATCACACTGATCACCCAGCTCTTCCTCACCGGTCGCCTGCTGCGCTGGCTGGGCGTGGGCATGAGTCTGGCGTTCCTGCCGCTGCTGAGCCTGATCGGCTTCGGCCTGGTGGGCGTGGCGCCCGCGCTGGTGGTGGTCCTGGTGTTCCAGATCCTGCGCCGTGCCGGCAACTTCGCCATCCAGCGACCGGCGCGCGAGGTGCTCTACACCGTGCTGCCGCGCACCGAGAAGTACAAGGCCAAGAACTTCAACGACACCTTTGTCTACCGGGTGGGAGATCAGGTCGGCGCCTGGTCCTACACGCTGATGGGCAGTCTGGGGCTTGGCGTGTCGAGCCTCGCACTGACGATGGTGCCGGTGTCGGCCGTCTGGCTGCTGCTGGCGCTGTGGCTGGGTGTCCGTTACCGCCGCTACAATGCCGACAGTTGAAACGAAGAGTCCACCCGGCCAGGAGCAGACCATGCTGATATTCCATTACGCACCGCGCACCTGCGCCCTGGCTGCTCATCTGGCGCTGGAGCACGCAGGTGCCGACTATCAGGCTGTGGCCGTGGATCTGGCGGGCAATGCCCAGCGCTCGCCACAGTTCCTGGCGCTCAACCCCAAGGGGCGGGTGCCCGCACTGCAGACCGAACGGGGCACGCTTACCGAGATCCCCGCCCTGCTGCTGTACATCGCCCAGCGCTACCCGGCTGCAGCACTTGCTCCGCTGGATGACCCCTTCGCGCTGGCACAGCTGCAGGCCTTCAACAGTTATCTGTGTTCCACCGTGCATGTGGCCCACGCCCATCGCGTGCGTGGCGCCCGCTGGGCCGATGACCCGGCCGCCATCGAGGCGATGAAGCGCAAGGTGCCGCAGAACATGCTGGACTGCATGCGCCTCATCGAGAACAGCATGCTGGTGGGACCGTGGGTGATGGGCGAGCAGTACAGCGTGGCGGACATGTATCTGTACACCATCAGTGGCTGGCTGGCGGGAGACGGCGTCGACATTGCGCAGCTGCCGACCATTGCGGCACATCGCGCCCGCATGGCTGCCGACCCGGTGGTACAGCGGATAGAATCACTCTACGTCTGAGCACAGATGCTGAAAAAACGAACCGGACAGTGCGTCATGCGCCTGTCCGGTTGCAAGGGTCGAACTACCTCGGAGTCTGGTGCAGGGGTGGCTCAGGCGGCGATGCGTGCCGGGTGACGGGCCGCAATGGACACATCCCCCCAGAGGAATTGCAGGCCTTCGTCCTCGGTCTGCAGTTCATCGTTGAATTGGTCGATCGAGTGGAGCAGGTCCAACGCTCTGGCCGGCTTGCCATCCCTGACGGCTGGATCGGAGGAACTGCCCGCCGCGAGGGAGAACGCGGTGGGAAAGCTCCTGAAATCGTTCGGTACTGCTGACATGATCCGATACTCCTGTGGCTCTCTCGATCGTGAGGCCTACTCTGCACGGCAATTGTGGCAGACCGATGAAAGCAATAGGGCAGATTCTGATTTTTGCTGCGCCGGGTCGGCTTCCTCGTCTGCGGCGATTGCAGTAGCATGCGCGAGACCCTTCCTTTCCCGTCCCAGACCAGGATCAACACCATGAACAACAAGAAGAATCGCTTGCACGCCGGGATCGCCTGCCTCGTGGGCAGCGGCATGCTGATGGCCGTGTTCGGCTTCGTGAACGCTCAAGGCGAGCCGCCGGAAGTCATCGAGACCAGTTCCCACGTCTTCACGCGCATGGCCGAAGGTGTCTACCAGGTCACGGGCACCGGCGAGGTGTACCTGATGAGCAACGCGCTGATGCTGGTGGGCAGCGAGGACGTGCTGCTGGTGGATTCCCATGTCACGCCCAACGCGGCCAATGCCCTGCTGCGCTCCGTTCAGGCGGTCACCGACAAGCCAGTGCGCTACCTCGTGAACAGTCACTACCACTTCGATCACGCTCACGGCAATCAGGTGTTTCCCGAGCAGGTCGAGATCATCGGCCACAGCTACACCCGCATCAAGCTCAATGGCGAGATGGGCAGTCATGTGCTGACGGAAAGCACGCACGTGAGCTTCACCGAAGGCGTTCCGGCGCTGGTGGAGAGTCTGCGCCGACAGCTGTCCGACACAGTCGACCCGGAACGCCGCGCCGCGCTGCAGCGACAGCTCAATGCCCAGGAAGCACACATGATCTCGCTGCAGGAAATCATTCCAACGCCGCCGAACATCACGCTGGAAGAAAAGATGACCCTGTTCCAGGAAATGGGCGAAGGGCTGCAGGACCGTGAGATCCAGTTGCTGCATCTGGGGCGCGCGCACACGGCGGGCGATGTGGTGGTCTATCTGCCGCAGGAGCGCATGGCCTTCACCGGCGACATGATGCTGCCCTCGCTGTCCTACATGGGCGACAGTTTCCCGCTGGAGTGGGTGGACACGCTGGAGGCGCTCAAGGGGCTGGAGGTCGATGTGATCCTGCCGGGCCACGGCTCGCCCTTCCAGGACAAGCAGGTCATCAGCAACTTCCAGGCCTATCTGAGCGATCTGTGGACCAAGACAGCGGCGCTCAAGGCCAGCGGGCTGACGGCCGAGGAGGCAGCGGCCCAGGTTGACATGACCAATCATTCAGGAAACTACGCGCAGATCCGCGCGCCGGGGGCTGATGTACGCGGCATCCGGCGCATCTACGAACTGCTGGATCAGTGAATGAAAAAAGGCGATGGGGCAGCGTGCCGCATCGCCTTTTCAGCTGCCCGCAAGCGCGGGACGTCTGCTGTTACGCTTCGGCCTGTATCTCCAGCGCGATCCTCTGCACTTCATCAAGCACACGCAACAGGTTGCCGCCCCACAGCAGCGCGATCTGCTCCTCGGTGTAGCCTCGGCGCACCAGCTCCAGCGTCACGTTGAAGGTTTCTGACGCATCATTCCATCCGGAAATACCACCACCGCCATCGAAGTCGGAGCTCAGGCCGACGTGCTCGATGCCTATCAACTCGACCATGTAATCCACGTGATCGATGAAATCGGCGACGTCTACCGGCGGTGCCACGGCGTCGACTTCCGCCGCCTTGCGTGGCGCCACGCGGGCCTCGATTTCCTGCATGCGTGCGTCGTAGGCGGCTCGCTCCTCGCCCGCCAGCGCCCGTACTTCGGCAGGCGGCAGGATCGTGTACCCAAGGTCGGCCGCGATGCTCGCACGCAGCGCATTGAGTGCGGCCAGATAGGCACTGTGCTTGGCGCTGTTCAGGTAGGACGCAAACGCCGTGGCCTGCACCACGCCGCCGTTGTCGCGAATCGCCAGCAGCTCCTCGTCATCGAGATTGCGGCTGACATTGTTCAGGGCACGGGCCGAGGAATGCGAAGCGATCACGGGCGCGCGCGACAGCGCGATGGTCTGCATGTTGGCGGCCTTGGAGGGATGGGAGAGATCCACCATCACGCCCCACTTGTTCAGCTCGGCCACCGCCTGGCGCCCCAGCTCACTCAGGCCATTGTGCAGCCACACGCCATCGGCTTCCCCCGTGTTGGAGTCGGCAAACTGACTGTGGCCGTTATGCGCCAGCGAGACGTAGCGCCCGCCCAGTTCCTGATAGCGCTTGATGTTGGCGATGTCGAGGCCCATCGGGTAGGCGTTCTCGACGCCGATCATGGCGATCTTCTTGCCCTCGGCGTCGATGCGGCGCACGTCCTCCGAGGTATAGGCCATCTCGATCGTGTCCGGGGCGAACTGCTCGGCCAGACGGTGAATCGCGCTGAACTTGTCCAGCGCATTGGCCTCGGCCGCCGCATAGCCTTCCGTGGTCAAGAGCCCCTGCCCCGTGTAGACGATGAACCAGGCCACATCAAGACCGCCCTGAATCATCTTGGGCAGATTCACCTGGGTGTCGAGGTCAGCCGTGTAATTGTTGGTTTCAGTGAAGTTCGCTGTATTGATGTCGGCATGCGTGTCGAGCGTGATCACGCGCTCGTGGATGCCGCGCGCCCGGGCGATCAAGGCCTCTTCGGATTCGGTGGCGACCGGCGCGGTAGACTCGACGACCGGCTGCGCCGGTGCCGGGGTGACTGTCTGCTCGGCCGGGCTGCAGGCGGCGAGCCCGAGCATGGCCAGAAAAAGGGCTTTGTGTACAGGTGTCATGGCTGGGATTCCAGTGCGATTGGCGGGAGTGGCTGTCAGGCATGCTAGCAGCGCCCCCTGGGTTTTGAAAGGAGCATTCCGGGGAGCATCTGCAATAGCAATGCCAGTTGCCTACTGCGGTTCTCAGCGCGGCGTGCAGCGATCATCAACGCAGGAGGAGGGACGACCGAACCAGCCGGATATGCGATGCCGGTGTCGCGCGAAGAACAGATAGACCCGATCGGCCACAGGGCGGACCAGCGGCCAGCGCAGAAAGCTCACCCAGCGCCCGCGCCCGACCAGGCGCCATGCCAGCACCGTGACATCCAGACCATACAGCAGTCGACCATCGGAAAGCTCGCCATGCAGGATGCGATCAGCCTGAACCGGGTCGATATGCGGAAATCGTTCGGTGAAATCTGCGGCGTTGATGTCCTGCAGGTCCAGTCGCTGCGCGTGGTCGATTCGTTGCAGATGCTGCATTTCGCGCAGACACAGCGGGCAGAGACCGTCGTAGTAGATGCGCAGAGTGACAGATTCTGGTGCGTGCATGAGTCTCGGCTTCCGCTTCTGGTGCAAGGGTCGCAGGCTGTTACGATGGCCCAGGCAACGCGGATCTGCCCAACCGGCCCCGCATGCGCGAGGCCACGCGTGACTCAGGTGGGATTGTGCAGGCGCCACTCGTCGAGGAAGTAGCCGGCGCACTCCTGGGCGATGCGCTCCTCGCTGAACTCGCGCTGGGACACGACGGCGACATTGCCGCGCTCCCACAACAGTCGATTCAAGTCGATGGAGTCGATCTCCCAGAACTGCAACGTGGCGACATAGGCGACATCGCGGCCGGATCGCGTGGCCTGCACCTTGCAAATCAGGTACTCACGCACGGCAGGGCGCAGACGCAGGCCGGCTTCCTGCAGTGCCTCCTCGAAGATGGCCTGGGTATTCATGCGAAACTGCGTGCGCTCGCCAGACATTTCCGACCACTGACTGACATCGACGTAGACATCGAAATCCCGGATGCCGGTGAGCGATATGCCATTGCCACGCGGGAATACCTGCGCGGAGGCATTGGAGACGAAGACGACAGCCAAGAACAGACTGGTCAGGCGAAGAAACAGACGAGTGAGAGACATGGTGTGAACAGACCCTTTAAGCATGGTTCGAGATTCGCGTGGCACATTCGCGTGGCACAACACAACAGGCGCCGGATTCTGCGCCGATTCGTCGCGGATTGCACCTGTGCTGCGGCCAGCTGCAACCAGCGGACGCTGTCGCCACTGCAGTTGCTCCCTTTCGTGCTCACAGGGGTCCACGTCGCACACACCCTGCAAGGCAAAAAAAAAGGCCTGCGCTGGCAGACCTTTTTTCTTCTCGGAGTATGGCGCGCCCGGCATGATTCGAACATGCGACCCCTTAGTTCGTAGCCAAGTACTCTATCCAGCTGAGCTACGGGCGCTTTGAGAGGTGCGTATTTAACTCGAAAAAAGCCGTTTTGCAAAGCGCTTTTTTTGGGCTGCTGCATTCCCGGTTTCTGCTATCGCGAGGACGCGTGCTAAGATCGCCGCACATTCCGTGCGCCTGAGCCAGGCGTACGCGCCCCAGTCCTGATCCTGGTCATGGAAGTTCGAGTCATGAAGAAAGTCGCCCCAATGCTCGCCCTGCTCTGTCTGGGCGCAGGTCTCACTCTTGCGTCCGCGCAGGCGGATTTCGACACCGGTCTGGCTGCCTATGAAGCCCAGGATTACGCGAAGGCCCTGCAGGAATTCCGGCCCGAGGCCGAGGGCGGCGATATCCGCTCCCAGTTCTACATGGGCACGCTCTACGACAATGGTCTGGGCGTGGCACAGGACTATGTCGAGGCCTATCGCTGGTATGAAATGGCGGCCAACCAGGGTGACGCCGCTGCGCAGTACGCCGTCGCCACCATGAATTTCTACGGCCAGGGCAAGGCCGAGGACTACGGCCTGGCGATCCAGTGGTATGGCAGAGCCGCGGCCCAGGGGCATCGTGATTCGCAGTACAACCTCGGCATCATGCACGGCAATGGCTACGGCACACCGCCCGATGCCAACGAAGCCCACAAGTGGTTCCTGGCCGCTGCCGAAGGGGGCAAGGCCGATGCCCAGTACAACCTCGGCATCATGTATCAGGACGGTGTCGGCGTGATGCCCGACCCGGCCCAGGCCTTTCGCTGGTTCGTGCGCGCGGGTGAGCAGGGCATTGCCGCTGCCCAGGCGCGTGTGGGCATCGCCTATGCCTCGGGTCAAGGTACCGAACGCGACTACGTGAAGGCCCGGGAATGGTTCCTGCTCGCCGCCGAGCGCGGCGATGTGCCCGCCCAGTCCTTTCTTGGCCGGCTGTATCTGAATGGTCTGGGCATGGACGAGCAGGATCTGGTCAATGCCTACAAGTGGTTCAGGATCGCCAACAGCAATGGCGACCAGGAAGCCACCAATGTGATCGCCACCCTGCGTGGCTACATGAAGGCCGAGGACATCACCACGGCCGAGCAGGCCGCGATCCAGTGGGTCTCGCAGCAGCGCGCGAGTCGACGACAATGAACCGACTGCACGCCCTGGTCCTGAGCACCTGTCTGCTGCTTGTCAGCGCGGCCGGCTTCGCGCAGCAGGCTGTCGGCCCGGACCTGGGGTCATTGCAGGCCGCCGCCGCAGCGGGCGACAGCGACGCTCAGTTCGAACTGGGCAATCGCTTTCTCTATGGCACCGGCGTGGTGGCCGATGAACTGGAAGCCGCACGCTGGTTCCGCCTCGCCGCCGAGCAGAACAACAACAACGCGCAATACAATCTCGCCGTGATGTACATGCAGGGCACCGGCGTGCTGGCCGATCTGAACGAGGCCCTGCGCTGGTTCCAGCGCGCCGCCGATCTGGGCGATGCGCCTGCACAGTTCACCCTGGGGACGTTGTTCGCCAACGGTCGCGTTGTGCCACAGGACCCGGTGCAGGCGCACAAGTGGTTCACGCTGGCGGCCTCCGGCGGTCACCGGGCGGCAGCGGCCAATCTGGTCCTGTATCAGGAAATGATGTCCGACGCCGATATCGTCGAAGCCCAGCGGCTCGCCAACGAGTGGATCGAGAACTTCAACGCCAGCCTCGGGCGCGGCATTCCCACCGACAACGAAACCTTTGCCAACCCCGGAGCGCAGTGATGCGCCCGGGCACTCGCCTGTTGCTGTGTGCCGCCCTGCTCTGCCCCGCCGTGCACGCGGACTACGAGGACGGCGTGGCGGCTGCACAGGCCGGTGACTACGCCACCGCCCTGCGGGAATTCACCGCTGCCGCCGAGGCCGGACTCGATCTCGCCCAGTACAATCTCGCGATTCTCTACTTCACCGGCCAGGGAGTGCCCCAGGACCATGCCCAGGCCCTGCGCTGGACGCAGGCAGCGGCGGAACAGGGCCATGTGAACGCGCAATTCAATCTGGGTGTGCTGCACTACACCGGCAGTGGCACTCCCGTCGACCTGCAGCAGGCCTTTCACTGGTACGAACGGGCCGCCGAGGCGCAGCATGCGGGCGCCCAGTTCAACCTGGCGACGATGTACGAGAACGGGGAAGGCGTGGCGCAGGATCTGGTCCGCGCCCATTTCTGGGCCAGTGCGGCGCAGTACAACGAATTCGCCGATGCACCGGCACTGCTGGAGCGACTGAGCGCGGCGATGAGCCCGGAGCAGCTGGCCGCCGCGCGGCAGGCCTTCGCGCAATGGCTGCTGGCGCTCTAGGAAGACGTGTGAGGGAGCCTGTTCAGTGGCTTGCGGCCAGCGCCTTGATGCGTTGCACCATGGCCTGCAGACCATTGCCCCGCGTGGCGCTCAGATGCTTGAGCAGATTGAGACTGTCGAAATAGGCGGTGATGTCGAAGGCCTGGATCTGCTGCGGCGTGCGGGCGTTGTAGGCCGCCAGCACCACGCCGAGCAGACCGCGCACGATGAAGGCATCGCTGTCGGCCTCGAAATAGAGCTTGCCGCCCTCCTCCCGATGCGTCAGCCAGACCTGACTCTGACAGCCCCGCACCAGGTTCTCCTCGGTGCGGTTCTCGGGCGGCAGTGCAGGCAGTTCCTTGCCCAGATCGATGATGTACTTGTAGCGATCTTCCCAGCTGTCGAAGAAGGACAGCGCCTCGACGATGTCCTCGGGGGTGATCTGCGTGCCAAAGCGATTGGACGTCATGGTGTGCGGCGCGCGGGGCGCTCCTTCAAGGTCAATAGAACATGCCGGTTTCGAGCTGGGCTTCCTCGCTCATCATGTCCCGGCTCCAGGGCGGATCGAACACCAGTTCGACCTGCACATGTTTCACATTGGGCACCAGACGCACCCGGTATTCGACATCGCCCACCAGCACCGGCCCCATGCCGCAGCTGGGCGCGGTGAGCGTCATGGCGATATCCACGCGCTTGCTCCGCTGATCGACACTCACCTTGTAGATCAGGCCCAGATTGACCAGATCGACCGGGATCTCCGGGTCGTAGACCGTGCCGAGCGCCTGCCAGACCTGGGCTTCGTCGATCAGCTCACTGGTCGGTGCCGGGAAGCTCAGTGGCTCGGCGGCCAGCCCCAGCGCGCCGGCATCGGTGCCGTCGACGCGCACCATCTGCCCGTTGTACACCACCGTGTAATTGCCCCCCAGCGCCTGAGTGATGGCCACGAAGGTGTTCTTCGGGATCGTCAGCGGCGTGCCATCGGGTACGCGGCGCGCAGGACAGTCCTCCTGCGCCAGCACCATGCGTCTTTCCATGTCAGTTCACATTGAAGCTTTCGCCGCAACCACAGTGGTCCTTGGCGTTGGGGTTGATGAAACGCAGCTGGCGATTGACGCCCTCGGTGACCAGATCGATGCGCGTGCCGCGCACGATGGCCAGGCTGTCGCGGTCGACCAGCAGTTCGACGCCCTCGTCCAGCGGCACGTGCAGATCATCGGGGCCCGCCTGAGGCACCAGATCCATCACGTACATGTAGCCGGTGCAGCCGCTCTTCTTGACGCTCAGACGCACCGCGCTGGCAGGCGTGGCGCGCTGCAGCTGCGCGCGAAAATGGGACACTGCGGCGGGAGTGACGTCCACCAGCGTGTCGCTCGGGGCTTGGGTCGGATCGAAAGTCTGTACGCTCATTGCGGCATCCTCACGCGTGTCACGGCGATCACTGGAGAAACTGTCGCGCCTTTTCCAGGGCGGCGAACAGTCGATCCACGTCTTCGAAAGTGTTGTAGAAACAGAAACTCGCACGCACCGTGCCCGGTATCCCGAATTGCGCCATGATCGGCTGAGCACAGTGATTGCCGGTGCGCACGGCAATGCCCTGCTGATCCAGCAGCGTGCCCAGATCGGCCGGGTGCACGCCCGCGAGATTGAAACTCAGCACGCTGGCCTTGTGCGCCGCCGTGCCTACCAGCACCAGACCGGGCACACGTTCGGCCAGTGCCACGGCGCGCTCAAGCAGGGCCTGTTCATGGCGCGCGGCTCCGGCACGGTCGAGCCCTTGCAGATAGTCCACAGCAGCGCCCAGACCGATCGCACCGGCGATATCCGGTGTGCCTGCCTCGAACTTGTAGGGCAGCTGATTGTACGTGGTGCCGGCGAAGCTGACGGACTCGATCATCTCGCCGCCGCCCTGATATGGCGGCATGGCCTCGAGCAGTTCACGGCGCCCGTAAAGCACGCCGATGCCTGTGGGGCCGAACAGCTTGTGGGCCGAGAACGCGTAGAAATCGCAGCCCAGCGCCTGCACATCGACACTCCAGTGCGCCACCGCCTGAGCGCCATCCACCAGCACCAGAGCGCCTGCGGCATGGGCCAGTGACACGATGCGCTCCACCGGATTGATGCTGCCCAGGGCATTCGACACGTGGCCCACGGCCACCATGCGCACACGCGCATCGAGCATGGCCGCGAAGGCGGTCATGTCCAGCGTGCCGCTGCCATCCACGGGAATCGGCTCCACCGTGGCACCGCACTCGGCCGCGACCATCTGCCAGGGCACGATATTGGAATGGTGCTCCATGGCGGAAACGAGAATGCGGTCGCCAGGCCGCAGGGTGCTGCGCCCCCAGCTGGCCGCCACCAGATTGATCGACTCGGTGGTGCCGCGCGTCCAGAGAATCTGCCGGGAATCCTCGACATTGAGCAGTCGGGCCACCTTGCGGCGGGCGTCCTCGAAGGCGGCCGTGGCGCGGTCCGCCAGCGTGTGCGCGCCACGATGCACATTGCTGTTGTCGCGGCGGTAATAATCCACCAGGGCCTGAATGACGCACTCGGGTTTCTGCGTCGTCGCCGCGTTGTCCAGATACACCAGCGGATGCCCGTTCACCTGCTGCTGCAGGATCGGAAAATCGGCGCGCACACGCTCGACGTTGAACGCGGCGGGCTGCTCTGCCGGGCGGACGTGATACACGGGCGCATCCTCGCTCATGGGGCCGTCACCGTCACGGGCAGCGACTCGGCGAACAGCCGCTGCAGATGCGCGTGCAGATGCTCCCGCACCGCGGGCTGCTCGATGCCCTGCAGCAGTTCGTTGATGAAGCCGAAGCTGAGCATGCTGCGCGCCTGGGTCTCGGAGAGTCCGCGGCTGCGCAGGTAGAACTGCGCCGTGGTGTCCAGCTGGCTGACGGTGGCGCCGTGGGCGCACTTGACGTCGTCGGCGTAGATTTCCAGCTCCGGCTTGGTGTCGATCTCGGCACGGTCGGAGGTCAGCAGCGTGCGATTGTTCAGTTCCGCCAGGGTCTTCTGCGCCTGCGGATGAATGTGGATGCGGCCATTGAACACCGCTCGCGCCTCGTCGGCCACGATGCCACGGAAAGTCTCTCTGGTGGTGCAGTGCGGCGCCTTGTGCTCCACATTGGTGTGATAGTCCAGCAGCTGCTGATTGCGTGGCAGGTAGATGCCATCCAGCACGGCGCTGGCGCCTGCCGCCTGATGATTGATCTGGTAGTCGATGCGCTTGAGCACACTGCCTTCGGCCAGGGTGAAGCCGCGGTAATGCGCGTCACGCCACAGATCCACGTGCACGCCACCGACATGCAGCAGCTGCTCCTGTTCCAGGTTGACGCGGTAATGGCGCAGCTGCGCACCGGCGCCACAGTGGATCTCGGTGAGGCTGTTCACGAAACTGTTCTGGACCTGCGAGTCGGAAACAAACTGCTCGATCAGCTCCAGCTGCGCATGGCTTTCCATCACCACCAGCACGCGCGGGCTCACCACCACAGGCTCGGCCTGCGGCACCGCCACGTGGACGATATGCACTGGCTTGTCCAAGGCCTGATCCTTCGCGACATGCACCAGAACGCCGTCGGCCACCAGGGCATTGCTGAGCGAGGCGAACAGATGCCGCGTGGTGGTGGCCACGTGTCCCAGATGACGGGCAATCAGCGCCTGCTGCTGGGCATCGGCGGCACTGAAGCGCACCACGGCGGCATGCGCCGGGCTGGAGGCAGCGGCATCGAAGACACCGTTCACGAACACCAGGCGGATGGCATCGACCTGCAACGGCAAATCCCGCGGCCAGACTGGCAGGGTGCCGCAGGCTTGCTGGAATTGACGCTTGCGCAAGGCGGCGAGCGGCGTGTACTTCCACAACTCGGTGCGACGGCCCGGCCATGCCGCCTCGCGCCACTCGCGGGCACCGGCCAGGCGCAGGGAATTCAACCAGTCAGGCACGTCCTGCCCCTGGGCCAGCTGCAGCACCTGCTGCTGGAACGCGGCTTCCGGCAGCTCGTTCATCAGCTCAGACACCCTCGTCCTCCAACCAGCTGTATCCCTTGGCTTCCAATTCCAGCGCCAGCTCCTTGCCACCGGAGCGGGCAATGCGGCCAACAGCCAGCACATGGACATGGTCCGGCACGATGTAGTCGAGCAGACGCTGGTAATGCGTCACCACGATGAAGCTGCGCTGACCGTCGCGCATGGCATTCACGCCGGCGGCCACCACCTGCAGGGCATCGATGTCGAGCCCGGAGTCCGTCTCGTCCAGAATGCACAGGGAGGGCTCCAGCAGCATCATCTGCATGATCTCGTTGCGCTTCTTCTCGCCGCCGGAAAAGCCTTCGTTGACGCCGCGCTTGAGGAAGGCCTGATCCAGGCTCACGCGTTTCGCGGCATCGCGCGCCAGCTTCATGAAGTCGAAGGACGACAGTTCACTCTCGCCGCGATGGCGGCGACGGGCATCCACGGCCGCCTTGAGAAATTCCATGTTGCTGACGCCGGGAATCTCCACCGGATACTGGAACGCCAGGAACACGCCTTCGCGGGCACGCTCCTCGATCTCCATGGCCAGCAGGTCCTTGCCCTGGAAAAGCACTTCACCGCCAGTGACCTCGTAGCCGGGCCGGCCGGCCAGGACGTTGCCCAGCGTGCTCTTGCCGGCACCATTGGGGCCCATGATGGCGTGCACTTCGCCCGGACGAATGCTGAGAGTGAGTTGTCGAAGAATGTCATTGCCTTCGACGCGTGCACTGAGATTGCGAATATCCAACATGCTGGCTGCCTGCCTTATCGATTGCCTTGTAGTGAAAACCTGTATGTCGCCCGGAGGCTCAACCCACGGACCCTTCGAGACTGACTTCCAGCAGCTTGCCCGCCTCGACGGCAAACTCCATGGGCAGCTCCTTGAAGACCTCGCGGCAGAACCCGTTGACGATCATGGACACCGCCTTCTCGGCATCCAGACCACGCTGCTGGCACAGGAAGAGTTGATCGTCGCTGACCTTGGACGTGGTGGCTTCATGCTCGATCACGGCCGAGGCATTGCGACTCTCGATGTAGGGAAACGTGTGCGCTCCGCAGCGATCGCCGATCAGCAGCGAATCGCACTGCGTGTAATTGCGCGCGCCTTCGGCACCGGCATTGATGCGCACCAGGCCCCGGTAGGCGCTCTGGCTGCGCCCGGCGGAAATGCCCTTGGCGACGATCGTGGAACGCGTGTTCTTGCCCAGATGGATCATCTTGGTGCCGGTATCGGCCTGCTGCAGATTGTTGGTGAGCGCCACGGAATAGAATTCGCCCACGCTGTTGTCACCCTTGAGGATGCAGCTGGGGTACTTCCAGGTGATGGCCGAGCCCGTCTCCACCTGGGTCCAGGAGATGCGTGCATTGCGATGGCACACACCGCGCTTGGTGACGAAATTGTAGATGCCGCCCTTGCCTTCCTTGTCGCCTGGATACCAGTTCTGCACGGTCGAATACTTGATCTGCGCGTCGTCCAGCGCCACCAGTTCCACCACCGCGGCGTGCAGCTGATTCTCGTCGCGCATGGGCGCGGTGCAGCCTTCCAGGTAGCTCACATGAGAGCCTTCATCGGCCACGATCAGCGTGCGCTCGAACTGCCCCGTCTTCACTTCGTTGATGCGGAAGTAGGTGGACAGCTCCATGGGACAACGCACCCCTTTCGGGATGTAGACGAAGGAGCCATCGGAGAACACCGCGGAATTCAGCGCCGCATAGAAGTTGTCCTTCTGCGGCACGACAGAGCCGAGGTACTTCTTCACCAGTTCCGGGAAGCGGTGCACGGCCTCGCTGATCGGGCAGAAGATCACACCGGCCTCTTCCAGCTTCGCACGATAGGTGGTGACCACGGAGACTGAATCGAACACGGCATCGACGGCCACACCGGCCAGGGCTTCCTGCTCATGCAGGGGAATGCCGAGCTTGGCGTAGGTCGCGAGCAGTTCCGGATCGACTTCATCCAGGCTCTTCGGCTTGTTCGCCATGCTGCGCGGTGCGCTGTAATACGACAGGGCCTGGAAGTCGACCAGAGGATAACTGACATGCGCCCAGGTGGGTTCCTCCATTTCCTGCCAGGCGCGGAACGCCTTCAGTCGCCACTCCAGCAGCCATTGCGGCTCTTCCTTCTTCGCGGAAATGAAGCGAATCACTTCTTCGTCCAGACCCGGTCGCAGCGTGTCGGACTCGATCTGGGTGTGGAACCCTGCCGAATAGTCCTTGCGGATCAGGCTTTCAACTTGTTCGGACACGGACTCACCCCTGTGGCAATGGCATTCGAGGCAGCCCCGACGGGGCCGTCACGCATGATTTCTGAGCAGATTTTGAGGCCGCGATTGTTGCTTGTCCGAGTAAAACAGTCAAGTATTCATGCCCGGCCCGCAGACCTCAGTTGATCTGATAGCAGGGATTATACGCCCGCCCCCCGAGTTTCATCCTGCCCTGCGCCACGAATCCCTGCAGCAGGCGATCCATGGCCTGCAGGATGTCCGGGTCCCCGTGCAACTGGAAGGGCCCGTGATCCCGGATCATGTGGATGCCGGCTTCCTTCACGTTGCCCGCCACAATGCCGGAGAACGCGCGGCGCAGATTGCACACGAGTTCGGCGGGAGGCAGGCCGCGACGCAGATCCAGCCCTGCCATGCTGGCGTGACTCACCACGAAATGGCGTTTCATTTCGGGCGGAATGTGCAGCAGCCAGTTGTAGTAGAAGGCATCGCGGGTGGCCTTCCGATTGTTGACCACGGCATCCATGCCCTCGCGCATGGCACGAGCAACTGCCACAGTGTCATTGACGATGATGCGGTAGTGGCGCCGCACGTCTTCCCCCAGCGTGCTCACCAGAAACTCATCGATGCCGGCGAAATAGTCCTCGCTGCCCGGGCCTGCCGTGAAGATGACGGGCAGGCTCACGTCGGCATTGCGCGGATCCATCAGCGTGCCGATGAGAAAGAGGATTTCCTCCAGGGTGCCGACACCGCCGGGGAAGACGATGATCGCATGCCCGAGGCGCACGAAGGCTTCCAGCCGCTTCTCGATGTCCGGCATCACCACCAGATGATTGACGATGGGGTTGGGCGATTCGGCGGCGATGATGCCGGGCTCGGAGATGCCGATGTAGCGTCCCTCGCGATTGCGCTGCTTGGCGTGCCCGATGGTGGCACCCTTCATGGGCCCCTTCATGGCACCGGGGCCGCAGCCCGTGCAGATGTCGAGCCCGCGCAGACCGAGTTGATAGCCCACGGCCTTGGAGTACAGATATTCCGCCCGGCCGATGGAATGGCCGCCCCAGCACACCACGAGGCGCGGCTGCAGACGCGGTCGCAGCAAGCCGGCGTTGCGCAGGAAATTGAACACCAGATTGCGCGTCAGCAGGTCTTCCTCTTCGCTGGTCAGCGCTCTGGCGGCCGCCAGTGCTTCGGCTTCGCCAGACAGGAACACCATGTCGCGCAACACGGCGAAGAGGTGATCCCGGACCCCGTTCATGACGGTGCCATCGACGAAGGCACACGCGGGTGCATTCTTCAGATGCAGCTTGATGCCGCGGGCGCGGTGCTCGATCTCGATGCCGAAATCGGCGTAGCGCGCGTAGACCTCGGCCGCGTCGTCCGTGGCGTCGTCACAGTTCAGCACTGCGAGGGCGCAGCGGCGAAACATCTCGTAGACGCTGGAATCGCGCACCTGACGCAGTCTGTCGACTTCCAGCTGGGACAGCAGTTCGAGGGTGCCACGCGGGCTGACCTGGGCATCGATGCGATCGCTGCAGCCTTGCTGCGTAATTGCCGTGTGTGACATGTGGGCCTTCTCTCCTGCTGCGGAAAGCGCGCTTTGGCGCTGGGTTCGCACAGTCGCCTGGGGTACCATGAGCCCCGGCTCTGCGAAGGGCCGCAAGCTATCATCAAACCAGCGAGGATGTCATGCAGTCACAAGCCCCCACCAATCCCAACACCCGGCTCGGCGACGACGAAGAGCAGAACTACGACCTGTTCATCAGCGAGATTCAGGAAACCGGCAAGGTCTGGGGCCTGAAGGCGAAGGATGGCTGGGCCGTCTGCCCCTCGCTGGAATTCGAGCAGACGGACGTGTTTCCGTTCTGGTCCGACGAAGCCGACGCGAAGATCCACTGTGTGGACGACTGGGCCATCTACACGCCCAGTGCGATCGACCTCGAGGAATTCGTGGAGAACTGGCTGCCCGGCATGCACGAGGACGAAGTCATGGCCGGCCCCAACTGGGACGCCGACATGAGCGGCCTCGAAGTGGAACCTGCCGACATTGCCGAGCGCCTGGGCGCCGCCTGAACCCGGATGCGCAGCGTGTGATTGCGCTGCGCCGTCACTCCTCGAGTGCCGCGCGCCGGCGCTCGAGTTCCTGCTCCGCCTCTTCCCGCGCGTGGGCGATGATGCGCAGCACCTCGTCGACATCCGCACTCTGCAGATTGCCTTCGAACTGACCGGTGAGCCGACTGTCAGGGCGCAGTTGTCCCTTTTCATACAGACTCCAGATCTCGCGACCGTATTCGGTGCGGCGCAGCTCCGGGGCGAAGCGGCCGAAGTAGCGCGCCATGTTCTCGACATCGCGCAGCAGCATGGCGGCGGCACTGTTGTTGCCTGCCGCATTCACCGCCTGAGGCAGGTCGATGATCACCGGCCCGTTGTGACCGAGCAGCACGTTGAATTCCGAAAGATCGCCATGCACGATCCCCGCGCACAGCATCTTCACGATCTCGCCGATCATGCGGGCATGAAAATCGCGGGCTTCCTCGGCTGACAGCGTGACATCGTTCAGCCGGGGTGCCGGGTAGCCCTCGTCATCACAGATCATGTCCATGAGCAGCACCCCATCGACAAAGCCATGCGTCGCGGGCACACGGACGCCTGCGGTGCCAAGACGACGCAAGGCATCGACTTCGGCATTCAGCCAGGCCTGCTCCGCCTCCTGCTGGCCATAGCGACTGCGCTTGTCCATGGCACGGGCACTGCGGCTGTTGCGCACCTTGCGCCCTTCCTGATACTGCACGGCCTGCTTGAAACTGCGCTTGCCCGCCTCCTTGTAAACCTTGGCGCAACGCAGCACGCCGCCACAGCGCACGACATAGACCTGCGCTTCCTTGCCACTCATCAACTGACTGATCACGTCATCAATCAGGCCATCCTCCAGCAGAGGCTGCAATCGCGGGGGTACTTTCATGGGCTCCTTTCTCGCTTTCGCGCTTCGTCAACACTCATGTCAGGCATATACTGCCAGCGGACAACAATAAATCACGGGGTACTACCAATGGCACTGAGCGCCGATCTCATCGCAGAACTCAACACACTGCTGCTTTACAACGTCACCAACCCGCAGGAAGGCATCAAGATTCACAAGGACGCCGACGCCTCGCGCATCGAGGCCGCGCGTCGTCTGCATCACAAAGGTCTGATCACCCACGCCGACGGCGGTTACCTCACCGATCTCGGGCGCGAGGCTGCCGAGCATCTGCACATGGCGCACACCATCCTCACCACAGGCTGAGACCTCAGTCATCCGGCCAGCCCAGCCTCGACGCGAGGCCTGAGCTGCGCCGCGCCGGACTCACGCAACTGCTGGCAAAGGCCTCGGCGCCGGCGAGCAGCAGCAGTCGACGGCGGGCCCGCGTGATGCCCGTGTACAACAGCTCTCGCAGCAGCAGCGGGCTGTCGGGCTCGCTCGGCAACACCAGCAGCACTTCGTCGAATTCCGAGCCCTGGGACTTGTGCACAGTCATGGCCCAGGCCACCTCGTGGGCGGGCAGACTCGCCGCGGGCAAGCGTCGCACCTGGCCATCGAGCTGCGGGAAACACGCCTCCAGCCGTCCCTGTGACGAGCGCCACAACAATCCGATATCGCCGTTGTACAACTGCAGTTCGTAGTCGTTGGCCGTCACCATCACAGGCGTGCCATGGCCCTGCAAGTCTGCCTCCAGCAGTCCCTGCCGCCGCAGTGCCGCTTCCACCTGCCGGTTGAATTCCACCTTGCCCAGCGGGCCTTCGTGGGCCGCACACAGGATGCGGGCGCGCGCAAACACTGTCAGCGCCTCCTGCACGTCAGACTGCACCAGATACTCATTGTAATGCCCCAGGGCCCAGTCCAGCGCCTCGCGCGGCACGACGGGGCGCGGCTGTGCGCCGACCTGCAGCCACAGAAGATCGGCAGAGCCTGCAGAGGCCTGCGCCAGCAGGGCGAGCCCCTGCGTCGCGTCGCCGGCATTCACCAGCCGCGCGAGGCGGCCGATGCCGCTGTCGGCCGCGAAGCGATGACTGTGCCGCAGGATCGCGATGGCATCCTGAATCGGAGCGACCCGATCCGCCGTCGGCAGAGCCAGCGCAGCTTCGACATGCAGATCCTGCAGCCGGTTGCGCATGGCAACGGAACAGGCCAGCGCACGGCCATGCCCTGTCATGTCGCCCAGCACATTGCCCGCTTCCACAGAGGCCAGCTGATCGCGGTCCCCCAGCAGGATCAGGCGCGCCTCACCGGGCAACGCATCCAGGACAGCGTGCATCATCGGCAGGTCAATCATGGAGGCTTCGTCGATGACCAGACAGTCCAGCGCCAATGGGTTTTCCCGATGATGCCGGTAAGGGTAACGCGAAATGTCCGGCTGCCAGGCCAGCAGGCGATGCAACGTGCTGGCCGTGTCGGGCAGCGCCGCCTGCACCGCAGGCGCAAGATCGAGGGTTCGCCGCACCGCGCGCATCGATTCGACCATGCGCGCAGCCGCCTTGCCCGTGGGAGCGGCCAGACCGATGCGCAGACTCGGCTGCTGCGCCAGCAACAGACTGAGCACCTTCACGACGGTGGTGGTCTTGCCAGTGCCGGGCCCGCCGGAGATCACTGCAAAACGTTGCAGAACAGCCAGCGCCGACGCCAGCCTCTGCCAGTCCGGGCCGCCTGCGGCAGCCGCTTCTGGAAACAGGGCATCCAGCCCGGTCTGCAAGGCTGCATTGTCGATTGCCGGCGCGCACTGCAGGCGTTGCAGCAGATCATTCGCAACAGCCGTCTCATGGCGCCAGAAGCGCTGGAGATAAAGCCGGTCAGCGTCCAGGATCATCAGGGCACGTTCGCCGGGCACCCCGACACACTGGCAGCGCAGCAGGGCGTCGCGCCAGGTCTGCAACGCAGGCACCCGGGTGCGCTCGCCCAGTGTCGCTGCGGGAAACAGGGCCTGGCCGGCCAGCTCATCCAGCAACAGGCAGACATCGCCCTGCTGGTTGCGCTGACTGAGCGCAGCCGCCGTGAGCACCACGGGATCGCCCTCGTCCAGCGCGGCCGCACGGGCGACGAAACGGGCAAAGTGCACGGCGAGGGCAGACAACTGGGCGTTTTCCTGCAGATGTCGCAGAAGGCTCATGGGGCTCCCTCCTCCACTGCCATGGCCGGTCGCAGCAGCAGTTCCAGCCGGGCAATCAGCGCCAGCGGCGGGCGATCATGGAAGACGCCGCAGGCCGGACCGTGCTCGACCCGCAGGCCACGCAGGAAAAGATACAGGGCACCGCCCATGTGACGCTCGTAGGCATAGTCCGGCAGGCGCTGCTGCAGATAGCGGTGCAGAGCAAGGACGTAGAGCAGGTATTGCAGGTCGTAGCGGCGCTCCAGCATGGCGCGGCGCAGCAGGGGCGGCAGATAGTCCTGCAGCGAATTGCCCAGCAGGTTGCTCTTGTAGTCCGCGATGTAGAAGCGCCCCTCGTGCTCGAACACCAGGTCGATGACCCCTGTGATCAGCCCACGCAGATCCTCGCCCTCCAGAGCTTGCAGGGCGTCGCCGGCATAGTCTTCAAGCAGCGCATTGAGAGCGGCGAGATCGACCCGCTCAATGGCGAAGTCGAAGGCCAGCTCGTTCAGCCGCCGGTTGCGCGGGACTGCGGCCAGGCACAGACCGCCCGCGGTCAGCGGCGTGAGCACGATGTGATGGATCCAGTTCACCAGCGTCTCTTGCTGGGCACGTGCATCGAAACCGTAGTTCGGCGCGAAGCGTTCATTCAGGGCGATTGTCTGAGCGCGCAGATCGCCCCGGAAGTCCAGGTGCTCCAGAATCTCGTGCAGGAACAGGCCCACATGACTGCCTGCAACGAACTGCAGGATTGCATCAGTGGGGCCTGCGCCGCGCGCCGCCACGGCGGGCTGGTGCACGTCGCGCGTCAGGCTGCTGAAGCTGCTGATGCGCCAGTCAGTGGCGATGCGCGTGTCGAAGGGATGCGCCTGCAGGGGCAGCGTCACGCCTGCCTTGACCGAGCCACTCACTCCCGCAGCCGGCACCGGCAACGGCTGCAGAGCGATGGCCTCGGGTCTGGCGGCCACCAGCGCCTGCAGCGCGGCGGCGATGCCCGCATCGTCGAGCTCCTCCTTGAGCGGCTCGAGCAGCAGGTCGGCTGGCGTTTTGCGAGACAGCAGCAACCAGCTCAACGCAGAGCTGCCGACGCTGGCATGACCGACATTGCCCCACGCCAGATACAGGCGGGCACAGGCCCGCGTCAGTGCCACGTAGGCGAGTCGAACGTCCTCGGCCAGACGCTCGCGATCGGCAAGCGCCAGTGCCGCCGCCGAGGGTTCACCGAAATCCAGCACCGCGTACTCCTGCAGATCGTGATACTGGATGCAGGTGCGGGAGGCACTTCGTGCCACAGGTCGTGCTGCCCACAGAAAGGGGGCAAAGACGATGGGGTATTCCAGGCCCTTGCTGGCATGGATGGTCACGATCTTCACCAGGGCCTCGTCGCTTTCAAGCCGCAGCTCCGCCTCCTGTTCCTGCGGATCGGCAATCTGCTGCTCGAACCAGCTCAGCAGGGCTTCCTGCCCCGGGCTGTTGCGCTCAGTCTGCTGCAGCAGTTCTCCCAGATGCAGCAGATTGGTGAGACGCCGCTCCGCAAAGGGCATCGCAGCAAGATGCAGCCCGACGCCAAGACTCTGCAGCATGGCGTGGAACATCACCATGAAGCCGCGACGCTGCCAGTCCTCGTTCAGGGCACTGAGCTGACCGGCCCACTCCAGCCAGGCCTGTTCGTCAGACTGGCGACGGGCGATCTCGGCATACTCCAGCCCCAGCAGACTGCTCGCCAGCGCGGCGCGCAGAGCCCGACGATCCCGACAGTGCACGATGCCGCGCAAAAGCAAGGCCAGTCCACTGGCCTCGTCACTGTGCAGCACATTGTCACGACCGGCCGTCACCGCATGGATGCCACGCTGCATGAGCGCCTCGCGCACCGTGCGCCCCTGCCGGGAGTCACGCACCAGCACCGCGATATCTCCGGGCTCCACCGATCGTTCGCCCAGCGTCACCTTGCCGCTCTCGCTGCCGGCCAGCAGGCGCTCGATTTCCTGCGCCACGCACGCGCTGAGCAGCGCCTCGGCATTGCGCTTGCTGCGCACACGGCCTTGCTCGTCCGGACCGATCTGCCACAGCTGCAGCGGCGCAGTGCTCACACCGGACTCCTGCAGCGGTGCGTGTCGCTTCGGCGCACTCGCGACAGCGGCGAAGCTGATGGCCTCGGCAAACACGAAGGGCGCGGGACGGCACTCGAACACGGCATTCACCGCATCGATGAGTGCTGGCGTCGACCTCCAGTTGGTGTCCAGCGTGTACAACTGAGTCCCCGCGTCGCGACGCGCCATGGCATAGGCGAAGATATCGCCGCCACGAAAACTGTAGATGGCCTGCTTCGGGTCACCGATCATGGTCAGTGACAGACTCGACTGCCCCGCCGGTGCAGACTCAGGAAGGTAGATCCGGCGAAAGATGCCGTACTGCACGGTGTCGGTGTCCTGAAACTCATCGATCATGCCCACCGGGAAACTGCCACGCAGCACCTGTGCCAGCGCCTCGCCGCCCGGCCCCTCCAGCGCAGCATGCAGTCGAGTCAGCTGATCGCTGAAACTCAGACTGCGAGTGGCGTTCTTCACGGCGTCGATCTGCTGCCGCGCCGAGGCGCTGGCATCGATCAGAGCACACAGGCGCACGCCAAGCAGTATCTCCTGCACGCTCTCTTCCACAACCTGACATTCCAGAAAAAAAGGATCCATCAAGGCTGGGTCCATGTCCCGCCTGGCCGGGGTAGAGCCTGTACGCAAGGCCGCCGCACTCAGGATCTTCAGTCGCGGCGACACCTGCAGCAGATCATCGCCACACAGCCACGCATCAAGCTGATCCAGACTTGCCGGCAGTGCCTCCGGACCATAATCGCCTGTCCTGGCGCGCGACAGGGACGAGGAGCGCAGCAGGATGTCCCGCAGCTCCTGCCGACGATCCTGCCACTGACGTGCCAGACTCTGCAGCGCAGGCAGCAGCGCATCCCAGCGCGCGAACTGCTGCAAGAGTGTTCCCTCCACCGCCGGCTGCACACGCTTGCCATGAGCGTCACGCAGTGCGTACTGCTGAGTCAGAAGCGCATCAATGCCGGGGAACACCCGCGCCAGAATGCCCAGATGCAGAGAGCTCAGCGCATAGGTATTGCGCCGCCACCAGTCCTTGAGTGCGTTGCGCCACAGCTCGTCGTCGTCCGTGATCAGCTGCATGTCGAAGGCTTGCTCACTGTTGAACGCATGGTCGGTCAGCGCGCGCTGGCAGAAACCGTGAATCGTGTAGATCGCGGCCTCGTCCATCGTGCGCACCGCAAGCTGCAGGCGCTCGCACTGCAGGCTGCGCTCTGCCTCGCTCAAGCCGGCATGCAGGGCGAGCAGCGCCTGCAGAAAGGCATCGCTGTGCACAGTCTCCCCACCCGCCCGCACCGACGTCAGCCATTGCAGAGTCTGCTGCAGGCGCTGGCGAATGCGTCCACGCAATTCCTCCGTCGCGGCATTGGTGAAGGTCACCACCAGAATGCATCGCACCGGAACGCCCTCAAGCACGTGGCGCAGATAGAGATTGCTGATGGCGTAGGTCTTGCCGGTGCCGGCACTGGCCTCGATCAGGCGAATGCCAGCCATGGGCATGCCAAGAGTGGTTTGCGCGTCGAGTATCTGCATGGACGGGCCCACGCTGGTCATGCTTCCACCTGCGCGGCCACCAGCGGACCATAGACTTGCTGTGCCAGCAGCTGATGCTCCGGCAACTCGATGGGCGAGCCTTCGCAGCCGCGCATGGCAAGCCGCAGATAGGGGTCATCGGCATCGCCGCCGAACTGATCGCCCTCCCAGGCCCTGTGCGCCTGCGCCACGCCCTTGCTGGCCAGGGCGAAGCTGGCCGTCGGCAAGAGCGGCAAGGGACGACACTGGCCCTGCAGATACAACGACAGATAGTCAGCAAGCAACTGCCGCGCTTGCTCCTGTGGCAGAGGCCCGAGGCACAGACTGGCGTCTGCGCAATGCAGCACACTGCCTTCCCCGTGCGGCAACTGATCCGTGGCACACAGTGCCAGGTGCTCCAGCCAGAGGCCCAGCGCATACTTGCTCTTGAGGCTGGCACTGGTGCAGTGCAGCAGCCCCAGGCCTGCGTGACAATGTGGGACCACAGCCCGCAACTGCAGAACGCCTTGCGGGGCACCTGGCACCGGGAGATCAAGCACGACCTGACGCCGCCGGGCAGGCACGGTGCGCCACCCTTCCAGACGACTCCACAGATCCTGCAACTTGTCCTGAGCCTGTGCGAAGGCGAGTGCCGCCTGACTGCCATGGGGCAGCAGACCCTCTGCGGCGAGGCGCTGCTGCAGCGTCTGCACGGCGTCCTCGCCCTGCATCCAGTGGTCCACCAGAGCCTGCCCCACCTTCCACGAGGCCAGGCCTTTGAGCGTGAAGACCTCTTCGTCCTCTGCCTGCTCGGCATCCTGCAGATGCACTCGCAGACGCGCATGGAAGAAGCCCCTGACGGGGTGTTCGAGGAAACGCAGCAACTGTGTCAGCTCCACATGGTCGACGGGCTCCGGCAAGGGATCGAGCACAGTCTCAGGCCAGACCGGCAGCGCATGCGTCTGTACCGGCCGCACCTGCAGGGTCTGTGCGACCTGACACCACCAGCCATCGTGACCGGCCGTCACGGGCAACGGACCGGCCTCGCGGAAGTGACGCCAGCTGAAGGGCTGCATGGGTTGAATGCGGGTGATGCGGTCGCTCATGCCCCCCCCGCCCACGGGACTGTAATGAGCATCGATGCAGTCGAGCAGTTCGCGCAGCAGCACCGAAGGCTGGCAGACGGTATTGTCCGTGAGACTGCGGCCTGTATAGCTGAAGTAAAGCGCCTGCCGCGCGCACAACAGGGTTTCCAGCAGCAGGTAGCGATCCTCATCGGCCTTGCGCGGGTCTCCCGCACGCGGCTGCGCCGCCATGGCATCGAAGGCCGGCGCGGAATCGCGGCGCGGAAAGGCAGCGTCATTCATGCCGAGCACGCAGATCATCCGGAACGGCAGGCTGCGCATGGGCCGCATGCCGCAGAAACTGACGCCGCCACTGAAGAAACGATTGTGCACGGTGCGCGTCCCCAGGCGCTCTTCCAGACACTGACTCAGCAATGGGGCCGAAAGCTCCTGGTCCCCTGCCAGCGCCTGCAGCTCGGCGATCTCGTCGCGAATCTGCTGCACCCGGTCCTCCTGTTCGTCGGCCGGACCGAACAGTTGATCCAGCAGGCGATTCAGATCCAGCTGCCATTGCCGTGCTGAACGCGGGCGCAGCAACTCGCGGCTCCAGAACTCCAGCACATCAAGCAGGTCCATGAAGCGCCCGAGCATGACGGCGCGATTGCCAGTGGCACCAGCCTGGGGCGCGATCCCCAGCCACAAGTCGTCATCCCCCAGCGCATAGGCAGCCAGCAGGCGCTCCAGGGCATGGGCCCAGGTGTTCTGTGCGGTGGCCGGCAGGTGCAGCGCCGCCTTGTGCGCAGCGTGCAGCCCCCAGCGCGCCTGGGCCGCACGCAGGAGCGCGTGCAGCTCTTCCTGCGCCGCACTGTCGAGGCCCCAGGTTCTGGCGACACGTGGCACTTCGACGATGGAGAGCACCTCGGAAAACGCGAAACGCGAAGCCGGCAGCGCCAGCAAGGCAAGGAATACCCGCACCAGCGGGTGCTCGTCCACCACGGTGATGTCGGACAGATTCCACGGAATGAAGGGCCTTGACCCCAGGGGATCGCGACGGAACACCGCTTCGATGGCAGGGGCATAGCGGCTGATCTCCGGCACGATCACCAGAATGTCCTCGGGTTTGAGAGTGCTGTCTGACGCAAGCCGAAGCAGCAGGTGATCGTGCAGCACCTGGCATTCACGCAGCGGGCTGTGGCAGATGCTGATCTGCAGCGAGTCATCCGGCTCACGGATGCCCCCCCCCGGCTCCAGTGCCAGGATGTCCTGCTGCAACTGGTGCAGGAGCGTATCGGCACCCGGCGCTGGGTAATCCTCCCAGGTCACCGCATCCAGCAAGTCATGGTCGAGCAACTGGTCCTGGAAAGCCTGTCCCTGTCGCCCCCAGGAAGCCAGCAACTCATTGCCGGTCTCGAGATGACTGGCCGACAAGGGCGCTGCCAGCCGCTGCCGCGCCAATGCCTTCTTGCTGCGCAGGTCCGCCCAGTACTGGTCGGTCGGGCTGTGCTGGTAGAAATGAATGTCGACGTGAGCCGACAAAGCCTTGAACACCTGCACGAACAGTGCGGGCAGACTGCTCAGGGCGAAGCAGGACAGCCGCGCGGGCAGTTCCAACGCAGCAAGTGCCGGCGATTGCCCACTGTCGAGCACCCGCAGCAAGGTATCAAGCAGCGCCACGCGATGTGTTCCCCCGCAGCGCGTCAGCAGCGCGCGCCACAAGACAGGCTGCCAGGCTGGGTATGGTGCGCCGTGAGGCACTGCCATGCTGCCCGGTGTGCTCCACGCGCGTATCCAGTCGGGTCGGTAATACTGGTAGCGGTCGAAGACATCGGCGATGCGCTGTGCCAGCTGCCAGCGCTTGACCCCGCTCGTGTCATCTCCCAGATATCGCGCGAGTTCCTCGAAACCGGCGCCGGGCAACAAGGCTGGCAGGGCTGCGAAGACATGCCAGGCCGCCTGCTCTCGGGACAATGGATCTGCGGTGGGCACACTTGCCGGATCGTGGCTGTGAGCGCGTGCGGCCAGTTGCCAGATCCAGGCGGCAGGCAAGGGAAACTCGATATTGGCTGCCACACCATGAGCGGTCGCGATCTGCAGGCCCAGCCAGCGACGTATGGCATTGCCGGGGACCAGGATGATCTCAGCCTGGAAGGGATCGCGCAGCGGCTCATCCAGCAGCCGTGCACACAATTGCCGCTGCAGGCTTTCCACACGATTGGAGCAACTCAGCCAGAAGCCCATGCAGTCCCCTCCCTGGCCTGCAGTTCAACGCAAGGAGTGGAAGAACGCGCGCACGTCTTCCAGCAGCAGTTCGGGCTCCTCCATGGCGGCGAAGTGGCCGCCCCTGGGCATGGGTGTCCAGCGCACGATGTTGTAACTTGCTTCCGCCCATAGTCTGGGTGTGAGGTATATCTCGGCGGGAAAGATGGCACCTGCAGTTGGCACTGTCACGAAACCGAGCGGCTCCTGCATGGCGACGTTGCGATTCTCGAAGTAGATGCGCGCAGAAGAGGTGATGCTGCCGCTGAACCAGTACAGGCTGATGTTGGTGAGTATCTCGTCCTTGGTGAACTTCTCCTCCAGACCGTAACCGGCAGGCAACCGATGATCGATATCGCTCCAGCCATGGAACTTCTCGACAATCCATGAGGCCAGACCGGCGGGTGAGTCATTCAGCGCGACACCCAGAGTCTGCGGCTTGGTGCCCTGTATCTGCTGATAGCCCACTTCATCGAGCATGTATGCCTGTCGCCGCTCCCGCGCAGCCATCTCGGCTTCGGGCACCTGGGCCGTGAGCGATGCATCGGCCGGCTGGCTGGCCAGCACAAAGTTGGAATGCAGGCCGATCAGACGCTCAGGATAACGATGGGCGTGAATGCGATTGATGATGGCGCCCCAGTCGCCGCCCTGTGCGCCATAACGCTCGTAACCCAGGCGCTGCATCAACGCGGCCAGGGTGTGCGCCATGCGCTCGGGATTGTAACCACGCTCAGTCGGTTTGCCCGAAAAGCCGAATCCGGGCAGCGAAGGGGCAACGACGTGAAACGCATCGGCCGGGTCGCCACCATATAACTCCGGTTGCGTCAGCGGGCCGATGATCTTGCGGAACTCGGCAATCGACCCTGGCCAGCCGTGGGTCAGCAGCAGCGGAATCGCGTGCGCATGCGTGGAGCGTTGATGAATGAAATGCACATCCACGCCGTCGATGGTCGTGATGAACTGAGCGAACTCGTTCAAGGCGCTTTCCTGCTCGCGCCAGTCGAAGTCATTCTGCCAGTAATCGATGAGCTCGCGCAGATAGGCCATGTCGGTACCGTAGTCCCAACCGGTGCCGGGGATCTGATCGGGAATGCGGGTCTGCGCCAGACGGGACTTGAGATCGGCGATGTCGGAATCGGTGATGGCGATTGTGAAAGGCCTGATCGCGCTTGCGGCATCCTGCGCCATCGGACCGTCAGTCCAGGGGCATGCCAGCAGGGTGGCGATCAGCAGAGCGTTGAGATAAAGGTGTGACAGACGCATGGCGGACGTCCCCGCTTCTTGATGTTGCGGCTATGGTGTCACAGGGACAGAAGCGGAAACAACAGCAGATGACGGAAGGGGACAAGTCAATCGCAATAATGGCGGAGAGAGAGGGATTCGAACCCTCGATAGGGTATTAACCTATACACCCTTAGCAGGGGTGCGCCTTCAGCCACTCGGCCATCTCTCCAAAAACGCGCGCAATAATAGCATAGATCGTGGGGAATGGCAGAGGCGCGAGGCTCTAATTTCCCGTGAATCAGGCCTGTGAATCCCCGTGGCCGCCATCACGTTCCTTCTGGATGCGTTGATAGATTTCTTCTCGATGCACGGCAACATCCTTGGGCGCATTCACACCGATCCGGACCTGGTTGCCCTTCACACCAAGGACTGTCACTGTCACATCATCACCGACCATCAGGGTTTCACCAATTCGGCGAGTCAGAATCAACATGCTCTTTCTCCTTTCCTTCCTTCAATTTCCTTGCGGATTGTGTCGCGTCTACGCAGTCACTCTGCCAATTCACGGACGGTGGAAAGGCGATAAGCCATCAGGCATTGCCTTCTTCCGCCAGTCCGAATGCACTGTGCAGTGATCGCACGGCGAGTTCCAGATATTTCTCGTCGATCACCACAGATATCTTGATCTCGGATGTCGTGATGATCTGGATATTGATGGACTCGTCAGCCAGGGCCTTGAACATCTTGCTGGCGATGCCGGCGTGCGACCGCATGCCCACTCCCACCAGGGAAATCTTCGCGATCTTGGTGTCAACGGCGACATCGCGTGCATTCACGTCCTTGGCTATACGACCGATAATCTGGCGGGTTTGTTCGCAGTCGGCACGCTTCACCGTGAAGGTGATGTCCGTGGTGCCATCGGCAGACACGTTCTGCACAATCACATCCACTTCGATACCCGCATCACTGACGGGACCGATCACGCGGTAAGCGATTCCGGGGACATCTGGCACTCCGGAAACCACGATCTTTGCTTCATCCCGGGTAAATGCGATACCGGAGATAATGGGAGCTTCCATTTCGTTCTCTTCCTCCAAACTGATAAGGGTGCCCGGATCATCTTCAAAACTGGAAAGCACACGCAGCGGCACCTTGTACTTGCCGGCAAATTCCACGGACCTGATCTGCAGTACCTTGGCGCCAAGACTGGCAAGTTCGAGCATTTCTTCAAACGTGATGCTGCGCAGCAGCCGGGCATCCTCCACCACTCTGGGATCGGTGGTGTATACGCCCTTCACATCGGTGTAGATCTGACATTCGTCGGCCTTCAATGCGGCGGCCAGCGCCACGGCAGAGGTATCGGAACCCCCGCGCCCCAGGGTCGTGATGTTGCCGTCCTCGTCGATGCCCTGGAAACCCGCCACCACCACAACACAGCCATCGGCGAGTTCCTGACGGATGCGCTTGTCATCGATCTCGCGAATGCGAGCACGCGTGTAGGACTCATCAGTGAGAATGCGCACCTGTCCGCCAGTGAAAGAACGCGCCTTGCAGCCGCGCTTCTGCAGGGCAATGCTGAGAAGCGCGATGGTGACTTGCTCGCCGGTGGCAAGCAGCACGTCTGTCTCGCGCGGAGCAGGCTGCGTGTCAATGGCATGAGCCAGCGCCAGCAGGCGATTGGTTTCACCACTCATGGCCGAGACCACGACAACGATGTCGTGACCCTGCTCGCGGAAGGCGATGATCTTGTCTGCCACAGACTCGATGCGTTCAGTGGAACCTACTGATGTGCCGCCAAATTTTAGAACGTAAAGTGCCATTTTCCGGGTACGCAGAATTAAAATGGGTGCAGATTAAACAAAATTGCAGTTTCCAATGCAATCGCTATTTCCCGGCGCGCCACGCCTTGCTGACGGCAGCGGCGCGCCACGCCGATCTACTGCAGACGAGCCTCGACCCATGCGGGAACTGCCGCGAGCCCCGCAGGCAGGCCAGCCACATCGGGACCGCCTGCCATGGCCATGTCGGGTCGACCGCCGCCCTTGCCACCAACATGCGACGCGACCATGTTGACCAGGTCACCGGCCTTCACGCGCTCGCAGACATCCTTGCTGACACCGGCCACGATGCTCGCCTTGCCTTCCTCGATGCACGCAAGCACCACGATGGCAGTGCCGAGCTTGTTCTTGAGCTGATCCACGGTTTCGCGCAAGGTGCGGGCATTGAGTCCTTCAACGGTCTTGACCAGAACGTTCACGCCATTGATCGCCTGCGCACCGCTGCCCATGTCGCTGCCACCGGCACTGGCGAGCTTGATTCGGGTCTGCTCCAGCTCCCGCTCCAGAGCCTTGTTGGCGCTCATGAGCTGCTGCACTTTCTCGACGAGACTGTCGGCATTGGTCTTGACCACGTCACAGACCTGCTTGAGCAATGCCTCCTGACGTTCGACAAGCGCCAGTGCTCCCTTGCCGGTCACAGCTTCCACGCGACGCACGCCTGCTGCCACTCCCGATTCGCTGACAAACTTGAAGAGGCCGATATCGCCGGTGCGCTCGACATGCGTGCCACCGCACAACTCGGTGGAAAAGTCGCCCATGCTGACCACTCGCACTTCGTCGCCGTATTTCTCGCCGAACAGTGCCATGGCTCCCTTGTTCATGGCCTGCTCCATGCCCATGATCTGCTTGCTGACCGGCGAATTGCGCAGGATCTCGGCATTCACCATGGCCTCGATCTGCGCAAGCTCAGCAGCTGTCACGGCCGCCTGATGCGAAAAATCGAAGCGCAGACGATCGGCAGACACCAGGGAGCCCTTCTGTGTGACGTGCGCCCCCAGGACCTTGCGCAGCGCGGCATGCAGCAGATGCGTGGCGGAGTGATTCAGGGCGATGGCGGCACGGTTCTCGGCGGCGACGCTGGCGTCAACTTCATCGCCCTCGGCCAGGGTGCCTGAGCGCAGAATGCCCTTGTGAATGAAATGCTCACCCTGCTTCTGCGTGTCGATGATCTCGAATACAGCTTCGTTCGCGGCACCTCTGTGACAGCTGATCAGCCCCTTGTCGCCGACCTGGCCGCCAGACTCGGCATAGAACGGGCTCGCATTGAGAATCAGCAGCGCTTCCTCCTGAGCATTGATGGCCTGGACCTGTTGTCCATTGCTGTAGATGGCCAGCACGCGGGCGTGACCCTGCAGGGTGTCATAGCCGGTGAACTGTGTGCCCTGCTCCAGATTGATGACCAGCTTTTCCACGGCATTGAACTGACTGGCTGCGCGCGCCTGCTGCTTCTGCACTGCCATGGCGCGCTCGAAACCTTCCATGTCCAGCGTCAGCTGATGCTCGCGCGCCACATCTGCCGTCAAATCGACGGGGAAACCGAAGGTGTCGTAAAGGCGGAATACTGTGTCTCCCGGCACCACGCTGGTGTGCAACCCTGCAATGGCGTCCTTGAGAATGGCCATGCCGTTTTCCAGTGTGCGGGCGAACTGTTGCTCTTCCTCGCGCAGCACCTTCTCGACGAATTCCTGACGGGCCTTGAGTTCGGGATACGCCTCGCCCATCTGCTCGACAAGTGCCGGCACAAGACGGAAAAAGAAAATGTCCTTCACGCCCAGCTGATAACCATGGCGCACGGCGCGGCGAATGATGCGACGCAGCACATAGCCGCGCCCTTCGTTGGAGGGCAGCACGCCGTCCGCCACCAGGAAGGAACAGGAACGAATGTGATCGGCGATGACGCGCAGTGAGGTGTTGTTGGTGTCGGCTGTGCCGGTGATTGCCGCGGCGGCCTTCAGCAGCGCCTGGAACAGATCGATCTCGTAATTGCTGTGCACGTGCTGCAGCACCGCGGCGAGACGCTCCAGGCCCATGCCGGTGTCCACGGAAGGCTTGGGCAAACGCACCAGCGCCCCGTCAGGTTGACGGTCAAACTGCATGAATACCAGGTTCCATATCTCGATGTAGCGATCGCCGTCGTCATCGGGACTGCCGGGTGGGCCACCTGCCACCTCGGGGCCGTGATCATAGAATATCTCCGTGCAGGGCCCACAGGGTCCGGTGTCCCCCATGGCCCAGAAGTTGTCCTTCTCGCCCAGCCGGGACAGACGATCGGCCGGCACCCCCACTTCATCGAGCCAGATGGCAGCGGCTTCGTCGTCTTCATGAAAGACCGTGACCCAGAGGCGGTCGGCAGGCAGGCCGAGTTCCTTCGTCAGGAACTCCCACGCAAAGCGGATGGCGTCACGCTTGAAGTAGTCCCCGAAACTGAAATTGCCCAGCATCTCAAAGAATGTATGGTGGCGCGCGGTGTAGCCCACGTTCTCCAGATCATTGTGCTTGCCACCGGCACGCACGCAGCGCTGGGAGGTCGTGGCGCGATTGTAGGAACGCACCTCGTTGCCGAGAAACAGGTCCTTGAACTGCACCATGCCGGCATTGGTGAACAGCAGGGTGGGATCATTCGACGGCACCAGCGAACTGCTGGCCACGATCTGGTGTCCCTGGGAGTGGAAGTACTGCAGAAACTTCTGGCGAATGTCGGCAATTTTCATCGGCTGTTCCAATCAGTGGTTTCTCTCGAAAAGGCGCGAAATTATACCCTCTGTGCTACGGGTTTGCAGGTCAATCTTCTGTGATGTTCACACGACCGTCGCTCGACAGGAGGATGGCGATGGGGCGTGTGCGAGGGAAGTGTGCAAGCACGATGGTGGTGATGATCAGCAGCGGCACACACAGGAACATGCCAGGCACACCCCAGATCGCGCCCCACAGGGCGAGATTGAACAGGATCACAACCGGACTCAGATTCAGGGAGCGGCCGGTGATGCGCGGCTCGATGATGTTGCCGATCAGGATCTGCAGTGACGTGATGCCCACCAGCACCGCGAAGAACAGACCGAAACCGTCATTGCTCTGCGCCAGCGCCATCAGCGACGGGAAGATGGTCGCGACAATGGAGCCGAGGGTGGGAATGAAATTGAGCAGGAAGATCAGCAACCCCCAGATCACGGCGAAATTGATGCCCAGGGCATCCAGCAGCAGATAGCTCAGGATGCCCGTGGTTGCGCTGGCCAGGAACTTGATGCTGATGTACTTCTGAATGTCTGCCTTGATCTGCGTGATGATGCGCAGCACGCGCTTTTCCTTCTGCGGATCGCTGATCAGAGCCGACAGCTTGCGTTCGAAATTGCCTTGCTCGAACAGCAGGAACAGGACATAGATGACAATGAGCAGGCTGTCACGCGCGATTCCGGTGAACGAGACCGCCACGGTGGTCACGATGGCGGAAAGGTCAAGTCGCGCCGCCACGTTGTCAAAGAAGCCATCGATGGGCACGTACTCGGCGAACGGCAGATAGGCCCACAGCGCGCGCAGGTTCTCTTCGTAATCGATGGTGGCATTGCCCACATCCGACAGACTGCCGGTGATGAATTGCACCAGGACAGAAATGCCGAAGACGAAGGTGAGGATGGACGCGGCGAAACAGAGAAAGCGCGGCAGCACCAGCGCACCGATGCGCAATTTGCGAAAGACACCGGCGAGCAGATTGATGAGGTACCAGATCGCGACCGCGATCACCAGCGGCAGCAAGAGATTCTGCGCCACGATCAACAGCGTGAAGATCAGTGCCGTGATCAACAGCACCATGCCGAACCTGATCAACTTCATGTACCGGGTTTCCGCTCGCATCTTCAGGCATCAGGCCTGCACTGGACTGCCCTGCGGACACCGGCCCGGCGTCACTGACAGCCGGGCCAGAATAGCACACTCGCTGCGCGTCAGATCCTGCCGAACGCGTCGATCATGATCGAGGGGGTGAGAATCTGCGGCAGAATCACCGGCTCCTTGCCAGCGCCGGGATACAGCAGGTAAAGCGGCACACTGGGGCGCTGGAATCTGTTCAGCACGGCAGTGATCTCCGGATCCTGATTGGTCCAGTCGCCCTTGAGATAGACGATATTGCTGTCCTGCATGGCCTGAATGACACGCTCGGAACTCAGGGTTGTCTGCTCGTTGGCCAGACAGGTGATGCACCAGGCGGCTGTCATGTTGATGAATACCGGACGACCTGCCGCCTCCAGCTCCGCGAGGCGAGCAGCCGAAAAAGGCTCATACACTTCGTCCAGCAGCAATTGCTCTCCCTCGGTACCTGCAACCATGGCACTGGCCTGGCGCGTCTGCAGCAGCGGGGATTGCAGCGCGTAGGCGACGATCAGCACCAGAGTCACAGCCACGATCGCATTGGCGGTGCGCCAGAACGGACCGACCACGCTGCGCTTCTGCAACAGCCACAGACCAAAGGCCAGCAGCAGACAGGAACCGACCACCGCTGCCATGCCGTTGACGCCCGTCTGATTGCCCAGGACCCACAGCAGCCACAGCACGGTGGCGTACATCGGGAAGGCCATGAACTCCTTGAAGGTGTTCATCCACGCACCCGGGCGCGGCATGAAGCGCAACAGGGCCGGACTGAACGAAAGCACCAGGAACGGCAGCGCCATGCCCAGACCGAGACACACGAACACCACCATGGCCACCAGCCAGGACTGCGACAGCGCGAAGCCCAGGGCGGCCCCCATGAAGGGCGCGGTGCAGGGGCTGGCCACAACGGTTGCCAGAACGCCGGTGAAGAAGGATCCCTTGTAGCCAGTGCTGCCGGCGAGCGAACTGCCGGCCCCCATGAATCGACTGCCAAACTCATAGACGCCGGAAAGACTCAGGCCCATGACGAAGAACAGGTAGATCAGCAGGGCGACGAACCAGGGCGATTGCAGCTGGAAGGCCCAGCCCACTGCCTCACCGCCCGCCCGCAGCGCAAGCAGGATGGAAGCGAGCAACATGAAGGTGACGACGATGCCAGCGGTATAGGCCAGCCCGTGCAGGCGCTGCTGCGCCTGCGCGGCACCACTGTGCGCCGCAAGGCTCAACACCTTGAGGGAAAGCACCGGGAATACACACGGCATGAGGTTCAGTATCAGGCCACCGGTGAGAGCGAACAGCATCACGGTGAGCAGACCCGGGCCGCCGCCCGCAGACGCGTTGTCGCCGCTGCCGGCAGCACTGCCCGCCAGCGCGGTGATGGAAGCCAGACTGTCGCTGGTCACGGGCACCGCCCCGACCAGATAGCCCTGGGTACGCCCGTCCGCATACCCAACGGACAGCAAGCCAGGGATCTGACCATTTTCGACCAGGAAGCGGCGCGCCTTGGCGTGAGTGATCTGGGCCAAGGAATCGCTGAGCGTGACGTCACGCAGCGGGCCAGGCTTGAGAATGCGCTTGCTCTCCGGGAAGAACCACACATCGGTGGCACCATCGAACACACTGCCGGCGTCCTGGAACGAGAAACTGATGCGCTCGCCCGCTTCGGCGAAAAGAGCCTGCACGGCGTGCTGGTCGGCCGACAGGGGCAGATTGGCGCGCGTCGTGGCGAAGGCCTGCTGCCAGCGCGGGTCCGCCTCCAGGCTGCTGCCCCCGACAGGCAGACTCAGGGACAACGTGGCGTCACCCAACAGACATATCTCGTCGCACACCTGCCACTCGGCGAACACGGAGATGTCGAAACTGGTTGCAGAGAGCGTCGCCGGCACCTCGACGGGTACGGGCAGGAACACTTCATCCTTGTAGGAGAACGTCACCAGATCGGAGCCGGGAAATGGCAGCCAGGAGGGTGTCGGGAACTGAATCTCACCAGCCACGGCGCCTTCGGGCAGTTGCCAGTTGGTCAGGCGGGTCGCCTCACCACTATCGCCCTGCCAGCGGGAGTAGGTGTGCCAGTGCTCGGTGGGCGTCAGGCGCAGGGCCAGCCAGAGCGTCTCGCCTGGCACCACGTTGCGGCTCTCGGAAATCAGCTCGACCTCGATTTCCTCGCCCTGAAACACCTGGGCCTGAGCAAGACACGGCAGGACCAGCATGGCTGCGGTGGCCAGAAAGGCCTTGAATGGCTTGTGCATTGTCACTCTCCTGGGTCTGCATGCTGCTGACATGGCCACATTGTAGCGGCGGCCGGAGCAGTGCGACGTCTGTTTCTTGTGACTAAAGGTAACACTACTGCTGCAAGGGCTCCAGCTGATCGATGATCAGTTGCAGGGCGCGCTGGCCGCGGAATTCATTCACGTCAAGCCGATAGACTGCACGAATCCTCGACGCGTTGCAGTGGCGCCAGAACTCGCCATCGATGTTGAAGGCAATGGCGTCCAGGGGGCGCTGGGGCCGGCCCGGCAAACCCAGTACGAGCTTGAGGTGCCGCTCCCCAAGAAGCCGCTGCTGCAGCACCACGAACTCGCCATCGAAGCTCGGCTCCGGGAAGCCCTGCCCCCAGGGTCCGGCTTCACGCAGGAGCTCGGCTGTCGCGAGAGTCAGCTCGTCGGCTTCGACCTCGCCATCGGTGAGAATGCGCGCCTGCAGGGCATCCTCGCTCAGTTCAGCGGCCACCTGTTCGGCGAAGGCCTGGCTGAAGCGCGGGAAGTCGCACTCCCGCAGACTCAGCCCGGCCGCCATGGCGTGGCCGCCGAAGCGGCTGATCAGACCCGGATTGCGCGTTGCCAGCGTGTCCAGCACATCGCGGATGTGCAGCCCGGCGATGGAGCGCGCCGAACCCTTGAGCTGCGGCTCACCGTTTTCATCGGCGCCCGCCAGGGCGAAGGCGATCACCGGCCGGTGCAGGCGCTCCTTGATGCGCGCAGCCAGAATGCCGATGACGCCCTGATGCCACTGCGGATGAAAGAGACAGACACCCGCAGGCGCGGAGTCAGGCGCAATCTCCAGGCTGTCCAGTTCCTGCAGTGCCTGGTCCCGCATGTCTTCCTCGATGGCCTTGCGCTGCTGATTCATCGCGTCCAGTTGCAGTGCGATCTGCATGGCGCGCTCCGGACTGTCGCACAGCAGACACTCGATGCCGAGCGCCATGTCGTCCAGTCTCCCGGCGGCGTTGAGTCGCGGCCCCGCAGCGAAGCCCAGGTCGCTGGCCTGCAGCGACGCCAGGGAGCGCTTGCCCAGGGCCAGCAGCGCCAGAATGCCGGGGCAGGCCTTGCCCGCACGAATGCGCTTGAGCCCTTCGTTCACCAGGATGCGATTGTTGCGATCCAGGGGCACGACATCCGCCACCGTGCCCAGCGCCACCAGGTCGAGAAGCGCCGCAAGGTTCGGTTCAGAGATGCCCTGCTGAACGAACCAGCCCGCGTCGCGCAACGCACTGCGCAAGGCGGCCATGACATAGAAAACAACGCCCACGCCAGCCAGCGCCTTGCTGGGGAAGCGACAGTCCTGCTGATTGGGATTCACGATGGCATCCGCCTCGGGCAAATCCCTGCCGGGCAGATGGTGGTCTGTGATGAGCACCTGCATGCCAAGGGCCCGGGCCGCTCTGACGCCCTCGAGACTGGAGATGCCGTTATCCACCGTGACCAGCAGATCGGGCGCCTTGCCGCGGGCCAGTTCGACAATCTCGGGAGTCAGGCCGTAGCCGTATTCGAAACGGTTGGGCACGATGTAGTCGACGTGAGCGAAACCCATCGCCCGCAGCGCCCGCAGCGCCAGAACACAGCTGGTGGCGCCGTCGGCGTCGAAGTCGGACACGATCAGGATGCGGCGCTGCGCCGGCAGCTGGGCCATGAGCAACGCGACGGCGGCGTCGATGCCATGCAGGGCGGCGGGCGGCAGCAGATACTGAAAATCCAGCGCGCGTTCGTCCTCGCGCAGCACCTGGCGTGCAGCAAGGACCCGCCGCAGCAGCGCGGGCACTGCCAGCGCACTTTGCGCTGCAGCACTCGACTCACGGCGACGGATCAGCATGCTCACAGATGGCGTTGCACGAAGTCCGTGACGGCGCCCAGGGCATTGTCGAGCACGGCATAACGCTCTTCGCGCTCGAACAGGTCCCGCATATGCGGAGGCAGTTCCGGCGAATCCAGGCCGGCTCGCTGCACGGCGTCGCCAAATTTCACGGGATGCGCCGTTGCCAGGGTGATCATCGGCACTGCTGTGTCGGCATTGCAGTCTCGCGCAGCCTTGATGCCAATGGCCGTGTGCGGATCCACCAGAAACTGGGATTGCTCGTACACCTCGCGGATCACGGCGCAGGTTTCGTCGTCACTGACACGGGCACTGGCGAAGATCTGCCGCGCCTGCTGCCACAGCGCCGGATCGACACCGCGAGCGGCTTCGGCCGGATCGGTCATGAAACGAGCCAGCGCCTGGCCGTCGCGCCCGAACAGATCGAACAGGTAGCGCTCGAAATTGCTCGACACCATGATGTCCATGCTGGGAGCGAGCGTGTGCTGCAGAGCGGATTGGGAATAATCATTCTGACTCATGAAGCGGTGCAGAATGTCATTGCTGTTGGTGGCGATGATCAGCTGCTTCACGGGCAGCCCCATGCGCATGGCGAGATAGCCTGCGTAGATGTCACCGAAATTGCCGGTAGGCACCGAAAAGGAAACCGGTCGGTGCGGCCCGCCCAGGGCGAGCGCGGCGTAGAAGTAGTAGACGATCTGGGCCATGATGCGCGCCCAGTTGATCGAGTTCACTGCCACCAGCTGGCGCCCGGAAGGCAGGAACGACTGGTCACCAAAGGCCGATTTCACGATGCGCTGACAGTCATCGAAATTGCCGCGCACGGCGATGTTGTGGACATTCCTGCCGGGCACCGTGGTCATCTGCCGACGCTGCACTTCGGACACGCGCTGGTAAGGGTGCAGGATGAAAATGTCGACGTTCTCGCAATGCCGGCAACCCTCCAGCGCTGCCGAGCCGGTGTCGCCAGAAGTCGCGCCGAGAATCACCACCTTTTGATTGTTGCGGGTGAGCACGTGGTCCAGCAGATTGCCGAGCAATTGCAACGCGAAATCCTTGAACGCGAGCGTGGGCCCGCAGTACAGCTCCAGCACCCATTCGTTGTGACCCAGCTGGCGCAGCGGTGCCACGGCCTTGTGGGCGAAGCTGGCATAACTCTTGTCGATCAGGCCTCGCAGCGTGGCCGAATCAATGGCGCCATCGACGAATGGCGTGATGACCTGATGGGCGAGCGCGGGATAGTCCAGTCCGGCCCACGAGGCGATCTGCGCCTGACTGAACTGAGGCAGTGACTCGGGGACATACAGGCCGCCGTCAGGCGCCAGCCCGGTGAGCAGAACCTGTTCGAAGGTCTGGGCGGGCGACTGCCCGCGTGTGCTGATGTATTTCATGCTGCCTGCCTGCTTGAATTCGTGTTCGTCAATTGCCGTCGCCATCGAAAAGTTCCACGCGAATGCGGGTGATGCGCTCGACAACCTCGGGCAGTGCCTCGATGGCTGCGATGGCCTTGTTCATGTTGCTTTCCTGCACCTTGCCGGTCAGCAGCACCACGGGCACGATCACCTCGCCGGCCTGGCCTGCATCCGGCTCCTTCTGGATCAGGGCCTCGATGTTGATGCTGTGCTGCATGAGGATCTGGGAAATGTGTGCCATGACACCGATCCTGTCGCGCACGGAAATGCGCAGGTAGTACTCGCACTCGATGTCGTCGATCTTCAGGATGGGGACATCATCGCGCAGGCTGGCGAAGGAGAGCGCCGGCACAGGGGCAGGTCGCGCGGATTCGTCGCTGCCATAGCTGCGCACGATGTCGATGAGGTCTGCCACCACGGACGATGCCGTGGCCTTGGCACCGGCGCCAGGACCGTAATAGAGCGTGGACCCGGCAGAGTCACCCTTGACGACCACGGCATTCATCACACCGTTGACGTTGGCGATGAGCTTCTGCGAAGAAATGAGCGTGGGATGCACGCGCATCTCGATGCCAGAGGCTGTCATGCGGGCTATGCCCAGGTGCTTGATGCGATAGCCCAGTTCCTCGGCGTAACTCACGTCCGCCGTGGTGACCTTGCTGATGCCTTCCGTGTAGACCTTGTCGAAACTCAGCGCAATGCCAAAGGCATTGGACGCAAGAATCGTCAGCTTGTGCGCCGCATCGATGCCTTCCACGTCGAAGGTCGGATCGGCCTCGGCATACCCCAGCGCCTGTGCTTCCTTGAGCACGTCCTCGAAACTGCGGCCCTTCTGCGCCATTTCCGTCATGATGAAATTGCCGGTGCCGTTGATGATGCCGGCCAGCCACTGAATCGAGTTGGCCGCCAGGCCTTCGCGCAACGCCTTGATGATGGGAATGCCACCCGCAACGGCACTTTCATAAGCCACGGTGACACCCCGACGGCGTGCGGCGGCGAAGATCTCATTGCCATGCACGGCGATGAGCGCCTTGTTGGCGGTCACGACATGCTTGCCATTCTCGATGGCCCGCAGAATCAGGGCGAGGGCAGGCTCGGTCCCACCAAGCACTTCCACGAGAATGTCCACCGCCGGATCATCGGCCACGGCGAACACGTCCGTGCTGTACTGCACGCCGGTGTAGTCGTAGTCAGGGTTGCGGCGACGCGAAGCAACATGGGTCACCCGCAACGTGCGGCCGAGTCGGCGACACAGCTCATCCTGCTTGGACTGCAGCAGTGTCAGAGTGCCACCACCCACCGTGCCCAAGCCACAGATACCGACGTTGAATTGCTGTTTGCCTGCTGACTCTGCGCTCTGTTTCAAGACCTGTCCTCGTAGCCTGACGTGAAAAATGGCGCTCATTGTACTCAAAAACGCACACGAAGAAGCAGCCACTTCGCAGCGCATCGCGGCGAAGTGGCATTGTTTGCTGAGGGAGCTCGAGTGGCAGTGTTACTGGCCCAGAACGGCGCCTGCCAGCTGCGCAGGCTCGAGATAGCCGGGGATGACGGTGCCGTCCTGCAGCACCAGCGCAGGCGTGCCGGAGATACCGATGCGATTGCCCAGGTTGTAGTGGCGCAGGACGGGGTTGTCGCACTCGCGGTTCGGCAGATTCTGGCCGTTCTTGGCCTGGGTCAGGGAGCGCTTGCGGTCCTCGGAGCACCACACGGAGATCATCTTGGGATAGGCCTCGGACGCCTCGCCGCCGCGGGGATAGGCCACGTAACGCACCTGTATGCCGAGATCCAGGATGGCTTCCATGTCGCCATGCAGCTTGCGACAGTAGGCGCAGTCGACATCGGTGAACACCGTGATCGTGGCCTTGGTCTGCTCCGGGGTGAAGATCACCATCTCGTCTTCGGGTACGGCGGCGACCCACTCGGCAATCTGCTTCTGCCGAGCGGCTGCGGAAAGATTCACCAGCCCGGTCTCCGTGGCCCGGAACAGATCACCGGTCACCAGATGTTCACCTGTGCGATCGGAAAACAGTTTCTCGCCGGAATCCAGCTCCACTTCGATCAGTCCTTCGAAGGAGGTCTCGCTGATGGCCACGATCTGCAGCTGCGCGCCCGTGGCCGCCACCAAAGAGGCTGTGAGCCTGGTCTTGAGTTCATCGGCCCAGGCCGGAATGGCGGCGTCCTGCGCGAAGGCCATGGAGGACAGACTGCCCGCGAGCAGTGCCAGAGTGAAGCAACGACGGAACGAGATCTTCATGAGCACAGGCCCTCGAAGGCAAATGGGAATGGTCGCAAAGGTATCACAGGCGGCTTTTCGCCTGCCAATGAAAAAAGGGAGAAGCGCGAACGCTCTCCCTCGTTTCAGGCTGCCAGAGCCCGCTGCGTGCAGCGGTGCCGGCTCAGCTTGATTTCTTTTCCAGCTTCTCGGTGATGCGGGCTGCCTTGCCGGACAGATCGCGCAGGTAGTACAGCTTGGCCTGACGCACGTCACCGCGACGCTTCAGCGTGATGCTGTCGAGCATCGGGCTGTAGGTCTGGAAAGTGCGCTCGACGCCGACACCGTGAGAAATCTTGCGCACGGTGAAGGAAGAGTTCAGCGCGCGATTGCGGATGCCGATGACCACGCCTTCGAAGGCCTGAAGACGCTCGCGGTCGCCTTCCTTGATCTTCACTTGCACGACGACGGTGTCACCGGGACTGAACTCCGGGATTTCCTTGCTCATCTGTGCCTGCTCAACCATCTGAATGATCTTGTTCTTGCTCATTGCCTTGCTCCCGGGTGCGAGGGCCACGCGTCAGCGCTGCGCCTCGTAATCATCAATAAATTGTTCCAGCAAACTCTTCTGCTCTTTGTCGAGCATCATTCCTTCCAGCAGATCCGGTCGCTTCAGCCAGGTCGCCCCGAGGCTGTGCTGCAATCGCCATCTGCGAATCTCTTCGTGGTTGCCGCCGGTCAACACCGCTGGCACCGCTTCACCGCGAAACACTTGTGGCCGGGTGTACTGCGGACAATCGAGCAAGCCATCCGCAAACGAATCAGCCTGCGCCGAACCCTCATGCCCCAGCGCACCAGGCTGGTAGCGGATGATGGCATCCAGCATCACCATGGCCGCCAGTTCACCACCGCTCAGGACGTAGTCCCCGATCGACCATTCTTCGTCGATCTCGGCCTTCAGCACACGCTCGTCGATGCCCTGGTAACGACCACACACGAAGATCATCGCGCGGCGCCTTGCCAGTTCCTCCACTCCGCGCTGATCAAGCCTGCGCCCCTGAGGCGACAGGTAGATCACGACCGGCGTCTCGCCTTCGGCCTGCAGTGCCGCTCGGGCTGCCCCGATGGCCGCTGCGAGCGGCTCAGTCTTCATCAGCATGCCGGGGCCGCCCCCAAAAGGGCGATCGTCGACGGTGCGATGGCGATCGAACGTGAAATCCCGTGGATTCCAACTGCGTACCGACACGATGCCTTCGCGACAGGCCCGCCCGGTGATGCCGAGCTCGGTGACTGCGGCGAACATCTCGGGCAACAGCGTGACAATGTCGATCTTCACGGCCGATCCCCCTGCTCACTGTCACGCCAGATAATCCGGCTCCCAGTCGACAGTGATGCACTTGTCCTCACGACTCACCCGATGCACCACCCGCTGCGGCAGATAGGGAATCAGGCGCTCCCGGCCATCGATGCTGCCCCTGCAGGGCTTCACCACCAGCACATCGTTGGCACCGGTTTCAAGCAACTTGGCGACGTTCCCCAGCCACTGCCCTGCCAGCGTCTCGACACGCATGCCGATCAGCTCGTGCCAGTAGAAATCATCAGGATCGAGTACCGGCAGCTGATCGCGCGTCACCGCCAGCTCAACGCCAGCCAGCAATTTCGCCTCATCCGGGTCGTCATACCCGGCGAAGTGAGCGATCAGCCCCTTGCCATGCACTTTGCAGTCGTCCATCTCGAAGGGCTTCCACTCGCCGCCGATACAGGCCAGCAGTTGCGTGTAGTCGAGAATGTTGTCCTGCGGATCCGTGTAGGAAATCAGCTTGACCCAGCCTTTGATGCCGTACAGGCGCCCGATGCGCCCGATGGTCACCAGAGACTGTGGATCAAGACTCATGCCTTCAGGCTGCGGTGGTGGCCGCAGAAGAGGCTTCCTTCACCAGCGCGGCAACGCGCTGGCTGGCCTGTGCGCCATTGCCGGACCAGTACTGCACGCGATCCAGGTTGATGCGCAGACGCTCTTCCTTGCCGCGGGCAACGGGATTGAAGAACCCGATGCGCTCGATGAAACGGCCATCACGGGCATTGCGCTGATCGGCAACAGTGATGTAGTAAAACGGCTTCTTCTTGGCACCGGCACGAGCCAGTCGAATAGTGACCATAAACGTAAGCTTCCTGAGTTAGGCAACCAAACAAAAAAACTGACATGACCTCAAGCACTTGCACCTTGTTGTCGCCCTGAGCGTGCGACCATGGAAGTGCGGAGGCCGGAAAAAGGCAGGCATTCTATGTGAATAACTGCGCAGATGGAAGAAATCTTTGGTGAAAAACCCTTGCCGTCAGAAGCGCGGCGGGCCGCCTGCCCCGGGGAATCCACCCGGGCCACGCATGCCGCCAAGCCCGCGCATCATGTTGGCCAAGCCGCCACTCTTCATCTTCTTCATGACTTTCTGCATCTGCTTGTGCTGCTTGAGCAGACGGTTAAGGTCCTGGATATCCGTGCCGGAGCCCAGCGTGATGCGACGCTTGCGCGAGCCGTTGAGAATGTCGGGATTCATGCGCTCCTTCATGGTCATGGAGTTGATGATGGCTTCCATCCTGCGGAACAGGGAATCGTCCACCATCTTGGCGGCGCCAGGTGGGAGCGCGCCCATGCCCGGCAGCTTGTCCATGATGCTGGTCATGCCGCCCATGTTCTGCATCTGCTTGATCTGCTCGCGGAAATCCTCGAGATCGAAGCCCTTGCCCTTCTTGATCTTGCTGGCGATGCGTTCGGCCTTCTCGCGGTCCACCTTGCGCTCGACTTCCTCGATCAGCGAGAGCAGGTCGCCCATTCCCAGGATGCGCGTGGCGATACGGTCGGGGTGGAACGGCTCCAGGGCATCGGATTTCTCGCCCACGCCGATGAACTTGATCGGCTTGCCGGTGATCTGGCGCACGGAAAGCGCGGCACCGCCTCTGGCGTCGCCGTCGGCCTTGGTGAGGATGACGCCCGTCAAGGGCAGCGCATCATTGAATGCCTTGGCGGTGTTGGCCGCATCCTGGCCCGTCATGGCGTCGACCACGAACAGGGTTTCCACCGGATTCAGGACGGCGTGCAGCTGGCGGATCTCCGCCATCATGTCCTCGTCGATGGCCAGACGGCCCGCGGTGTCGACGATCAGCACGTCCATGAACTTGCGCTTGGCATCCTTCAGCGCCGCTTCCACGATGGCGCGCGGTGTTTCCCCCACACTGCTGGGGAAGAATTCCACCCCGACGTCCGTGGCCAGGGTCTCCAGCTGGGCGATCGCGGCCGGACGATAGACGTCGGCGCTGACCACCATGACGCTCTTTTTCTGGTTCTGCTTCAACCACAGCGAAAGTTTGGCCACCGTGGTGGTCTTGCCGGCACCCTGCAAGCCGGCCATCAGAATGATGGCGGGCGGCTGGGCGCGCAGATTCAGCGATTCGTTGGCCACGCCCATGACAGCTTCGAGTTCGGCCTGCACGATCTTGATGAAGGCCTGGCTCGGACTCAGGCTCTGGGACACTTCCTGCCCGACAGCCCGCTGACGCACGCGCTCGATGAAGCCCTTGACGACCGGCAGCGCCACATCGGCCTCAAGCAGGGCCTTGCGCACTTCGCGCAGCGCATCCTGGATGTTGTTGTCGGTCAGGGTGCCCTTGCCGCTGATCTTGCGCAGGGCTCCGGAAAGTCGTTCGGTCAGGCTGTCAAACATGGCTCACGTCCGTCTGTAGGGTGTACGTCTCATCGCGGATAAAACTCGAAGTGCGCGCGATTATAGCCAGATACCCCGCAGGCATGACAGCGGCGGTGCGACGGAAAATATCACTTCAACGCCCCGACCACCTTGTGAGAAACTTCTGCCGCACCTGGCAATACCCGATGCAGTTCCGCATCTGCCACAGCTTCGAGACTTCCATGCAGACAAGCGCCATCGCCGGAATCATCGCGATCCTGTTCTACTTCAGCAGCCTGGTTCTGCAGGCCCGACTGCTGCAGGCCCGCGTGCACGATGCCGGCAGCAGCCGCCATGTCTTCGTGCTGGGCGTGGTGGCAGTGCTGGCTCACGCCTTGAGCGCGGGAGGGGTCATCCACAACGGTGCCGGCTATCACTTCGGCATCGTCGAGATCAGCACGCTGATCTTTGCGGCGATCTCCCTGCTGGTGCTGGTCAGCAACCTGCGCAAGCCCCTGGGCATCCTGTTGCTTGGGCTGTTCCCGCTGGCAATCCTGGCCATACTGGCCTCGCTGCTGATTCGCAGCAGCTACCCGCCGCGTGCTCTGGAGCCGGGTCTGGCCGGCCACGTGCTGTTGTCGATCCTGGCCTACAGCCTGTTCACGATCGCCGCCCTGCAAGCGGGCTTCCTGGCCTTCCAGAATCATCAGCTGCGGCACCGCCACGCTGCGAGCGTGATCCGCCGCTTCCCCCCCTTGCAGGACATGGAGGCATTCCTCTTCGAGCTGCTGTGGGTCGCGCAGATCCTGCTGACTCTGGGCATCGTGGCGGGCTTCGTGTTCGTCGAGGACATGTGGGCACAGGGGCTGCCACACAAGACCGTCTTTTCCCTGCTGGCCTGGGCCGTGTTCAGCGTGCTGCTGTGGGGCAGACACCAGCTGGGCTGGCGTGGCACCACCGCCATCCGTTTCACGCTGTCAGGCTTCGGCCTGTTGATCCTGGGCTTCTACGGCTCCAAGTTCGTGCTGGAGTACATCCTCGCCTGATGCACGGCTGAGGCCCGCAGCAACGCGGGCTCGTTTGCCATCGCAACAGGCTGCAGATTCTGCAGGCATCCCCACTGCACCTCGAGCGGCCCGTTGCGGCCCCGCAAGGCCAGGGCCACCAGGTGCGTATCGGCGAGGGACCATTGCCCGAATTGCCACAAGTCGGCGCTCTCTTGATGCTGCGACAACAGGGCGATGCCCCCATCCTCGTCCAGCACAAAGCCCGCTTCGGGCAGGCCACGCGCCAGACCTTCCCCCGTCACCTTGACGCGGGCTTCCTTGAGCGTCCACAACTCCAGGAAGCGCCGCTGCTGCAACGGCGCAGGCAGAGCTTCCAGCGAGGCGACCTCCTCGGACCGAAAATGGCGCCGCGCCAGTGCCAGGGCAGCGGACTTGCGCTGCAGCGCCTCGATATCGACACCCACGCACGCCCCGGCGGACAGGGCCAGAATGATCTCGTCATCCGTGTGCGCGATGTTGAAGGAGATTGTTCCCGCCTCGATGGGGCCGACCACCTCCGGTCGCCCGTTCGCGGCGCGAGACAAGCGCCAGTCCGCCGGTGCCACGGAAGGAGTCAGGCGGCTCAGCAGCACGCGCAGGGCGGCGCGCGACAGCACATGACGATCACGAGCGGGGCCCTCGCGCAGAGTCTCCAGATGCGCCAGCTCCTGCGGGGCCAGCAACGCCTTCTGCGCGATCACATCCTGCCCCTGTCTTGAGACCTGCCACAGCTGCACCTGTGTCAATGCCGGCGGCGCACTCATGGCCCGCCCCCCTCCCCGGCGCTGGCCGAGATGACGCGATTGCGCCCCTGCCGTTTCCCTTCATACATCTGCATGTCGGCCCGCGCGATGGTCTGCTCCAGCGTTTCATCAGGCCGGCGCTCCACCATTCCAAAGGTCATGGTCACCTGCAGACAAAGCTCCTTGTACATGAACGTCTGGTCTTGAATGTCGGCTCGCAGCTGCTCCAGCAGCGCGCGACCCTGGGCGTGGGAGCGACGAGTCATCACGATGCAGAATTCCTCCCCGCCCCAGCGCGCCACCGCATCGTCGGGCCCCAGGCGGTCATCGATGAGACGGGCGACACGCTGCAGGATGTGATCGCCGCAATCGTGACCGTGCTGATCGTTCAGTGCCTTGAAATGATCCAGGTCGGCCATGACCACCAGTGCCGGCTGGAACATGGTGTCCAGCGCCGGCAGATCCGCCACCCAGTCCAGCAGACCGCGGCGATTGGGCAACTGCGTGAGCGGATCGGTGTGCGCCTGACGGCGCAGCTGCATCAGCACACTCTGCATCTGGCTCACATCGTTCAACAGTACAAGGGTGCCCGCCGTCTCGCCCTGGTATCCGAGTATGGGCATGCTGCTCACCTCGAAGAGTCGCGCCGAACTCAGACTGCGCAGACGACCTTCCCAGTGCGCGGAGTCCCGCGTCAGCAGCGAGCAGTCGAAGTGCAGCGCAAAGACCTCGTCAGCCTCTGTCCCCACCAGTTCATCGACATCCATGCCCACGATCTTCGCGAAGAAGGGATTGGCATCAGTGATGCGCTGCATGGCATTCAGTACCACCACCCCGACACCGATGTTGCGGAACACCAGATCACGCGCCATGGGCGAGAGTCGCAGAAAGTGGTAGTGACGCGCCGCGACACTGATGAGGACGGCACTGAAGACGAAGAACAGCGAGGTCGGATCGAAGCCACCGGTGAAGTCCACACCCAGGACGTACAGCACATTGGCGAGCATGGGAAAGATCGCCGCCACCGCAATGAGGGAGGACTGGCGCTGGAAGATCGCGGGCTGTTGCAGGCTGGCGCGCATCAGCAGCAAGGAGCCAGTCAAGGTGTAGGCATAACTGCACAGCAGGATCTGCACCCAGAAGCCAATGCCGTAATCGAACTGCAGCACCCAGTGCTTGTCGCGCAACACCAGCTCGGTACGCTCGTAGAACAGTGTGTGCCACTCCACAGTGGCCACGAGCAGCAGCGTTGCTGCAGGCACCAGCAGCAACAGCGAGACCACCAGCGGATTCAACCAGCGCTGCAATCCGGCGTAGTGAATCGCAAAGAAGAGCCAGAACACCACACCGAACACCACCCCCACATAGACCACGCGCTGAAAGGCCAGTTGCCAGGCCAGGGTGGTGCCCATGTTGGCCAGCAGTTCGCCCATGGTCCAGACAGCGAAGCTGCACAGCACGCCAAGCCAGAGCATCGAGGTGCGATCCACCAGCTTGTCGCGACTGCCTATGGCCAGCGTGATGGCAAGCAGGCTGGCGAGCAGGTACAGGTAATTGATTGCAGGAAATTGAAAGCTCATGCAGGCCCCTCAGCCAAGCAGATCGTACTTGCGCAGATAGCCGCGCAACTGGTGATAGCTCATCTGCAGGAACTCGGCCGCCTTGCGTTGATTGAACTGCGAGCGCTTCATGGCCTGCTTCAGCAGATCGATCTCGTACTGCTGCACATGGGTGACGAAGTCCAGGGTGTCCAGCTCGGCAAGATCCGGCGCGCCCGGCTGGGTCGTCACGGCGGTGCCGGTTGCCGCGACCGGCTGCGGGCTGCCCGCGGGACTGCTAGGTCGATAGGGCGACTCGAAAGGATTGAACACAAGGTGGCTGATCGGCCTGTCGGGACTTTGATACACCGCACGTTCCACCACGTTCTTCAGTTCGCGCACATTGCCGGGCCAGGTGTGAGTCTGCAGCATGCGCTGCATGTTGGGGCTGAAACCATGAAAATAGTCCCCGCCCAGCTCCTTCACCATCCCGACAGCGAAGTGCTCGGCCAGCACCAGGATGTCCTCCACGCGCGCGCGCAATGGCGGCAGCGTGATGACATCGAAGGCGAGTCGGTCCAGCAGATCCTCGCGGAATTTGCCTCGCCGGGCCAGGCTTGGCAGATCCTCGTTGGTGGCCGCCACGAGGCGCACATCCACCTTCAGTGTCTGATTGCCCCCCAGGCGTTCGAACTCGCCGTACTCGATGACCCGCAGGATCTTCTCCTGCACGGGCAGCGCGGTGTTGGCCAGTTCGTCCAGGAACAGGGTGCCGCCATCGGCGCGCTCGAAGTAGCCCTTCTTCTGCGACGTGGCACCGGTGAAGGCGCCAGTCTCGTGACCAAAGAGCTGCGACTCCAGCAGCGTCTCGCTCACGGCGGCGCAATTGATCTTGAGAAAGGCCTGTTGCCAGCGCCGGGAGAGAAAATGCAGGCGCGCGGCGATCAGCTCCTTGCCCGTGCCGCGTTCGCCGACGATCAGCACCGGCTTGCGCAGCGGGGCCACGCGGGAGACATGCTCCTGCATCTCGAGAAAACTGGCCGATTCCCCGATCATGCGAGGCGCGGACGCATCAGAAGGCATGGCAGACTCCAGCAGAAGGATTTCGCCGAAAGTACCACCAAGTGAGCAATTTCACCACGCGCAAACGGGCGACCGGCAAAAGGCATGACTTTTATCCTTGCAATTCAATATGTTGTAGCAGGCACCAAGACTGGCACAGAAGCTGCTTCGTTGCAGTCATTCGCCAATCCCACACACCCAACGAAGGAACCCAGACCATGAGCATCTTTTCTCGCCTGACCGACATCATCAACGCCAACATCAGCGCCTTGCTCGACAAGGCCGAAAATCCGGAAAAGATGATCCGCATGGTCATCCAGGAGATGGAAGAGACCCTGGTGGAAGTGCGCAGTGGCACCGCCAAGGTGATCGCCGAGAAAAAGACCCTGAATCGCCGCGCCGAGCAGCTGCGCCGCCAGGCCGACGACTGGCAGAGCAAGGCTGAACTCGCCATGAGCAAGGACCGCGAGGATCTGGCCAAGGCCGCCCTGGTGGAACGTGCCGGCGTGCTGGCCACGGTGGAGCTGCTGGACAGCGAGATGCTCAAGCTGGACGAAACGCTGGACAAGCTCAGCCACGAGATCGAGCTGCTGCAATCCAAGCTCAACGACGCCCGGGCACGCCAGAAGACCATCGTCATGCGCACCACCGCCGCGCAGTCCCGGGTGGACGTCAACCGCCAGCTGCACAACTACAGCATCGACAGCGCGATGAACAAGTTCGAGTACTACGAAAAGAAGATTGACCTCATGGAAGGCCAGGTGGAAAGTCTGAGCCGCGAGGGCAAGGGCCTGCACAGCGAATTCGAGGAACTGGCACGCCAGGAGACGATCGAACAGGAACTGCAGGCCATCAAGACCAAACTCAACAAATAAGCCGCGACGGGACTCAGGCAATGGAATTCTTCGAATTTGTCATCGTGCTGGTGGGCATGGTGGGCGGTTTCATCACCGTCTGGACCTTCATTCTCTACCAGCGCAAGGAAAAGAAAGTGCGGCTCTCCACCGAGACCGAATACGACATCCGCGAGCTGTCGGCCATCGCCCGCTCGCTGAGCACCCGGATCGACACGCTGGAAGCCATTCTTGATGCGGAAGTGCCCACCTGGAGAGCGCAGCATGAGCCCCCGCAGCAGACCCTTTGAGCTGAACCAACAGCGCAAGCGCTTCCTGGGCGTGTGCGCGGGGCTGGCGGACTACATGGACGTGCCCGTCGTGCTGGTGCGCATCATCGTCGTGCTGGCCTGCATCACCTGGCCCACGCTGGTGCTGGTGTACTTCGTCGCCTACTGGTGGTTGAAACCGGACGGCAATGGCAAGGTGCGCACCTATCTTTCCGCCAGCCGCACGGCCGAGCATTTCCGCTCGCTCAACTACCGCAAGCCGCTCTATCGCGGCCGGGACGTGAAGGTGGCTGGCGTGTGCAGCGGCATCGCCGACTACCTGGAACTGCGCGCCCGCACGGTCCGCATCCTGGCCGTGCTGTCGTTCTTCGTCGCCGGCCCGTTCACCTTCTTCGTCTATGGCGTGCTGTGGATCGCGCTGGAGAAGGCGCCACAGGACAGCATGGGCCTTGCCAGCCGTCGCTCATGGGACAGCGGCGAGGACGCCGACGAGATGGCTCCGACGACAGCGACGGCCAGCCGTGCCGACCGGCAGGCCGACAATGCCATGTCCGTGCGGGAATGCGCGGCGGCTCTGCAGCAGGTGGAGGCGCGCCTGCGCGATGTCGAAGCCTTCATCACCTCGCGCCGCTTCCGTCTGCACTGCGAGATCAAGCGCATCTGAGCCGATTTGCCTGTGCCCCCGTTCATCCCCGCTCGCGGGGGCGCAGGCCTCTTCCCGGCTTCCGGGCAAGCGGCTACACTCCGGGCACTGTCCGTTCACCAGCCGAACCTGGATCGCCCACCCGATGCCCGCATTCAAGCCATTTCTGCATGCCAGCCTGTTCTGCCTTGTCAGTGCCGCCCTGCAGGCACAACCCGGGGAATCCCTGCAACGCCTGCCCGCCGACGTGCTGGATGTACGAGCGCCCAGCGAACGGGTGACGGGCTCACCGGGCAGCATGCGCATCACCGATCGCAGCTGCCGCGCCCTGCCCCTCGACGACGTGCGCCGCCGCATCGTGGACACCGCGGTGCAGGAATGGGCCTGGTTCGGTTATGGCGTCGACGAACAGCCCCGCGCTGAGCCCTCCTCCCAGCCCATGCCGCGCGGCGCCTTTGCCCGCCTGAGTGCCGGCGAGAGCGCGCGGCTCGCCAGCACCATAGCAGGCTACTGGGCCGCGACACCCGACAGCGACTGGATCCTGCAGCGGCAGAACGCCAACTGGACTGCCGAGGGCACGGGCGCGCGCTGGCGCGATGCCTGGTCGGCCGCCTTCATCTCCTGGGTCATGTGTGAAAGCGGCATCGGCGAGACCGCCCAGTTCCGTCGCGCCATCGCCCATCACACTTACATCGACCAGGCCATCCGTGCCAGCGATGGTCGCGACACCCGGGCACTGTTCACCGCCCACGACCCGGGCCAGGCCGAGATTGCGCCCGGCGACCTGTTGTGCCGTGGCAGCCGCCCCGCCTATCGCAGTCTGGCGGAGCGCCGCGCTCAGCTGGGTGCCGGGGCACGCACGCATTGCGACATCGTGGTGAAAGTCGACCCGCAGGCCATGAAGATCATGGTGATCGGCGGCAATGTGCGCAGCTCGGTGCGCATGAAGGTGATGCACGCCGTGCAGGACGAAGGGGAAAGCCTGCGACCCCTGTCCGACAATGGCCGCGCCCTGTTTGCGCATCTCAAGCTGCAGGCGCCGGCCATCGCCCTCGACGCCCTGGACACCACACCCACCATGCAGGCGCGGCAGTGCGAGGCGCCGCAGCCGGTGCAACTGGCCGCTCTTGGCCGCAACGCCGCTGCAGCCTGTTGAATCTGAGCCGATGAAATTCTGCCAACATTGTGCAGCGCCCGTGGTGCACCACATCCCGCCGGGGGACGACAAGCTGCGCTATTGCTGCCTGCAGTGCGACGTCGTGTTCTACGAGAACCCGCGCAACATCGTCGGCACATTGCCCGTGCTGGGCGATCGCGTGCTGCTGTGCCGCCGCGCCATCGAGCCGCGCCGCGGCCTGTGGACACTGCCAGCGGGTTTTCTGGAGAACGGGGAAACGACCTTGCAGGGCGCGATTCGCGAGACGCTGGAAGAAGCCGGCGCCGTCGTGCTGCCCGAAGACTGTTCGCTCTACACGCTGTTCAATCTGCCCGACATCAATCAGGTCTATTTCTTCTTCCTGGCGACACTGCGCCACGAGGATTTTCATCCTGGCGTCGAAAGTCTTGAAGTGGCACTGCTGCGCGAAGACGAGATTCCGTGGGATGAACTGGCCTTCTCCGTGGTCCGCGTCACGCTCGAGCAGTATTTTGCCGACCGTCGTGAAACGCGCTTTCCCGTGCGGATGTTCGATCTTCGACACACGCCGCAGCGACAGCTGCAGGCCACGCTGACAAGCTCCTCCTCCGTCAGCGACTGCATCAATCCCGCACCTGCCGCCAGCTGAGGCCTCGGCAAACGTCGGCTCTGCCCGAGCGCCGTGGGCCCCAGCCCACCCGGCTCAGGGCCGGGCCGCAGCGGGCTGCAACAGCAGCTCGCGATTGCGCTGCAGCAGCGCCTCAATGCTGGTGGCCGGACGCCCGGTCAACGTGGCCACGGCATCGCTGGTGACCGCGAACGAGGCAAAGCCGGCGATCGCCCCGCTGGCCTGCGGCTCGCCGCCCAGCCCGCGCACGATCTCCACCGGCCTGCCAGTGACTTCGCTGGCGATGCGCGCAATGTCGCTGCGCAGCACGGCCTGCGGCCCGGTGATGTCGTAAACCCGGCCCTCGTGACCAGGCGTCAGCAGCACCGCCGCAGCCGCCGCCGCGCAATCCTCGCGCGTCACATAGGCTGTCGGAATCTCGTCCGGCTGCGCCACCACCCTGCCCTCTGCCACCATGCGCTGCGCCTGGCTGACGATGTTGTCGGCATAGAGATGATTGCGCAGCATCGTCCAGGCCACACCACTGTCGCGCAGGATCTGCTCGGTCTCGCGGTGCATGGCGGCCGACAGGGCACGCACGTCCTGATTGTCGGCATCGACCGTGGAGGTGTAGACGATGTGGCGCACGCCCACGGCCCGCGCCGCCTCGATGGCGTTGCGGTGCAACTGCGGGCGGTTGTCCGGGCCCGCGCTGATGCTGATCAGCAGCATGCGCGTGCCGCCCTCGTAGGCGGCCGGCAGCGACTCGGGCTGGGTGAAGTCACCGAAGCGGGTGGCGGCACCGCGCTCAGCGTAGGACGCCAGTTCCTCGGGCGTGCGGCTCACCAGGATCAGGTCTCGCGGATCGGCACCGCGCGCCAGCAGTTCCTCGACCACCAGCGCCCCCAGCTGTCCGGAAGCCCCTGACACGATGAGGCGCTCGCGCGCTGCCTGCGCGTGGAGCTGACCCGCACCCGCGAGCAGCAGCGCCGCGGCACTCAGCCCGCGCAGGAAACTTCGCCGCGGCAGCGGTCGGGATGACATCGAGAGGACGGACAAGGGGCGGGACTGGCTCACGGCGGACACTCCTGTGGAAAATGGGTTTGCAGCATGATGCCACGAGGGCTCGGGCTCTGGCTGCAAGACCAGTGACCTCGGCCCTTTCTGACACAGCGTTTGGCGTGCAGCCAGGCAAGATTTCCTGGTCAGAATTCTCAACTGCTGGCGATTCACGCCCAGAGACTTTCGCAAGATGACCGCAATGCTCTGACAACCAGCTGTTTTAAATAGCATTTATGACATGGCACAGGCCTTGCTGAATACGCTCACATCACACACAAGGAGCCCTGCCATGCGAAGACCCCTGCCCATTCTCATCCTGCTGTTGCTGTCTCTGTGCGGCGCCTCCGCCTGGGCCGCCGAACACGAAGTCACCCGCCGTCTCACCATGGCCCTGGACGATGTCCAGGCGCTGCGCATCGATGGCGGCGTCGGGTCGATCGACATCGAACCCGTGTCCGGCGACACCCTCTCCGTCGTCGTGGACATCGAAGGCGATCGCACCGGCCTGTTGCGGCGCAAGCGGGATGTCAGCGGCATTGAGCTGGTGCAGGAGCGCGACAACGGCGAACTGCGCATCGGCCTGTCGGAAGACGATCATGAGGACCTGGAGGTGCACTGGACCATCAAGCTGCCCGCGGTGGCCACCACGGCGATCCACCTGGGCGTGGGTCAGGTGACGGCCCGTGTGGGACAGACGGCGCTGGAGGTGCACGTGGGCGTCGGCGAAGTCGATATCACCGGCAGCCGCGTGGACGTCGGTCACGTCGAGGTGTCGGCTGGTGTGGGCAGTGCCAGCCTGCACGGCGCCGGGCAGCACAGCAGCCACCGGGCCTTCGTGGCCGAGAGTGCGGAAGGTGCCGGTGAGGGCGAGTTCGACATGGAGGTCAGCGTGGGCGTCGGGGATGCCTCGGTGCTGCTGGTGGACGAGACGTGAAGCGGGCCCGACTCGCCGTGTCCGCGCACCGCAAGGCAGCTGGCAGGCAACTCAACTAAGCTTGCTCATGCAGCTTGCCATGACTTGGCAGCGGCAACCGACCCCATGAGACAGGAAGGTGGGCGACGATTAGTCGCCTTGCCGGCAATCTCATCTTGAGATAACTTCACCCCGTCAAGGAACGACAGGTGCACGTCATCAGCAAGAAGACACTGAAGGACTTCAGTGAGTGGCATCCCGAAGCCCGCAACCCCCTGGAAGCGTGGTTCAGCATCATGGAGAAAACCAGTTTCCGTTCATTTGCCGACCTGCGGCGGTGCTTCAATTCCGTGGACAAAGTGGGTGGGTACTGCGTGTTCAATATCGGGGGCAACAAGTTCCGACTGATCGCGGCCATTCATTTCAATCGACAGAAGGTTTTCATCAGGTCAATCCTGACCCATGAACACTACGACCACTGGAGAGCATGAGAATGTTGAGGATCGATGACCTCATCAATCACTACGCCGCCCTCTGTGCCCAGGTTCCTCTGCGCCCCATACGCAGCGAGCATGACTACGAGCGAGCAGTGACGTCCATCAACGCTCTTCTGGACGCGGGAGCCCGGGATGAAGAACATCCGCTTGCGGATCTTCTGGAGATGCTGGGAGACCTGGTCAGCGAATACGAGCACACGCTGCTGCGGGAGGCAACATCGACGCCGGGCGAGATATTGCGGTTTCTGCTGCAGCAGCACGGACTGGGGCAGTCAGATCTGCCGGAAATCGGCAGTCAGGGAGTGGTGTCAGAATTGCTGGCAGGCAAGCGATCGCTCAATGTGAGACAGATTCGGGCATTGGCGAGTCGCTTCGGCGTTTCCTCCGCCTTGTTCATTGACGCCTCTTCTCAGAACGCCTCCAGCCGCGTCACATCGAAGGCCGGTTCCTCGTAGGGGTGGGCGGCGCGCAGTGCGGCGACGGCTGCCGCGATATGCGGCGCGGCACAGACCAGTTCCACCCGGTACTCAGCCACGGTTTCCAGCGCATCCTGACGACCAATGAAGGGATTGCTGCCCGCCAGGGGGCGGAACTGCCCCTCCCCCAGCACCTGCCAGGCGCAGTGCTCGTAGTCCCCGATGCGCCCGGCACCCGCCGCGAAGACGGCCTGCTTGACCACCTCGAGGTGGCTGGCGGGCACGAAGAACACCAGCTTGTACATGCTCAACCCAGCCATACGCGGGCATTGCGGAACAGCCGCAGCGTGGGCGCATCCTCCTGCCAGTGGGCCGGACGCCAGGAGTTCTGCACCGCGCGGAACACCCGCTCCGGGTGCGGCATCATGATCGTGGCGCGACCATCCGCACTGCACAGCCCGGCGATGCCTTGCGGCGAGCCGTTCGGGTTCTGCGGATAACGCTCGGTGACCACGCCATGATTGTCGACATAGCGCAGCGCGATGCCACCGGCAGCCTCCAGCGTCGCCATGTCAGCGGCATTGCGGAACTCCGCCTGCCCTTCGCCGTGGGCAACGGCAATCGGGAAGCTCGAGCCGGCCATGCCGGTGAAGAAGGCGGAATGAGTCTCGCCCACCAGCACTTGCGTGGTGCGGGCCTCGAACTGCTCGGAGCGGTTGCGCACGAAGCGCGGCCAGGCCTGGGCACCAGGAATCAGATCGCGCAGCAGCGACACCATCTGACAGCCATTGCATACACCCAGGGTCAGGGTGGTCTCACGCTCGAAGAAGGCCAGGAACTGCGCGCGCAGCCGTTCGTTGTGCAGGATGGACTTGGCCCAGCCGCCACCGGCTCCCAGCACGTCGCCATAGGAGAAGCCCCCACAGGCAACCAGCGCGTTGAACTGTTCGAGTCTGACGCGGCCTCTGAGCAGGTCGGTCATGTGCACATCCACGGCGTCAAAGCGCGCCCGCTCGAAGGCCGCGGCCATCTCGACCTGACCGTTGACGCCCTGCTCGCGCAGCACAGCGACTTTCGGCCGCACGCCGGTGTTGATGTAAGGCGCGGTGATGTCGGCATTCACGTCATAGCTGAGCCGGGCATGCAGGCCGGGGTCTGCGGCATCCAGCAGAGCATCGAATTCCTCGCGGGCACAGGCGGGATTGTCGCGCATGGCGGCGATCTCGTGGCTGGTCTGCGCCCACAGCCGTTGCAGGCGCACCCGACTGGCTTCGAACAACAGCCGGCCCCCCTGCAGCACGCGCAGTTCATCCCGCGCATTGAGCGAGCCCACGACGGCGGCACAATCGGACAGGCCGTGCTGCTCGATCATTTGCAGCACGGCGTTCAATTGCGCACGTTGCACCTGCAGCACCGCACCGGCCTCTTCGCTGAAGAGCACCCGCACCGCATCGACATCGCCAACCACCGGCACCTCATCCAGGCGCAGGTCCACGCCTGTGTGACCGGCAAAGGCCATCTCGGCGATGGTGGCAAACAGTCCGCCGTCAGAACGGTCGTGGTAGGCCAGCAGCAGGCCGGCCTTGTTGAGCTGCTGGATCAGGGCAAAGAAGTTCTTCAGGTCGGCCGGGTTGTCCAGATCGGGAGCGTCGGCGCCGATCTCGCGGTACACCTGGGCCAGGGCCGAGCCACCCATGCGGTGGCGTCCATGGCCGAGGTCGATCAGCAGCAGGTCCGTCTCGCCGGCGTCCAGACGCAGCTGGGGCGTGCAGGTGCGGCGAATGTCCTCCACCGGCGCGAAGGCGGAGATGATCAGGGACAGCGGGGCAATGTTGCTGCGTCGTGTGTCGCCGTCCTGCCAGACCGTGCGCATGGACATCGAGTCCTTGCCCACCGGCACGCAGATGCCCAGCGCCGGGCAGAATTCCATGCCGACCGCCTTCACCGCCGCGTAGAGTCTGGCGTCCTCGCCCGGGTGGCCGGCCGCCACCATCCAGTTGGCCGACAGCTTGATGTCGCCGATGGCGCCGATCGCCGCGCTGGCGATATTGGTCACGGCCTCCGTGATGGCCATGCGAGCGGAGGCAGCCGCGTCCAGCAGGGCCAGCGGCGTGCGCTCGCCCATGGCCATGGATTCGCCGGCATAGGTGTCGAAGGCGGCAGCGGTCACCGCGGCATCGGCCACCGGCACCTGCCAGGGCCCGACCATCTGGTCACGGCTCACCAGACCCGTGATGGAGCGATCGCCAATGGTGATCAGGAACTGCTTGCTGGCCACGGTGGGCAGGCTGAGCACGCGGGTCACGGCCTCGTCCAGCGCGATCTCGGCGGTATCCAGCGCCACCGGGCGCCCCTGCAGCGAACGCACGTCGCGGTGCATGCGCGGCGGCTTGCCGAACAGCACGGACATGGGCAGATCGATGGGCATGTTGTTGAAGTGCGTGTCGACAAGCTGGATCACGTCTTCCTTCGTGGTCTCGCCGACCACGGCGAAGGGGCAGCGCTCACGGGCACACAGGGCCTTGAACAGCGGCAGATCGCGGGCAGACACGGCCAGCACATAGCGCTCCTGGGCCTCGTTGCACCAGATCTCCAGCGGTGACATCTGCGGCTCGGCATTGAGGATGTCGCGCAGCGAGAAGCGGCCGCCGCGGCCACCGTCCTTCACCAGCTCGGGCAGGGCATTGGACAGACCGCCCGCGCCCACGTCGTGAATGAAGGCAATGGGATTGCGCTCGCCCAGCTGCCAGCACTGGTCGATCACTTCCTGACAACGCCGCTCCATCTCGGGGTTGTCACGCTGCACCGAGGCGAAGTCCAGATCGGCATTGCTGCTGCCGGCGCTCATCGACGAGGCCGCGCCACCGCCCAGGCCAATCAGCATGGCCGGGCCGCCCAGCACGATCAGCTTCGCGCCCACGGGAATCTCGCCCTTCTCGACGTGGTCGGCGCGGATGTTGCCGATGCCGCCGGCGATCATGATGGGCTTGTGATAGCCGCGCACTTCGGGGCCGTTGCCGCTGTCGACGGTTTCCTCGAAGGTGCGGAAATAGCCGCACAGATTCGGGCGGCCGAATTCATTGTTGAAGGCGGCCGCGCCGATGGGCCCCTCGATCATGATGTCCAGGGCCGAGGCGATGTGCGCCGGGCGGCCGAAGTCCTCTTCCTCCCAGGGCTGAGGCAACGTGGGGATGCGCAGATTGGACACGCTGAACCCGCACAGGCCGGCCTTGGGCTTGGCGCCGCGCCCCGTGGCGCCTTCGTCACGGATCTCACCGCCGCTGCCAGTGGCTGCACCGGGGTGCGGGGCGATGGCCGTCGGGTGATTGTGCGTCTCCACCTTCATCAGGATGTGGATGTCTTCGCTGTGATAGCCGTACTGGCGACTCTCGGGATCCGGGAAGAACCGCCCGGCCACGCTGCCCGTCATCACGGCGGCGTTGTCCTTGTAGGCTGACAACACGTTGTCCGGGGACATCGCATGCGTGTTGCGGATCATGCCGAACAGGGAATGCGGCTGGTCCTCGCCATCGAGGGTCCAGCTGGCATTGAAGATCTTGTGCCGACAGTGCTCGGAATTGGCCTGGGCGAACATCATCAGTTCGATGTCGTTCGGATTGCGATTCAGGTGATTGAAACTGTCGTAGAGATAGTCGATCTCGTCGGGGGCCAGCGCCAGCCCCATGTGCTGATTGGCCTCGACCAGCGCGCCCTTGCCGCGCCCCAGGATATCGACGCTTTGCAGCGCGCGGGGTTCGGCACGCTCGAACAGCACGCCAGCCGCCGCGTGATCGGCCAGCACGGCCTGAGTCATGCGGTCATGCAGCAGTGCGTCCAGCCCTTGAATCTCGGCGTCCGTCAGTGGCGCGACCGTCTCGATGTGGAAGGCGATGCCGCGCTCGATGCGGCGCACCGCCGTGAGCCCGCAGTTGTGCACGATATCGGTGGCCTTGCTCGACCAGGGCGAGATGGTGCCTGGACGCGGCACCACCACACGCAGCAGCGCACCGGGCGCAGGCTCGGTGACAAGGGCCTGGGCAGCCGTGCCGTAGTCCAGCAAGGCATCGAGCACCTGCTGCTGTTCGACCGCAAGGCCAGCGCAATCGGCGTAATGCACGAAGCGCGCCTGCAGGGCACGGACGGCGGGAAGTCGGGACTGGAGGGAGGCAAGCAGTTTGGCATTCCGGAAAGCGGAAAGTGCCGACACACCGGGCAGAACTAGCATCGTGAGCAAGGGCCTTCAGCAAGAGGGGAAGCGGTTTCTGAGGCCGGCAATGATACGCGAACGGCACCCGAAAAGGCAGGCGGCGGCTGAAATTGCCCGGCCGCGCCTCAGCGCTCTGGGCGGTAGCGCCCTTCCTCGCGGCTGAGAATCACGCGTCCGCGATCGTCCTCAACCCAGAAATCCACATGCTGCAGCGAACCGATGTCGCCCGGATTGCCATCGAAGACAGGCTCGGCCTTGACGGCGTACTGGCGGCCGGCTTCCAGAGTGAGGCGCAGGGTGCGACTGATGGCCTCGCGTGAGGAGGCATAGCTCACAAGCGCCGGGGCCAGACCGATGCGCGCCCCCATGTCCCAGGAATAATAGACCTCGACTTCGCGCGTGCCGGGGGCCAGCAGCACTTCCTCGAAGGCCCGGCTGTTCTCGATGACATGGTTGTCCACACGCTGGAAGCGCACCGCATCGACATAGGAATTCAGGAAGTCCTTGCGGTAGTAGAAGTCGCCGCGCACCAGCGCCAGGGCGCTGACCGGACGCTCGACACCGTCATAGGCCTTGTAGGGCGGCTGTGTCGCAGAGCATGCCAGCAACAGAGCGAGCAGCGGCAGCAGCAGTAAGCGGCGGGACGCCAGGAGCAGAGAGGATGCAGAAGAGCCTGTCATGAGTCGTGTTGCCGGACTGTTGTCTGAAGGGGCTCCGGAACGGTACTTCGATTGCCGGGCAAACTCAAGCCTCAGGATTGCTCAAAGTTTGATCACGCCGCTGTTTGAAGAATGCGCGCATCACGTCGCCGCACTCCTGCGCCAGCACGCCCCCCTCGTGTTGCATCACATGGTTGAACACGCCTTCGTCGAGCAGACGCCGCTGGCTGATCAGGGCGCCGAAGCGTGGCTCGGGAGCACCGAACACCACGCGCGCCACCCGCGCATGGATCATGGCGCCCACGCACATGGTGCAGGGTTCAATGGTGACATAGAGGGTGCTGCCGGGAAGACGGTAATTCTGTTCGGCCTGCGCCGCGGCACGCAGCGCCATGATTTCGGCATGGGCAGTGGGGTCGTGGGCAGCGATAGGCTGATTGCAACCACTGCCCAGCACCACGCCCTGCGCCGAAACGAGGACAGCGCCAACGGGCACCTCGCCCATCTGCGCAGCCTGCTGTGCCAGGGCCAGCGCCTGGCGCATCCAGTCTTCGTCTGCAGAAATCACGCTCGCCCCTCGGGGAAGTTCAGGAAACCGGCTCGCGACAAGAGGCTGACCATGCCAGCTGAGAGAACGCCAGCGGACTCATGAAGGGAAACAAAGATTGTGCAGGCGAAGCGGCAGCCAGGCCGCCGCACCGCCTCACACTGCGTCGAGGATCAAAGTGATCCGGTGCCTGACTTGACCTTGAGCACCTGACCGATCTGCAGCGCTTCGCTGCTCAGTCCGTTCTGGGCGCTGAGGGCATCCACGGTGGTGCCATATTGCCGGGCGATGCGCCAGAGCGTGTCGCCCCGCTTCACGCGGTGAGACACCTCGGTGACGGCAGCCACCTGGGCATTGGTACCGGGATTCACGCGACTGACCACCGCCGTGTTGGCCGCGGGCACTGCGAGCTTCTGGCCGATCTGGAGAATGTCATTGCGCAGACCGTTGGCGGATTTCAGCTGGGCCACACTGGCACCGGTGATGGACGCGATGCGGGAGAGAGTATCGCCGCGACGCACGACGTATTCGCTGTCGGAGCCCGTGCCGGACTCGGCCTGAGCAAACTGGCGATAGGGTTCGGGATAGACCGCGACATGGTAGTGCGGGGGGTTGCGCTCGCGGGTGACATCCAGCACTTCGGAGGCTTCCAGCGACAACAGCTCGCGCTCAAGCCAGGAACGGCACTTGCCTGCCGGGGGAATGCGCAGATCCACGGCCATGCCAGTGGGGTGCACGGAGTCTTCGGCGGCATTGCCAGGCTGACGGTCCAGCGGACGAGTCAGACTGGTGACGGTGAGTTTCTCGCCACAGGCCGCGACATAGCGGGCGCTGAGTTGCTCGATGAAGAGCTTCACGGGGGCTTTGGCGTAAGGAAAGGAGACGTTGTGCAATTCGAAGTGACGGGTCGGGTTGACCTTGAGCAGATCACCCTGCTCCACCAGCTTGTTCACCGTCGAGGCCGTCTTGGCGAACACGTAGCCGTGAGAGACGGCCACCTGGTACTGCTTTTCCATCGATGAGCGAGAACCCGTCAGGGTCTGGGCACCGGCGTGAGTCGCCATGGTGGCGAGGCATGCCGTCAACAATGCCACGGTCAATTTCTGCATGATCGGCCATCCTGAAAACTGTTCTTCTTCCCATGACAGCGGGAATTCGGCAGGCCTGCCCCCTTCTGTCATGCATGTTTTTTATGCAAGTGGCCGGATTCTAGTGAGCGGCCAAGAATCTTGTCAAGGATTCATTCATATGTTCTTGTTTTTCGTGCAAAACACCCCAAGGGCGAGTTAATTCCCCAGAAAAATCGTCTGCACCTTGCGGCAATTCTCCAGCGTGTCGCCGAAGGCCGGTCCGGGCGAGTGCAGCAACCAGGGGCGGAACAGCACCAGACGGTTGTACTTGTAGGGGATGGAAAACGTCTTTTCCCACAGGGATTCGTCAAGCCCTTCGGTCTCCAGGAAGGCCTTGAGGTCGTGAAAATTGCGCCAGCCGTACTGCAGAAAGCCTTCCGGCGTGTTGGGGGCGATCTCCAGCCCGGTGCGCCGATGCCGCCAGAAATTGGTGCCGTCCGTCTTGGGGTGATCCTTGGAAAGGTAGACCACCCCCGCCCAGCGGGTCTGCACATCGACGTCGTAGTGGATATGGAAGCGGAAGGTGTCGTTCTCACGCGTGAAGCGGATGCGGCCATTGGCATTGGTGGAGGGGCTGACGCTGGGCTCCATGGTCAGGCGCTTGAAGATTTCGGCATGCTGTTCGCCCACGAAGGACTGGGTGGTCATGACGCCGGCGTAGTTGCCGCTTGGAGAGTCCTCCTCCCGCATGGTGCTGATGGCCACCTTCACCAGGGTGTCGGGATCGTTGTAGAAGTCGTCCACTACTATGTATCGGTTGAGCATTCTCGTCGCGCTCTCACTGGTTCATCACACCACACCCGGGTGCTGCAGGAAGTAACCCCATGGAGTGTGTGGGGAAACTGGAACGCCGCTGAGGATAAGCCACCCGGGGATGATTTGTATAGCCACCGGCGAGTCGCTCGCTGAGAAGCCGCCGAATGCCTGCGGAGTCATTCGCGCCCGGCTCGCTGGTGGTACCAGCGCCACAGCAGGGCCAGGCCAAGCTCCACCACCAGCAACAGCACAACCACTTGCAGAGCCAGTGTGGAGGCGTTGGCTTCCATCGTGAGATTGGACGCCACGTAGCCCACGGCGATGAAAAGGCCGTTCCAGGACAGGATGCCGAGCAGGGTCGCGATGGCGAAGGCACTGGCGTCGGCGCGGAACATGCCGGCGATGATGGGCGAGATCAGTCGGATGGACGGCACCAGCTGCATGCCAAAGGACAGGCCCCGCTGGTGCTGGCGAAACAGCAGGATGCTCTTTTCAATCCGGGGGGGCGAGATGCCGGTCATGCGCCCGACCCACAGCAGCATGCGATGCACGCGCTCCTCGCTCAGATGCAGGCTGAGCCAGTAAAGCGCCAGACTGCCGAAGAGGCTGCCGGCGACGGAGCCGAAGACGGCGGTCCAGACCGACCAGACGCGCTCGTCGGCGGCAATGCCGATGGCCACCAGCACGCCATAGGACGGCACGATGGGCACGAAGCGCTCGAAGACGCCCAGGGCCAGCAGGCCAATCACACCGTAGAGAGATATCCAGTCGATCAGGGAGCTTAACGGGTCCATCGATGCCTTACCTCGAAAAGCTCAAGCGAGTGCGGGTATAGCGACGAAAGTACAGGATTCTGGAAATGGCGAAAACGGATGAGTTGCCCTGCATCGATTGACTCCGGTGACTGGGTGACCTGCGGCGAAGCAGCAAGCCACCCAACGCCAGAGCCAATAAGCTTGACTACCCGGCCTCGGCCGCCTTCGCCTCGGCTGCCTTGTCTGCCAGGTACTGACGCTCGGACAGCCGTCGCAGCTGCTGCAGGGACGCCAGGTGCGCGTAGATCACCGGCAGCAGGCCCATGCGACGCAGATGCAGATAATCCTCGTCGGACAACTCATTCAGTCGGGTCTCATCGACGGTGTAGATGCCATCGATGTTGTAGCGCATGCCATCCGGCCTGTGCTGCAGCTGCACCTGCTGCGTGTTCAGCAGATTCTTCTCGGTCAGGCGCTTGCACAACTCCTGGGTGTTGCGGGATTGGTCAGCCACCTTCACCAGAGACTCGATTCTGCCCTCGAAATACGCACTGCGCTTGCCAGGTGCCTCGAACAGCGGCTCGCCGTCGGTTTCGCTCAACAGCGGGCTGTCCTCTTCCACCAGCACCATGTACTGGTCTGACTTGTCATCCACGCGGGTGATGGCGAACGGCGCGTTGCCGAAGCTGACGGGGGCCACACTGGCCTGCCACGTCTCGGTCTGGCAGTAAAGGTTCATGCCCTCACGCAAACCCATCATGGCAACGGGGATGAACTCCTCGGATCGATTGATCTTGACGAATACCAGAGGAAACTCGACGGCCAGCGTGAAGAAATCCTGAATGACGATGGGAACGAGATGACGTTTGCTGTAGCGGCGGTAATCGCTCGACTGAACGACCTTCAACTTGCCGTGCTTGTCATTTTGCAGGGGGACTATGGAACTCATTCAAGATCGCCTTCTTTTTGGTTGTGAATGCCACGCATGGTAACCAAGGTGGCGCGAATGCAACAGGTCGTGGATATCGTCGCTCATTCCCACTCGATGGTCGCGGGAGGCTTGCTGGATACGTCGTAAGCCACGCGGGAGACTTCCGGCACTTCGTTGATGATGCGATTGCTGACGGTTTCCAGCAGTTCATACGGCAGATGCGCCCAGCGCGCCGTCATGAAATCGATGGTTTCCACCGCTCGCAGGCTGATCACCCAGGAATAGCGGCGACCGTCGCCCACCACGCCCACCGACTTGACCGGCAGGAACACGGCGAAGGCCTGGCTCGTCTTGTGGTACCAGCCGGCGCGGTGCAGTTCCTCGATGAAGATGGCGTCGGCGCGGCGCAGCACGTCGCAGTACTCCTTCTTCACTTCGCCGAGGATGCGCACACCCAGGCCGGGGCCGGGGAAAGGATGACGGTAGACCATGTCATAGGGCAGCCCGAGTTCCACGCCGATGCGACGCACCTCGTCCTTGAACAGCTCGCGCAGAGGTTCCACGAGTCCCAGTTTCATGTCCTCGGGCAGACCGCCCACATTGTGGTGGGACTTGATGACGTGAGCCTTGCCCGTCTTGGAGCCGGCGGACTCGATCACGTCCGGGTAGATGGTGCCCTGGGCCAGCCACTTCACATTCGGAATCTTCGCGGCCTCGTCGTCGAACACCTCGATGAAGGTGTTGCCGATGGCCTTGCGTTTCTTCTCCGGGTCGCTGACGCCGGCGAGTGCACCGAGGAACCGGGATTCGGCGTCGGCACGAATCACTTTCACGCCCATGTTCTTCGCGAAGGTGGCCATCACCTGCTCGCCTTCATTCAGGCGCAACAGGCCGTTGTCGACAAACACGCAGGTCAGCTGATCGCCAATCGCCTTATGCAGCAGTGCCGCGACCACCGAGGAGTCGACACCGCCGGAAAGCCCCAGCAGCACGTGATCACTGCCCACCTGGGCACGCACGCGCGCGATGGCGTCCTCGATGATGCTGGCAGATGTCCAAAGAGCCTCGCAGCCACAGATGTTGCGCACGAAGCGTTCAAGAATGCGCATGCCCTGCAGGGTGTGGGTGACTTCGGGGTGGAACTGCACGCCATACAGCGGCTTGCTGACGTGGGCCATGGCGGCGATTGGCGCACTGGCGGTGGCAGCGGCAATGAAGAACTGCGGCGGCAGGGTCACCACCTTGTCACCGTGACTCATCCACACATCGAGAACGGCCGTGCCATCAGAAGCGACGCGATCCTCGATGCCTTCGAACAGCGCCGACACTGCCGGCAGCGTGACCTCGGCATAGCCGAACTCGGATTTGTCGGAGGCCTCCACCTTGCCGCCCAGCTGCTCCGCCATGGTCTGCATGCCATAGCAGATGCCCAGCACTGGCAGAGCACCGTCGAGCAGGAAAGCCGGCGCACGGGGCGAATCGGCCAGGGTGGCTGTCTCGGGTCCGCCGGAGAGGATGACACCCCTGGCATTGAACGCACGAATGTCCTCGTCGCTGGCATTGTCCCAGGCCCAGATCTCGCAGTAGACGCCGAGCTCGCGCACGCGGCGGGCGATCAGTTGGGTGTATTGGGATCCGAAGTCCAGAATCAGGATTTTCTGGCTGTGAATGTCTTGGCTGCTCATGCTCTGGGTTCTTGCTGCTGATTCGTGTGGATGCGCGAGCGGACGCCCGCGCGACGGACAGACTGCCGCATGAGCCTCAGCTCATGCGGTAGTTCGGGGCTTCCTTGGTGATGCTGACGTCGTGCACATGGCTTTCGTTCATGCCGGACGACGTGATCTTCACGAACTGCGGCTTGGTGCGCATCTGCTGGATGTTCTCGCAACCGGTGTAGCCCATGCTGGAACGCACGCCGCCCATGAGCTGATGCACGATGGCCGACATCGGACCCTTGTAGGGCACACGGCCTTCGATGCCTTCCGGCACCAGCTTCTCGGCGCCGGAACCGGCATCCTGGAAGTAGCGATCACTGGACCCTTGGGACGCCGCCATGGCGCCCAGCGAGCCCATGCCGCGATACGCCTTGTAGCTGCGGCCCTGGAACAGCTCGACTTCGCCCGGGGCCTCTTCGGAACCGGCCAGCAGGCTGCCGATCATCACCACGTGGGCGCCGGCCGCGATCACCTTGGCGATATCTCCGGAGAAGCGGATGCCGCCGTCGGAGATGATGCAGACATTGGTGCCCTTGAGGGCTTCGGCCACGTTGGACACTGCGGTCATCTGCGGCACACCGACACCGGTCACTATACGGGTGGTGCAGATGGAGCCCGGGCCAATGCCGACCTTCACGGCGTCGGCGCCGGCGTCAGCGAGATCCTTGGCGGCCTCGGCGGTGGCAATGTTGCCGCCGATCACGGGAATGTGCGGGTAGAGCCCCTTGATGCGACGCACCTGATCGAGCACGCCCTGGCTGTGACCATGAGCCGTGTCGACGATGATCACGTCCACGCCCGCTTCCGCAATCGCCGCCACCCGTGCCGGGGTGTCCGGCCCGGTGCCCACGGCAGCGGCCACGCGCAGGCGTCCGTACTGGTCCTTGCAGGCATTGGGGTAGTCTTCGGACTTGCGGATGTCCTTGAGCGTGATCAGACCTTTCAGCTCGAAGGCATCATTGACCACCAGAATCTTCTCGATGCGGTGCGTGTGCAGCAGGTCTTTCACTTCCTGATGCGTGAAGTTCTCCTTCACGGTGACCAGGTCTTTCTTCGGGGTCATGATGGCGGCGACGGGGGCTTCGTAATTGGATTCGAAGCGCACGTCGCGGCTGGTGACGATGCCGACCAGATTGGGGCCTTCCACCACCGGCATGCCGGAGATGTCGTTCTCGCGCATCAGGGCGATCAATTCGCGGATCGTGGCAGTGGGGGCAATGGTGATCGGATCCTTCACCACCCCGCTTTCGTACTTCTTGACCAGTCGCACTTCGCGCGCCTGCTGCTCGATCGTCATGCTCTTGTGGATCACGCCCAGACCGCCTTCCTGCGCCATGGCGATCGCGAGTCGAGACTCGGTGACCGTGTCCATGGCAGCGGAAATCAGGGGGATGTTCAGGGAGATTGACGCGGTCAGTTGCGTCTTGAGACTGACCATTTTGGGGAGCACGGTGGAGTGTGCCGGCACAAGGAGAACGTCATCGAATGTCAAAGCTTCTTCAGCAATGCGCAACATAAGATTTCCACGTATTTACAAAAACGCGAGTATACCCACCTCATTTCCGGCTGTACACCTGCAGTTGCAAGGAGTGGAACAGGGCGAAGCGCCCGGATTTCGCGACCGGTTCGAAGCCGTTGCGGGCCATTTCGGCATGCAGTTCACGCGCTGAAACGCTGTACTGCTTGATCGGTTTTCCCGTCAGCAGCAGACGCAGACGACGTCGCATTGACGTGACCGAAAGCGGGGAGATGCGTGACACGAGCATGTAGCGCGCGCTGACCCGGCACAATTCGTCGAGCAGGCGGCCACGCACGGCAGGACTTTCGAAATGGTGCAGCAGGCGGAAACACAGGGTCGCATCAAAGGCGCGATCAGCGTAAGGCAGCGCGAAGAGATCATGACGCTCAAAACGCACCGACACCTTGGCCTCGGCGGCGAGCGACTGCGCCAGTTCCAGCGCCGCCTCGCCGAGGTCGACACCCGTCACCTGCAGGCCCTTGCCCGCCAGCGCGATACTGGCGCGCCCCACGCCGCAGGGCGCATCGAGCAGCGTGGAAATACCGTGCACGTGACGCATCGCTTCCTCGATCATGGCCATTTCCTGCGCGTGCTTGGATTGCTTGCGCTGGCTGTAGGTCCGCGCCGATTCCGCATCGGATTTGACACGTGCGTAGCTGATGTTGTCGGTCATGCTGGGAACTCCTTGGAAAAGTCGGCGAGAACGGGAAAGCGGCGCGTCAGACGGGCAATCACCCGCGGTGCCCTGTCGAGATACGGCTGCAGGAGCGCCTGCACCAGGGCGGGCGCCAGCCAGTCCGCGCGACGCAGCAACTGCGTGAGATCGGCACAGGCGGCGTCGACAGCGAACAGGCGCTTGCGGGCGCGCTCAAAATCGATCAACTGGAGTATTCCCCGCTGCAGATCGATGAACATGTGATTCGGAAACAAGGCGCCATGCTGCCAGCCAGTGGCATGCAGGTCGAACAAGGCACCGCCAATCGAGGCGAGCGCAATGCGCGACTCGAGCAGCGCGTCCGGCCGCTCCTCGTACGCGGCAAGCGTCGGCAACGCAATTTCCCGCGTCAGCAGCAGGGCGCGCTGCCGCTGGCCCGCACAGGAAATGCCGAAGGCCTCTAGTGTCACCGACGGCCAGTGCTGCACGAGGCCATGGCGAAGAGCATCGATTTCATAGCGGAAGGTGGGCGCCCCGAATGGATAGCGCAAGGAGTAGCGGCTTTGCCGTTCCTGGCGCTTGAGATACCAGTGGCCCGTGTCCCCGTCAGCCTGCGGCAGCAACAGACGACTGACGCCGCTCCAGCCACCCCGCCGCTGATTCATGGGCTCGACGAACTCGCGCGGCAAGTCCCAAAGCGCCTCGAAACTGTCCAGGCCGGCGCGCTCCAGCACGCGCAGCAACGCCGCGTCGCGCACATGCACAGGATGGCGCGTCCGGATCAAGGGGAGTGTCTGCAGGAAATGCATGGCAGGCTCCTAGTGATAGAAACGCGACAACTCGCGTGCGAACAGTCCCAGCGCGTCACGATAGGAGCCATCGACACTGGCAATCTCCACGGGTTCGTCGTGCAGCGTGGTGGTGCCATCATCGAGTGCGGCGCCCTTCTTGCTGAATACCATCTTCACCTCAGGCGTGATCAGTGTGTTGCCGTGCCAGTCGCTGGCCACAGTGTAATCGCGGGCGTAAGTTGGCGACAGCAGATCGCTGCCATAGCTGTAGGTGGCGGCGTCCAGATCCACACCCAGCGCCGCGAGCACTGTGGCCGGCAGGTCCAGATGACTGGTCATCCGCGACACTTCGCCCACCGCCTGCCCAGGGATATGCACCAGCAGCGGTACCCGGATCTGCTGTTGACTGAAGGTGGAGTTGTGTCCCCAACGGCCATTCTCCATGAACTCCTCACCGTGATCCCCGGTGACAATCACGATCGTGTTCTCCAGCAGCCCTTTCTCCTTCAGGGTGTCGAACACCCGTGCCAGCTGAGAGTCCAGATGATGCACGGCGTTGATGTAGCGGGCCCGGATGCGTTCGATTTGCTGCTCGATGTCCACCGTCAGGTAGTTGAAGTCACCGATGTAATCCGGCTCGATGACGCTTTCCTCGGGGAAATAGTAATTCGCGTGGGCGGACTCGAAAAACATGAAGCTGAAGAAGGGCGCGTCCGCGTTCTCGATGAAGTCGAGCATCCGCGTCACGTTGCGCCTGTCGCGCTCCCAGCCATCTCCCTCGGTGTCGGAATGCAGGTCAGATGCAGGAAAGCCGGCGAAGACGGTCTGATCGAACTCCGGATAGGAAAAACGCGAGCTCGTCCACCCCTTCATGGTGTATCCGTTGTTGCGCAGCAGCTCCATCACCAGGGGTTGCCGTCGGGAAGCCAGAAAATCGAACCAGTAACTGCCATAGAGCCCGTAGAACTGCGAGAACATCCCCATGCGCGTGCCATTGCCACCACTGTAGTGCTCCAGGAAATTCTGCGTCTGCGCGGCAAAGGCACTGGTCTGCGGCATGATCCGCGGCGTCAGGGAATCGGCTCGCCAGGATTCGGCCACCAGCCAGACGATGTTCAGCGGACGCTCGAGGGGCGCCGTGGGCGCTGCGGGATAGTCGATGCTGCCAGACGTGCCCGCCAGGTCGCTGGCATCCTGCTCCGGACGCTGGGTCGTGAATCCTGCCCGTTCGAGCAGGGAATCTGCGGTGACCGGGACATACCAGATCAGACGATCCGCGGTGGACAGGATGCTGCGCTCGTAGCGAAAGTCTGCCCAGGCATACCAGCCCGCCTGGGTCAGCAGCAGCACGCCGAACACGGAAAGGACAGGCAAGCGCCGGCTCGGCAACAGTCGTTCGACCGGCAACAGACGCACGGCAAGCAACAGCAGCGCCGCCAGACCGAGCACCAGCAAGCCCAGCGCCACATTCGTCGAAGTGGAGACGCCCATCGCCTCGACACCCCCGGGAGTGGTCAGCAGATTGAGCACGAAGTAGTTGAAATAGAAGCCGAACATCTGCTGCAGCTTGTAATTGGCCAGCAGGAACAGCAGGGTGAGCAGTGCGGCGACGTGCACGGCAGCCGCCAGCAGCGGCGACGCCCGCCCGCGGCGCTGACCCCGGACGTAGAGGGCATGGAGCAGGAGCACAGGCGTCGACAGCAGCACGGTCTGCACCAGCCCGGCAAGCAGCAGAAAGAGCGCGGCGGGCAGCCCGCTCACTGCCGGGGCCGCCAGCACGAGGAGAAAACCGAAGGTGCTCAGCAGCGTCAGCAGGACACTGCGAAGCGGCGCAAACGAAGACATGGCGACGAATTCCTGGCTGGCAGGCTCATGGAGTTTCGTCGAAGTCTAGAAAGCCAACATTAAGCAAACATTAAGAGCCGATCAGAACTCGTACTCCAGCAGGAAACGGAAGGTGTAGTCGGGCGTGGTGTCATTCAGAGGCAGGATCAGGCCGGTTTCCCAGGCCCACTTCGAGGCGCCGCCCGTGCGCACAAGCCCGGTCAGCACCGGCCCGATGCCGCGGGTGAACTGGTCGGCGTAGAACTCGACGCCGGGCTCCAGGCTCTCGCGCAGGCGGTAGCGCCATTGCGCTGAAGCGAAGGTCTCGAACTCGTTGGCGATGTCCGAGCCGTATTCATACTCCAATCCCAGATTGAGCGTGCCCACCCAGTTGCCGAATTGACGACTGGTGAGCGCAGCAACGGCAGCTTCCGAGATGCTCTCGCTGCGCTCGCGCTCGAACTCGAACAACAGCCCCCAGTCGGCCGCGTACTCGCCCTGCTCGGTGAGCTGCACCTTGACCTCGGCCTCGTAGCCTTGCAGACGCAGGCTGCCTCCGGGCTGTTTTTCAGCCAGTAGATAGGCCTCGGCGAAAATGCGCTCGCTCATTGAGCGGCCGAAGCCGATGCGCTGGCGCAGGATGTCGGATTCCAAGGGATCCGGGTCGGTCTGATACAGCGTGCGAAACTCCAGCTCACGCTCCAGGGGCTGCACGTACGGGTCGTAGACGCGCCCCACCCCGTTGTGTTGAAACTCCACATCGGCGACCGCCGGAAACGCGCCAGCCCCCCACAGTGCCAGCGCGATGACGCCGCTGCGAGGCGCGTGACCTCGACTCCTGAACCACTTCATGTCGATGTCTCCTGTCGCTTGGTGGCCTGCAGGCGGGCCAGCGCCATGGCGGCCAGGCAGGCCAGGACGGAGGCCAGATACAAGCTCAGCTGCACTCCCGTCGGGGTGGCCTCATAACCGAAGGCGGCCTGGAGCATCTCCCCGGTGAGAGACGACTCCATCACCAGCGCGCTGGTGTCCCACAAGGGCTGCTGACCCGGCAGCAGATCGGCCTGCTCCAGATTGTAGGTGGCCTGCATGACCAGTCCGGCGCCGGTCATGGTGGCAATGCCCGCACACGTCCACAGACACGCCTGCCGGGAGAGCGCCCGCAGGCCGTAGTAGAAGAACGTCCCGAAACTGAGTCCGATGCCGGTGCCGATCACCGCGCCGGACATGATGGAAGCCATCTGCCCGGCCTGCACGCCAAAGGCGTAGACATAGAGATAGACCTCGCCGCCCTCACGCGAGATGGACAGGGCCGAGGCCAGCAGACACAAGGCCAGTACTGCCCTGGATGATTGACCGGAGGCGGGCTGCAGCGCATGCGACGCGATCAGATGGACGTACACAATCAGCGCCAGAGCCGCGCTCAGCAGCATGACCGCGCTGATGATCTCCTGCCCGAGCCCGTCGAAGAGCATGGAGATCGGGTCCAGGAACACGGCGTAGGAATAGGCGCCGGCAACGCCCAGCAGCAAACCGACAGGCAGCCAGCGCAGACGATGCCCCATGGCGGCGGACGACGCCATCAGCATGCAGATCAACAGCACGCCCTCCAGCACCTCGCGCAGGACGATGATGGCAGCGCTGATCATGCCGCCACTCCTTGCGCCTGTCCCACTGCGACATGCTTATTCAACGATGACCTTGCCTTGCGCCGTGCGCAGATTGAACTCCCCGAAGAAGGGATACTCGCCCGGCGCCAGCGGGCCGATGAAGACGATGCCCTGGCTGTTGCCGACGATCACCTTCTCCCGGTTCAGCTCGTAGCTCTCGAATTCCTCGGGCGTGGTATCGAGATTGCGGATGATCAGCTTGACCTTGGTATTGGCAGGAATCCGCACCTCGGCAGGAAAGAACAGATGCTCGCGGATCTGGATCTCCACTTCGGGCGTCTGGGCCAGCGCCACCGGCCCTGCGGCGCCGGCAAGCACCAGCACCAGCGCCGCCAGCCAGGGCGTCCCGGCGCTTCTTCTGCCTCTGTCTGAACGTGTCACGCTGCCTCCTCTGGCAAACCTGCAATACGGCCGCCTCCGGCGGCGGGAAATCGCACCAGCACCTGCAGGCCGCCCAGCTCGGAGCGACCCAGCGTGATGCTGGCGTGGTGCATGTCAACGATGTGTTTCACGATGGCCAGGCCCAACCCGGAACCGCTGACGCCCGAATCATGCTGATCGCCATGCAGGCGGTAGAAGCGATCGAAGACGCGCTCGCGATACTGCTCGGGAATGCCCGGACCGGAGTCCTCCATGCTGCAGCAGGTGCCATGCTCGTCGGGCGCCACGCGCAGCCTCAGTCGCCCCCCTTCCGGGGTGTACTTGCTGGCATTGGTGAGCAGATTGTGCACCAGCGAACGCAGGGCTGTCGCGTCCCCCAGCACCGTGCCGGACTCCCCTTCCAGCTCGAATTCCTGTGCCCGCTGCAGGATCTGGTCGAAATCCTGGCTGACCACTTCCTGGGCGAGCGCATGCAGATCCAGCGGCTGGAAGCGCATCGAGTACTGATCGGGCGCCGTGCGGTTGAGCTCCAGGATCTGCTCCACCAGATGCCCCATGGCATCGATGCCCTCGCGCAGCTCGCGGGCGCTGGCCCGCGCTGCCGGGCTTTGCAGCTCCTGCAGGAGATTGTGCACCTGCACCTTGAGAATGCTGATCGGCGTGCGCAGCTCATGGGCGGCATCGGCGGCGAAACGCTTCTCGCGCTCGAACGAGCCCTGCAGCCGGCGCAGCAGGTCGTTGATGGAACGGCTCAGCTGCGTCAGTTCCCGTGGCACCTGGTCGAGTCGCACGGGGCTCAGATCACTCGCCTCCCGGGCCTGCACCTCGCGCGCCAGGGTCTGCAGGGGCCGCAGGCCGAAACTCACGAACAGCCAGATCAGCACGGCCGCCAGGGGCACGCTGACGATGGTCGGCACCACGGCGTCCAGGATGATGCCCTCGGCCAGGTCGTAGCGGATGTCGATGCGCTGGGCCGTCAGTACCCAATGGGACTGCTCCTCATCCAGGATGGCCAGCACCCGCCAGCGATAGCTGCCGAAATTGACTTCGCGAAAGCCGACCTCGAAGGGACTCATGGGCGTGACGGGGGCCAGCACCGAGCGCAGGATCAAGCCGCCCTGCTCCGTGAATATCTGATAGGCGATCTGCATCTCGTCGCCCAGTTCCGGATTGACCACATTCGGCAGCACCAGGTCCTGCACCACGCGCACCCCGCCACTCAAGGCCGAGGGGTTGAGCAGACTCAGCATCTTGGCGTGCTCGAGCAACTGCTGGTCGAACAGCAGTTCGGCCTCGACCATGCTCTCGCGAAAGCCGCGGATCGCAGACAGAAAGCTGACGAGCAGGATGAGAGCGCTCACGCTGAGCGTGAGGAAGATCCGGATCGAAGTCATGGCAAAGGTTGCTCGGCGCTCAGCTGCCACCTCCCCCTTTTTTCACCACATAGCCCAGCCCGCGCACGGTCTGGATGAACCCCGCAGGCAGTTTCTTGCGCAGATTGTGAATGTGGACCTCGACCGAATTGCTGCTGACTTCCTCGCCCCATCCGTAGAGCTTGCTGTCCAGCATGTCCCGGGTCTGCACCTTGTTGGCGCTCTCCATCAGGGCCTTGAGCAGCATGTACTCGCGACGCGACAGCGTGAGCGGCTCTCCGGCCACCGACACCTCCAGACTCTGGGTGTCGAGTGCGACCTCGTCGATCACGATGCTGGCACTCTTCACACTGCCCAGTCGACGCTCCAGGGCGCGCAGTCGGGCCAGCAGCTCGTCCATCTCGAAGGGCTTGGCAAGGTAGTCGTCGGCGCCGCTGTCCAAGCCGGCCACTTTGTCCTGAATCTTGTCCCGTGCGGTGAGAATGAGCACGGGATTGGTGAACTGCGCTCGCCGCGCTCCCCGCAACACGTCCAGCCCATCCATGCCGGGCAAGCCGAGATCCAGCACCAGGATGTCGGGTTTGGAGGTCTTGATGGCAGACAGCGCCTGATCGCCCCGACTGACGTGATTCACACTGAAGCCGGCTGTGCGCAGCGCCTTCGCCACAGCCGCCGCCAGCATCGCATTGTCTTCCACCAGCATGACTTGCATTGCATTACCTGTGCATCAGCGCATCTGCGCGAGCATCTTCTCGATTTCCTGTCGTCGCCCCTGGTCAGCAATCTCGCGGCCGGGTCTGGCCGGCGCCCGCAGCGCCTTCTGCAGATACTGCCGGGCTTCCTCGAACTTGTCGCTCTTGAACAGATACTCTGCGTAGAAATAGTTGGAGTCAATCGCCTCCGGGCCGAGGGCCAGGCCTTTGCGCAGCAGCTCGACGCCTTCTTCCTCATCGCCGAAGGCCACCGGCCATCCCGGCACATTCAGATAGAGCACGCCCAGACTGGTGTAGGCAGAGCCTTCCATCACGTCGCCGTTGAGGGCGATGGCCTTCTCCAGATCGGCCTTGGCCGCCTTCGCTGCCGACAGGGCGCCCAGCCCGCCTTTCACGCCGGCATAGCTGGACTTGATGATGCCACTCCAGATCCAGGCCTCGGGGCTGTCCTTCTCGGCCTCGGTGACCTTGCGGGCCTCTTCGATCAGCACGCTGAAGGCTTCCACCTGGGCATCGCCCTGGGTGAGGTAATTGATTTCCGCCCAGCGATCCTGCAGGGCAGTGACGGCGGGGCTGGTCTGCGCCTGCGAGCCAGCGGCCCACAACAGCGTGACGAGCAAGGCAAGATGTCGAATTTTCATGGGGCTTCTCCTGGATTGAATGAATGGGGTCAGAGACACATTTCGCCAGCGTCAGGGCTGCTGCCGGGCAAAGCGCTGAATCACGGGCAGCGCCTTGCGCAGGGCACGATCGGTGACAGCGGGCAGCACGGCATTGATCACGGCATACAGACGCTCCGGCCAGCCGAGCACCACGGTGCCACGGCGGTCGCGCTCGAGGCACTGCAGCACCTGTCGGGCCACCTGCAGAGGGTCATCCATGGCATTGCCAAGGGCTTGATTCATCGCCACCACGCGCTCGCTGTTGAGCGCGGTGCGCGTGGCGCGCGGGGCGACATGCAGCACGCCCACCCCGGTATCGGCCAGTTCCCGGCGCAGCGCCTCACTGAAGCCACGCAAACCAAACTTGCTGGCGCAGTACACACTGAAGCCGGGGTAGCCGATGCTGCCAAAGGCCGAACCGATGTTGAGCACCAGGGCACTCTGCTGTGTCAGCAGCTTTGGCAGCAGCAGTCGTGTCAGCAGGACCGGCGCGGTGAGATTGAGGGCGAACTGGCGCTCAATGGTCTCGGGAAGCGTGTCCTGCAGGAAATTCAGCTCACTGGTACCGGCGTTGTTGATCAACACCGACACCGCGGTGTCAGCACAGAACTCACGCACCTGCTCGCGCGCACCAGCCTGCGTCAGGTCGGCCGCCAGCCAGCGATGCGGGGCGCCTGCACACGGCAGTGCCCGCCCCAGCTGCTCCAGTGCCACGGTATCACGCGCCACCAGCAGCAGCTGCGCGCCGGCTTCGGCAAGGGTGCGCGCAAGCGCACGCCCGATGCCGCCAGTGGCTCCCGTCAACAGGATCGTTCTGCCATGCACACGCATGAGAGTCTCCTCAGGCCGCACTGCGCACGGCAGTCTGGGCAGAATGATCCAGCACGCTGTCGAACACGCCCTTGTAGAGGCGGAAGAACATCTTCGTGCTGTGGATCAGCAGCGCCTGATCCGCTGGGTCGGTGAAGCGATTCATCAGACTCTCCAAGTGCTGGATGTGCGACTGATCGATGCTGCCGTGGGAACGCAGATAGCTGAATGCCCGTTCCGGAAGATTGAGCGTCGCCTTGATCTGATCGGCGGCGTGATCGGCCAGGTTCACACTGGTGCCTTCCAGCACGTGCACCATGCCGAAGAAGCCGATCGGGTCACGGCGATTCACCATGTCCCAGGCATAGGCGATCATCAGCTCGGTCTGCATGGCGGGCTGACTGCGGCGCACGGCTTCCTTGTCTCCGCCGCACACCGCGATGTCATTGAGAATCCACTCCTGATGGCCGATCTCTTCCTCGATGTACTCGGCCACGGCCACGCGCAGCCACTCGCGGCTCTCGGGCAGGCGCGCACCCACCGCCATCAGCAGCGGCACGGTGAATTTCACGTGGTGATAGGCCTGGGTGAGATAGGCGATGTATTCGTCCAGGGTGATGTTGCGCGCCATGCAGCGCGTGATGATCTCGCTGCTGACCAGCGCCATCTGTTCGCCGGCGGTTTCCTGCTTCAAGGTGTCATAGAACATGGTGCGTTGCCTCCTGGTGGGGGGTGAGGATGTCGTCATTGGATGCGCTGTAGAGCGCTTCGAGCGTGGCCGCGAAACGCTGCGCGATCTGCGCGCGACGCGGTCGTCCATTGCTGGTGAGCAGATCCGTTTCCAGTCCGCTGCCACGGGTGAGCGGCTCGCTCAGGCGTGCCCAGCGCTGCACGCGGGCGTAGTCGGGCAGCGCTGCATTGATGCCGGCAATGCTCGCGGTGATCTCGTCATCACTGACGCGGGTATGACGGGGCTGTATCAGCGCCACACAGTAGGGACGTGAATCCCCGAACACGATGCTTTGCGCGATGCAGGAACTTCCCGCCAGCTGGGTTTCCACCCATTCCGGGTTGATGTTGCGCCCGAAACTGCTCACCAGCAGATTCTTGCGGCGGCCGTTGAAATGCAGATAGCCGTTGGCGTCCTGGTGACCGAGATCGCCCGTGGCCAGCGGTGTGCTGTCGTCCTGCGGCAGCCACGACGCCTTGTCGCCGGCATAGCCCAGAAAGCGCGGGCCGAAGACCTGGATCTCGCCCTCGTGAATCTCGACGCGCACATGCGGCAGCGGGCGGCCGAGGCTGCCATTGCGACGCTGCCCCGGGGTGTTCAGGCTGACCACCGAGCCACACTCGGAAAGCCCATAGCCTTCGAAGGCCGGAATGCCGAACTGCCAGGCACGCTCCAGCAGTGCGGGGTTCACACTGGCACCACCGACGGCCACGAAGCGCAGCGAATCGGGCAGCTTCCAGCCCGAAGCCGCACTCATCACCAGGGCTTCCAGCAGTTGCGGAATCAGGATCAGGCTCTGCGGCCGGCAGTGCGAGAGCACATCGAGGAAGGCCGGAAGTGAGAACCCGCTGGCGCCGTTGAAGCCGAGTCGCTGTTGCGGCACCAGCACGACGGCCGCACCGCTGCGCAGCGGTGCGTGCACGCCGGCAACGTTCTCCAGCAAGGTCGCCAGGGGCAGCACGCACAGGTGTCGCGTGATCTCGCAGGACTGCGTGGCAGCAACAATGGATGTGGCCACGGCCTCCAGATGGCCGGCACTCAGGCAGGCGCCCTTGGGCGTGCCGGTGGAGCCGGACGTGAAAGTGATCTTGCTGGTGCCCTGCGGCAGGGAGTCGACGCGCGCGGCCAGCGCCTGCTCGTCACGCTCGAAGCGGCGATAGTGCAGGCCCAGCAGCTTCTGCGAGGACCCCGGCACCGGGCTCTGGGCAGCCACCACGGCATCCGGCAGCGTGGCGTCATGCAGCAGTGCATCGACAGGCACGGTTTCCAGTGCATGCTGCAGCTGACCCGGCGCGAAGAAGCCCGGCAGCGGCAGCAGCGTGATGCCGGCCACGCCACAGGCGATGTCGGCGATGACCCAGGCCGGGACATTGTCGGCGGCCAGCGCCAGCACGCGGACGCGATCCTGGCGCAGACGCCACACCAGGCGACGCACCGCCCGTTGCAGCTGCTTCCAGGTGCAGGCTGTCTCCAGGGCGGTATCGAACACCATCAGGGCGCTCTCATCCCCGCGGGTCGCGGCATTGGCATTGATCGCAGCCCACAATTCACGCATCGAAGGACTCCTCGCTGCAGGGCTGGAGCTCGGCCACGATGCGGTCGATCTCATCGGCGTGCTCGCGCAGCAGCTTCTGGGCGAACTCATTGCGTTGCAGGGTCTGATGGGCCTGGACGACATCGCCGGCCACGACCCAGGGACGATTCGCGTAATAGCTGCCCCAGGCATCCGCATGCTCTCCCAGGCGACGCGGGTCTGCCTCGCACAGCGCCTGTGGCGCAAACCCCAATCGCTGCAGCAGGGCGCTGACCTGGGCAGTCGCCGTGAAGGTCACCCAGCGGAAGCCGGCGCGATAAAGCACTTCCGTCAACACGATGAACAGCAGCTGGCTGCTGCCGCGTGTGCCGGCCAGATTGCCGGTCTCGATCAGCGACGCGCGCGGCACAGTCTCGCCAAGTCGCTCGCTGAGCACGGCCTCCATCGGCTTTTCCAGGTAGTTCTCCACGAAGAAGCGACCCGACTGTCCTGGACGCAGGCCCAGCACGCCGGCCACTTCGCCCTCGCGCCAGCTGGCCATCAGCAGGGGCAGGAAATGGGAGATGTCAGCGTCGTAGGTCTCGGCGTAGCGAGCATGGATGAACTGCTCGATTTGCGCCCTGTGGAAGGCAATCGGAGAATGCAGGCTGAGCTGCTCGGAGGCGGCAGGCGCGACGAGCGGAAAGTTCCGGGCACTGACAACACTGGTGCAAAGCGGCGTGGCTGACATGATCGAGGGCTCCGTATTGGCTGATCATGTCGCCACTGTAGGACGCGAATCTTAATTGACTATTAAGACTGCAGGGTTTTTGCAGCTCACTCGCGGGGCTCTTCGGTGAAGACCTTGCGGCCGCTGAACATGGCGGAAATCAGGCCGTTGCCCTCCTTGATGTCGCTCACCACCACGGCACCGACGTGCAGCACGATGGCAACCAGCATGGCCCAGAAACCGATCTCGTGAATCTCGATGAAGGGCTCGCGGAAGCGGCGCATGGCGGCATAACCCTCCGGGTCCAGCATTTCCTTGGCGCCTGGCACCAGGCCCACCAGCCCGGCATGATCCTCGCCCGAGCCCGTGGCCCACTCGGCGAACTCATGCCCAAAGGGCGGGAAGTAGAGATCGGTGCCGGCCAGCACCAGACCGGTGATCATCTGCGTGCCGAGCAGGAAGAACAGCACGGCCAGCATGAGCCGGGCAGCAGGGTTGTGGCCCTTGTAGGCGGGCGGTGTGCCGGCCTTGGCCCCGGCGATCCACTCCCGCAGGGCCGCGCCGTAGCCGCGACCGCCGGGCAGCACGGCCGACCAGCGCGAATAGGGATTGCCGATGAATCCCCAGACAATCCGCCAGAGCAGGTTCAGCGAGAACGCGTAGCCCAGCCAGGCGTGCAGGATCTTGAGATCCACCTTGCCCTCGCTGCTCACGCCCAGGGCGTTGGCATTGAGAATGACGATGCCCACGCCGATCAGCCCGAGCACGCACAGCACGTTGATCCAGTGGAACCAGCGCACGCCGGCATCCCAGACGGCATGGGACTGCAGGGCGGGCGAGGACGGGGCGGGACGGACAGGCGACTTTTCGACACTCATGGTGTTTCTCCTTGGTGGGCAGACAGGATTCGACAGGCTCAGGCTGGCAGAGCGACCTTAAGGCATGATTAACGTCTGAATCCTGGGTGTTTGTATGCCACGGGAGCCGTGACATATCATGCGGACATGTCAAATTTTCAGCAGAATTTCAGTGCGCAGCCCCGCGATGTGCTCTCGGTGACCAGCCTCAACCGCCTGGCCAAGTCCCTGCTGGAAGGACATTTCCCGAATGTGCTGGTGGAAGGCGAGATCTCGAATCTGGCGCTGCCCGCTTCCGGCCACTGGTATTTCACCCTCAAGGATGAAGGCGCCCAGATCCGCTGTGCCATGTTCCGCAATCGCAACATGGGGGCCGGCATGCGACCGCGGGACGGCATGCAGGTGCAGGTGCGCGGACGCCTGAGTCTCTACGAAGGACGCGGCGACTATCAGCTGATCGCGGAGTCCGTGGAGGAAGCCGGGGATGGCGCCCTGCGCCGCCGTTTCGAGCTGCTGAAGCAGAAGCTGGCCGCCGAGGGCCTGTTCGACGCGCAGCGCAAGCGTCCCATGCCCGCCCATGTGCGTCACATCGGCGTGATCACCTCGCCCACCGGCGCCGTGATCCGCGACATCCTGAGTGTGCTGCGGCGCCGCTTCCCCGGCATCGCCGTTACCGTCCTGCCCGTGCCGGTGCAGGGGGTGGAAGCCCCTCCCGCCATCGTCAAGGCAATCGCCACGGCCAATCGCCGGGCCGCGGAACTCGGGCTGGACGTGCTGATCGTGGGGCGCGGCGGGGGTTCGCTGGAAGACCTGCAGGCCTTCAACGAGGAAAGCGTGGCGCGGGCCATCCATGGCAGCGAGCTGCCTGTCGTGAGCGCAGTGGGCCACGAGACCGACATCACCATCGCCGATTTCGTGGCCGACTTGCGCGCACCGACCCCCTCGGCGGCGGCCGAGCTGCTGAGCCCGGACCAGCAAGAGCTGCTGCAGACGCTGGAGGGCTTCACCCTGCTGCTGCGCCGGCTGATCGGCGAGCGCCTGCAGCACGCCGCCCGCGACCTGCTCTGGCTGAGCCGCCAGCTCAAGCACCCGGGCCGCCGGCTGCAGGAGCATGCACAGACCCTGGACATGCTGGAGGGACGTCTGCTGCGGGCCACCCGTCAACGGCTGATCAATGCCGGCCACCGGCTGGCACGCATGCAACAGTGGCTGACCCTGCACTCGCCGCTGACAGTCATTCGCCAGCACGGCCTGCGCCGGGCCGCCCTGCAGCACCGCCTGCAGCGCGCCATGCAGCAGAGCCTGCAGCGCCAGCAGGCCGGGCTGGCCGGACTGGCCCGCAGCCTCGACAGCATCAGCCCGCTGCAGACCCTGCGCCGGGGCTACAGCATCACCTGGAACGAGCACCACGAGCTGGTGCGCGACGCACAGCAACTCGCCCCCGGCCAGACGCTGCACACCCGGCTGGGCAGCGGCGCCGTGCGCAGCACTGTCGTCGCCATCCTGCCTGACACCCCGCTCTCCGACACGTGAACCTCTGGAGCTCCTGCCATGTGCATCACCCGCCGCTTGAAGATCCTCACACTGACCCTGCTGTGCAGCCTGCCACTGTCATGGCCTGCCTTCGCTGTGCCTGTGGACGCCCTGCCAGACTCCCTGGCCGTACCGGGCGGCGTGGCCGTGCTGCCCACCGGCATGCAGGCGGTCTCGGCCCGCTACCGCGACTCGCGTGTGCTGCTGGCGCAATTCGATGGCCTGCAGTACGCGGTGATCGGCATTCCCCTGTCAGCCAGGCCCGGCACGCATGCCCTGGAACTGCGTGATGAGGCCGGCGGCAACAGCACGCTGAACTTCACCGTCACTGACAAGCAGTATGTGGAACAACGGCTCACCATCACCAACGAGCGGCAGGTGAATCCCAACAACGAGGACATGGTGCGCATCAATCAGGAAAGCGCCGAGATGAATGCGGCCTTCAGTCGCTGGGATGAATCGCTGCAGCCGGTGCTGCGCATGCGCGCTCCCACCGAGGGCGTGCGCAGCAGCTCCTTCGGGCTGCGCCGCTTCTTCAACGACCAGCCCCGCGCGCCCCATTCCGGCATGGACATCGCCGCCCCCGAGGGCACGCCCATCGTGGCGCCGGCTCCGGGCGTGATCGTGGCCACGGGCCACTACTTCTTCAATGGCAACACGATCATCCTGGATCACGGCCACGGCCTGATCAGTCTGTATTGCCACATGAACACCATCGACGTGGCCGTGGGCGACCGGGTGGAGACCGGCCAGCAGATCGGCGCGGTCGGGCAGACCGGGCGCGTCACCGGGCCACACTTGCACTGGAGCATCAATCTGAACAATGTGCGGGTGGACCCGGCCCTGTTCCTGATCGATTGAACAAAACGTAAACAGCCCAATTCGTGCCCTCGCTTTTGCTACTTTTTTGACCAATGCTCCGGTAGATTGGCGGCGTTTCCCATCGGCACGCAGACTTCTGTGGACGCGTGCCGGCTTTCTCCGCAAGGATTCTTCACGCGATGCCCGGATTCGAACTCTTCTTCCTGCTGCTGGCCGGTCATGCCACCGCGGACTTCGTCCTGCAGCCCGAAGCCATGGCCCGGGGCAAGAACCGCCACAGCGACATTCACCGCGTGAAGTCCGATGGTTTTCCCCGCTGGTACTACTGGCTCAGCGCCCACGCGCTGGTGCATGGCGGCATGGTGTACCTGATCACCAACAGCCTGCTGCTGGGCGTCATCGAAACCGTCTCCCACTGGGTCATCGATTCGGCCAAGTCCGAGGGCGTGATCAACTTCCACCAGGATCAGGGCCTGCACATGAGCTTCAAGGTCGGTTACCTGTTCGCTGTTTGAACAGCTTCGTCGTTGGTTTGCCTGGCGAATTCTTTTATAGTGCCCGCTCGTTTCCATGTCATCGCGGGCGTCTGCCCGCGCAGCCACAGGTCTCCAATCGATGAACAAGCGTGAAGAACAACGCCGCATCCGCGAAGCCAAGCAGCGCTCGGCGGAACAGCGTACGGCGCGGCAGAAGCTGATCAGCCGCATCGCCATGATGGTGCTGGCCCCGCTGCTGGTGATTCTCGTGTTCTATGCCCTGCTCTCCCAGGGCCCGACGTATTCGCCGGTCGAGATTTCCGCGAACGATCACACCCGCGGCAATGCCCAGGGCGTGAAGCTGGTGGTCTATGCCGACTTCCAGTGTCCCGCCTGCGCCAATGAACACATGCTGCTGGCGCAAGCCTGGAACACCATCAGCGACCGCACTCAGATGGTGTTTCGCCATTACCCCCTGACCGGCACGCACCCCCACGCCTGGCGCGCGGCCACCTATGCGGAGGCTGCAGGCCGCCAGGGCAGGTTCTGGGAAATGTACGACCTGCTGTTCATCAACCAGGCCTACTGGTCGGGTCTGTCGGAGGTGGAAGCCGAGTTCGAAGGCTATCTGGCTCAGCTGGGACTGGATCTGGAACAGGCCCGCGCCGACCTGGAAGACGAAACGCTGATCGAGAAGATCCGCAGCGATCAACGCAGCGGCACCCGCTCCGGCGTGCGCGGCACCCCGACCCTGTTCGTGGATGGCCGCCTGGTCCCCACGCCTCGCACCGTCTCGGAACTGGTGGGTCTGATCAACGACGCCGTCGCGTCCTGATCACTTCCCGCACAAGACGGCGAAGCGCCGCAATACTCCGCTCGCTGCCGGCGTCTCCTGCACGCTGCGCAGCAGGGCCTCGACATTCAGGCCCTCGTCCAGCAAGGCCTGCTGCCGCTCCTGTATGTAGGTGCGCATGACCTCTGCGGAAAACTCCGGATGGAACTGCACTCCCCAGGCCCGGGCGCCCACGCGAAAGGCATGATGGCTGTCGTGGTCGCTGGCCGCGAGATGCGTGGCCGATGCGGGCAGCTGCAGGACGGACTGGGAATGGGTCGTGTGCACCGGAAAGCTCACCGGCAACGCCCCCAGCAGCAGGTCCTCCCGGGCTGACGCCGTCAGCGTGACCGGCACGGTGCCGATCTCCCGTCCCAGCGGGTGATAGCCCACTCGACCGCCGCAGGCGTGAGCCAGCAGCTGGTGGCCGTAGCAGATGCCAAGCACCGGCAGCTCGCTCGCCAGCGCCTCGCGCAGCCACTGCGCGGCCACGTCATTCCACGGGGCTGCGTCTGTCAGCATGGCCGGCGAGCCGGTGATCACCACCCCCGCCACCTCATTCATCCCCGGCAGCGCCTGACCCTGGGCAACACACCGGACAGTCCACTGCCCGGGCGCAAGCCCCAGACCCGCGCCGATCCAGTCCTCAAAGTCCTCACCCCGGGCGCGCAGCAGCGCCAGCGTTTCACCAGTTTTCATGACAAGAATGGGCTTGGTCATTTTTTGTTCAACATTCCTAGACAGCCATGTTACAAGGAGTATGATGCCTTCGCTGATCGTTTTTTAACCAAAGAACAACATCCATAAAGGGAGTTAGACGATGACAGACTTCATTGAAGGTCTTGCGGAAGAATGTCAGGCCTTTGCCTGGTTTCTGCTGCGCGTGCTCAGCAGCGCGATGTTCATGACGCATGGCTGGGCGAAGCTCTACGGCGAGAACGCGCAGCCTCTGCTCGGCGGCATGGATTTCTTCGGGATCGATCTCGGCATCAACATGCTCTGGATCGCGGCGGTCATCGAGCTGTTCGGCGGCGCCCTGCTGGTGCTGGGGCTCTTCACCCGCATCGTGGCCCTGCTGGCCGCGATCCTCATGGTGATGGCTTACGTGACGGCCCATGCAGCCTGGTTCCCCACCATCAACAACGGCGAACTGGCCGCCATGTATTTCATGGTGTACTTCCTGATCTTCGCGCGAGGGCCCGGGCCGGCAAGCCTCGACTCCCGACTTTTCGGCCGCGAATAGCCGCTGCTCAGGGCTCTGTCCTGGCGATGCGGATGTTCGCCCAGGCGAACAGCAGTGTCATGAAGGGACTGATCAGACAGAACAGTGCCCAGGGCGCATAGGCCAGTGTGGCGACGCCCAGCACGCCCGCATGAAATGCCCCGCAGGTGTTCCACGGCACCAGCACCGAGGTGACGGTGCCGCAGTCTTCCAGCGTTCGACTCAGATTCTGCGGCGCCAGTCCGCGCTCCTTGTAGGCACGGGTGAACATGCGCCCAGGCACCACAATGGCCAGATACTGATCCGAAGCCGAGACATTGGTCAGCAGGCACGTACCCGCGGTCGCCGTCACCAGCCCCCCGGTGCCGTGCACGCGACTGATCAGCGTGTGGGTAATTTTCTGCAGGAAGCCCGAGGCTTCCATGACGCCGCCGAACGTCATGGCAGTGATGATCAGCCAGATGGTGTCGAGCATGCCGGCCATGCCGCCGGAAGTGAGCAGCTCATCGAGCACCGCGCTGCCACTCACCACCCCGATCTCGCCATAGATCGCCTGCATGATCACCTGATACAGATTGCCGTGGGTGGCTGTCAGTTCCAGCAGCAGCGGGTACTGCAGCAACAGGGCGGCAGCCACGCCCAGCAGCACACCGACGAACAGCGCCGGCAGCGCGGCGACGCGCTTGACGATCAGGAAGATCACCACGGCCGGCACGATCAGCAGCAACGGACTGAGCGAGAAATTCTCGGCCAGCAGCGCCTGGGTCTCGGCAGTGGTGCTCTCCCGCGCATCCGGTGTCCCGAGGACAAAACCGATGATCAGATAAACCACCAGGGTGATGCTGATGGAGGGCAGGGTTGTCATGCTGAGATAACGGATGTGGGTGAACAGGTCCACGCCCGTGACCCCCGACGCCAGATTGGTGGTGTCCGAGAGAGGCGAGAGCTTGTCTCCGAAATAGGCACCGGAAATGATCGCCCCGGCCACCAGTCCCGGATTGAAACCCAGTGTGTAGCCGATGCTGATCAAGGCCACGCCCAGCGTCGCGGAGGTGGACCAGGAACTGCCGATCACGACCGAGGCGATGCCCGTGAGCAGGCAGCAGCTGAAGATGAAGATGGCGGGATTGAAGATCTGCAAGCCGTAATAGATCATCGTCGGCACGATGCCGCCGATGAGCCAGCTGCCCACCAGCGCCCCCACCATGAGCAGGATCAGGATCGCGGGCGTGGCAGCGCGAATGTTCTCCAGGATCGTCTCCTGTATCACCTCCCAGCGCGTGCCAAGCCGCAGACTGATGGCCGCCGCCACCGCGGCCGCGATGATCAGGGCGGTCTGATTGGCGCCGCCAAGCGAGTTGTCGCCATACACCGCCACGTTGTACCCGAGCAGCACGAACAGCACCGCAAGCGGCACCAGCGCCAGCCACAGGGAGCGTTGTTCCTGCACGGGGGCAGCTGTCTCGGCAGCGACCGGTGTCACCTTCTCCTGCATTGTGTTCTCCAGCTGGCCATGGCCCGGGCATTGCACGGGAATGAGCGCGGATACTACCTTTATACCCGCCGCATTAAAAACCCCCCGAGCACGCAAAAGCGATTCCAGCGGATGCGGGTCCCGGGCTATTATCCGAGCACATTCACTGCCTTGCGCCTGCCTGCGCGCACCGCCGGAGCTCTTACAATGACACTGCCCCGCTTCGCCCGACGCCTGTCTCTGTGCTGCCTCGCACTGAGCGGCAGCCTGCTGTTGAGTGCCGCTGTCCAGGCGGACGCCATCCGCCAGACCAAAGGGGATTTTGACGACAAGTTCCGCCAGCTGGATGAAAGCCTTCCCACTGCCAACACATGGCGCAATGCCGCCGGGCAACCCGGGCACGAGTACTGGCAGCAAAAGGTCGATTACCGCATCAGCGCCGTGCTCGACGAAGAGAATCGCCGCCTGACCGGCACCCAGGGCGTGAGCTACCAGAACAACTCGCCCGACACCTTGAACTACCTGTGGCTGCAGCTGGACCAGAACATCTTCCGCACCGACTCCATGGCCGAGATGAGCGAGGACTTCGGCGGTGTGGGCCGGCGCGGACCCGCCGTCGAGGCCGGCTCCCTCGACAGCCCGGCCCGTCTCAGTCTGGACGAGCTGCGTCGGCAGCAGGCCATGGCCGATGTCGCCATGGGCTACGAGATCAGCAACGTCCGCGACAGTCGCGGCAATCCCCTGGACTACACCATCGTGGGCACCCTGATGCGCATCGATCTGCGCACACCGCTGCGCAGCGGCCAGAACACGCAGTTCAATCTCGACTTCGCGTTCAATATCGTGGAGGAAGACGCCGTCTCCGCACGCAGTGGCTACGAACACTTTCCCGATGACGCACGCGAGGGCGGCAACGACATCTTCCTGATGGCGCAGTGGTTCCCGCGCCTGGCGGCCTACACCGACTACGAAGGCTGGACCAACAAGGAGTTCCTCGGTCGTGGCGAGTTCACGCTGGAGTTTGGCGACTACGAGGTGGAAATGACCGTACCGGCCGACCACATCGTGTCCTCCACCGGCGTGCTCAACAATCCGGCGCAGGTGCTGACGCCGGAACAGCGCGCACGACTCACCGCGGCGGAAACGGCGCGGCGCCCGCTGTTCATCGTCACGCCCCAGGAAGCACTGGAGAACGAGCGCGAAGGCACGCGCGAGACCAAGACCTGGCGCTTCTCCGCCCAGAACGTGCGCGACTTCGCCTGGGCGTCCTCGCGCAAGTTCATCTGGGACGCCAAGGGGTATCGGCAGGGCGGCAATGTGCGCCCCTTCGTGATGGCCATGTCGTTCTATCCCAAGGAAGGCGAGCCGTTGTGGTCCACCTATTCCACCGAGGCGATCATCCACACGCTCGAGGTGTATTCCCGCTTCACCTTCGATTACCCCTACCCCACGGCACAGTCCGTCAACGGGCCGGTAGGCGGCATGGAATACCCGATGATCACCTTCAACGGCCCGCGCACCACCCTGCAGGATGACGGCAGCCGCACCTACTCCCTGGCCGAGAAACAGTTCCTCATCGGCGTGGTGATTCACGAGATCGGCCACGGCTACTTCCCCATGATCGTCAACTCCGACGAGCGCCAGTGGACCTGGATGGACGAGGGTCTCAACAGTTTCCTCGACGGGGTGGCCGGTCGCGAATGGGACCCTGACATTCCCTGGGGCGTGGAGCCCGCCGACATCACCGATTACATGCGCTCGCAGGACCAGGTGCCGATCATGACGCAGTCGGACAGCATCTCCCGCCTCGGCCCCAATGCCTATTCCAAGCCGGCGGCGGCGCTCAACATCCTGCGCGAGACCATCATGGGCCGGGAGCTGTTCGACTTCGCATTCCAGCAATACGCCCGCCTGTGGATGTTCAAGCGCCCCACCCCGGCAGACTTCTTCCGCACCATGGAGGAAGCCTCCGGCGTCGATCTGGACTGGTTCTGGCGCGGCTGGTTCTATTCCACCGACCACGTGGACATTGCGCTGGAGCGGGTGTTCGAGATGCGGCTGGATACGGAAAATCCCGACATCGACTTCGAGCGCCGCCGCCAGGAGGACGCCGCCAAGCCCGCCTCGCTGTTCGTGCAGCGCAATGCCGAGGCCGGCCTGCAGACCTGGGTGGAACGCAACCCGGATGTCCGCGACTTCTATGACGACAACGACCGCTTCACGGTGACCAACAAGGAGCGCAATGCCTACAACGCCTTCCTGGAAGGGCTGGACGACTGGGAGCGTCAGGCACTGGAGCGGGCCATCGCGGAGGACAAGCACTACTACGTGCTGGAATTCGCCAATCGGGGTGGCCTGGTGATGCCGATCATTCTCGGCATCACCTATGCGGACGCCAGCACCGAGGACATGTACATCCCCGCCGAGATCTGGCGGCGCAGTCCGGAACGTGTGCGCAAGCTGATCGTGGCGGACAAGCCGGTGGCCAGCATCGTCGTGGACCCGTACTGGGAAACCGCGGATGTCGACATCGAGAACAATCACTACCCGCGCCGCTTGATCCCCTCGCGCGTGGAAGCCTTCAAGGCTGAAGGCAGCGGCGGCCTGACCGGCCGCGACCTGATGCAGGATATCAAGACGGAACTGAAGACTGACGAGCAGAGCGCGGACAGCGATGCCGAGGCCGTGACGCCGTGAGTCTCTCGCACCGCGCACGCGCAGGGGTCCTGCTCGCGCTGGCCGGCTTGCTGGTCGGCAGCATGGCCCTGGCGCATCAGCAACAGGCCGCGCTGACCCGGGTGCTGTTCAATGCCCGCAGCGGCAATCTGGAAGTCATGCACCGCTTCGTGCTGCACGACGCCGAACACGCCGTGCGCGCCCTCTTCGAGCCGGAAGCCGACCTGCTGGCCTCGGCGGCGGCACGGGAGCAGTTCGCCGGCTATGTGCAGGAGCGCTTCAGCCTGTTGGGCAGCGCGGGGAATCCTCTGCCACTGCAGTATGTCGGTCAGGAGATCGACGGCCCGTTCCTGTGGGTCTATCAGGAGATGCCGATTCCTGCCGAGCTGAGCTCGCTTGGCGTCATTCACGACGCCCTGCGTGAGCTGTGGCCGCAGCAGAACAACCTGGTGAACATCGAACGCGACGGCCGCGTGCAGACCCTGAATTTCAACGGCAGCACGGCCTGGCTCAGCGTCAGCTTCGACACCCCGGCACGCTGATCGACTCTCCCGACAGGACCCCTTCGTGACCACACCCGCCCATTGCAATTCCATCATGGCCCTGCGCGAGCGCGAACTCGCCAGGCCGCACCGCCCCTTTCTGGCGCGTGGCAGCAAGGTGATCCGCTGTCCTGACTGCCTGCTGCCACGCAAGGGCTGCATCTGCAGCGCGCGACCGCAGCCGCTGGCCGGCAGTGCGTTCTGCTTCCTGCTCTACTGGGGCGAAGCCTTCAAGCCCACCAACACCGGACGCCTGGTCTGCGATGTGGTGCAGGACAATCACGCCTTCCTCTGGGACAGGACTCAGCATGACCCGGCCCTGCTGGCCCTGCTCGCCGACCCGCGCTACCAGCCCATCGTCGTCTTCCCCAGCCAGTATGCCGAACCGCAGCGCTGCATCAAGAGCCCGGCGGAACTCCCCTGCATCGCCGCCGGCCGCACACCGCTCTACGTGATGCTGGACGGCACCTGGCGTGAGGCCCGCAAGATGTTTCGCAGCGCGTATCTCAAGGACTTGCCGGTGCTGGGGGTGGAGCCGGAGGAAGGGTCGCGCTACCAGCTGCGCGAGGCCGTGCACAAGCATCAACTGTGCACCGCCGAGGTGGCGGCAGCCGTGCTGGCTCTGGGGGGAGATCTGCCTGCGGCGCAGGCGCTGGAGACTTACTTCGAGACCTTCCGCCGCCACTACATCGCCTGCAAGCCGCACATGGTGCTGCGCGAGCAGGCGCCGGACTAGTCGGCCACTTCCACGCGGTTGCGGCCTTTGTCCTTGGCCATGTAGAGCGCCCTGTCGGCGCGCTGCAGCAGGCTGTCGAGAGTGTCGCCCTCGCGCAGCGCGGCCACCCCTGCACTGACCTGGCAATTGAAGGCACCGCGGGCGCCCCACATGGAAAGCCGTCCGGCACCATCGAGCAGGCGCTGCAGGATGATCCTGGCGCCGTCGATGTCGGTGTCCGGCATGACCAGCACGAATTCCTCGCCGCCAAAGCGGGCGAAGATATCGGTGGCGCGAGCCTCGCGCAGGCACATCTGACTGAACTGGCGCAGGGCATCGTCGCCGGCCTGATGGCCCTGCACGTCATTGATGATCTTGAAGTGGTCCAGATCAAGCACCGCCAGGCACAGGGCAGAGCGCTGCCGCAGCGTCTGCTTCAGGCTGCGCGCGAAGAGCTCGTTGAAGGAACGTCGGTTAAGGGCCCCGGTCAGCGGATCAACGGTCGCCAGGCGCTTGAGTTCCTCTTCCATTTCCCGACGATGACTGATGTCGCGCAGCTCCACCACCACATCCCCAGGCCCCTCTTCATCCAGCGGAATGATGCGCACCTCCCCGGGGAAGCTGCTGCCGTCCTGGCGGCGGATGTCGATGTCCACCAGAGTGCCATCAGCCTCGTGCAGCAGCATGGGCAGGTTGCCGCGCGAGCGGCGCGGAAACAGCTCCTCGACACTGAGTCCCAGCAGATGCTCGCGGCTGCGACCGGTCAGCACTTCCAGCTGCTGATTGGCGTCCGTCAGGTGACCGTCCTTGATCACGGCCATGCCCGCGCTGCTCACGTTCAGCAGGCGTTCGAAGCGCAGGGCACTCTGCCGCGCCTGCTCGGCATTGGTGCGACTGACAGCGAGGATGCGCTGCATGCTCATCAGCACCATGCCGATGAAGCCCATCACCAGTGCGGGAATCGCGAAATTGTAGGGCAGCAGATACCCGAAGGACGCGAAAGGCTCGACATAGGGCTCTGCATTCAGCCAGCTCTGGCCGGAGGTCCAGGCCCGAGCCAGCGTGACCAGGGAATACAGGGCAAGGCACACGCCGACGAGCAGGCGCGCGGGACGCGTGGCAGGCTCATCGCGATGGCACAACAGCAGATACACCGCCTGCACCGGCAACAGACCGGCGATCAGCGAGTACACCATCATCAGGAAGTCGGAATTGCCGCTGGTCAACCAGTAGTGGGTGTTGAAGACGATGATCAGCCCGACGCTGACGGGGACGATCCACCAGGGCAGCGGGCGCCCGAGAAAGCGGAAGATGCCCAGCAGCAGCACCGCCTCACCCGCCAGCTGCAGGGAGTTGGCGATGACGTTCACGACCGGGTTGCGGGTGAGCACGAAGACGAAGAACAACAGCACGCCCAGCACCAGCAGCCAGGCGCCGGTCATCCAGTAGGCCGGCCCGGGCAGCGGACGCGCCATGAACCACAATGCCGTGGCGGCAATCGCGACCGCGAGGATGAGGTTGACGCCCAGCAGCATCGGCGAGAAGTAGAAGGCTTCCATCAACAGGCGCCCTGAATGAAGCACACCATCTCGGCGAGCATGGCGTCGTAATGGGGATTGAAGGAGCCACGGCGCACCAGGCGGCCCTCGAAACGCCCGCCCTCGCCCAGATTGCGCTCGCCATAGACGGTGGCCGTCGCGTCATGGCGGCAGGTCTCGTAATCCGCCTCGCGGAAGTGGCCGCACAGGGCGAAGGCGCCATCCAGACCGTAATGCGGGTCAGTGGACGGGACGGAAATGGCGGTATGGGAAAGACTGAAGACGCGCTGCTGCGGCGCCTCGGCTGCCACCACCTGCAGACCTTCGCAGCGCGCGGCTGGCTCACTGCCAGTGGCCTCGGCGCTGTACCAGAGCATGCGGCGGGACTCGGCCGGCGTCTTACTGCAGAAGAACTCTCGCGCAGCCTCCATGTTCACCGTGGTGTCATCGCCACTGCCCGCCATGAACACCGGCAGCTGCAGCGGCGGGAAATCCGGCGCGGTCAGGCCGCGGGTGAGCAGGTAGAACTCAGCGCCTGCATTCATGGAGAAGGATTCGTAACGCGCAGCGTCGCGCTCGGCATCCCGGCCCAGCCAGGCGGTGAACCAGCGGGCGTAGGGCGAAAGCCAGGCCGACTCGCTGCGCGCAGCCAGTGCCGGCGAAAGCATGATCAGTCCGCGCAGCAGCGCATCGTCGGGGTGCGCGGCAGCGTGACGCACCGAGAGTGAGGTGCCGGTGGAGAAGCCCACCAGGTAGAGGCCGTCGACTTCACCGCGAAAGCTCTCCACCCCGTATTCGGTCACGCGCAGCCAGTCCTCATGCTGCATGTCGAGGGAATCCCCCGGCACCGTGCCGTGCCCGGGCAGCAGGACGCCACGCAGCAGCGCGCAGGGAAACGCCTGCAGCAGGGAGTCGGCAACCCCGCGCAGCAGATAGGGCGAGTCGGTGAGACCATGGATCAGCAGGAACCCAGGGCGTTGCGTCCCTTGCGGGCACTGAGCCTCGGCATTGCGCAGCTCATAGGGCGCGCGCATGGCCACGGCACGCTCCAGCGGATAGCCGGGACCGAAGGGCTCGGCATTGGTGGCGTAGTGATGGGTCGCGAGGGCCTGGCGGATACGCGCTTCGTTCTGGCGGACATAGTCGGCGAACGGGGTCTGTGGCGGGGGAATCCAGGCAGGAGCCCCGGATGGGCGGTAGAGCGGGGAATCGTTGCCGGAGGAGCACGCCATCAGCAGCGCCAGAAGGGCCAGCATCACTGCCTGTTGTCCTGCGCCGCGCATGCCAGCTCCCCCGCTGTGGTAGACGATACTGCCCCGGAACATCGCCCCCGTCAGCTGCGGGGTGTCTTGCGATTCTTCTTGATGCGACGCTTCTGCGCGACCTGCTGCTGGGTCAGATCCTTCTCGTGCCGCACGAAGGGGTTCTCGTCGCTGCGGTACTGAATCCGGATTGGCGTGCCCTCCAGGCGCAGGATCTTGCGGAAGGTCTTCTCCAGATAGCGGCTGTAGCTGTCGGGAATCTTGTCCGTCTGCTTGCCGTGAATCACGATGATGGGGGGATTATGTCCCCCGGCGTGCGCGTAGCGCAACTTGATGCGGCGGCCGTCCACGATGGGCGGCGCGTGCTCTTCCACGGCCGCTTCCAGCACCTGGGTCAGGATGCTGGTGGTCAAGGTGCGCTGGGCCGCTTCGTAGGCGCCGTGGATGGACTCGTAGAGGTCGCCCACGCCGGTGCCGTGCAGGGCCGAAATGAAGTGGATCTTGGCGAAGTCGACGAAGGCGAAGCGACGGCGGATGTCCGATTTCACCTTCTCCTTCTGTTCCAGGTCCATGCCATCCCATTTGTTCAGGGCAATGACCAGGGCCCGGCCGGCGTCCAGCACATAGCCCAGCAGGTGCAGGTCCTGCTCCACGATGCCGGTGCGGGCATCGATGATCAGGATCACCACGTTGGCGTCCTCGATGGCCTGCAGCGCCTTCACCACGGAGAACTTCTCGATGGTCTCGGTGGTCTTGCCACGGCGGCGGATGCCCGCGGTGTCGATGAGCGTGTAATGCTCGCCGTGGCGCTCGAAGGGAATGTAGACACTGTCGCGGGTGGTGCCCGGCATGTCATACACCACGACACGATCCTCGCCCAGCATGCGGTTCACCAGCGTGGACTTGCCCACATTGGGGCGGCCGGAAATGGCGATCTTGATGCCGCTCTGCGCGGCGGGGGTGAGCGGTTCGTCCTGGGGAAAGGTGGCCAGCACGTCATCGATCATCTTGCGCACGCCGCGGCCCTGGCTCGCGGTGATGGGGTAGATGCGCTGGATGCCCAGACCGAAGAAGTCGCCCATGGCCACATCCTCGTCGATGCCATCCACCTTGTTGACCACCAGGCAGACGTTCTTCTGCTGCTTGCGCAGGTATTCCACGATGTGGGTATCGCCCGGCGTCAGGCCGGCACGACCGTCCACCAGCAGCAGCACGCAGTCGGCTTCCTCTATGGCCAGCAGGGACTGGGAAGCCATCTCGAAGTCGATGCCCTCTTCCTGGCCGGAGAGCCCACCGGTGTCAATGACGATGAAGGGGCGATCGGCGATGCGGCCCTCGCCATACTGACGATCACGCGTCAGCCCGGGCAGGTCGGCCACCAGGGCATCGCGACTGCGGGTCAGACGATTGAAGAGTGTGGATTTGCCGACGTTGGGTCTGCCAACGAGGGCCAGGACAGGTCTCATAAAATTTCCATTGCAAGCATTGGCAGCGGTGCGCGCCCGCCACGGGCGCGCCGCACTCAGCGGATCGAATAGGCAGCCAGGCGACCGCTGTTGCCGAAGACGTAGATCGTGTCGTTGTCAGTGACCAACGGGGCACGCACCCCTTTGCCATCGACATTGACGCGGCTGACGAAGTGCCCGTCCACCTGGGACAGCAGGTGCAGCCAGCCTTCGAAGTCAGCGACTGCGACGTAATTGCCCAGCGTGCGCGGCGCGGTCACCGAACGCAGGCGCAGGCTGTTGTTTTCCCAGACCACGTCGTCGGTGTTGTTGCGCAGCGCAATCACATGGCTGTCGTCATTGGTGTAGTAAAGATTGCCGAAACCCTGAGCCAGTCCGTGGTAGCTCGACGCCTCGATGCCCCAGACGATGCGGCCGGTCTGCACGTCGAAGCCCATCAGATTGCCCTGGTAGCTGCTGGCATAGACGATGTTGCCCACCAGCAGCAAATCCCCGTCGACATCGATGACGCGCTCGATGTCGTAGCGGCCCTGGGGAATCGCCACACGCTCTTCCCACTGCAGGAAGCCGTTGGCAGCGTTGACTGACGCCACCATGCCATTGGCGAAACCGGCGATGATGCTGTTACCCGCGATCACCGGCTTGCTGCTGCCGCGCAGCGTCAGCGCCGGAATGGTGGTCTCGTAAATCCAGTTCTGCGCGCCGGTGACGGCATCCAGACCCACCAGCTTGCCATCGACCGTCTGCAGCACCACGATGCTGCCATTGGTCTGGGGAGCGGAGACCACTTCACTGGACACGGTGGTACGCCAAAGTTCACGCCCCGAAATCTGATCCAGCGCAATCACCTCGGCTTCGCGGGTACCCACCAGCACCATACCTGCAGCGGCACCCACGCCGCCGGAGATCTCCGCGTCGTCGAGCCGCTCGCGCCAGACCACATTCCCGGTGGCTCGCTCTATGCTCACCACGGTGCCGTTGGCCGCTGCGGCGAAGATGAACTCGCGGTCGATGGCCGGCACCAGCATGTTGTAGAAATCGCCCTGACCATCCCCGACGTTCACGCTCCAGCGTCGATTCAGGCGCAGCTCCTGCGTGAACTCGACCAGCTCCGCCGGTTGCTCCACATCATCGTCGCCGAACAGCCCCCCCACGGAATCGAACAGACTGCAGGCATTGAGGCTGAGCAGCAGGGCCCCGAGGGCCAGCGGGCGCAGGAGTCTGCCAGCTGTCAGACTGGCGTTATCCGGGCGGGGCGTCGCAGGAGAGTGCACGGCTTTCATCAAGGGTGTTCCTTAGCTGCCCAGCGCCAGATCGTCGAGCTTCATCTGCAGCGTGGGGCTGGTGGAGCCGGCCTGCTGCGCTGCCTGGAAGGAGGCCTGGGCTTCGGTTGTGCGACCCAGAGCCACGAGCACATCGCCACGGATCTCGGCATGTTCGGCCTCGAAGGCACCCGGGGTGACACTGTCCAGCAGGGCCAGGGCACGCGCCGCATCACCGCGGGCAAGAATGACTCGCGCCAGACGCAGCTGGGCAGTGGTGATCAATGAAGGGTCAGTGGCTCCGAACAAGCCCGACTGCGTATTGTCGAGCAGCCACTGCAGCTCGGTCTCGGCCGCCGCCAGGTCATTGCGATCAACGGCCAGACGGGCGCCGAAGAGCGCGCCAAAGAGCGCATAGGAGGTATCCGCGTGTTCGGTCTTGAGCTGCTGGATCAGGGTCTGCGCTCTGGCCAGAGCGTCGTCCGACACGGGCACGCCAGGGCCGAGCACCACGGTGGTACCCAGTTCCTCGAACAGGTCGGACGCCTCGGCAGTGCTCGCCGTCTGCATGCCCTGCCACTGTGTCCAGCCCAGATACCCTACCGCAAAGATGACAACGCCCAGCGCCAGCGACTTGCCGCTCTCGTTCCACCAGCGCTTGAGGGAGTCAAGGGTCTCTTCTTCTTCGGTACTGAAAGCCACGTATTGCTCCTGAATATGCCTAAAAACCTTGAATTGCGCCGCCTGAAGTGCAGGCGGCCGCGAGCCGCGAGCCTTGCCGCGCCGCCGGGTAGGGCATCCTGAATTAGCCGCCCTGCCCTGTCAAGCGCCGGAAATCAGCCCCTGCAGCACCTCCGCCACCTCGTCGCAGCGCAGCAGCTGCGGGGCCGAGTCATCGTGCAGATGCCGCAGACGCGCCTGCACCAGCCCGTCTTCGCCCGTCTCCAGAACCAGCGCCCGGGTGGCTCCGATGTTGAAGGCGCGTTTCAGCTGATTGCTGATCTTGCCGCCGCCACAGTTGAGCTGCACGCGCAGTCCAGGCAGGCGATCTCGCAGTGTCTCTGCCAGCACCATGGCCTGGCCGCCAAGGCCATCCGCCACGGCGATGTAAAGGTCGAGCTGCTGATTGAGCGAGGCTGGCAGGGCACCGCTCTCCTGCAACAGCAGCACCAGCCGCTCCACGCCCATGGCGAAGCCGACGGCGGGTGTCCCGCGCCCGCCCAGCTGCGCGACCAGGCCGTCATAGCGACCACCGGCGCATACCGTGCCCTGGGCTCCCAGCGCACTGGTGATCCACTCGAACACCATGTTGTTGTAGTAGTCGAGTCCGCGCACCAGGCGCGGATTGACCGTGAAGGCCACGCCGGCGGCGCTCAGCAGGGCCTGCAGGGCGTCGAAGTGCTCACGGGTCTCGGCACTGGTGAAGTCGGCCAGCACAGGCGCGTCTTCAAGAATGACCTGGGTCGAGGGCACCTTGCTGTCCAGGATGCGCAGTGGATTGCTGCCCAGCCGTCGGCGACTGTCCTCGTCCAGCGCCGCCTCATGGCTGCGCAGATAGGTGACCAGTGCCGCGCCATAGGCCTTGCGGTCAGCCGAGGTGCCGATGTTGTTGATCTCCAGTCGCACATGCGTGCTCAGGCCAAGTTCCTGCCACAGCCGAGCGCACAGCAGGATGACCTCCGCGTCGATGTCAGGCCCGGCCATGCCGTAGGCTTCCACCCCGATCTGGTGAAACTGGCGATAGCGCCCTTTCTGCGGCCGCTCGTAGCGGAACATCGGGCCCTTGTACCAGAGCCGTTGCTGCTGGTTGTAGAGCAGGCCGTGTTCCTCCGCCGCGCGCACGCACCCAGCGGTGCCTTCCGGACGCAGACTGAGATTGTCGCCATTGCGATCGTCGAAGCTGTACATCTCCTTTTCGACAATGTCGGTGACTTCGCCGATGGAGCGCTTGAACAGCTGGGTCTGCTCCAGCACGGGAAAGCGCAGCTCCCGATAGCTGTAACGCTGCAGCACGCGCTGCACGGTGTCTTCGAGGTACTGCCAGACCGGCGTTTCGCCGGGGAGGATGTCGTTCATCCCCCTGATTGCCTGAATCTTGCTCATGATCTGCTGCTTGTCAGTGGCTGGAATCGCGGGGCGCGGGTGCGCCCTCAGTCCGTGGCGATGATGTCGGGATGACGGGCGGCCTTGCGGGCGGTCTCCCCGGCCAGTTTCTGGGCGACACGCGCCCGCACCATGGCCTCGAGTTCATCCACCAGGCGTTCGTTGTCCACCTTGTGGTGAGGTTTGCCTTCCACATAGACCAGGTTGTTGGGGCTGGCACCAGTGAGGCCGATCTCGGCCACCTTCGCCTCGCCCGGGCCATTGACGATGCAGCCGATCACGGCCACATCCACCGGCGTGATGATGTCTTCCAGACGGGACTCGAGCTGGTTCACCACCCCGATGACGTCGAAATTCTGCCGTGAACAGCTGGGGCAGGCCACCAGGTTCACGCCCTTGCTGCGAATGCCCAGGCTCTTGAGGATGTCGAAGCCCACCTTGATCTCCTCCACCGGGTCCGCCGCCAGCGAGATGCGGATGGTGTCGCCGATGCCTTCCATCAGCAGAGCGCCCAGACCGATGGCCGACTTCACGGTGCCGGAACGCGGCCCGCCCGCTTCGGTGATGCCCAGATGCAGCGGTTGATCGATCTGCCCGGCCAGCTTGCGATACGCCTGCAGGGTCATGAAGATCTCGGAGGCCTTGAGGCTGATCTTGAAGTTCTGGAAATCGAGCTTGTCGAGGATGTCGATCTGGGTCAGGGCGGATTCCACCATGGCGTCGGCATTGGGCTCTTCATACTTGCGCAGCAGCACCTTGCCCAGCGAGCCGGCGTTGACGCCGATACGCAGGGGAATGCCCTTGTCCTTGGCGGCATCGATGACGGCGCGCACCTTTTTCTCGCTGCCGATGTTGCCCGGGTTGATGCGCAGGCAGTCCACGCCGTATTCCGCCACCTTCAGAGCGATCTTGTAATCGAAGTGAATGTCGGCCACCAGGGGCACGTTCACCTGGGCACGAATCTGGCGAAACGCGTCGGCCGCCTCCATGCTGGGCACGGACACGCGCACGATGTCGGCACCGGCACGCTCCAGACGCTGGATCTGCGCCACGGTCGCCGCGACGTCACAGGTTTCCGTGTTGGTCATGCTTTGCACGCTGATGGGGGCATCGCCCCCGACAGGCACCTTGCCAACCATGATCTGACGGGATTTGCGACGCGCGATGACGGTGTGTGAACTCATGATCTGCTCATAATCCAATGGTGAGTCTTGCCGAATTGTCGATGCGGATGCTTTCCGAAAAATCGATCTTCTTGCCGTTCAGGTGCAGCTCCGCCGTGGCGGCATCGCCCAGCAGCACATTGAACGGCCCGGTGCCGTTGACCCGCAGGTGATCACCGGCGACCCGGATGTCGCGGTAGATCTGGCGGGCGCTGCCGTCGTCGATCTGCACAAGGCTTTCACCGGAAAACAGGATCTCCACCAGGTCACTGCCTCCGGCATCCACGCTGATGATCTGGGTGGGCATGACGCGCTGCGGTGACGCGGCGAGTGTCGCGGATGCCGCAGATACGGAGGCCTGAGCATCCTGCGCTGAAGTGGCAGACGCGGCCGGAGTGGGACTGGAAACTGGCACAGGGCTGGCGTCCGGCGTGGCAGTGGTGTTCGGCGCCACAGGGGCTGAGGGCGCGGAGGTCGTTGCAGCGGACGCCGCGCTCAAAGGTGCCGCAGTGCCGGCTGCCGCAGTCACCGCCGGAGTGGCCTGCACGGCGGCAGCGACCGGCTGGGCAGCGGGGGGAGCGGTGAACGCCGGCGTGCCGCCGACTGGAACGGCATCTGCGACCACGGCAGTGGCCGGTGTCGCTGCATCTGCGGGCGCAGCGGGTGTCGCGGCGATCGTGGCGGACTGGACTGCGGACGGGCCCCCGATCGCTGGCGTCGAGGCTGTCGGCGCCTGAGCCGCAAAACCGGCGCTGCCGACTGGCGCGGGCGTGGGCGTGCTCGCCGCGGCGGGCGTCACGGAACTGGCACTGACAGCGGCAGCACGGGGGCTCGCAGCACCATCGAGAGCGGCAGGAACGGCGGCTGCTGCGCTGCCGGTGGAAGATGCAGCGGGCGTGGCCACTGGTGCGCCAGGGCCCGTACCGAAGTACCACAGAGCCACGGCGATCGCGACGAAGGCGATGCCGGAAATGACGATCCAGGGGCGATTGCGGTCACGACGACGACGGCTGATGGAGTACCCGGCCTCTTCGGCGCCGCCGTCCCGCTGCGCGACGAATTCATTGAACACGTTCACCAGCACCGTGGGATCAAGCTTCAGGTAAGTGGCATAGGCGCGAACATACCCTCGGATGAAGACCACTCCCGGCAGCTTGTCGTGGGCATCCGCCTCGAGGGCTCGAATGTAGTGCATGGTCAGGTGCAGCTCGTCTGCCACCTGCTGGACGCTCAGGCCCAGCGCCTCGCGACGCCGCGCCAGCAACTGGCCAGGACTGGTGTCGACGTCGGTCGGCACGGCGTCACTCCCGCTTTCGGGTGGGTGGATGTCGGTGTAGCGTGCATTATCGTCACTGGTCATTTTGTGAATTCAGGTAGTCCTGGTATTGCGGTGAGTCTGCATACAGATTCTGCAGCAAGGCGGCATACAGAACTGCTCCTTCGTCGTTGTCGAACCGGCGCTCCAGCTGGATGCCCAGCCACAGGCTGCGCGCGGTCTGCACGACGTTGTAGAACGTGCTCGTGGTGACGAACTGGGTGTAGTGCGTCATCGCCTCGGCAAATTCTCCCTTGTCAAACTTGATCTGTGCCATCTCCAGCGAGGAGCGGTACAGATTGCTGTTCAGCTGCAGCGCGCGCTCGAACGCGTATTCCGCCCGTTCCGGGCGCGCGGTGCGCAGGGCGCTGAGGCCGAGATTCTCGAAGGCCAGCGCACGGTTCTCGTAAGTCGTGTCATTGGCCACCATTTCAAGCTGGCGGTAAGACTGTTCGAACTCGCCCAGCTGGAACAACAGGGCCGCCAGATTGTTGCGGGCCCGCGAATTGCTGCCATCCAGAGACAGCGCGCGCTCGAAGGTTTCGCGCGCCAGATCGGTGTCACCCTCACGCTGCAGCACCAGCGCCAGGACGTTGTAGGCGTCGGCACTGCGGCTGTCGATGGCCAGCGCGTTGTTGATGTTGCGCCGCGCCGCCGCCATGTCACCGGCCTCGAAATATCCCACCGCCAACTGCACGAAATCGCGTACCGCGCGCTCGCGCGAAGGCTCCGTGTTGAAGCCGCCGGTGGTGGTGGTCACACAGGACGCCAGCACCAGCAGACTCAGCATTCCTGCCATGAACTTGCTTCTGACTTGCATGCCGACCTCGCGCGAAAAGCGTGGTTTGAGCGCGCGGGCCTTACTGCCCGGGCCCGTCGATCATCACGGCCAGATTGCCGGCCGCTCGATAGCGTTCACTGCGCCGGGTGGCATCGTTCACCGCCCCGACCAGCTGACCGCAGGCTGCACCGATGTCATCGGCGCGCGTGGTGCGCACGGTCACCGTGTAGCCCGCCTCGTGCAGGATCTGGCGGAAATTGGAGATCGACGTGGCACTGGGGCGCCGATAGTCCGACTGCGCAAACGGGTTGAACGGTATCAGGTTGATCTTGCACGGGAAATCCTTCAACAGTGCGGCCAGCTCCCGGGCATGCTGGCGATGATCATTGACGCCGGCGATCAGGGTGTACTCGATCACGGGAACGCGCCGCTCCCCAAGTGTGCTCATGTAGCCCTGCACGCTGGCCAGCAGCTGGGCGATCGGGTACTTCTTGTTCAGCGGCACCAGCTGATTGCGCAGTTCATCGTTGGGCGCATGCAACGACACAGCCAGCGAGGCGTCCGTGTAGTCCTTCAGCCGGTCGATGGCCGGCACCACACCCGAGGTGCTGATGGTGACCCGCCGCTTGGACAGCCCGTAGGCCTGGTCTTCCATCATCAGACTCAGGGCGTCCATCACATTGTCGAAATTGAGCAGAGGTTCACCCATGCCCATCATCACGATGTTGCTGACCGGACGCGGATTGCGCGGCGCACGACCGTCCTCGTCCACCTGCGTGTCGGGCTGCACCCCGAAACCGGCCAGCTTCACATTCGCCCACCACAGCTGACCGATGATCTCGGCGGTGGTCAGATTGCTGTTGAAGCCCTGCTTGCCCGTGGCGCAGAAGCTGCAATCGAGACTGCAGCCTGCCTGCGAGGACACACAGAGCGTGCCGCGACCCGCCTCGGGAATGAACACCATCTCCACGCTGCTGCCGCTTTCGACCTGCACGATCCACTTGCAGCTGCCATCGGCCGAGCGCAGTTCCTGCGTGATGACCGGCGGGCGAATCTCCGCCACGGCCTTCATCTTTTCCCGCAGAGGCTTGCTGATATCGGTCATCTGATCGATATCAAGCACACCGCGCTGGTGAATCCACTTGAGGGTTTGACTCGCGCGAAAGGGTTTTTCTCCCAGATCATGGAAAAAAGCCTGCATCTTCGGCAGGCTCAGTCCCATCAGGTTGATCTTGGCATCGCGTGTCGTCATTGCAGGCTCTGAAGGACGAAGGGCACGCGCACTCAGGCGCGTGCGCAGATGTCAGTGGCGCTGAAGAAATAGGCGATTTCGCGGGCCGCAGACGCTGCAGAGTCGGACCCGTGCACGGCGTTGGCGTCGATGGACTTGGCGAAGTCCGCGCGAATGGTGCCGGGAGCGGCCTGAGCCGGATTGGTGGCGCCCATCAGTTCACGGTGCAGAGCAACGGCGTTCTCGCCTTCCAGCACCTGCACGATCACCGGACCGGAGGTCATGAAGGCGATCAGATCGGGGAAGAAACCACGCTCCCTGTGCTCGGCGTAGAAACCGCCAGCGGTCTCGTTGGTCAGTTGCAGCATTCTTGCAGCGACGATCCGCAGACCCGCCTTCTCGAAGCGCGAATAGATCTCGCCGATCACATTCTTGGCAACTGCGTCGGGCTTGATGATCGACAAGGTACGTTCAATAGCCATTCCGTTTAACTCCATAAGCGGTTACAAGTTCAGAAAGGCGCGCATTATACGGGTATATACGCCTGATTCACTAGGCTTTTCCGGCAGCGCCGCCACAGCTTCGACGCGGCGGCCTGGTCGCCGGTCAACCGGCAGCGCGCAGGCGCGGCAGGGCTTCGTGCAGCGCAGCAATGGCCGTGTCGATGTCATCGACCGTGCTGAAGCGCCCGAAGGAGATACGCAGGGCACTCTGGGCCAGCGTATCGGGCAACCCGATGCCGCGCAGCACGTAGGAAGGTTCCATGGTGGCCGACATGCAGGCTGACCCGGAAGAGACCGCCAGGGTACGCAGGGACAGCAGCAGGGTTTCGCCATCCACGCCCTCGAAGGCCAGGTTCACGATTCCAGGCACGCTGTGCTCGGGGTGACCGTTCAAGTGCACCCCTGGCAACTCCGCCAGCCCCCGCAGCAGACGCTGCCGCAACTGGCCAAGCCGTGCGCTCTCCTCACTCAGCGCCTGGGCAGCAAGACGGAAGGCTTCGCCCATGCCGACCGCCTGGTGGGTTGGCAAAGTGCCGGAACGCATGCCGCGCTCGTGTCCGCCGCCGTGCATCTGACACTCCAGGCGGATATCGGGCGAGCGCCGCACGAACAGGGCGCCGATGCCCTTGGGTCCATAGACCTTGTGAGCCGAGAACGACATCAGGTCCACCGGCAGCACGCCAAGATCGATGGGCAGCTTGCCGGCGCTCTGGGCAGCATCCACGTGCAGAAGGGTCCCGGCTGCGTGGACGAGCGCGCCGATGGCGGCAATGTCATTGACGACACCGAGTTCGTTGTTCACCTGCATGAGTGACACCAGGATCGTGTCGGGTCGCAGTGCTGCGCCAACCTGCTCGGCACTGACGCGACCGTGGGCATCGGGCCGCAGGCGGGTGATCTCGAAACCTTCGCGCTCCAGCTGCTGCATGCTGTCGAGCACGGCTTTGTGTTCGATGCAGGAGGTCACGAGGTGGCATCCACGCTCGCGCCGTGCATGGGCAATGCCCTTGAGCGCGAGGTTGTTGGATTCAGTCGCGCCGGAGGTCCAGACAATCTCGCGGGGGTCACAGTGCACCAGGTCGGCTACATGGCGCCGCGCCAGTTCCACCGCCTCCTCCGCCTTCCAGCCGATCAGATGCGATCGCGAGGCCGGATTGCCGAAATTGCCGTCCAGGGTCAGGCACTCTCCCATGCGCTGCGCCACGCGCGGATCCACCGGCGTGGTGGCGGCATAGTCAAGGTACACGGGCATCTGCATGAGGGAGCCTACTGAAGAAAGGTGGCCGCGATGCGCGCGCCGTCCAGTTCGGACGGCGTCAGCATCTCGTGGCGCTGATCCTGTTGCTGCGCGATGCGCTTGATCTCGCTGCGGGCGATGAGATCGGCCAGACTGATGCTGCCCAGGAAGTCGTGGATCTGCTCGCTCAGGTCCTGCCACAGATGGTGGGTGAGACAGGTCTCACCCTGCTGGCAATTGCCCTTGCCCTGGCATTTGGTGGCATCAACGGATTCATTCACCGCATCGATGATCTGGGCGATGCGGATGCTCTGTGGTTTGCGACCCAGCCGGTACCCACCACCCGGACCGCGAATGCTGCAGACCAGCTCGCTGCGGCGCAGCTTCGCGAACAACTGTTCCAGATAGGAGAGAGAAATGCCCTGGCGACGCGAGATGTCCGCCAGATTCACGGGACCCTGATCCGCATGGATCGCCAGATCGAGCAAGGCAGTGACCGCATAGCGGCCTTTGGTCGTCAAGCGCATGAGACTGTCTCGATGCCAGTGGGCTGAAGGGGTGACAGAGTCCTGCCGCTGTGGCGCAGGCGCGGTGAGTATCTGATACCCCACTGTTTCAGTCAACTTTTGCCCCGCTGGCGATTTACTCGGCGCTGAGGCCGGTTTACCCTTGCCGCCTCGCCCATCCCGCACCCCGGACCGCTGCTGATGCTCGCCGACCTGCACGCCCATACCTGGTTTTCCGATGGCACGCTCTCGCCTCGGGCACTGCTTGAGCGGGCAGCGGCACGCGGCCTGACACATCTGGCCATCACGGATCACGACACGACGGCCGCCTTCGATGCTATCGACCCCGACTGGATCGCTCCCAATCTGCAGCTGCTGCCAGGCGTCGAGATATCGACCCTGTGGGAGCGCCAGGAAGTCCACATTGTCGGGCTGGGCATCGATCGCAGGGAGGTCACGCTGGCAGCGTTGTTGCAGGGCCAGCAGCAGTTGCGCCGGGAGCGAGCCGCAGCCATGGACATGAGTCTGCAGAAGGCGGGCATCTGCGGCCTGACGGAGTATCTCGCCACCCTGCCCTGCACCGCCGTGGGTCGCAATCATGTGGCGCAGTTTCTTCTGGACAGAGGCATCGCCCGCAGCAAGGAGCACGCCTTCAAGAACTTCCTCGGGGACAAGGGCAGGTACGCCGCCTCGGCACGCTGGTGCAGCATCGACGCTGCGGTGAATGCCATTCGCGCGGCGGGCGGCATTGCCATCCTGGCGCACCCGAATCGCTATCGCATCAGCAATCCTGCCCTGCGGCGTCTGGTCGGCGAATTCGCCGCAGCGGGCGGGGAAGGACTGGAAGTCAGCTATTCGAACCTGGATGCAGACCGCCTCGACCATCTGGCGTCACTGTGTCTCGCCAATGACCTGTGGGCCTCGACGGGCTCCGACTTTCACACGCCGGGCAATCACTGGATGGATCTGGGGAAGTTTCGCCTGCTGCCGGCACGCTGTGCCGACAGGGCGATCTGGCTGCATCCCGGCTGGCCGGGATGCGAGAGCGGAGTGAAGCAGGCAGAACTCAGCGACGCTTGAGGGAGGCCACCAGACCCTTGAAGAGATCCATCAGGGTCTCGTGCTTGAAGTCGGTGAATTCGCCGGCATCCATGAACATGCCGTGCTCTTCGCAGGCTTCGTATTCCAGGTGCGGCTGACGCTTGTCGGTCAGCTTGGTCATGAGCTTGCTGCAACGCGGGCAGCTGATGTCGCGCACACGATTGTAGGTCTTGCCGATGGCGGGATCGCCGCTGTCCAGGAAATCGGACATCCAGGACTTCTTCAGTTGTTCGGCTTCGCCGTTGTCGAACCACAGGCCCTTGCAGCTGCTGCACTGGTCAATGACGATTGTGCCGTGCAGTACTTCCACCTTGATTTCGTTCATGTGCGCATTGCATTTCGGGCAGTCCATCTTTATCTCCTTCCACCGCTTCTTTCAATATTGTTGTCGGGACCAAAGTCGCGGCAGTTTATGCGATATCCGCCCGCGAACCAATAGCCACGTGATTCAGCCCGGATTCACCTGCGTCACGCCACTCTGCTCCCATACGCGCACATGACAGCGCAAAAAGGGAGACCGCACCATGACCTGCATCAGAAAACTGCTTTTCAGCCTGTTGCTGTGCATCCCCGCCTCGTTGCAGGCGGGGATCGCTGGCGGCTCGGACAATTTCAGCACCGGCTGCGCCACCGTCGAGTTCATGGCCAAGATGGTCGCAGTCAATCTGTTGCTGCCCGCACCGCGCGACAGCATGCGCGAGCTTGAATCGATGCAGGCCATGCTGCTCGAACTCAATCGCCTGGTGTGCCAGTCGGTGATCCTGACAGGCAGCACCCGGCATGGCAGCCGCTACGGCAATGGCCGGCTGGTGTCGAGCGATCTGTATGAAGCCCCGTGGTACTTCCCCAACGGGCAGTTGTTCATGGCGGGAGCGGGTCGGGATGTGAGCATCCATTACCCCAACGGCCGCGTCATGAGCCACCATTGGACCCATGGCGGCGAACCCTTGTTCTGGCCGGGCGGGGGCATGGCCACGGCCCGCCTGCGCGTGAAGAATGCGACCTGGTTCTATCCAGACGGTCAGATCATCACGTATGAAGCCGGCAGACAAGGGGGCCGCTGGTTCTATCCGTTCCCTCGCCTGGACGGGCGCGTGGGGCAGGAAGTGATCTCGAGCAACTGGGGAGCGGAAGAGGAGAGTTTCAATTACCTGAATTTCGATGCCACCGGACGCCCCTTCATGACGCGTGAACGCATCCGCCGCAAGCTCACCCTGAGTGACGAAGATCTGCTGGATGTGGCCGCCGTGGTGCTGTTGATCACGCGGCTGTATCAGGCACAGGACGAGGCCCGGCAGTTCGTGCCGGCCGATGCGAACATCACCGGTGCGCCCTGGTAGCGCCGCTCTCAGAAGCTGTAGACCTGCGCCGTCTGCTGCAACTGCTGCGCCGTGATGTCCCCCTGCAGACAGCGCAGGGCATCGGCCTGGCGCAGCACGAGGATGCGATCTTCGCGACGCTGGGCCGCGTCCTCGCCCAGGCCCTTCAACACCAGCGTCACATGCTCCTGGGGCGGCAGCGCACGCAGACCACCGGCGTAATCGCACACCAGCTTCATGAGCGCGGCCTCGAAGGAGGCCAGCTCCTGCTGCCACTGGGCTTGGCGCTGAGCCCGTGCCAGGTCCGCCTGTGCCCGCAGATCAGCGGCACGCTCCTGTGCGGCAGCCTGCAGGCTCTGCAGTGCCGCGTTCAGCGTCTGCAGACTGTCGCGCAGTTCGGCCACGCGCTCCTCGCTCAGGGCCTGGGTCTGCCCACCGATCTCGGCACGCAGGGCCTGCAGGGCGCTGATGTGCCCGCTCAACTGGGCACGCAGGGCACTGGTTTGCTCGAGCACCTGATTGAGCGCAGCGTCATCGAAACTGGTCAGGGCATGCAGGGAGCGCGCGGCATCAGCGGCACTCTGCAATGCAGAGGCTATCTCGGCGCTCACATCCACGCGTGCCAGCTCGTCCAGCAGATCGCGTGCCACCCCCTGAGCGAGTTCAGCCCGCATGGACATCGCCATGGTCTCACGCAAGGTGGAAAAGTCCGGACGCGGCACGGCAGTCCCATCGCTCATCTGCGCCGCGAACTGCGCCGACAGCCGCTCCAGGGCGGCCCCCAGCGAGAACTGGGTGAAGCTGTTGCGCTCACTGGCCAGTGGACTCATCACTTCCAACACCACGCCCTGCTGCGCGAGATAGAGACCACGCACTGATCCGCTGGTCGGGCTGAACAGGCCTGCGCGTGCATTCAGGCCGAGACCCTCCTGCAGCACCGACGCGTAGAGCGCGACACCGTCCTGCAGAGCCGTGATCTGCTCTGCGCTCTGCGCCTGCAGGACGCCACTGAGGGCCAGCGCCAGCACGCCGGCGCTGCATCGCGACGTGAAGCTCACGGCTGACCTCCCTGCACCAGCGAGGCCAGCTGCTCAACGGAGCGGATGGTGGCGTAATCGCTGTCGGCCAGTTGTTGATAGCTCGCCTGCAGCAATTGCAGATCCTGTTCGCGCAGGGATTCGAAATAGGCAACGACCTGTTCCAGACTGCGCGTCGTGCTGTCGCCGAACTGCTCCACCACGCTGTCGATCACCGCTTCCATGAGGCGCGCATTGTCGGTGGCCTGCTGCTGCATCAGGGTCTGAGTCAGCGTCTGCAGGGCGACCTGCTGCTGTGCCTCGAAGGCGGCCAGGCGCGCCTCCAGCTGCGCCGTGTCGAGCGTCGGCGCAGCGCCGAAACGGATGGCGACCCCCTGACTGTCCGTGCTGACCTGCACATTCAGCACGACGGCGAGTGCCAGCACGCAGGAGAGCGTCAGCGGCGCCCACTGCCACCAGTGCCAGCGCAGACGCGGTTGCTTCTCTTGCGCTGCAGGCAGGCGCGGTCGCGCCCACGCAGGCACGGCCTGCTGCTGCCAGCCCAGCAGATGCGCGTGCGTCTGATGCGCCTGCGCAAGCGCGTGCGCACAGTCCGGACACTCCAGCGCATGCCGCTCCAGCGCCTCGCGCTGCAGCAGGGAAAGTGCTTCATCGAAATGGTCGGCCACCAGTGTGGCGGTGCGTTCACATGCCATGATCCTGCTCCATCAGCGCCTTGAGTCGGCGCAGTGCGGTATAGAAACGTGTCTTCGCCGTGTTGGCCGAGATGTCCTGCAATTCGGCGATTTCCTCGAAGGTGAGCGACTGGAACACCTTCAGCTCCACCACCAGACGCTGCTCCAGAGGCAGTGCGCCCATCTGCGACAGAATCAGTGCATTGCGCTGACGCTCGTCGAGCAGCACCTGCGGGTCCTGCTCCGGCACTTCGTCCAGTTGCTGCCAGCGCGCCTCGATCTGATCTCCCGCCTCTTCCAGTGCCGACTCCAGCGATGTGCTCACGGGCCGACGCCGGGCCATGTCGATCGCCTTGTTGTGGGCGATGCGAAACAGCCAGGTGCTGAACTGCGACTCGCCGCGAAAGCGGTGCAGATTGCGGTAAACCCCCAGAAACACTTCCTGCATGAGGTCGAGCGCATCGGTCGGATTGCCGGTCAGGCGCAGGCTGAAGTTGTAGACCTGGGTCTCGTGGCGGCGCACCAGCTGATCCCATGCCCGCGCCGAACCCTCATTGGCGGCGCGGATCAGGGCTTCGTCCTGTTCTGCAAGACTCATTCAGCATGACCCCGGGGGCACTGTGAAATGGCAGAGCCACCGGCACGGCGTCGCAGCGCCGCGGCGGTGGCCGCGAAGGAAAGCGCCCCAAGGATAATGACTTCGCCAGACTAGTCGCAACCGAGGGGGAAAAAGTTTGCGTGTCAGCGTCAGGCCACGCGTCGCGCCTGACTTTCGCTGATCAGCTGGCTGGCGGCGCGCAGCAGGGCATTGAGCGAGGACGACACGATGTCGCGACTGATGGCCACGCCGGTGTAGCGCGTCGCATCCCGCTTCAGCTGAATGTAGGTGACGGCCTCGGCGTCTGCCCCCTGCCCCAGTGCATGCTCGCCGTACTCCATGATCTCGAACTCCACGCCCGTGGCCTTCTTCAGCGCCTCGACAAAAGCATCGAGCACGCCGTCGCCCTCGCCCTTGACCTCCAGGTACTCGTCGAAGCAGCGGATGCCGGCCGCAAAGGACTCGCGTCCGTTCTCGTTGGCGCGCTGCATGCTGAAGCTGTCCAGCCGCACCGGTTGTCCCTCGCTCAGATAGTGCTCGCGGAACAGGCTCCAGATGGTGTCCGGAGAGATTTCCTGACCGGTGTCCTCGGCCTGCTTCTGCACCACGCGAGAGAACTCGATCTGCAGCCAGCGCGGCAGCTGGAAGCCGAACTTGCTGGCCAGCACATAGGCCACCCCACCCTTGCCCGACTGGCTGTTCACACGGATCACGTCCTGATAGGTACGCCCCAGGTCACGCGGGTCGATCGGCAGATAGGCGATCTCCCAGGTGCTGCCTTCCTCGTACATGTCCAGACATTTCTTGATGGCGTCCTGATGGCTGCCGGAGAACGCGGTGAACACCAGATCGCCCGAGTAAGGCTGTCTTGGGTGTACATCGATCTGAGTGCAGCTTTTGACCACGCTCACGATCTTGTCCATATCCCGGAGGTCCAGCTCAGGGTTGATGCCCTGGCTGTACAGATTCATCGCCATCACGACGATATCCATGTTGCCCGTGCGCTCGCCATTGCCGAGCAGGGTGCCTTCGACACGATCGGCCCCTGCCATGACAGCCAGCTCTGCGGCCGCCACGGCACAGCCGCGGTCGTTGTGGGTGTGCAGACTCACGACAACACTGTCGCGATTGTTCACGTGCCGGCAGAACCATTCGATCTGGTCGGCATAGACGTTCGGGGTGGCCATCTCCACCGTGGAGGGCAGATTGAAGATCACCTTCTTCTGCGGCGTGGGCTGCCACACCTCGGCCACGGCATTGCAGACTTCCACCGCAAATTCCGGTTCAGTGCCCGTGAAGCTCTCCGGCGAGTACTGGAACGTCCACTCGGTTTCCGGCGCCAGTTCGGCACAGCGCCGGACTTCCCGGGCGCCATTCACGGCAATCGCCTTGATGCCGGCCTTGTCCATCTTGAAGACCTTCTCGCGCTGCACCACGGACGTGGAGTTGTACACGTGCAGGATGGCCTTCTTCACGCCCTTCAGGGATTCGAAGGTGCGCTGGATCAACTCGGGACGCGCCTGGGTCAGCACCTGCACCGTGACGTCATCGGGAATGCGGTTCTCGACGACCAGGCTGCGCACGAAGTCGAAGTCCGGCTGGGAGGCGGCCGGGAAACCGATCTCGATCTCCTTGAAGCCGACTTCCACCAGCAGGTCGAACATCACCTTCTTCTGCATCACGGACATGGGCTCGATGAGCGCCTGGTTGCCATCGCGCAGATCCACGCTGCACCAGCGCGGGGCCTGGGTGATGACCTTGTCCGGCCAGGTACGGTCCGGCAATGCCACGGGCGTGAAGGGAACGTATTTGCGGTGGTCGTACATGCTGCTCTCCAGAAAACGGCTGCGGGTTGCGATGGGGCATAGAATAGGGGCGCCCAAGGAGTGATTCCACCGCTTTTTCACCAGTATTTTTCCAATAAACACAATATATAAGCCAATAATTGTTCATATATTGGCTTTTTTCACTATATTATTGGAAATGACTGCGATATTCCCACCATGCACCCCTGCTCCGGAGACACCGCCGTGGACAAACTTGACAAGCGCATCCTGCGCGAACTGCAGAGCAATGGCCGCTTGACCAATGCGGAACTGGCGGAGCGCGTCGGCCTGTCCGCCACGCCCTGCGCTCGACGTGTGAAGCAACTGGAGGACGACGGCGTGATCGAGCGTCACGCCATCCTGCTGAACGCCTCGAAGCTGGGCTTGAAGCTGCACGCCCTGGTGCAGATCAGCATGGACCGGCACACGCCCGATCGCTTCGAGCATTTCGAGGCCGAGGTGCGCAAGCTGCCGGAGGTGACGCAATGCCTGCTCATCACCGGGCAGTCAGCAGATTACCAGCTGCGGGTCGTGGTGCCGGACATGGACGCCTATCACGAATTCCTGCTCAATCGCATCACGCGCATCGAGGGCGTGGCGGACGTGCATTCGAGCTTCATCATGCGCAAGGTGATCGACACCACGGAGCTGCCGCTGAATCACATCCCGGACGCCCCGCGCTGAGCGACGTGCTCAGAAGAAGTGCTTCACCTTGTCCTTGTAGGAGCGACTCATCTTCAGCGAGGAGCCATTGCTGAGAGTCAGGTGGAACTCGCCATTGATGTGGGACGAGACTTTCTCCACCCGCTGCAGATTGACGATGGTGGAACGGTGCACGCGCTGGAAGATGGTGGGATCCAGCTGTGCCTCCAGCTCCTTCATGGTGGTGCGCATGATGTGGGTCTGCCCACCGACATGCACGCACATGTAATCCCCCGCCGCGTCCACCCAGTCGATGTCCTTGACCGGCACGAAGGTGGTGGACGAGCCGTCCTTGATGGCGAGCCTGTCGGAGTAGCTGGCGGAATTGCTGCCGCCCAGCAGCAGTTGATTGATGGCACCGCGGGACTTGCCAGTGAGCGCGATCACGATGTCGAGCAGGCGCTGTTTCTCCATGGCCGCGTCCTTGCGGGACACATGCTCCGTCACCTTGGCGATGGTGCGCTCCAGGCGATCGTCCTCCACGGGCTTGAGCAGATAGTCGACGGCATTCGCAGTGAAGGCATCCACGGCGAAGGCATCGTAAGCCGTCACGAAGACGATGGCCGGCATGTTGTCCTGCTGCAGGCGCTCCACCACATCGAAGCCCGTGAAGCCCGGCATCTGGATGTCGAGAAACACCAGGTCGGGAGCCAGTTCGGCGATCGCGGCCAGCGCCTCCTTGCCGTTCTGGCAGGAGCGCAGCACCTGGATCTGCGGATACTTTTCCAGGCGCAGACACAGACCACTGCGGGCCAGCGGTTCGTCATCCACGACCAGGGTTCTGATGCTCAGGCTGTCGTCATTCTGTTTCATAGGGAATATCAACCGTTACCTTGCAGCCGCGCGGCATGCGCGGGGCGAACGTGAGTGCGTGCCCGGCACCATAAATTTCCCGCAGACGATTGTGTATGTTTTTGAGACCAACGCCCGATGTGCTCGTTGAACTGTCCGGCAATTGCCCGTTGCTGCCGGGCACACCGGGCCCGTCGTCTTCCACTTGAATCAACAGGCGGCCCTGCTGCACCGTGGCCGTGATCTGCACCATGCCACCGGCCTCGTTGCGCGCGATGGCGTGCTTGATGCAGTTCTCCACCAGGGGCTGCAGCAGCATGCTGGGCACCAGGCCGCGTTCGGCCTGCGGGCTGATGTGCAGACCGATCTTCATGCGCTCGTCGAAGCGCACCTTCTCGATTTCCAGGTACAGTTTCACCGAGGCAATCTCGAAGGCCAGCGGCACCTGGTCCAGAGGATCGTTGTCGAGCGAATAGCGCAGAAACTTGCTCAAGCGCGTGAGCATGGTGTTGGCGAGATCGGTCTTGCGCTGCAGCACCAGTGTGGAAATGGCATTGAGCGTGTTGAAGAGAAAATGCGGATTGAGCTGGTAACGCAGCATCCGCAGCTGCGCCTCATGGGCCAGGGCCTCGGAGCGCAGACTCTTTTCCTTTTCGACCTGAAACAGCTGGTAATACTTGATGCAGAAGTACAGAACGCTCCACGAGAGCAGCAGCGAGAACGAGAACGGCAGCAGATCGATGAAACTCGACAGACCGTAGTCGGTGAGATCCACCACGCTGCCCACTTCAGTTTCGGTGATCAGCGTCTTGATGGGCTGCCAGATCAGCGAAGTGAGCAGACAGCCAAGCACGACAGTGGCGATACGGATGCTCACGCGCATGTCCCACACGAACGCATAGGCATGACGCAGTGCAGTGCTCAGTGTCATGCCCACCAGAGCGTCGATGACGAACACGCCCGTGCGCTCCAGCATGTACTCGGCGGGCACGAAATTCAGATCGCGCATCACCAGCAGCAGCACCCAGGCGGACCAGCCCATGAACTGGAGTATCCAGAATTGCGCACGGCGATTGGGGCGAAGATTGCTGGCACTCATGTGAGGTAGATTCCGCAGTGGCGCGGACAGCGCGCGGAGAATTCAGATGCCGCCGGGCAGAGTGCGCCCGGCGGCAGACACGCGGATCAGGGCAGCAGTGCGGCGACGGCTTCGCGCTCTTCCACCAGTTCCTGTTCCGTCTTCTGCATCAGCGAGCGACTGAAGTCATTGATGGCCAGGCCCTGCACGATGCTGTACTGGCCATTGGCGCAGGTCACCGGGAAGGAGTAGATCAGGCCCTTGGCGATGCCGTAGCTGCCATCGCTGTGGATACCCATGCTCACGACCTTGCCGTTGGTGCCCAGAGCCCAGTCACGCATGTGTTCGATGGCGGCATTGGCGGCAGAGGCGGCACTGGACAGACCGCGCGCCTTGATGATGGCGGCGCCGCGCTGCTGCACGGTCGGGATGAAGTCGGACACCAGCCAGTTCTGATCCACCAAGTCGGTCGCTTTCTGCCCGGCCACAGTGGCGTGGTGCACATCCGGGTACTGCGTGGAGGAGTGGTTGCCCCAGATCGCCAGACCTTCCACGTCGGTGGAATGCTTGCCGGTCTTGCCGGCCAGCTGGGCGACGGCGCGGTTGTGATCCAGGCGCGTCATCGCGGTGAACTGGCCGGGCTGCAGGTCGGGGGCATTGCGGTAGGCGATCAGCGCATTGGTGTTGGCGGGGTTGCCCACCACCAGCACCTTCACGTTGCGGCTGGCCACATCATTGATGGCCTTGCCCTGCACGGAGAAGATCGCGGCATTGGCTTCCAGCAGGTCCTTGCGCTCCATGCCCGGGCCACGCGGACGGGCACCCACCAGCAGACAGTAGTCGGCATCCTTGAACGCCACGTCCGGCTTGTCGGTCTGCACGATGCCGTGCAGCAGCGGGAAGGCGCAGTCCTCGATCTCCATGGCCACGCCCTGCAGCGCGCCCAGCGCCGGGGTGATCTCCAGCAGTTGCAGGATGACGGGCTGGTCCTTGCCGAGCATGTCGCCGGCGGCGATGCGGAACAGGAGGGAATAGCTGATCTGACCTGCTGCCCCGGTGACAGCGACGCGTACGGGTGATTTCATGGCGTTATCTTGGTCCTTGAGTGGGTGGGTGAATGTCGAATGGGGCGGGAGTATAGCAGCGCCCCGCGCGCCGGGGCGAGCCCTGCGGCAGGCGGCACGCCGCCTCCTGCCTGCGCGGGCGCTCAGTAGAGCAGCATCGCATCCCCGTAGCTGAAGAAGCGGTAACGCTGTCGCACCGCTTCCTCGTAGGCCGCCAGCACCCGCTCGCGCCCCGCAAGGGCGCTGACCAGCATCAGCAGCGTGGACTGCGACAGGTGGAAATTGGTGACCAGCGCGTCCACCACCGCAAACTGATGGCCGGGATAGATGAAAATGTCGGTCTCGCCACTGTAGGGCTGCAGCCCGGCATCCCCGCCGAAACGAGCGGCGCTCTCCAGGGTGCGCACCGAGGTCGTGCCCACCGCGATCACCCGCCCGCCGCGGGCCTTGCAGGCACGGATCTGCGCGCAGGTGGCCGCGTCGATCTCGATGCGCTCCTGATGCATGCGATGCTCCAGCACGTTCTCCACACGAATCGGCGCAAAGGTGCCCGAGCCCACATGCAGGGTCACGAAGGCTGTCTCCACGCCATTGTCGCGGATGCGCGCCAGCAGGGGTTCGTCGAAATGAAGGCCCGCCGTCGGCGCCGCCACGGCCCCGGGACGCGTGCCATACACCGTCTGGTAGCGCTCGCGGTCGGCCGGGGCGTCCTCGCGACGAATATAGGGCGGCAACGGCACATGCCCGAAGGCCTCGAGCAGAGCATTCACCGAGCGATCCGCCGGAAAGGCCAGGCGATAGAACTCGCCGGCGCGACCGAGCACCTGCAGCACGAGCCGTTCACCCACCGCATTGACGAATTCCAGCGCTGTGCCGGGCTTCGGGGACTTGCTGGCGCGCACCTGAGCCAGCACCTCGTGCTCGCCGGTGACCCGCTCGATCATCACCTCGATGCGCCCGCCGCTGGCCTTGTGCCCCAGCAGGCGCGCCGGAATCACGCGCGTGTTGTTGAACACCAGCAGGTCGCCGGGCCGCAGATACTCCAACAGGTCGGGGAACTGCCGGTGCTCCAGCAGGCCATCGGCGCGACGCAGACAGAGCAGTCGACTGCCCGTGCGCTGCTGCGACGGGTGATGTGCAATGAGTTCATCGGGCAGATCAAAGTGAAAATCGGACAGCTGCATGCGGGGGGAATTCCGGTCGTGAGCGTGGAAAAGGCCTGCGAGTGTGCCCGAGCCGAGTGCCAAAACCAAGCCTGCCCCCGCCCCGGCAGAGGCGGCACCTCTGCCCCCTGCCGGCCTGCAAGGCAGGAAATTCGCCGCCTCCAGCCCCATTGCGCCCAAGGACTTTGCTGTTATAATGCCGGCCCTTCCTCGCTGCCGGAGTGGCGAAATTGGTAGACGCGCCGGACTCAAAATCCGGTGTTAGCGATAACGTGTCGGTTCAAGTCCGACCTCCGGTACCACCTTCTTTCTCGCAGACACCCCCTGGTTCACCCATTTTCCGGTCCATCGCCACACTTCACGGCGACTTCTGCGTCACACCCTGACCATCCTGCTTCCACAGGCCGCTCGCCATCGCGGTGCAGTCTGGCATTGAATGCACCATCACGGCACCACCGGCAGTGCACCACTTCGAGCATCGACAAGGACACCTGGCACCAGAATCGCGCGAACCTCGCAAGCCGCCATCTGAACATGCCTCTTTCTGGAACACTCTTCCCGAAAGCGTGCACAGCTTTGTCACATTTGTGCGCAGCTCACCAGCATCTGACCTCACACATTCACTCTGGCACGCTTCCTGCTGAACGGGGGTAACACTGCGCGAAATCCAGTGTCCGGGCGCTAGCGCTTTCATACCCCACATATGTCACAGACCGGAGTCATTGCATGAAAACACCGAAGCACTTCAAACGCACAGAACTGTTCCTGGCCACCTGCCTGCTCGCCGGAAGCTTCGCTCCCGGCGCCATGGCGCAGTCCGGTGCACCAGAAGCGGAAGTCAGCGAAATTCTCATCACGGGTACGCGCCGTTCAGGCATGGCGGTATCCGACAGCCCGGCACCCGTGCAGATGATCAGCGCAGAGATGCTGCAGGAAAGCGGCTCGCCGGACTTGATGAATGCCATCGCGACTCAGGTGCCTTCCTACAACGCAAGACAGACTGGCACGGACATGGCCAGTCAGACGTTGACTGCCAGCATGCGCGCCCTCTCTGCCAACCACGCCCTGGTGCTGGTGAATGGCAAGCGCCGCCACATCACTTCCAACGTGGGTGCCAGCAGCGGCAACGCGGCTTCTGATCTCTCGTTCATTCCCTCCTCCGCCATCGAGCGCCTGGAAGTGCTGACCGATGGCGCGGCGGCCATCTACGGCTCGGATGCGATCGCTGGCGTGGTCAACATCATCCTCAAGGATGACTACGAAGGCGGCGAGTTCAACACCAACGTCTCCGAGTACACCGACGGCGGCGGGTATACCACCAATCTCCAGGGCGACATCGGCTTCGGCACCGACACCGCCTTCCTCAATCTGAGCTTCGAGACCGAGGAGCGCGACACTGTCAGCCGCTCCATCACCTACGGGCCGGCCTTGTGCGTGGCTGAGCCCGTCGAATGTCTGAACCGCCTGAACAACGGCACTCCCAGCGGTTACACCGTGAGCACCGCCTACCGCACCTATCTGGAACGCGACAGCAAGATGGCCACTGCACCCGGCTTCCCCACTCTCAACAACCAGGGTGATCCGCCCGATGTGGAGCGTGCTGCGGTGTTCTTCAACGCCGGTTACGAGTTCAGTGAAGACCTGAACTTCTACAGCTTCGGCAGCATCGGTCGCAAGGAGGCGTCTTCGCTGCAGACTTATCGACGCCCGTCCCAGGATGGCGGCGTGGATGTCAACCGCGACGGCGATCGCAATGACCTGACCCCTTCTGGTGTACGCGAGTTCCTGGTCAACAAGTATGAATACGGCTTCAGCCCCAAGCTGAACTCCGATGAAGAGGACTTCTCCCTGACAGCCGGCCTCAGCGGCATGACCAATGACTGGATGTGGGATATCGCCACCACCTATGGCGACAACGAGATCGGGATGACCAACACCAACTCGATGAACTTCTCGCTCTGGAATCAGACAGGCTCCTCGCCCGACCGCTTTGACATCGGCAGCTTCGAGGCCTCGCAGTGGACCACCAGCCTCGACGTGAGCAAGGAGTTCGAGATCGGCATGGCTGCCCCGATGACTTTCGCCACCGGCCTGGAGTACCGCAAGGACACCTATGGCATCGGTGCCGGCGAGCCCGCATCCTATTTCGGTTCGGGCGCTGCTGCATTCCCCGGCTACAACCCCGCGGTGAACACGGGCGACTATGACCGTCACAGCTACGCGACCTTCCTGAACTTCGTGTTCGTGCCCACCAACGAGTGGCTGGTGGATGTGGCCGTGCGCTACGAGGATTACAGCGACTTCGGCAACGAAACTGTGGGCAAGATCACCACACGCTACGACTTCGCGGACGGCTTCGCGATTCGCGCCACAGCCAGCACGGGCTTCCGTGCTCCGACCCTGGGTGAAGGCTTCTACTCTGCGGTGAACGTGGCGCCCACCAGTGCCACGCCGCAACTGCAGCCCAACAGCCCGGCTGCCGCAGCGCTGGGTTTCGGAGGCGGACTGCAGCCTGAAACCTCGGAAAACTACAGCGTCGGTCTGGTGCTGGAACCGATCGATGGCCTGACCACCACAATCGACGCCTACGAGATCACCATCTCTGATCGCATTCAGAGAGGCTCGTTCAACTATTCCCAGGCGCAGAGCAACAACACCATCACCGGCCGCACCACCGGTCGCTTCAACAACATCCTGCCCGACCCTGCCGACACCGATGGCAATGGACGTCCGGATGACAGCTACAACGAAGCGCTCGGCCGCGCCCTGGTGGACTTCGGCTACATCGGCGTGTGGAACGATCCGACGGCCCCCGGCGGTTCCCTGGATGCGACGGCCCGTGCCGCCATCAACGTCGCGATCTTCAACAACTCGCTGGAAACCAAGACCAGCGGCGTGGATTGGGTCAACACCTACAATTCCCGTTTCGGCTGGGGCAGCATCAACTGGACGCTGGCCGCCAACTACAACAAGACGGAAGTGCTGAGTGCCAAGGCAGCGCCCGCGAGCCTGGGCGGCGCAGTGATGTACAGCCCCGTGACGCTGGCCAACCTGGAGACCGACAGCCCGCTGTTCCGCGTCAACCTTGGGGCCCGTATCCAGTGGGGTGACTTCTCGCTGAGCCTGCGTCAATCGATCTATGGTCCGCAGTACACCCTGAGCAGCACTTCCGGCCTCCCGGCTGCAGTGATTGCCCAGTTGGACACCGAGAATGTCCGCGGCACCAACACGCTGTACTACAAGAACGAGATCGACATGCTGCAGCAGACCAACATCGAGCTGACCTGGACACCCACTGACGCACTGCGCATCGGTGCCGGCGTGGACAACGTCTTCAACGAGTACCCGAGCAAGGTGCCGCAGGCGGTGTGGGACTACAACCAGGAACGCTATGCCAACACCAGTCGTCAGTACCTGACAGGCAGCCCGGTGGGCTACTTCGGGGCGCGCTGGTTCGGCAAAGTGTCCTATACCTTCTGAGTCGGGAGACCACCATGAATCCAGTCCTGAATCGTCGCAATCTGCTCTGGGGAGGCGCCTCGCTTGCAGGCGCCGCCCTGACGGCCCGACTCACCGACACCTCGGTGCGTTTCATGAACTCGGCGGTCGCGCAAGTCGCGGCCCCGAGCGGCCCGATCCGCATGTCGTCCAACGAGAACCCCTACGGCCCCTCGCAGGCCGCCATCGAAGCCATGCAGGCCGCCTTCAGCCAGAGCAATCTGTATGGCGGGATCGGCAACCAGATTCTCGAGCTGCAGGCCAGCATCGAGAAAGTGAGCCCCGAGAGCATCACGATCAGTGCCGGCTCGGGCGAACTGCTGCAGGCGGCGGGCATCCTGGCCAGTCTGGACAAGGGCTCCATCGTGGCGCCCTACCCGACCTTCGGCCAGCTGCTGCGCGCTGCCGAGGACATGGGTTCGGAGATCATCAATGTGCCGGTGGACGAGAACATGCACATCGATCTCGAGGCCATGTACGCGGCGATCCGCCCGGACACGAAGATGGTCTACCTGTGCAACCCGAACAACCCGATCCCCTCCATCATCGAGAAGAAGGCGCTGGAGGATTTCGTGCGCACGGTGGCGCAGGACCGGCTGGTGTTCATCGACGAGGCTTACTACGAGTATGTGGACAACCCCGATTTCAGCAGCATGATGCCGCTGATCGCCGAGGGGGTGAACAATGTCATCGTGGCGCGCACCGCCTCGAAGATTCACGGCTTCGCCGGGCTGCGCGTGGGCTTCGGCTTCGCGCATCCCGAGCTGATCGAGCGCATCAACATGGTCAAGACGGGCAGCATCAGCATCCTGGCGCAACATGCCGCGCTGGTGGCTTACAAGGACAAGGAGTTCCAGGACTTCGCCCGCGCCCGCAACAAGGAGGGGCTGGCGATCGTGGAAGGCATGTTCGACGAACTGGGCCTGCGTTACGTGAAATCCAATGCCAACTTCGTGTTCTTCGAAACCGGCATCGACAACGAGGCCTTCCGGGCCAGCATGCGCGAGCGCAACATCCTGGTGGGACGCCTGTTCCAGCCCTACCCTACCTGGGCGCGCGTGAGCATCGCGAAGCCCGAGGAAATGGCGTACTTCGTGCAGACCTACAAGTCGCTGTACACCTGACAGTGACGGCGGCCACGGGAGATTCTCGCCCCGTGGCCGCCACGTCATCGCCGTCACGTCGTCGCCGTCATGACGGGTATGCAAAACGCGTCGACTTGCGTTACCGTGTCGCCACCTTCACTCCTCACAGGCTGGCACCATGACAACAAGAACTCCGACCCTGCTGCTTTCCCTCGCTCTGCTGACCGGCTTCGCCGTCAGCGCTGCCCAGGCCCAGACTCGCATCCCCTATGGCCCCGACCCGATGCAGTACGGCGAATTGACGCTGCCCGAGGGCGAAGGCCCGTTTCCCGTCGTCACCTTCCTGCACGCCGGCTGCTGGATGTCCACCGAGGGCATGATCAACAGCTACCGCGCCATGGCCAAGGCCATGGCTGCTCAGGGCATCGCGGCCTGGAACGTGCAGTATCGCGGTGCCACCAGTGACGGCGGCGGCTGGCCGGGCACCTGGCACGACATCGCCAATGGCTTCGACGCCCTGGTGAAAATTGCCGAGGACCACCCTCTCGATCTGGAACAGGCAGTCGTTGTGGGCCACTCTTCGGGCGGCCATTTCGGCGCCTGGCTGGCGACGCGTCAGCAATTGCCGAAAGACAGCGCGATCTACGTGGAGCCCGCACTGAACCCCATGGCACTGGTGATGGCCGATGCCTACATCAATCCGGCCGTCATCGACTCGATCGGCGTCAGTGGCGAGATCTACTGCGGCGAACCGCTGCTGGAGAAACTCACCGGGGCCCCGGTGGACGAGAAAGGCGCCAACTTCAAGGCCATCTCGCCCCTGGAATGGCTGCCCTGGGGCATTCCCCAGGAGTACATCGTGAGCACCTACCGCTACCCACTGTCCATGCCGCGCGAGCTGGCCCAGGGCAAGACGGCCCTGCAGACCCTGCCCGACTATCCGGCCATGGCGATCATCGCCGGCGATGAAGTGAACGTGCGCATCATCGCCAACGAGGATCACGGCGCCTTCGTGCGCGAGGGCTCACGCGGCTATCACGCCACGATCTCGGCGGTGCTGCGCCTGCTGGGCAGGGCCACCGAGTAATCTGCCGCTGGAAGTCTGACGTAGCATGGCCAATAATCTCGCCCCTCATCCCGCTGGCAGTGGAGGTACCGGATGACACGATTACTGGCAAAAGGCCGCTTCACGCGCTTGCTGCTCGCCGTCACGCTCGGCGCAGGTGCGCTGCAGAGCGCAAAGGCCCAGACCCCGCTGGCCGACTGCGCGCCGGTGGCGGCGCTGGCGAGCACCATCATGGTGGAGCGCCATCGCAATGCCGACATCATGCTGATGCTGAACAAGATGACGGCGGAGTACAGCGATCAGGCGGACCTGCTCACCTGGGCCACCGCCATGGTGGACATGGCCTGGGCGCAGCCGATTGCGCAGGGCGCCGACGCCCAGACCCAGCAGGTGGCCCAGTTCAGGGATCAATGGCTGCAGCGCTGCGAGGCGCGCAGACAAACAGCCAACTGACCGCTCAGGACGCTGCGGTGACGATCCGCAGCGTCTGGCCGCCAAACACGATCACATCGCCTTCCACGATCTTCTTGCGCTTCTGCGTCTCCACCCGGCCGTTGACAGAGACCTGGCCTTCGGCGATCACCGCCTTGGCCTCGGCGCCGCTGCCTGCCAGGCCCTCGAATTTCAGGATCTTGAACAGCTCCACGGGAGTGCGGGTGACGAGTACGTCTCGCATGGCATTACCTCTGGGTCACAATGGCGGACATCGGGCAGTCGAAAGCGGACTCAGCGCCCCCACACCTGCGGATTGACGGATTCGGGCTCAGGCTCCGGGGCTGCGCGCAGGCGCAGCTGCAGCCCTTTCAGGAAGTGGCGCAGCAGCTGGTCCTCGCATTGCCGGTAATGCTTGTGATCGGGCCGGCGGAACAGTGCCGTCAGCTCGTGATTGCTGAACTGCAGCCCGGTGCTGGCGAGCAGCGCGTGCACATCCTCGGATTGCAGATTCAGCGCGATGCGCAGCTTCATCAGGATCATGTTGTTGGTCAGACGCGTCTCGGGCTCAGGCGCGGGTCCGTCGCGGCGCCCTCGGCGGGCATTGATCAGCCCGTTGAGGAACAGCGCGAGATCACGGTCGGCCAGGGGCAAGAAGCCCTCGGCGTCCTCCTGCTTGAGCCAGGCGCAAACCTGCTCGCGGCTGACCGCGTGGTCGGCGCAGGCGAACACTTCGATCATCTGGGAATCGTTGAGGTCGAAGGCATAGCGCAAGCGGCGCAGCACGTCGTTGAGGTTCATGGCGAAACATCCCGGCTCAGAGTGAGAAAACAGGCGGCATCTTACCGCAAAGCGAGTGACCTTCTACCCGGCCTGCGGGTAGAATTCGGCCACTTCATTCCCCCACAAGGATTTTGACCATGCGAACGCTGTTGCTGATTCTGACCTTGCTTGGCGCTGCCGTGGCCCAGAGCGCCCTGGCCGCCGACATCACCATGGACCAGTGCAATGAGCAGATTGCGGAACTCAATGCCAATCTGCCGATGCAGCTTGATGGAATCACCACCTGGACCAGCACCACCTGCGTGGACAAGGGCAACTCAGTCATCGACCTCACCTATGTCAACGAAGTCGTCGACGGCAATGCCATCACGCAGACCCAGCTCGACACCGTGCTGCCCAGCCTGATCGCCTCCTGGTGCTTCGGCCCCACGCTGGCGCCGCTGCTGCAGGTGGTGGACACCATCCACTACTCCTACGACTTCGCCAATGGCCAGCACATCGGGGATCTGTACTTCTCCGAGCAGGACTGCAACATGGCCGAACGCTTCCCGGACCAGCAGTAAAGCCACTGTGCGCGCCGTCGAACGACAACTGGCACTGCCTGCCAGTGCCGAGTCCGTGTGGGCCATCGTGGGCGATGTGACCCGCATTGACTGGGTGCCTGTCATCACGCAGTGCACGCTGCAGGGCGATGTGCGCACCATGACCATGACCGGCGTGGGCGAGGTGCAGGAACGCATCCTGAGCCGGGACTCGGCCGCCATGCGACTGGAATACGGTCTGATCAACAACCCCCGCGTCACGGTGCATCGTGCGAGCCTGCAGGTGCTGCCTCACGCGGCCGGCTGTGAACTGGTCTGGGTCACGCAGATTGAACCCGACGCACTGGAGCCGCTGATCGCCGCCGGCATGGACGCGTCGCTCGCCGCCCTGACCAGGCTGCTGGCCGGCGACTGACCCTCAGGCCGAGCAGATCAGCGCCTGCACCTGCAGCACCACCCGCCACTGCGGCGGCTCGCCACTGGCAGACTCCCACAGCGCGGACTGCACCGCATAGGCGTTCCCGCCACTGGCAGACAGCTGTTGCTGCAGTTGCGCGGCGGCGTCCCGCAGGATGCCCTCCACGTCAAGACCCTGTGCAATCACTTGCAGGGTGCCGACTCCGGCACATTCCGCCAGCGAGACTCGGGCCATGGCCACCACGGGATCGACCGCCTCGGCATCCACCAGCGCCAGGAAGTTGTCCTCCGTCAGGCTTGCAGGCGGCGGAACGGGCTGCCATGCCACGGGCCGCTCAGTGGTACAGGCGACGAACAGAGAAAGCGCTGACAAGAGCGCGACACGCGCCACAAGGCGCCAAGGAGCATTCATTCGGGTGTCCTTTCAAAAACTTTCGAGGCATTATTCCACGGCCCCAGCTCCCAGAACCAGAAGACGGCGACCATGGAAGACACTGACAAGAAGACCTCCTACTCCCAGGCGCAGCGCATCGGCCTGTATCTCGGCCCCACCCTGTTCATCCTGACTCTGCTGTTCTTCGCGCCGGCCGGGCTCAGCTTCGAAGCCCGTGCCGTGCTAGCCACGACGCTGTGGGTGGCCACCTGGTGGATCACCGAGGCGATCCCCATTCCAGCCACCTCGCTGCTGCCCATCCTGCTGCTGCCTGTCACCGGGGCCCTGAGCAATGCGACAGTCACCTCGGCCTATGGCGACGACATCATCTTTCTGTTCCTGGGCGGCTTCTTCATCGCCACGGCCATGGAGAAATGGCATCTGCACCGCCGCATCGCGCTGGCCATCATCGCCTTCGTGGGCACCAGCACGCAGCGCATCCTGCTGGGATTCATGCTCGCCACGGCCTTTCTCTCGATGTGGGTGTCCAACACCGCGGCCGTGATGATGATGATCCCCATGGCGCTGGCGATCACCGCCCAGGTGGCCGATGCCCTGCACGACGCGCCCGAGGCGAGTGACATCCCTGTGTTCGAGAAGGCCCTGATCTTCGGCGTGGGCTATGCCGGCACCATTGGCGGCATGGGCACCCTCATCGGCACCCCCCCGAACATCATCCTCGCGGCCCAGGCGCGGGAACTGTTCGATGTCGAGATCAGTTTCGCCGACTGGATGCTGGTGGGGGTTCCGGTCGTGGTTGTGCTGCTGGCCATTGCCTGGTTCTACCTGGGAAGAATCGCCTTTCCCATGCGCATTCGCGGCATCCCCGGCGGCAGGGCGCTGATAGCCAGCGAGCGCGCGAAGCTCGGCCCCATTGGCTTCGAAGAACGGGTGGTGGCCGTGGTGTTCACCTGCGCCGCCTTTCTGTGGATCAGCCGGGATTTTCTCTGGTCAGCCATCCTGCCGGAGCTGCGCGACGGCATGATCGCGATTGCCGCTGCCGTCATGCTGTTCATCGTGCCTCGCGTGGGGGGCGGCGGGCGCGTTCTGGAGTGGAAGGATTCCAAGGAGATACCCTGGGGCATCCTTTTGCTGTTCGGCGGGGGGCTTGCCATTGCGGCCGGCTTTCGCGAAACGGGCCTGTCGAGCTGGCTGGGCTCGCAGCTCACCGTGCTCGATGGCATGAATCTGGTGGTGATCATCGCCAGTGCCACCCTGCTGATCCTGTTCCTGACGGAAATCACCTCGAACACGGCCACCGCCACGATGATCCTGCCGGTGGTCGCCTCGCTGGCGCTGGCACTGGACATTCATCCCTTCGCGCTCATGATCCCCTGCGCCATGGCGGCCAATTGCGCCTTCATGCTGCCGGTGGGCACCCCGCCCAATGCCATCATCTTCGCCACAGAGAAACTCACCATCCTCGAGATGGTGCGCACGGGCTTCATCGTCAACCTGCTGGCTGCCGCCTTGATCGTGGTCGCCGTGTGGTACCTGGTGCCGATGGCATTCGACATTCAACTCACCGTCGTCCCAGCCGGTTTTTCGCTGTAAAAAAAACGGCGACGTACCAGGTACGTCGCCGTCACAGCTGCCGGCTCTCGCGAGCCGGCCTCCCCGTTGCTCAGATGTCGAAACGATCCAGCATCATCACCTTGTTCCAGGCTGCCACGAAGTCCTGCACGAACTTCTCGCGGCCGTCCTCGGACGCATACACTTCCGCGATGGAGCGCAGTTCGGAGCTGGAGCCGAAGGCCAGATCCACCGGCGTTGCCGTCCACTTCACATTGCCGGTCGCACGATCACGCCCTTCATAGACGCCTTCCTGCGCCGCCGGAGTCCACTGGGTGGACATGTCGAGCAGATTGACGAAGAAGTCATTGCTCAGCGTGCCGGGGCGATCGGTGAAGATGCCGTGGTCAACGCCTGCCGCATTGGCGTCGAGGGCACGCAGACCACCCACCAGCACCGTCATTTCGGGCACGGTCAGCGTCAGCAGGTTGGCGCGATCCACCAGCATTTCCGCGGGTGAGCGCATATTGCCGGCGTCGTAGTAATTGCGGAAACCGTCAGCGGTCGGCTCCAGCACGGCGAAGGATGCCGCATCGGTCTGCGCTTCGCTGGCATCGGTGCGACCCGGCGTGAAGGGCACGTCGATGTCATGACCGGCATCGGCTGCGGCCTTCTCCACCGCGGCCACCCCTGCCAGCACGATGGTGTCGGCCAGAGAGATGCGCTTGCCGCCGGACTGATCGGCGTTGAACTCCTGCTGAATCTCTTCCAGCTGCGCCAGCACGCGCTCCAGTTCCTGCGGATTGTTGACCGGCCAGTCCTTCTGCGGAGCCAGACGCACGCGGGCACCATTGGCGCCGCCGCGCAGGTCCGTGCCGCGGAAAGAGGCTGCAGACGCCCAGGCGGTGCGTACCAGTTCCGGCACAGTCAGACCGGAGTCGAGGATGGTTTCCTTCAGCTCGGCCACGTCACTGGCATTGACCAGCGGGTGGTCCACTGCCGGCACCGGGTCCTGCCAGATCAGCACTTCAGCGGGCACTTCGTCGCCGAGGTAACGGGCACGCGGGCCCATGTCACGGTGGGTCAGCTTGAACCAGGCTTTCGCGAAGGCCAGCTCGAACGCTTCCGGGTTCTCCAGGAAGCGGCGGGAAATCTCGCCATAGGCAGGGTCAAAACGCAGCGCCAGATCGGTGGTCAGCATCATGGGCGCGTGGCGCTCGTTGGGGTTGTGCGCATCGGGCACCAGGTTCGCGGCATTCGCATCGGAGGGCACCCACTGCACAGCGCCGGCCGGGCTGCGTGTCTGCACCCACTCGTAGGCGTACAGGTTCTGCAGGAACTGCATGGTCCACGCCGTCGGGTTCATGGTCCAGGCGCCTTCCAGGCCGCTGGTGATGGTGTCTTCACCCTTGCCGGTGCCACAGGTGTTGGTCCAGCCCAGACCCTGCTCCTCGATGGCCGCAGCGGCGGGCTCAGCGCCCACGCAACCCGTCGGGGCTGCCGCGCCATGCGCCTTGCCGAAGGTGTGACCGCCGGCAATCAGGGCCACTGTCTCTTCATCGTTCATGGCCATGCGGCCGAAGGTCTCGCGGATGTCACGCGCGGCCAGCAAGGGGTCGGGTACCCCATTCGGGCCTTCCGGGTTCACGTAGATCAGACCCATCTGCACGGCAGCCAGCGGGTTCTGCAGCTGCCGATCGCCACTGTGACGTTCGTCAGCCATGAATTCACCTTCCGGGCCCCAGAACACCAGATCCGGCTCCCAGTCATCGGTACGTCCACCGGCGAAGCCGAAGGTGCGGAAGCCCATGGACTCCAGCGCCACATTGCCGGTCAACACCATCAGGTCGGCCCAGGAGATGCTGTTGCCATACTTCTGCTTGATCGGCCACAGCAGGCGGCGGGCCTTGTCCAGGTTGGCATTGTCGGGCCAGCTGTTCAACGGCTCGAAACGCTGCTGACCACCGGCGGCACCGCCGCGACCATCGGCCACGCGATAGGTACCTGCACTGTGCCAGGCCATGCGAATGAAGAAGGGACCGTAATGGCCGTAGTCAGCCGGCCACCAGTCCTGGGACTGGGTCATCAGGGCTTCGATCTCGCCCTTCAGCGCGTCCAGATCAAGCTCGCTGAATGCGGCTGCGTAGTCAAAGTCCGCACCGAGCGGATTGGATTCCACCCCGTGCTGACGCAAAGGGGTCAGGTTCAACTGTTCGGGCCACCAGAACTGTGTGGAGCGCGGCTCGCCCTGGGCGAACGCGGGATTGGCCAGCATCAGCGGCGCTGCGCCAATGGTCAGGGCAGCGAGCAGTGGAAGGGTGCGGGTAAGGGTCTTGCGTGACATGGATATCGTCCTCCTGGGTGTGAACTCAAAGTGGCCGATATGCTAAACAGATCAATTCTGTCTTATAAATTGAAAGAACTAATGATGACGATACGAAAACGCCCCGCAATGGTGCGATTCAAGTTCTGTTCATGAGGCGCCTGATGCCCCATGCCACCAGGATTCCCAGCACCATGACGGCATTGGCGAGAATGGTGGTGTAGTACAGGTCGAAGGGTGCCGGCCCCTGCAGCCAGCCATTGCTCAGCGCCAGAGTCCAGCCCGTGAAGAGCAACGTGGCACCTATGCCGACCCAGGGCAGCATGCCGCGAATGCGGTCCGTGCAGAAGGCGATGGCGTAGAGCCCGAACAGCCCCCCACCGAACAGCGACACCAGAATCGTTCCAAAATCCTGCAGGGTCGTGGTGTCGGCACGCAGGATCGCCAGCGCCCCGACAATCATCAGCACGCTGCTCAGCGAGGCGATGAGAAAGGCCGCGCGCAGGTAATGCGCATCCGCGGCCGCAGGCCGCACAAAACGCCGGTAGATGTCATTGATGCCGACCGTGGAAATGGCGTTGATGCTGCTGTCCAGCGAGGACATCGCAGCCGCCAGCGCTGCCGCGATCACCACACCGGAGATGCCCGCAGGCATCTCGTTGACGATGAACCACGGCAGGATCTCTTCGGCCTTGCGCGTGCCATCCAGCATCTGGCCGGCTTCGATCGAGGGAAACTGCTGATAGAACACGAACAGCGCGGTGCCCAGGAACATGTAGAACGCCCAGATCGGCAGACTCGCCAGCACACAGACCCACACCGCCTTGCGTGCCTCGCCATCACTGCGCGCGGCGATGTAGCGCTGCACCACGTTCTGGTTGCTGCCGTATTCGGTGAGCCAGTTGGTCAGCCCCAGGATGAGCATCATGGTCCCGGTCTTGTTGAGCAGCGAGAGATCCCAGCTCAGCGGCGTGCTGACGCCCTCATTCCAGTCGGAAAAACTGAGCTTGTTGGTCTCCCGGGCCACGTCGAACACCTGCCCCAGTCCGCCGGGCAGAGCCTGCACGATCACCACCAGCATGAGCACGCCGCCCAGCAGCAGCACGATGGTTTGAATCACGTCGGTCCAGATCACTGCGTCGATGCCGCCGATGATGGTGTACAGCGCCACGAAACTGCCGGCAATCACCACGCTCCAGGTGCTGTCCAGGCCGGTGACCTCCTGAATCAGCAGCGAGAGCAGGTAGAGAATGGTGCTGATGCGCACCAGCTGGGCCAGGATGAACGTGGCCGCGCCATACACGCGCACTCCCGGCCCGTAGCGCATCTCCAGATATTCGTATGCCGTGGTCAGCTTGTGCCGGCGAAAGATCGGGATGAACCAGCGCACGGCCAGCAGTGCCGCCAGCGGCAGCATCAGATTGGGCAGATAGCGCAGCCACGCTGTCTTGAAACCATCGGCGGGATAGGCCAGGAAGGTCACGCTGCTGATGGAAGTGCCGACCAGGCTCAGGCCCACCACCCAGCCCGCAAACTTTCGCCCGCCCAGGAAGTATTCCTCGGTGGAGGTGTTGCGCCGCGAGAAATACACCCCGATCCCCAGCATGCCCGACAAGTAGAGAAGCAAAGTGAGCGTGTCGATCAGGGGCAGTTTCATGCGGGATGGTTCCAGTGCGTGTGCGCGCTTGTTGTTGATTGGCTGTGGCGTCAGATCGCGGGGCCCGCTGCAAGGCCGGCGGGCAGTGTAACCCAGAACAGCCGCCGCGCGATGCCGACAGCTGCTGCACTGCCATCAAACTGTCATGCGGCCATGCCAGTATGCGCGCATCTGGAAAGTGCAGCAGACAGTCTCCATCGTGCAGTGAGGTGACAGGTGAGCCGAATCATTTACGGCGTCTCCGGAGAGGGCTCCGGACACACCAGCAGGGCCCGGGAGATGGTGCGCCATCTGCTCGACAAAGGCCACGAGGTGTGTGTGGTGGCCTATGACCGAAGTTATGCGTCGCTCAAGGATGAATTCGATTGCCTGGAAATCGAGGGACTGCACATCGTCAGCCGCGACAACCGTGTCAGTGCCCTGGGCACCGTCGCCCACAATCTGCGCCGCGCCGGCAAGGCCATCGCCCGCAATCGCGAACTGCGTGCCTTGTTCGATCGCTTTCAGCCCAACCTGGTGATCACCGACTTCGAGCCCGCCACGGCCTGGGTCGCCTGCTGGCGCAACATCCCGCTGCTAAGTCTCGACAACCAGCACCGTCTGCGCTACATGAAATTCACCGTGCCGACCTCGCTGCTGCTCGACAAGTGGCTCACACGCCTGATCATCGCCCTGATGATCCCGCGACCGAACATCGCACTGACCACGTCGCTGGAACAAGGGCCGAGCACCAATGTCCGCACCCGCATCTTTCCGCCCATCGTGCGCCGGCAGGTGCTGGATCTGCGCACCAGCGAGGGAGACTTCCACCTCGTCTATGTCACCAGTGCCTTCGCCTCGCTGATCGATTCGCTCAGGGCATTTCCTGACAGAACGTTCCACGTCTACGGCCATCACGATGAGCGCATCGAGGGCAATATCCACTACCGCGCCTTCAGCGGCGATGCCTTCCTGCGGGATCTGGCCGACTGCCGTTCGGTGATCGCCACTGCCGGCTTCACCCTGATGAGCGAGTGTCTGTACTTGCACAAACCGCTGCTGGCGCTGCCCATGACAGGTCAGTTCGAGCAGCAGGTCAATGCCTTGTTTCTGGAACGCTCCGGCTGCGGCGTCAATGCAGGACGGGCGAACGTCGAGGTGTTGCAGAGATTCTTCGATCGTGAGCAGGCCTGCCGTCTCGCCCTGACCGACTACAACGCGGCGCTGAAGGCGCGCGGCTGCGCACACTACGGCGGCGAAGCCATCAAGCATGCGTTGGACGAAGTGCTGACCGACATGAGCCGACAGCAGTCGATCACCCTCCCCTCGCCGAACCCCCGCTCAGGAGCCGCCGATGAACGCTGTGATTCGCCACGTTGACCGCTTCGACCGTGTCACGTTCATCTGGCTGCACGGCAGCCTGCGCATCTCCCGTTACAAGGCCGTGCGCTGGGTTTCTCACACCGGCGACGGCGTGTTCTATGTGCTCGCCGCACTCGCCGCCCTGGCACTGGACAGCGCGCGTGGCACGCATTTCTTCACCGCAGTGGCCGTGGGATTTGCCATGGAGCGCGCCCTCTACTGGGTGCTGAAGAACAGTATCCGCCGCGATCGGCCGGCCGTCGGCCTGCAGACCTTCCGCGCGGCCATCACCCCCTCCGACCAGTTCAGCTTTCCTTCCGGGCACACTGCAGCGGGCTTTCTCTTCGCCACGCTGGTGCTGCACTGCTATCCGCCCCTGGCACCCCTTTGCTACGTCTGGGCATCCCTGGTGGGGAGCAGTCGTGTGCTGCTGGGCGTGCACTACCCCACCGACATCCTGGCGGGCGCCACGCTCGGCACGGGCAGCGCGCTGTGCGTGCTGGCGCTGCTCCCCGCCCTGCCGGGCGTGACTGGCTGAATCGCCAAACGCGGTCGGGCCGGCTAGACTAGCCAGCCCGCAGCCCGCGCGAGCGCCGCATCATGACGTCAGACTCCGCCTGATGCCTTCCCGGGCCGAGGAATTTCACGCACATGAATGCCACAGGAGCACACCCCGCATGTCCACTCACGCTGATCGCGGCCCCTTTCTCGTGGCCGTGGAACTCGCCACCCGACTCCCAGGCGTGGAAGTCAGCACCGCCCAGGGCACCCCTGCCCTGACCCTGGATGGCCGGCTGCTGGCCCGCCTGCGCTCCGACGCCGAGGGCTGGCTGGTCACGCGCTGTGACCTGACCGAGCGCGAACGCTTGCTTGAACAGGCCCCGGAGGTGTTTCATCTGACCGAGGCGTATGTGAACTACCCGATGGTGCTGATCGATCTCGCCCGGATCGATCGCGAGACGCTGGCCCGCCTGCTGGAACAGGCCTGGCACCATCTCGCCTCGCCTGCACGGCTGCAGGCCCGCGAACAAGCAGCTACCCCTTGAACCCCCTGTCACTCCTGGAGACCACGATGCACACAACAACAAGAAGCACGTTCCCCTTCGCCTGGCGCCCCTTGCTGGCGCTGACCACTGCTGCCCTGCTGAGCCTCGCGGCCGGCCAGAGCCAGGCTCAGCAGTCGGATGCCGCCCGCCTGCAGGCCTTGATAACGGGTGAGCACCGCAGCGCCGCCAATATCGCCCGCAACGCCGCGCGGCACCCGGTGGAGACCCTGCAGTTCTTCGGCCTGGCCTCGGGTCAGACCGTGATCGAGATCCTGCCCGGCGGCGGCTGGTACACCGAGATCATCGCCCCCTTCCTGAAGGGCAATGGCGTCTACTACGCGGCACATTTCTCGCCTCGCTCCGAGATCGGCTACCAGCCCCCCATGCTCGAAACCTACCAGGCCATGCTGGCGGCGAACCCGGAGCTGTACGGCGAGACGCGACTGACGCATCTCTACCCGCCTTCGGAGACGCAGATCGCGCCCCCCGGTTCCGCCGACCTGGCCATGAGCTTCCGCAATGTGCACAACTGGATCATGTTCGGGACGCAGAAGGAGCATTTCGCGGCGTTCTACGCAGCGCTGAAGCCGGGCGGGATTCTGGGCATCGTGGAGCACCGCGCCCCGGAGGGCAGCAGCATGGAGGTCATGGAGACCACGGGCTACGTGACCCAGGACTATGTGATCGAGCTGGCCACCCAGGCAGGCTTCGAACTGGTGGCCACGTCGGAGATCAATGCCAATCCGCTGGACACCAAGGACCATCCGGAAGGCGTGTGGACGCTGCCGCCCACGCTGCGACTGGGAGACACCGACAAGGCGAAGTACATGGCGATCGGCGAAAGCGACCGCATGACAGTGAAGTTCCGCAAGCCCCTGCAGCCCGCGCGGCGCTGAGCCGGGGCCTGCAGTCGACGGCGGCCGTCAGTGATGGGCGTGCTCATCCTCGGCGGGCGCGTCCTGCCATCCCGGGTGAGCGAAGTAATGACCGTAGTCCTGCAGCGCCGCGTGGATGGCGGGCAGCCCCTGCGCGTCCAGCGGCGAGCTTTCCAGGGCATCGGCGGCGGCGAGCAAGCGCCCCAGGATGACATGCAGATTGGCATCGGCGTCCGGGGGCAGCTGGCACTGGGCGATCATGGTGTTGACGCTGAGCCGCACCGCCTCGGCCAGCTGCGCCGACTGCGGCTGCGAGAGCTGGGCGGCCTCGAAAGCGAGTGTCAGCATGGCGCTGGCCACCCGGATCTGCAGCATGCCGCGACGCAGCGGCTCATCCGTCTGCCAGGGCTCCCCGGCATTCAGACTCAGGGCGGTGTCGGTGGCGTGGGCGTGCTCGTGCCCGTGAGCGGCATGCGCGTCCGTCGCCGAAGGCGCCTGGGCCAGGGCGGCCTGCGCCACCAGGACCAGTGCCCCGAATGTCATCACCCTTGCTGCGTGCTTCATGCCATGCTCCTGAACAGCGGCCGCGCGGCATTCCCCGCGCGGCCCTGGTCGATCAACGTGCCGAGTACTTGGTGAACGCGCCACCGGCCTGGTTCAATGAGTTCGGGCCTTCGGCCGCGAACACCGTGCCATCGGCATCCACCGCCACCCCTTCCCCTGCCGTGCCCTGATACACGCGATCCTCACGCTCGAACGGCTGGATCAAGCCCTCGACGTGGTCGTGATCGATGTGGCCGATGCGCACGCCATTGCGCCAGCCCGGGTGGTTGGTGGGACTGGATTCGGAATCGATGGCGTAGAGTCTGTCGTCCTCGGTGATGAACAGGCCGCTGATGCGGCTGAACATGTAGCGGGACTCCAGGTAGTTGCCGTCCTGGTCGAAGATCTCGATGCGGTGATTGCCCCGGTCGGCCACCCACAGACGGCCGCGGGAGTCGAACTCCATGGCGTGCGGCGTGCGGAATTCGCCGTGCTGCACCCCGATCTGGCCCCACTGCTTGATGAAGGTGCCGTCCGGCGCGAACTTCATGATGCGCGAGGTTTCGCCATTGGCACGGCCTTCGGCCATGGCCTGGTTGGTGATCATGCCCTGGGCGTTGTGCCCGTCGGAGACATAGATGCTGCCATCCGGGCCCACGATCACGTCATTGGGCTGATTGAAGTGGGCTTCGTCGTTGCCGGTCTTGCCGGGCGTGCCCAGGCTGAGCAGCAGTTCGCCCGACGGGCTGAACTTGTGCACCTGCTGGCCCTTGGTCTCGTCGGCATTGGTGGCGAAGTCCGTCACCCAGACATTGCCTTCGCTGTCCACATGGATGCCGTGGGGCGTGACCATCACGCCGGCCCCGAAATTGGCCAGCACGGCGCCGGTGTGGCGGTCGAACTTGAAGATAGGGTCCACCAGATTGGTGTCGCAGGTGACGGGCGCGCCGGCGCCGAAGCTGCCCGCGCCGCAGCGCTCGTAGGCCCAGATGTGGCCGTCGATCGGATCGATGTCGATGCCTGCCGTGGAACCCCAGGTGCGACCTGCCGGCAGCTCGCCCCAGTTCCGGGTCACGACCGGGTTTGGATTGGGCATGCCCACCCCGCTGATGGGATTGCCCACAGGGGCCGCGGCGGCGACCGGGGCGGGCGCTGCGGCTGCCGGCGCCGGAGTGGCCGTGGCGGAAGCAGCACTCGGGGTGGTGGCGTCGCTGCAGGCATTGAGCAGCACGGCCGAGGAAATCAGGGTGAACAGCAGCTTGCGTGATGTGAACATGATGACTCCTGGAGATCGTTGTTATTGTGTGTGGTCATGGGCAAGACGAGTCCGCCCGCGGCGGAACTTGCCCGGGAGCATACGTGCTGCCACTGGCCGAGTTCAACCTTTTCCGGCTTCGGCCCGACGCGTTGCTACTGCTGCAGACCGGCCACGCCGGCTGCGGCAATCTGGGCGTCCTGGCTTGCCTGCACGCCGGAGACACCGACCGCGCCGAGGGTGACACCGTCCACGACGATGGGCACACCGCCCTCCATCAGCACATATTCCTCGGACACGCTCATGAAGGCGGGGCGGTTCGGGATCATGGTTTCCAGCGCCTGGGACGGGCGGCGGAAAGCGGCCGCGGTGCGGGCCTTGCCGATGGCGATGTCGATGCTGGCGCTCTGGGTGTTGTTCAGACGTTGCAGGCTCAACAGGTGACCGCCATCGTCCACCAGGGCAATCACGACATTCCAATTGTTGGCGCGCGCCTCGGCTTCGGCTGCCGCCATGATGTTCTTGACGGCGTCATCGGTCAGCATCTTGCGGTCGGCGAGCTGGGCATTGGCCAGCAGCGGCAGGCACAGCAGGGCGCCGAGGCCCAGGGCTGCAAATCTGGCACGTGTTGTCTTCATTGGTGTTTCTCCTTTTTCATGAGGGTCAGTTCAACATGGAACGTGGCGCCTTTGCCCACGACGGAAGCAAAGCCTATACGGCCGCCCATGCGTTCGACAAGCTCGCGGGTTATGGCCAGGCCCAGCCCGGTGCCCTTCATCCGGCGCGTGTCTGACGGGTCGGCCTGGGAAAACTTCTGGAAGATGTGCGGACGGAACTCCTCCGGCACGCCCTGACCGTCGTCCTCCACCGCGATCCGCACCCAGGGCCCGCGGGTGCTCACCCGCACGCGCACGGTGCCGAAAGGCGGCGAATACTTGGCGGCGTTGGAGAGCAGATTGGTCAGCACCTGGCGCAGGCGTTCGGCATCCACCGACACCAGCGCATGGTCGACCCGTTCGGTGATGGCCAGCAGCACCGGGAACTGGTCGGCGAAGGACTGGTTCTCGCGCACGGCCATCTCCACCAGCGGCATCAGGGGCTGGGTCTGCAGGTTCAGGCTCATCTTGCCCGCCAGCAGCTTTTCCATGTCCAGCAGGTCGTTGATCAGAAAACTCAGGTGCTGGCTGTTCTTGTGGGCAATGTTCAACATCTGCTGCACCTCGCCCGTGAAGCTCCCCAGCGCGCCCCCGGCCAGCAGGCCCAGCGCACCGGCAATCGCCGTGAGCGGCGTGCGCAGCTCGTGGCTGACCGTGGAGAGAAAATCGCTCTTCATCTGCTCCACCCGCTTGCGCTCGCTGACATCCTCGATGATCGACCAGATCAGCCGGCGACCGGATTCCTCCGTGACCAGCAGGCCGTTCAGCACCACCGGATAGCGGCTGCCGTCCTTGCGCACGTACTCTTTCTCGTAGGGGCCGTAGCGGCCGAGCCGCGCCAGACGCTCCAGCTGCACGGACTCCTGGGTCTCGTACTCGCGGGGCGTCACATCCCAGTAGCTCAGGGCCTGAAACTCCTCGCGGGTGTAGCCGCCGGACTGCAGCAGGGCATCGTTCACCTCGATGAAGGCCCCGGTGTCGAAATCGTTCAGGGCGATGCCCACGGGCGACAGCTCGAACAGCCCGCGCAGCCGCGCCTCGCTGGCGAGCAGCGCCACGGCGGCATTCTGCTGCTCGGTGATGTCGGTGTGGGTGCCGTACATCCACAGCGGCTTGCCGTCCTCCGTCCAGCTCACCACGCGGCCACGGTCATGCACCCAGACCAGATGTCCGTCACGGTGGCGCAGGCGGCACTTCACGTCATAGAACGCGGTCTCGCCGCGAAAGTGGCGCTCCAGCGCCGCATGCGTGAGCGGCTTGTCCTCTTCGTGGGAGTAACGCAGCCAGGTCTCGATCGTGGTGGGGCCGAGTTCCTCCAGCGTCATGCCCACGATGCCGGCCCAGCGCTCGTTGTAGATCGTCTCGCCCGTCTGCACGTTCCATTCCCAGGTGCCGATGTTCATGCTCTCGATCACGGCGCGCAGGCGGCCCTTGCTGGCACGGATGCGCTCGGCGTCGAGCTTGGCGCTGGTGATGTCGGTCTGCACCGCCATGAAGCCTTCCAGGGCCCCGTCCGCCCGGCGCATGGGATTGCAATTGATGTTGACCCAGTAGGTATGGCCATTGCGGTGGTAGTTGATGATGTCCTCGTTGAAGGACTCGCCGCGGCGCAGCGCCTCGCTCATGCGCGCGATGACCTGCGGGTCGGAATTTGGTCCCTGCAGCACCGCGCCGGGCCGTCGCCCCTGCAGCTGCTCCAGGGCATAGCCGGACAGGCGCGTGAACCCTGCATTGATCCACTCCACGCAACCCTGGGCATCCGTGATGACCACGCCATTGGTGGTCTGACTCACCACCTGGGACAGTCGCGCCAGCTCGCGCTGATTCTCGCGGTGCCGCTGCTGCTGACGCAGGGCTTCCACCATCTGGCCGGTGGTCAGCAGCAGGGGCTGCAGGAAGTCCACCAGAGCCTGGTCATAGCCGCCGGGGCGGTTGGCGATGCCGAGCATGGCCACCAGACGCCCATCCTGGAAGATCGGCAGGCCCAGGAACGCCAGCAGCGGCGGATGCCCGGGAGGCAGCCCGCCTCGGCGCGGATCGTCGGCAGGCGCATTCGCGATCACCGGGGCGCGGCAGCGCACGGCGGCGCCAAACAGCGTGTCGAGGTTGTGGAACTCCATGCCCTGCTCGACATGGGTATCGAAGTACTGCCGCGTCTCGTCGTTCCAGGCGATATTGGTGATGGCGTAGGTCTTCAGGTACGGCCGGCCATCGCGCTCCAGCACTTCACTCAGGAAGCCGTATTCGCTTTCGGTCAGCGCCAGCACATCGTTGAGCAATCCCTCGAAGGCGCGGTGCACCGCTGTCTCGCGAATGAAGTTGGCCTGGGCGCGGGTGATGATCTGCTGCAGCTGCTGCATGCGCTGCAGCATGTCGCTCTGGCTGCGTTGATCCAGCAGATTGATCTCGGTTTCCACCAGATCGGCCAGATCGCGCAGCGCCCGTTGCTCATCGGCCCCGAACTCGCGTGGCCGGGTGTCGATGATGCACAGGGTGCCCAGGCGGAAGCCGTCGGCGCTGCTCAATGGCGCGCCGGCATAGAAGCGGATGTGAGGCGCGCCCTGCACCAGGGGGTTGTCGGCGAAGCGCGCATCGGCGGCGGCGTCGGGCACCACGAACAGGTCGGGCGCCAGAATGGCATGGCCGCAGAACGAGATGTCACGGGCGGTCTCGCAGACATCCAGCCCCTGCCGCGACTTGAACCACTGCCGTTCGGCGTCGATCAGCGACACCAGGGCGATGGGCACATCGAACAGGCGGCAGGCCATGCGCGTAAGACGATCGAAGCGTTCCTCCGGGGGCGAGTCCAGCAGCCCGCGGACACGCAGGGCCTGCAGACGCGGCGCTTCATTCGCGGGCAAGGGAGGGGATTGCATCGAACGCGGAACTCTCGTGCTTCGTGGGTGTACGCAGAATAGGCACTATCGCCGCGCGGAGCAATCGCGAATCACCAGAGGGTGTCCAGCCCCGCCACGATGGCGGCCAGCGCCAGGGCCCACAACAGGCAGGCCAGGGCATCCACCAGCAGATAGCGCAGCCGGGCGAAGCCGCTGATGCCGACCAGCACCGGCACCACGCTGCGGATGGCAGGCACGAACCGCCCGATGAAGATGGCCGCCGCCCCGTGCCGCTGCACCATGGCCTCGGCCTTGAGCAGGTTCTGCCGGTAACGCTGCGCCAGACGCAGTTGATGGAAGCGCGGCCCGAAGTGTCGCCCGGTCAGGAAGCCGCTGTGATCGCCCAGCAGGGCCCCGGCCCAGGCCAGCGCGATGATCTGCGGCAGGCCGGCAAGCCCCTGGGTGTAGAGCAAGGTGGCGGCTGTCACCAGCAGCACGCCGGACACGAACAGCCCGAGCCCGACAGCGGCTTCGGCGAAGGCCAGCAGGGGCACCAGCCACAGGGCCTGGTCCCGATTGTTTTCCAGCCACTGAAGAATCAGGGTGTCGATGTTGTCTCCGTCGAACTGACTTCTGCGTATTGCGCCCGCACCTCGAGCACCTGCGGCAGATTCTCGATGAACAATGGCACCAGCGCGGGATCGAAATGACTCCCCGCGCCCTCCTGCAGATGCTGCACCGCGCGCTCCACGGACCAAGCCGCCTTGTAGGGCCGCTCGGTGGTCAGCGCGTCAAACACATCGGCGATCGCCACGATGCGGCCCTCGTGCGGAATCCGGTCTCCGGCCAGCCCTCTGGGATAGCCCGTGCCGTCCCAGCGCTCGTGGTGACTCAGCGCCACGCTCTTGGCCAGTTGCAGCAGCTCGGAGTCATCATCGCCGATGATCTTCGCGCCGATGTCGCAGTGGGTCTTCATGATCGCGAACTCCTCCACCGTCAGCTTGCCCGGCTTGCGCAGGATGCTGTCGGGGATGCCGATCTTGCCGATGTCGTGCATGGGTGCCGCCAGCATCAGCATCTGCGCGTTGGTCTCGCTGGCCCCCGCAGCCATGGCGAGGATACGCGCGTAGTGGCTCATGCGGATGACATGCAGGCCCGTCTCGTTGTCCTTGTACTCCGCCGCGCGGCCCAGGCGCTGGATGATCTGCACCCGCGTCCTGTCGATCTCCTGCGTCTGCAGGCGCACCTTGTGGTCCAGCTCACGCGCCTGATCGAACAGGGCCAGATGGGTGCGCACGCGGGCCTGCACCACCGGCGGGCTGATCGGCTTGGTGATGTAGTCCACGGCGCCCAGCTCCAGGCCGCGCAGCTCATCCTCGATGCCGATCTTGGCGGTGATGAAGATGACGGGAATGTGGCGCGTGGTGATGTCGGCCTTCAGCCGGCGGCAGACCTCGAAGCCGTCGATGCCCGGCATCATGATGTCGAGCAGGATGAGATCCGGTGGCGTGCGCTGCACGATCTCCAGGGCCCGCTCGCCGTTGGTGGCCGCGCGCAGCTGGTAGCCGTGCTTGAGCGTCTCCACGAGGATGTCGATGTTCTCCGGGGTGTCATCCACCACCAGCACACTGGCACGGTTCATGGTCATGCGGGGGTCTCCTCGTTGTCCTGCAGGAACTGCGTGATGAGCGCCTGAGCGGCGTCGAAGTCATAGCTGCCGAGCGCACGCCGCAGGCCCTTGACGAGGGCTGCCCGTCCGCCCTGGGCGAGCTCGTCGGCGCGGGCCTCGAGCAGATCCTGGGCCGCCGTGTCGAAGGCTTCCACTAGCGCCAGGAGCTCACGCAGCAGGGCGCAGGCCTCGCGGGTGTCCGACCCTGCCGTGGCGCTCTCGGCAGACGTCGCCGGCCCCGCATCGGGCGGGCTGTCCAGGCCGGCAATCGCCTGCAGCACGCGCGCCAGCTCCTGCGTCAGCTCGGCCAGCAGCACGTCGTTGTCCGTGCGCTGTGCGTAGTCCGCCTCCAGGCGTTCGCTGAGCTGCTGCAGCGCCAGCGCGCCGATCGTGCCGGCCAGCCCCTTGAAGGTATGCACCTCGCGTTGCGCCAGCACCCAGTCGTCGGCGGCGATGGCTGCTGCCAGCCGCCGGGCGATGTCTCCCTGCCCGCTGGCAAAGCGTGCCAGCAGCTTGCGATAGAGGGCGGCGTTGTTCTGGGTCCGGCGCAGTCCGAGCGCGGAATCGATGCCCTCGAGCGCGGGGAAGGCGGCGGCGGGGACTGGCGTGGCCGTGGTCTGCGGTGCCGGGGTGACAACGGGCGGCACGATGGCCGGGTGCACCCAGCGCGCCAGCACCCGGAACATGTGCTCCACGTCGATGGGCTTGCTGATGTGGTCCTGCATGCCCGCGGCAATGGCCTTGTCGCGATCGCCGGTCAGGGTGCTGGCCGTCATCGCCAGAATCGGCAGGTCGCGCCAGCGCGCCTGCTGGCGAATGGCGCGCGTGGCCTCGTAGCCGTCCATCACCGGCATCTGGATGTCCATGAGCACGCCATCGACGACATGCTGTTCGAGTGCCTCCAGCGCCTGCCGGCCGTTCATGGCCGTCACCACCTCCAGGCCGTTGCTCTGCAGCAGCTCCAGCGCCAGCTCGAGATTGTCCTCGTTGTCCTCCACCAGCAGCACCCGGGCACCACGCAGAGAGGCCAGAGCCTCCCGCAAGGCCTGCGAACCGGATTCGTTCGGCCCCTTCTCGTTGGCCGCAGTGCCGGACTGCGGGCCGCTCAGCACGCGTTGCAGCTCACGTTGCAGGATGGGCTTGGTGAGTATGGTCTCGACGGGCAGACCGCTGGCCGCATCGCTCGCGTCCTCGCGGCCGTAGGCCGTCACCAGCACGATGCGGGGCAGCGCGATGTCGAGCGCTTTCAGGCGGCGCACAGTGGCCAGGCCGTCGAGCTGGGGCATCTTCCAATCGATGAACAGCAGGTCGAAGGGTGTGCCCTCACGCTGACCGGCAACCAGCGCCTCCAGGGCCGCTTCCCCTGAGGCGGCCTGCACGGCCTCGCAACCCGCATCGGCGAGCTGCCCGAGCAGGATCTCGCGGGCAGCGGGATTGTCGTCCACCACCAGCGCGCGATGCTGTGGCCCCGCGGCGGGCGCGGCAGTGGCGTCAGCGGTCTCGGCCAGCGCGAGCTGCACCGTGAAGTGGAAGGTGCTGCCCTGCTCGGGTTCACTCTCCACCCAGATCTCGCCCTGCATCAGCTGCACGATGTTGCGGCTGATGGCCAGCCCCAGACCCGTGCCACCGAAGCGCCGCGTGGTGGAGGCATCGCCCTGGGAGAACGACTGGAACAGGCGATTGCGCTGTTCCTCGCTCATGCCGATGCCCGTGTCGCGCACGGCAAAATGCAGGCATGCCTTGTGCGCGTCGGCCCACTCCTGCCGCACGCTCAGCACCACCTCGCCCTGAGGCGTGAACTTGATGGCGTTGTTGACCAGATTGACCAATACCTGCCCCAGGCGCAGAGAGTCTCCGAGGTAGCTCGCCGGCAGCGAGCGCGGCACGTCGATGAGCAATTCAAGCCCGTTCTCCTCGGCCTTGAAGCCGACCACCGTGACAAGATCCTCCAGCACGTCCTGCAATTCGAACCGATTGGTCTCCAGCGCGAGCTTGCCCGCCTCGATCTTGGAGAAGTCGAGGATGTCGTTGATGATGCCGAGCAGGGCCTGGGCCGAGTGGCTGACCTTCTCGAGATACTTGCGCTGACGCGCGTCCAGATCGGTCTTCAGCGCCAGGTGACTCATGCCGATGATCGCGTTCATCGGCGTGCGGATCTCGTGGGACATGTTGGCCAGGAAGTTGGACTTCGCCGCGGTCGCGTCCTCGGCGGCAATGCGCGCCCGCACCAGCTGCTCCTGCAACTGGCGCTGCGCGTCGATGTCCAGATGCACCCCGGCCACCCGCGCCGGACTGCCGTCTTCGTGGCGATCGATGATCTGGCCCGAGACCCGCAGCCACTTCCAGCTGCCGTCGGCGCAGCGCATGCGGGATTCGGCCGTGAAAGCCTCGGCTTCGCCGCGCAGATGCAGGGCCAGCCGTTCCATCGTGGGTGCCAGATCCTCCGGATGGATCAGTGAGGCCAGACCGTCGATGCCCTGTCGGAAACGCAGCCAGCTGCCGACCTGCTCGAACAGTTCGCCTGCGCCGTAGCCCAGCATGAATGCCCAGACTTCATTGGTGGTGACCTCGCCGCTGTCGGGCACGAACTCCCACAGTCCGATGCGGGCGGCTTCTGCCGCATTGTTCAGGCGCAGCTCGCTCTCGCGCAGCAGTTTTTCCTGCAGCTTGCGCTCGGTGATGTCCAGCAGCCAGCCGATGACGCCCTGTTCGCCCTCCAGGGTGAAATTCATGAAGGTGGCGAGGATGTCGCGCGTGCGCCCCTCGCGGTCGTACATCTCCAGTTCCAGATTCTCGACCCGCAGTTCGGTCTGCAGTCTGGCCAGCAAGTGCTCTCTGGCTGTGATGTCGACATAGATGCCCTGAATGGGCGCGTCCAGCGCCACCGCGAACATGTCGAGGAAGCGCGGATTGGCGAAGCGCAGACGGCCCTGCACCGTCACCCCCACGCCGAGCGGACTGGCCTCCAGCAAGCGACGCAGCTCCTCGCGCTCGCGCTCGATCTGCCCCTGCAAGGCGCGGCGCTCGTGGATGTCGCTCAGCGAGCCGGCCATGCGCGTGGCATGGCCACTGGCATCGCGCAGGGACTTGCCCCGGGCATTGAACCAGCGCCAGTCACCGCTTCTGGTGCGCATCCGGAACTCGATGTTGTAGACCTCGCCCGTCGCGATATGGGCGTTGTAGGCAGCCATCACGGCAGGCGCGTCCGCCGGATGCAGCACGCGCATGAATTCGTCCATGCTGTTGGGCAGCTCGGCCTCGCCCTGATAGCCGAGCAGCTCGCGCACTCGCTCGGAGAACCAGGCCTTGCCGTCCACCAGGTCGACATCCCAGAGCCCGTCACCGCTGCCGGCAACCGTCAGCTCGAAGCGCTCCTCGCTGCGCTGCAGGCGCTCCTGGGCCTGCTTGCGCTCGGCGATGTCATGCAGTGAGGCGGCGAAGACCACGCCCGTCTCGGTCTCGATCTTGTTGAGCGTCAGCTCCATGGGCATGTCACGGCCGGACTTGGCCCGCGCCAGCACCTCGCGGACACCGGTGGCACTGAGCCGGTGGTGATCGGGATCGGCGATGTACTCGTTGCGCATGGCCTCGTGCCCACCGCGATAGCGCTCGGCGACGAGCATCTCGACCTTCTGCCCCAGCAGTTCCTCGCGGCGGTAGCCCAGGACGAGCTCGGTCTTGTGATTCACCATGAGGATCGTGCCGGTGCTGTCGACGATCAGCAGCGGGTCGGGCACGGATTCCAGCAGCGTGCGGAACTGTTTCTCGCTGGCCCGCAGGTGGGCGTCGGCACGATTGCGCCGCGAGACGTCCTTGAACGCCAGCACACTGCCGATCACCTGCTCATACTTGCGCAGCGGCACCACGACATAGTCGACTTCCAGCGCGCTGCCATCCTGGCGCCACAGGTACTCGCCCGACACCTCGCGCCGCTCGGCCTGCTGCATGCTGAGGAACATGGGGCACTCATGGCGCGGATAAGGACTGCCGTCCACGCGCGTGTGATGGGAGGTCTCGTGCAGCACCTTGCCGAGCAATTCCTCCTTCTGGAAGCCCAGCATCAACGCGGCGGCCTGGTTGCAGTAGGTGACGGCGCCCTGCCGGTCGAGCCCGATGATGCCGTCGCCGGCATGATCCAGCAGCAGTTCGTAATGCCTCTGCTGCTCGCGCAGGACATCCGCATGGGCCTTCTGCGCACTCACGTCCGCCGCCATGCAGATGTAGCTCAGCGGGCTGCCCTTGCCCTGGGACACCGGGGCGATGGAGGTGGACGACCAGTAGAGCGTGCCGTCCTTGCGCCGGTTCAGCAGATCGCCTTCCCAGGTCTGCCCCGCCTGGATCGTGTGCCACAGGTCGGCATAGGTCGCGACGGGGGTCTGGCCGCCCTTGAGCAGCGCGGGCGTCTTGCCCAGCACCTCGGCGGTGCGATAGCCGGTGATGTCCTCGAAGCTGGCGTTGACGTACTGGATGGTGCCGTCCTGCGCCGTGATCATGATGGCCATCGGGTTCTGCTCGACAGCACCGGCCAGCAGACGGATGTCGCGCGTGCGGGCGTCGATGATGGCCTGCATCTGCTGCTTGCCGCGACGGGCCTGCAGCGCCAGAACAAGGCTGACGACCAAGGTCAGCACGGCCAGGCCGGTGATCATGTTGAGCACCAGCTCGCGCGTCTGGGCAAATGCCTGCAGGGCCTCCGCCTCGTCGACTTCGGTGACGATGCCGATGTCCAGACTGTCCACCCATTGCCAGGCGCCCAGCACCCGCGCGCCCCGGTAGTCGGCATAGCCCGCGATGCTGTTGCCGGCGCTGCGGGCGCGCATGGCCGCCCCAAGCGCATTGGCCAGGCCCTGCCCGCCTGCCGCCATGCCGGCATCGTCGAAACGGTGCGGCGTCAGGATGCGCGCTTCGGCATCCAGCACATACGACTCCCCGCTGGCCCCGAATTGCGCGGCCAGGGTGATGGGGGCCAGCACGCTGCCGACGTCGAAGCGCACCACCAGCGCACCGCTGTGCTGCGGCGTGGGGCCGGCAAAACCAGCCACGACGATGAAGGCGCTGCGCTGCTGCGCATCTCGCAGCAGTCCCGTCCGCACCGTGCCTGGCGCGGCACTGCGCAGCAGTTCTGCGTTTTCGCTCAGCCAGGCCGCCAGTGGCGCCGCGTTCTGTGTGTCCAGACTCGCCAGGACAAGGCCTGCAGCATTGACCAGGGCCATGTTCTGGGCGCCGAGCAGCACGAAGTCGCGCTGCAGCAGCTGGTCGAAACCTTGCGGGACACGGGTTTGGGCGTCGGGATCCGTGCTCTGTGCCAGGGCAGTCAATTCGCCCAGCGTCGGGTCAGCGGCGAGGTGGACCACCTGCTGCTCCATCGTGCGCTGCCAGGTCAGCATGCCCGCCGCCGCAGTCGCATTCATGGATTCGAGAATCGGCAGCATCTGCTGGCGCGAGGACTGCTCCAGACGCTCCAGGCCAAAGAGCGACAGGGCAATGCCGATGCCGATGTAGACCAGCGCCACGGCAAAGCGGAACACGCCGCCGCGCAGGATTCCCGCTTCTGATTCCGGGCTGGCATTGACACTGAGACTGGGCTTGGAACTTGCGGGCATGGGGCAGGACTCTCGTCAGACGCTTGTTGTTGTTCACAGGCTGCGTCGGCTTGCTGCGGCGCAGTCCTCGCTTGGCCGACATCCTGTCGACCGCTTCGCTTACGGAGACTTTCGTTCAAATACTGTTCATTTATTGAGCAATACCTGCCCATGATCGCAGGCCACAGGGGGGCTTGTCACTGCGACAGATCAACGAATGCCGAGACGGCGGGAGTTCAGGGGTGCGGTCGCACACTGGCCTCGTGCAGCCCCATGCGCCGGGCGGCCATGGCGATCGCCAGCACCAGCAGCAGGCAGTAGAACGGGAAGGCCCAGAGGGCATCGAGAAAGACCAGCGCCTGACGCTGCTGCTCGTCGGGAACACTTGCATGGCCCCCGCGCAGTGCTGCCACCAGGGCGGTGTAGAGCAGACTGGCCAGGCCGAGTCCGAGGTTCAGCGCCAGCCCCTTGAAGCTGAGCACCGTGGCGCGCAGCGAGGAATCCACCGCACGATTGAGGTAGAAACTCGCCTGAAACTGCACCATGCCCATGACGGCAAAAGCCCCCACGGCAAACAGCAGCCCGCCGAGCGGAATCGCCAGGGCCAGCCCCAGAAGCGAACCCAGCAGCAGCATGCAGAGCACAGCGAAATTGAAGACCGGGCTGCGGGCATGCACGAGATGGCGTGACACCCGGGCCGTGACGATGCCGAACAGGGACATGCCGGCGCCGATGAAACCGAACCACGACACGGGGATGTCGATCAGCCGGTAATACTCACTGGCCAGCACCACGAACTGCCGGGCCACGCTGTCCAGCGCCAGGGCGGCGAGGATGACGAACAGCACGAAGCGATGCGCGAAGGTCCAGCGCGCGGCCCTGAGCACCTGGCGCGACGCCTCGGCCAGCGCCGCCAGTCGGCTGCCCGCGCCGGCCGCCAGCGGCGGATGGGCGCCGGGAATCTCGCGCATGCCCAGCGCTGTCGTGAGCACCACCAGGGAACTGAGCAGCGTGAGGACGATGGGCAGGCGGATGGCCGTCTCGCGGGCGATCTGCCAGTCCGGGTCGACCAGGGCCAGCACGCGGGTCAGCAGCGCATGATCGTAGACGAAGGCCCCGCTGATCATGGTGAAGAAGAAGCCGATGGACACCACCCGCGAGGTCCGCTCCAGCAACCGCGACCAGTCGTCCTCGCGCCCCAGCGCTTTCAGCGAGTCATAAGCCAGCGCCTCATCCGCTCCGCTGGCGGCCGCCTCGGACAGCCCGGAGATCAGGCGATTGAGCAGGAACACGCCGAACAGCAGGCTGGAAGCGCCCATGGGCACAAAGGCCAGCAGACTCATTTCCAGCACCATCATGAGGGCGGCGAAGATCACCAGACGGCGGCGCCCGACAATGTCCGCCAGCGCGCCCGACGGCACCTCGGCCACCACGATGGCCAGCGCCCAGGCCATGTTGAGCAGGGCGAACTGGGCCAGTGTCAGGCCGTAGTCAAGAAACAGGATGGTGAAGACCGGGTAATAGAAGCGCGCGGAGTAGAACAGGCGGAACACGACAAAGCGCCGCAGATTGCCTTCAAGGGCAAGACGGTGCTGCTCGGACAGGGGCGACGGGGCTGCGCTCATGGGGATCCTCGAAGGCGGCGATCATTCCACGAGCGAGCCCGCCGGAGCAACACTCAGCCCACGACCATCAGCACCCACTGCACGAGACCGACCAGGGAGAGCAGGATCGCCACCGTCAACACCACGCCGGAGACGACGAACTTGCGGATGTCACCGTGCTGGAAATCGCGCTCCCGGTTCTTGTAGCTCTGCACGCCGAAGGCCGCGGCCACACTGCTGCCCATCGACTGCAGCCAGCCCACCTGAACCGGCTGCGCACTGACACGGCCTTCGCCGCCTGGCTGTTCGTTCTTGCGTGTTCTTGTGTTGCTCATGGGAAACCTCGTCTGCTCTTGTGGGGGTCGCGCGTCTTTGTGCGCACCACTCATTCTGACAATAGCAAGGGACAGACCAACTCTTCAGGGCCCTGCCAGGGAATTGCATTCCATTGATATCAATGAATTTCTGGCATAAGCACCGAGAATCGCATGCCGTCATCAGGCCGCTTTTTGCCAGAAATGACACAGCTCCTGTCAGAGCTGTCAGCAGCGGTGCAGCAAGCCCTTGCGCTCCTCCAGCCACAAGCGCCCGACCGGCGCCGCGCCGCGGGTGATACGCCCCGTCAGCAGATCGAAGAGATCGCCATTGCTGCCGATGGCCTGCAAGGGCACGCCGGCCTCCTGGGCGATGACCGCATTGGCGCGCAGATGGCGCGGCTCGCCGTGCACGGGAATGGCGAGCCGCGGCCGCACCCAGGTGTACATCTGCCGCAGTTCCTCGGCACAGGGGTGGCCGGAAGCATGCAGCGGACGGCGGGGCGGCTCCGGCTCCGGCCCCAGTTCCGGCACCCACACGCGGTCCGGGTGGGTGACGCGGATTCCGCGCGACTCGAAGGCGGCGACGAGGCGGGCCACGGCGTCCTCGTTGCCCGGAATGGTCTTGGCGCTGAAGAGCACGTGATCCCCTGCCGCCAGAGACACACAAGGGTGCGAATCCATGGCCAGACGATGCAGGGCCGCGCCCGGCTCGCCCTGGCTGCCGGTGGCCAGGGCCAACACTTCGCCCGGCGGCAGATAGCCCAGATGCTCGGCCTGCACCGGATCGAAATCCTCCTCCAGATAACCTGCCCCGCGCGCACAGCTCACCAGGGTGTCCAGCGCACGGCCCAGCAGGCCCAGATAGCGGCCGGACAGCCGCGCCACATGGCCGAGCGTCTGCAGCCGTGCCACATTGCTGGCGAAGCAGCTCACCACCACCCGGCCCTCGCTGCCACGCACCGCCGCGAGCAGGCCCTCGAACAGCTCGCCCTCGGACACCGAATGGCCGGGCTGGGTGGCATTGGTGGAGTCACAGACGATGGCATCCAACCGCTGGCGCGCCAGGCGCTCGAACTGCGCCGGCACGATCGCGGGACCGGTGATGGGCGCGTCATCCAGCTTCCAGTCCGCCGTATGCAGCACAGTGCCCGCCGCCGTCTCGATCAGCAGCGCGTGAGTCTCCGGGGTGGAATGCGTAATGGGCAGCCAGGTCACGCTGAACGCCCCCAGCGCCACGGTCTCGCCCGGGTGCACGGTCAGCACGGGCGCCGCGATGCCCTTCTCGCGCAGCTTGCGCAACAGCACGTTGCGAGTGAAAGGCGTGGTGTAGATGGGGCAGCGCAATTGCTCCCAGAGGTGGGCGATGGCGCCGATGTGATCCTCATGAGCGTGAGTGGCGATCAGCCCCACCAGCGCTTCACTGCGATTGGCGATGAACACCGGGTCGGGCATCTCCACCCGATTGCCGCCGCCCGGCTGCGGGCTCTTCTCGAAGGTGACGCCGCAATCCACCATCAGCCACTGGCCGGCATGAGCGTAGAGATTGAGGTTCATGCCGATCTCCCCGCAGCCGCCGAGGGGGAGAAACCAGAAGTCTCTGGCACCGGGAATCATGTCGTGCACGCCTTGCTCATGGGGTTCATCGAGCGGCAGATAATAACGGTTCTCAGTCACTATTTGTCACAGATGTTGAGGTTTCCATGTCAAATGAATGAATTCACTGTAAAAACACCCCAAAAACCCGGCAAATTCGGGTGGCAAGCCGCGTTCGACCTGTGTAACAATGCGCCAACTTTCCGAATCGGAGACCGAGTGCATGAGTTCCAACGACAAAGACCAGAAACCGAAGAAGTTCTTTGGCATGGAAGTCAGCGACACGCTGACCTATGTCATCGTGTTCATTCTGGCCCTCATCTTCATCCGCCAGGTTTCTGTCCTGTTCTGATCCACCCCACTCCCCTTGGCTCCACCTGGCCCTGACCCGGGCAGCAATGGTGTTCCGCCTTGTTGCTCAACTTTCGTGCGTGGTAGATTACGCGCCACTTTTCAGCCGCAGACTGCAGGAATTTCATGAGCAAGTACAAGATCGCATTACTCGATGGTGATGGCATCGGCCCCGAAATCATGGTGGAAGCCGTGAAGGTGCTGAAACTGGTGGAAGCGCGCAACCCGGGCGTGGAATTCGAACTGATCCACACCCCTTTCGGCGCCAGCGCCTACTTCGAGTGCGGCGACCCGTTCCCGGAGAAAACCCGGCAGATCTGTGACGAGGCGGACGCCATTCTCAAGGGCCCGATCGGCCTGAATCACGAAGAGTCCAAGAAGATTCCGGTGGACAAGCAGCCCGAGCGCGGTGCCCTGCTGCCCCTGCGTCGCCGCTACAACACCTACGCCAATTTCCGTCCCGTCTTCCTGCCCCAGGGCCTGGCGCACTTCTCGCCGCTGAAGAAGGAAATCATCGGCAACGGCATCGACATCATGATCATCCGCGAACTGGTGGGCGGCCTCTACTTCGGCGAGAAGCAGACGGGCGTGACGCCGGACGGCGTGCGCTATGTGCGCGAGATGCTGGAATACGACGAAGTGCAGATCCGCCGCATCGCCAAGGTGGCCTTCGACACCGCCATGAAGCGCAAGAAGGTGCTGCACAACATCCACAAGAGCAATGTGCTGAAATCCAGCGTGCTGTGGAATGAAGTGATCGAGGAAGTGGCCAAGGACTACCCGGAAGTGAAGGTGATCCACATCCTCGTGGACGCGGCCGCGACCTATCTGTGCCTGAACCCGGGCCAGTTCGACGTGATGGTCATGGAGAACATGTTCGGCGACATCCTGAGCGATCAGGGTGGCGGCATCCTGGGCTCGCTGGGCCTGATGCCGTCGGCCTGCGTGGGCGACAAGAAGGCCTACTACGAGCCGTCCCATGGCTCGGCCCCGGACATCGCGGGCAAGAACATCGCGAACCCGTACTCGATGATCGGCTCGGTGGCGATGATGCTGGAAATGAGCTTCGGCATGGACAAGGAAGCGAAGAATGTCTGGCACGCGATGCAGAGTGTGTTCGCGCAGGGCTATTCCACGCCGGATCTGTCCAAGCCGGGTGCGGGCGTGAAGATGATCGACACCAGCTCCTTCGGCGACCTGGTGGTGGAAGAGTTGCGCAAACTGCCGGTGTAGTGGCTTGAACTGACTGTGTACGTGCGGGTCTGGCGGGGCGGAGTTGCCCTAGCCGACACGCCGTGAATCCATCCCTGGAGGCTCGGCTGCCGCCATCCCTGGCGGCAGACGGTCGGCCAGAGCAACTCCACCCCGCCAGCCCTCCAGTTCCCTGCCAGTTCCCAGCCCTTGCGAGCCTGCAGTCTTGCGCCGAAGGTGAGACCAAGAGCCCCACGTCCCCTCCCAACGCCAGCGATCAATCTCACGAGAACCCGGACCTGACGGCCGCACGATACCGCGACGCCGTGGGAGCGGGGGCAGTCCGGACGACCGTCTGCCGCCAGGGATGGCGGCAGCCGAGCCCCCAGGGATGGGTTCACGGCGTGTCGTCCGGACTGCCCCCGCTCCCACGGCCACCGCAGAATCGAGAGACCCAACAGGCAAGAACTCAGCGCTGAGCGCTGGCGTGCATCCTGATATTGATCATGCGCAACGTCGCCTTCACCGCCGCCATCACCTGATTCGCATCCACGCCCCGGGTCTTCAGCTCCCGCTCGCCATCGCTCCAGGTGATGATGCATTCGGTCAGCGCACTGGTGTTGCCGCCGCGCGGGATATGCACCTCGTAGTCGATCAGGTCCGGCATGCGGAACTTGCGCTGCTTGAGGATGCGGCCGATGGCATCCATGAAGGCCGCGAAACCGCCGTTGCCCGCGCCGGAGCCGCTGTATTCGCGGCCGTCGATCGTGACCCGGATGCTCGCCGTGCTCTCCACGTCCAGCCCGCTGCTGATGTAGCAGTTGAGCAGCCGCGTGTAGTTGTAGTCCCGGCTTTCCAGCACATCCGCAATGATGAACGGCAGGTCATCCACCGTGATGATCTGCTTGGAATCGCCCAGCTCCACCACGCGCTGCAGCACCTTGCGCTGATCGTCGGCGCTCAGGGTCAGCCCCAGTTCTTCCAGATTGTTGGCCAGCGAGGCCTTGCCGGACATCTTGCCCAGGGCGTACACGCGCTTGCGGGCGAAACGCTCCGGACGCAGCGCCGTGATGTAGAGCCCGCCCTTGGAATCCCCGTCGGCATGAATGCCGGCCGTCTGCGTGAACACGTCGGCGCCGACGATTGGCGCGTTGGCGGCGACCCACTTGCCGGAGAAGTTCTCCACCATGCGGCTCAGCTGGCCGATGCGGGTCTCGTCGATGGAAAGCTGCACGCCCATCTTGTCGCGCAGCACCACGGCGACTTCCGCCAGCGAGGCATTGCCCGCGCGCTCGCCCAGGCAGTTGATGGTGCAGTGCACGGTGTTGATGCCCGCCTTCACCGCCGCCATCACGTTCGCGGTGGCCAGGCCGTAGTCGTTGTGCGGATGGAAGTCGAAGGCGAGATCGGGGAAGCGCGCGATCATGTCGGTCATGGCGGCGAACACTTCGTCCGGCGTCATCACGCCCAGGGTGTCGGGCAGCATGAAGGACTCGATGCCCAGGCCGCGCGTGCCCTCCAGCAGGGCGAAGACATAGGCGGGGCTGTCCTTGTAGCCGTTGGACCAGTCCTCCAGGTACATGTTCACGCGCAGGCCGCGTTCGTGGGCATAGGCCACCGTGCGGCGGATGTCCTCGATGTGCTCGGGCAGGGTGCGACGCAGCTGCTCGCGGCAGTGCTTCTCGCTGCCCTTGGCCAGCAGATTGATGACACGGCCGCCGGCCTTCTCCACCCAGTCCACGCTCAGGCGGTGGTCAACGAAGCCCAGCACCTCGACCTTGTCCAGATAGCCTTCCTGTGCCGCCCAGGCGTTGATGTCCACCACGGCCTGGCGCTCGCCGTCAGACACACGGGCCGAGGCCACCTCGATGCGGTCCACCTTCAGCGACTGCAGCAGGGCGCGGGCAATGTTCAGCTTCTCCTTGGCGGCAAAGGAGACCCCCTGGGTCTGCTCGCCGTCGCGCAGCGTGGTGTCCAGCAGGCGGACATGGCGAAGGGAAGCGGTGTCGGACGTATGGCTCATGGTGTCGGGCTCTTGCACACGAAGGTGACGAAAAGGGATGCCGGGATGACTGCCGAAAAAGAGGCGCCGATTCTAGCAAACAAAGCGGGGCGCCAGAAGCCGCGAATTCCGTGGCCTTGCGGCCGATGCCTTCCCAAGCTTGCACGAAATGCAGACAATAGGCTCATGTCTTTCCCCGCGAGGCCGATGTAATGCGCATGATGACTCCGACGCCCCTGATCCCGGTTCTGCGACCCGCCCTGCTGGTCTGCCTGCTCGCCTGCGCGCCCTGGCTCAATGCGGCACAGGAACCTGCGCCGGCGCAACCCCAGGCCAATGCAGCGGCCCAGCATGAGGTGCATGCCGACCGCCTCTGGCTGCCCGCCAGCGCGGCCAATCTGCGCCCCTTCCTCGTCATGGCCGTGAACAAGGTGATGGAAGACCCCTCCTGCGTGGAAGTGCTCTACGCCCGCCTGAACGAGTACCGCACGATCTACGAGGAACCCACCTTCACCATCCTCTGCCAGAAGGACCCGAAGACCACGTTCAACCGCGTGGTGAAGATCACCGAGGTGGACCCGGAGTATTTCGACAAGCTGCGCGCCAGCGCCGACGCCTCGAACCAGGCCCAGACCCTGAACCCGGAGATCGAGGCCCTGCGCCGACAACTGCTGGGCGGCGGAACCACTCCGGCCGATGCCAGCGCCGAGGCACCGGCAGACCCCGCTGCTCAAGCACCCGCCGCGCCGGTGACCAGCCCTCCCGCCGGCACTCCCTGATTCCGCCGTCTCCTGCTGCCCGTGCGCCGTGCATCCGCACGGCCTAACCGGGTATACTCCCGCGCAATTTCAAGGTGGAACCCAGCAGAGGCGGGACTATGACAATACGGGTAGGAGTACCTAAGGAGATCCGTGCCGGTGAGCAGCGCGTGGCGCTGGTGCCGGACGTGGTGAAGAAGCTGAACGCGATGGGGGTCAGCGTGAGCCTCGCGAGTGGCGCAGGCGAGCTGGCCGGCCACGGCGATGCCGACTACGCCGCCGACATCGTGCAGGACGAGGCAGCGCTGCTGGGCAGTGCCGACATCGTGCTCACCGTCAATCCGCTGCAGGCGCAGCAGATCGAGAAGCTCAAGGACGGCGCCATCCTGATCGGCTACCTCAACCCCTGGGGCGACCTCGAGCGTTTCACCCGTCTCAAGCAGAAGAACATCAGTGCCTTCTCCATGGAACTGATTCCGCGCATCTCCCGCGCCCAGGCCATGGACGCACTGTCCTCCCAGGCCTCCATCGCCGGCTACAAGGCGGTGCTCATCGCCAGCACCCTGCTCGGCAAGTTCTTCCCCATGCTCACCACGGCCGCCGGCACGGTGCGTCCGTCCAAGGTGCTGGTGATCGGCGCCGGCGTGGCCGGCCTGCAGGCCATTGCCACGGCCCGCCGTCTGGGCGCCATCGTCGAAGGCTATGACGTGCGCGCCGCCGTGAAGGACCAGGTGGAATCCCTGGGTGCCAAGTTCGTCGACATCGACATCAAGGCCGAAGGCGCCGGCGGTTACGCCCGCGAACTGACCGCCGAGGAAAAGGCCCAGCAGCAGGCCATCCTGGCCCGCCATGTGGCAGCTGCCGACGTGCTCATCACCACTGCCGCCATTCCCGGCCGCCCCTCGCCGAAGATCATCAGCCGCGAGATGGTGGAAGGCATGAAGGGCGGTTCGGTCATCGTCGACCTCGCCGCGGAGGGTGGCGGCAACTGCGAGCTGACCCAGGCCGGTGAGACCATCCTGCACAACCGCGTGAAGATCCACGGCCCGGTGAATGTGCCGAGCACCGTGAGCGGCCACGCCAGCGAGCTGTACGCCAAGAACCTGCTCAACCTGCTGGGCCTGCTCATCAAGGACGGCCAGGTACACATCGATCTGGAAGACCAGATTCTCAAGGACAGTCTGATCACCCACGGCGGCGCCATCGTGAACGCGCAGATCCGGGACAAAGTGGAAGGAGGTGCACAATGATCGAAGGTCTCGCAGCGCTCTACATCTTCATGCTGGCCGGCTTCACCGGCTATGAAATCATCAGCAAGGTGCCGGTGATCCTGCACACGCCGCTGATGTCCGGCTCCAACTTCGTGCACGGCATCGTGCTGGTGGGCGCCATGATCGCCCTCGGCATCGCCGAGAATCCCACCCAGCAGGCCATCGGTTTCATCGCCGTGCTGCTGGCCGCGGGCAACGCGGTGGGCGGCTATGTGGTCACGGAACGCATGCTGGAGATGTTCAAGTCCAGCGACAAGAAGGACGCCGCCGGAGGGAAGAAGTAAATGAGCATCCTGATTCAAGCCAGTTATTTCCTCGCGGCCGTGCTGTTCATTCTGGGCCTCAAGCAGATGAGCTCGCCCGTCACCGCGCGGCGCGGCATCCAGTGGGCAGGCGCCGGCATGGTGCTCGCCACCCTGGTCACCTTCCTTGCGCCCGAGCTGTATGACAACCCGCAGGCCGTGACCAATTACCTGCTGATCATCGTGGCCATCGCCATCGGCGGCGGCTATGCCTGGGTCACCGGCAAGAAGGTCGCCATGACCGACATGCCGCAGATGATCGCCATGTACAACGGCATGGGCGGCGGCGCGGCAGCCACCATCGCGGCGGTGGAACTGCTCAAGGCGCAGGGCGAAGTGGCCCACGCCCAGGGTCCGGGCCTGCTCGTGCGAGTCGGCCTGGAAGTGCTCAATGGCCAACCGGAATCCATCGCCCAGGTCATGGGCACCGACGTCGCCATCCTGGCCATCATCGGCGCCGTCATCGGCACCATCGCCTTCAGCGGCAGCATCATCGCCTGGGCCAAGCTCGACGGGCGCCTGAACACCAGCAAGCTGCTGCCGATGCAGCAGCAGATCAATCTGGTGCTGGCCGTGATCCTCGTCGTCCTGGCCATCTCGGTGTACAGCACCGATGCTCTGGCCCCCATCGTGGCGTTCTTCGTGCTGGCCCTGATCCTGGGCGTGTTCATCACCGTGCCCGTGGGCGGCGCCGACATGCCGGTGATCATCTCCCTGTTCAACGCCCTCACCGGCCTGGCCGTGGGCTTCGAAGGCTATGTGCTGGGCAATGCCGCGATGATCATCGCCGGCACCGTGGTGGGCTCGGCCGGCACCCTGCTGACGCATCTGATGGCCAAGGCCATGAACCGCTCCGTGAGCAACGTGTTCTTCAGCGGCTTCGGCACCACCGCCACAGCCACTGTCGATGCGGGCGCCACCGGCGGCTCCATGAAGGATATCCAATCCCAGGACGTGGGCATCATGATGGCCTACGCCAGCCAGGTGGTGGTGATCCCCGGTTACGGCATGGCCGTGGCCCAGGCCCAGCACAAGGTGTGGGAACTGACCCAGCTGCTCACCGAGAAGGGCGTGAAGGTGAAGTTCGCGATCCATCCGGTGGCCGGCCGCATGCCGGGCCACATGAACGTGCTGCTGGCCGAGGCCGGCGTGCCCTACGACCTGATCTATGACATGGAAGACATCAACGCGGACTTCGCCAACACCACGGTCACCCTGGTGATCGGGGCGAACGACGTGGTGAACCCGGCGGCCAAGAACGACCCGAACAGCCCGCTGTTCGGCATGCCGATCCTGAACGCCGAGCAGTCCGACAACGTCATCGTGATCAAGCGCGGCCGCGGCACCGGCTTCTCCGGCGTCGAGAACCCGCTGTTCCTGCTCGACAACACCCGCATGCTGTTCGGCGACGGTCAGAAGGCCGTCAACGAACTCATCCAGGCCGTGAAAGAGCTGTAAGACCGCATGAGCAAGCCAGCCGCCAAGGCCATGCCCGAACGCGAGACCGTCACCGACTCCGATGCCGGCCCGGTCTCCGAAGCCCTGCTGCCTTCGGCAGGGCTGTGGCGCCGGCTGGCCGCCCTGCTCTACGACGCCTTCCTCGTGGCCGCCATCTGGATGGCCTTCGGCTTCCTGCTGCAGTTCATCGTGGGCCCGGACACCAGTCAGCTGGTGGACGGCCGCGTGCAGACCGACCCGGTGCTGGACGTGATCGTGTTCCTGGTGGAAGTGGGCAGTGCGGCGGGCTTCTACATCTGGTTCTGGACGCGCACGGGTCAGACGCTGGGCATGATCGCCTGGCGCATCAAGGCGGTGAGCCGCTCGGGTGGCCTGATGTCGGTGCAGCAGGGGGTGCTGCGCTGGGTGCTGGCCTGGCCGGCGTTCTTCCTGCTGGGCATAGGCTATCTCTGGCGCTACCTGGACCCGCAGCGCGACGCTCTGCACGACAAGCTTTCCGGCACCCGCGTGGTGCTGCTGCCCAAAGGCTCTCGACCGTTCTGACGCTGGGAGTGGGGAGTCCACTGCCACTCATCTGAACACTTCTCTTGCAGATTCTGCCCGGCCTGCCACGGCGGCCTTCCCGTTCTGCGGCTGACCCGCGCCCCTCCCGGGTCCCCTCGCATCGCCAGGAGCCTTGGTCTCCTGGCTCACTCGGCGCGGGTCTTTTATGCCGCTGAACGGAAACGCCGCCGTGGCAGGCCTGTTCGATTGCCAGCGAATTGGCACGCGAGCATTTCCAGAGGGAGGAACCAGACTCCCCTCTCCCGCTGAGGGGGAGAGAGAACGTGGCACGGAGCAGGCGCCGGGGGCTGGCCCGCGATCCTTGCGCTGCGCCTGAGCGCTGCGGTCCGGGGCCACTCTTGCAGACCGTGAGCCGCCTGGACGGCGGCGAGCCGAGCCCCCAGGGATGGGTTCACGGCGTGTCTGCAAGAGTGGCCCCGGACTGCAGTGCCTGCCGACACTCGAGGATCGCGGGCCAGCCCCCGGCGCCGGGACGAACCCATACACACGCCCCCTCAGACACGCCGCAGCAATATGACCCCGATCACCGCACACAGCACCACCGGCAGCAGCACCGCGATCAGCGGACTGAAGCCATACAGCAGACTCGCCGGGCCCAGCATGCGCTGCACCAGCGTGAACCCCATGCCCATGGCGATCGCCACGAACACCCGAAAACCCATCGTCGCGCTGCGCAGCGGCCCGAACACGAACGAGATCGCCAGCAGCACCAACGAGGCCGTGGCCAGCGGTTGCAGCAGCTTCTTCCAGAACGCCAGGTAATAGCTGCTGCTCTCCAGCCCCTCACTCTCGAAGTATTGCGCGAACCGGTACAGCCCCGAGATCGACTGGCGCTCCGGGTCCACCAGCAGCACGCTCAACAGCTCCGGCGACAGCTCCACCCGCCAGTCCTCCAGCGCCTTGCGCGTGACGGCGATCTCGCCCTCGCCGAAGCGCGTCTCGCGCACATCCGACAACCGCCAGAACGCGCCCTCGGCGTCTTCCAGATACTCCCCCGCGGTCGCGAAACTGCTGCTGACCAGGCGCCGCTGCTCGTCCAGCACATAGCGCGTGACGCCCTGCAGCTGCGTGCCGCCGGGCAGGATCACGTTGATGTGGATGAATTCATGGCCGATCTTGCGCCAGTCGCCGCCAGCGGAACTCAGCGCCTGCCCACCACTCTCGATGATGGCCAGATCACTCTGCGCACGCTGCTCCAGCGGCGGCGCCACCCATTCGCCCAGCACCAGACTCAGGCCCATCACGGCCAGGGTGGGTTTCATCACCGCCCAGACGATGCGCCAGGTGCTCACGCCCGTAGCCTGGATCACCACCAGCTCGTTGTGCGAGGCCAGCACGCCCAGGCCGATCAGGGCGCCGCCCAGCGCGATGAAGGGCAGCATCTCGTAGATGGCCCGGGGCATGATGCCCAGGGTGAACCGCAGCGCGTCGCCCGCCCCGTAGTTGTCCGTGCTGCTGCCCAGCTCGTCGGCCAGGCTGAAGATGAAATCCAGGCTCGTGGTCAGCGCGAACACCACCAGCATCGCCGCCACCACATGCTTGCGCACATAGGCATCCAGTCGACTCATGTGTGCGCCTCCCGCCGCCCGAACAGCAGGTACAGGCCCAGCGCGATGAAGCCCGCGTGCACCCACCACAGCCCGAGTGCGAGGGGGATGCTGCCTTCGGCCAACAGACTCATGCCCAGTTGCAGCAGCACGTAGTAGGTGGCGTAGAGCAGCGCGGCCGGCACCAGCCGACTGAAGCGACCCTGGCGCGGCGCCACCCGGCTCAGCGGCACGGCGATCAGGGTCAGCACGGGAATCAAGAGGATGGTGGAAAAACGCCACTGCAGCTCGGCCTGATGCTCGGGCAGTGCCGAGTTCCACAGTTGCGCCGTGGGCAGGGATTTCTCGCGCACCACCGTCTCGATGCGCACCTGCTCCGGCAGCAACAGCGCCTGCTGCTCGAACTGGCTCACCAGATAATCGGCCTGGCCGGGCACGCCGTCATACAGATGCCCGTTCTCCAGCAGCATGAAGCGCCGGCCGCTGGCCTCGTCAATCACCGGCCGTGCCGACTCGGCCACGATGATGCGCAGGCTCGCGCCGTCCTGCGTGGCATCCGGGCGGCGCCAGGCCACGAAGGTGTTGTTGAGCTGACGCTCGCCGGCGATATCGCTGGTGGTCTCGGCATAGGTGGTGCGCTGGCCCTCGGCGAAATCCTGGAACTGGCCGGCCACGATGAGGTCGAGCTCCGTCAGCTCGTCCTGGCTCTCCATCAACTGCTCGGTGTTGCGCAGCCCCCAGGGCGCCACCTGCAGACTCAGGGTGCCGAGGATGATGGCCAGGAAGCTGGTGCAGGCGAGGGTCAGGGCCACGAGGCGTTTCTGGCTGATGCCGCAGGCGGAGAGCACCGTCATCTCGTTCTCGGCATACATTCGGCCATAGGCCAGCAGGATGCCCAGAAACAGCGAGAACGGCAGGATGACGAGCAGGAACTCCGGCAGGCGATAAGCCATGAGCAGCAGCAGGATGTCGGAGGTGATCTCGCCCTCCACGGCCTGCCCCAGGTACTGCAGGAAGCGCGTGATCATGGCCAGCACCAGCATGATCACCGTCACGGCGGCCATCACCTGGAAGATCTGCCGCGCAAGATAACGGAATATGATCACGGTCTGGGTGGCCCTCCGGCTCGCTCGCGCGGCCTGGCGCTAGTCAATGTCCAGCTCCGGCTGCCCCAGCATGTCGCGGAAGGCCTTGGGAATCAGGGCGATCTTGTGCTTGTCGAAATCGAAGAACACCACGCCGATCTTGGCATTGCAGACGACTTTCTCCAGCGCGGTGTTGGTGATGCGGAAACAGATGTCGCAGCCGTAGCGATTGAAGCGGCCCACGCCCACGTCGATGGTGAGCCAGTCATTGGCGAAGGACTCGCTGCGGTAATCCACCCCCATGTCGGTGACCACCATGCCCAGGCCGAAGATATTGGCCTCGGTGAAGCCCAGATGCGCCAGGAACTGCAGCCGCGCCTCGTGCAGGATGTGCACCATGGCCACGCTGTTCAGGTGGCGGGCGTAGTTCAGATCGCTGATGCCCACACGGTGGCGCATGGAGAACAGGTAGTGGTCGGGCATGACGATCTTGACGCGGGACATGGGTGGGCTCCGGTGAAAGGCGGCCAATTCTAATTCACGGCCTGCGGACAAGTACACCACTGCCTGCGCCCCGCACCGCGCCTGCCGCGGCCGCCTGCCACGCGCTTGCCAGCCCCCGGGAAACTCCCTAGCATGGCCGCAGCGTTCATTCTTCACCCCCTCTTCTGCCAAGGAAATTGCCGATGAAATACAGCCTGCTCAGCACCGCCGTCACTGCCAAAGCCACCGATTGCCTCGTGCTCGGCGTCTGGACCAAGGGGCGCCTGAGCGCGCCCGCCGCCGCCGTGGATACCGCCCTGGGCGGCGCGCTGAGCCGCGTCACCAGCAGTGGCGATGTCAGCGGCAAGGTGGGCGACACGCTGCTGCTGCACCCACAGTCCGGCTCTGCCAAGCGCATTCTGCTGGTGGGCTGTGGCGATGAAGGCGCCCTGGATGCGCGCAGCTACCGCAAGGCCGTCGGCGCCGCCATCAAGACTCTGCTCAAGACCACTGCGAAGGACGCCGTCTTCACGCTGGCCGAGCTGCCGCTGAAGGATCGCGACATCGCCTGGGCCACCACCCTGCTGGTGCAGGAGTGCGACGCCAACGCCTATCAGTACGACCAGACCAAGAGCAAGAAGAAGCCCGAGTACGCCCTCAAGAGTGTGGCCGTGAGCGCCGCCAGTGCCGAGACGCGCAAGGCCCAGACCGAGGCCGTGAAGCTCGGCGCCAGCATCGCCCTGGGCGTGGCCGCCACCAAGGAGCTGGGCAATCTGCCGGGCAACATCTGCACGCCGACCTATCTGGCCGACACTGCCGTGAAGCTGGGCGAGAAGTACAAGTCCATCAGCACCAAGGTGCTGAGCGAGGCGCAGATGAAGAAGCTGGGCATGGGCTCGCTGCTCAGCGTCAGCGCCGGCTCCGCCCAGGAAGCCAAGTTGATCGTCATGGAATACAAGGGCGCCACCAAGGCCGACAGCAAGCCGGTGGTGCTGGTGGGCAAGGGCATCACCTTCGACACCGGCGGCATCAGCCTGAAGCCGGGCCTGGCCATGGATGAGATGAAGTACGACATGTGCGGCGCAGCCAGCGTGATCGGCACGCTCACCGCCATCGCCGACCTGGGCCTGAAGCTGAACGTGGTGGGCGTGATCGCCGCCGCCGAGAACATGCCGGGCAGCAAGGCCACCAAGCCGGGCGACATCGTCACCAGCATGTCGGGCCAGACCATCGAGATTCTCAACACCGACGCCGAGGGCCGCCTGGTGCTGTGCGACGCGCTGACCTACGTGGAGCGCTTCAAGCCGCGCACGGTGATCGACATCGCCACCCTGACCGGCGCCGCCGTGGCCACCTTCGGCGACCAGACCAGCGCCCTGCTCAGCAACAATCAGGCACTGGCCGACGAGCTGCTGCAGCTCGGCCAGCACACGCTGGACTTCGCCTGGCAACTGCCGCTGTGGGACGAATACCAGTCCCTGCTCGACAGCAATTTCGCCGACATCGCCAACATCGGTGGCCCGCGCGGCGGCACCATCACGGCGGCGTGCTTCCTGTCGCGCTTCACCAAGCAGTACCGCTGGGCCCACCTGGACATCGCCGGTACCGCCTGGGTGTCCGGAGCCCAGAAAGGCGCCACCGGCCGCCCGGTGCCCCTGCTGGTGGAGTATCTGCGCACGCAGAAGGCGTGAGCGTTTTGATTCCCGTCAGGCCGACGCGATCCTGAAATTCCAATAATCCGTCGGTATCAGGCAGCAATCCGGAGGACAGGGCGAGCGACGCAGGGTGCAATCGAGGGTGTCACCATCCTCCAGAAGAGTTCTTCACAAGGAACCCAGACCGTGCCCATCGTCATCAGCGCCCTGTCCTTCCTGGCCATCTCGCAACTGCTGTTCCTTTGCATCGTGCTGCTGGTGCACTACCGCCGCCAGGTGCTCGCCCAGCTCATCGTGCTGTTCAGCCTGTGCATGAGCGGCTATCTGCTGCTGATCACCACCCTGTTCGACAGCAATGTCCTTGCCGTGCAACTGCTGTCCCTGCTGGCGGTTTCGACACCCGCTGTGCTGTGGGTACTGGCCATGCTGCTGTTCGTGGACAACAGCCCGCTGGCCCGCCCCGGCCTGCTGCTCATCGCGGTGTATATCCCAGCTCGTTGCGTGGGCAATCTCCTGGTGGCCATGGGCCACGACTCCGCCCTGCTCACCGCGACCAATTTCCTGTTCCCGCAGCTCGCCATGCTGTGTCTCTCCGTGCATGCCATTCATCTGGGCATGGCCGGCCGCGACAATGACCTGATCGAGGAGCGGCGCATCGTGCGCGTGCCCTTCGTGATCTCGATGGGCATCTTCGTCGCGGTGGTGCTGGTGTTGAGCGTGGACACCGGGCAGAACATCGCGGCGCAAGCGCAGAGTCAGGAGGCATTCGTGCACTACCGGCGACTCTTCCTGGCCACCTACGCCCTGGGCGTGGCGCTGGCGTTGAACATGGCCTTCTTCAGCCTCAAGCCTGGGGCGGCGGCGTTGCTGAGCAATGCGTCCGAGGCCGGCCGCCGCCAGGGACGCCAGGCCAAGCCGGTCAGCAAGCAGGACCTGAAACTGCTGCAGCGTCTGAAGAAAGCGATGGACGAGGATCGCCTGTTCATGCAGGAAGGCCTGACCATCACGGCGCTGGCCCGGATCATCTCGGCCCCCGAGTACAAGCTGCGCCGCCTGATCAACAAGCAGATGCAGTTCCGCAATTTCAATCAGTACATCAACAGCTATCGCATCCGCGAGGCCGGTCGGCTGCTGGCCGAGACGGAAGAACCCATCGCCAACATCGCCCTGGCCACCGGCTTCTCCGCGCTCAGCTCCTTCAACCAGGTGTTCAAGGAGACCCACGGCGTACCGCCGCGCGACTACCGCCTGATGCACAGGGGCGTGCAGGCACCGGCACCCGCCACCTCCCGCTGAGCCCCTTTTCCCCTGACCCCAATGGCCTTGCCATGGGTTATACTCGCGCCTCCTCAATTTTCATCCGACACCACCTTGCAGGGCGCCATGGACAAGACATACCAACCCCATCAGATCGAAGGTCACTGGTACAAACAGTGGGAAGAGAAAGGCTATTTCACTCCGTCCGGTGACGGCGACGCCTACTCCATCGTGATTCCCCCGCCCAATGTGACCGGTCGCCTGCACATGGGGCATGGCTTCCAGAACGCCATCATGGACGCGCTCATCCGCTATCAGCGCATGCTCGGCCGCAAGACCCTGTGGCAGGTCGGCACCGACCACGCCGGCATCGCCACGCAGATGGTGGTGGAGCGTCAACTGGCACGGCAGAACCTCACCCGGCACGACCTGGGCCGCGAGGCCTTCGTGAAGAAGGTGTGGGAGTGGAAGGACGAGTCCGGCAACATCATCACCCAGCAGATCCGTCGCCTGGGCTCCTCACTGGACTGGACGCGCGAGCGCTTCACCATGGACGCCGGTTTTTCCGCCGCCGTGGAGCGCGTGTTCGTCGAGCTGTATGACCAGGGCCTGATCTACCGCGGCAATCGCCTGGTGAACTGGGACCCGAAACTGCACACCGCTGTGTCGGACCTGGAAGTGCTGTCGGAAGAGGAAGACGGCTTCCTCTGGCATTTCCGCTATCCGCTGGCGGACGGCGCCACCACGGCGGCCGGCCAGACCCACATCACCATCGCCACCACGCGCCCCGAGACCCTGCTGGGCGACACCGCCGTGGCCGTGAACCCCGCCGACGAGCGCTATCAGAGCCTGATCGGCAAGTTCGTCGAGTTGCCCCTGTGCGGCCGTCGCATTCCCATCGTGGCCGACGACTACGTGGACGCCAGCTTCGGCACCGGCTGCGTGAAGATCACCCCGGCCCACGACTTCAACGACTACGAAGTGGGCAAGCGCCACCAGCTGCCCATGATCAACATCTTCACCGCCGATGCCGCCATCAACGAGAACGCCCCCGAGGCCTATCGCGGGCTGGACCGCTTCGAGGCCCGCAAGCGCGTGGTGGCCGACATCGAGGCCCTGGGGCTGCTGGAGAAGATCGACCCGCACAAGCTCAAGGTGCCGCGCGGCGACCGCACCGGCGTGATCATCGAGCCCTGGCTGACGAACCAGTGGTACGTGGCCGTGAAGGCGCTGGCCGAGCCCGCCATCAAGGCCGTGGAAGACGGCGACATCCAGTTCGTGCCCAAGAACTGGGAGAACACCTATTTCGCCTGGATGCGCGACCTGCAGGACTGGTGCATCAGCCGCCAGCTGTGGTGGGGCCACCGCATCCCGGCCTGGTATGACGACGCCGGCAACATCTACGTGGGCTACAACGACGCCGACGTGCGCCGCAAGTACAGCCTGAGCCCCGACCTGGCCCTGCGCCAGGACGAAGACGTGCTCGACACCTGGTTCAGCTCGGCACTGTGGACCTTCGGCACCCTCGGCTGGCCCAACGAGCCCGAGACGCTGAAGACCTTCCACCCCACCGACGTGCTCGTCACCGGCTTCGACATCATCTTCTTCTGGGTTGCCCGCATGATCATGATGACCCTGAAGTTCACCGGCGAGATCCCCTTCAAGACGGTGTACATCACCGGCCTGGTGCGCGACGAGAACGGCCAGAAGATGTCCAAGTCCAAGGGCAATATCCTGGACCCGATCGACCTCATCGACGGCATCGGACTGGAAGACCTGGTGACCAAGCGCACCAGCGACCTGATGCAGCCGCAGCTGGAACAGAAGATCGCCAAGTTCACCCGCGCCGCCTTCCCCGAGGGCATCCCCGCCTATGGCACCGACGCGCTGCGCTTCACGTTCTACTCGCTGGCCTCCACCGGCCGCGACATCAAGTTCGACCTGAACCGCATGGAAGGCTTCCGCAATTTCTGCAACAAGCTGTGGAACGCCTCGCGCTACGTGCTGATGAACACCGAAGAGAAAGGCATCGTGTTCCACCGCGAGAAGCAGGACGCCCTGCGCGCGCAGAACTACTTCAGCCTGGCCGACCGCTGGATTCTGTCGCGCCTGCAGCGCACCGTGCAGCAGGTGCACGAGCACTTCGCCGCGTATCGCTTCGACCTGCTCTCGCAGGCCATCTACGACTTCTTCTGGAACGAGTATTGCGACTGGTACGTGGAGCTTTCCAAGCCCGTGCTGTGGGACGAAGAGAACCACCCCGACCACGCCCAGACCACGCGACTCACGCTGCTGAGCGTGCTCGAGGCCTCGCTGCGCCTGAGCCACCCGCTGATGCCCTTCATCACCGAAGAGATCTGGCAGCGCGTGGCCCCGCTGCTGGACATGAAGCGCGAAGACGAAGACAAGAGCCTGATGAACCAGGCCTACCCCCAGCCCGACGCCGCACTGATCGACGCCGAGGCCGAAGCCGACATCGACTGGGTGAAAGGCATCATCGTGGGCATCCGCAACATCCGCGGCGAGATGGACATCGCGCCCGGCAAGGCCATCCCCGTGCTGCTGCGCAATCTGGACGACACCGACCGCCGCCGTCTGGAAGAAAACCGCTTGTTCCTGATGAAGCTGGCCAAGCTGGCCGAGATCACCGTGCTCGATGCCCACGTCGAAGCGCCGATGGCCGCCACGCAGCTCTACGGCCAGATCGAGATCCTGGTGCCGCTGGCCGGCCTGATCGACACCGCGGCTGAAGCCGCGCGCCTGGAGAAGGAGATCGCCAAGCTGGAGAAGAACCTGGCGGGGATTGCCGCCAAGCTTAGCAATGCGAAGTTTGTGGATAATGCGCCGAAAGAGATTGTGGATGTGGAGCGCGAGCGGCAGCGCGCCAATGAAGCAGCTATTTACGCGTTGCAGGAGAAGCTTGGGAAGATTCGGGCGATGGGGTGATCGCTACTATATAAATCTGGTAGCAATGAGAGGGCGCTTCAGCGCCCTTTTCTTTTGGGCCCTAGTTGGATTGGAGCACCGACTTGGGTGTTGTAATGCTCGTATGTGCGGGGAGGATTGGTTGAGATTCAGAGAGTTGCGAGCTTGGCCCGGGGGATTGTGGGAAACCTGCTATTCAGGCATTCCGCGCAAGCACTATTTGCAGGGACGCGTTGATGCAGGGGGAAAGCGTAACTGTTTGTTTTTTCGGCGTGGGCAGGGGTAGACTCCGGGCATTGTTAAAACTGGATAGTGCGTTGGCGCACTATAAAAATGTTATGCGTCAGGATTCAGATCATGCTAATCGTCCAAATACTATTGGGGCTTGCCTTTCTCGGATCTTTCGCGTGGCTCATTTCGGCCCCCACTCTTGAATCGGCGGTTGCAACTGTGACTTCACTGGGTGCTTTTATCGGAGCGTGGATTAGGGATAAGCGACTCAAGCAAAAAGGCAGGCAGAATCAGGTCGTTGAAAGCGGCAGTATAGGAATCCAGGCTGGCGGTAACGTCAACGTCGGAAAGATTGAGAATCAGGGAAGCTCTAAGGATGCTAAATAAAGATCAGAACCAAAGTGTTGGTGAGAGTGCTACCGCAATTCAGGCCGGAGGACACGTCACCGTTTTAAACGTAGGTGTAACGCCATCTGAGGCAAGAGCCATTGCTTTAGACGTTGCTAAAGCGACGTTTTATGAACTATCTGGCGTGGCAAAGGACATAGCTAGCAGTCGAGTGGAAGAAATCACCGACCAAGTCATAAAGAAGCTGGAAACCGAGTTTCCTGCTGGTCTTCACAAGGCAAAGGACCCTGATTTTCAATACGCACTCTTTACTGTCCAGAAGGAGTTCGCAAGGAATGGTGATAAAGACCTCGGGGATTTGTTGGTTGATCTCCTTGTAGACCGCAGTAAGCAAGACCACCGAGACATTCTGCAGATTGTGCTCAATGAGTCGCTCTCGACCGCGCCAAAGCTAACGGATACGCACCTTGCTGCATTAGCTGTAATCTTCTTGTTTAAGTACACCCAAAATTTGGGCGTCGGGAATCATCAATTACTTGGGGAATATCTAGACAAGCACGTACTTCCCTTCGCCTCGAAGCTTTCGAAAAATCAGGCGGGCTTCCAGCACCTAGAGTTTTCTAACTGCGGGACTGTGGGCCTAGCGGGTAGTTCGCTTCAGAATATTTTTGGGATTACCTATCAAGGGCAGTTCCTCAAAGGGTTCGATCAGTCCGAGATCGGTAACCGCGGAATAAGCATTGGGCTAGATCCTCGGTTCTTCATTCGTTGCATAAATGACCTTTCAAAATTGCAGGTCAAAGCAAATAGCAAAGAAATCCTTGAGAAACGCCTCGACAGGGAACGAATTTCCTCAGAGGACAGGGCAAAAATATTGGAACTATTTGATCTCGGAAAGATGACTGAGGATGAGATTAAAGAAAAGGTGATATCTATTCGCCCTTACATGTCTGATGTCTTTGACATTTGGTCGAACTCCGCGATGCAGACATTTACATTAACAAGCGTTGGAATGGCAATCGGCCACGCAAACATAAAGCGCTTGGTTGGCGAGTTTGCAAGCCTGTCTATATGGATCAACTGACGCATAACAAAGCGTTTCAGGCGGACGAATTTGCCGAGTCACATCTTTTGCAAAGGGCGCAAAAGTTGCGCCACAACAACTTCGCCGCTGAACAGCGGCGTTAGGTGTCAATCAAATGTTTTCGCTAACAGCACAAGAGCTAGAAAACGCTTTCTCAGCGATCCAACATCACGGTTACTGCGCCATGCTCCCAGCGCCACCCGAATGGGATGTAGTAGTAGCCAATTGGCCCGCCATTCGCGATGCAATCTCACAGATTGATCTCGATACGTATGCTCCGTACAAGTCTTTGACGGTTTTCTCGCCAAAGAATCGAGCCAATGTGCGCGTCCTACACCTGCTCCATCCGCAGGATCTTCTGATCTACACCGCCCTTACTCTGATTGCCAAGAATGATATCGAGGCAAACAGGCTGCCAACTCGGTCAAAGAGAGTCTTCTCATACCGCGCCGCGCCAACCGCGGACGGAGAGCTCTACAACGTAAGGGGCGCATATGATCTCTATCAGGCTCGCCTAGCTGAGCTAGCTGAGCGTCCTGCTTTCAAGTACGTCGCAATTGCTGACATAGCCGACTTCTATGCACGCATTTACCAACACAGGCTCGAGAACGTCATTGAGAGCGTCGCAACAACTCAACGTGTTCGCGACGTCGCGAGAGTGCTTGTAAAGAAGCTGATTGGCAACCTCATGGGAAAGGACAGCTACGGAATCCCTGTGGGGCCATATGCATCTAGGCTACTCGCTGAAGCACTACTAATTGACGTAGACACCCAGCTAAAGACTAGCGGGGTTGAGTTTGCGAGATGGGTGGATGATTTCGTCATTTTCACCAAGAGCGAGTACGAAGCTCAATCAATTCTCTTCACACTAGGGGAGTGGTTGTATACGCGCCATGGACTGACTCTGCAGTCTGCGAAAACGCAAATCCTGACTATTGCTAGCTACAGAGATCAGCATCTCGTTCGCCACGATGATCAACTTACCGACAGAGATGCGGTCGTTCAGATGTTTCGTGACGCGGGTGATGACTACGGGGATACCGAGGAACCATCTGAAGATGAGATTCAAGTGATGCTCAACGCTCTTCAAGGGCATGACGTAGTCGGAATTCTCAGAGCTTCAATGCAAGACACCGAGCTTGTCGACTACCAAGCAGTTACATATGCCCTAACGAAGCTCCCGAGAATTCCTGGCGCGCCTGCTGATCTCAAGCGGGAGGTCTTAGAGCTCGTTATTGACAATGCTGAGCTGCTCTATCCCGTCGCGGAACATATCGCGACCTATGTCCTTTCTTTTGACGACCTCACTAATGCGGAGCGCAGAAGCGTTGCCAAGAAACTCCTGAAGCCTCTGCAGAGTAAGCGGCGTCCCCCACCTCCCTGCTATGCAATGTGGATACTTCATATCTTTGCTTCGTCGCCTGATTGGAATCATGCGAACGAGATCATGAAGCTATTCAATGACAGCGGCTCGGAAGTCATCAAACGAGCTTGCGCGCTGGTTATCCACAAATCTGGAACTCGTGCGCAGGCTGTTGCAGTGAAAGATTCCTATAGCAGCGCTTCGCACATGCTTCGCCTTGGAATTCTATGCGCAACCCAAAGACTTGGTGCCGACGAGAGGCGCCACTGGAAATTGGTACAGGGGGTCAGTGGCGTGGTCGAGAAGCTGGTTTGACACCTAACAATTCGTTAAAGCCGATGCCGCTTCGCGGCACGGCTTAACTCAAGCGTTATGCAGGAAACGAGAGTTAAATGAGTTTCGAAAAACTTCAAAATACGTTCAAGTCTTACAGAAGGCTACTCGAAGCGGACACCTTAGGCTCCTTCGATTTTTTTACCTGTATCATTTGCCTGGATAGCATCGATACTAATGCATTTAATTTGTTTTTAGATGCTATAAAGTCTAAAAACTATCTTTACTTATCAAAAATAATGCCTTTGGCTACTCATGAATTTACGCACTTTATAGACTCCACATCTACAGTATGGGGAATAAATCATTTGCGAAAAATGAATGATGCATACTGCTCGAACTACACCAAAGGTGGCACGGAACTTGATTTTTACAAAGCCAAATATTTTTTAGAATACGCGAGATCGTTGCGTCTACCCAATTATTATACTGTGGTCGATAGCAATAACAGCCCAGATCGCCCATGGCAAACTAGAATCACCATGGGAAAGCAGTTCGGTTTGGATGGCAAAGTATCGGATAGCCCCATTCTCTTTTCGCAGTTTTCAAATGCTCGCGGAGAATTTTTAGCTAGATCTCCAGTATCGACGGTATCACTTCTCGAAGCGTCAGCCATGTCGAACGAGATGGCTGCAAGACTAACTCTAGTGAATGGGCTGGATGATGATACACGAGTGGTTGAAAGCCGGATCTATGAGAAAGAAGCACTTGACTATATTTATAACCCAAAAATAACAGAGTATTCCGTTTGCGTGCACATCCTAGCTAATAAGCTTCAATGCAAAGATTTGTTTTTTGCCTTCCAGATTTGCTCGATAATCACCCGATTAGTACTAAATTTCCCCAAATCATTGTTAGGAAAAGTACTAGAAACAAAAAGAATGCACGATATCCTAGGCATCCCAAAAGGTCATGAGCTTGAAGATCGAGTGCGACTAGGGATTACAAATCAAAACCTAGGAATTTTGTACTATTTGATTTGTTGTGCTCTTCCCGAGGACTCTGCGGAAAAAGAATCAAAATTTGTCCCCGGGGTTGAGAAAGCACTAAGTAGGCTTGGCCTATCCCTAGAAAATATGCGTGATGAAGCCACGAAAGAAGTAGATGAAATCGGCCAAGAGCTAAGTAGTAGCAAGCTCAGTGTAATTCGAGCCTTATCGAAATCAGGGGTAGATAACTTTCGCAAGATTCCATTTCCCGCGACAAACTTGAACTTTTCAGAATTATCACTTCCCACTGTATATCTAGGCGATGGGGTTGAAGTCCGGGTTCTCGGAAATAAAAAGGGCTTTTTGAACAATATTGCCCTTGAAGACATCTTTAACGAATTGTATGAAGGTCATCAATGGGTAGAGAGGTTCTCTGAGGCATGCACAGCATAACAATCGCGTCAATTAGGACGTGACCTGAACGATGTTCAAGCGAGAGCAGTTGTACCGACGAAAGTAGAGAACACTGAAAAAGGCGAAAGCGGATGTACTCCACTACATCGAATGCTTCAAAAATTCTCGGATGCAAAGACTATTGGCGAGACGCGATCTGGAGCTTTCAAGTGTTTTATAACCGTGAAAACGGGGTAGATCCTTTCATACCACTCCAGCTCAGAAAATGGAAATACTATGAATAATAGTAAGCCTCTAAGCCTGCCTGTAGAAATTTCGCCTTCGAAAGAAGTGTTTCCGACTACTGACATCCGTCTTTCGGCACTCGGATACTATATAGAGAATCTAGATGAATTTGTGTCTTGGGCTACAAATCAGACTCATGTCCGAGAGAAACACAAAATTGAAAACCTAGAAGATCCGGTTGATCAGGGAGAGAGGGAAGGAACACTCGCCACAATGATGTCAACAGGCCAATTCAGTCTTGAAAGCCTAATATATGGATCAACAATGGTCGGTGTATACGCAACATTTGAATCGACAGTGACTCAGATATTTAAATACTGCGCTTATGAATATTCATTGAATAATTTCGAAAAATACAAGAAGGAAATGAACTACAGTAAGCTAAATTTCCCAATCCTAGCCAGCCAATACTCATCTGACATTCTTAAACTTCCTCTATTTTGCGACACACTATCATTTCAAAGCGTTGATATATTGCGAAGGCTTAGAAATTCCTTTGTTCATCGGGGGTCTCTGATAAGCGAGCTTGACGTCGACTTGCAAAGCTTCATATCGAGAAGTGAAAATGGAAGTAAGTATTTCTCAAAGAACGATCTAAGGTGGCACTTAAAAAAAGCTGGATTAGACCTATTCTTCAACCAAGTAAACAATACGCTAAGCGCCTTCAGCTCTATCGCAATTAGAAAATACCACCCCCCCATATTTTGAAATTTAAGGAAGAAGTCTTAAATCCTGTAGGTATACTTCCTTAAAGCGATCAACGAGACCTTTAGGTAATCAAAAGTGCAACGCAAAACACTATTCTATCTCACTTCCCTTCCATTTCAGATATCCATAAGCCTATTGCCGACTATAGTAGTGGGTATAGCTATTCTACTACCCGCATATAGAGTGGACATTTCTCACTTTGATCGAAGTACATTTATTTCAATTCTTGGCGCCATAGCTACTCTCGTCACTCTTTTCTGTTCTTTGTCTCTGACTTGGATTCTCTTTAATTCACAGCAAGTAAGGCACTTCCGAACTGACTCTTTTGACTTAATGAAACAATGTCTATTGGATACTGATCGCTGGCTAGAGACTCAAGAAGTCACACAAAATAGTGAGTTATGTCGATCACTAATCTGGGAGATAAATAAGATTGAATTCTCAGATCTTCCGCAACTTGGCTCCATTCCGGAATACAATTCATACTGTGAATTGCTTAAGGATTCATTCGAATTCCAAGATGAGGATACTCGACTTTTCATTGAAAGATCCGCTTTATACTTTACTCGTATCGAGCAACTTCTGTCTCGGTTTGGAGTAACGTCAATTCAGCAAATCCTTTTGGATCATTTCATTTACACGCTAGCAAAAGGATTAGCTATAGTGGCTAGTAGCGTCGTTGTACTTGTTTGCTCGATATTGTGGTTCGGCGAATTTGCAAAAATTCTCTACGTACTTTTTGTTACTTTTGTTTCAACTGCTACGATCCTTCTACTTTACGAAGTTTTGGTGGACGTAATACTAGAGTATAGGGATACGCTAGACGAAGTCGATCAAGAATCCGAAATTCGTTTCGCGGAAAACGCTGAAGAATAGTAGTATATGAAATATTGAGTTTCAGTGTAGTTGCCCAGATCGCCGGATTATTGGCTCGATCACCAACTCCCTGTATTGGCGCACCTGAACTTGAACGACAGCGACAGAGCACGTGATACAAATCACTATGGTACTCAGTTAAGTCGGCAACAGAGGGGCGGATAGAAATATCACTTTGGCGCCCTGTCATTTCGATTCGCTCGGAGTTCAAAGCGAGTTCTGAATCAGTCGCCATAGTGGCTCGCAAATCTACTAAATGGAACGTGATCGGCAGCGCGCAGCATTCACCTGCCGCTTCAAACTAGAGATCGCTGGCGGTTTCCACCCCCACCTCCCCACTATCCCTCCCCCTTCCCCGCACAAACCGCACACCTGGCACCTCTGCCCTCACCTGCTCCAGCCAGAACACGCCATCGTAGGGATAGCTGTTGCCGCGCGTGCCCACGAAGTCGGCATCGCCGTCGCCGTCCATGTCGCGCGTGATGAACTTGTCGAACATGCCGCGCTTGCGGCGTGACACGTCGTGGCGCGTCCAGGCAGCGCCGGTCACGCCGGGGTTCTGGAACCAGCCCAGCCGGCCCAGCGGGTCGGTCAGCTGCGCATTGGCATCGTCGGCTTCGCGCTCGCCACGGCTGTAGCTGCCGGCAAACACGTCGGCGTGGCCGTCGCCGTCGATGTCCGCCACTTCCAGGCCGGTGATGCTGTCCGGCGCAAACGTGCCGATGAAATGGGCGTTCCAGGCGTCGCCCTTGCGCGCGGGCTGCTCGATCCACACCAGGCCGTTGCCCACCGGGCCCACGCCGGCGCCGAGGATGTCCAGACGGCCGTCGCCGCTCAGATCGGCGTACACCAGATTGAAGCCCGCCATGCGCGCGCCGTTGATGCCGATGGCGCGTTCGCGCAAGGCCAGCGTGCCGTCGCCGGGGTTGTCGAACCACACCAGGCGGTCCTCGCCGCGGGTGCCGATCACGATATCCAGGTCGCCGTCGCCATCCAGATCCACGGGTTCGGAGTTCTGCGGAATGCTGTAGCGGCCCAGCTCGATCTCCTGCCAGTTGTCGCCCTGCAAGGGGTCACCTGTCACCTTGAAGATCGACACGGGGTTCGACACCGCGAAATCCGCCGGCCCGGGAATCTGAGCGCCCTTGTTGGGGGCAATCACTTCGGGCACGCCGTCGCCGTCAAGGTCGGCGGCAAACACGCGGATGTAACTGCCGCGACCTTCCGTCATCGGCAGCTTCAGGCGGGGCCACGGCGTGGTGCGCGCATCGCCACCGGCACGCTGCGCAGCCGGCTCTTGCGCGCCGAGGGGCGGCACCCCGGGGTTCTGCACCCCAGGGTTTTGCAGATAGAGCACATGCGACAGCTCGGCGGCCACCAGGATGTCCATGAACCCGTCGCCATTCACATCGGCCACGGCAGCATCTTCGGGCGCGGCGGCATCCAGCCCCTCGGCCACGGTGATGTTGTGCCATTGCGTGGGGTCGGCGCTGCCGAAGGCGATGCGCACATGGCCCTCGGGCGGGGCAACGAAGCCGGGCGTGAAATTCGCGGAATCGTAACTGGAGTCGGATTCGTGCACGGACACGATGTCCTCGAACCCGTCCTTGTCGATGTCGGTCATCACCAGGCCGTCGCCGCCGCTCAGCACGAAGTCGAGCGCCTCGGGGTCATCCACCAGGTGCTCGCGCCAACTGATGTAGTGGCCGTCGCTGGCGGTGGCCTCGGTGAGCTGATCGCCCACGCCTTGCGCCTGCAGTGGCTGACTCAGTGCCGTGCAGGCGAGCGCCAGCCACAGGCAGGCGCAGCGTTGAGTGGCGAAAGGAGTGGGCATGGGGGCGTCCTCTGCGTGCGTGTTATTGAACTGAATGGTTCGGATGGTAACTGCGGGGAGGGGGGCGTTGGCAATGGGGGTGGGCAGGGCAAGATGGGTGCTCGAGAGTCAATCGAGTTCATCCATGAGTGCCTTGCAGTTGTAATTGGCAAAACCGCTTTGTTCACCCTCGGCAAGCAACGCACGCAGCTGCTGGCGCCTGGCCTCCACATCTTCGAGCAAGCGCAGACCCGTCCGCACCACTTCACTGGCCGAACCATAGCGACCGCTTTGCAACTGTTGTGCGATGAACTCCTCGAAGTGAGCCCCCAGGGAGATACTGGTGTTCTTGGCCATGGCTGCCTCCTGTTACCAACTATTGGTAACCAATAGTAGAGCCCGACACTGGTTTGGGCAACACGCAGAGTTTCTGCTGCATCGCATAGGTGATACCCCATAAGCCGCACGTAAACTTCCGAATACATTCACTTGCCGCTTTGTATCCCAAGGGCTATATTTTAAAGCGATTAACTCACTTATGGAGCCCATAGGCTACAAATGTCCAACCTCGCAGACGTAGCAGAACTGACCAGACAAGCCCGCAAGGAAGCAGGCCTGACTCAGGAGGAGTTGGCGATCCGAGCAGGGGTGGCCCGCTCCACCGTCGCTCGCATGGAAACATTGGCCAGAGGAGATATGAGCGTGTCTGTTCTCGTGCGTCTGCTCGAAGCGGCGGGATACGACCTGAAGGCGGTCAAGCACGGCCATGGCAGAACGCTGGAAGACATCCTCGCCGAGCAGCGACAAGGGAATGAATCGTGAAACTCGATGTTCACGTTCTGGGCAAGAAGGTCGCTCAGCTATTCCGCGAACGTGATGAGTATGTACTCAAGTACATCCCAGGCACGGTGGCGGCGGATTTTGTGAGCCTGACAATGCCAGTGCGTGAAGCCCCATGGCGCTGGCCCAGAGACTTGCATCCTTTCTTTCGCCAGAACCTGCCCGAGGGTTACGTCCTTGGCGTCATCCGCGAAGAGTTCGGGCCACTGCTTGATGGTACCGATCTATCACTACTGGCCGTGGTGGGTGGCATGGGCATTGGCCGCGTCGCAGTGACACCGGAAGGTGTGATTCCCGGCACTGAACTGGAGCCGCTGCACGTGGAAGGACTGCTCGCTGGAGACAATACGGCTGAGCATTTTTCAGAACTGGTGCGACGTTACGCTCGCACTGCCATTTCCGGCGCAGTACCCAAGTTCATCGCGCCCGACGCGACCGATCACGCAGCAATCCCTCTGGGCAAACCCACGCTGCGAACGGCACGCTACATAGTCAAAGGGTCGGATGAGACCACGCCCTTTCTGGGGTTCAACGAGTTCCACAGCCTGCGCGTCCTGGAGCGTCTGAATGTCGTGCCGGTGGTCCAATCCAGAATGTCTCAGGATGGACGCGTATTGGTGGTGGAGCGTTTCGATGTCGATGTTCAGGGACAACCGATCTATGGTCTGGAAGACGCCTGCAGCCTGCTCGGACTGCCGCCTCATGAAAAATATGCCACCACCACGGAGCGGGTCATCAAGGCAACACGTGCTTATCTGCCTTCGGAAACACGACACAGGCAACTGACATCACTGGGCTGGCTGTTGCTGACAAATTACGTTGTGCGCAATGCGGATTGCCACGCCAAGAACATTGCGCTGTATTTCCGCTCCTTGACGGATGTTGCCTACACCCCGATCTACGATGTCGTCACAACGCAGGCCTATCCGCGCTATGCGGCAAATCCTCCGGGGCTTTCGTTGGCCGGACGCAAGACCTGGTTGCCAGGCAAGTCACTGGAAACGTTCTTCAATACCAACCTTGGCATTGCGCCATCTCATTATGCTCGGATGGTGGAGCAGCTATGTGAATCCGCTGTGGAGGTTGGGCAGGAGATCATCGAGGCCGCACGCAATGAAACGCGATGGCATGACATTGCCAGACAAATGCTGCATGCGTGGAATGAGGGGATGAATTCCCTGCAAACGGCAAGGCGTGTTGGCAATTTTCAGGGGCTGCGTGCCGCGATCGACGCAGCGGGATTCTCGGACCCCGTTCCCCCTGAACCCAATCATGTACTTATCGGTCGCTCTGAACTGCTTCCACCACGCCGAAAATGATTCACATGGATCAACCCCAGGACATGACTCGCCTGCGTCGCCTGGCCTTGACCGCGCAAGGCCTGCTGCAGGATCAGCCCTTTGGTCGAGGCCTGGCGGGGGCACGCAAGGCCATCAATCACCTCGGCTATGTCCAGATCGACACCCTGTCAGTGGTGGAGCGGGCACACCACCATGTTCTGCACTCCAGGGTGCCGCAATTCACGCCTGACATGACGAATCAGCTGTTGCGTGATGGCGACATCTTTGAGTACTGGACGCATGCAGCGGCGTTGCTGCCAATGGCCGACTTCCGCTTCTCCCTGCCCTACAAACAGGCCATCAAGAATGGCCAGACGCGCTGGTTCAGAAACCCTGACAAGAAACTCATGGCGGAGCTGGTGGCGCGCATCCGCTCCGAAGGGCCGATTCGATCCCGCGACATGGAGGCCGGTGAGCAGAAGCGCTCCGGCTGGTGGGACTGGAAGCCTGCCAAGAAGGCGCTCGAACAGTTGTTCATGCAAGGCGACCTGATGGTGAGCGACCGTGCCGGTTTCCAGAAGACCTATGACTTGACCGAGAGGGTGCTGCCCTCTCACGTTGATACCAGAATGCCCGACATGGAAGAGTTCTCTGCCCACATTCTGGAACAGCAGTTGCGCAGCCACGGGCTTGTGTCACTCAAAGGGCTGACCTACCAACGTCGCAACGCTGCATTGCGCGCAGCAATCAAGGCGCTGGTGAACGACAGGCTGGCGCAGGGCACGCTGGAGCAGATTCGACTCGGCAATGGCGACGTCTTCATCGTGGAAGCGGGGGCGCTGGAGAGGCCGCTGGCGAGACTGAAAAACCGCGTCGTCATTCTTTCGCCCTTCGACAACAGTGTCATTCAACGCGAACGACTCAAAGCGCTGTTCTCCTATGACTACCAGATCGAATGCTATGTCCCCGCCGCCAAACGGCAATACGGCTATTTCTGCTTGCCGCTGCTCTACCGCGATGAATTTGTGGGCAGGATGGATTGCAAGGCCCATCGCAAGGACAGACTGCTGGAGATCAAGTCGCTGCACATGGAGCGCGACGGCCTGGAGGAAGAGGCATTTGCAGCGGCATTCGCAGAGGCTGTCGCAGGGTTCTGTCAGTTTCAGGGCTGTGATTTGGTTTGCCTGAGAGATGCCTTCCCGGAGCCATGGGGTCGACGTTTGCGCGACGCAAGGCAGGCTGTCGCTGAGTGACCACTTGCCGCTGGGGCTGCGCGGGTGAGTGTCGCCGGGCCAGAAGTGAATTCGTGGTCTAGACTGAAGACATCCTCTATCGGCTCAACGACTTGCATTCCAGAGCGAGAATTCAAGCTCGAATACAGCGTCTGGCGTCAGGCAATCCAGGTGACTGCCGGTATCTCAAGAATGGTGTCAGCGAATTGAAGATAGATTCCGGACCTGGCTATCGAGTGTATTTCGCAGAACGGAGTGATGTCTTGATCATCTTGTTGTGTGGAGGAGACAAATCCAGTCAGCCACAGGACATCGCTATGGCCTATCAACTAGCACAGGAAACACGACGCGACCATGACGACTAAACTCCATGAATACGATGTCGCCAATCATCTTCGTACACCCGAAGAAATGGCGGCTTATCTCGATGCAGCGATTGAGGAAAGCAACGGTGATGCATCCTTCATCGCCATGGCACTGGGCGACATCGCACGCGCAAAGGGAATGGCGGAGTTGTCGCGGGAAACAGGGCTTGGCCGTGAGAGCCTTTACAAAGCTCTTTCTGCAAACGGTAATCCGCATCTTGGTACAGTGCTCAAGGTGGCCAAGGCATTGAAGTTGCAACTCCACGTAAAGCCCCTATGATCACCGACCTCAAACACGCCCCTCACCTCATCCCCACCCTCGCCCGCTGGCATCACGCCGAATGGGCGGCGCTCAACCCCGGCCAGAGCCTCGAGCAGCGCATCGCGCGCATGGCCCGCTATCTGAACGACGACGCCTTGCCACGCATGGTGGTGTGGATGGACGGGGAGCAGCCGCTGGGCACAGCGGCGCTCGTGCAGAACGACATGGACACGCGGCCGCAGCAGAGCCCCTGGCTGGCGGCGGTCTATGTGCGGGAGGATTGCCGGCGCCGGGGCATCGCCGAGGCCTTGATCGCCCACATCGTGACGCTGGCGCGCGACGCGGGTCACCCCGAGCTGTTTCTCTTCACCCCCAGCCAGGCGCCCTACTACGGTCGGCGTGGCTGGCAGACGCTCGCCGTCGAGGACTATCGCGGCCAGAGCGTGACCGTGATGCGGCAAGCGCTGAATGCGAAGCACATCGCATGACGCCCGTACTGCAGACCGGCACGCCGTCGATTCGTCGCGCCACCACCCAGGATGCCGCGGCGTTGGCCGCGCTGGCCGAGAAAACCTTTCGCGACACCTTCGCGGCGCAGAATTCGGCGCACAACATGGACCTGCATTGCCGCACGCACTATGGCGCGGCCATGCAGGCGGCCGAGATCGCGCGAGACGACCTGGTGACGCTGGTGGCTGACGTTGAAGGCACGCTCGTCGCCTACGCGCAACTGCGCCTGGCGGCAGCGCCGGCGTGTGTGCCGGGCGCTCGGCCCGGCGAGATCCAGCGCTTCTATGTCGACCGGCCCTGGCACGGGCAAGGCATCGCGCACACGCTCATGTCGGCGTGCCTGCAGGCACTCGCCGAGCGCGCTTGCGACACGGTGTGGCTGGGGGTGTGGGAGCACAACCCGCGCGCCATCGCCTTCTACCGCCGGCATGGCTTCACGGAAGTGGGTGAGCACTGCTTCGCGTTGGGGGATGATCCGCAGCGCGATATCCTGTTGGCGCGGGTCAGCCTCGCGCCCTGACAAACCCCGCCAGCTTGTCCAGCGTCTGATAGCCATACTCCACCGCGCCGAAGCCAATGCCCCGATCGCGATGCGCCCGTGAGGGGTGGATCTGGCGCAGCGTGACCACCGTCTTGCCATTGGCCTGGGCTGCGAAGCTCACCCGCATGTGAAAGCGATCGGGGTCGTCGTCGATGTCCCTGCCATGCTCGGCCTCCAGACACACGCCCGGCTCAATGCACTTGAACACCATGCGATTGTCATAACAGGTGCCATCGGGCCCCACCATGTCGAAACGCCAGCGGCCGCCCACGCGGATGTCGATCTCCTTCGTCGCCACGGTGAAGCCGGCCGGCCCGAACCACTGTGGCAGATGCGCCGGATTCACCCAGGCCTCGTACACCAGTGCCAGCGGTGCATCGATCACGCGGGTGATCACGATCTCGCGTTCCAGCAGGTCCTGCGGCCAGGCACTGTCATGCGTCTGGGTCATCGTCCGTCTCCTTGTTTGTCTGAGTTTTCAGGGTATCGATATAGCTTTCCATGCGGTCGAAACGCGCTTCCAGCAGCTGACGCTGGGTCTGCAACCAGGCCTCAGTGCGAGCCAGGGCGTCAGGCCGGATGACACAGATGCGGGTGCGTCCCTCTTTTCGGGTCTCGATCAGCCCACTGCTTTCCAGCACGTGGACATGCTTGAGCAGGTTGGGCAGGGCGATGGGATAAGGGTCCTTCAGCTCGCCCACAGACGCAGGCCCCTGGCAGAGCCGGGTCATGATGTCGCGACGAGTGGGGTCGGACAGTGCGGCGAACAGCTGGTTCAGTTGATCAGAATAGTTATCCATATGGGTAACTATATGCACCCCCGCACGGGGGCGTCAACCCGCGCATGGTTGCGGTGCTTGCTCACGCGGTGGGGCCACACGCATCATGGAGCCCCCTGCCAACGAGAACTCACCATGGTCCCCCTGAACGATCTGCTGCTCTTTGCCGGTGCCGCCCTGTTGATGGTGCTGAGCCCCGGCCCCAACATGATCTACCTCATTTCACGTTCGATCTGTCAGGGCCGCAAGGCGGGCGTGATCTCGCTGCTTGGCGTGATCGCTGGTTTCCTGGTGCACATGTTTGCAGCGGCGGCGGGGCTCACGGCGCTGTTTCTTGCAGTGCCACTGGCCTATGAGCTGCTCAAGTGGGCTGGCGCGGGATATCTGCTGTATCTGGCGTGGCAATCGGTCAAGCCCGGGGCACGCTCACCTTTCGAGGCGCGCGAGTTGCCGGTGGATCCGCCGCGTACGCTGTTCTTCATGGGGTTCTTGACCAATGTGCTGAACCCCAAGATTGCCGTGTTCTATCTGTCCATCTTTCCGCAGTTCGTGTCGCCAGAGCATGGCTCTGTGTTTGCGCAGAGCCTGCAGCTCGGCGTCACACAGATCCTCATCAGTTTCAGTGTCAACCTGATCATCGCGCTGTCTGCAGCCAGGTTGGCCGTCTGGTTTGCACACCACCCCCGTTGGCTGGCGACCCAGCGCTACCTGATGGGCGGCGTGCTGGCGGGCATGGCCATCCGCATCGCGAGCGAACCGCGCGGCGGTGCCGCATGAGCCGATTGATGCTGTTCCACAGCGCGGTGCCGCACGATCCCGCCGTCGACGCGTGGCTGCAGGCGCGCTCCGGGGCGCTGGGGGAGGTCGCACGGCACTGGTTCGACATCATGCGCGACTGCGGCACGGATATCCGCGAGTTGCTGCATGACAATCACCCCACGGCCTGCGTCGGCGAAGCGGCGTTCTGCTATGTGAATGTCTTCAAGGCCCACGTCAATGTGGGCTTCTTTCTGGGCGTCGAGCTGGCTGATCCGGAGGGGCTGCTGGAGGGAACAGGAAAGTTCATGCGGCACGTCAAGTTGAAGCCGGAGTCGACGATTGCTCCAGACGCCCTGGAAACCCTGATAAGACAGGCTTGCGCGGATATGCGAAACCGCCTGCAGTCATCCGGGTAGTCCGTTGCACAAACAAGAACCCCCTGAAATCCCCGCCACACAGGCGAGCACTTCAGGGGGTTCGATGAGTCATGCCGGGGTCAGATGTCTCTGCCCCCGTTCACAGCGATCTCAGTCTGCCGGCTCCAGACGCACCACGGCAGTCGGCGCGCGGCTGCGGTCTTCCAGGGCGACGTAGATGTAGCCGTCCGGGCCCTGACGCACATCGCGGATACGGCCGATGTGGTGCAGCAGGGTCTCTTCGGTGCTGACGCCAAGGCCATCCTCGGTCAGGGTCAGACGGGCCAGCTGCTCACCGGCCAGGCCGCCGGCGATGATGTTGCCGTTCCAGCGCGGGAACTGGGAGCCGTTGTACACGATCAGGCCGGACGCGGCGATGGAGGGCACCCAGTAGTACTCGGGGCTTTCCATGCCATCGGCGGCGATGGACTGGTGGATCGGGGTGCCGGCGCCGTAGTTCACGCCGCGGCCGATCACGGGCCAGCCGTAGTTCTTGCCGGGCTCGACCAGGTTCAGTTCGTCACCGCCCTGGGGGCCGTGCTCGGTCATCCACAGCTGGTCGGTGATGGAGTCATAGTACAGGCCCTGCGGGCTGCGGTGACCGTAGCTCCAGATGGCCGGCTCGGCGCCGCTCTGACCCACGAAGGGGTTGTCGCTGGGCACGCTGCCGTCGTCGTTCAGACGCACGATCACGCCGTGGTGGTTGGAGATGTCCTGGGCCGGGTGGGCAGCCAGATCGCCAGTGGGCGGCGCCATGCGGTCACCCAGGGAGAGGTAGAGATGGCCTTCGTCGTCGAACACCATGCGGCCGCCGTAGTGGCCCTGACCATTGGCATTGGCCACGAAGATCTCTTCCACGTCCACGAAGGCGTCATTGACCAGACGGCCGCGCACGATGGTGGTGGTGGAAGCGCCCTGCTCGGCCAGCGGCTTCGCGAAGCTGATGTACAGGTACTGGTTGTTGGCGAAGTCCGGATGGGGCAGCACATCAAACAGGCCGGACTGACCGCCGGTGGTGAACACTTCCGGCACGCCGGGCACGGCGTCGGGCAGCAGCTGACCATTGCGCACGATGCGCAGACGACCGACGCGCTCGGTGATCAGCATGTCGCCGTTCGGCAGCCAGGCCATGGACCAGGGAATCTGCAGGCCGTCGGCCACGGTCACGATCTTGAAATCATGCAGCACGGACTGCGTGACGTCGGACTGCGCCTGCACGACGCCGGCGGCACCCACGCCGACCCAGAGGGCGGTAGCTGCCAGTAATGGTTTGAACATGATTCTTCTCCTTGTAAATCGTCAATGAAGTGTCTGGTGACCGCCGCCAAGTGTACACGCCGGGCATGCTTCTGGCGCTCGCAACGACTAACCTGCATCTTGCAGTGCGTGCGGGCTAAGACCGCGCGGGAGCCGGTTTAGTTTCGCATACGGGCAATCTTGTGTTCCGGACTTGCGCCTGCCAGCTCTTGGGGCGACGTGCCCGGATTGCAAGGCCGCCTGCGGCAGGACGCCGCCGCGCAAAGTCGCTACCATGCCCTCAACCGTTTTCATCCTGCCCTTGAGACCAGCCCCATGTGGAACGAACGCTACAGCGCCCCTGATTACATCTATGGCACCAAGCCCAATGACTTCCTGCGCGAACACGCCGGCACCCTCGCCCCAGGCAGCCGGCTGCTGTGTCTGGCGGAAGGCGAAGGCCGCAACGCCGTGTTCCTGGCCCAGCAGGGGCACACGGTCACGGCCGTCGACCTGTCCGAGGTGGGCCTGGCCAAGGCCGCGGCGCTGGCCGCCGCCCGTGGCGTGCAGATCGACTGCATTCATGCCGATCTCGCTGACTTCGACCTCGGGCAGCAGCAGTGGGACGGCATCATCTCCATCTACTGTCATCTACCCTCAGCGGTGCGCCAGCCGCTGTACGCGCGCCTCGCTGCCGCGCTGCGCCCCGGCGGCGTCCTGCTGCTGGAAAGCTACACCCCGCGCCAGCTGGCCTTCGGCACGGGCGGGCCCAAGGATGCGGACATGCTGATTGACGTCGACACCCTGCGCCGGGAGCTGCCGGGCCTGCATTACAGCCTGCTGCGGGAGATCGAGCGCGAGGTCGTGGAAGGCAGTTTCCACACGGGCATGGCGGCCGTGGTGCAGGCCGTCGCACAGCGCAGCTGAGCGACCCTGCCACGGTTGCTTTCGCGCAAAGGCTCGTGGGATAGTACGGCCCGCAAAGCCACACAAACCGGCCCTGCCCTCGACAGTCCGGTCAATAACAATAATCAGGAAATTCAAGACCATGGCGAAACTCCTCCCATGCTTCACCGCACTGTCCGCCGCCCTGGGCCTCAGCCTGTCGCTACTGACCGGCAGCGCCAGCGCGCAACCCAGTGACATTCCCCGCACCGCCGACGGCAAGCCTGACTTCAACGGTCTGTGGCAGGCGCTGGGCAACAATCACTGGGGCATCGAACCCCACAACGCCCGCATGGGCCCGGACTACCGCTGGGCCGCCCTCGGCGCCATCCCGGCCGGTCTGGGCGTGGTGGAAGGCGGCGAGATCCCCTACACCCCGGAGGCCCGCGCGAAGCAGCAGGAGAACCAGGCCGACTGGCTGGCGCGCGACCCGGTGGTCAAGTGCTACATGCCGGGCGTGCCCCGGGCCAATTACATGCCTTTCCCGTTCCAGATCGTGCAGTCGCCCGAGCACGTGGTCATGGCCTACGAGTTCGCCAGCGCGAACCGCATCGTCTACATGGACCGTCCCGACTTCGCCGCGCCCGTGCCCAGCTGGATGGGGCATTCCCTGGGCCGCTGGGAAGGCGACACCCTGGTGATCGACGTGACCGAGCAGATGCCCGACACCTGGCTCGACCACTCGGGCAACCACCACACCGACCAGCTGAAGGTGACCGAGCGTTACACGCACCTTAGCCGCGATGTCATCCAGTACGAAGTGACGTTGGAGGACCCGGGCGTCTACACCCGCCCCTGGCGCATGAAGATGCCGCTCTACCGCCGCCTGGACGAGAACGCCCAACTGCTGGAATTCAAATGTGTCGAGTTTGCCGAGGAGCTGCTGTACGGCCATCTCGTGAAGGGTGCCGAGCGCACCGAACCCTGAGGAGCCCCTGACATGAAGCCCATGAGCATTCGCAAGACTCTCGCCCGCGCCGTCGCCGTGATCCTCGCAGGCGCCGCGCTCGCCCCGGCCCACGCCCAGGACGCCTACGTGGCGCCGCGCACCGTCAATGGCCAGCCCGACCTGCAGGGCGTGTGGGCCAACAACAGCACCACGCCGCTGCAGCGCCCGGCGGAATTCGCCGACCGCGCCACGCTGACGGACGAGGAATTCGAAGCCCTGGCGGCACGCGCCGCCGAGATCGAGGCCGGCACGGGCGATGCCCTGTTCGGCGACGGTTTCCTGAGCGCCGCCATTTCGGGCACGGTGGAGTCCTACGACCCGGCCACCGGCAATTACGACCAGACGTGGATGGCCAGCCGCACGCTGGAGAACCGCACCTCGCTGATCGTCGACCCGCCCAACGGCCGTCTGCCGGAAATGCTGCCCGCCGCGCGCGAGCGCATGATGGCCGAGATCCAGGAGCGCCGCGCGAATCCTTCCGATTCCTACACCTCGCGTCCGCTGCAGGAGCGCTGCATCACCTACGGCATGCCCTACATGCTCGCGGGCTACAACAGCTACTACCAGATCGTGCAGAGCGCCACCCACGTGGCGATCATCCAGGAGATGATCCACGACGTGCGTCTGATTCCGCTGGATGCGGGGCCCCACGTCGACGAGAAGATCCGTCTGTGGCACGGGGACTCGCGCGGCTGGTTCGAGGGCGACACCCTGGTGATCGAGACCCGCAATTTCTCGGATGCCAGCGAGTTCCGCGGCTCACGTGGCAACCGGGTGTTCAAGGAGCGCTTCACCCGCACGGCGCATGACAATCTGCAGTACGAGTTCACCATCGAGGATGCCGAGACCTGGGTCTCGCCCTGGACGGCCGTGCTGAACTGGACGCGCAGCGAGGACCCGATCTACGAATACGCCTGCCACGAGGGCAACTACGCGCTGGAAGGCATTCTGTCCGGGGCGCGTGCCGAGGAGCGCATGGCGGCGGAGCAGGGGAACTAGCGCAGCGCGCGGGCGTTTCTGGCGAATGCTATCACTGCTATCATTTTTCCTGTGCTATAGCTTGAAGGGAGACTGGCAAGATGGCGAACCTGATCGTGAGAAACGTTGACGAAGCAATTGTGCGTGCGCTGAAGTCCCAAGCCGGGGCAAAGGGCGTGAGTGCCGAGGCCGAGCATCGGCGAATTCTGGAGGAAGCCTTGTCGCTTCCGGTGCCAAGACGTTTCGAACAGGTTCTGGCGGAAATGCCGAATGTCGGCCGCGACGAGGATTTCGTCCGCAGCGGCTCTGAGGCGACCCGCCATGTACCTGATTGACACCAACGTGATCAGCGAGCAACGCAAACGGCATCTCGCCAATCCGGGCGTGCAGGCCTTTTTTTCGGGACTTCAGCACGAATCGGCACGCTCCTATATCAGCGTCATCAGCGTGGGAGAGATTCGACGAGGCATCGCGCTTTGTGCCTGGCGTGGCGACAGACAACAGAGTGAGATGCTGGAGCAATGGCTGCGCAGTCTCGTGGAGCGCTTCAGCCATCACATCCTGCCCTTCGACCATCATTGTGCCGAGGTCTGGGGGCGCCTACGGGTGCCTGAACCTGATGCCGTCATCGACAAGCAGATTGCAGCCACGGCGCTGGTCTACGATCTGACCGTGGTGACCCGCAACACACGAGACTTCACAGGGACTGGCGTCCGCCTCCTGAACCCCTTCTCCTGAACCGATTGCCTGCTGGAGCAATGCAGTTCACCGCGCTATAGTACGGGCCACCCAAGAACGACTGCCGTCGCCATAACAAGAACAGGACACCCGTCCCCCATGCGCCACGTGAATTTCGCCGTTGTACTGCTTGCCACCCTTTTCCTCCTGCTTGGCTCCACGCTCTCCAGCCCTGCGCTCGCCCAGACCCCGTTCTCCATGGAGGTCAAGCCCGAGTACCTGAAGGAAGTGCTGCCCATCGCCGCCACCTTCTCCGAGAAGGAAGGCGGCGAGGCGCCCGTGTATCGCGGCTACCGCATCAATCCGGACACCGGGGTGCAGGAGCAGGTCGGCTTCGTGTTCCTGACCGACGATTACCCGCCCGAGCAGCGCGGCTATGCCGGCCCCATCGACATGCTGATCGGCATGGACATGAACGGCGTGGTCACCAGCATGAAGGTGCTGGACTACTACGAGTCCTACCTGTTCTCCCGCGGCGACTTCATCGACAATTCCGTGTTCCTCTCCCAGTTCCGCCGCAAGCCCATCACCGATCAGTTCCGCCTGGATGTCGACATCGACGGCCTCTCCAGCGCCACCGCCACCAGCGCCGCGATGTCGCGCAGCGTGGGGGAAGTCGCCCGCAAGGTCGCCCGCGCCTACCTGAACTTCGGCGCCGGCACGGAAGAGGAGCAGATGACCATCGACAATACCCGCGCGCTGCTGGAACCCTACAGCTGGCAGGATCTGATCGATCAGGGCGTGATCCGGCAGATGACAGTGAAATCGGCCGAAGGCAATGACATCACCCTGGCAGTGACCTACATCGGCAAGCGCGCCATCGGCGAATTCATGGTGGGTCGCGAGGCCTTCGAGCTGGCCGAGGCCGATGCCACCTTCCGCTCAGGCGGCGGCGAGATCCTGCTGCTGGCCCCGAGCGGTCCCGGTGCGGGCGACGGCTTCCGTCAGTTCCCCATGTCCATGCAGCAGGGCGAGAACATCCGCCGCGTTGCCGGCACGCGCTTCGGCAACATGGGCATGGCCACCGAAGGTCTGGTGGCGGGGCACGCCAACTACGCCGTCTCGCTCACCGTGCACCCCGATTTCGATGTCACCCAGCCCTTCAACCTGATCTATCACACGCCTGGCGGCGCGGGCGACGTGGCGCTGGAGTACCAGGTCACCGGCGTGGGCCTCACGCTGGCACGCGGCGAGCCGGTGCTCTCGGCGGAACAGCTGCTGGAGGCGCGCCTGGCCGACGCCGGCTTCTTCGAGCGCCTGCGTCTGGCACCGCCCTGGGGCGTGGTGCCCTGGGTGGACGTGATCCTGCTGTCGATCCTGCTGGGCTTCGTGCTGGCGGCGTTCTTCAGCAAGAATGCCGTGCTGCGCTGGGGCACGATGACAGCCACCATGCTCTATCTGGGTTTCTACAAGAACGGTTTCCTCTCGGTGTCCCACATTGCCAACGTGATCAAGATGGGCCCCGAGATGATCACCAACAACCTGCCCACGCTGATGATCGTGCTGTTCACGCTCATCACCACGCTCATCTGGGGCCGCGTGTTCTGTTCCTCGCTCTGCCCGTTCGGGGCGGTGCAGGATTTCATCGCGCGCTTCGCGCCGAAGAAGTGGCAGATCAAGGTGCCGCAGAAGCTGCATGACAATGCGATCTACGTGAAGTACGCCATCCTGGCGCTGATCCTGGGCACGGCCTCCGTCAACGCCAATGCCAGCATCTTCCAGTACTTCGAGCCCTTCGGCACCCTGTTCTTCTTCAGCCCGTCCGTGCTGCTCTGGGCCATTCTGCTGGTAATCCTGGCGGCCTGTTTCGTGGTCGAGCGCGCCTACTGCCGCTATGTCTGTCCGCTGGGCGCCGCCCTAGGGCTGATCGCCCTGGTCAGCCCGCGCCGCATCGCCCGCGTGCCGCAGTGCAACACCTGCAAGGTGTGCGAGCAGGCCTGCCCCACCGGGGCGATCCGACGCGAGAAGATCGACTTCAAGGAATGCGTGCGTTGCGATGTCTGCGAGACCAAACTGATCCAGAAGGCGGGCACCTGCCGGCATTCCGTGGATGAAATCGAGCGCCGGCGCAAGGCCAAGCAAAGCATTCCGGTCGTGAACATCGTCGAGCCCGTTTCCGCCTGAAACGGGCCCTCAACCTTCGGGAGCAAACAATGAACAAGCACATGCACATGGCAGCGCCGCTGCTGGCAGCAATTCTGGGTCTGGGCAGTCTGGGCGCGCAGGCGCAGTCTGCCGACGAGGGCTGGGTGCGCCTGATCGATGGCGCCAACGGCATGGACAACTTCACCGTGGTGGGCGATGCCAACTGGAGCGCCACTGATGGCACGATTCAGGCCACCGAGGGCTCCGGCGCGTCGTTCCTGCTGACCAAGGAGTCGTATTCCAACTTCCTGCTGACCGTGGAGTTCTTCGTGAGCGAGGACGCCAACAGCGGCGTCTACATGCGCTGCCAGGACCCGGCGGCCATCACCGACCGCAGCTGCTATGAAGCCAACATCTTCGACCAGCGCCCCGACCTGACCTTCGGCACGGGCGGCATCGTGCACATCGCGCCGGTGGCCGAGCCCTTCCCCAAGGCGGGCGGTCAGTGGAACACCTATCAGATCACCATGGATGGCGAGCACATGACCGTGGTGCTCAATGGCGTGCAGACCGTGCACGCGATGGACGGCCAGTTCGCCAGCGGCCCGATCGCCCTGCAGTGGGCGCGCGGCGTGGTGCGTTTCCGCAACGTCTCGATCAAGCCGATGTAAGCAGAGCTCCCGTCATTCTCGTGTGCGACAAAGTGTCGCACCGGAAGGGCAGCGTATCGCCGGTATCATTTCCCTGTCAGCAATCACCCAGGGAAGTGCCATGTCTCGTCGTTTGAAATCGCTTGTCGTTCCAGCCACCTCGCTGCTTTGCGGCGCCGCCATTGCCCAGCCCGCCGATGTGCAGGAGATTCTCGTCATCGGCGTGCAGGACACCCACACCGTGCGTACCGATGACACGCTGGTGGCCCCGGCCGACACGGCCGAACTGCTCAAGCGCATGCCTGGCGCGAACATCAACAAGAATGGCGAACTCACGGGAATTGCCCAGTATCGCGGCATGTTCGGTGACCGCATCAATGTGTCCATCAATGGCGCTCACGTCAGCTCGGGCGGCCCGAACGCCATGGATGCCCCGCTGCACTATGCCCCGGTGGCACTGATCGAATCGCTGTCCATCAGTCGCGGCATCGTGCCCGTGAGTGCCGGCCAGGAAACCATCGGCGGCCATGTGCATGCCCAGACCTACGGCGGCGAATACGGCAACAGCGGCTCCTTCGAACTCGCCGGCCGGGCCTATGTCGGCATGCAGTCCGTCAACAGCGGCGAAGTCGGCAGCGCCCTGCTCGCGCTGACCAATCGCAACCACATCCTGCGCGGCTTCGTGATGAAGGAGCGCGGCGACGACACACGTTTCCCCGATGGCCGCATCACGCCGTCGAACTACGACCGCGACCGCTGGGACATCGGCTACAGCTTCCGTCGTGGCGACCACGAATTCAGCATCGACTTCGCGCGCAACAACACGCTCGATTCGGGCACGGCCGCGCTGCCCATGGACATCAACTCCCTGGACAGTGAACTGCTGCGCTCGCGCTACGAGTGGGACAATGGCGACCTGCGCTTCACGGCCGAATATGCCCTGAACGACATCCGCCACTGGATGAGCAACTACCATTTGCGCCGCCCCCCGCTGACCGCCACCGGGGCACCGGATCTGGCGCGCTACCGCAACACCTACACCTCCAGCGACAATTCCGGCCTGATCCTCACGCTGGAACGCCCGGTAGCGAACGGCCTGTGGCGCGTCGGGGTCGACACCCACTTCTCGGAACACCTGGCGCTGATCCTGAATCCGAACGCCGCCGCCTTCTTCACCGACAACTTCAAGGGCATCGAGCGCAATGTCATCGGTGCCTATGTCGAGCGGGAGCTTGCACTGGCGGACAATCTCGGCCTGGAGATCGGCCTGCGCCACAACAAGGTCACTTCTGACTCCGACGCGGTGGCAGCGAATCTGAATCCGGCACGGCTCACGGCCGGCATGCCCTTCATGATGAACAATCAGGCGCGCCTGCTGGCCGCTGCCTTCAACAGCAGCGACCTGAGCCAGAGCGACAGCAACACCGACTGGTTCGCACGCCTCAGTGTGGACACCTCCTATGACGTGACCTGGTACTTCGGTGCGGCACGCAAGTCGCGCTCACCCTCCTATCAGGAGCGCTATCTGTGGTTGCCCGCCTCGTCCACAGGCGGTCTGGCCGATGGCAAGAACTACATCGGCAATCCCGATCTCAAGCCCGAAGTGGCCCACGAGATCGAGATCGGCTTCGACGTGGATCGCGGCCGCTACAGTCTGTATCCACGCGCCTTCTACAAGCGGGTGGATGACTTCATCCAGGGCGTGCCCAGCACCAACGCCCTCGCCAACAGCGTGGCACTGATGCTCGCCAATGCGGGCATGGGCGACCCGAACCCCTTGCAGTTCGCCAACGTGGAGGCCAGCTATCACGGCTTTGACATGGAAGCGCGCTACAGCCTGAACGAGCGTCTGACGCTGCGCTCGGTGCTGAGCATCGTGCGGGGCGAGCGCGAGGACATCCGTGACGATCTTTACCGCATCTCGCCGGACAACCTGATCCTGGGGCTCGACTACAGCAAGGACAACTGGACGGCCAGTCTGGAAAGCGTCACCTATGCAGACCAGGACAAGGTGTCGGCCACCAACCGCGAACTGGCCACCGACGGCTACACCCTGGTGAACCTGACTGGACGCTGGAACGTGCGTGCCGACATCGAGATCGGCGTCGGCATCAACAATGTGCTGGATGAAGAGTTCGAGGAGCATCTGGCCGCCTACAACCGCGCCTGGAACCCGGATGTCGCCATCGGCGCGCGTCTGCCCGGCCTGGGCCGCAGCCTCTACGGCCGCATGATGTGGTACTTCTGAGACGACGCTCTGCGCAGGCGGCCTTGAATAGCGCCGCCTGTGCCCTCATCTGGTGGTCAGCGCCGTGTTCGGCCTCCCCCCACATTCCGAGGATCCCGTCTTGAAAACCCTATTCGACCCCGTGCAACTCGGCGCTCTGGCGCTGCCCAATCGCATCATCATGGCCCCGCTCACGCGCTGCCGCGCCAGTGCAGGCCGTGTGCCCAATGCGTTGATGGCCGAGTATTACCGCCAGCGTGCCAATGCCGGCCTGATCATCAGTGAAGCGACCTCCGTGACGCCCCAGGGCGTTGGCTATCCCAACACCCCCGGCATCTGGAACGACGCCCAGGTGGAAGGCTGGAAGCTGGTGACCGACGCCGTGCACAAGGCCGGGGGCAAGATCGTGCTGCAGCTGTGGCATGTCGGCCGCATCTCCCATTCCATGTACCTGGACGGCGAGCCGCCCGTGTCCGCCAGTGCCCTCGCGGCCAAGGGCCATGTGAGCCTGGTGCGGCCGGAAACCGCCTACGAGACTCCCCGCGCCCTGCGCCGGGACGAGCTGCCGGGCGTGGTCGAGGCCTATCGCCTGGGCGCCGAGAACGCGAAGAAAGCCGGATTCGACGGCGTGGAGATTCATGGCGCCAACGGCTATCTGCTGGATCAGTTCCTGCAGAGCAGCACCAATCAGCGCACCGATGAGTACGGCGGCAGCGTGGAGAACCGTGCCCGCCTGATGCTGGAAGTCACCGACGCGGTGATCTCCGTCTGGGGCGCCGACCGCGTGGGCATGCACCTGGCGCCGCGCGGCGACGGGCACGACATGGGCGACGCCGACCCGCTGGCCACGTTCTCGTATGTGGCCGCCGAGCTGGGCAAGCGTGGCATCGCCTTCCTCTGCACGCGCGAGCACTTCAACGCCCCCGCCATCACCCCGGCGCTGAAGAAGGCCTTCGGCGGACCGGTGATCGTTAATGAACAGATGACGGTGGAACAGGCGCAGCAGCTGATCAACGAGGGCGTGGGCGACGCGGTGGCCTTTGGCCGCTGGTACATCGCCAACCCCGACCTGGTGCCGCGTCTGCGCAGCCAGGCCGACCTCAACCCGCTGAACCCGGCCACCATCTACGCCGAGGGCAGCACCGGTTACACCGACTACCCCGCGCTGGCCTGAGGCGCCGGCGCCTCGCGCCGCACCAGCAGCACCACCAGGGCCGCCATCATGCACAGCGCGCCGGCCAGCTGCAGGGCGGGCATGTAGGTCTGCAGATCGGTGCGCAGCACCCCCGCGATCCACGCGGCGGAGGCGGCACCGATCTGATGCCCCGCAAAGATCCAGCCGAAGGTCATGCTGGCCGTCGCCGCCCCGTAGCGGGCGGCGGTCAGCTTCACCGTGGGCGGCACCGTGGCCACCCAGTCCAGCCCGTAGAACACCGCGAACACCAGCAGGGCCATGGGCGCAAAGCCCGAGAACGACAGAAAGATCAGCGACACTCCACGCAGGCCGTAGAACCAGAACAGCAGCCAGCGGTTGTCGTAGCGATCGGACAGCCAGCCCGACAGGATGGTGCCCACGAAATCGAAGCCCCCGATCACCGCCAGCATGGCCGCCGCGCTCAGCGCCGCGATGCCGAAGTCATGGTTCATCGGCACCCAGTGCGTGTGGATCAGGCCATTGGTGCTGAAGCCGCACACGTAGAAACTCAGGAACAACACCCAGAACGTGCCGGTGCGCGACACCTCGCGCAGATTCTGCAACGGCGCCATGGCCAGGGCGGCAAAGCGCGTGCTGCGCGGCGGCGCGGGCGAGACCTCGGCATCGCCATACAGCGGCAGGCCCACGGCGGAGGGGTGATCGCGCATCAGCAGCAGGATCAGCGCCATGATCGCCAGCATGAACACCACGATCAGGCCGATGGCGGCACGCCAGCCGCTGGCCTCGGTGAGCGCCGCCAGCAGGGGCTGGAACACCATCTGCCCGGTGGCGGTGCTCGCCGTCATCAAGCCCATCACCAGCCCGCGCCGCTGATTGAACCAGCGCGTCGCCACCGTCGCCCCCAGCACCAGGGCCGTCATGCCGGTGCCGATGCCCACCACCACGCCCCAGAGCAGCAGCAGCTGCCACAGCTGCGTCATCACGAAGGACAGCAGCAGTCCGCTGCAGATCAGACCCAGCGCGACGCTCACCACCGCACGCACGCCGAAATGGTTCATGAACGCTGCCGCGAAGGGGCCGAACAGACCGAACAGTACCAGCCGGATGGCGATGGCGGTGGACACCTGTTCCGTGGTCCAGCCGAATTCCGCCTGCAAGGGCGCGATCATGATGCCGGCCGAGCCCATGGCGGCGGCCGTGGCGAGCATGGTCAGGAAGGTGGTGGCGGCCACCACCCAGCCGTAGTGAATGCCGCGCGCCTGCAACCAGTGGGCAAGACGCTGGGACAGCGGGAATGTCATTGGGAGGACTCCAGGAGGCGCATCAGGCGCTGGCCGTCAGTGTGGCAGGCAGCGGCGGCAGCGGGCAATCCAGGGCCGCTGCCAGGGCACGGAAAATCTCCAGTTCGGCCACGGCCGCCACGCCATCGGCCATGATCAGGGCCGCACAGGCCTTGAGAAAGGCCGGCTTTTGCAGTGGCTTGAGGGCCTGCAGGGCATCCAGCGCGGCATTGACCTGCGGCAGACGCAGCTGCTCCGGGGGCGGCACTGGCGCGCCTGGCAGACTGAGACCGGCCAGGACTTCGTCGAACAGGGCCTGAGCCTGTGATGGGAGCGCACCCTGCTGTCCTGGCGCGTCCTGCCCGCGACCCGCGCCAACCCGCAGGACGAAGCCCAGCAACAGCACCACCTCGGCCTGCAGCTGCTGCAGACTGCGGTGCGCGGTGTGATGCAGACGGCTGCGCGGCACGAACACCCCATCCAGCTGCTGCAGCAGCACTCGCTGCAGCACCCATTCCCACAGGCTGATGCGGCCGTCGCTCTGGATCAGGGCCAGCAGCACCTCGCGCAGGCTGGCGTACTGCGCCGGGCTGAGCTGGCGCAAGGCCGGCAATGCCAGGCTCAGCAGCGGCAGCCGCGCTTCGGGGCGAATCGTGCCGGCGGCGGGCAGCAGGGTCTGCAGGGCCTGCCCCACCGCAGGAGCCGCCTTGTCGGCCATCAGCGCCTGTTGCTGCGCCGCCTGCTCAGGCCGTGCGTCCAGCAACAACAGACACACCAGCGCACTGGCACTGGCCGGCTGATGCGCCGCCTGCAAGAGCGCTGGCGGCAGGCTGGCGAGCAGCTGGCGGGCCTGCTGCACATCGGCTTCGCGGGGATTGCCGGCCTGAGCCAGCAAGGCGGCGCTCACGGCCAGCGCCGAAAGAGCGGCCGCCTGCCCCGCATCGGCCACTGGCTCGGCTGCCAGCGGCGCCGCCGATGCACGCGTGACCTCCTCGGCCTGTGACGCACTGGCAGCCGGCAGATCGAAGCGGCCGTCCCAGCCGGGCTCGATGCGGCGGATGCGCTCGCCCAGCGGCGGGTGGGTGGCGAACAGGCCGCTGAAGCGCCGCGCCAGCCCCTCGCTGAACAGGGCATGGCTGATCTCGGCGGCCGCAGGGTTGTCCAGCTGCGAGCCGACGGCACTGCCGCCGATGCGCTTGAGCGCCCCGGCGATGCCGGCGGGGTTGCGGGTGTACTGCACCGCCGAGGCATCGGCCAGAAACTCGCGCTGGCGGCTCACGGCGGCCTTGATCAGATTGCCGAAGAAGGTGCCGGCATAGCCGATCACCAGCAGCGCCAGGCCCACCACGGCGATATTGCCGCTGTCCTTGGAACGCCTGCTGCTGTGACGGGTGGAGCGCAGCAGGTACTCGCCCATGATGCCCAGCACCAGGATGCCGTGCAGCACCCCGATGAGCCGGATGTTCAGGCGCATGTCGCCATGCAGTATGTGGCTGAATTCGTGGCCGATGACGCCCTGCAGCTCGTCGCGGCTCAGCGTCTCGATGGCGCCCCGGGTGATGCCGATGACGGCATCCGAGGGGGCATAGCCCGCCGCGAAGGCATTGATGCCGGGCTCGTCGAGCACATAGACGGGCGGCACCGGCGTGCCCGAGGCAATCGCCATCTCCTCCACCACATTGAGAATGCGCTGTTCATGCAGTTCACGGCTGCCCGGCTGCAGCAGTCGCCCCTGCAGCAGCTCGGCCACGCGCGCCCCGCCCCCGGCCAGACTGAGGATCTTGTAGAGGCTGCCGAAGGCCACCACCGCCAGAATCGCGCCGCTGACCCAGGCCAGCAGCGCCCAGTCGATGCGCTGGAACAGCGGCACGTTGATGGTTTGTGCGAAGACGCCCAGACCGGCCAGGAGCAGCACATTGGTGATGCCGATCAGGCAGAACAGCGCCAGCACGAACAACAGCACCAGGCGCTTGGTGTTGCGGCGAGCGGCATCCTGCGAGCGGAAGAAGTCCATGGCGGCAGCGGCGCGGGCTTAGAAGCTGACCCTGGGCGCGCTCTGGATCTGCGCGCTGTCGGCGAACTGCAGCAAGGTCGCATCGCTGCCGTGGCCGAAGAGAGCGGCGAACACCACCGGCGGGAAGGACTGGCGATAGGTGTTGTAGGCCATCACCTGATCGTTGAAGGCCTGGCGGGCGAAGGCCACCTTGTTCTCGGTGCTGGTCAGCTCCTCGGAGAGCTGCAGCATGTTCTGGCTGGCCTTGAGGTCGGGATAGGCTTCCATCACCACGTTGAGGCGTCCGAGCGCGGCCCCCAGGGCGCCTTCCTTCGCGCCGAGTTCGGCCATCGCTGCGGCACTGGCCGGATTGGCGGCCGCAGCGGCAAGCCCGGAGGCAGCCGCATTGCGGGCGGCGATCACGGCCTCGAGCGTGTCGCGCTCGTGGGCCATGTAGGCCTTGGCAGTGTCCACCAGATTGGGAATGAGGTCGTGGCGCCGCTTGAGCTGCACCTCGATCTGCGCGAAGCCGTTCTGGAAGCGGTTGCGCAGGGCGACCAGCTGGTTGTAGATGCCGATGCCGTAGACGACGAGCAGCGCTGCCGCCGCCAGAACGATGATGGTGGTGATGCTCATGCGGGGAGCCCTCGAGTGTGTGATGCGTGGGAGCTTGCCCGCAGTGGGAGCTTGGTGGCAAGCGATCTTTCGCTGAACCCCGGGGCTATCGCCGGGGCGTGAGTCCGCGGACACGCCGTGAACCCATCCCTGGCCCCCGTTCCGAGGGTAAAGGGCTCGACTCGCCGCCGTCCAGGCGGCTCACGGTCCGCAGACTCACGCCCCGGCGCCAGCCTCTGAGTCCAGTGCCAGCGATCGATCGCCTGCCGGCAAGCTCCCGCAGCATGCAAACTCTCACGGGGGGGTGATGCCAAGCGGCTCCATCGGCTGCATCGCCACACGTCAGAATCTGGGTGTGGCACTGAACGAGTCGCCGGGCGGCGGGCGCCCCGTTCAGCGACATAAGAGACCCGCACCGAGTGAGCCGGGAGACCGCGGCTCCCGGCGAAATGAGGGCACCCAGGATGGGTGCGGGTCAGTCGCGGAACGGGGTGCCCGCCGCTCGGGGCCGGGTCGACGCCCTCAGGGCAACGCCAGCGCCACAATGCGGGCCGCTTCGCCGCGCGGGCTCACCGCCATCACCAGGTATTGCTTGCCCTCGTGCAGGTAGGTCATGGGCACGCCGGTCACCACGCCCGGCATGTCGATGCGGGCCACGATGTCGCCTGTCGCCTTGTCATGGGCCCACAGCACCGGGTCTCCGCCCACGCCCTCGCCCGAGAACAGCAAGGTCTTGGTCAGCACCAGCCCGGAGCGCGTCGGCTTGCCGGTGCGGCCGATGTCCACGCCCTGCAAGAGGGGATGGTTCTTGATGGCCTCCGGCGTGTCGCCATTGACCACCTGCCAGACGTGTTCACCGCTCGTCATGTCGATGGCGGTGATGCGGCCGTAAGGCGGCTTGACCAGCGGAATGCCGTCCACCGACGGCGTGCGGCTGCCGCCAGCGATATAGCGCACACTGGAAACATCAGGCTCGTTCACCAGCGAAAGCACGCTGGTCGCGGTGCGTGAAGGCACGTAGAGCAGGCCAGTCTCCGGGTCATAGGCTGCGCCCTCCCAGTTGGAACCGCCGGTGGACGACGGCAGGTGCAAGGTGCCGTGCGTGCCATCCTTCGGGTCCTTGAACAGCGAAGGCGGCGTGAACACCGACGTGCTGAAGCGGAACGGGCGCGCGGCTTCCTGGGCCTTGGCCAGAATCTCCGGCGTGAAGTCCACCAGATCGTCTTCCTGGAAGCCCTGTCTGTCATAGGGCAACGGCAGCACCGGGAAGGGCTGGGTCGCTGCGGTCCACTCGCCGGGCACGTCCGTGGCGGGCACGGGACGCTCCTCGATGGGGAACAGCGGCGTGCCGGTGGCGCGGTCGAAGGTGAACAGGTGCGACTGCTTCAGCGTCTGGATCAAGGTCTTGCGACCGTCCGGGAGGTCGGCCAGGATCGGGGCCGACGGGGTGTCCCAGTCCCAGATGTCGTGATGCGTGCTCTGGAAATGCCAGCGCACTTCGCCCGTCTTGTAGTCCAGCGCCACCGTGGAGCTGGAGTAGAGATTGTTGCCGGGTCGATCGCCACCGTAGCGATCGCCGGTGGCCGATTCCACGGGCAGATACACCAGACCAAGTTCCTCATCGGCGGACATGGGGGCCCAGACGCCGGCATTGCCCGTGAATTCCGCGCCGGCCAGCCAGGTCTCGAAGCCGGGCTCACCCGGCTCGGGAATGGTCTTGAAGGTCCACAGCAGCTCGCCCGTGGTGGCATCGAAACCGCGGATGTCGCCCTTCACATTGCTGGCGGAAACGGGCCGCATGCCCACCAGATGCGCGGCACCGGCAATCACCACGCCATCCACGGCCATGGGCATGAAGGACATGCCGATATCGAGATCATCCCGGCCAGAACCGCGACGCAGGCCTTGCTGCAGATCCACCCAGCCGTGCTTGCCGAAGCTCTCGATCTCGCGCCCGGTGCGGGCATCCAGCGCCACGAGGTAATACCCCGGGGTGATGGTGAAAATGGTCTCCTGACCGTTGTTGTCGTACCAGGTCAGGCCCTTGCCCGAGCCCTTGCGCGGGGCGGCGTCGAAGCGCTCGCCTTCGTCCGGGCGCCACATCCACTGGATCTGGCCGGTGGCGGCATCCAGGGCGACGACATTGCGGGTGGCGCCGGCAGTCACATAGACACGACCGTTGACCATGAGCGGCGTGGTGACACTCGTGGTTTCACGCTCGGGGCCGAAGGCGCCGGCATCGAATTCCCAGGCGATCTCCAGTTCGTCCACGTTGTCGGCATTGATCTGATCCAGCGGCGCATAGCGCGTGGAGGCATTGCTGCCGTTGAAAGCCGTCCAGGCAAAGCTCTCGCTTGCCCCCTCTGCGGCCGCTGCCGGCGTGATGGTGGTGGCCAGCAGGGCCTCGGCGCTCAAGGTGTCAGGCAGCGCGACAGCCGCATTGCGCATCAGGAAGGCGGCCAGTTCCATGTACTGGGCATTGCTGAGGGAGCCGGGGGTCTCGGCCGGCATGGTGGTGCGGATCAGCTCGTACAGCTCGGCGGCCGGACGCCCGAGCCAGCGGGCATTCAGGCGCGCCTGCATCTCCACCGGGACATGACAGCGGGAACATTCTTCATCGAACACGGCCTGGCCGCGCACGACATCGACCTGCTGCGCGAGCGCAGTGGCGCTCGCCAGGCTCAGAACCAGGGCAGACAAGGCGGGAATGACTGATTTCACGGAGACTCTCCTTCTTCAGACGGCGACATGCCGATGAGCCGACAATGCCGCCGCGTCAATGAACTGCAGCTGAACCACAGCAGGCGCGCGGATGTTACGCCTGGGAGATGGAGTCGAATATCGATCAGATCAATATTTGTGCACTCAATTCTCGCGCACGCAGCGCGGATCACCGCTCTGGATGGCACGGATCTGCTCGCGTGTGACGGGCAGCGGCGCGCAGCCGTGGTCAGTGCCACAGATCAGATCCCACTCGGGACGCGCCAGATTGTGGCAGCCAAAGCAGTTGCCACCCCGGCTGTTGACCACCTCGGTGGTGCCGCGCACGGCGATGCTGCTGCCCTCGGCAGAGACGCTCAGTTCGAAGAATTCCCAATCGTTGGTGGCCGGATTCCAGCCTTCCTGATGCTTGACCATGACTTCGGACGGAATCAGGGACACCACCGAGCCGGGCGGGAACTTGCCGCCTGTGGGTGACTGGGCCACCGCCACGGTGGCGTCGAGATTGCCCAGCAGATTGTCGACGAAGTATTCGCCGACCTGGGTCATGGCCGTGAGACAGTCGAACGAGGCATCGGACACCTCGATCTGCTTGCTGTTGTCGGCCGTCATGGCCTGGCCTGCCAGCAGCAGGGCAGCACCCGCCAGCAGTGTTCTGGTGAAAGTCGTCTTGAGCATGGGAAATCCTCGTGGCCGTGGGCGGACCGATTTCCGCCAGGGTGGCGGCATTGTCCTCCTCGGCACCGGGCAAGACAAGCAGACGGCTTGGTCGAACGCGCAGGCAGGCGTAGAATCCCGCCCCTTCGCAATCCCATACGTGACACGAGGCTTTTCCGCATGAGTTCCCTTCCCCCCTGCCCGCAATGCGGCTCCGAGTACACCTATGAAAACGGCGACCTGCTGGTCTGCCCGGAATGCGCCCACGAATGGTCGGCGCAGGCGACCGCTGCCGCAGAGGATGTGCGTGTCATCAAGGACGCCAATGGCAATGAGCTGCAGGACGGCGACAGTGTCACCGTCATCAAGGACTTGAAGGTCAAGGGCAGCTCGCTGGTCGTGAAGGTCGGGACCAAGGTGAAGAACATTCGCCTGGTGGACGGCGATCACGACATCGATTGCAAGATCGACGGCATCGGCGCCATGAAATTGAAGTCGGAGTTTGTGAAGAAGGTGTGAGGCCCCTCACTGCTCCAGCAAGCGCAGCACCGCCGGCACCGGCAGCGCAGGAAAACGCTCGCCGTTGACGCCGGAGACATCGCTCGCCTTGAACAGCGCGTTGTAAACCGCCTCTTCGGTGGCCTCGACCACGGCCTGGAACAAGGGCGTCATCTCGTCGTTGGGCCAGGACTCCACCGCATGTCTCTGTGCACGGCGCGCCGGGGTGCGACGCACCGACTCCGCCGTGGAGAACGCCAGTGCGTAATCCCCCGAGCCATTGCTCATGGCCGAGCCAGTCCTGCCGATGCCCAGAAAGGCTCGCGCAGCCAGTCGTTCCAGATTCCGGTCTGACAGCGGTGCGTCGGTGGCGATGATGATCATCACCGAGCCGTCCGGACTGGTGGCCGTGGGCACCCGCGCGCTGGCGGTGGCCAGAGCTTCTGCCGTGATCGGCCGGCCCATGATCATCAGCTCGCCGCCATAGTTCGTCTGCACCAGCACGCCGACGGTGTGGCCACCGGCACTCGCAGGCAGCACGCGGGAACTGGTGCCGATGCCGCCCTTCCACCCGAAATTCACGGTGCCCATGCCGGCGCCCACGCTGCCCTCTTCCACCGGGCCGGACTGCGCCTTGCGGATGGCGTCCAGTGCATGGGCAGGACGCACCGCCCGCTCGCGAATCGCGTTGATGCGCCCGTCGTTGGTTTCGCCAACCACGGCATTCACCGAGCGCACCTCTTCATTGCCCGGTTGCTGCAAGGTCCAGTCGATGATGCCCGCGGCGGCTTCCGGCACACTGAGGGTATTGGTGAGCAGGATGGGGGTCTCCACTTCGCCCAGCTCGAGGATCTGCGTGGTGCCCATCATCTTGCCGAAGCCATTGCCCTGGGAGAACCCGGCGGGCACCTTGTCCTGAAACAGATTGCCGCCGTGGGGCAGAATCGCCGTCACGCCAGTGCGGATCGTGCTCCCCTCCATCAGGGTCACGTGGCCCACCCTGACACCGGCCACATCGGTGATCGCATTCCAGCGGCCGGGCGCGTAGATCCCGGGCGCAATGCCGGCCTCCCGCGCACGGGGGTCCGCGTCGGAGCCAGGCATCGCCGCAGCGACTGGCGCCAGGGCAGTGCCTGCGCCCGGGACGGGCAACGGCTGCTCCAGCAGCGTGCGCATCATTTCCTCGGCGAAAATCGGAGCACTGCGCGCGATGTCCGCGCGCGGCACATCGTCGCCGAGCTCGTAGGTGATGGCGGGAATCTGGTAGCGGCGAAAGAAGTAATTCTTGGTGTTCTGCTGCGCCGAGGGTGCCAGCGCATCGTGGCGGAACGGGAAGTCAGGAATCCTGGCTCGGGCGCGGTCGAGCCATACCGTGGCGAAATCCTGCTCCCCGGGCAGTTCGCCCGCGACCTGGGTGTAGAAGCGACTCTCCTGCGTGGAGTGGAAATCCAGCATCAGCCGCGGCTGCATCGGCAGCGCATCGATGCTGTCCAGCAGACGCGCCACCGCTTGTGTTTCGGGCTGCGTGAACGGCCCCCAGTCGCGATTCAAGTCCACACCCCCGGTGTTGTGGCGCCAGTACCCTTCCACCACGCCATCGGGATTGATCAGCGGCAGCAGCACCAGCGCAAAACGCTCGCGAAAGGCGCGCGCCAGTGGCGTGTCGGCAAACACGGTGTCGACAAAATGCTGCATGGCCAGCGCGCCGGTCACTTCCGGCGGATGCTGGCGACCCAGCAGAAAGACCACTTCCGGCCTGGGCGCCGTGCGCAGCACTGTCAGCGGCCGGCCCTGGGCACTGCGGCCGATCTCTTCGCGCTGCAGCGGCACGCGCTCTGCCAGCGCGGCATACCAGTCTTCGTAGTCATCCGGCTGCAGCAACTCCTGCGCCGACACCCACAGCGGCGCGACCACCGCCGGCAAGGCAATCTGCATGCGTCCCTCTTCCGGGCCGCGCTGCACCTGCGCCTCGGGCAGCCGCGTCCAGTCCTCGCCATCCGCGCTGACCCACGGCCAGTAGCGCGCCGGACTGTCCTGCACCTGCAAGGTGATGGTGAGGGCCGTGCTGCCCTGGGCCGGCGAGACGCGGAAGGCATACCAGGCGCTGGGATTGATGGGCGGCGGGTCTTCGGGGTGAATCTCGATCAGCACCGCATCCGCTGTCAGGAATTCGCAGCGCTGGAAGTTGCCGCCGTCGAAGGCGGCATCGACGGCGATCAGAGACGAGGCGCAGAACTGAGCCTCGGGGGCTGCGGCCACTCGAGGCAAGGGAGCACAGGAAATGAGGGCCAGGAGCAGCCCGCCAAGCAGCGCGGCTTCCTGCAAGCGGCACGCACTGTTCGGCATGAGTCTGTCAGGCCGCGACCGCGGCGCATTCGCGGGCACAGGCTGCGCAGGAATCCGCCAGCGTGGCGCACTGCACGTGCTGCGCAGCATGCGTGCGGCATACCGCCTCACACTCCTCACTGATCTTGCCTGCCACTGCGGCCAGCGCCGGCAGATTGGACGAATGATTGGAGGCCATGGTGATCAGCGGTTCGCAGACCGCCAGCATGTCGTTGACGCCTGCGAGGCAGTTGGCCAGGGACGTGTCGCCAGTGACCAGCAGCGCCTGCAGGTGCTGCATGCAGGCCAGGCCGTCACGCTTGCAATGCAGCGCCGCCTCGATCAGGGCCATGTGGCCGGTCATCGCTGCGTGATCGTGTTCAGCGGCCATGCCGCGGCTGGCCGCGAGGCCGGTGGCCAGCAGCGCGGCGCCCTGCAGCAGGGCACGGCGGGAAACCGTGGATTCTTCGGCGGTGTGGGGGGTACGAGTGCTCATGAATGCTCCTTTGAAAACATGGGGTATGGTCCAGGCTCTGAGTATAGGCGCGATAGCGGCAAAAAAACTGCTCTACTTTTTTCCAGACAAAAAAAAGAGGCCCGCAAGGGCCTCTTTCTTCAGCTGCCGTCAGGGACGTCGACTGCCCGCCACCTGATCGGCTTGACGCGCGATGACTTAGAAGTCGTAAGTCATGCGAGCGTAGAGTGAACGACCCATCGGGTCCTGCAGCTCGCCGATCACGCCGGCGAAGTCAGGAGTACGCTGAGCCTGACGGTCGAAAATGTTGCGTGCACCGACACTGATGCCCACCTCGCCGTCATACAGGCTCAGACCACGGTAGGTGTAGGCCAGATCGAAATCTGTCCAGGCCTTGATCTGACCGCCGATGATGGTCGGGTTCGGGTTGGTGTTGGCGAACTGCAGGATGGACGGAATGTAGTTGGTACCATCCCAATCCATGGCACTCACGTAGTGCACGGTGCCAGTGACTGCGTGGTTCTCCAGCGTCCAGCCAATACGCAGGTTGGCCTTCCAGTCTGGCACGGCCGGTGCAGTGGCTGTCAGCAGGTTGGTCTTGCCCAGACCTTCAAGCACCGGACTTGTCGCGTTGTCCTGGAATTCGAAGGATTCCATCTTCGTACCCTGCAGGTTGAAGCGCAGTGCGCCCCAGTCACCCAGATCGTAGCGGTAGTTGGCCTGGACGTCATAGGCCGTCACCTTCACGCTCTGAGCGTTCACGCTGCCCGGAGAGCTGATTTGCAGGAGGTTGCCGAGGTCATCCGGGTCGCGGATGATGTCCGGATTGCTGAGACCACTGTTCAACCAGGCCACCAACTGCGCACGCGTGGGCTGGTTGGCAGCGCCAACGCCTGAACCAGTGAAGCCAGACCACTTCTTGAAGGCTTCGAACTCATTGTTCATGACCTGCTGACCGGAGATGCCCACAATGCGGTTCTCGAAGTCTGTCTCGTTCCAGGTCACCGACAGATCGAAGTCTCCGAAGGAGAGATCGAAGCCCAGTTGCTTGGAGGTGGAGAATTCGTTTTCCAGCGCCGGGTTGCCGCCGGAGCAGGCAGTGGTGAATGCGGAGAACGGCGAGAAGCGGTCAGACACAGTGGACAGACCACAGCTGACCGGGTTCAGCAGCTGTGTCAGAGACGGCGCAATGAACGCGTCGCCCGTGGTGGCACGCAGCGTCAGGAAGTCCGCAGCGGCCCACGTGATCCCGAATTTGGGGTCAGTGGACTTCTGCTTGGTGCTGAAGCTCTCGTGACGCACAGCAGCTTCGATTTCCACTGTCTCAAGAACAGGGATTGCCAGTTCGAGGAAGTAACTGTCCACTTCCCGGGTGCCGGTGGTGATGCCTTCCGGGAACGGACTGCCGATCCAGGTGACGCCACGAATTTCCTCAAGGGAAGGTGTGTTGGTGTACTTGTCATTGCGCCACTGGTAACCCATGGCTGCACCGATCACGCCGCCTGGCAGCTCGAAGTCGCCCAGCGGAATCTCGCCGTTAAGTACGATGTCCACGGTGTCCAGCCAGGTCTGTTCCATTTCTCTGGAACGGCCGGCTATCGCGTTCATGACGTCCTTGGTGTTGTTGGTGGACTGATCCACCACGAAGAACGGGTTGTAGCAGGCGTCACGGTCGCGCAGCACATCACAACGCAGACCTTGCTTCATGGCCTCGATGTCATAGTTCTGGTTGGACATGAATCGCAGTTGCTGTGCGCTGCGAGCATACGCCGCCATCCCTTGCCAGCCTTCCAGGAACGGCACGGTGAAGTCCGCCTGGAACATCAGGCGCGAACTGTTGTCCGTGCTGCCTGACATGTTGTCGCCGTCAGCCGTGTGGCCATCAGAAGTGGTGTGGGTCTTGTTGATCGGGCGCAGGGAGCGGGCGCGCACGTCTTCGTTCAGGGGGACACCATTGGGCGTGGTTCCAGAAACGATGTAGTCCATCAGGCCGTCACGGTTGACGTCCACAGTGCCACGATCAGGAATGCCGTCGCCGTTGGCGTCAACACCGTACAGCTGTTGACCTGCAGCATTGACCGCCCGGAACGGGTTGCCTGGCTGCTCGCCACGAATGGTGGGCAGTTCACCGATACGGGAGTTGCCGGGGTTGGACGTGGAGGTGTAGGACATTTGGTACAGACGTGCACTGAAGTACTGTGCGCGCAGAGTCAGGTCTTCGCTGACTTCCCAGGTAGCGTTGGCAAACACGGACGCTGTGTCAGTAGGCTCACGGTAGCTGCGGGTATCGCCGTAGTCGAACCAGCAGTTGTTGCCAACGCGCATGCCGAAGGGGTTGTTTTTCGCGTCGGCAATATAGCCTTGGCGCTCACTCGCTGGAGCGCAGTTTGGATCAGGACGCGGCACTGAAGTGCCTGTGTACTGACCAGCGGCATCGCGCACTGGCTGGGTATAGTTGCCCGGTGCCAGAGAGGAGTAGTTCATGCCGGCCTGTGCCAGGTAGGGACGCTCGTCCCAGCCCAGACGGCTGTTGGTCTTGTACTGGCCTGCCAGAACCACGTCGAGGCCGCCGATGTCGCCGCCCCACATGGCCTGGGCAGACTGCTCGTCGTAATCGCCTTCGCCATCACGCTCGCCGTAGACTTCAACCTTGCCGCCGTCATAAGAGGAGTAAGGCACGAAGTTGACCACACCGGCCACCGCCTCACTGCCGTACAGAGCGGCGGCGCCGTCAGCCACGATGTCGATACGCTGAATGGCGATGGTGGGCACCATCACGTTGACGTTCTCATCAGCCACACGCTTGCCGTCCAGCAGCGTCAGTGTGGAACGGGCACCCAGGCCGCGCAGGTCGATACTGGTGCTGCGCGAGGACGTCCCTTGAATGGTGTTCGTGACGGAGGAAGACGGCCCTCCTACGAACGACATGTTCTGGATCACTTCGCCGAGGTTCATTGTCCCTTCGTCGGCAAGGTCATCTGCGTTGATCTGGGTGACTTGGGAAGCCGCCTGGAATCCTTCCGAGCGACGAATATAGGAACCGGTGACCACAACCTCTTCGACTTCGCGATCCGCCTGGGCGAAGCTCTGATTGGCAATGGGAATCAATGAAAGGGAAATCGCCGCGCACAACAGTCTGCGCTTGTGGGGTGCATTGTTTCGCATACAACTCTCCTACTGGATGGTTTTTGTTATCAAAAGCATGAAGACACAACATGATGAAGGGCGGCGTGTGGCAACGAGTATCCCTGCTCATTGCCAGGTCCCCCCCCACAAGGAACCAATTGGATATGGAACGCCGCGAATAGTGTCGCAGGCATGGCGCAATAGCAACAATCTGTAATGGACAGTCACCGTCGAGTTGCAGGTATTTGCGACAGAACGAATGGTTTGGGAATTAACGTAGCAGGTAACACTCTGCTGATATCGGTAACACTTTTCTAGCGACTGATTTCCCGCAGCCGCGCGTTCAGCATCTGCAGAATCTGACTGAGCTCGCGAAAGTACTGATCTGTGGCGGCAAGGGCGTTCATCTTCTCCGTCAACTGGGCAAACTGCGGCTGCAGCTCTCGCAGCAGGGCATCCTGGGAAAGCAGATCATCGGTGCCCAGCCGGTAGTCATTGGCGTTTTCGCCTCGACGCGCCGTGACAAAACCGGGCTCGCAGCCCGTCTGCGGGATGTTCGACCCGGTGGGCGTGAACTTCTGGCAGACCACGTCGAAAGCATCGTCGTCGTTGTTGCGATTGAAGACGGCGTAGAACTCGGTCTGGATCTTCTCGATCTCGTCACGCAGCTGTGCCGGGGTCAGATCCTCGATCACGATCTGCTCCTCTTCCGCCCCCTGTGCCGGCAGCACGGCCAGCGCCCCCAGCATTGCGATTGTCAGTACCGCCCCTCTGCCTGCGAATGTCGTCATGTTTGCGCTCTCTTGGCTTGATGAATGTCATCGGCGCCAGGTGCGCGCGATGGAAGTCCGCCGGCATTATGAAACTGGACGGACAGGCGATTCAAATATATCTTCTGGGCCTCTCCAGAACGGCCCAGGCCAGTTCGCACCGCGACCACCACTCAGGTCATGACACCGATCACAACACCGATCACAACAACAAGGAAACACGGCTTTGCAAATCATTCCACAAGCGCTTTTCCCCAGCATGGTCTGGACCTCCCTCTTTGATGACCGCGAGGCCTTCAACGCCAGCCTGCTGCAGCGCGCACTCGAGCTGCGGCAGCGTGACCCGGCAGGCGTGCAGAACACCAACATCCACGGCTGGCAGAGCCCGAACATCCTGCAGGAGCTGCCCGAATTCAACGACATCAATCTGCGCATCCTGCAGATCTGCGACCGTATCGGCGAATCCCTGAATTTTCGCCCGGGCATGCAGTTCCTGCTGCAGTCATGGTTGAACATCAGCCCGCCCGGCGCGTCCAACAAGCTCCACTTCCACGCCAACTGCCATTTCAGCGGTGTCTACTACATCAGTCTGAAGGCGCCCGAATGCGGCAGCATCTATTTCCGTGACCCGCGCGTGGCCTCGCGCATGCTGACCTACCCGGTGGACAAGGTGTCCGACTTCACGGCCGAGGAGATCCGCATGCGTCCGGAAGAGGGCCGCATCTATGTATTCCCGGGCTGGCTGGAGCATGGCGTGGAAGAGAACACCAGCGACCGCGATCGCATCGGCATCAGTTTCAACGTACTGGCGGCGCCACAGGGCTGAGCCCCTGGCACTGCGGCAACTCCTGCGACACCGTGTCGCACGCATGGCAAAGGCCCGCTTGCTAAGCTCCATCGCGAGTGGGCCAGGCGCCCACAGCAGGCCTGTCCCCCTTGCCCTCTGGAGTTCTGCCATGCGACCGCTCTCCCTCTTTGCCTTGCTCGTGATGTCCCACGGCCTGCAGGCCGCGCCAGTGGATGTCGACTTCACCGCCGCCACTCTCGGCGTCAACTTCAACCCCGCCACGCTGGACGGCAATGGCGCTGAGCGCGGTGTGGGCAATGGCATTCCGGATGCCGTCGAGATGGCCCTGGTCGCGGCGGTGCTGGCGGACGAGCGCATCGATCTGTCGTCGACAGGCGGAGTACGCCATGCCGATGTGGTGGCCGGCTACGAGCAGGCCCTTGCCGCTGCCACCCGGGACATGGCCACGCTGATCTCACAGTGGTCCACCACCGCGCAGGTGAGTACCGGCTATATCCTGCTGGGGCAGCCGGGCTTCGACTTCATCGACACCATGGCGCAAGGCTTCAATGCCCGCCACAGCGGCGACTACAGTCTGGCGCTGAAGGTCGGCGCCCTGCTTGGCGGTCAGGGCGATGCAGACGGCGATGGTGTCAGCAATCTTCAGGAATACCTGGCATTCGGTACCGACAGCACCGGGGACTATGTGGCAGCGGCGCTGGATCCTGCACGCACGCCTGCCGCAGATCAGCTCACCGACTTGGTTCTGCCTGACAGCACTCGCAAGACCATCGGCATCATTCTGTATGAAGGCTTCGAAGTGCTGGATGTGTACGGCCCCGCAGAGATGTGGGCCAATGTGCCGGAGTTCGATGTGGTGATGATCGCGGAAGAGGCCGGCCCCGTGCTGTCGGCACAGGGTATAGCCACCATCGCCAACTACTCGTTCAGCAATGCCCCGACTCTGGACATAGTGATGGTGCCTGGCGGCATCGGCACCCGCACCGAACTGCTCAACGAGAACTTCCTTGGCTATCTGCAACGCGTGCACGCGGAATCGGAGTACACGACATCGGTATGCACGGGATCGGCCCTGCTCGCCAAGGCAGGCATTCTCGATGGCCTGCGCGCCACCTCCAACAAGCGTGTGTTCTACCTGGCAGAGGAACAGTCCTCAAAGGTGGACTGGGTGGTGGATGCCCGCTGGGTGGAAGACGGCAAGGTCCTGACCTCATCCGGCGTGTCTGCCGGCATCGACATGGCGCTGGGCCTTGTGGCGAAGACGCACGGCATCGAGGCGGCCCGCATGCTGGCCAGCTCATTGGAATACGTGTGGCATGAAGCGGCGGGCGACGACCCGTTCGCGCAGTTCGCCCGTCGTGCAGCGACCGGTGCCGCAGCAGCCGCCATCAGCCTGCAGCGCAGCGAGCCCGCCGCCAATGCTGTGCTGAGCAGCGCCCCGCAATACCTGCAATTGTTCTTTGACGCAGCGCCCGATCTGGCACGCAGTGCCATTCTGCTGCAGCAGGTGAGCGGCGATGGCCGCGAGATTCCGTTGGCCGGCCTGCACAGCATGGACAACAACGATCTCATGGTCTCTGTGGGCAACGCCCTGGCGCCAGGCGAGTACGCCGTTTCCTGGAGCAGCGCGCCCGCTGGCGGGGGGCCGCAGCAATTGGGGAGCTATCGCTTCAAGGTCGACTAGGAGAAATTTCCTCGGCGCAGAAAAGCTGCTCTAATGCGGGCAGCCCGAGCCACAGGCTCTCTGTTTCCCGAGGACACTTTCACCATGTTCAACCACATCATGATCGGCACCAATGACATCGAGCGCGCCAAGCGCTTCTACGACGCCGTGCTCGGCGTGCTCGGCGCGGGCGAACCCGTGCGCAACGTCGGCCCAAGCGGCCACGTGCGCCTTTTCTACCGTCACGACGGCAGCACCTTCTGCCTCACCGAGCCCATCAACGGCGAGCCCGCCAGCGTGGCCAATGGCGCCACCATCGGCTTCAAGTGCACCTCGCCCGAGCAACTGCAGGCCTTCCATGATGTGGCGGTGGCCCATGGCGGCACCTCCATCGAGGACGCGCCCGGCCCGCGTCAGGGCAGTCTGGGCACCATGTACCTGGCCTATGTGCGCGATCCGGATGGCCACAAGCTCTGCGCCATCCATCGCCCTGGCTGAAGTCACAGACACGACGGGCATTGCCGCGCCTGTCACGGGAGTCCCCCGCATGCACAGTCCCTCTCTCGCCCTGCTCGGTGCCACCGGCAATCTCGGTCGCCATGTCGCCCGTCAGACACTGGAGCGAGGCTGGCCGCTGTCCGTCGCCGTGCGTGACCGGCGCCGCCTTGCACCGGATGTGGAAGCCCGCGCCCAGGTCAGCGAACTCGACCTGGACACGGCGTCCCTGTCTCAGCTGGCCGGGTTCGTGGACGGCCATGAGGTGCTGGTGTTCTGCGCCGGAGTGGTGACTCAGGGCGAGGTGTTCGTGGCCATGGTCGACAAGGTGGTGAGTGCCCTGGAAACCCTGCCTGCCGAGCGCCGTCCTGTGTGCTGGTTCCTGGGCGGTGCCGCGTTGCTCGATCTGGATGCCCGCGGGCGCCGGGGAGTGGATTTGCCCAAGGTGCGCGACACCTACTGGCCGCACCGCGTCAATCACGAACGTCTGCAGCGCAGTGCGCTGGACTGGCGTCTGCTGTGCCCCGGCCCCATGGTGGACAACGAGGCGCTGGGCGTGACCGCGCTGCGGGTGTCCGCGAATTCGCTGCCCACTCCCCTGCCCGGGCTGGCGCGCCTGTTGCCTGGCCCGCTGCTGCTGCCGCTGTTCGCAGCGAAGATTCCGCAAATGATCGTTCCGTATGCCGATGCCGCCGCCCTGATCCTGGAGCATGTGCACCGCACCGACACCTTCGCGCGCTGCCGCATTGGACTCGCCCTGCCGCCAGGCATGAAGGGTCACAAGCCGCAGTGGGCCGCCCGTGCGCGCGACACGCGCGACGCCTGAACAGCGAGTGCGCGCACGGACTGCATGATGGCGGGCAAGATCAGCCCGGAAAACGCTCGAAGGCCGGCAATTCGTGCATGTGTGCCATCCAACCCAACCGCTCGGCCACCTGAATCTGCAGGCTGGGCGCCAGCGCATCCGGGTCATCCAGTGTCGCCGTCTGCACATCCACGATGCCTGGCAGGTTCACCGCATTGCGATAGAACAGCCCCGTCCCGCAGTCGGGGCAAAAGCTGCGCATGGCGGTGCCGGATGAGTTGATGGTCTTCGGCTCGCCGGCAGTGACCGTGAGGCTCCCTTCCTGAAACATGGCCCAGGAGACACACGGTGCGCCGGCACTGCGACGGCAGTCGCTGCAATGGCACAGCGCCACATGCAGCGGCGCGCCGGAAAGTTCATAGCGGATGGCTCCGCAAAGGCAATGGCCCTGGTAGTTCATTTCATGCAGCTCCTTGAGGATGGCAAGACTGCTGCTCGCGCAGCAGCAGGAAAAGTGGCAGGCCCAGCGAGACTCCAACGCTCAGGGTGGCCAGGACCGGCAGCCACAGCCGCCTCATCTGCCTGCGCCGCCCCTCCACCACGATGAAGGTCAGCAGCACCACACCGGCCACGAGCACATCAAGCCAGGCAAACAGCGCGATGGGGGTGGCCATGGCCTGCTCGAGCAGCAGCGGCAGATCGGCACCGTGCTCGAGCATCCAGGGCAGGAAGGCTGCGTAAGGCAGCAACAGGCCGGGCACACACAGCAAGGCATAGACTGTCTTCATCTGTTCTCTCCGCGAAGGGCGCAAGGCAGCGAGTCTACCCGCCCCGCGACAGCCGCCTCAATGCCTGCGGCGAACGCAGCTGGTGCGGCTTGCCTGCGAGGCGCGAAGACGCCACCATCGCGCCAGTGACTTTCACCGAGAATTTTGCCATGAGCAGCCCGCACAAGATCTTCGCCATGTCCTTCGCCTCCGTGTATCCCTTGTATGTCAACAAGGTCGAGCGCAAGGGGCGCAGTCGTGAGGAACTGGACCAGGTGATCTGCTGGCTGACAGGCCATGACGCCGATTCGCTGGCAGAACAGATCGCGCAGGCCGTGAGTGTCGAACGCTTCTTTGCCGAGGCACCTGCCTTGAATCCCGGCACTGCGCTCATCACGGGAACCGTGTGCGGCGTGCGCGTGGAAACGATCACCGATCCCCTCATGCAGAAGATCCGCTGGCTGGACAAACTGGTGGACGAACTGGCGAAAGGCCGGCCGCTGGCGAAGATCCTGCGCCAGTGAAGGAAAAGCGGTTCCAGAATGAGCGCGCAGTGACGCAGATGAAACTCGCGCGCAAGAAAAAGCCCGGCATTGCCGGGCTTTTTCCATACAGGCAACTCAGTCGCGATAGGTTCGCACTGGGGGCAGCTGCGAGCCGGACAGATCCGCCGGCACACTCTGCTCCACGCGCACGGTGTGCGTGAGCGTGCCGATGCCCTCGATGCTGGCGCTGATGGTCTCGCCGTCGATGAGGTAGCCGGAGCCCGATGCCCGCTCGACGCGGCCTGCGCCAGTACCGCCGGAAGTGCCACTCTGCAGCACATCACCCGGGAAGAGCGTGATCAGCGACGAGGCGTACTCGATCAGCTCCGGGATGTTGTGGATCATGTCGCCGGCCTTGGCTTCCTGCACAGTCACGCCATCGATCACCAGGGTCTGGTGCAGACGCTCCATGGGGTCGCCGAAGAACTCCTTGGGCACAATCCACGGGCCCTGCGGTGCAAAGGTGTCATGCCCCTTGCCCACGAACCAGTCGGAGGTCACGCCGTAACCTCCTGGCGGACGGCCCCCGCGGTCGGAGATGTCCATGGCCACCATGTAGCCGAACACGTGGTCATAGGCTCGCGTGGCGGAAACATACTTGCCGGTGCGCCCGAACACGATGGCCATCTCCACTTCCCATTCGATGCGGTCGCGGCCGTACGGCATGATGATGTCATCGCCATCGCCAATGACGGCACCGCGTGTGGGCTTGAGGAACAGATAGGGAACGCCGCGGTTCTCCTGACGCTCGCGGATGCGGCTGGCCAGTTCGTCGTCGTTGCAGCCTTCACAGGCGTGCGTGTAGAAGTTGACGGCAGCATTCATGATCTTGCTGGGGTACTGAATCGGCGCCATGATGTCGACCGACTCCACCGGGTGCACGAAGCTGCGCAGTTCGCGCCCTTCCAGCAGATTCTCTTCCACCATCCAGTTCACGAGTTCGTAGATGCGGTACTTGAGACCGTATTCGTACTGCTCGATCAAACCGATCATGTTGTCGGGCATGTTCATGCTGGCGTACTGTGGCAGCAGTTCCAGCGCCCGGTTGGCGGCGGCCAGATCGACGATCAGCCGGTCATTGCGCAGCACGAGCCCGACGGTGGGGACATCGTTGATGGCAAAGGTGCCGACCTTGAAGGGCTCCACCGATTCCATGGCCTGGGCGAACACCTGTGGCGAAGCGACCGCCCAGGTGAGCGCTGCCCCAAGGGTCAGGCTGTACAGGGTTTTTCTTTTCATTGTTCACTCCTGTCAAAGCACTTGCATGTTGAGTAAGGTAAGACTGTTGCGACTTTCGGCATTCTTGACCGACAAGACGCCTCGAAGGTAAACCTGTGTCTGCGACTTGTCCAGTTTGAAAAGGCGTTCCACACACCCTGAACGACAACCCCATGACCGCCAGCGCCCATCGCCTTGATCGCTTTCTGAACCTCACTCTCGGCCTGCCCCGCACTGCCGTGCGCGTGCTGCTGGCGCAGGGTCGCATCCTTGTCGATGGACAGGTGGCCAGCGCGGGGAACCAGCCAGTGGACCGGTTCACACGCGTGGAAGTGGACGGCGAGGCCCTTCCTTCCCAGACACCGGTGTACTTGAAACTGCACAAGCCCGTCGGCGTACTCAGCGCCACACGCGATGCCGCGTACAAGACAGTCATTGATCTGCTGGAGCATCCCGCGCGGGACACCCTGCACCTGGTGGGACGGCTCGACAGAGGGAGTTCGGGCCTGGTGCTGCTGACCAACGACGGCCGCTGGTCCCGTAGGCTGATGTCGCCCGAGGCAGCGGTGGAAAAGGAGTACGAGGTGCGGGTCCGGGACCGGCTCACTCAGGAGATGGTGGAGGCCTTCGCGGCCGGCATGCACTTCGCGTACGAGGGCATCACCACCCTGCCCGCGCGCCTCGAGATCCTCGACGACACCCTGGCCCGGGTCACGCTTGTCGAGGGACGCTATCACCAGATCAAGCGCATGTTCGGCCGCTTCCGCAACCCGGTGCTGGCACTGCACCGAGTGCGAATCGGTGCTGTGACACTGCCCGCAGACCTCGCGCAGGGCCGCAGTTGCGCGCTTGACGCAGCGGAGCTGCGCGCCAGCGGCGCTTTCTGGTTGACCTGACACCTCTGCTTGCTACCATGCCGTCGCCCGCCTCCGGCCCGCCGCACTGGCGGGGCGCGTTCACCGGCGGGCTTCCACTCGCAATCATTCAACAGTGACACCCATCGTCACGAGGTCCATGCAATGAAATTGAAAGCTCTGAGCCTGGCATGTCTGCTGGGTCTGGCCGGAACGGCCGCAATCGCGCAGGAGGATGTGCGCCTGAATCGCAGCATCGAGACACTTTCAAAGGGAGAGCCCGTGTTCGGCCTGTTCTCCGGCGACTTCTCCCTGGCCAATGCGCGAGCCCTGGCACGTTCCAACCTGGACTATGTGCTGATCGACATGGAGCACACCGCCTTCAACATGGAAACCCTGCAGCAGTTCCTGCTCGGCATGACCGACGCCCAGCGCATCGCCGAGCAGGGCCACACCCAGATGCGCACCACGCCGATCGTGCGTCTGCCGGCCAACGGTCGCAATGATCCCGAGTGGATGGTGAAGCAGATTCTGGACATCGGCGCCTTCGGCATCATGTTCCCCTATGTCGAGAATGCCGAGCAGGCACGCCGTGCCGTGTCCGCCATGCGTTATCCGCAACCGCGCGGCTCCGAGATCATGGAGCCGGTGGGCGTGCGCGGTTCCTCCCCGGGCGTGGCGACCTGGTTCTGGGGCGTGCCCGACTACACCCAGAGAGCGGACACCTGGCCCCTCAATGAGCGCGGCGAACTGCTGACGGTGCTGCAGATCGAGTCCGCGGAAGGCGTGCGCAATGCCGAAGCCATCATGACCACACCGGGCGTGGGTGCGATCTTCGTCGGTCCGGCCGACCTGTCGATGAACATGGGGCTGCCGGGCAATCACCCGGAAGTGCAGGAGGCCATCGCGAGCGTGGTGGCGCTGTGCAAGCAGCACAATGTGCCCTGCGGCATCACCACCAATGCGGGGGACATCGTGCAGCGTCTGGAGCAGGGTTTTCTGATGCCGACCGTGGGCTACTGGGGCGACGCCGGCATCTCCGGCAGCACCGAGGCCACGCTGCGCATCGCTCGCGAGGCTGCCGGTCGCACTGACTGATACCCTGCGCTCAGGGCGCCGTGCAGTGGGCCGCCGTCGGCGCCACGCCGGAGCCCAGGGCCACGGGGGCCGGGGCCTGATAGGGATTGATGGGGCGCGACTGGCCGTGATCGACCAGCAGCAACAGCAGCACCAGAATCAGGCTCAGGCCGCCCACGCGCGGGCGGCTCGCTTGCAGCAAGGCCGCCATCAACGCCCTCCTCCCGTCCCGATGCCGTCAGCCGGCAACAGGGGCAGCAACAGTCGCGGTCGCAGGCGGATGCCCAGCATCGAGCCGGCGAACGCGGCCACAAACCAGGCCCAGCCGTGCAGACTGCCGGTGGACACGCCACTGAAGAACGCCCCCACATTGCAGCCCAGCGCCACCCGCGCGCTGTACCCCAGCACCAGTCCGGCCAGCAGCACGACCAGCCAGCTGCGGGGCGTGAGCGGCGCCACCTGTGCGTCGGGCACCGCGCGCCAGCGCATGACCAGGAAAGCCCCCAGGATCAGGCCGATGTTGGTCAGCGAGGTGACGTCCGTCAGAAGAGACTGACTCAGTCGCTCGGCATGCGCGGCACTGCCCCAGAAAGCCGTGCCGCCCAGATCAGCCCCCGCTGCAGACGCAAGCTTGGCGCCCCACAGCCCCAGTCCATAGACCACGCCCCAGGACTGCCCGGCGATCACCAGATTCAGGATCGCCAGCAGCGCGATGAGCGCTGCCGCCAGCCACAGGCGCCGAGGGGGCAGGCGCTTGCCCGGCAAGGAACGCTGCAGGGCAAGCGCCGCCAGCACGCCCAATCCCAGCAAGGTCATGGCCAGCCCGCCGACCGTGCCGAACTGCCCTTGCATGGTGAGCAGTGGCAGCACGCCGAAGCTGCCCCACCACGCCAGATGCAGGGTGCCGAAGAAACTGCCGGCCACGAAGCCGACGAGGGCCACCAGGGCGATGGCATTGCCGCTGCCCGCATTCACCAGCGTTCCGGAGCCACAGCCCATCACGAGTTGCATGGCAGCGCCAAAGACGAAGGCGGCCACGATCATGGCCAGACCAATGGGGGCATGCGCGCCATTGAGCTCCGTGGGAAAGCTGGCCAGCAGGGGCATGGCGACACAGGCGGTAAGCCCGATGGCGAGGAACTGAGCCAGCAGGCCGCGCGCATCGCGCTCGGTCACGAGCGTGCGCCACGGGCCGGCAAAGCCGAAACGCAGCCCTTCCAGGGTGAGGCCGAAGCCGAGTCCGACGAGCAGCAGCAGGGCTGCGCGCGGGCCGGCTGTGGCAAAGGTGAGAAAGACTGCCACGAAGGCCAGCAGCACGAGGGCGGCCCGGCGCGGGGCCGGATTGACGAGAGGGAGATTCATGGGTCAGGCGCCGAACAGTGTTCCGATCCAGTCCGTGGTCATCTGCCAGTAATGGCGCAGGGCACTCGGCTGGTTGTCCATGGGGCGCGCCTGCAGACTCCATTCCGTCATGCTCTCGGCATAGAGGCGCGTATTGGGCACATTCTGCAGTTCGCTCAGGATGAACCAGTTCACGGCCGCCTGATGGCCGGTGTTGCAGAAGGACACCGTGATGGGAGCGTCCTGCTGCGGGTAGGCTGCGCGAATCGCGCTGACCTGGGCCCGAGGCTTCAGCCGGGCGCCATCGAAGAAGTTCTCGAAGGCGAGATTGCCGGCGCCGCGAATGGTGCCGGGCAGTCCGGTGCTGGCCTGCAGCCCCTGGAAGAAACTCGGCTGCCGCGCATCGATGAGGCGGGCACCGCCATTGGCCACCAGCGCTTCCACCTCGGACGTGGTCACGCGCCAGTCATCACGCCACTGCGGCTCGAACTGTGAGGGCGTCACACTGACGGGGTCGGTGCTCACCGGCAACCCTGCCGCGCTCCAGGCGGCATGGCCGCCATTGAGAATGGCGAGATCCTGCACGCCCAGGGATTTCAGCGTCCAGTACACCCGGGCCGCCGCGCCGAAGTCTGCGGCGTTGCTGCCCTGATGCACCACCACCACTGGCGTGTCGGCCGTGATGCCGAGCCGCTGCACCAGCGCGGTCAGTTCACCCGGCTCCGGCAGCTGTCCAGGATTCTCCTGCGGACCGCGGAACAGGGAATACGGCGCCGCCACCGCGCCGGGGATATGGCCTGCCGCATGATCTCCGGTGACCTGCAGCACTCGCGTCTGCGGCACCCGCGCCAGAATGGACGCGAGCTGCTGCGGCTCCATCAGGCGGTACCAGCGCTCGGGGGCAGCCAGGGCAGAACTGGCCGCCAGGATCAGCACGGTGCAGAAGAACAGGGAACAGAGGTGGCGAAGTGTAGTCATGGTCAGGTCCAGAGGCTGTCGTTCCAGAGTCAGGGCTTGCGCAGCTTGACGATGAACTGGTCGGTCACACCGCGGATGCTGGCATCGAAGACTGTCAGGCTGCGGTCATCGGCGGGATTGCGCAGCAGATCGCTGGTGCCGTCCACGATGAAGCCTGCAGCCGCAGCCCCTGCCAGCACCTTGTCGAGTTCGGCGCGATGCATGGGGCCGTTGTCGTTGCCGGCATTGCCGGCGTGGTCGATGATGCCGAGCACGCCGCCGGACTTGAGCACACGCTTCATTTCGGCGAGGAAGCGGGCTTCCGTCTGCGGATCGGCATTGCGGTAGAGCTCGTGATACTCCAGCGCGATGACTGCGCCGTCCAGGGAGCCATCGGGCAGGCCCAGATCGTGCGGATCGCGGTTCAGTCGTTCGACATTGGCCAGGCGACCACCGGCCAGGCGGTCGTTGATGGCCTGCTCGGTGCGTTCGCCACGCTCGCCGGTGAGCGAGGCCGGCGCGTTCTGCATGTAGACCTTGCCATTGGCGCCGACGGCGAGGGAAAGCACCTCAGTGAAATAGCCACCGGCGGCAATCAGGTCGACCACTGCCATGCCCGGCCCGATACCGAAGAAATCGAGAGTTTCCGCCGGCTTGCGTCGCGCATCGGCCTCCTTGTCGGCTGCAGGGCGGCTTGCACTGGCGGCCAGAGCGGCATTGAGGGCGGGAGCATTCTGGGCGTGAAGGGGGAGCGTGAACAGACTGGCCATCAGGGCCAGCGCGAGCGCAATGCGAGTCATGGGAGTGTCCTCGGGAGTCGAACCATTTGCTTGTTGTTGTGTGGTGAGCAGGAACAGCGCCAGTAGTAGCACACTTGCCTGCGCAAGAAAATCATCGCGGCGGCCACTTTGCGGCATTGAGAGGCCAGCCGTACAGTCGCTAAGATGGCCCCGGCGCCCGGCACCCCAGTCGCCCCCGGACACCGGGTTCCAGAAACCGCCAGCATGAGCCGTCTCCATGATCCGTAGCGCCCGCCTCGACGATGCCCCGCAGATTGCCGCCCTGTATTCTCACTATGTGCTGTCCACCACCATCAGCTTCGAGGAGAAGGCCCTGAGCGGCGCCGACATGACGAGTCGCATGGCCGCCGTGGAGGCGGCCGGCCTGCCCTGGCTGGTGGCGGAACGCGACGGCGCGCTCGCGGGTTTTGCCTGTGCCAGCCCGTGGAAAGTGCGTCATGCCTATCGCCACAGCGTCGAGATCTCCATCTACCTGCATCCCGACCAGCGCAGCACCGGCACGGGCAGCGCGCTCTATACGCAACTGTTTGCCGCCCTGCAGGAACTGCCGATCCATGCAGTGCTGGCCTGCATCGCCCTGCCCAATGCCCACAGTGTGGCTCTGCACGAGAAATTCGGCATGCGCAAGGTCGCCCACTTCGCGGAAGTGGGCTACAAGTTCGGGCAATGGCTGGATGTGGGGTACTGGCAGCGCAATCTCGACGCGGACGTCTACTGACTGCGCCGCCGGACCTTCACTCAGTTCTCGACGAGGTCGCCGTTCTGGATGGCGAGCTGGAAACGCAGACGGGCATTGTCCAGATTGCGCTCGGTGTCCTGCAGGAAGCGGGCACGCACATCGAAGTTGCCGTTCAGGATCAGCTCGTTGCCGATGCGCACGGCAGTGCGGGGGTCGCCACGGGCCGCCAGATTGCCATTGGCCAGGCCCAGCGAGCAGTGTCCACCGCCGAAGGGCACATAGCGATTGTTGCCATTCTCCGCAGTGGCCGCGACGAAGGCTTCCTGATTGGTCAGGCTGGAGAAACACCAGCTCACGCCCTTGAGCTCGGCCTTGAAGGCGTTGCAGTCGGCGACGGCAATGGTGTGCTCGTCGTAGGCGGCCACGGGATCATAGGCGATGACCTGGCCGTCCTGCATGCGCGAGAAGGCGATGCCGTTGTTGTTGATGTAGACGGGGATGGCCTCGGCGGCGCTGGCGACAGAGGCGAACCCGCTGACCAGACTCAGACCGCAGAAGGCGGTGACACGAGCGAGTGCTTTCATGGAACATTCCTTCTTGTTGTTCTTGCGTGAGCGTTGCGAGAGTATCAGGCAAAGACCCTGTAAGGGATGCGGGGATTCTAGACCCGCTCCCGGATCGAATGCCACGACTTTGACGAACGGAAACACAAAATTGCAAACACGTCACTTCTGCCTCGCACTGCGCCGCACACTGGCCGCCGCGCTGCTTTCCCTGCTGCTCTTCCAGGGCCATGCTCTCGCCGATGTCTCGCGCATCGAGATTCACGGCCGCGAACTGCTGGGCGCACCCGACTCTGCCGTGCAGTACGAAGCGGTCACCGGACTGCTGCATCTCACGCTCGACCCCCAGGCCCCCGGCAACCAGAGCATCGTCGATCTGGCCTTCGCGCCGAGGAACGCGGCCGGTCTGGTCGAATTCAGCGCCGACTTTCGTCTGCTGGTGCCGCGCGGCGGCCCGGTCGGCGACACCCTGCTCTATCAGGTCAACAATCGTGGCCGCAGCTCGCTGCCGCCAGACCTGTCTCTGCAGCATCCGCTCAGCACGCAGGGTCACACCTATCTGAGCACGGGCTGGATCGCCGAACTGGAAGCAGGCGACGATCGTCTGCGCCTGCACGCCCCGGTCGCAGGCAGCCCGGGTGCCCCCCTGACCGGCATGGTCCGCTACGAAGTCTATGTCAACGCCCCCGCTGCCGAGGCCTCGATCGCGGGAACCGGACATCTGGCCTATCGGCCCACGACCGAGGGGCTGCGCGATGCCACGTTGACCCGGCGTCTGAATCAGGCCGACCCACGCGAGCCAGTGCCACGCGAGGACTTCAGCCTGCGCGTGGAAGAAGTGCCGGACAGCGAGCAGGTCCGCATCACGCTGAGCGTGGCCGGCGGCCTGGTGCCGGGCGAGTTGTATGAGCTGATCTACGAGGCACAGGATCCTGTGCTGGCCGGCGCCGGCCTGGCAGGCATTCGCGACGCCATCGCCCTGCTGCGCCATGGCACGGCAGACACTGCGCTGCGCGCCACGCTGGAAGCATTGCAGCTGCCGACGCTCGCGCATACCGTCGCCTGGGGCAATTCCCAGAGCGGCCGCCTGCTGCGCCAGTTTCTGCACCAGGGCTTCAACGAGGATCTGCAGGGGCGACGGGTTTTCGATGGGGTCATGCCTGTCATCGCAGGCGGCGGCTTCGGCATGTTCAATCTGCGCTTCGCCATGCCCACCAGCACCAACGGACAGCATGAATACCATCTGTTCCCGAACGACCATTTCCCCTTCACCTATGGCGACAGCGTCGACCCGTTCACGGGCCGCACCGATGGCATCCTGAAGCGGGCGCGCGAAAGCGGCACGGAGCCGCGGCTGATGCATGTGCAGACGTCCAATGAATACTGGATCCGGGCAGGCTCGCTCGCCCACACCGACCCGCTCGGCGAGCACGATGCCCTGATCCCGGACACTGTGCGCTTCTACACCATCGGCGGCTCGGCCCATGGCTCAGGGACAGGCCGCCCGGGACCGGCCGGCGCCGGGCAGCTGGGCGCGAATCCGAATCTGTGGTCCCCCATCGCGGATTCGCTGCTGGCACGCCTGGTCGACTGGGTGCGCACGGACACCGCGCCCCCGCCCAGCCGCTACCCGCGGATTGCCGACGGCTCGCTCGTGCCTTCGCATCTGGCGGACGGACGCATCAACCCCGCCGCTTGGAATCCTCTGCCCGGCATCCAGCACCCCAAGGCCATGTATCAGGTCGGCCATGTGGATTTCGGCCCGCGCTTTCTTGAGCAGGGCATCGTCGATCAGCACCCGGTCTCCGCACAATCCTGGTATGGCGCACGGGTTCCCGCCGTCAACGCAGACAACAATGACTCGGGTGCCAGCACGGTACTGCCGCCACTGACCGTCGTGCCCCTGGGCACCTTCGTGCCGTGGAATCTGCGCAGCGTAGCCAGCGGTGCGGACACCGAATTGCTGCGTCTGTCGGGGGGTTATCTGCCCTTTGCGGCGACCGCGCAGGAAGCGGCGGGTGCCGCTGACCCACGGGCGCCCGTCAGCGCCCGCTATCCAGATGCGCAGGCCTATCTGCAAGCCTACACACAGGCCACGGACGCGCTGATTGAACAAGGATTCCTGTTGCCGCAATTGCGCGACACGCTGCTGGAGATCGGACGGGAGAATGCCGCGCGGATGCCATGATCCGAGCGGCTTGGGCGAGGCAGTGCGATGTTGCTGTTCAGTCCGTGCGACCCGGCGCGTCGATGCGGTAGAACGCGGTGGACACCCGCGTCCCGCCACTGCTGCGCTCTTCCACATGGCTGAAGCGGCCACCGAGCTTTTCCAGCGCACGCCGTGAACGCAGGTTCTGCGCGCCGATGTGAAACCACACCGTGTCCACCCAATGCCAGGCATGTTCGAGCAGCAACTGCTTCATTTCCTGATTGGCCGGCCCGCCCCACCAGGCTCGCGCCAGAAAGGTGTAGCCCAGCGCGATGCTGCGTGAATGCGGCTGCCAGTCGTAGTAGCGCGTGGAGCCGATGATGGCGCCACTGGCATTGTCCAGCACCACGAAGGCACTGCCGCCGGCCAGCGCACTCTTGAAGAAGTGTTCGGCGAAGACCTCGCGCTGCCAGCGTGTGGGTTGCGGGTGCTGCGCCCAGATCAGCGGATCGGACGCAGCGGCGAGCAGGGGCTCGAAATCCTCCGCCGTCAGGGGCCGCAGCGTCAGCGTGGGGCCGCGCAGGGTGGGACGCAGATCGAAGTCGTCTCGCAGCGACATGGGCGTTTTTCCTATGAACTCGGCCGGACTGCCGCCTTCACAGTTTCTTCAGATCCGGCTTGATGACCTTGCCCATGGCATTGCGCGGCATGGCATCGAGCACACGCAGGGACTTCGGAATCTTGTAGGGCGACATGCGCGATTCGCACCAGGATTTGAGCTCGGGCAGGCTCAGCGACTGCCCCGGCTTCAACACCACGAACGCCGTCACTGCCTCACCCCAGGTCTCGTCCTCCATGCCGATCACGGCGCATTCGGCGACTTTCTCGTGGGTGAGCAGCGTGCCCTCGATCTCCAGTGCAGAGAGCTTGTAGCCCCCGGACTTGATGATGTCCACGGACGAGCGCCCCATGATCCGGTAATAGCCCTTCTCGCGCACGGCGACATCCCCGGTGCGGAACCAGCCGTCGACAAAGCTTTCCGCAGTGGCCTCTGGATTGTTCCAGTATTCCAGGAACACGTTGGGGCCGCGCACACGAATCTCGCCCGGCACCTCGTCCTTGTCGATCACGGCACCAGCGTCGTCGACGAGTGCCACTTCAACCCCTTTCAGCGGCAGGCCGACAGCACCGGCGCGGCGCTCACCCAGGTAAGGGTTGGAAATGCCCATGCCGATCTCGGTCATGCCATAACGCTCCAGCAGGGTCTGACCGGTCAGCGCCTTCCACTGATTGAACAGCTTGACCGGGCACGCGGCAGAGCCACTGACATTCAGGCGCATGGCCTTGAAGGCCGAGGTGATGGCCTCGCGCTTGCCGGCGTCGAGCGCCTCGAGATATTGAATGATCTTCACGTAGATGGTGGGCACCGCCATGAACAGCGTGTACTTGCGCAGTCGCACCTGGGTCATCACCATGTCCATGTCGAAGCGCGGGAAGATGGCGATGCGGGCACCGATCCACAACCCGCAGCACAGCACATTGATGATGCCGTGGATGTGATGCAGTGGCAGGAACAGCGGGATCGAATCCTTCGCCTGCCAGCCCCAGGCGTCCAACAGCGTGGTGACCTGGGCGCGGATGTTGCGGTGAGTGCTGACCACGCCCTTGGGCTTGTTCGTGGTACCGCTGGTGAACAGGATCATGGCGCGCCGCTCCGGCGCAATCACGGGCAGCTTGCCGGCCCCGTCAGCGAGCGTTTCCACCACGGTCAGCATTTCGATCTTCAAGGCCTGGCAGAGGATGTGCAGGGCCACGATCTGGTCGGTATCCAGCGACAGACAGACCACCAGGCGCGTGACCTGGGCACAGGTCAGGGCGTGCTCGAGTTCAGGCAGCGCACCAGCCACGTTCAGAGGCACGGCGATACCGCCGGCACGCCAGATCCCCAGCAGCGTGGTGACATAGTCCACGCCTCCTGGAATCAGCAGGGCGATGCGCTCCTCCTTGAGATCGGCCTTGCCCTCCAGCAGTCCGGTCGCCATCTTGTTGATGCGTTCGTGCAGATCGGAATAGGTCCACTCTCCCGCGGTGGTCTGCAGGGCCACTGCCGTATTGCCGAAACTCAGCGCCGGAAAGGCGCGCTGCTCTGTCTGACTGCCTGAACTCATTGTGACGTCTTCCTTGTGCGACAACCGGCACTCTTCAGACGAGTGCGCGAACGATGAAATAGAGCACCGAAGGGCCGAGCAGACAGCCCACCCCGGTGTAGAACGTGGCCGTCATGGCGCCATAGGGCACCAGACGTGGATCGGTGGCGGCCAGTCCGCCGGCCACCCCGCTCGTCGTGCCCATCAAGCCGCCGAACACCATGGCCGACTGCGGATTGTTGAGCCCGATGTAGCGCGCCACCAGCGGCGTGCCGATCATGACGAGGATGGATTTCACCACCCCGGCCGCCACGGCCAGGGCAATGACGTCCGAGCTGGCACCAATCGCCGTGCCCGTGACAGGTCCGACGATGTAAGTCACTGCGCCGGCACCGATGGTGGTGATGCTCTCGGCATCGGTGTAGCCAAACGCCAGCGCCACCAGCGCACCCGCGATGAAGGAAACCAGCACACCCGCCAGGATCGACACAACTCCGACGACACCTGCCTGACGCAATTCCGACAGCTGCACGCCAAAGGCCGTGGAGACGATGCCGAAGTCCCGCATCATGCCGCCGCCCATCAGACCGATGCCAGCGAGCAGGCCGATGTCCGCCACCCCTCGACTGCCCCCGGTCGCGAGCCCGGCCGCATAGGCCGCCAGCAAGCCCAGCAGGATGGCGATGGCCGAGCCATGAATGCGCCCACGGGTAAGGTGCCGCGACGCCCAGTAAGACAGCCAGACAGCCAGCCCGACCACCAGAAATGCCACAACAAGGCCATTGGCCTGGATGACAGCGCGCAGGGTTTCCATCAGGGCTCCTGTTCCAGCGGGGGCAAGGGCGGGCTCTGCGGCCCGATGCGGCTGAGCACGGGCACCAGTGCGAAACTGACCACCACCGCGAGCACCCCGGCGAGCACGGCAAGCATGCCACCACTTGCGGCAGCGACGACGTTCTGGCTGGCGGCCATGGCCACCACGATCGGAATGTACATGGCGCTCCAGAACTTCACGCCTTCGCCGGAAGCCCCGGTAGTGAGCGAGCGCATGCGCGGAGAGCCGCCTGCCAGCACCAGCAGCAGCATCGCGAGACCGACACCGCCGACATTCGCCTGCACGCCGAGCAATTGACCGAGCAGTTCACCAAGATAGAGGCCGGCCAGAAGGCAGGCTGAGAGCAGCGCCACGCCGTAGATGATCATGGGCATTCCTTGTTGACATTTTGTTGGCGGAATCGGGGCCGGAGTATAGCTGAGCGAAAGTGAGCGTCACTACCCTTGGACGGGGGATTTGGCTCTTTTTGCCGAAAACCGGCCCGTCAATTGAACAGGTTATGAACAGAAGCACGTCTCGTGACTGTGCCTGCCCTGCAGAATCAGGCTACACTCTGCGCCGCCCCATTTCTTGACGTGACGATACTGAAACAGGAACGCATCATGAGAATCCACACCCTGCTGGCGAGCCTGCTCGCCAGCCTGCTTACCGTCCCGGCCTCTGCGCAGCTCTTGGACTCCGCCAGTTTCGCCGCTGCCATCGAGACCCGTTACCAGGTCAACATCGACGTGCCTTACACCTCGCAGGCCGGTGCGCAACTGGCCATGGATGTCTACGCACGCCGAGATGTCAGCACGCCACAGCCGACCCTCGTGTTCTTTCACGGCGGCTTCTGGGTGGCCGGCAACAAGAATTCCCAGATCATGGCCCTGATGCCTTGGCTGGAGATGGGCTGGAACGTGGTGAACGTGGGCTACCGCCTCGGCGGCACTGCGCCTGCACCAGCCGCGCTGATCGACGCCTTCTGCGCGCTGCGCGCCATTGCGGCCGAGGCCGAGCGCTTCAACATCGACACACAGAAGCTGGTGGTGAGCGGCCAGTCCGCCGGCGGACACCTGGCACTTGCCGTGGCCATGATTCCTGACAGCGAGGGCTTCGCCTCCGGCTGCCCCGACGGCACCACACCGCCTGTGGCGGCGGCCATCAACTGGTTTGGCGTCACCGACGTGCAGGATGTGATCCAGGGCCCCAATCTTGCCGAGAATGCGGCGCGCTGGTTCAATGGCGTCGCCCAGCCCATGGCCCTGGCTCAGCGCCTCTCGCCCATCCGCTATGTGCGCAACGATCTGCCACCGATCCTGAGCGTGCATGGCGACGCCGATGCGGTGGTGCCCTACGCCCATGGCGTGGAACTGCATCGCGCGCTGGCTGCCACCAATGTGCGCAACCAGCTGCTGACGATTCCCGGCGGCGGACACGGCCGTTTCACGGCCGAGGAACGCCAGCGCATCTACATCAGCATTCAGGACTTCCTCATGGAAGCAGGACTTTGACATGAACGTGCTTTACGACGCCCACCCGCCGATGTTCAAGAACCACCCCTTCGGCTTCGTGCTGAGCATACTGCTCATCCCGCTCGCCATCGGCATCCTGATCCTGCTGTGGTGGCATCTGCAGAACAAGTCCTCGCGCCTCATCATCAGCGAGAATCACGTGCTCTACGAGAAAGGGCTGCTCAGCAAGGAGCGTTCTGAAATCGACATCGACAGCGTGCGTACGGTGAAAGTCAAACAGTCGTTCTTCAACCGCATCTTCGGCACGGGCACCATCGAGCTGTACACCTCCGGCGATCAGCCTGAAATCGTGGCGAAAGGGATGCCTGACCCGAACCGCGTGCGCGAGATCGTCAAGGCCAATCAGAAGGAAGACTGACATGGTGGGAGAAACCGACAAGAAGGACAAGGACGATTCCCGCCGCATCGCCATCGCACTCATCGTGCTGGTGCTGCTGCTGGTGGTGGCGGCGGCCCTGATGCTGCCGCTGGTGGGGGAACTGGTGGCCACCCACCTGGCGCCGGGGCTGGGCATGCGCGATGCCGCGGTGATTTCGTTCTTCCTGACGCTCCTGATCCTGGTGGTGTTCGCCATCGCCTCGGGGGACGGGCTGCTGGGCGAACTGCAGTTCATGCTGATCGGCTTTCTGGCCTTCTTCGTGATCCTCTGGCTGATGATCGCCTGGATCTTCTGAGCCCGCCTGTGCCGCTGCCTCAGCGGCGCAGTTCCTTGGGCATGCTGAACACGATGTTCTCCTCCACGCCGGCCAGCTCCTCGGGCTCCATGCCACAGATCTGCCGCAAGCGCTCGACCACCTGCTGCACCAGGATCTCCGGGGCCGAGGCGCCGGCAGTCACGCCAAAGCGCGTCTTGTTCTCGAACCACTGCGGCTGCACGTCATCCACACTGTCGATCAGATAGGACTCGCAGCCCAGACGCTCTGCCAGCTCCTTCAGACGATTGGAATTGGAGCTGTTGGGCGAGCCCACCACCAGCAGCAGTTCGCACTCCAGCGCCAGCTGCTTCACCGCATCCTGACGATTCTGCGTGGCGTAGCAGATGTCCTTCTTGCGTGGCCCCTCGATCTGCGGGAAGCGCTCGCGCAGGGCGTCGATGATGCGCGAGGTGTCGTCCATGGACAGAGTCGTCTGCGTGACATAGGAGAGCTTCTGCGGATCACTCACCTGCAGGCGCTGCACGTCCTCCACCGATTCCACCAGATAGATCCGGCCGCCACGGCTTTCGTCGTACTGCCCCATGGTGCCTTCCACCTCCGGGTGGAACTGGTGCCCGATCAGCACGCATTCGCGCCCGGCCGCGCTGAAGCTGATGACTTCCAGATGCACCTTGGTCACCAGCGGGCAGGTGGCATCGAAGATCTTGAAGCCGCGCTGCTCCGCCTCCTCCTTCACCTCCTGGGCCACGCCATGGGCACTGAACACCACGATGGCCGGGCGACCCTGCGCGTCGAGGGAGGGGATGTCCGAGAGCTCGTCCACGAAGATCGCGCCGCGCTGGCGCAGCGTGTCCACCACGAACTTGTTGTGCACCACTTCGTGACGCACGTAGATCGGCGCACCGTAGATGTCCAGCGCCCGGTTGACGATGTCGATGGCGCGATCCACCCCGGCACAGAAGCCGCGCGGATTGGCCAGCTTGATCTGGGCCTGAGCGGCACCAGGGGCGGGCGTGACGTGTTGTACGGCGCTCATCAGCGAATCTCCATGGCTTGCACGCCCGGCGCCAGCACGGCCAGGATGTGTGCGTTGAATCGAATCTCGCGGCCGGCCAGCGGATGATTGAAGTCCACCACCAGCGTGTCCTCGTCAATCGACTTCACCACGCCGGGAATCTCGAAGCCTCCCGAGTCGGTGAACGACAGCACGGTGCCCTCCACCACCGGATCGGTGGAGTTGGCCAGCAGCGCGGCGAAGCGGCGGCGCGGCAGCACCTGCACATTGTCGGCATGGCCGACCCCGAAGCCTTGCTCCGGCGGCAGCAGCACGTCGATGTGCTGACCGCTCACGGCCCCGAGCAGCGCCTGCTCGAAACCGGGCAGCAGGCTGCCATCGCCCATCACGAAACTGGCCGGCGCCTTGTCGAAATTGCTGTCGATGGGCGTGCCATCGGCCAGCGCCAGCGCGAAATGCAGGGTGACGCGGGCACCGGGGACGATCCCCTGCGTCGATTGCTGCGACTCAGGCATGGTGACGGACTTCCCCGTTGCCCACGATGTTCTCGACACAGCGGCCACACAGCTCCGGATGCTCGGCATGCACGCCGATGTCGGGGCGGTGGTGCCAGCAACGCACGCACTTCGCATGCGGCGACGGCGTGATCTGCAGGCGCAGCCCGGCGAGCTCGGTCTCGGCCGCGTCCTGCGCCTCGCCCAGCGGACGCAGACGGGCCTGGGACACGATCAGCACGAAGCGCAGTTCGTCCTCGAGCTGCGCCAGCAGGGCCTGCAACGGGGCGTCGCAATACAGCGTGACCTCCGCCCCCAGACCGGCGCCGATGCGCTTCTCGTTGCGCTGGCGCTCGAGCTCCTTGTTGACCGCTGTCTTCACCTGCATCACCTGCTCCCAGAAGGCATCGCTCATGGTGGCGTGCTCGGGCAGCAGAGCCAGGGTGTCGCTGAACTGACTCAGGAACACGGATTCCTCGCGCTGCCCCGGAATGCCCGCCCAGATCTCGTCGGCGGTGAAGCTGGTGATGGGCGCGATCAACCGGGCGAGTATCTGCACGATGTGATACATGGCACTCTGGGTGGAGCGCCGCGCCAGACAGTCTTCCCGCGTGGTGTACTGACGGTCCTTGATCACGTCCAGGTAAAAGCTGCCCAGTTCGATGACACAGAAGTTGTGCACCTTCTGGTAGACACCAAGGAAATGGTAATCGGTGTAGTCCTGTTGCACCTGCTGCTGCAGCAGTTGCGCCTGGCGCACGATCCAGTGGTCCAGCGCCATCATGTCGGCGGGCGCCACCAGATTGGCGGCCGGGTCGAAGCCCGTGAGATTGGCCAGCAGGAAGCGCGCGGTGTTGCGGATGCGGCGATAGCTGTCGGCCACGCGCTGCAGCACTTCCTTGGAGGCCGTCATCTCGCCGCGGAAATCGGTGGACGCCACCCACAGGCGCAGCACATCGGCGCCGTATTCTTGGAACACTTCCTTCGGCGAGATGGTGTTGCCGAGGGACTTGGACATCTTGTAGCCCTTGGCATCGACGGTGAAACCGTGCGTCAGCACCTGCCTGTAGGGCGCACAGCCGTACATCGCGATGGACGTCTTCAGCGAGGACTGGAACCAGCCGCGATGCTGGTCCGAGCCTTCCAGATAGAGATCGGCCGGGAAGCCCAGCCCCTCGCGCTGCTGCAGCACGGCGTAATGCGTGACGCCGGAGTCGAACCAGACATCCAGCGTGTCCGTCACCTTGCTGTACTGCGCGGCTTCCTCGCCCAGCAGGTCCTCGGCAGTCAGCTCGAACCAGGCGTCGATGCCGCCCTGCTCGATGCGCAGGGCGACTTCCTCCACCAGCTCGGCGGTGCGCGGGTGCAGCGCCTGGGTCTCCTTGTGCACGAACAGCGTGATCGGCACGCCCCAGGTGCGCTGACGCGAGACACACCAGTCCGGGCTGCCCTTGAGCATCAGCTCGATGCGCGCCTGACCCCAGTCGGGAATCCACTGCACCTTCGCCGTGGCCTCCAATGCGGACGCCAGCAGGCCCTGCTCGTTCATGCTGATGAACCATTGCGGCGTGGCACGGTAGATCAGCGGCGTCTTGGTGCGCCAGCAATGCGCGTAGCTGTGCACGATCTTCTTCAGCGCCACCAGGGCGTGCTCGCGCTTGAGCACCTCGATGACACGCTCATCCGCCTTGTACACATGCTCGCCGGCAAACTCACCGGCAGCCGCCGTGAACACGCCCTCGTCGTCCACCAGGTTCAGCGTGCCGATGCCGTAGGCGCGACCGACGTTGAAGTCGTCGACTCCGTGGTCGGGGGCCGTGTGCACCGCACCAGTACCGGCGTCGGTGGTGACGTGCTCGCCCAGAATCACCGGCACCTGTCGCGCCAGGAAGGGATGCTGCAGCAGTTGCTGCTCGAGTGCGCGGCCCTTCGCGCGGGCCAGCACCTCGAAGTTCTCGCAGCCGTAGCGCTGCAGGATGTCGTCGACCATGGCGGCGGCCACGACGATGGTCTCGCGGCCGTTATCGATCTCGCAGTCCACCAGCGCGTAATCCAGCTCGGCATTCAGGCACACGGCCTGGTTGGAGGGCAGCGTCCAGGGGGTGGTGGTCCAGATGACGACGGAGAGTGGCGACTCCTGGGGTACGGCCACCGCTGCCCCGAAGCAGGACAGGAAGGCGGCCTTGTCGGCCACCGCAAACCGCACGTCGATGGCGAACGAGGTCTTGTCCTGATACTCGACTTCCGCCTCGGCCAGCGCGGAAGCGCCCACGACGCTCCAGTACACCGGCTTGTAGCCCTTCACCAGATGGCCGTTCTGAGCGATGCGCCCCAGCGCGCGCACGGTGTCAGCCTCGGTCTTGTAGTCCATGGTCAGGTAGGGCTTGTCCCACTCGCCCAGCACGCCCAGTCGCACGAAGTCCGCCTTCTGGATCTCGACCTGTTTCGCGGCGTACTCGCGGCAGGCCTTGCGGAATTCGGCGAAGGAGACCTTCTTGCCGGCCTTGCCCAGTTTCTTCTCGACATTGATCTCGATGGGCAGGCCGTGACAGTCCCAGCCGGGCACATAGGGCGCATCGAAGCCTGCGAGCGTGCGTGACTTGACGATGATGTCCTTGAGCGTCTTGTTGACCGCATGGCCCAGATGCAGCTCGCCGTTGGCATAGGGCGGGCCGTCATGCAGGATGAAACGGGGTCGGCCCGCACTCTTTGCCCGGATGCGGCCGTACAGATCCATGGCCTGCCAGCGTGCCAGCATCTCCGGTTCGCGCTGCGCCAGCGCGGCCTTCATGGGGAAGTCCGTCTGCGGCAGGTTCAGGGTGCTCTTGTAGTCAGTCATTTGTCAGTCTCGTCGTTGGTCTCGAATTCATGGGTCGATCACAGGGGCATGTCCTTGGCGAAGAAGTCGCGCACGGTCTGCACGTCGATGGCGATGCGTGCCTGCAGCGCTTCCAGCGAGGCGAACTTCTGCTCGTCGCGAATCTTGTGGCGGAAGATCACCGTGATCTGCTCGCCGTAGAGGTCGCTGTCGAAGTCCAGCAGATGCACTTCCAGCACGGCCATGCGGCTGTCCGTCACCGTCGGTCGATAGCCGATGTTGGCCGCACCCTTGAGGAAGCGCTCGGCCAGGTCCGCGTTGTTTACCTGCACTTCGCAGGCATAGACGCCGTGCAGCGGCAGTGACTTGCGATTGAGCTTCACGTTGCAGGTGGGAAAGCCCAGGTCGCGCCCCAGTTGCTGACCCTTCACCACCGTGCCGGCGATGCCATAGGGGCGATCGAGCAGCAGTTCCACCAGCTCGAAATCCCCTTTCTGCAGTTGCTGCCGCACATAGGTGCTGCTGATGCGCACACCCGCGTGCTCGCAGCTGGCAGATTCCACCAGCGCGAAGCCATGCCGCGCGCCGAAGTCCTGCAGCATGGCGAAGTCGCCGCGCCGCCGATGGCCGAAACGAAAGTCACTGCCGATGATCAAACAGACGACACCCAGGCCGCCCACCAGGAATTCCTGCACGTAGTCCTCGGCGCTCTGCGCCTGCAGCGCGGCATCGAAACGCAGCTTGTAGACCACGTCGACGCCCTGGGCCTCCAACAGCGCCAGCTTTTCCTCCAGCTCACTCAGGCGCGCGGGGCAATCCTGTGGCGTGGCGGCGAAGAATTCCTCGGGATGCGGCTCGATCAGCACGACGACGGCAGGCGCACCGAATTCGGCGGCCTTGCTGCGCAATTGCTGCAGGATCAATTGGTGTCCGGTGTGCACCCCATCGAACTTGCCGATGGTGAGCACACTGGATTGGTGGTGCTGCCGGAAGGTGGCAACGTCCTCGATGACTCTCATGACTTGCCGCTGCGCACCCGCTCCTGCCCCTTCACGAAGAACACCCTGGACCAGACGGCCAGAAAGATCACCACGACGAGCTGCCCCATGGCGGCATTCATGACCGAGATGGTCTCGGGGCGCATGGCGATCAGGATCATGTTGACAAGCGTGGCCAGCGCCATGGTGCCGAGCACCCCGGACAGCAGCAGTTGCAAGATGCCGATCATGCGATCCATTTCATCGTCTCCTGTGGGTGACCGGGGCGGTGTGGGCAGACACCGCCCCTCAGCCGACCGTCAGTACCAGTTTGCCCAGCATGGTGCCGGACTCGAGCTTCGCGTGCGCCTTCAGCAGATTGGCGGCATTGAGCTGCCCGTAGTGTTCAGTGCGGGTGTGCCGCAGGATGCCTTCATCAAGCAGGCGCGCGGCCTCGTTCAGCAGCACGCCCTGTTCGGCCATGTCCGGCGTCTGGAAGCGGGCACGCGTGAACATGAACTCCCAGCTGATGGACACGCTCTTGGGCTTGAACAGGTTGATATTGACCGGCTGGTTCGCTTCCGTGTCCACGATCAGGCAGATGCGGCCCTGGGGCGCGATCACGTCTGCCATGCCGTGCCAGTGCTGCGCCGTGCCCACCAGACAGAGGATGTAGTTCACGCTGCTGCAGCCGATCAGCTTGAATTCGTCGGCCAGCGCCTCGCGGTGATTGATGACTTCGTCGGCACCCATTTCCATGCACCACTTTTCCGTCTCGGGACGCGAGGCCGTGGCGATCACGTGCAGGCCGGCAAGCTGCTTGGCCAGCTGGATGGCGATGGAACCCACGCCGCCGGCACCGCCGATGATGAGGATGGACTTGCCCTTGTTCGCGGCGCGATCCCTGGCGATGCCAAGACGCTCGAACAGCGCCTCCCATGCGGTGATGGTGGTCAGCGGCATGGCGGCCGCGTCGTCGAAGGAAAGACTGGCGGGCTTGCGGCCCACGATGCGCTCGTCGATCAGATGCAGTTCGCTGTTGCAGCCGGCCCGGGTCACGTCACCCGCGTAATAGACTTCATCGCCAGGCTTGAAGAGTGAGCACTGTTCGCCGACGGCTTCCACCACCCCGGCGCAGTCCCAGCCGAGGATGCGGGGCTGCTCCAGCCGACTGCCGGCATTCATGCGGATCTTGGTGTCCACGGGATTGACGGAGACGGCGCGCACACGCACCAGCAGGAAGCGGCCGCTGGCCACTGGCGCGGGGATCTCGACATCCTGCAGCGCCTGGGGGTCTGTCACGGGCAGTGAATTGTGAACTCCAACGGCTTTCATGGTGCTTCCTCTTTGCTTTTCTTCGAGAATTCTCGCGCTCTGGGGGTTGGCAGGGAGTGCCCGCTTGTGTGGGCCGGTATTATGGCACTGCCCGGGCGGCGGCCACAATCCGCGCATGGCCGCGCCGCCAGCGTGCTGGCGAAGCCGCAAAGCCCGCTGCTATGATGCCGACACGACATCGACGCGGATTCGGGCATGCTTGGCAAATTTCTTCTGACATTCATCATCGTGCTGCTGGGGCTGCTCTGGATCCGCCGCATGCGGCAGCAGCGCATGCAGGAGTCCGGCAGCCCCGCCCGCGCCCTGCCGCAGAATGCGGCTCCTGCCCTCAACGACTACCGCTTCGCCGCATGGCTGTTTCTGGCGCTGATGCTCGGGCTGGGCGGCTACCTCTACTATGAGCAGTGGCAGCAGGACAACACCGTGCTGCAGGTGGTGCTGTACCGCGAGGGCGGCAGCGCGCCCATCACCTATGAGGTGCGCCGCAGCGACCTGGACGAGCGCGCCTTCACCACCCTGCAGGGCGTGCGCGTGACCGTTGCTGCCAGCGAGCGCATGGAAGTGCTGGGTCTGCAGGACGCACCGTGAGCACGCCGGTGTCCGACGACGTGCTGGACGCCGCCACGCTGCCCACCGGGGGCGGTCTGAAAGCCGTGCGCTATGTCCTGGGTCTTGCCGCCGAGGCCGGCCCACGCCGGCTTGCGGAAGCCGTGCGCTCGAAGAACACCTGCAAGGCCTGCGCCTTCGGCACGGGCGGCCAGCGTGGCGGCCTGCACAACGAGCACAGCCACGGCATCGAGATCTGCAACAAGAACCTGCAGGCCCAGTCCGGCGATCTGCGCCCCGCCATCCCGCGCTCGCTCTTCGAACAGACCTCGCTGCAGGATCTCGCCACGCTCAGCGGTCGGGAGCTGGAAGCCCTGGGCCGCCTCGCTCATCCGCTTTACAAGGCCCCAGGGGCGGATCGCTATCAGGTGATCACGCACGAGCAGGCCATCACGCGGATCAGCGAGCGCCTTCGCGGGACGGACCCGCAACGCAGTTTCTTCTACGCTTCGGGCCGTTCGTCCAACGAAGCCGCCTTCCTGCTGCAAGTGTTCGCCCGGGTGTTCGGCAGCAATCACGTGAACAACTGCTCCTATTACTGCCACCAGGCCTCGGGCGTCGGCCTGCAGGCCGCCATCGGCACGGGCACGGCGACGGTGCAGTTCCAGGACTTGCCGCTGGCCGACACCTTCTTCGTGATCGGCGCCAATCCCGCGTCGAATCACCCGCGCTTTCTCAAGGTGCTGATCGAGTGCCGACGTCGCGGCGGTCAGGTGATCGTGATCAATCCGGCGCGCGAGCCGGGCCTTCTGCGTTTCGCTTCCCCCAGTCATCTGCAGTCGATGATCGTGGGTGGCGCACCTGTGGCCTCGCTGTATGTGCAGCCCCACGTCGGAGGCGACCTGGCACTGTTGCAGGGCATCGCCAAGGCCGTGCTCGAGAATGGCGGCGAGGATGCGGCCTTCATTGCCGCGCACTGCACCGGCTTTGCCGAGTATGCGCAGCACCTGCGCGCGCTCGACTGGACGCGGCTTTGCGAGGAGTCCGGCGTGGACGAGGTGCAGTTGAGGCAGCTCGCGACGCTGTACCAGCAAAGTCGTGCCTGCGTGTTCGCCTGGGGCATGGGGATCACGCACCATCGACACGGGGTGGAGAATGTCGAAGCCATCAGCAATCTGGCCCTGCTGCGGGGGATGCTGGGAGGGCCGGGCAAGGGGCTGTTGCCGCTGCGCGGTCACAGCAATGTGCAGGGGGTGGGCTCCATGGGTGTCACCCCTGCGCTGAAGCAGCAGGTGTTCGAGCGACTCGAGGCAAACCTGGGCGTGCGCCTGCCACAGACGGCGGGCATGGACACGCTGGCCTGCCTGCGCGCCGCGCAGGAAGGCCGCATCGATGCAGCCTTCCTGCTGGGCGGCAACCTGTATGCGGCGAGTCCCGACAGTCAGTTCGCGGCGCGCGCACTCGCCGCCATTCCCTTTCGGGTCCAGCTCAGTTCCACACTCAATCTCGGTCACGTCCACGGCCTCGGCGAGGAATGCCTGGTGCTGCCGATTCGCGTGCGCGACGAGGAGACGCAGGCCACCACGCAGGAGTCCATGTTCAACTACGTGCGGCTGAGTGACGGCGGCTTCGAGCGCATTGACGGCCTGTGCTCCGAGGTCGAACTGTTGAGCCGCATCGCCGCCGGGGTGATCCCGCCTGCAACCCTGGATTTCGCGGCATTTGCCGAGCACCGCAACATCCGCCAGGCCATCGCCCGCGTGATTCCCGGCTATGCGGCGCTGGGCGACATTGACGACACGAAGCAGGAATTCCATGTGGCAGGACGCCACCTCGGGCAGGCGCAGTTCGCCACCGCGGACGGGCGTGCGCATTTCGTGCTGCCTGCCGCAGGCGCCTCACGTGCCGCCCTCGCCGACCACGAATTCATGCTGACCACGGTCCGCAGCGAAGGGCAGTTCAACACCATCGTCTACACCGACAAGGACACTTACCGCCGCCAGAGCGAGCGTCTCATCGTGATGATGCATCCTGCCGACATGCGCGCAGTCGGTCTGCTGGAGGATCAACACGTCACGCTGCGCAGCGAAGCCGGCAGCCTGGCGGGACTGAAAGTGAAACCCTTCGACGTACGGCGCGGCAATCTGCTCATGTACTTCCCCGAAGCGAACGTCCTGGTGCCAACGCACACAGACCCACGCAGCCAGACCCCGGCCTTCAAGTCGGTGCCGGTGCGGCTCGCGGCCGACTGAACGCAGCTGCCACGCTGCGATGACCCGAGAACCCTCACGGTTTGTCGAATCGCTGCTTGCATCGCGCCTTTTGCTGCTAGACTTCAAGGCAACTCACCTGCTCCAGGCAAGGCTCATGAATCTGTTGCGCACGTTTGCATTCCTGATCCTGCTGCTTCCCGCCATCTCGCGGGCAGCGGAAGAACAGATCGTGCTCGACGATGGCAGCACCGTGAAAGTCTTCGTCTTCTACCCCAAGGCCGACGGTGAAGGCCCCTGGCCGCTCAGCGTGCTGATGTCAGGCGGTGCCGCCAATGAATACATCGTGCGGGCGCAGTTCTGGCTCGGCCACGAACTCGCCAGTCGTGGCTGGGTGATCGCCGTTCCCGTGGCACCGCAGGCAGGCGGTTTCGCCGGGCGCAATGGCGAGCGGATTCCGCAGATCATCCGGCAGCTGCAGCAGCTGCCGGCCATCGAGGTTGGCAAGACACTGCTGGTAGGGGTATCCGATGGCGGCACCTCGGCGCTCGAGATCGCCGGGCGCAGTCCGGGCAATTATTACGGAGTGGTCGCCGTGCCGGGCATTCTGCGTGATGGCAGCAATGTGGGCGACTTCACGGGGCTTCCCGTGTTCCTGCGCATCGGTCAGAACGACTACCTGCGCTGGGACAAGCAATTGTCCGACACGCGAGACAGACTTGATGCTGCCGGGGCAATCGTCGACGCCCGCCTCCAACCCGGCGCCAGTCACGTTTTCCCCCTGAACTGGGACGAACTGCAGCCCTGGCTCGATTCCCTGCGCTGAATCCTGCCCGCCCGGCAAAGCTTTTCCCATTGCCGGAGCTTTCCACTATCATCGCCGCCACTGCCACCCATCACCCGCAGTCACAGGAGCCCCAAGCGCATCATGTATACCTTCATCAAGATCCTGCACATGTCCCTCGCCTCGATTTCCGTCCTCGGTTTTCTGGTGCGCGGAATCCTCAAGATCAATGAGTCGCCGATCGTCGAGAAGAAGCTGGTGCGTGTGCTGCCCCACGTCATCGACACCTTCCTGCTGCTGACGGCCATCACGCTGGTGGTGATGTCCGGCATGTACCCCTGGGTGGCGCCATGGGTCGGGGCCAAGATCGTGGGCCTGCTGGTCTACATCGGGCTCGGCGTTGTCGTGATGCGCACGGCGCGTACGCGCCAGGCCCGCATTGCCAGCTTCGCGCTTGCCCTTGTGACCGCCGGTTACATCTTCATGGTGGCGGGCACCAAGACCATTTTCTGAAACGAACAGTTTTTCGCTTGACATGCCTTGGCAAAGGCATAGACTGCGCGCCTTCTTTAACCAGATTGCAACACCAGAGAGTCATCATGTTTTCCCCAAGCACCAGCCGCACAGCCTGCATGCACACATCGACCCGCGTCGATGTGCGCGCGCTGCATATTGCGGTGAAGAACACCCCGGAGGGTGGCTTGGAGTAAACTTCTGATTCAATAATGATTGAACCCTGAAAAGGCCTCCGAGTTCCCGCCGAACTCCGAGGCCTTTTTTTTTGACCTGAATCTTTGTCAGTGTGCTCCCGGAACGGGTGTGCAGAGGGGGACCTATGTCCGCAGGAAAACAGCTGAGCACTGTGGCGCTGCAGCGCAATATCCGCATCATTCATGCGCTGGCGTTCTTTCACATGTTCATGCTGATCGTGCCAGTGATCGTGCCGTTCTTCGAATCGAAGGGACTGAGCCTGAGCGAGATTTTCTACCTGCAGGCGGTCTACGCCGGCTTCATCGTGGTGCTCGAGGCACCTTCGGGCATGCTGGCCGATCGCTTCGGTCGTCGCACGGTGCTGCTGATCGGCAGCATTGCGCACGGGCTGGGTTACGGCTGGCTGGTGTTCGCCGACAGCTTTGTGCAGCTGCTGGTGTTCGAGTGCCTGCTGGGCGTCGCTGCGAGCATGATGTCCGGGGCCGATCTGGCACTGCTGTATGACACCGAGAAGGCGCTGTCGGACTCGGAAGACGCGCACACCGGAAGCATCGCGCATCTGTCGTCCACCAAGGCGTTTGCCGAGGGAGCGGGGGCACTGGCGGGCGGTGCGCTGGCTGTGAGTTCCTTCGACCTGATGGTCGCGGCGCAGGCCGGCGTCGCCTGGGTCTGCCTCGCTCTCGCGCTGCTGCTGCACGAGCCACCCTATCGAGAGGCACCTGGCACCCGACCGCTGCGCGGCTTCCGGGCGATCTACGCGCATCTGATGCAGGGCGACAAGGTGTTGCGACAAACCTTCATCGCGATCCCGCTCTACAACCTCTGCACCTTTCACGTGGCCTGGCTGGTCCAGCCCTACTGGGAGGCACAGGGACTCACGCTGCTGATGTTCGGTGCCCTGTGGTTCGCGCAGAGCCTCACTGTCGGCGTGGCAAGTCAGTGCGGGCATTATCTGGAGCGCAGCCGCGGGCCGGTGTTCGCACTGGCGCTGATCGGACTGCTGCCGGTGCTCGGGCATTTCGGCATGGCGTGGCTGCAGGGCTGGGCGGGCATACTCGCAGGGTTCATCCTGTTCTTCAGCCGTGGACTGTGCCAGGTGATCATGGTGAATGCGCTCAATCGCCGAGTGCCGGGCAATGTGCGCGCGACAGTGAACTCGCTCACCAGCCTCAACTTCCGCTTCGGTTTCATGCTCACCGGACCTTTGCTGGGACGCGTGGCCGAGACGCAGGGGCTGCCCGTGGCACTGGGCGCGCTGGGGGTGGCTTCCATCATCGTCTTCGGACTGATCATGCTGCCGCTGATTCGCTCCGTGCAGGCCTTGCAACGCGAGAAGTCGCGCGCGAATGCGCTGCCGGGATGAGCGAAGAACGGTCGTGAAAATGCACTCAAACGGTGCATTTTCACGACCCACTCCGGTGCATCCGCACGGGCTTGGTGCCACTGCAAAGGCCATGCTAAAGTCTGCGCGCCTGGACCCCCGCGCCGCAGAATTCTTGCAGGCCACCACAACGATGCTGGAGAAACACCCATGAAACTCATCACCGCCATTATCAAGCCATTCAAGTCCGACGATGTCCGCGAAGCGTTGCAGGAACTCGGCGTGAACGGCATGACCGTTACAGAAGTGAAAGGATTCGGCCGGCAGAAGGGACACACTGAGCTCTACCGCGGCGCCGAGTACGTGATCGACTTCCTGCCCAAGGCCAAGATCGAAGTGGCCGTCTCTGACGAATTGCTGGAGCCTGCCATCGAGGCCATCTGCAAGGCAGCCAACACGGGCCAGATCGGTGACGGCAAGATCTTCGTCACCCCCATCGAGCAAAGCATCCGCATCCGCACCGGCGAGACCGGCAACGACGCGCTCTGAGGAGAGCCCGCATGACCACAACAACAAGAACCGCCCTGACTCGCACTCTCTGCCTGCTGTTCACTGCACTCCCGACCGTCGCCTTCGCTGCCGAAGGTGAACTGGACGGCGCCAACACCGCCTGGATTCTCACAGCCACCGCGCTGGTGCTGTTCATGACCATCCCCGGCCTGTCACTGTTCTACGCCGGGCTGGTGCGCAGCAAGAACGTGCTCTCCATTCTGATGCAATGCTTCGCGATCACCGCCCTGATCTCCGTTCTCTGGCTCGTGGCGGGTTACAGCATCGCCTTCGGCCCGGCCGAGAGCGGTTTCTGGGGTGGCCTCGACAAAGCCTTCCTGAACGGGGTGACCAGAGAATCGCTGTGGGGGAATATTCCTGAATCCCTGTTCATCGCGTTTCAGATGACCTTCGCCATCATCACGCCCGCGCTGATCGTCGGCGCCTTCGCCGAACGCATGAAGTTCTCCTCCATGCTGCTGTTCAGCGGTCTGTGGGCGGTGTTCGTCTATTTCCCGGTGTGCCACTGGGTGTGGGCGGAGCACGGCTGGCTGTATCAGATGGGCCTGATCGACTTCGCCGGCGGCACGGTGGTGCACGTCACGGCGGGTGTCGCCGCCGTCATCACGGCCATCACGCTGGGCAAGCGCCACGGCTTCCTCGTCACCCCGATGATGCCGCACAACCTGACCATGACCATCACCGGTGCGGGCATGCTCTGGGTGGGCTGGTTCGGCTTCAATGCCGGTAGCGCCCTCGCCGCCAATGGCAGTGCCGGCATGGCCTTGCTGGCCACTCACATCTCGGCTGCTGCCGGAGCCCTGACCTGGATGTGCATCGAGTGGGTGCGCCATGGCAAGCCCAGCGGGCTGGGCGCCGTCACCGGCATGGTGGCAGGGCTGGCGACGATCACCCCGGCCTCCGGCTCGGTCGGCGCGGGCGGCGGCCTGCTGATTGGCATCATGGGCGGCGCCATCTGCTTCACGGCCACCTATTACCTCAAGCACAAGGTGAAGATCGACGACTCCCTGGACGTGTTCCCCGTGCACGGCGTGGGCGGCATCCTGGGCACCTTCATGGCCGGCATCCTGGTATCACAGAACCTGGGTGTGTTCAGCGGCAACGGTTATGCCGAGGGCATGAGCATGGGCTCCCAGCTGGGCGTGCAGGTCATCGGCATCCTGGCAACTGGCGCCTACACCGCCGTCGTCACCATCATTCTGCTCAAGCTGGTGGCCATCGCCACTTCCGGTCTACGTGTAACCGGCGACGAAGAGCAGATGGGTCTGGACATTTCCGACCACGACGAGAAGGGCTACTCTATGTAGCAACTGTCCGCGCCGGGGCGCTGTCCCGGCGCGGTGCTTCGTCCGGAGTCGTCATGCCACGCACCCTGTTGCCCGCCATCCTGCTTGTCACCCTGCTGGCGGCCTGCAGTCGCGACACTCCCCCGCCCGATCCCGCACCCGCCCGGTCCATTGCCATCCATGTGCTTTCCAGTCGTCCCGACATGGTCAGCGGCGGCGACGCGCTGGTGTCCATCACGAGCTCGGGCATCCCGCTGAATACCCTGCAGGTCGCGCTGGAAGGCCGCGACATCAGCGAGTCGTTCGCGCTCGACCCGCGGGACAATCGCCTCAAGGGCCTCGTCACCGGCCTGCAGGACGGGCCGAACGTGCTGGTCGCCATGGACGGCGCCGGCAGTGCGCGCTCCCAGATCACGCTGCTCAATCACCCGGCCAGTGGCCCGATCTTCAGCGGCCCGCCGCTGCAGCCCTTCGTCTGCACGGCTGCCGAGCAGGGCTTCGGCGAACCACTGGACGCCGACTGCGCCACGCTGACGCAGATTCGCCACTTCTACCGCACCCAGGCCGGAGACTTCGTCCGGATCGCTGACCTCACCGCGCCGTACCCGGACGATATGGCCTTCACCGAGTTCAGACCCGGCGAGCGCGTGCCCTTCATCGTGCGCGTGGAGTCGGGCACGCGCAATCGGGCCCTGTATCACATCGCCGTGCTGGATGACCCACGCCGCACCTATGGCGAATGGGATGACGTGCGCAGCTGGAACCAGCGCCTGGCCTTCAGTTACGACGGAGGCTGCGGCACCCAGTACAACCAGGGCTCCCGCGCCGTTGAGAGCGTGCTGGATGCCACGCTGCTGGGCAAAGGCTTTGCCCATGTGGTGTCGTCCTTCATGGTGATGGGACATCAGTGCAATGACGTTCTGGCCGCCGAGACGACGATGCTGCTGAAGGAACATTTCATCGAACAATACGGCGAGCCTGTGTGGTCGCTCGGGCTGGGCGAGGCCGGTGGTGCCGCGCTGACGCTGCTGATCGCCCAGAACCATCCGGGCCTGCTGGACGGCCTTGTGCCCGGCATGAGTTACCCGGATGCCTTCAGCATGCGCAATGCCGCGACGGACTGCCGGCTGCTGCAACGCTACTTCGAGCAATCCTCCTTGCCCTGGAGCGCGCAACAACGCTCGGCGGTGGAAGGCTTCGCCCCCGGCACCTGTGCGGCCTTGGCCACCGTCCCGACGGACGTCATCCTGGCCGAGGAGGGCTGTGGCATTGACGAATCACTGGTCTACCATCCCGAACGCAATCCCGGCGGCGCGCGCTGCACCCTGTTCGACACCAATGTGGCCAGTGTCGGGCGGGACCCGGAGACCGGATTCGCCCATCAGGTGCTGGACAATCGCGGCGTGCAGTACGGCCTGCAAGCCTTGCTGGACGGTCGCATCGGCCCCGAGGCCTTCGTGGAACTGAATGCAGGGGTGGGTGGCGTTGATCGCGACGGCCGCTGGGCGCCACAACGCACCGAGGCGCAGGCAGCGGGCGTCGCCCTGGCCTATCGCAGCGGGCGCATCAATCGTGGCGCTGGAGCGCTGGCCAGCATCCCCATCCTGCACTATCGCGCCTACACCGACGGCCAGGACGATGGGCACGCTTTCGTGCATGACTTGCAGATCCGCGCGCGGCTGCGCCAGGCCAACGGTCACAGCGACAATCAGCGGATCTGGGTGCAGGCCGGCACTTTGCCGCTGGAGCCGCTGCGCGCGCTGGCAGTGCAGACCATGACGCAGTGGCTGGATGCCCTGCAGGCCCAGGACCCGGATGCTCCCCCACTGACACGTGTGAGCCGCGCCAGGCCGGACTCGGCGGTGGATGCCTGCTGGAGCGCAGCAGGCGAGCGCGTCGACGAGACGCTGGACCTGGCAGCCCCGGGACAGTGCCTCAGGCTGTTTCCCGTGCACGCGACTCCCCGCCTGGCAGCAGGCGCCGGTCTGACAGAAGACGTGATTGCCTGCACGCGCCGGCCATTGGAGCGGAGCGCTTATCCGGTGGATTTCACCGAAGAGCAGTGGGCAGCGCTGGAAACGGCATTCGCGCAGGGGGTCTGCGATGCCAGTCAGCCCGGCGAGGCGCAAGCGCGGGTGGATGGATCCTGGCTGCGCCTGCCGTTGTGAGGGCGACAGGCCAGGCAGGCGCACTCAGAAATCGAAGAAGTAGATCTCGAAATTGAACTGGAAGCGCGGCTCCGGGTCCCAGCTTTCGTCACGGGCCATGATCAGCTGCGGCACCAGCTCCATCACCAGCCAGTCCTCGTAGACCGCCTTGCGATACACCGTCTGCACGTAGTAATTCTCGACCCTTGGATTGGGCTTGCTCAGCCCCAGCACGCCGGCCTCGTAGGTCAGCGTCTCGCGCTCGCCAAGGGACTGATGCACGGAGACTGTCTGGGCGAACTCGAACTGGTTGTAACGGTCCTTGTAGTCCAAGTCGGTATCGAAGCGCAGGAACATCGTGTCGTTCAGCTCGCGGCTGAAGTAGATGCGGCCGTCCTGGCCCCAGCCCTCGGCGTGGTAGTACCACAGCTTGTGATCGGCGCCGAAATACCAGATGTCATTCAGCTCCAGACCATAGCGCGTGCGGAAGCGGTAGAACGGGTCCAGGGGAATGCGCCCCTTCACGCCGACGTCGTGGGAGAAGCGCAGACCGTCGCGCTCGGGCAGTTCATAGCTGAAGCCCCCGGAGAATTCCGAAGGGCGGATGTTGCTCAGGCGCTCGTCGCGCAGGGAGTCGGTCTCGGTCTGCTCAGACTCGAACACCAGTTTCCAGCGTTCGGTGGCCCGCGGCAGATCGATGCGGCCGCTCAGGCGCGCGGTGGAGTGATAATCGCCTTTCTCGCTGACCTGCTGATTCACCTTCAGGCGCAGATAACTCTGATTGCTGCGCTCGCCCACTCCGCCACCCGCCAGCCAGTCGTCCAGCCCGCGACCAATGCCGGAGACATTGCGGGAGACGGTGTCGCGTCGCGTTTCCAGCCAGCTCCACGCCGAGGTCTCGGTGATGGCCGGCATGTCCGGCAGACGCAGACGCCCGCCTGGCTGGGCATCGTCCTGTGCCTGCAACGGTGCGGCAAACCCCAGGAGTGCGGCACCCAGCAGCAGGCAGGAAGGAAGTCGGAAACAGGCAAGCGTTGTCATGCGTCAGTAGTCCTGTGAAACCCGGGTCAGGGCGTGCGCGAGCTCATGCGTCAAGCCACATGGATTGGAGTTCCCGGTGTCGATTTCGTTCCCGCGTCAATGCAACGCACCGACGTGAGACCCCAGGGCGGAAATGACCCACTCCGACCCATGATGCAGAGGACCGACCATGGCGACAAGCACAGCCGCACCGAGCACGAACAGGGCGAGCAGTTGCCAGCGCTGCAGGCTCACGCGGCTGGACGCAATGAGCAGCGCCTTGATGCGGGTCTCGACATCGCGCTCGGCGAAGGCCAGGGCGTCCTGCGGCACCATGGCGGGACTGCTGTGCAGCATTCGCTTGATCTTGAGCAGGGTCTCGGCAACGGCCAGCGCACCAAGGCGTTCGGCTGCCCGGAAATCGCAGGCCTGCTCGGTGACCACCTGCAGGTCGGCCAGCACACGTCGGTACAGCGGCGCTGGCAGGATTGCGCAGCACAGTCGCGCCACCAGCAGGCGCAGATTGTCGCGGCGCTCCTGGTGGGCACGCTCGTGTTGCAGGATGATCTCCAGATCCTGCGCGCTGCAGGCAGCACGCAAACCGCTGCTCAGATAGATGCGCGGACGCCACCAGCCCAGGGTGAACACCAGCGGGCAGTCGGACTCCATCTCGTACCAGGGGCCGCAACGTCGCCCCAGGATGTCGAACTGTGCGTGCAACTGACGCGAGCGGCGCAGCGTGGTGACGAAGCGCCAAAGCAACATGGTCACGACCAGCATCGCCAGCATGATGCCGACCCACGCCAGCGCGGGGGAATCGATCAACGGCGCGTGGCTGGCGCAGTCTACATGGCAGTGGGCCTCCACCAGCAGGGTCTCCGCTGGCGGCATGAACAGGATCAGGGTGCTGGACAGCGAGGCCGCGAAGGGCAGCACCCAGTAGGCCAGCAGAAGCGTGCTGCCGTGGCGGGGATGCAGGGCCAGCAGCGCCGGGCGCAGCAAGGGGTAAGCCAGCACGAACAGCACGCTCAGTGCCAGCCACAGGGCCAGCCAGATGGACGCGAAGGTACCGATGCTGTTGATCATTGCGGCCTGCCCGTTTCCTGCTTCTTGCGCGCGATCAGCGCTTCGAGGTCAGCGAGGGACTTCTCGTCCAGATCCGCCGCCACATTGACGAAACTGCTCAGGATGGTTTCCAGCTTGCCATCGTGCAGCAGGTGGATGATGTCGCCCATCAACCGTCCCAGCAGGTTCGAGCGCGACACCCGGGGTGCATAGGAATAGGCATGGCCCGTCTTGCTGCGCGTGACCAGCTCCTTGCGATGAAGCCGCTCCAGCGTGGACTGCACGGTACTCAGCGAGGGCTGACGGATGGCGGGGATGCGCTGGCAGATCGCCTTGGCATCCAGATCCGGTTCTTGCCAGAGTGCTTCAAGCACACCCAGCTCCAGTTCGCCCAGTGTATTGGGCAGCATGTTTGATGCGGAACGCTTCTTGATCATCGGGATCGGCCCACCGCGCGCGCCGAAACCGACTGCCGCACGGCTTTTTTCCTTCCTTATTAGTGTAATTATTTCAATTGCTTGCGAAGAATCCGCACGCGCAGGGCAGCAATTTCTTCGAGATTTCAGCACACGGCCTCTAGACTCTGCGCCCAAGACCGGAACCCCCCAGCTCACTGGCGGGTTCGCGGCGAAGATAGCACAACGCAACAAGAGCACAAACCAGGGGAAACCGCATGCACCAACGTCTGTTGACCACCACCATCGCCACACTCCTCGCCAGCGGCGCCCAGGGCGCCGGGATCACCGGCAACAGCATCGAGGAGATCACCGTGTACGGCAGTGACAAGGTGCTGACCGGCAATCCGTTGTCAGCCACGCAGGGCTATGTGTTCGGCGCCCAGCTGCAGCAGCGTCCGGTATCCCGACCTGCGGAGCTGCTGGAGCTGGTGCCTGGCCTGATCGCCACCCAGCACAGCGGCGAGGGCAAGGGCAATCAGTACTTCCTGCGCGGCTTCAATCTGGACCATGGCACCGACCTGGCCATCAAGGTCGACGGGCTGCCCGTCAACATGCCCTCCCACGCTCATGGCCAGGGCTACGCCGACCTCAACTTCCTGATGCCGGAGATGGTCGATCATCTGGAATACCGCAAGGGACCTTACTATGCCGAGATCGGCGACTTCGGCACAGCTGGGTCGTCCGAGTTCACCTATGTCGATGCCCTGGAGCAGGCCCAGCTGAGCCTGACCGGCGGCAGCAATGCCTATCAGCGGCTCTTCAGCGCAGGCTCTTTGCAGGCCGGCGCGGGGCAGCTGACGGCCGCTGCCGAGCTGACCCGCTACGATGGCCCCTGGCAGAACGAGCAGGATCTGGACAAGCGCAATCTGCTGCTCAAGTACCACCAGGAAACCGGCGATCAGGTGTGGAGCGTCACGGCACAGGCCTTCGCCAATGCCTGGGATGCCACCGATCAGATTCCCCTGCGCGCAGTGCGTAACGGCCGCTTGAGCCGCTGGGACACCGTCGACAACTCCGATGGCGGCGACACCTATCGCCGCAGCCTCTCCGGCGACTGGCGCCGGGACAACGGCGAGTCGGTATGGAGTGTGGATGGCTATGTCATGGACTACGGGCTGGACCTGTTCTCCAATTTCACCTATTTCCTGGAAGATCCGCTGCGCGGCGACCAGTTCGAGCAGACGGAAGATCGCCGCGTGTGGGGGCTCAACGCCGCCTATGTGCGCCCGCTGGCGCTGGGTGTGCCCTCGACTCTTGCCCTGGGTCTGCAGACCCGCAATGACGACATCGACGTGGGCCTGCACAAGACACAGCGCCGCGTGCGCCATGCCACCACGCGGGAAGACAATGTGCAGCAGCACCTCACCAGTGCCTACGCCTCGGTGGAGCAGCAGTGGAGCGAGCAGTGGCGCAGCGTGGCGGCCTTGCGGGTCGATCACTACGACTACGATGTCGATGCCGCGCTGGCCGTCAATGCCGGCTCCGGCAGCGATGATCTGTTCAGCCCGAAATTCAGCCTGATCTATGCGGCCACCCGCAGTACCGAGCTGTTCCTGAGTGGCGGCCAGGGCTTTCACAGCAATGACGCCCGCGGCACCACCATCGCCATCGATCCGGTAAGCGGGGATCCGGCCGATCCGGTTGACCCTCTGGCCAAGGCCCGCAGCGTTGAACTGGGGCTGCGCACCTCGGCGCTGGACAACATGCAGCTGGCCGTGTCGCTGTTCTCGCTGAAGCTGGATTCCGAATTGCTGTATGTGGGGGATGCCGGCACCACCGAGGCCCTGGGCGAGAGCAAGCGGCGCGGTATCGAGGTGGGCGCCATCTATGCACCGCGCCCCTGGCTGGTGCTGGACGCCGACCTGACCCTGACCCGCGCTCGCCTGACCGGCGTGGGCGCAGATGACCGCATCCCCAATTCCGTCGACCGCACGGCCTCGCTGGGGCTGATCGTCAACGATCTGGAGAATTTCAGTGGCGGCCTGCGCCTGCGCTATCTGGGTGCCGCACCACTGATCGAAGACAACTCGATGCGCTCTCAGTCCACCCTGCTGCTCAATGCCCAGGCGCAGTACCAGTTCAATCCGGCCTGGTCCCTGAGCGTCGAGGTGCTGAACCTGCTGGACAGCGATGACCACGACATCACCTACTTCTATGAGTCGCAGCTGCCCTGGGAAGCGGCGCCGGTGGAGGACCTGCATTTCCACCCGGCAGAACCGCGCAGTGTGCGCGTCACACTGCAGGCACGCTTCTGAGGCGCTGAAGGGCCGGCTCGCGTCAGAGGAAGTCCATGTCCCCTGCCGTGAGCCACCAGGCCCCGGCCAGGGTGGCGGCAGAGGGGCCGCGCGTCCAGACATTGCAGGGTATATCGATGTCCAGCGTGTGCACGCGGCAGCCAGGCAGTTGCAGGGCGTCGGCCTGTGCCTGAGTGATCCGGGCGCGCAGGCCAAGTTGCCGCTGCGCCAGTGCATCGCGCAGCGCCGCCAGCGCGGCCGGCATGTCCTGCACGTCTGCGATGATGTCCATCAGCAGGCGTTCCTGCCCCAGTGCCTTCAACACCACGATGGCAAGCGGCGCCTGGGCATCATCTGCCGCGATCGCCAGCGCCTCATACGCGCCTTGTTCCCACAGGGGATGCTGACAGTAGCGGTACTGCAGGTAATCCAGATCCCGCACACCGACGATGCCCGACTGCAGGGACTGCGCCATGCGCTGCCAGCACAGTGCGACGGCCGCGCGCGAATCCTCGCTCGCGAGTGCAAAGGGCCACACCCGCAGATCGCTCTGCCCTGCCTCACACGGATCACACGGATAGTGAATCTCGATGAAACTGTCGGTGACGTCGTACAGACCGAGTCTGCAGGCCACCTTCAACACACGGGCATTGGGAAAGCCGAAACCCAGCAGGTGCTCCGCACAATTGCCGATCTGCTGTTCCAGAAAGCTGGCGGCCGTCTTGAAGAACAGGGTGTCACGACTGACGAAGCTGCGATGTTCCGGCAGTACCATCACATCGCAGATCTGCACGGCACGCGACGGAGCGCCGAAGTAACGGATCTCGCGCGGTGCGCCGCCATAATGCGCGATCAGCTCACCCTGCTGGCGCGCACAAACGGCACGCCCGCGCCCGTCACCGTATTTCCACTGCCACACCGCGGCGCTGAAGGGCACTTCGAAACTGCGTTCGAACAGCGGCTGCACCTCCTCGAGCGTGAAGGAGCCGGCGCTGCCATAGTCGGTGCTCATGGCCTCGCGCGGGCCGCGCCGCAGGTCCAGCAGCGTATACCCGAGCCGCGCCTGGCTGAACATCATGGCCTGTCTGTGCAGTGCTTCCTGCAGCGCCTGCAGGGACGACTCGCGCAATGACAGACTGACCCCGAGTGCCGCGCGGTGGCGTTCCAGAAGGGTGGCAAAGAGCTCGAGACCCGCCGCCACCTGGCGCCCGAGTTCGCGCTGCCGCGCCACATGGAAACCACAACGTTCGGCCAGTTGCAGAAAATTGCTCAGCAGGGGTCTCGGCTCCGGCTGAATGCGACTGTCATCGAGCAGGAATTCATCGGCCAGCAGCAGTTGCCCGCCCTCCCCCAGCAAGGCGGCAGCGCGCGCGAACAGCAGCAAGGGGTCCAGATACTGCGAGGACTGCTGCAGCAGGACGATGTCGAAGAGCCGGCCATCGGCGAAATCCCGCAGGCTCACCCACTCACACTGCGCCCCCTGACCAGGCAGAGCACGCGCGCTGCGCCACTCCTCCTCGATCTCGCTGAGGGCAGTGACCTCGTAGCCCTGGGCAGCAAGGTCACGCGCCAGCGTGCCCGACCCGCAGCCTATTTCCAGCACACGTGCCGGGGGCGGCAGCAACAGCGCCAGCAGGCGCTGCTGCGCTCGCTGCTGCGCCGCAGGATAGCCTTCCGCCAGCTCGGCTTCGCTGTCGAACACCCCGAAGTGCAGCAGATCAACGGGCGCACCGTGCTCCAGCAGCAGTGTCTGGGCATAGACATTCAAGGGAAAGGGCAGCAGGAGGGGGGTCATGGACAGGCTGTCAACCGGGTGCGGATACAGGCTGCACTATACCCCAGCGGCCGGGCCGGAAGAAATCGGCACCAGAGTGCTGCAATTTGTCGCACCCTGCGCGGCGCCGACCTGGAGTAGAATGCCGGCCATGACAAGCCCCGTGACACGACCCTCCCTGCGCGAGCGCGTACTGGAGATACTGCGGCCGGAACCGGCCGGTACCGAGAGCTCGGCGCGGCAGGCCCTGCAAAGGCTGCTGTTGCTGCGCCTGCTCGTGACCCTGCTGAGCCTGATCGGCGCAGCGATATTCCATGCTTTCTCACCGCTGAACATCGCGCCACTGTTCCTGGCAGGGCTTGTCGCCGGCATCGCGGCCTCACTGGGCATCGGCTACTGGCGACTGCGCCGCGCCACCCTGATCACCCAGAGAGAACTGTTCGCGCAACTGGTGGTGGATGCCGCCTTCCTGATCGTGCTGCTGCTGGACACCGGCGGGGCCGGCAATCCGATGATCTCGTACCTGCTGGTGCTGCTGGCAGTGGGCGCGACCCTGCTGAATCAGGGCTATGTGACGCTGTTTTCCCTGGGCAGCATCCTGACCTACACCTTCTTCCTGCTCAGTGAACTGCAGAACGAACACACCGATCACATGATGGTGAACTTCCAGTTGCACCTGGTGGGCATGTGGGTCACCTTCGTGCTCAGCGCCATCCTGATCACCCTCTTCGTCACGCGCATGGCCGCGGCCATTCGCAGCCGCGAGCTGACGCTGGCCAAGGCCCGCGAGAACGAGATGCGCAACGAGCAACTGGTGGCCATCGGCACGCTGGCAGCCGGCACGGCCCACGCCCTGGGCACACCGCTTTCCACCATGTCGGTGCTGCTCACGGATCTGGACAAGCTCAGCGCCGAGGAGCTGGCCCGCACGCCGCTCAAGGACGACATCAGTCTGCTGCGTCAACAGGTGGTGCGCTGCAAGGACTCGCTCAATCAGCTGACCCAGTTCTACAACAAGTCCAATCGCGCGGAACTCCTGGGCAGCACCTGTGAAGAGCTGATCGCCGACATCCGCGACTACATCGTCAACATTCATCCGCGTGCCCGCGTGCAGTTCCACGTTGACACCACGACGGCGAAGCTGCGCATAGCGGCCGACCTCAGTCTGCGTCATGCCGTCATCAATCTCATCGAGAACGCCATCAAGGCCGCACACAGCCAGGTCGAAGTGCGCTGCCGCCCCTGCCCTGTCGAGCGTGACAACGGTCAGTGCATGGAGATCTGCATCGAGGATGACGGCCCTGGCATTCCCGCCTCGGTCATGGAGAACATGGGCGAGCCTTTCATCTCGACTCGCAAGGACAGCATGGGACTCGGCATCTTCCTGGCCAACGCGGCCATCACGCGTCATGCAGGCAGCATCGAGATGTTCAATCGCAAGTCTGGAGGAGCCATGAGCATCATTCGCCTGCCGACTTCTCCCGCGGAGGGCAGTCTGCCTGCCGAAGGTGACATCCGGGAGCCATCATGGAAGGAATGAGCCTGCTGCTGGTGGAGGACGACGAGGTCTTCGCCCATGTCATCGGCCGAGCACTGCGCCAGCGCGGACTCGCTGTGCAGCATGCCGCGAGCCTGAGCGATGCCACGGCACTGCTCGACGGGCAGGACTTCGACCTTGCCGTGCTGGATCTGAATCTGGGCGGGCACTCTTCGCTGCCCCTCATCCCGGTGCTCAAGGAGCAGTTTCCCGGCATCCACATCCTGGTCTTGACCGGATATGCCAGTATTGCCACGGCCGTGGATGCCATCAAGCTGGGGGCCGACAACTACCTCGCCAAGCCGGCCGACGCCGATGAAATCCTCGCCGCTCTGAGCGCAGAGCAGGCGGCGCATCTGGATGACGCCGCCGTGCAGGAACCCATGTCCGTGCGCCGTCTGGAATGGGAGCACATCCAGAAAGTGCTGAAGGAGAATGACGGCAACATTTCCGAAACCGCACGGCAATTGAAAATGCATCGCCGCACATTGCAGCGCAAGCTGCAGAAGCGTCCCGTACAGCGCTGATCCAGCCCCTTCCCAGCCCCGTACTCCCCGACAACTGCCGGACCTGAGATTTGCACGGCCAGCCCATGGCGGAAGCGATCCTCAGCGTTGCAATGCCGATTTACTTGGTTACAATGCGTAACACAAAAAGTGGACACCCTTGATCGCTGCTGCCGGGGCTCCGCACACAGCAGTGCTCTGTCACTTCTGCCATTCGCCAAATAAATCAGCAGGCTCCGCTAACCATTCCAGAGACACTCGGCACCTTGCTGATCGGGCGCCGCATCGACCACTTATTGCGTCTCTGTCGTAGAACTTGCCCTGAAAGCGTGACAACGGATGCCATGAGCGGCCGAGGAGGCAGCCAGGCAAACCTTTCGATAACTGGAGATCGACGTGAAAATCAAACATCTGACAGCCATCGCACTGGTTGTTGTCGTAGTGGCATGGATGGGCTGGCCGCGTGAACGCGGCGCGCTGGAAGACGGCTACGCACTGCCGCAGAATGATGCGCCTGTCACGGCCGTCACCGGCAGCGCTCCCATCACCAGCGACAGCCAGACCTTCACCGTGCGCGTGGCCAGAGTCGATGCACAGAACTACGTGCAGCGTATCCGTGTGCGTGGCCAGACCAAGGCTTTCCGCCTGGTGGATGTGCGCGCAGAAGCCGCTGGCCGTGTGGTGGCCACCCCGGTGGCACGCGGCGCCCGTGTGAACGCCGGCGACGTGCTGTGCGAGATCGCCATCGACACCCGCGCCACCGATCTGCAGGAAGCCATCAGCCGCGAAGAGCAGGCCCGCATGGAGTATCAGGGGGCCCTCGATCTGCAGGCCCGCGGTCTGCAGTCCCGCGTCGGACTGGCGCAGCTCAAGGCGGCACTCGATTCCTCCACTGCCGCCGTCAAGCGTGCAGAACTTTCCCTGCAGCGCACGCGCATCACCGCCCCCTTCGCCGGCATCATGGAAACCCGCGCCGTGGAAGTGGGCGATCTGATGGACATGGGCGGTCAGTGTGCCTCCCTGCTGGATGACACGCCAATGCTGCTGACCGGACTGGTGCCGGAGCAGGACGTCGGCAAGCTCGCGCTTGGGGCGCAGGTCAGCGCGCAGCTGCTCTCGGGCGAGAGCGTGACCGGCGAGGTCACCTACATCTCCCGCGCGGCCGACAGCACCTCGCGCAGCTATGCCATCGAGGTGGAGATCGATCCAGCCGACGAACCCATCCGTCAGGGCATCACCGCCGAGATCTACATCGCCGCCAGCGAAACCCAGGCTCATCTGGTGCCGGCCTCCGCACTCACCATGAACGACGCCGGCCTGGTGGGCATCAAGTACGTCGATACGGGCAACCTGGTGCACTTCGCCCCCGTGAGCATCGTCGGCGAGAACACCACGGTCGATCCTGGCATGTGGGTGACGGGCCTGCCCGCCAGCGTGCTGGTGATCACCCACGGCCAGGAGATCGTCTTCGCCGGCCAGACCGTGGTGCCCGATTCTTCCTGGTCAACCCTCTGAACGGACAACTGCCATGCGCTACATACGTGCTTCTGTATCAAGGGCCCGAACCACACTGAGCATCTTCGCGGCCATCATGGCCACGGGCCTCGTGTCCTATCTGACCATCCCCGTCGAGCTCAACCCGGACGTGTCGGTGCCCATCATCGTCACCACCATCATCCATGAGGGGATTTCCCCCGAGGATGCCGAGCGACTGCTGGCCAAGCCAGCAGAAGTGGAGCTCAAGACGGTCGAAGGCATCACCGAGGTGAGCTCCTTCTCGAGTGAAGGCGCGGCCACCATCATTGCCGAGTTCGATGTGACGCTGGATTCCACCATCGCCCTGCAAGAGATCCGCACCGCCATCGACCGCGCCCAGGCCCGCTTCCCCCAATCCACCGAGGAACCCATCGTGCAGGAAGTCTCTGCGGCGTCGGTGCCCCTCGTGCAGATCGCGGTCAGCGGCAAGGACGTGCCCGAGCGCGTCCTGCTGCAAGTGGCCCAGGATCTGCAACGTCGCGTCGAGACGCTGCCCGAGATCATGTCGGCGGACATGGTCGGCGACCGCGAAGAGCTTCTGGAAGCGATCATAGACCCGGCCCAGCTGGAGACCTACGGGCTCACCAATCAGCAGATCGTCCAGGCCGTGAACAACAACAATCGCCTGATCCCCGCCGGTGCGGTCAACACCGGTCAGGGCAGCTTTTCCGTGAAACTGCCGGGCCTGATCGAGACCCAGGAAGACCTCTTCGACATCCCCATCGCCGCCAATCAATTCGGCGTGCTCACGCTCAGTGACATCGCGGAAGTGCGCCGCACCTTCAAGGATGCCCAGCGCTATTCCTATGCCAACGGCGAGCGCTCCATCTCGATTGACGTGCAGAAGCGCAAGGGCGCCAATCTGATCGCAGCCATGGACAAGATCGACGTCATCGTGAAAGAGATGCTGCCGACACTGCCGCCCGCAGTGAAGATCTCCTACCTGAACAACACCGCCCCCATCGTCCTGGAGCAGAACCTGGGCCTGCAGGGCAACATGGTGTCGTCCATGGTGCTGGTGCTGATCGTCGTCATCGCTGCCGTGGGCGTGCGCTCAGGCATTCTGGTCACCCTGGCTGTGCCGTTCTCGTTCTTCTTTGCCTTCATCATCATCTCGATGCTGGGTTTCACCTACAACTTCATGGTCATCTTCGGCCTGCTGCTGGGGCTGGGCATGCTCATCGACGGGGCCATCGTGATGGTCGAGTTCGCCGACACCAAGATGTCGGAGGGCTATACCCGACAGGATGCCTATCAGGAGGCCGTGAACCGGATGTTCTGGCCGATCATCGCGTCGACGATGACGACGCTGGCCGCCTTCCTGCCGATGATGTTCTGGCCCGGGGTCGCGGGCGAGTTCATGCGCTATCTGCCCATCACGGTGTTCGCCGTGCTGTGCGGCTCGCTGCTGTATGCACTCTGGTTCGCGCCCGTGCTGGGCGCGCTCTTCGCAAAGGGCCACAAGGTGAGCGGCACGCAGACCGCTGCGCATCATGACGAAGTGGATTCGACACACCTGCGCGGACTGCCACGCGTCTACGCCTCGATCCTGCGCGGTGCCGCACGCTCGCCCGGACTGGTGTTCCTGGGCAGCATCGGCACTCTGGTCGGCATCGCCATGGCGTATTTCAACTATGGTGCCGGCGTGGAGTTCTTCACGTCTGTCGAGCCGAACCAGACCCGCGTGCAGGTATTTGCCCGTGGCAATTTCTCGCCTGAGGAAATCCGCGACATGGTGGTGGATGTGGAACAGCGCATCATGAACGTGGGCTACTACAAGAACATCGTCACTCAGTCCGGTGCCGGCCAGAGCCTGGGCGGCGGGCAGAGCTCGGCCCCCGATCTGGTGGGCACCATCTTCGTGGAGTTCACCGACCGCCGCATCCGCGACGTCAACGGCTTCGAGATCGAGAATCTCTACCGCGATGCCATCACCAACATCCCCGGCGTGCGTGCCGAGATTGCCACCATCGAGCAGGGGCCACCCGTGGGCAAGGAACTGCAGATCGAGATCTTCGGCGACAACCTGGAAGACCTGATCACCGAAGCCAGACGCGTGCGTGAGCATCTGGAAACGGGCATGACCGGCCTGATCGACATTGACGACACCACGCCGATTCCCGGCATCGAATGGGCCATCAATGTTGATCGCGCCCGTGCAGCCATGTTCGGCGCAAGCATCACCGAAGTCGGCACCGCCGTGCAGCTGCTCACCGAAGGGGTGCGCATGGGGGACTATCGCCCCGACGACACCGAAGAGGAAGTGGATATCCGTGTTCGCTACCCCGAGGAGTATCGCGGCCTGGAGCAGATCGAGAAGATCATGGTGAACACGGCGAGCGGGCCTGCGCCCGTCAGCAGCTTCATCACCCGCGTTCCAGAACCCAAGGTCAGCTCCATCCAGCGCGTGGACGGCAACAAGGTCATTTATGTACGCGCCAACCCGGCGCCGGGCGTGGTCACGGCCAACAAGCTGGTGGAACTGGAACAGTGGCTGGAAACCAATCCGATGATGCCCGGCGTGGACTATCAGTTCCGTGGCGCCAATGAGGAACAGGAACAGTCCTTCGCCTTCCTGATGCAAGCCTTCGGTCTGTCACTGATGTTGATGGCGATCCTGCTGGTGACCCAGTTCAACAGCTTCTATCAGGCCCTGCTGATCCTGTCCGCCGTGCTGCTCTCCACCACCGGGGTGCTGCTCGGACTCCTCCTCACCGGGCAGACTTTCAGTGTAATCCTGACGGGCGTAGGGATCGTGGCACTCGCGGGCATCATCGTGAACAACAACATCATCCTGATCGACACCTTCAACTACCTGCGCAGCAGCCGCAAGGACTGGAGCCTCGAGGAAGTGATCGTGCAGACCGGTGTGCAGCGCCTGCGTCCGGTGTTCCTCACCACGTTCACCACGGGCTGTGGACTGCTGCCGCTGGCGATGCATGTCTCCATCGACCTGATCGGCGCGGAAATCGAAGTGGGCGGCCCCATCACTTCGCAATGGGTACAACTGGCGAGTGCAATCGTCTACGGACTGACTTTCGGCACGATCCTGACGCTGATCATCACGCCAGCCATGCTAGCCCTGCCGGCCAAGCTGCGCCAGCATCTGCGCAGCCTTGGCAGACTGCTTGGCCGTGGCGGCAACACACCGAATCCCCGCATGACGACGGGGATTGGCAGCTGAATGACGGGACAACGCTCAAGATAAAGAACGAGCGTTCGAATTTGACACGCGGGCACAGGAGTGCCCACGTGTCACAGATTGAGGTTTTGCAACAGTTTGTAACTCGCGAACTTTTGCGCGAAAAGCCTGTGCTAGTATCCGATCACTTTCTGCTCAACCGCTGCCATGGAGTGCGGCAACCGGGCAGAGACAGCTGAGGAGAGGGCCTGCAGACAGATCTTTGTCCCCCCCCTTTTCTGACACTGAGCAGTCAGCAGGTTCCGATCCTCAGCGACCTTTCCCGGGCAACATCGCACATCAGTTCGTCCAGGCCACCTGATCCACCAGACTGAGTCTGGCTCCATCGAAGGCCTCCTGTGCCGAACGCCGTGCCGCCAGCCGCAGGTAGTGCGTGGTGAGTTCGACATTGCGCTGCAGAACTTCCAGCACCTTCTCATCCGCCCCTTCCATCTTCTGCGTGAATTCCAGCCGCTGCACCAGCAAGTCGTGCGCTTCCTTCAGATGATCCTGGCGATTGGTGGCCAGCCCGTGATTGATCACGAGCACATGCCAGTCCGAGACCTGGGCAATGCCGCGCGCCCAGCCCTCCGAGCCCGGCTCGTACACCCGGGAGTACAGGAGCTGGAGGTAGCGGAACTGCGCGTCCACGTTGGGCCAGTCGGCCAGCGAGACGTGACAGTCGATGATCCGCTCCACCAGGGGAATCTGTTGCTCGCTGAACAGCCCGGTGTTGATGCGCGTGATCTGCAGGGCCTGTTGATAGCCCTCCAGTGCCTGCGCGAAAAGCCCCGCTTCCGCCTGCAGGTCGGCCGCTGCAAGCAGTGGCTCCGTCAGTCGCAGATCATAGGGGCCGAATTCCGCCGCCATGTCGACCATGAGGTCGACATGCTGCGCTGCCTGCGCCTGACTATCGGGCGCCGCAGCGGGGGCGAAAGAGAGACGGTCGACCTGCGCATGTGCAACAGAGCAGGTCGCTGTCAGGATTGCCGTGTAGAAAAAAGTGCGAAGAAAGCCATCATTCTTGTAGTTCATCTCCAATACCGTCTTTCTAGTTTTTGTGCTGGAAATATCCTCCAGGAACCCGTCTCAGGCAACAGAAAACTGCTGCAATTTCATGAATTTTTCGTGACATGTGACTGCCATGTGACGCAGGCGTGACACTTTGAAAATGAAAGAACTGGAAAAACAAGAGGATGGGATTGTGACAAATGTGACAGGGCCGTCATCCGGCCCTGCACTCAACGGTAGGTGGTATTGGCCACACGGGTCTCGGCCAGGAGCATCAGCATGACCAGCAGCAGCAGCCACCACCACACGCGTTGCGGCCCTTCGATCTCCGCGATCAGCTGTGCCGTGCGCACGTCCTCGGACTGCACCGGTTCGGTTTCGGGATTGGTGACGGCATCCTGCAGGGCGGAAGGCGCGATGCGTGCCAGCACGGATTCCTGCGGGTCCGGATTGACCGCATAGAACTGCACGGACTCGCCATCATCGATGTTCAAGAAGCCGGCGGTGGTGGCGGTGAGCAGACGATTCCCCGCCAGCAATTGCGTGCTTGCACCGGCGGCATCGGTGATGGTGAGCGTCGCCTGCTCGGCCACGGCCGTGCTCAGGTCGATCACGTCGCCCACCCGATAGGCCCGCTCCTTCTCGCTGGCCTGAGCCAGGTAACGCAGCGATTCGTGGGCGAAGGGCAGATACAGTCCCTGCAGCGGCATGTTGTTCCACTCGGTGTCCAGCGCGGATGCAAACAGCATCACCCGGCCCTGGCCCACCGAGCGTTCCAGCAGGGCCGGACTGCCGTTGTCGAACTGCATCAAGACGTCGGCGTCGGCGACTGCGGAAGCCATCCAGAAGCCTTCGAAGCGCACACCCCAGTCAGACCCCAGCGGCAGCATGACGGGGTGCCGCTGATCGATATCGGCAATCAGCTGATAGTCCCCGGCGGCCAGACGCACGGGCTGCTCAAGCGTCGCAGGGCTGATGTCCCCGAAGAGCTGGTTGAACGGACCCGCCGCCACCCGGTCGCCCGGCGCCAGCAGCAGACTGCCGCCCTCGCGGACGAAGTCGTTCAGCGCGCCGGCCTGGGTGGAGTTGAGATCACTGCCGGCATTGAGCAGCACCACCACATCGTGCTGCGCGAGCAACTCTGCATCGAGCTCGCGGGGCGAGCTGCGCGTCACCACGAAGGGGGACTCGGCAGAGCCTGCGATGGCCAGCCCCAGCCAGTGGGCCTCGTCGTCGTACCAGTTCGCCGAGGGCTCGCCATTGACGAGCAGCACGCGAATCCTGGCCATGACATCCACGGTGAAGAAATAGCTGTTGTCGACGGCGAAATCGTCCGTGCCCACGCGAATCTCGCCACGATGGGTGCCTGCAGTGTCGAATACCGCGGGCAGGCGCACCACTTCCTCGGACAGGTCGGTGAGATTCACGGGCACGCGCGCCGTTTCGACGCCATCGAGCAGCAGCCGCACGTCGGCCTGATCGACATGCACGCTGCCCGTACTGCGCACCCGGGCCAGGATCTCGTACTCGCTCTGGTTCTCGATGAGCTGGTCAGGCGAGCGCACGTCGGTGAGCAGCAGATTGCGCGTGGGCCCCGCGCCCACATCCACCGGATTGAGGCGCACACCTGCCGACATCACCCAGCCGGCATCGTCATTGCCCATGCCGCTGGCCTGGAAGTCGGAAATCAGATGCACGCTGCGGCTCTGATGGCGCGCGGACTCCAGCAGGTCATTGGCCAGGCGCAAGGCCGGCATGAAGCGGGTGACTTCGAATCCAGGCTCCGGAAGCGCCTCGAGGAAGGCACGCGCGCCATCCAGATCGGTGCTGAGCTCACGCACCTGCAGCGCGGAGCCGCCGAAGGCCACGATGGCCACTTCATCGCCGGCAGACATCCCCGCAAGCAGATCCTGTGCGGCTGCCCGCGCCTGCTCGCTGCGCTCGCCGTAGCGCATGCTCATGGAGGCATCGACCAGGATCACGGAGGACTCCGGCGCCGCATCCACCAGGGAAGCGATGGCACCATCGAACAGCGGCCGCGCGAAGGCGAACACCAGCAGCGAAATCACGGCCGCTCGCAACAGCAGCAGCAACCATTGCTGGATCTGCTGGAACAGGATCAGCTTCTTCGAGGTGTTCTTCAGGAAACGCAGCGTGCCGAACACCATCTTCGGCGGGGTTTCCTTGCGGATCAGGTGAATGGCGATTGGCAGGGCCGCCGCCAGCAGACCGAACAGGAACAGCGGGCTCAGGAAACTCATTCAGAAACTCCTGGCGCGACGCGAGATATAGGAATACAGCGCGGTATCCAGCGGCTGCGAGGTGTTGAGCAGACAGTAGTCCACGCCGCTGCTCTGGCACTGCTTCTTGCAGAATTCCAGGTAATTGCCCAGGTTCTCCAGATAGGCATCGCGGATGGACTGCGGCTGAGTGATGAAACTCTCCCGGGTCTCGGCATCGATGAATTCGGTGGCTTCCTGGAAACGGAAATGCAGCTCGGCGTCGTCCAGCACATGGAACACGATCACGTCGTTGCCCATGGAGCGCAGGCGCTGCAGCGTCTTGATGATCTGTTCCTCGTCATCCAGCATGTCGCTGATCAGGATCACCATGCTCTTGCGATTGAGGTTGCTGGCCAGGTCTGACAGCGGCCGCACTACGTCCGTGCGCGCCCCGGCCTGAAGGCCCGCCAGCACGCGCAGGATGCGGATCAGGTGCGGCTGCCGGCACAGCGCGGGAATGTACTCGTTCACCTTCTCGTCGAAGGTGATCAGGCCCACGGCATCGCGCTGGCGCATGATGAAATAGGCCAGGGCCGAGGCCAGGGTGCGGCCGTATTCCAGCTTGCTCATCACCCCCGAGGAATAGCCCATGGACGCACTGGAATCCAGCACCACATAACAGCGGACATTGGTCTCGTCCTCATACTGCTTGATGTAGAACTTGTCACTGCGGGCGTAGAGCTTCCAGTCGACATGGCGCATGTCGTCGCCACGGTAGTAGTGACGATAGTCGGTGAATTCCACACTGAAGCCGCGGTGCGGACTCTTGTGCAGACCGGAGACGAAACCCTCCACCACCACGCGGGCGCGCAGCTCCAGATTGTCGAGGCTGGAGAGAACCGTCGGGTCGATGAATGTCGTGTTGCTCGTCATGAGGATGCGTCCGCCACGGGCCTAGATGCCGGACGTCGGTTCGGGCACCGCCTCGATCAGACGTCGGATCACTTCGTCGGTGGTGATGCGCTCGGCCTCCGCATGGAAGTTCAGCAGCACGCGGTGCCGCAGCACCGCTGGCGCAAGCGCCCGGATGTCGCCATAGGACACGTTGTAACGTCCGCGCAGCAGCGCACGCACCTTGCCGGCCAGCACCAGGTTCTGCGAGGCGCGGATGCCGGCACCCCAGGCGACCCAGTCATTCACGAATTTCGGGGCCACCGGGCTGTTGGGACGCGAGGCGTGCACCAGACGCACGGCATAGCGGATCACGGCCTCGGCCGCCGGCACCTGGCGGGCGATACGCTGGAACTCCAGGATGTCATCACCGCTCAGCGGGTGGGACACGGTGTTGTCGACTATCTGCGTGGTATTGCCGACCACCATCACTTCTTCGTCTTCCGTCAGATAGCCCAGTTCGATCTTGAACATGAAACGGTCGAGCTGAGCCTCGGGCAGCGGGTAGGTGCCTTCCAGTTCGATGGGGTTCTGCGTGGCCAGCACGAAGAAGGGTCGCGCCATCTTGTGGGTGACACCGGCGGCCGTCACCTGGCGCTCCTCCATGGCCTCCAGCAGCGAGGACTGGGTCTTGGGTGGTGTGCGGTTGATCTCGTCCGCCAGCAGGATATTGGTGAAGATGGGGCCCTTCACGAACTTCAGTGCGCGATTGCCGTCCTGCTCCTCCACGATCTCGGAACCCACCACGTCGGAAGGCATCAGGTCGGGCGTGAACTGGATGCGGCTGAACTTCACCTGCAGGATGTCGGCCACCGTCTTGATCAGCAGCGTCTTGGCCAGGCCGGGCACGCCGGTCACCAGACAGTGGCCGCCGGCAAACAGGGCGATCAGCAGTTCATCGATGACAGCGTCCTGACCGACGATCACCTTCTTGATCTCGGCAATGATCTGATCACGTCCGTCCTGCATCTTCCTGACCAGCGCCAGATCGTCCTGGCTTTCCAGTCCCGCTGCGGCGCCCTCTTCGACTTGCTGTAGTTCTGACATGGGGTGAGTCCTGTTTTCGCTGTGATTCGTGTTGATGGTGTGTCGGCCTGCGTCGTGTCTCAGTGTGTGAAAGCGTATATCAAGTAGTTGATGGCGATCTTGTACGCCTCGTTGCTGTAGCGCGTGGGGTAAGGCTCAAAGAACGTGTGTTCCCAGCCATCGCCCAGGTCCGCATTGTGATTGGCCACGAGCATAACACGGCCGTCGTCATCGAGAATCGCGTACACCGCCGGCGGATAGTTCGGATCATCCAGACTGAAGCCGCCGTTGTAATCCCAGGTGACTGCGCGACCTGGCACCTGCACCACTTCGTCCACGTCGAAGAAGGTGTGGAAGATCTCGTGATCCGTGTCCAGCTTCACCAGTGCTCGCTCGGGAAAGAGCTTGGCCATCTCGGTCTGGAAGTCCTCCAGATGCGCATCGCCCCAGAAGTCGTCCAGCAGGATGAAGCCGCCGCGGAACATGAATTCGCGCATGGCCTCGATTTCCTCGGGACTGAAATTCGGGCCGCTCATGGTGCTGCCGATGGGCACACGCTTCATGTTCATGTACAGGAAAGTGTGCTCGAACAGGCGCGGGTCGGTCAGCTCCAGAAAGTCGTAACTCTTGCTGTTGGCATCGATGTTCGTATAGCGCTGCACGCCGCGCAGGAAATTGGACTCAGCATCCGGGAAGTCAGTATCCCACCAGCCGCCGCGCCGCCCGCCGCCGCCGAAACCCCCGAAGCCGCCGCCATCGAAGCCGCCACCGCGACGTCCGCGCCCTCCGCCGTAATTGGTGTAACGACCCCGGATCCAGGTGAACTCCGTGGGCACCGCCACCTCGGAATTCGCCTCGCGCAGGAAGGACTCCGGGTCGAAATCCAGTGGCACGGCCGTGCTCTGGGCCTGCAGGCCGGCACTGCACAGCAGAGCAGCCGCCACCGCGACCCATGGCCGCAACGCCTTGCCTGAAAGTATGCGTGTCACCCGATTGCCGTCCATCGACTCGTCTCCGCGGGGCCTCCCGCCGATTTATTCCGTTGCATCCACCGCCTGCAGCAGCACCTGCTGGGCTCGCTGATAACTCGGCGCGATTTCCAGCGCGCTCAGGATATTGCGTCGCGCCTCGGGAGCCTGACCATTGGCCAGATACGCTTCCGCCAGGTCGGTGCGGGCTTCCACCGGATCATTCACGTCCAGATCGACCAGCACCTCCAGTTCACGCACGGCCATCTGCGGGTCGTTCTGCCGACGGGCGATCTCGGCCCCGATGCGATGCACATCGAGACGGTAAGGCGTGATGGCAAGGGCGCGATCCATATAGTAACGGGCGCTGTCCAGATCGCCGCTCTCCAGCGCCACCGTGGCCAGCAGCACGGTGGAATCGTCGTCATGCTGCTGGTTCTGCAGCATGATGCGCAGCTGCTCCAGGCGGGCGGCCTGATTGCCTTCGCGCTCGTGGATCTGCGACAGGACCAGCGACGGGCTCGGGTAGCCCGAGTAATCCGGCAGGATGTCGTGGGCGATCTGCAGATGCACCTTCGCCTCGTCGAAGGCCTCTTCCTTGAACAGCACGATGCCCAGTTGCAGATGCGCCTGGAAGTCGCGCGGCTGGTCCTGCACGCGCTGACGCATGTGCTGCTTGAGCGAGGCATTGTTGTAGAGCTCGGCCATCACGGCGCTGGAATTCTCGCGCTGACCATGGCCGTGCGCAGCGCCCTCGTCGGCAGCATCCTCGGTGTGCACGTAAACGTTGATCTCCTGCACCCGACGGTCGACCCAGGCACGGAAGCCCGCGTCGAAGTCGTCGATGGACATGGCAAACACCGCCTCGAACATTGCCGATTCTTCCTTGATCAGGGCGTACTGCTTGACCAGCTCGATCAGCTTGTCGAAGCCGTGCTCCTGCGCGATGTAGTCCACCACCAGGTAGGACTGGAAGTAGGCAAAGCCCAGATCCTCGTTGCTGTCGGCCCCGGTGAAGCCTTCGTTCAGGCTGCCCACGGGCAGCAGCTTGTTCTGCTGAGCGGCACGCACCAGCTCCATGCCGTGACGACGCCCCCACTCGGGCCGCGCCTCGCGCTCCTCCCACACCGAGATGCCCTCGGAGAGCCAGCGCGGCATGCGGTTGTTGGTCATCTGCAGCGTGAACACGTGCACCAGCTCGTGCCAGAGGATTTCCTGCCAGTTGGCGTCCAGGGTGCGCGGCGAGATCAGCGTGACCACCTTGCCGAAGCAGATGCCCACCAGCGGGCCGATGTCGGGCAGGCCCACGGAGCGCACGGCGAAATCGTCGGTGCGCTCGAAGACTTCCACCAGCACCGGCGCCTCGGGCTCGAAGCCGTACTTGGCCGTCAGCGTGGCCCAGCTCTCTTCCAGCAGCGGCGCCATGTAGGGCCACAGCACACGGGCGTCGCGCTGGCTCATGCGCACCTCGAAATGCTCCGTGCGCAGCGTGGCGTATTCCTCCAGGGTGTCGAACACCTTGAGCATGTTCGAGGTCATCACGTTGAAGGGGTCATTGTCGAAGGCGAGCTCCAGTGCCACGCGGCCCTCCTCTTCCTCGCCCAGACGAATGAGATTGGTGCCCAGCAGAGTGTGCCCCTGCCAGTAGTTCGGGTCAGCGGCCACGGCCTGCCGGGCGTAGCCGACGGCCTCGGTGAAACGGTAGGCATTGCCGAAGGCATCGGCGAGATCGCCATAGAAACGTGCATTGCCCGGGCTGAAGGCGTTGACGCGGGCCTCCAGCTCGGCGTACTCGTCGAAGCGCTCGTGCAGGGCAGCCTGCGCGGCCAGGATGCTCAGGGACTTGAGCGATTCCGGGTTCACTTCCAGGGCGCGCTCGACATACTCCACAGCTTCCTCGGCGCGATCGTTCATCACCAGCAGGGTGGCCATGGTCTCGAGCGCGGCGACATCGTTCGGATTGACGTCGAGGGCAAAGGCCAGGGAGCGCTCACCGCCACTGATCTTCGCCTGTCCCACCAGGGCGGGGGTGTAGCGGCGGTTGATCGCGAGGGCCGCGTTGTAGGACTGCTCGGCGTCCACGACATTGAATTTTTCCATGAACAGATCGCCCCACAGCACCTGCGCTTCGAGGTTCTGCGAGTCCAGACGCACGGCTTCGCTGAACAGGCTGTTGGCGTCATGGAAACGGTCGAGCAGCCAGCTGGCCAGGGCCACCATGGCAACTTCTTCGGCATCGAAGACCATGCCGGCGTCATAGCGTCCGATCGCCGCATCGAGCTGGACGCGAGCCTCATCTCGACGGCCGGTGAACTGCAGCAGACTGCCGTATTGCACCAGGGCACGCACGGGCGGCGTGGTGTTGCCAGTGACTATTGCCTCCAGAATCTGCAGTGCCTCAGCGGACTGACCGGTGGCGCGCTTGAGTTCCGCCAGCTGGGTCGAGAGCCGCGCCGAGGCAGCGTGATCGGAGATGGCATCTTCGAGGATCTCGATGGCACGCTCGTACTCTCCAGTCAGGGCCAGCGCCTTGCTCAGGCCGAGCAGACCGGCTTCCTCGTCAAAGCCGTCGACACGCTGGAACAGCTCGATGGCCGCGAGATAGGAGCCCGATTGCAGCAGTTCCTCGGCCCGTTCGAGTGCCGGCTGCATCTGGACGATGGGTTCCTGGGCCGCGGCCGGCAGCGCCAGTAGGGACGCCTGCAGCAGCAGGCACAGGCTCAGGGGACGAAGGGCAAAACGAAGTGCGGAGCGCTCAGGGAAGTTCATTGTACCGTCCTGTCTTTCTTGCCAGATCGATCAACAGAGTTTCCATCCTGGTCCAGTAGTCCTCTTCCAGATAATTGGCCTTCTGGCCGCGCAGCAGGAATACCGCGCGTTCCAGTTCCTGCATCTCGGCCAGCAGGGCGCGCGCCTCGGGCGAGCTCTTCTGCGGCCCGGCGCTGTGATTGTCGAAATACGCGATCTCCGCAAGGCTGCCATCGCCTCCGCCGGTCGAAGGCTCCAGACTGAAGTTGCCATCGCCGTTGTCATCGATCACCGAGCGCTCTGTCGGCAGGCGACCCTGCTCGGAGTACCAGCCCTGCACGCTCTGACTCGCGAAGGTCCACGCTTCCAGCACGGAGACGCGACCGTTCTTGTCGCGGTCGCCCGCACGGGCATCGAGGGCCTCGATGAGATAGCGGGCGAACATCGGGTCGTAGCGCTCGGCGCGGGTCCGCGTGGCCGAGAGGATGACACGACCCGGAGCGGCCAGTTCGGCCGAGAACTCGAAACTGCCGCTCGTGGTGTTGATGATCACGAGATCCTGCTGGCGAAACGCGGTCAGCAGGGCGGCGAACTCGGCGCCGGTGATGTCCGGGCCGACGATGTTGAACTTGGCGGCAGCATCGTTTGAGGAGCCATGGCCGATCAGGAAGACGCTGAGCTGGTCCCCTGGCTGCAGGGCCTGCTGAAGGCGGTTCACCGCCGACTCGATGTCTTCGCGGCGCGAGCTGCCATCCACACGCGGATTCGTGCCCGCCGTGCTGCCGTCATCCAGCAGCAGGGTGATGGTGTCGGAACTGTAGCCATAGTCCCGCGCCAGCACATCGTGCAGCGAATTGGACCACTGGGAGAAACGGGCACGAATCTCATCCGATGCAGCCGCCCCGGTGATGATCAGCGCGTGCCGGGCAGCCTCGGGACCGCCGCGGAACCAGACGTCTTCCTGATCTGCGTTCTGGGCAAGCACTGGCGTGGCGAGCACGCTCAAGCCCAGCACCAGGCCCCCTGCAAGCTTCAGTCGGATTGCTCTGCCCATTGCATTCATCATGACAAGCCCTTGAATCGGCGCGCGACCCAGTCGGCGCACAGCAGCAGAATCAGCAGGAACAGCAGGGCCGGGGTATCCCACAGGTCTTCCTGCACTTCCACAGAGTACGCATTGGGCGTGTAGGTGATGTCATTCACCAGCGTCGAGGACTGCTCCAGATTGTAATAGCGCCCAGCGCTCTCCTGCGCGATCCGCTCCAGCAGAGCCGTGTCGCGTCCGGCCGAGGTGAACTCGCGCAAGGAGGGCGTGACGACAAAGGCGCTCATGCGCTCGGTGTCGCGGCGGTCTGCCTCGCCAGCGGCACTGGGCACATCCACCAGCAGATTGAACACCCCTTCGTTCTGCACCTCGAAGCTGGTGCGGTAGACGCCGTCGCGGTCGATGTCCCATTCCATGGCGGCATCCAGCAGCTCGCCCTGCGGTCCGGTCAGATGCACCCACACCGAGGCATTGTTGTCGGGCTGATAATTGATGTCGCGCACGGTGGCGGTGACTTCGACACGATCGCCCACGTGATAGAACTCCCGGTCGAACTCAACGGTGACGCGCTCGAGTGCCGACACCGCGAGCCAGCGCAGCAGCTGACGCCAGACGCGTTCATGGGACTGGTCCTCGGCCGGCATCATCATCTGCCAGCGCCAGGTGCTGGCGCTGGTGATGGACATGCTGCGGCCGCTGCCATAACGCTGCATGGCGATGATCGGCAAGGCCTGGTTCTGGAACTGCAGCGCATTGTGCTCCATCAGTACCGTGGCGCCGGGCTTGGCGCGACCGGTGACGTACGCCCCCTGCAGATCGGGCATGGCAGCCCACAGGCGACGGTTCTCGGCATCGTCGCTGTGCAGGCGCAGAAGTTCGGAGAATTCGCCCGCCGTGGTGAGCTTCGGCGTGAAGATCTCGCCGGTCAGATGGGAGCCACGGGTGATGCCGCCTTGCAGGTTCTGCGGGAGCACGGTGGACGGCACCAGAGTCACGGGCAGGATGTCGGCCAGCACACTGTCAACGAATTCGTCTTGCAGCATGCCGGCCACCAGCAGGCCGCCACCGCGCTCGGCGACGAAATCCTGCAGCATCTCCAGCTGCTCGTCGGTGAGGAAGTCGCGGTCGATGTCGCCGAGGATCACCGCCTCGTACTGGTAGAGTTCCTCACGCGTGGTGGGGAAACCGGCGGACAGCTCCAGTGCGGACTCGATGCCCTGGCGGTAGAACTTGCCCGGGCCCGTCTGCAGGTAGGTGGCCAGGCGCAGGGAGGTGTCGCCCTCCACGGCGCGACGGATGAACTTGTATTCATTGCGCGGGTGACCGTCGACATAGAGCACGTCCAGCGCCGGGCGCTCGGAGTTGTCGACGAGGAAACTGTAGCGATTGTTCTGCAGGACGATCTCGCCGTCCTGCTCCGCCACTTGCAGCGTGTAGACAATGGCTTCGCGGCGCTCCGGTTCCAGTTCGATGCTGACCCGGCGCGTGGAATTGTCGTCGCCCAGCACCACCTGCTGTGTGGTCACGACCGTCTCGCCATCGAGCACGGCCACTTCGACCGAGCGATTGGCGTAGCCCTGGTTGCTCAGCGCGATGTCCACATTGAAGACCGAGCCTTCCAGCACGGTCTTGGCCGCCACCACATCGACGATGCCGACGTCGCGGGGAATGTTCTCCTGCCCCACCCCCACGGCGAAGACCGGGATCTCGCGGGCGCCGAAACTCTGAGCGCGGGGCAGCGGGTCGACGCCTTCGTTGTCGGCGCCATCGCTGATCAGCAGGATGCCCCCCAGCGCCAGACCACTCAGCTGCTCGTCCACATACTGCAGCGCCTGGTCGAGCGAGGAGGCCGTGCCCGCTGCCGTGAGGGCGCCAGGCTCGGAGACGCGCTGCGTGTTCTTGTCAAAACGGAAGGTGCGCACCTGGAAGGTGTCGCCCAGGCCCTCGACGATGCCGGCATTGCCATACAGCAGCTCGCTGACCGCTGCCGCCCGGGTCTGCGAGCCGGCCAGATCGGGAATGCTCATGCTCTGGGAGTCATCCACCAGGATGGCGAGGTAGGTTTCCTGCGGCACGACCTGCTCGGTGGTGACCACCGGCCGCAGCAGACAGACGAAGAGCAGGATCAGCACCAGGGAGCGCAGCGTGATCAGGCCCGTCTTCCAGGCTGGCGACAGCGCACGCGTGGTCTTGCGGTAGGACCACCACACCACGCCGACCAGCGCCACCACGAACAGCAGCGCAAGCCAGGGACTGAGGCCGTAGGCGAAGCTGAAACGCCCCTGCGCAATGGCCTCGAGATAGTGTTGGTCCAGAATGAAATTCATCGTCAGGGCGCCGTGCCGCCGGCCCCGTTGTTCTCGGACAGCACACGATAATACTCCTCGACCAGGCGTCGGTATTGATCGGGTACGTCTTCGTCAGCCGAGGCGTAGAGTTTCTGATTGATGCGGTCCATTTCCGCCTGCGCCCGCAGCGCGGCTTCCAGTTCCATGATCGGTTGCAGCAGGGCCTCGAACAGCTCCGGCTGACTCAGGAAATCCTCGATGCCCTGACGGGTGATCTCGCTGCGAATCGAGCGGGCATTGCCCAGCGCCAGCGTGGTGCCACCGGTGCCCGGACGCCCATCGCCGCCACCGGCATTCTGGCCCTGCTGCGCCTGACCCTGCCGACCACCGGACTGCTGGCCGCCCTGACTCTGCTGCCCTGACTGACCCTGTTGCCCGGGTTGACCCGGCTGACCGCCCTGAGCCAGCTGACCACGCTGCGCGGCCGTGCGCTCGGCCATCTGCTGCTGTTGCAGCTGTTCGGCCAGCTGCTGCGAGAGCTGCTGCGAACGCTCGAGCTGTTGCCGCATCTGCGCGATGGAGGCCTCGCTTTGATTGCCGCCGTTCAAGGCCTCCACCTGGTTCTGCAAGGCCTGCATCTGCTGCATGAGTTCTGCGGCATCACGCGCGGCCTGCTGGATCGGGTCGGCCGAACTCGGCTGATTGGCGGAGTTCATCGCCTGCAGGCTGGCTCCCAGTTCCTCCAGGGATTCCCCCACTTCACGTTCCAGATCGACGGCGAGATTGACCATGCCATTGCTCAGCACGCGGCCACTGGTGTCCATGGTCTCGCGCAGCGGACGGATGGCGCGGCTGGCCTGCTGGGCCTGGGACAGCAACTGCTGATCCTCGTTTTCACCCCGCGCAATGATGGCGCGCAGCATCTTCTCGATCTCTTCCAGCTCACGGCGCTGCTGCTGCTGTTCGGCCACCAGATTCTGCAATTCCTCGTTGCTGCGGGCCGTCTGCCGGGTCTGGCCCAGACCCTGCTGGCGATTGGCCGCTTCCAGCGCCTGCTGCAGTTCGCGCTGATCCTCCAGCAACTGCTGGCCGCGCTGGGCGGCGTTCTGCGCCAGCTGACTCACGGAGGTGGTCTGCTCGGCGCGCATCTGACGCTGTTGCTCACGCAGGCTCTCGAGCGCGCGCTGGCTGCGGGCGGCCGCCTGGGCCGGCGATTCTGCCTGGGCCGCTTCGGCCATCTGCTGGGCAGCGCGCTCGAGCTGGCTCTGCCCGCTCTGTCCCCCGGACTGCTGGGCGGTCTGCTGTCCGCCCTGCTGCTCAGGAGACGATTGCCCGCCGGAGGCACCGGCCTGCTGGGACTGGCCGCTCTGCTGCGATTGCCCGGACTGCTGGGACTGCCCGACCTGCCCCCCCTGCTGCCCCTGCGCACCCGGCTGCTGCTGACTCTGCTGGCTGCGCTGACCGCCCTGCTGACGCGAGAGCTGCTGCGCCAGCTGCTGCACTTCCTGACTCAGTTGTTCCTGTTCGCGCTGCAGCCGCTCCAGCTCGCGCCGGCGCTGCTCTTCATTCATGGCTTCGAGACGACGCGCCAGATCACGCTGAGCACGGGTCAGGCCTTCCTGACGCCGGGCCAGCTCCTCAAGCTTGTTCTCTTCCGCGGTGGCCTGCGCCCCGCCCCGGCCGCCCGCGCTCTGCGGCGTTTCGTAGCGGTTCTCGAGCTGGCCCATCTCCATCTCGAACAGCTCACGCAGGTCCTCGCGCTCCTGCTGCGCACCGCCGCCCCCGCCGCCGCCACCGGCCTGCTGGGTGCTGATATCCGTGCGATTGATCTCTGCCTCGGCCTTGAGCACGTACTGCAGCGCCACCTGCTCGGGCTTGAGGGCGCTGGTGACCTGCTGCTTCTCGAGCTCGGCAATCGCCAGGTTCATCTGCTCGATGGCCAGCTGCAGGTTCATCACCGCATTGTCGTAGCTGTCATCAGAGAAATTCAGCCGCTCGGCCAGCCGGTCGATGGACTGCTGGGCGCGCGTGGTGGCCTCGGCCTGAGATTCCGCGATGATGCGGATATCGTCGGCCAGCGTGGCCGGATCGGTATCCACGGGCACGTTGCGCAGCTTCCAGGTGGCCGCAATGATGTCCTTCTGCAGGGTCACCAGGGCACTGCTCTCGCCGCCCTGCTGACCGCCGCCACCGCCACCGCCGCCCTGCTGCCCGCCGGCACGGCGGAACTCCTGATCGGTGGGAATGACCTGCAGGAAGTAGATGTCGGACACCACCTGGGCGGGCCCGGTCAGCCCGTTGTTGTCGGCCAGGGTGAGGTAATAGCTGACGAAATCACCGGGCGCCACGCCCAGGTCTTCGAGGTAGAGCATCTCGGCCCCGGAGATGCTGCGGGTCTGTTCCTGCGGCAGGAAGTCCACAGCCACTTCGTCACTGCCCACCACGTTGTAGTGCAGGTTGAATTCGCTCAGACCGTAGTCATCGCTGGCATCCACTTCCAGCACCACCTCTTCCAGCGGCATCACGTCAGTGTCACGCCCCGGACTGCGCAGCACCAGTTCCGGCGGCAGGTCAGGAATGGCGCGGATGTAGTAATCGGCCGGATCCTTGCTTTCCAGGCTCTCGAAGTCGCGAGCCACGATGCGGTAGACGCCGTCAGCCGCCACGGTGAAACGTGCCGTGCCGGTGCTGCCGTCAATGCTCAGGGGAATGCTGGCGTAGCCCGAGCCTTCCTGGAATTCGATGCTGGCCGTCTCGATGGCCTTGTTGAAGCTGACCTGGAGACTGACCTGGGTACCTTCGGGCACCAGCATGTCGCCGGCATCCTCTTCGGTATTGTCGGCGATGCCGGTGTAGTCGGGGTATTCATAGGCCACATCGATCTGCTCGACGCGCGGCAGATCGTACACGGTGATGCGGAACTGCTCTGAACGCTGTTCGCCGTTCTGCTCGAAGTTGACGTAGTAGACCAGGCTTTCCTGCACCGAAGGCAGGAAGTAGCTGTAGCTGGCGCTGTCACTGCCGCTGGCCTCCTGCGGCATGCTCAGGTCCTGCCAGTTGACGTTGTCGCTCTGGATGCGCAACTGGATCTCGCTGGGCATGGCATTGGTGACACGCGCCACGATGGTGGCCGGCTCGCCGCGCTGCATGGAGATGTCGCCCGGCTCGATGCTGATCTCGATCTCGCGCGGTGGCTGCTGCACCGCGATCTCGGCCTGGGGCTCGGCCGTGAAGGGCCAGAACAGTCGACTCGCCGCCGACAGCATGACTTCGGACAGCATCAGGGCCAGCACGGCGACGCCAAAGGCGGCGGTCGCGGCACCAAGGGAAATCCACGGGGTCTTCGACTCGGCCACCTGCTCGACGCGGGCCTGCTGCTCCTGCACATGCGCCTCGGCATCTGCCCACAGCTGCCGCACGAACTGGCTGGAGACGCCAGAGCGGCCGGCACCCTGCTGGTCGGAAGTGAATTCGAGAGAGGTCAGCAGACGCTGCTCGAGATCGGGAATGCGGTCTTCCACGAAGTGCGCCAGGGACTGGTCATCTCCCTGCAGACGGCGCAGCCGGCCGGCCGTGTACCAGAGCGCTGTGCAGATGCCGCCGAGCAGGAGCAGGAACAACAGCACCGCTCCCGTGCGCCCCGGATTCAGCAGGGCCTCGAGGCCGGCGAGCAGCAAGGTCCACGCAACGATGGCAATGACGGCCAGACTGACATGATGCAGCGTGTGCAGCCGGGTGCGGCGGCGACGGATGGTGCTGAGGGTATGGCGCAGGTTTTCGAGTGTGGGAGATGCCATGTCGATTCTTCTTGTCTCTGCCAAAACGTGAGGGACACCAGCGTTTCAAGACTTTGCCGCATTCCGGAAAATGCGCCCGACAGGGCCTGCTCCTGTGCCGCCGGGATGGCCCAACTATCCCACTAACTCCGCAGCGAAAGCAAGCAAGCCCGGGTTCGTAGGGGAGACCGCAGGCAGGTGCCAAGTCTTTCCGCCGCGCTCAGGAATTCGCCACCAGCGCGGCCAGCCGATGCTTGAGCACCTTGCCCGAGGGCGCGGTGGGCAAGTCCATGAAAAGGATGCGGGCCGGCCGCTTGTACGGTGCCAGCTGATCGCGGATGAAGGCCTGCAGCCCGGCTTCGTCGAGCGTGCTGCCCGCCGTGGTCTGAACACAGGCCAGCACCTCCTCATTGCCCTCGACCGGCCGGCCGATCACTGCGCAGAACACCACCTCCGGATGGCGGGCGATGGCTGCCTCGACTTCCGGCGGGTAGACATTGAAGCCCGAATGGATGATGAGTTCCTTGCTGCGCCCGACGATATGCACCTGTCCGTCCGGGTCCTGTCGCGCCAGATCCCCGGTATTGAGAAAACCTTCGGCGTCGATGGCCGCTGCCGTGGCCTCGGGATTGCGGTAGTAACCCCGCATCACGCCGGGGCCGCGCACGTGCAACTCGCCCACCTCCCCCGGGGCCACTTCCCGCCCGGCCGCGTCGCACAGACGCAGCTCCAGCCCTGGCAGGGGCCGCCCGACACCACAGTGGGGCAGCCACTCGCCAAAGCGCACCTGGCAGATGGTCGGGCCGCTCTCGGTCATGCCGTAGCCGTTGAGCAAGGGGATGCCGAACAAGGCCTCGGTCTGGGACTTGATGGTCGGATCGAGTGGTGCGCCGCCGGCATAGGCATAGCGCAGCCCGGGCAGGCTCGCGGAGGTGATGCCGGCGTTGCGTGCGTACTCCAGCAGGCGCGCGAACATGGTGGGCACGCCCAGCAGGCCGCTGATGCGCTGCTCGTGCAAGGCTCGGAACACCAGCTCAGGGTCGAAGCGGTCGGCCAGCACCAGACTCGCCCCCCGATGCAGCGCTCCCAGAAACACCGCAGCCAGACCGAAGATGTGGGATACCGGCAGCACGCAGTAGATCCGGTCCTCGGGCTGCATGCCGCGCAGCACGCTGGTCAGTGCCGCCACATAGAGCAGATTGCGATGCGTCAGCATGACTCCTTTCGGGTCTCCCGTGGTGCCCGTGGTGTAGATCATCACACAGACGCGCTGCGCCACGGGCTGACTGGCATGCGCCAGCGGAGCACCAGGGTCCGGCGGGGCCAGCACGCCCAGACGGGTATCGCCAGGGGCTGCCTCACTGGCACATGGGCCGCCCGCCAGCGACCGCCAGTGCACAGCGGCCGCATGGGAATCCAGAAAATAAAGGCACAGGCGCGGCTCGCAATGCTGCTGGATGCGCTGCAGTTCCGCTGCACTGAGGCGGGCATTCACCACCACGCTCACGGCATCCCCCTCGCTGAGCGCGAGAATCAGCACCAGCAGGCCCACGCAGTTCTCATTGACCAGCAGCACGCGGTCGCCGGCCCCCACACCCTGTTGGCGCAGCCAGGCGCTGGCGCTGCGCACGTGCGCGGCCATCTCGGCATAAGTGCAGACTCTGTCGTGCTGATCACGGGCTGCAAGGACTGCGGGGCGAGACGTCTCCCACTGCCACAAGGGCGAACTGATACGCGGAGGAAGGCCGTCCAGCACTTGATCGACGGTTTGACCGAGCAGGGCGAGGTCGCTAGATTGCATGGGATTGCCGCCCTCTGGATGCCTTCATGAAAGCCCTGCTCCTGTCTGCGTACGACGCCGCAAGCCACCGCGTCTGGCGTGAGACCCTCTGCGCCATGCTGCCGCAGATCACCTGGACCACTCTGTGTCTGCCCCCGCGCTACTTCGCCTGGCGGGTGCGCGGCAACAGCCTGAGCTGGGCATTTAAGCACCGCCCTGCGCTGACAGACAACCACGACTTCCTGCTCTGCACCTCGATGACGGACCTCTCTGCCCTGCGCGGATTCATCCCGCAGCTGGGACGGCTGCCCACCATCGTCTATTGTCACGAGAACCAGTTCGCCTACCCGGAAAACCCGTTCACTTCGGTGGTGAATGCCGTGGAGCCGCAGATGCTGAGCCTCTACACCGCGCTGTGCGCCGACCGCCTCGTGTTCAACAGCGCCTGGAACCGCGACAGTTTCCTGCAGGGAGCCACGGCCCTGCTGCGCAAGCTGCCCGACGAGGTGCCGGACGGCCTGCCGGAGCGCCTGGCGCAAGGCATCGTGCTGCCGGTGCCACTGGATGCTTCGCTGTGGCAGGCACGCCCGGCGCCATCGCAGCCGGAAGTGCTGACCCTCGTGTGGAATCATCGCTGGGAATTCGACAAGGGCCCGGCACTGCTGCTGGCGATCGTGGAAGCGCTGATCCAGCGGCGGGTGCGTTTTCGCCTGCACCTGCTCGGACAGCGCTTCCGTCAGGCACCGCCCGAGTTCGACACGCTGCAGGCGCGGCTCGCGCACTGGCATGCCGAGACCGGCATCTGCCCGGGACACACCGGTCATGTGGCCGAGCAAGCTGTCTATCGCCAGCTTCTGGCGAGCAGCGACGTGGTGCTGAGCACCGCCCTGCACGACTTCCAGGGGCTCGCCCTGCAGGAAGCCAGCGCGCTGGGCTGCGCCGCGCTGGCCCCGGCGCGCCTGGTCTATCCGGAGTACCTCGCACCGCCGCAGCTGTACCAAGGCGAGGGCCCTGTGGCGGCGCAGGCGGCCAGTGCCGCTGCACGGCTGGAGGAGTGGGCGCAGCGCAAGGCCGCGGGACTGTCTTTGCCGCTGGCCGACATGCGCGCGTTCCACCCCGACACCCTGCGCCCAGGCTATGAAGCGCTCATTCACTCCCTGTTCAGCGCGCCTGCAGCACCCTGAATGCAACGGGTGCCGCGGAGAATCCTCTTGAACGCGGCGCCGCCGAAACGCTACAGTTCGGCCAGGTCATCTGCAGCGCACACTGGCTGCCACATCCACTCGGAGCCCCCATGACATCAGTTCGCCACGGATTCTTCACCCTCACCGCCCTTGCCGCTGCGCTCGGCGTCAGCCTGCTGCAGGCGCAGCCGGCCGAACAGCCCGCGCCCGAGCCGGTGGATGACACCGCCGCCTTCCAGGCCTGGCTGGCCGACTTCCGTGCGGAAGCCCTGACCCGCGGCATCCGCGCCGAGACCCTGGATGCCATTCTGCCCACCATCGAGCAGCAGCGCCGCGTCATTCAGGCCGACCGCGCCCAGGCGGAATTCGTCGAAACCTATGCGGACTATCTGGAACGCGTCAGCCCGCGCCGCATCGAGATGGGCAAGACCTTGTTCGCCGAGCAGGGTGCCATGCTGGAGGCCGCCTCTGCGCCCTACAACGTGCAGCCGCGCTTCGTCGCGGCCGTGCTGGGCATGGAAAGCAACTACGGCACCTTCCCCATCACCGAACCGCTGTTCAATGTGGTGGCCACACTGGCCTTCGACAGTCGGCGCGGCGAGCAATTCCGCAACGAACTGTTTGCGGCCTTCGAGATCGTCGACAAGGGCTACGCCACGCCGGACATGATGAAGAGTTCCTGGGCAGGCGCGCTTGGCGCCCCGCAGTTCATGCCCGGCAGCTATCTGCGCCTGGCCGTGGATCAGGATGGCGATGGCCGCCGCGATCTGTGGAACATGGGCCCGGATGTGATTGGCTCGGTAGCCAATTACCTGCGCTCCACCGGCTGGCAGGACAATCAGACCTGGGGCCGTGTGGTGAGCCTGCCTCCGGGCGGGGAACAATCCCTGCCGGCACCGCAGAACGTGGGGCTTGACCCGGACGCCACCTGTCGGCGCTACACCACCATGGGCGCATGGCGCAGCCTGAGTGACTGGCAGGAACTGGGGGTGCGCAAGGCCGACGGCACGGACCTGCCTACGCGACCACTGGCGGCAGCGCTGATCATTGGGGATGAGGGAGACGACAAGGGCTATCTGGTGTACCGCAACTTCTGCTCGCTGCTGCGCTACAACCCCTCGTTCAAGTATGCGCTGGGCGTGAGCCTGCTGTCGGATGCCATCGCCGGCATCGAGGACTGACGATTCAACCGCCGGAGCTGCTCTGCAGCTGCACCGGCTCCAGCACGGGGAAGGCCACGGTCTGGCCGATCTGGATCTGACGGAAGTTGAGCTCGGGGTTGTACTGGCGCAACAGCCACATCGGCACCGAGTACTTGCGCCGGGCCAGGTTGGCGATGTTGTCGTTCACGGCCACCTTGTACTGATCCACATTGCGGATGCGGTATTGACGGAAGAAATCCTGCTGCTCCTGCACATGGAACTGGCGCCGCTTCAATTCAAACTCGGCCACCGACACCTGGCTGAAATCCAGCACCAGCCTGTCTCCCATCACCACCGGCGCGCTCGCGCGCAGATTGTTCAACTGGCGCAGCCGCGCACTGCTCACCCCCAACCACTCGGCGTAGTGGCTCAAGGTCTCGGAGGCCTGGATCTCGATGCTCTGGTTGGCGGCCACGCTGTAGTCGGACGGATCGGCAGCCAGATCGACCTCTGCCTGCTCATTGCCCGCCTCCACGCTCGGGGCCTGTGCCAGCTCGGCCGGCGCATCGGCATCATCCGTCGCGTCCTGCGGCACAACTTCCAGCACCGGGACCAGATCCTCGACGATGCTCAGGCTGGCGGGGGCGGGCGTGGGCTCTGCCGCTGGCAGGGGAACGGCCACGGGTTCGCGGGGCGTGACATACACGACAGGTTCGGCCGCAGGGGCATTGTTGCCCGGCATGCGCAGGGTTTGACCGGGATAGATCAGGTCCGGGTGGTCGATGTTGTTCGTCTGCAACAGCGCACGCTCGGACACGCCGAAGCGGCGGGCAATGGAGGACAGCGTGTCGCCGCGACGCACGTCGTAGCTGCTCGCACCCGGCCTGGCGCTGCCGGCACTCGCCGTGTTCGTGTTACCACTGGCCTGGGCAGTGGCTGTGGCAGCGATCTGCGCCGAGGTCTGCCCCGTGGCGGCTGCGCTGTCCTGCGGCAGCAGCAGACGCTGGCCGACACGGATGCGATGGCTGTCGGTCAGCTGATTGAGGGAGGTGAGTGCCGCCACGGAAGTGCTGAAGCGGCGCGCGATGGCCGACAGGCTGTCCCCGCTCTGCACCACATAGGCAATGTCAGGAGTCTGGATCGGGAAGCGCTGATCGGCCGGGATCTGGCTGATCAGCTGGGCCAGGGGGGCGCGCAGGGCATTGCGCTGCACCTTGACCACATAGCCCTTGGGAATGCGCTTGCTGCCATCCCACACCACCGGACGCAGGGCAGGATTGTCGAATTTGAGGTGCTCCAGCGTGATCCCGAGGGTGTCGGCCAGGGTCTGCGCCTCGACATAATGGTCCAGCTCGAATTCGTCGTACTGCGGATGCGGGTCGAGCTGCAGCACACCGAAGAGCGTCTGGGCCTGGCGCTCGACATCCAGCACGGCCAGGAATTGCGGGTAGAAATTGCGGGAAGCGAAGCCGAAGCTCGGCCCCTTGTAGTTCATGATGATGTCTTCGATGCGATTGGTGCCCGTCTCGCGCACCGCGCGGCTCATGCCACCGGTGCCGTGGTTGTAGGCGGTCAGGGCCAGCGGCCAGGTGCCCAGGATGCGGTAGTTGTACTCCAGCAGACTCATGGCGGCGTAGGTGGCGGTGTACGGGTCCATGCGCTCGTCGACGATGTGATCGATGCGCATGAAGCGCTGGCCGGTGGTGCGCATGAACTGCCACATGCCGGCGGCCGCCACGCTGGAATAAGCCCCGGGGTGAAAGGAGGACTCCACGTGCGGCAGCGCGCCCAGCTCGATGGGCAGGTTCTTGCCCCTGATCACGCTGTTGATGTGGTCGCGGTAGGCACCGGAACGAATCAGGCCTTCGACGAAGCGGTCGGACTGGCCAAGCTGGAAGCGCACGTTGCTGGCGGCAGTGGCCAGAGTGTCGTTGCTGACGCCGGCCGGCCACAGGTCGAGAATGTCCTGCTCAAAGGAAGTCAGGCCGCTGCGCTTGCCTGAGCCCAGCACCTTGAGGGCATCCTGGATGCGGGTGCGCTGACGTTCGAGTTCGGGGCGGTCGTACTCGACACGCTGATAGACGATGGCGAGGTTGTTGGCGTCGTGGAGAAATCCGCTTTCAGTGTCGACTTCTGTGTAGACACGGGTCCAGAACTTGATGGCAGGCTCGAGCTCAGGCGGCCTGGGCAGCAGTTCGGAATCCTGGGCAGCCGCAGTTCCCGCGAGGCAGAGCAGGCACAGCAGCGCAAAAATGCGCAGGATGGAAGGAACAGGCGGCATCACGAATCTCTCTGGGACACTGGCTTTGTAGACCGTTCTTCGGCAGATAAATTCCGTCAGGTCGGGGCCAATACTACAAGAGCCCCCCGGAATGTCCAAGCCTGTCGGCTGCCTCTGGATGCCACCAGGGGCGGCGGTTTCGCCGGCATCGGCAATTGACTATACTGCGCGCCCGATGTTCCGCCCGGTAGCGCTGACGATGACCGACAACAAGAAACTGGCCGAAGCCAGCCTGGAGAGTCTCTACCGCATCTTCACTGTCCCCGAAGCGCCGGACTCCACCCTTGGCCTGATCGACCAGTCGATCTCCCGCAACATGGCCGGCTTCCTGCAGGAGCACATCGTCGCCGCCGAGCGTGACCTGCAGCTGATCGAGAAGGACTTCTCCAACCCTCGCATCCCCGACAGGCCGGTGTTCGTGTCCGAGCAGATCGACTTCCTGCTCGACAAAGTCGTGGCGCAATCGGTGCATATCGCCTCGCCGGGCTTCGTCGGTCACATGGCCTCTGCCCTGCCCTACTTCATGCTGCCGCTGGCGCGCATCATGACGGCGCTGAACCAGAATCTGGTCAAGGTGGAAACCTCCAAGGCCTTCACGCCGCTGGAACGTCAAGTGATCGGCATGATCCACCAGCTCGTCTACCAGCAGAACGACGCGTTCTACGAGCGCTGGATGCACGACCGCAACCACGCCATCGGCAGCTTTTGCTCCGGGGGCACCATCGCCAATCTCACCGCGCTGTGGGCAGCCCGCAACGCCCTGTTTCCGATCAGTGCCGATTTCGCCGGGGTCGGTCAGGAAGGACTGGCGGCCGGCCTGGCGCACCAGGGCTACCGGGCACTGGCCATCGTCGTCTCGGAGCGCGGGCACTATTCCCTGGGCAAGGCGGCGGACATCCTCGGCATCGGCCGACGCCATCTGGTGGCGGTGGAGACCGATGCCCGCAACAAGGTCAAACCGACCGAACTGGCCCGCCGCTGTGATGAACTGCAGCGCGAAGGCATTCGCGTGATGGCCATCGTGGGAGTCGCAGGAACCTCGGAAACCGGCAGTGTGGATCCGCTGGACGCGCTGGCCGACATCGCCGCCGAGCGCGGCATCCATTTCCATGTCGACTCGGCCTGGGGTGGCCCCACGCTGTTCTCGCGCACGCACCGCCACCTGCTGGCCGGCATCGAGCGCGCCGACTCGGTGACGCTAGACGCCCACAAGCAGCTCTACGTGCCCATGGGAGCCGGTCTGTGCGTGTTCCGGCAACCGGAGACGCTGTCTGCCGTGGAACACCATGCCGAATACATCATCCGCAAGGGCTCCAAGGACCTGGGCAGTCACAGCGTGGAAGGCTCGCGCCCGGGCATGGCCGTGCTGGTGCACGCCGGGCTGCACATCATTGCACGCGAAGGGTATGAACTGCTGATCGACCAGGGTATCGCCAAGGCCAGGGCCTTCGCGGAACACATCAAGGCCACGGAAGACTTCGAGCTGATCTCGGAGCCCGAACTGAACATCCTCACCTATCGCTATCTGCCGGCCGCAGCCCGGAAGCTGCTGGCGTCCGACGACCGACAGATTCGCGAGGCCACCAACAACCTGCTCAATGCCCTGACGCGCAGCCTGCAGAAGACACAGCGCGGTCTGGGCAAATCCTTCGTGTCACGCACTCAGCTCACGCCGGAGCGTCATGAGCGCATGCCCATCGTCGTGTTCCGGGTGGTGCTCGCCAACCCGCTCACGACACTGGAGATTCTGGACAATATCCTGCAGGAACAAAGAGAGCTGGCAGCACGTGCCCCGGTGCTGCAGTTTGTCGAGAAACTGCAGGCACTGGCACAGAGCACGCGCTGAGCGGAAGCATCAAGGCAGCGAGTCGGCCTCGTCTTCCTTGGGCGGCGGCATCAGATCTTCCTTGCTGACGTCCATCATCAGCAGAAGCGTGGACCCGACGTAGATGGAGGAGTAGGTGCCGATGATGATGCCCATCGTCAGAGCGATCGCGAATCCCTGAATGGAGTCGCCACCCGCCAGCAGCATGGCCAGCACCACCAGCAGCGTGGTGCCGGAAGTGATGGTGGTGCGGCTCAGTGTCTGGTTCAGGGAAATGTTGATCAGCTCGGCCGGCGTGCCCTTGCGCAGCACGCGGAAATTCTCGCGCACGCGGTCGAACACCACGATCTTGTCGTTCACCGAATAACCGATGATGGCCAGCACTGCTGCCAGCACAGTGAGGTCGAACTGCAGACGCGCGAGCGAGAATATCCCCAGGGTGATGATGACGTCGTGCATCAGGCCGACCACGGCCGCGACGGCAAACTTGGTCTGGAAGCGTGCACCGACGTAGAGCATCACCATGCCCAGGGACACGAGAATGCCCATGCCGCCGCTTTCGGCGAGTTCCTCACCCACCCTGGGGCCCACGAATTCCATGCGGCGGATTTCGACCTCGGCCGAGGTGCCCGCCTGCAGGGTTGACAGCAGATTCTCGCCGAGCACCACCAGCTGATTGGCCATTTCCACTTCCGAAAGACTCTCGTCGACCGGCATGCGAATCAGGATGTCCTGATCCGAGCCGAAAGCAACGACCTGTGCCTCCTCATAGCCGGCCGCGCTCAGGCGCGAGCTCACATCGGCCACATTCACCGGTTCGGAGTACCCTACCTCCACCAGCGAGCCGCTGGTGAAATCCAGACCGAACTCCAGCGAATTGAAAATCAACGAGCCAATCGAGATCAGCACTGCCACCGCGGAGGCATAGGTGAGCTTGCGGCCCGTGCCCACGAAGTCAAATGATCTTTCCACCAACGCCATACATTTCTCCAAAGCCTTTCATGACTGCACGACTGGCAACTGCGGGATGCTGCAGCCTGCTCAGGCAAATGCCCCGATGGACAGTGTGTTCACCTTGCGCCCGCCGTAGAACAGGTTGACCACCGCTCGCGTGATGACGATGGAGGTCCAGACGGAAGTGAAGATGCCGATCATCAGGGTGACTGCGAAGCCCTTCACCGGTCCTGTGCCGATGGAGAACAACACGATCCCCACGAGCAAGGTGGTGAGGTTGGCGTCCAGAATCGTGCCAAGAGCACGATCGAAGCCGGCGGCTATCGCGCTCTGCGGCGACAGACCGTTGGCAAGCTCCTCGCGAATCCGCGTGAAGATCAGCACGTTGGCATCCACCGCCATGCCCATGATCAGCACGATGCCGAAGATGCCGGGCAGCGTGAGGGTGGCGGAAATGATGGACATGATGGCGACCAGCAGCAGCAGATTCACGGCCAGCGCGATATTGGCCGCCACGCCAAACACTCTGTAGTAGAAGAGCATGAACACCACCACCATGCTGATGCCGATCAGCGTGGCGCGCTTGCCCTGCTCGATGTTCTCGGCACCCATGCTCGGACCCAGCGTGCGTTCTTCCACGAAGTACATCGGGGCCGCCAGCGCGCCGGAACGGATCAGCAGGGAGAGCTCGTTGGCCTCCGTCGCGGTCAGACCGGTGATGACAAATTCGCGACCGAGCGCAGCGCGGATGGTCGCATGGCTGATCAGACGCTTTTCTTCATAGGTTTCCTGACGCTCGACCATGTTGCCGTTCTCGTCCGGCGCCAGGACGGTGCGCGTCTTGGTCTCACTCAGCACGATGTCCATCAGCCGACCGATGTTGTCCCGGGTGACGCGACTGAACTGCTCGCCTCCCTGGGCATCCAGATTGATGGCCACCTGGGGGAGACCGTTCTGATCGAGCGTTGAACGCACATTGCTGACACGGTCACCTTGCAGGATCACTTCGTTGCTCACGTCCACCAGCATGCCCTGGTACTCGTAGGTGGTGTAGGACGAGGGCGGCGAGCCCGGTGCGGCTTCGAGATGGAAATTGAGCGTCGCGATGCGCTGCAGAATGCGCTTGGCCTGCGCGGTATCCTGCACGCCGGGCAGTTCCACCACGATGCGGTTGACACCTTGCTGCTGCACGACTGGCTCGGACACACCGAGAGAGTCCACGCGATTGAGAATGGTGGTCTTGTTGGCGGCGATGGTGTCGCGCTGCATCTGCAGGATGTCGGCGTCGGTCAGACTCATGTCCAGGAAGAAGCTGCCGCCCTGTTCGCGGTTGATGGTCTGCAGCTCCACGAAGTTCTCGCGGATCAGGGCACGGGCCGCCGAGCGGGAAGCTTCATCGTCGAAACGGGCGACGATCAGATTGGGCTCTTCCAATTCGAGCGCGCGCGAACGGATGCGCTCGCCGCGCAGCAATTGCCGAATGGTGCTGACGGTATTGTCCATCCGGCGCTCCAGCGCCGCATCCATGTCGACTTCCATCAGGAAGTGCACGCCGCCCTGCAGATCCAACCCCAGACTCATCTTGCCGGCATTCAGCGCCTGCAACCAGCCGGGCGTGGTCGGCGCCAGATTCAGCGCTGTGAAATAGCCCCCGCCGATCGCGCTCTCGATGACCGTCTTGCCACGCAGCTGATCCTCCAGGTTGGCAAAGCGGATCAGCCCCGAACGCCCCTCGACGGATTCGCCGAAAAAGTCGATGCCCTCGGCGCGCAGTGCGTCGGTCGCCGTGGCCAGCACGAACTCGTCGATGGGATTGCTTTCGTGCGTGATCTGCACGGCGGGGTCGTCCGGATAGAGGTTGGGGGCCGAGTAGACCGCTCCCAGCACCACGACGAAAAGAATGAGGAGATTCTTCCAGAGGGGAAACTTGTTCAGCATGACTTGCTCACTCGCAGAGGCTGCAACGCGGCGCGGCAGCCGGGTTCACTTACTGAATGGACTTGAGTGTGCCCTTGGGCAGCGCCGCCGCGATGGAAACCTTCTGCATGCACAGTTCGACGCCTTCTGCCACCTGGAGGGTCACGTAGTCATCGGTGACCTTGGTGACCCGTCCCAGCAGACCACCGCTGGTAAGCACTTCATCACCCTTGGCCAGGCTGCTCACCAGCTCGCGATGCTCTTTGGCGCGTTTGGACTGCGGACGCCACAGGATGAAATAGAACAGCACGAACATGCCGCCGATGAAGATCAGGTTGAAGACGGGACTCGGGCCCTGTGCGGCGGCGTCCTGGGCGTGGGCGGCGCTGATGAAGAAGTTCATGGTGTCGATCTCTCTTGATGGTGTGCGATGTATGACGTCGGCGACGACTCGTCAGCCGCCCGGCCCGGGCCGGCAATCTGAAGGCTTTGGATCAGGGCGACTCCGGCTCGGCAGGCGCTTGCCGCGCCTGGAACGCTGCGACGAAGGCCGCCAATCTACCCTGTTCTATAGCCTCGCGCAAACCTTGCATCAGTTTCTGATAGAAGCGCAGGTTGTGGATGGTATTGAGCTGCGCGCCCAGCATTTCCTTGCATTTGTCGAGGTGATGCAGGTAGGCGAGACTGAAATTGCGACAGGTGTAGCAGTCGCATTCCGGGTCCAGCGGACCGGTGTCGTCGCGGTAGCGCGCATTGCGCAGACGCACCAGACCACCGCTGGTGAACAGGTGCGCGTTGCGGGCATTGCGGGTCGGCATCACGCAGTCAAACATGTCCACGCCTCGCAGCACGGCCTGGATGATGTCGTCAGGCGTGCCGACGCCCATCAGGTAGCGCGGCTTGAGCGCAGGCATGCGATGGGCGATGTGATCGAGCACACGAATCATGTCCTCCTTGGGTTCGCCGACCGAGAGCCCTCCAATGGCATAACCATCGAAATCCATGGCTGTCAGGGCCTGCAGAGACTGTTCGCGCAAGTGCGTGAACATGCCGCCCTGGACGATGCCGAAGAGCGCCGACGGGTGATCCCCGTGGGCCTGGCGGCAACGCAGCGCCCAGCGCAGGGAAAGGTTCATCGAGGCATCGGCCTCCTGCTCGCTCACGGGGTAAGGCGTGCACTCGTCGAACACCATGATGATGTCCGCGCCCAGTTCCTGCTGCACCTTGATCGCCGACTCCGGGCCGAGAAACACCTGGGCGCCATCCACTGGCGAGCGGAATTTCACGCCTTCTTCGGTGATCTTGCGCATGTCCCCCAGACTGAACACCTGAAAGCCGCCGGAATCCGTGAGGATTGGCTTGTCCCAGCCGATGAAGCCATGCAGGCCGCCATGCTTCTTCACGATCTCGGTGCCGGGCCGCAGCATCAGGTGGAAGGTGTTGCCCAGCAGGATCTGCGCCCCGGTGTCCTCCACTTGTGCCGGCGTCATGCCCTTGACCGTGCCATAGGTGCCAACCGGCATGAAGGCCGGCGTCTGCACCTCACCACGAGGGAAGCGAAGGGTGCCACGTCGTGCCAGACCATCGGTGGCCTTGAGTTCAAACTGCATAAATCCTCTCGTGCTTTCAGCAATGCTCTAGTGTTCGCGCGTGGCGTGGAATTCGATCTCGGGCCAGCGCTCTTCCATAAGCGCCAGATTGACGCGGGAAGGGGCCAGGTAAGTGAGGTGATCGCCACCATCCACGGCGACATTGTCGTAGGCCTTCTTGCGGAACTCCTCGAGTTTCGCCCTGTCCTTGCTGCGCACCCAGCGGGCGCTGTGGACACTGACGCCTTCGTAGACACAATCCACCTTGTATTCATCCTGCAGACGGAAGGCAACCACCTCGAACTGCAGCGCACCAACGGCACCGACAATCAGATCATTGTTCTTCAACGGCATGAACACCTGCACCGAGCCCTCTTCGGCCAGTTGCTTCAGCCCCTTCTGCAGCTGTTTCATCTTGAGCGGGTCCTTCAGGCGGATGCGCTTGAACAGTTCCGGGGCGAAGTGAGGAATGCCCGTGAACTGCAGCAGTTCGCCTTCGGTGAATGTGTCACCGATCTGGATCGTGCCATGGTTGTGGAAGCCGAGGATGTCGCCCGAGACGGCTTCCTCCGCCTGTTCGCGCTCGCCTGCCAGGAAGGTGACTGCGTCACTGACGCGCACTTCCTTGCCGATGCGCGTGTGCAGTACTTTCATGCCACGTGTGTAGGCGCCGGAACACACTCGCAGGAAGGCCACGCGGTCACGGTGGTTCGGGTCCATGTTCGCCTGGATCTTGAACACGAACGCGCTGAAAGGGGCCTCATCCGGTTCGACAAGGCGGGTCTGGGTCTTGCGCGGCAGCGGTGACGGTGCCCATTCCACGAACTGCTCCAGCATCTCGCGGACACCGAAATTGCCCAGTGCGGTGCCGAAATAGACGGGCGTCATGCGCCCGGCAAGATACTCGTTCACGTCGAAGAGATTGCTGGCACCGCGCACCAGCTCTATGTCCATCTGCACATCGTCGGCATAGGCGCCCAAGAGGGCGCGCGCCTCGGGACTGTCCAGGCCCTGGATGCGGACATCGTCGGGAATCCGGTCACCCTGCCCCTGCTGGTACACGTGGACGGTGTCGGTGTAGAGGTTGTAGACGCCCTTGAATTCCTTGCCCATGCCCAGCGGCCAGTTGATCGGCGCGCAGCGGATCTTGAGCACGGTCTCGATCTCGTCCAGCACCTCGATGGGGTTGAGCGTTTCGCGATCGAGCTTGTTCACGAAAGTGAAGATGGGGGTGTCTCGGAGTCGGCAGACATCCATCAGCTTGATCGTGCGCTCCTCCACGCCCTTGGCGCCATCCACCACCATCAGGGCCGAGTCCACCGCAGTGAGCACGCGGTAGGTGTCCTCGGAGAAGTCCTCGTGGCCGGGCGTGTCCAGCAGGTTCACGATGCGGTCGTTGTAGGGGAACTGCATCACGGAGGACGTCACGGAGATGCCGCGCTGCTGTTCCATGGCCATCCAGTCGGAGGTGGCGTGTCGGTCGGACTTCTTGCCTTTCACAGTGCCGCCCTTCTGGATCAGTCGACCGAGAAGGAGCAGCTTTTCGGTGATGGTCGTCTTGCCGGCATCAGGGTGGGAAATAATGGCAAAGGTGCGTCGACGGGCGATTTCGTCTGCCAGGGCGCTCTGGGTCATGGATGGGGTCCTGTACTGATTGGGAGCTCGCGGCCCGAGGGGCGCTGGTCAGGGAAGTCCGGGGGATTGACGGGGCGCGGGAACGCTAGTGCACAGTGGCGGAAGCCGGGCGACCCGTGGTGACGGCGAAATCCGGATGCAGCAGGTCGGCTCGCTTGACCAGCAGCAGATCATGCCGGCTGAGCCGTTCGTATTCGCCTTCTGACTCCACATCGACTTCGTCCAGCAGGACGCACACCACTTCCTCGTTGTCGATATCCACCACGACGCAGCGCTTGAAACCATCGAGCGTGTTCAGCGATGCGAAACTGCCGATGTCGCAGACATGCGCGGGGTAGACACCACTGGAAGGCTTGAGCACACCCTGGGAGCTGTAGGCCATGCCAAAGCCGGCCGCCGCGACGACGTGAATGATGTCGATGATGGCAGGATCAGTGAGGTCGATGCGCACGCTTTCGAGCATGGCCAGACGGTGTTCGTTCTGCTCGTGCGCCACCAGCTTCAGAAACAGGCTGATGTCGTCCTGGTTCCACTCCAGCATCTCTTCGGTTTCCGCCCTGGAGCTGTCGGATGCGAAACTCACGACGCTGGTCTCGATGGTCAGATCGCGACGATCATCATCGGTTTCGTAGGGAACCACCATGGAGACGGCACAGAGACCTTCGCTGGACTCGGGGCTCAGCCTCCACAGGAAAGGAATGTCACCAGTCAGCTCTACCATTGCACGCCACGGTTCAGAGAAATCACGGCGACACGATACCACCGATGCAGGGACAAGACAAAGTCATAATCCCCCCGATCGGCATGCACGCCCCCACTCGGTAACACTTTTGCAAGGGTTTTGTTTCCTTCCTGCACACTCATGCGAGGACCCTTCGGGCACTTGCGTCAAGTCGCGCACATTCGCGGCAGTTGGTGGTTGACGGCGAATGCTGGTTGTGATGCAAAACCGCAAAATTCTTTTCCACAGATTCTGTGGATAACTCAGTTGATAAGATGAAAAAAACGCCCGCAAACGCTGAAAAATCCGCGCTTCCACACAAGTTGGTTATTTTTTAACCAATTGCTTTTTGTAATTAAAATCAACCACATAGCTGATGATCGAACGTTCTCACCGCGAAAAACCCGGATTTTCCAGAGAAACGTGACAGGAGTGCCTCATGTGTGCATAAAAACGGTGCCGTGTTGAAAAACTTGTTGAATGGACATGGTTTGAACGCTGTTTTTATTAGCTTTTCTTACTCTATAATCGCGGCCGTTCCAGTCCTTTTCGCCAGTGCCGCAGGCAAGGAAACCGCTCGTGAAAACCGGCTCATTCCGCATACTGTCTACCCTCGCCGCCGTCGTGTTCCTCGTCTCGGGCTACTTTGCGGCCGAGTTCTTTCATCAGACCCGAACGACTGCGCTGGCCCACACCCTTGTCACCGACATCACCCGCTCCCTGCTCGGCGATGCCGACCCGGCGCCGCTGCTGGCCCTCACAGACGAGACTCTCCCGGTCTCACTTCCCGATCTGAGCTCCGTGGAGCGCTTTGGAGAGTTGATCGTGATGGGACAGCCTTCGGGCAACGTTTTCGTTCCCCCGCTGTTCAGCGCTGCCTCTGGAAGCGCGAGCCTGCAATTGGGTGCCAGCTTCGCGTATGGCACGGCCGACGTGTCTGCCGAGCTCGAGTACCGGCAAGGCCGCTGGCATCTGCGTCGTTATGTGCTGACCCCCGGGTCTGGCGTGATGTAAGGCGGGATCAGCGCAGCACGAGTCGATGGACCAGAGGCAGCAGGATCACGCCGAGCAGGGCACCAAGCAACAGGTCCTGATCCACCACCCCGCCACCCGTGATTCCGGAAGGGATGGTCAGTGCAAGCCCGAGCAGCATCACCACCGCCAGCAGCACCGGGCCGCGACCGACCAGCATCGCGGTGAGCGCCGCCGCGCACAAGGCGATCAGCAGATAACTGGATTCGAGACCGAATCGACTCAGGATGACCCGCGCAAGCAGCAGGCCGAGACAGAGAAACACGCCAAGGACGGACAAGAGTGACTTCATGGCAGAGGACTCCTCACGCATCACGCACGCGCCTGAAGAGGCCGGTGCGCAGTCACTATAGCGAGAGGGGCGTCGATTGCTGAGGACGAAAGTGCAGAAGCTTGAACCGGTTCAAGAAACCGGTGCGCGAGACTACTCCGCGACGACGCGCAGCAGCTGCTTGTAGTCGCTCAGTCCCATGAAGATCTTGTTGATGCCGTCCTGCTTGAGGGTGCGCATGCCATCGCGCAGAGCCTGCGTGCGCAGGGTATCGAGGTCGGCCTTGTTGTAGATCAGGCTGCGCAGTTCGTGGGTTCCGACCAGCAGCTCATGGATGCCGGTACGCCCCTTGTAGCCGGTGCCGCCACACTCATCGCAACCAACCGGCCGATACAGCTGCAGGGTGGCGGGATCCACCCCGAGCTCGGGGAAGATGTCGCGGCCATAGCTGTCGATCAGGTGATCGAGTTCCTGCGCGCTGGGCCGGTAGGCTTCCTTGCAACTCTTGCAGAGTGTGCGCATCAGACGTTGCGCCAGTACCCCGAGCAGGGCATCGGAGAAATTGACCGGGTCGAGCCCGAGATCCAGCAGACGCGTGATGGTTTCCGGCGCCGAGTTGGTGTGCAACGTTGACAGTACCAGGTGTCCCGTCAGGGAAGCTTCGATGCCGATCGCGGCGGTTTCGTGGTCACGCATCTCACCGATCAGGATGACGTCAGGGTCGGCACGCAGGAACGCCCGCATGGCTGTGGCAAAGGTGAAGTTGATCTTCGGGAGCACCTGCACCTGCTGCAGCCCCGGCTGAGTGATTTCCACCGGGTCTTCGGCAGTCCATATCTTGCGGTCGGGCGTGTTGATGAACCCGAGCACGCCATGCAGCGTCGTGGTCTTGCCCGAACCGGTCGGACCGACCACCAGCAGCAGACCATGAGGATGCCCCGACAACTCGACGATCTTGTTGTAGTTGGGGGCGGACAAGTTCAGCTTTTCCAGCGGCATGGCACTGCCGGCAGCGAGCAGGCGCAGCACGGCGCTTTCGCCATTGACCGTCGGCACGGTGGCCACTCGCAGTTCCAGCTTCTTGCCACGCACCTTCAGCTTGCACTTGCCGTCCTGCGGCAGGCGCCGCTCGGCAATGTTCAAGCGCGAGATCACCTTGATGCGGGCGATCAGGGCCGAGGTGTGTTCCTTGGGCACCTTGAGCAGTTCGCGACAGATGCCATCCACGCGGATGCGCACGATGCCGGGCGCCTGATCCTTGCCAGGCTCGACATGGATGTCCGACGCGCCGAGTCGATCGGCCTCGGTGATCATGCGATTGACCAGCTGAATGATGGCCGAGGTGGCCGCGAGACTTTCCTCTTCCTGTTCTTCCTCGGACTCGACCTCGACATTGCCCTGCTCTTCCAGACGCGAGAACACATCGTCGAAGCCCGCCTCAGTGTCGGTGCCGTCGTCATCGCGCAGGAACATCTGGATGTGTTCGGGCAAACCGACGCGGAAGGCATAGTTGCGCGCATTGAGCACGCCTTGGATCTCCATGATGCGCTGATAGTCGCTGGGGTCATCGATGAGGATGACCGCCTCTTCCTTGTTGCCCGCCACTGGCAGCCAGAGATTCTTGCGCAGGTAGCTGACGCCGATGTTCTCGAACAACTCGGAAGGCAGAACGTGCCCGGGCTGATACTTCATGTAAGGGACGCGATAGTAGTACTCGAGCGAGGCGCCGATGGTGTCGGCGTCGATGCCGAAATCCTCCATCAGGATGCGCGACACCGATCCGCCATAGAGGCCGACCTTGTTCTGCACATCCTCGAGTTCCTGACTGCTGATCTTGTTCTTCTGCACCAGATAGTCGTAGGGCCCCTGAGTGCTCTGCAATTCCGAACGGAACTGCTTGGCGAGCATCTGCGACACCATCATGGCGTGCTTGAGGTCGGTCTTGGTGAAGTCGCGATCGCCGACGAAATTGATCAGTTGCAACACGCCGAGCAGGATGCCGTCCTTGATCGGCACCACGATCTGCGACTTCACGGCCCAGCCCTTGGCATCACTGAAACGACGATCGAAGCGAAGCCTTGGGTGGATGTCCAGCAGCTCCTGTTGATCCAGCACATTGCGAATCACCAGTGCACGCTGGCTCAGTGCCACGTATCCCGCCAGGGACGTGGGGCTGAAAGGAACGCGGATTTCCGTGGTGTTGTTGTCGTCGGGGTCGCCCCCCTTGAAACTCGCAAGCACTTCCTTGCCGTTCTGCACACACTGATAGATGGTGAACAGCCGCACGCCGAGCAGCTCGAGCAATGAGCTCTCGACCTCCTTCATGGCTTTCTTGAGATGCTTGCTCTGCTTGAGCCGCTGATAGATCAGCGCCAGCCCGCGAACGAATTCGTCCTGCGGCTCGGGCTCTTTGACGTCAATGACTTCTGCTGTCTGATTCAAGTATGCTTGCTCGCACTGTTCTGCACGGGCTGGCAACGCAGGTGGCACTGCCCCGCTCATTCATGCATTCAACTTCAGGAAATCTGCAGTGAAGAAACGTCCCTTGTCCCTTGCGCTGTGGCTGCTCGCCCCCCTGCTCTTCAGCGCGTGTTCGCGTCAGCCTCAGGATGACCTGCCGGCGTTGACGGTCGAGCAGACCGAGTGGATCGGGGAACGCATATTCGCCAACGAGTGTAACCTGAAAACTGCGTGCTTAACCAGTTGGAACGCGGGCGAGGATTTCCCCTCCCTGGGCATAGGACATTTCATCTGGTACAGAAGCGGTCAGCAGGACATGTTTGTGGAAAGCTTCCCGGCGCTGCTCGACTTCTACGAGTCACAGGGCATTGCCATTCCGGAGTGGGTGGCGAGTCTTCCCGAGCGCGATTCACCCTGGCCGGACAGGGTCACATTCCTGGCTGACCTCGAAAGCCCCCGCATGCAGATCCTGCGCGACTTCCTCAACGACACCCGCGCCACCCAGGTGCAGTTCATCATCGAGCGCATGCACGCCAGCCTGCCCGCTCTGCTGGAACACACTGAGCAGAAAGAGGAAGTGGCTGCCCTGTTCCTGGAGATTGCGCGCAGCGAACCGCCGCTGGGCATGTACGCCCTGATCGACTACGTCAATTTCAAGGGAGAAGGCACGTCGGAAGCCGAGCGCTACGCAGGTCAGGGCTGGGGTCTGCTGCAAGTGCTGGAGCAGGTGTTGCAGACGCGCAACGAGACACCCCTGATGGCACAATTCTCCCGCTCGGCGAAGGTCATTCTGGCACGAAGAATCATGAATTCCCCGGGCGATCGTGGCGAAGACCGCTGGCGCAAAGGCTGGAACGCGCGAGTGGCCACCTACATGGAAGGCATTTGAGGACGTTCATCGCGAGGTCAGTCATGCGACGCAAGAGAGCATGACCAGTTAAAGGAACGCTCAATCCATATTTCGCATGGCGAAGGAAAGCACCCACAATCTGCGCCTGACTCCCTGACACCACGTCGCGCTGACAGTGCATGCGCAAACCCCGCCGACAGGCGCCATGCCATGACTCCCTCAAGCGGATTGAACCACGCTCCATTAACCAGTAACCTTGGCCGCTCTGATTCCCGTCCGGCAGGCCGCACCCTGCGGCCAATGCCGGCCCTGCAGCGACACCCGATCCTATGAGCTACGAACGTCCGAACATCCAGCGCATGACCGGTTACAGTTCCGGTGAACAACCGAACCAGCCCGGCATCATCAAGCTGAACACCAACGAGAACCCCTACCCTGCGAGCGCGGCCGTGGTTGCCGCCCTGCAGGGTCTGCGCGTGGAAGACCTGCGTCGTTATCCACAGCCGCTGGCCAACGAGTTCCGCCACGTGGCGGCGGAATGTCACCATCTGCAGGTGGACAACTTCATCGCCACCAATGGTGGCGATGAACTGCTGCGCCTCGTCATCACCACCTTCGTCGAACCGGGAGGCACCATCGCCATCGCCGAGCCGAGTTATTCTCTCTACCCGGTGCTGGCCGAGATACATGGCTGCGATGTCGCGCGCATCGATCTGCAGGACGACTGGACGATGGGTGCCGACTTTGCTGAACGCCTGAATGCCAGCGGCGCCAGTCTGGCCTTCGTGGTGAATCCACACGCGCCCTCAGGGCTGCTGACGCCGGTGGCCAGCCTTCGCGCCATGGCCAGCACCTTCAAGGGAGTACTGGTGATCGACGAGGCCTATGTGGACTTCATCGACCCGACCCTGCGCCACGATGCCGTGAGCCTGGTGCGCGAACTCGACAATGTCCTGATCCTGCGCACCATGAGCAAGGGCTATTCCCTGGCCGGGCTGCGCTTCGCCTATGGCATTGGCGCCACCAGTCTGATTGCGCCCATGCTGTACAAGACCCGTGACAGCTACAACACCGACGTGATTTCCCAGGTGCTCGCCACGGCCGCTCTGCGCGACCGCGCCAGCGCCGCGCTGGGCTGGGAGAAAGTACGTGTCGAGCGCGCCAGAGTGGCCGCCGCTCTGACGGCGCTGGGATTCTCCTGCGCCCCCAGCCAGAGCAACTTCCTGCTGGCGCGGGTGCCCCATGGGGACTCCCGTTTCGTCAACACTGAGATCATGGCGCGCGAGTTCTATCAGCGCCTCAAGGACAGCGGCATTCTGGTGCGTTACTTCGACCAGCCGCGCCTGCGGGACAAGCTGCGCATCACCATCGGCACGCACGACGAGAACACCCGTTTGCTGCAACAGCTCGAGTCCTATGTCCGACTGAACTGACGAGGTGCCACCCCATGCCGGCCGACCTGCTCGGTGACACGCCGCCTGCAGCCCCCGTGCGACAGCCGCTCTGCCCGGCCTGTCGCAAGCCGCTGCGCAGGATCGAAGGCCGGATGGGGCCGTTCTGGGGATGCACGGGCTACCCGGACTGCAAGACCACCTTGTTCGATCTGGACGGCAAACCCTCCAAGGTGCCGGACGAACGCTACCGCTGCCCGGTGTGCACACGACGGCTGGTGCGGGCGCAGAATGCCCAGGGGGCCTACTGGTACTGCACGGGCTACGACAAGGCTTGCAAGACGCGGCTCGCGGACGATAATGGCGTCCCGGCCAAGGCTTGGCGCTGCACGTCCTGCGGACAGCTGCTGAAACGCCGACGCGGCAGGAACGGGTATTTCTGGGGGTGCAGTCAGTACCCGGAGTGCCTGCACACCTGGCCAGACAAGGACGGCGCTCCCGTATTCACCAGTTGAAGGCAAACAGGCCACCAGCAGAGTCCATGAAACTTCCCCGCCTGAAAATGCGCAAGAGCACACGCTCCACCCTCAGCGGCCTGGCCATCGGGGCGGCATCGCTCTACGCACTGGCCAGCGCCTATGCGGAAGCACGCGACAATCTGCTGCGCTTCTTCATCAGCTGTCTATTGCTCATGGTGCTGGTGATGGTGATCGCGCTGGTGGTGGTCGCACTCGTGAATGCCGTGCGCCTTGTGTGGCGACGTGTCGTCAGCCGCGAGCCTCCAGAGGAAGAGCGCACGAAAGAATGAGTGCATCCTCGCGCTGCGTGTCGCCGGGCTCAAGAGGGTAATACTGGCGACGCTCTCCCACCTGCACGAAGCCCATGGAAAGATACAGTGCCCGCGCCTCGGCGTTCGACGGTCGCACTTCCAGAAAGCACACCCGCGCCGACTTGCGATAGCCCTTGTCCAGCAGCTGTCGCAGCATGCGTCGGCCGTAGCCTTGACGCCGGAAATCCGGATGCACGCACAGCGTCAGCACATGGGCCTCTTCCACGCCCACCGAAAGCACCCCATGGGCCACGATGCGATCCCGGGTGGCCAGCACCCAGCATTCGTAACCGGCACGCAGGCAGTCGGCGAAGATGCGCTTGGACCAGGGATTCTTCAGCGACAGAGTTTCGCTTTCCACGACCAGATCGAGATCACTCGGGCGCATGGCGCGCAGAAAGACATTTACGGAATCGGTACGGGTGGGTTGAGGCAGCATGTCACACCTGGGGGCGCTGGTCGCGCGTGGCTGCTTCGGCGAGTGCCTGCTTCAGGGGCTGCAGGGCCTGCCACGCCGAGCGCTTGAGATCGCGCACGGCCTCCATGGCATGCAGGCTGTGGGTCACGAGCACCCGCACGGGAAAATGTGGATGTGTCTGCAGCGCTCCGGCCGGCGGCTGGCTCTCTGCCGGAAATAGTAGCGCTGCGGACTGCTCGGCTAGAATCAGCAGATTCGGCACGGCACGCAGCTTCAACCGTCGGGAGACAAAGCCTTCGAGCATGTGACGGGCGGTCTGCGCATCCTGTGGCATCTCGCCGGCATCGGCCAGCGGCCAGCTGAACACCATCGGTGCAAGCCTGTCCGCCTCGCAGGGTGCGCCAATCGCCTTGAGCATGTCTGCCAGCAACTGTCTGCAGGAAGGCGTCAACACGGCTGAACGCGCCCAGGGCAGCTCGCAGATCACGGCCAGATGCTCGTTGACGGGCACGTAGGCGAACGCGAAATGCACCGCCTCGGCTGTTGATGGAGTCGTGGAAGCCAACGGCGTGGCGGGCGGCACGGTTGACTCGACAGTCGTGGCCTCGGATCGAACGGCGGCAGGTGCCGGCGCCACGGAAATCACCGGCGTTGGCACTGGTGGCACTTTCTCCGGGAGTGGCTCCGGGAGTGGCGACGCGGGCCTGACGGTTACCGGCGTCATGTCAGACGGCGCAACGCCCGCCGGGTGCAGTCGTTCAGCGGCGACCATCATGGATCGTGGAGACGGAGTCTCCGGCCTGCCCGAATGCCGAATCGGCGAGGGCCTGGCGCCAGGCACGACGATGCGCGGAACATAGGTCTGGATACCCATTTCCTGCAGAATGACGTGTCGCTGGCCTGGCGCAAGTCGCATGCTTGACCCTGTGCTTTGGTGGATGTGCGCGAAGTATAGCCGAGGCGACGCCTCAGGCCAGCGCTCTGCTGCGATAGATGGACGGCGTGACACCGTGCAACTCCTTGAAGGCCTTGTTGAAGGACGACAAGGAGGCATAGCCCACATCGAGGGCGATGGTCGAGATCGGCACCTGGCTTTCCTCGGCGCTCTGCAGCCGGCGCGCCGCCTCGGCGATGCGGTACTGATTCAGGTACTGATTGAAATTGCGGTAATGCAGCTTCTGGTTGATCAACTTGCGCAGGCGGTATTCCTGCATCGACACCCGTGCGGCGAGTTCACCAATCGTCAAGCCCGGCTGGGCGTAGAGCCGTTCATCCTCCATCACGGCGTGAATGCGGTCGATCAGGGGGCGATCCTTGTCACGCTCGCTCACCCGACTCTTGAGTGAGGGCAGCGCGGTTTCCACCACGGGCTCGATCAGCTGTGGAGAATCCTTGTGCAGGCGGAAGGTGGCCAGGTTGAAGAAGAGAATGAAGAGGAAGATGGCCCCGATATACACGCTGAAAAGCCACTGCCCAGGCAAGGGCAGGAAGCCCGACCCCACGATGATGGCCACGATGGACCCCATGGTGATGGCGAAGGGCACGCGCAACCGCCGGCGAGGCTCCACCAGATCACTGCCCAGGCCCAGCACCGCCATGTAGACCACATGGCAGGCAAAGCCCAGCATGGCCAGTTGCGGCAGCACGAACATCAGCAGATAGGGCAGCCCTTCGTCATCGCCGATCACCATGCCAACTGCACGCAGAACAACATAGGTGCAAATCACCGCCCAGATGCGGACATCCACTTTGGGTTCGTCCACAAAGAGATAGCGGGTGATCACCCACAGCAAGGCCGGCGAGGTGATGGCGAGAATGCCGAAGGCGATGTCGAGCACGCGCGGGCCACTGTCGAGTTCGGGCAGCACCGCCAGGATGAAGCCCATGAGGCAGATGGCATACAGGGCCATCAGCTTGCCGAGCATTTGATGACGGTAATAGGCCAGGTAGAACAGCGCCATGAACAGCAGCTGCGAGAGCGCAAGAAAGCTTGTTGCGTGCTGTAGCAGTTGCATGATCCTGTCGCTGCCGTGAATCCGTCAAGAACCCAGGCCGGCGAAGATAGTGGAGCCGCCAGGGCATTGCAAGCCACGCCCTCGCGCTGATGCGCCGGGCCGGGCAAGGTTCATTGAAAGGTCTTGCGCACCGTGAAAACGAATTGCGGACCGGTGATATTGCAATTGTTCTCGTATTCCACCACTGGCGCGGCCAGCGCAAGCGAACCGCCGAAGCGTTCGCGCGTCCGGCAGCGCTCCCCGTCGGTGACATTGTTGGCATCCAGCCGGAAGGCATAGCCGCCGAAGGCCCGTTTCTCGACGAAGAGATTCAGGGTACGTGGAAAGCCAACGACGTCGATCTTGTCGATGTCCACGATCCTGCGATTCCCCTCGATGCCCTCGCGATAATTCATGCCCACACTCAGGCCCAGTGCCGGCAGATCCTGCCGCACGCCAAGCCGGACATTGCCGCGATCGAAGGGCACGATGCGGCGCTCGAAGCCGCCCATCGGATCGATGATGGTGGAGTCTTGCACCAGCAGCCCGGCGGTGATCAGCGCGGGAGGCAGGCTGAACAGACTGTAACGGATGCTGGCATCCAGGTTCACCCCGTAGATCTCGCCATTCCCTGTATTGCCATTGGCCGAGAGAATCTGCGTGGGCGAGGGCGAAATATCGATCTTGCCGATGGCGTCCTCGACGTCATAGAAGAACAGATTGGCATTGAGCACGCCGCGATCCTGCGCCAGGCGATATTCCAGATTCGCCGTATAGCGCCAGGACTTCTCCTGCTCCAGTTCGGGATTGCCGGCCACGATGGCCTGCTGTTCATCCCGGTTGTTGGCCGATGCCGCCGCGAAGTCCGCGAAGGCCAGCTGGGAAATGAAACGCTCCACGGTCAGCCGCAACTGAGTGGACGCATTCATGTCGAAGCGGTAATCGACCTTCGGGCGCGGAAAGGTGAAGCTGCGGCGATTTCTCACATCGCCCCATTGCTCGATCTCGGACACTTCCACCAGAAGCGTGCTTTCCAGCGCCATGCGCGGATTGAGCTGCCAGTTGTGCACGCCGAAGGCCTCGTAGCGGATCTCCTGCACGGTGGAATTGGCATTCGGCACGGCGACGGGCACCAGGTCACCATGGGCTGGCGAGCTGCTGCCTCCCGGCACTGCCATGCCCATGCGCAGCGCTGAATCCAGCCGGGTCAGCGCACGCTCGACCCCGATTTCCACGCCCTGAGTGGCGGCGAGCTGGAAGTTGTAGGACGTGCGCAGGATGCGCTCGACGTTGCGCGTCTGCGTCGCCAGAAACAGGTTCTTGCGCGTGGTGCTGTCGGCGGTGGCACCAGCAAAGCGCTCGCGCACAGTATCCTGGTTCTCTTCGTTGAAGATCACCAGCGCACGGTAGCGGCTGCCATTGGGGAACAGGTGTTCATAATCGCCACCTGCCTCCCAGTTGTCCCGCGTGGAAGGCAGGGTCTCGCGTTCCCAGCGCGACACCGCGGGAGCACGATTCAGATTGATGATTTCCCGTTCGAGACTGGTGGGCGGATCGGTCTCGCTGTAGAGCGCATTGAACGCCAGGCGATCGTTCAAGCTCAGATCATAGGTGAGATTGCTGTTCAGGCTCAGATTGTTCTGTTCGCGCACCTGGTCCACGAAGATGCGGTCATTGGGCGAGAAGTCGGCGTTGAAGCTGGACTCCCAGCTGTGCAGCGATTCGTAGTTGGCGCGACTCTCGGCACTGAACAGGTAGTTCAGTCCGCCGCGCTGCCCGCTGTACACCACACTGCCCTGGGGCTCGATGTGATCATCGCGGTAGGCAATGGCCCCCGCCTCCAGCGACACCGTGGAGGTCGCGAGGGTTTCCAGCAGGACGATGTTGACGATCTGCCCGGCGCTGCGCACATCCAGATCGCCCGAGGTACCCCGGATGATCTCGATGTGGCGCACCTGGGCGGCCGCGATCCGGCTCAGCTGGGTGCGCGCCTCGTTGTCCTTTCCGGCAAGCCTTTTGCCGTCGATGAGGATCTGCGCGCCGGCCCCCAGGCCGCGATTGTTGGCATTGGTGTTGTTCGTTGCCCCGCCGCCACTGGGCGTGCCGGCATTCAAGGCAACGGAAATCCCCGGCACGCGATCGATCATGTCGTTCACGTTCACGGGATTGAACTGGGCGAAGTAGTCCGCGGGATAGATCACGGTGGAATCGAGTGCGGCGCTGTCCTGCGCGAAGCTGATGGCAGGAAATGCGAGCGTCGCAGTGCAGGCCGCCAGTGCCACCACGAGACGCTTCAGGACATGTAACGTTCGAGCAGCTGGCGCAGGCATGTGCATCCACTCCGTAGCAGGGGAGGTTCCGCCATCAGGCGCACCCCCGTGTTCGGAGCAACACGGGAGCGGCCTGACAGCGGAGGGAGGTACTCCTTGGAACAGCGAGAATCAGAACTCGACGTCCATGCCAACGGTGTACATGCGACCGTAGGGGTCATACAGACGGGTTTCCAGACCGCCCTGGATGGGCAGGCGGGTGGGCTCCCAATCGAACACATTGCGCACGGCCACATTGAAATTGACGGACTGTCCGAAGCCGAACAGGCTGTCCATGGTGTAGCCGTAGTTCAGGTCGGCACGGTAGCCGCCCTTGACGGTCATCTTGCGCAGTCCACCCTCGGTTGCGGGGAGGTTGCTCAGTGTCACCGGGGCCAGCAGACCGAAGTCCACATCGTCGGTGTACTTGACCAGCAGACGGGCAGAGTGCGCCTCACGCATCCAGCTCAGGGTGTAATTCACCTTGGTCTTGGGCAGGGGCGGCGCCTTGCCGGTATCGCCATTGTTGAAACCGGCCATTTCTCGGGTTGCCCCGTTGAACTCCGTCAGCAGGTACTTTCTGTAATGCGTGGCGTCAGCACCAACGCTGAATTCACCCCAGTTGTCCAGGCTGAATTCGTAGCGGGCCTGCAGGTCGATCGTGTGCACATCCATCTGGTCCACGTTTTGCGGCTGACGCAGGATGCGCTGGGCGCGCAGCGTCACCGGATCACGCACGATGGCGGGATTCGGGTTGGCGTTCACCCAGGCACGAGCGGCTTCCCACGTGGCTGAACCGGGCGTGCGGTTGAAGGACTCCGGTGTGGCGCCAATGGCAGCCAGCACGTTGATGAAGTCCTGTGTACCGATGTCCTGGTTCGTCAGCGTGAAGATACGGCCTGTGTACTCGATTTCCTGATAGTCGAGACCGATGGACAGGCCATCGAGCGGCTCCCACGTGAAACCGATGTTCTGCAGGGTGGAGCGCTCCACATCCAGCAAGGGGTTGGTGGTGTTGCAGCCATCCACGCCGATGAAGGACAGACCAGTCAACTGGTCGGTACCGTCTCGCGCGCTGGAGCAGCTGTTCAGATTCACCGCACCCACCTGGCTCGCCAGCGGCGCGAGGAATCCTTCACCCCAGGACGCTCGCACCGCCAGAGTCGGATGTGCTTCCCAGCGCACGGCCACCTTCGGCGTGGTGGTTCGCAGCTTCAGGTCGTCGAACTTCTCGTAGCGCGCAGCGGCCTGAATGGACAGGTTGTCCAGCAACGGGGCCTCGACTTCCAGGAATACAGCGCGGACAGTGGACTCGGACGCGGACTGCGTCTGAATGGCCGCCGGCGCGTTGAAGTCCTCGCCACGGGTACGTGCCTTCACCGGGTTGTCGATGGTCTTGTCGTCACGGATGTGACCACCAAACGCCATCTGCACAGCACCTGCCGGCAATTCAAACAGCGGGCCTGTCACCACGGTGTCGAACACGCGGTAGCGGCGCAGGTCCTCGGTGACCTCCTGAATGGCCAGCCAGTCCACAAGCTGCTGGCTGTTCTCGGTGACACCGGCGCGGAAGAAGGGAGAGCGCGGATCGGACGACATGAAGGGGTTGAACCACTCATTGCCGTTTGGTCCGCCCCTGCCTTGGAAAGCCGCCTGGATGCGGCTGGCCTGCTCTTCGTAGGTCTCGTAGCGGTCGCGGCGCAGCTGGTGGCTGATGGAGGTCGAGCCTGACCAGTCATTGCCCAGCTCGTAACGGGCAGAAAGGGTGTGACGGTCGGTAAGGTACACCGTGTCATCCCACTGCGAACCCGCCTTCAGATAGCTCGGCTGGGGTGACTGCGAGCGGCCATTGAAGGTGCGGTAGGCCAGTGGATACACCGCCACGCCCCAGGGGTTGGCCGGGTGGTTGGCCGGAATGACCATGGTGGGAGCGCGGGTGGTGTTCATGGGCGAAGTCGCCTCGGTGATGAACACCGAGAGGTTGTGATCCCACACGCCCTGATATTCCAGTTCCAGCCAGTCGGTGGTCTGGTGCGTGACGTTCACGTAACCGGTGTACTGCTGGCTCGGGCGGTTGTACTGAATCCACTGACCGAAGAAGATCGCGCAGCGCTGGCCGTTGGCCAGGAGGATGCCGCTGGGGAAGCTGTCGAACTGGCCCTTGTCGTTCTGATCATTGCCGAAGGTGCCGCAGGACGGGTCCACCAACGGGGTGGCGCTGGTCAGACTGCGGAAGGTGCCGGGCGGGCCGTCGGTGAAGATGTCGTTGTCGGCACGCAGGTACTTCGGACGCTCGTAACGCATCATCGGCGTGTCTTTCTTGTACTGCAGGGCGGCGACGATGTTGAAATCATTGATCTGGGTGCCCCAGAGCAGACCCGCGGAGTACTCCTCCATGGTGCCTTGCTCGTCGCGACCATACGTGCTGCGAGCTCGGATGCCGTCGTACTCCTTGATCGGAATCAGGTTGACCACGCCAGCCACCGCATCGGAGCCGTAGAGCGCTGAGCCACCATCAAGCACGATTTCCATTCGACTCAGGGCAATGTCCGGCACCACGGAACCGACTTCTTCCGCGTTGACCACGCGCTTGCCGTCAAACAGCGTCAACGTGCTGCTGGAACCGAGGCCGCGCAGGTTGAAACCGGAGGTATTGCCATCCTGACCGCCACCGGGGCCGCCCAGCACGTTGGATACGGCGTCGACGTTGTCGGTGTACACCAGGTCGCGCATGAATTGGCCGGTGCTGATGGAGCCGGTTGACAGCAGGGCGTCCTGGTCGATGGTGTCGACAGGAGAAGCCCCGGCGAAGGCGCTGTTGCGGATATAGGTTCCCGTGACGACCACTTCTTCCACTTCTGCCTCATCGTCGGCAGCGGTGGCTTGCGCGAAGCTGACTCCTGGCAATGCGGTGGCGATGGCAATCGAGGTGTAGAGAATGGAATGTTTCAGGTGCATCAGGCTGTTGCGGTGAAAGTGATCACTCATTGTGAATCTCCGTCGTTTAGTAGCACTACATCTTGTTGTTGTTCTGTCGCGTTACCGGTGCCATCGCCTGCGCGATGAGTCACGCAACCCATTGTCATCCGTGAGCCGGTCGGGCGCCCCGACCCACGCATTGCAATTTCGTCCTGCTCAGGGCGCCACGTTGACCGTGACGTACTGATCGTGAAAAAGCCCGCCGTCGTCGGCACGCGCCCACAGCACATAGGTGCCGGGCCTGTCGAAGGTGACATTCACGGTATACATGCCATCCTCGGGGATCGGGGGCGGCACCCAGAGGGCGCCCCAGGGAGAATTCGCGGAAGTGCGGGTGTCCTCCCAGGGCTTGACCTGGGGCGGGTCGAACGTGGCATTGCCTTCACCGCGGTAGATGTTCCAGGACAGGAAAAGCCCGTTGGTCTTGCCCACCGTGACGCGTGTGGGCGGGCGCATCATGCGCTGCAGCGGGGTGCCACCGGCGGGAAAACCGCCCACGCCGGATGCACGTGGCTTCGGCAGGCCGTCGTCTGCGACATGGGCCTGCAGTGTCAACGGCTGGCCGACACGGACACTGCGCACAATCTCGTTGCCGACACGGTCGCCCTGCACGGTCACCAGCGGAGGCTGATTGGAGCGCGACTCAGGGCTGCTGGTACCGGCACCCAATGAGCCAGTTTCGGACGCAATCACCACGTTGTCTATCACATAGTCGCGCGCCAGTGTGGCATAGGCCACCTTGGTCACGCCGTTGACAGTCAATGTCCACGCAAGCTCCTTGTCACCCCAGTCGGCCGGGATGGGCACTTCGAACGTGAAACGGTTGCGGCGCGGCAGGAAATGGGTGGGTTGGCCGCGATCCTCCAGCCCGGGAGAGAAGAAGTTGTTCTCGCCCACGGGGATCTTCAACTCCTCTTCCCAGTTCTCGTTCTGATAGCCGAAGATGAAGACATAGGTGCCGTCAGCGTTCTGGCGCCAGCCTTCGTAGGCCGGCTCCACATACTGCCCCTTGCGATAGGCCGGCTGGGCCAGCGCGGTGTTGATCAGACAGACGCTGACAAGAAAGGCGGACAGCCACGAAAAGGCACTGGCACTGCGAAGCCAGTTCATGCGTGAAGACATCAGTGAACTCTCCAGGACGTCAATATGACGGCTTTGGTTGTATGGGCGTGGGATGACAGTGGAAAGGAACTGGCAGGGAGGCGGGTGTGTCGACAATGGTCGTCGACGCCCATTTCAGGTTCCGCGTCAGCATGACGAAAACCGGAATCAAGCAGGAACTGCAGATGCTGCATGGGGTGCCTCCTTTTATTCTTATTGGAGCAGGCTGTGCGGCGTGATCGCCATCATCAGTCGTCCGGAGCACCTCGAACGGGCGCTCGCAGACGTGACGATGACACCACGGGCCCGCATACTCGTCTCCCGCAAAACGAAATAGTTCTGGCGTAATCCGGAAAAAAGGGAGTTTTTGGAATTCGTCAGGCAGAACAAAAGTGAACTGACTGACGCATTCCTTGGGAAATGCCAATTGCCGAAACGACCCCCACTTTCCGCTTTACAAGGATGATCCGGGTCATGCTATAAAAACCGCGCTTCACGGACCGCCACCTCGAGGAACCCCCAATGCCATTGCTGCCATTGAAGAAAGTCCCGGCATACAGCCCCCGCAGTCGCACGCTGCCGGGCCTGTGCGCCTTGCTGCTGGCCCTTCTGAGTCCGCTGACTGTCGCCCAGCATGTCATGACCATCAACTCCAACAGCGACGTGGTCACGGAAACCGCACCGGCCAATGACGAGGTGCTCGCTGCAGCGCCGGCGGATCTGATGATGCGCTTCAGCACCTATGTACGCCTGGTGAAACTCGTGGTGAAAGCGCCGGGAGACAAGCCGGTGGATATCGGCTTTCGCTACAACCCGGATGCCAGCCGGGTTTTCTTCTGGGATCTGCCGCCACTGCCGGCAGCGGATTACTACACAGTGGAGTGGGCCGCCATTGATCCGGTGAATTTCGTGGCTCGCGGCAGCTTCAATTTCTCCTTCGGCCCCAACGCCAGGCCGCCTTCCGAACTGATCCCCCAGGAAGAGGAGCTTGCCCCCGTGATCGTACCGGACTTCCGCCTCATCGATCAGGGCTTCTAGTCGCGAGGCCTTGCCGCCCTCTGCCGGGCGGGCTCGCGCTGCACGCGCCGCAGAGTCACCAGGATGGCGCCGGTATTGCCCGCATCATGGTCAAAGCCCAGTATCTCGCCGCTCATTGCCAGCCAGCTCAACTGACGCATGACTTCCTCACGAATCAGGCCCCTGCCCACGGCCAGACGCACCGCGCAGGCATGACTCTGGCGACAGTCAAGCAGAGCCTGCTCGAGCTTGTGCATGGCCTGCGCCACGGTTTCATGCTGGTGGGCGATATCCCTGTGCAGCACCGAACCATCCGTTTGCTCGCCAAGGACGGCATCACACTTGGGACACTCCAGAAGCCCTGCGACAGTCAACATGCCGCACTGCAAACACTCCCCCGCCATCAACTCCCTCTCACGCATGTCCGCAAGCACTCGCCTTCGCGCCCGCGATATGCTCACAAAAGACATAATAATCAAATAGTTAATGGAAATATTAGCTGTCTAAAATTTTACCAGACGACCTATTGCTTTATCGAATTTTAACTCCATAATTCGCAACGTGACGCGCCGGGCGGAATCCCTTGACAAGGTTGCGGAATTGTTGATCCAAACGCGCGTCTTGCCAGGCAATTCGATCGACACACTCTGATTGAACGAGAGATTACTCACATGAAAAGTCATCAATGGGATGATATCGCTGATACCTCCAAGGACTTTTTTGATTCAGCTGCTTTCATTCCCGAAACAGAGATAGATGAAGCCAATGACAAGCGTGTGCACAAGCGCCGCCTCACCGAACTTCGTCGACGCACGGAAGAACGCCTGGACTGGAAGCGCATGTATGGCGATCTGCAGTTCGAGGACGATGGCAACGACCTGAATTTCAAGGACAGTTACGAAGTCGACGATTACGACGATTACGACGACAATCTCGACGACCACTGATGTGACAAGGCGACCGCCCTGGCGCCTCTGGAACACGCAGAGGCGAGGCGTCGCTTCCTCTGCAATCCGGCCCGGCAGAGCCGAAAAAGGACTCCTCTCTTCTATTCACCTTACCGGACAACTAGTGTACTGTTCCGATCGAAGTGTCCCGGCACAGCAGCAGTTCTTCATCTGATCGGTTAATGAATCATGACGTATTGTGTGGCAATCGCAGTGGATGCAGGCATGGTCTTTTGCTCAGATTCCCGCACCAATGCGGGCATAGACCAGGTCAGCACCTACGGCAAGATGTACAGATTCGGGGTCGAAGGTCAGCGTCAGTTCGTCATCCTGACAGCGGGCAACCTCGCCACCACCCAAGCCACCATCGCGCAGGTCAAGCGTGACATCAAGGAGCGGGCCAACGTCAGTCTGCTGACTGTGGAAACCGTCAGCGATGCTGCCGATTATCTCGGCGATGTGAGCCTGGCACAGCAGGAAAAGCACGCCAAGCTGGGAAACACCTTCGAGGCCAGCTTCATCATCGGAGGCCAGATTGCCAACAGCAAACACCGCATCATGCTGGTGTATCCGCAGGGCAATCACATCACCAGCTCCAAGGACACACCTTACCTGCAGATCGGCGAAAGCAAGTACGGCAAGCCGATCCTCGACCGTATCCTGACTCCCGACCTGAACCTGGACACCTGTGCCCTGTGTGCCTTGGTGTCCATGGATTCCACCATGCGCAGCAACCTGAGCGTTGGCCCCCCCATCGAAACCCTGGTCTACCGCACCGACTCGCTCACTCTCAACGAGCCACTGCGTTTTGACGAGAACAGTGAGTTCCTGCGCGAACTCAAGCGCAGCTGGGATCAACGGCTGAAGGATGCCTTCAGACAGATGCCGCCGTTTGCGTGGGCATCGAGCTGGGATAAATCCGCTGATGAACGAAGCGGAGTTTCCTGAGCGTCAGCTCTGAATGCACGAAAGGGTAGGCGTCTTCCAGACCCATGCTGCGATTGAGCGAATTCATCGCGACAGACACCCGTGACCACTGCCACAGACACCATTCGATGTCAGGCTGACGCCGCAGATCGATGACGCCACCCGGCACAAGGCCGTAATCCGAGGCCGTCTCCAGCGTATCCATCATGTGCAGATAATGCGCCCAGCACTCCGCCCAGTCTTCCAGCGGATGCGCCTGGGCATAGGCACTGATCATCTCGGGCCGTTTCTGCGGCGGCATGGGCTGCGCGTAGTAGCCAGCCAGCGCGGCGGCGTAGTCCTGCCGCTCGTCCCCGAACAACTCCCTGAAACCGGCTATCTCCCCCTGCCTAACAACGCGTTGCTCGAAGAAGTAGTGCCCGACCTCATGACGCAGATGCCCCAGCAGGGTTCTGTAGGACTCACCCAGCCCCTGCCGCATCTTCTCGCGCTCGACGTGATCCGCCTCGGCAAGATTCACCGTGATGAGCCCCTGCCAGTGCCCGGTGAGGACATGCTGCTCCAGCACTTCGGGATTGGATCGCTGATCTTCGAGAAATGCGAAGGCCAGGCCATCGCTCGGCGACTGCGCCTTGGAAACCACGGGCAGCCCCATGGCAAGCAGAGTGAACAGCAGACGACGCTTGGCCTGCTCCAGGCGCGCCCAGCGCTCACGACGCTCGGGAGCCCGCTCACTCGATTCCAGCCCCGGCACCATGTGATTGAGACGACAGGAAAGACAATACTGCTGGCCCACATCACCGACCAGCCAGTTGCAGACATGAAAGTCGAGGCCATTGCGACAAAGTCGGTAGGACGCCCCCTGTTCGACACTGCGCCAGCGCTCCACGGGTGACAAGGACTGCGCGTCGTGAGGCTCCAGAGCCAGCAGTTCGCCGCGCAAGGGATCGAAGCCCAGCCGCCGCCCGCAAGCGGTACACTGGGTGTTCTCGAAAAAGAGCCCCTGGCCGCAGACACAGGTGAAATTTCTCATGTGGACTGTTGCTGCCCGCTGACCACCGGCAGGAACCAGGTCTCGGTGATGCGGGCATGCACGCCCGCGATGTGTATCTGCAGATCATCGATGTATTCAAGCAGCCCCTTCTGCAGAAGCAGCGGGATATCGGCGTTGTTGGCCATGCCCTGCACGCTCGCCACTTCCGCGAGAGCGGCAGCATTGTGCGGTAGAGCCTGCAGGCAGGACTCGAGTTTGGCGAGACTGTGGACCACCGAGCGCGGGAACTGACGATCCTGCAACAGGAAGGTCACGACATCCTCGCCATTCACGCGATCAAGCACATGCTGGCGATACATCTGATAGGCACTCAGCGAGTTGAGCACCGCCATCCAGATCATGTTCTCAAAGGGCTCGATCTGCTCGGACTTCACGCCCTCGGTAAGCCCGGGAAGCAGTGTGACGGAGCCGACATCGACGATGCGTGTCGTCATGTCGGCACGCTCCAGACTGCGCGCGATGCGGATGAAGTTGTAACCGCTGTTGTGACTCATGGTGCCGGCAAACAGACCGGCGATCTGCTGGCAGTGCGCAATGATCTGGTTCAACAACTGGTGTCGAGGCCCGCGCGCCACGCCCTTGCTCGCATTCTCTTTCGCGAACAGATACAGATTGTTGATCTGCTCCCAGGCTTCGGAGGGAATGATCTCCCGCGTGGTGCGGGCGTTCTCGCGCGCCAGGGCAAGCGAGCTGAGGATCGAGCTGTAATTGCAGGTATCGGACAACAGGAAACGGATGACCGAGCGCTCATCGGGTGTCTGATACTTGTCAGCGAAATCCGCATGACTGCCAGTGATGTCGACCAGGGTGTGCCAGCCGATCTTGGCACCTCGCGGAAGGTCCAGCAGCAATGTGGAATAGACATTCAGAAGTCGCGCCGTGTTCTCGGCGCGCTCAAGATAACGACCCAGCCAGTAGATGCGTTCAGCAACCCGCGACAGCATCGCTCAGCGCTCCTCTTCCGTGACGATCCAGGTGTCCTTGCTGCCGCCGCCCTGAGAGGAATTGACGACATAGGAACCCTTCACCATCGCCACCCTGGTCAGACCGCCGGGCGTGACGTAGGTGTCGCGCCCTTGCAGGATGAAGGGGCGCAGATCGATGTGGCGCGGCTCGGCGCCACGCTCACCCAGCACCGGGGCCGTGGAAAGAGAGATCAATGGCTGCGCCATGTAATTGCGGGGATTGGCCTTGATGCGGCGTGCAAATTCCTCGCGCTCCTTCTTGCTGGCCTGGGGCCCCATCAGCATGCCGTAGCCACCGGATTCATTCGCAGGCTTGACCACCAGCTTGTCGAGATTCTCCAGTACGTACTTGCACTGCTTTTCGTCGATGCACAGATAGCTGGGGACATTCTCCAGAATCGGCTCCTCGCCGAGGTAGTACTTGATCATGGCTGGCACGTAGGTGTAGATGACCTTGTCATCGGCCACTCCTGCACCGGGCGCATTCGCCAGCGCCACATTGCCCTTGAGCCATGCACGCATGAGACCTGGCACCCCCAGTACAGAATCCGGATGGAACACCTGCGGGTCAAGAAACAGGTCATCGATACGGCGGTAGATCACGTCCACCCGTGACAGCCCATTGATGGTGCGCATGTAGACGCAATCATCGTCCTCGACCACCAGATCGCCACCTTCGACAAGCTCGGCGCCCATGCGCTGCGCCAGGAAGGAATGTTCAAAATAGGCGGAATTGTAGATACCCGGTGTGAGCACGACGACTTCTGGGTAATCGAGCGGACGCGGCGAGATGGCTGCCAGCATGTCGAACAACTGCGTGGTGTACTCCGTGATGGGCAGAATATTGTAGTTCTCGAACAATTCCGGAAACACGCGCTTGGTGACCTTGCGGTTCTCCAGCATGTAGGACACACCAGAGGGCACCCGCAGATTGTCCTCGAGCACATAGAACTGGCCGTTCGTGTCACGAATCAGATCGGTGCCGCAGATATGCGCCCAGACATCGAACCGAGGCTTCATGCCGATGCATTCCTTGCGGAAATTGGCAGACTTCGCAATCAGCTCAGCAGGCACGACCTTGTCTTTCAGAATCTTCTGGTCGTTGTAGACATCGTGAATGAAACAGTTCAAAGCACGAAGACGCTGCTCAAGACCTTTGCTTGTTGAGCGCCATTGTGTTTCCGTGATGATTCGGGGAATAATGTCGAACGGCCATTCGCGATCGATGTTTCCCGCTTCGCTGTAAACGGTGAACGAAATCCCCATCGCCTTGATGGCAAGTTCAGCGGCTGTCTTGCGCTGCTGCAGCTCTTCGTTCTTCAGTGAACCGAGATAACGGGCGAGGATGCGACCAGACTTTCGAGCATGCCCTGGCGAACTGATCAGCTCGTCATAGAACGCTCCGGGATCATATGTTTTCCAGTCTATACGCATATGCGAGTCACATTACCTTATGACAATTAAAGTAGCAATACACCACCAGACGACGTACAGATTCGATCGTCTTGTACCGATTTTTCCACATGTGGTGCGACTGCGACCTGCACCACATTGTCGCACGCCAATCAGTGCCTACTCGCTCAAGATCACCCCGGCAACACACTTCATCAACTGGCAGCAGGACCCGTTTTCGAACCACCTGGCACGGCTCGTGTTTCCGGAACCAGCACGCGAACTTTCCATCACTGTCGAACTGATTGCCGACATGACGGTGATCAATCCCTTCGATTTCTTCGTCGAGGAAAGCGCCGAACATTTCCCCTTCCAGTACGACGCGCAATTGTCACGTGATCTGGCACCTTATCTGGAAGTGGAGACACCCGGACGATGGATGAAGGAGTGGCTGAAGGGTGTCAACACATCGCGGCAGCCCATTGTCAGTTTCCTGACCGGTGAGAACTCCCGCACGCAGAGCGCCATCAATTACATCATCCGCATGGAGCCGGGCGTGCAGAGTTGCGAAGAGACCCTGGAACGCAAGCTGGGTTCCTGCCGCGACAGCGCCTGGCTGCTGGTGCAGACTCTGCGTCACATGGGACTGGCGGCACGTTTTGCCTCCGGCTATCTGGTCCAGCTGAGTGCCGACGTCCGCGCCATAGACGGTCCTTCAGGCCCGGGCGAGGATTTCACCGACCTGCATGCGTGGACGGAGGTGTTCATTCCCGGCGCTGGCTGGATCGGCCTCGATCCGACCTCCGGCCTGCTGGCGGCCGAAGGCCATATACCGCTGGCATGCACGCCGGACCCGATCAGCGCTGCACCGATCTCGGGAGCGACCGGCGTCTGCAAGGTGGAGTTCTTCCACGAGAACAGCGTCACCCGCATTCACGAGGACCCGCGCGTCACCAAGCCCTACACCAGCGAGCAATGGCAGGCCATTGATGCCCTTGGCAAGCGCGTGGATGAGGAGCTGACAGCGAACGATGTGCGCCTGACGGTGGGTGGCGAGCCCACCTTCATTTCCATCGACGACATGCAGAGCGCCCAGTGGAACACGGCCGCTCTCGGCAAGGACAAGCGCCGGCTGGCAGGTGAGCTTCTGCTGGCGCTGAAGAAGCATTATGGACCCGAAGGTATAATTCACATCGGCCAGGGCAAGTGGTATCCAGGCGAACCCCTGCCACGCTGGGCGCTCGGCCTGTTCTGGCGCACCGATGGCAAGGCACTCTGGCACAATCCGCAGCTGCTGGCCGATGATCGCATCCCCGGCCCCTGCAGCAATCGTCAGGCTGCCGGCTTCATCACCGCCCTGGCACGCCGCCTGGGCATCAGTCCGCGCTATGTGCTGCCCGCCTTCGAGAACAAGGACTACTATCTGCGCCGCGAAGCCGAGCTGCCCGCCAACGTCAGTCTGTGGGACAACAAGCTGCTGGACCCGCTGGAAAGTGCGCGCCTGAAGCGCGTGTTCAGCCACGGACTCGACAAGGAAACCGGCTATGTGCTGCCGCTGGGCTCCACGGAGCACGAGGGCAGCATTCGCTGGCTGAGCTCGCGCTGGTATTTCCGCAAGGAAAAACTCACGCTCATTCCGGGCGACTCGCCCATCGGCCTGCGCCTGCCACTGGACAGCCTGCCCTGGCAGGAGCCCGACTCGCTGGCACAGGAACATGCACCTGACCCCTTCGCCCCGCTCGCCGAGCTGCCCTACCCGCTGCTGCAGGAAGAGGACAACGAGGCTCTCGATGCCGGTGACTCCGGCGACGGTCGCATTTTCCACACCGCACTGTGCGCGGAGGTGCGTGAAGGTCGGCTGTACCTCTTCCTGCCGCCGCAGACGGATCTGGAGCGCTACGTGGCGCTGATCGCCGCCATCGAGGCCACCGCCGAGGCGCTCACCTGCCCCGTGGTGCTCGAAGGTTACGAGCCGCCGCGCGATCCGCGCCTGCAGAAGATGCTGATCACCCCCGACCCGGGCGTGATTGAAGTGAATGTGCAGCCCGCCTCGAATTGGCCGGAACTCACTCACATCGTCCACACGCTCTACGAGCAGGCGCGGCAGACACGCCTGGGCACCGAGAAGTTCATGCTCGACGGCCGCCACACCGGAACCGGCGGCGGCAATCATGTGACACTCGGCGCCGCGAAGCCCGAAGACAGTCCCTTCCTGCGCCGCCCCGATCTGCTCGGCAGCCTGCTGCGCTTCTGGCAGAACCACCCCAGCCTGTCGTATCTCTTCTCCGGCCAGTTCATCGGCCCGACCAGTCAGGCCCCGCGTGTGGATGAAGCCCGCGACGACAATCTCTATGAACTGGAGATCGCCCTGCAGCAGCTCGAGAGCGAGACGACGGGGCAGTACTGGCTGGTCGACCGCATCCTGCGCAACTTCCTGGTGGATCTCACGGGCAACACCCATCGCGCCGAATTCTGCATCGACAAGCTGTACTCACCGGACAGCGCCAGCGGACGTCTCGGCATCGTCGAGTTCCGCAATTTCGAAATGCCGCCGCACTGGCAGATGAGCGCCCTGCAGGTGCTGCTGCTGCGCACCCTGGTCGCTCATTTCTGGCAAAAGCCCTACACGCGACCTCTGATCAACTGGGGCACCGAACTGCATGACCGCTTCATGCTGCCGCACTTCGTGTGGGAGGACCTGAGCTGGGTGATCGATGATCTCAACAAGGCAGGGTATCCGCTGCAATTGGACTGGTTCGCCCCCTTCCAGGAATTCCGCTTCCCGCACTACGGCACCATTCACGTGGCCGGCATCCAGCTGGAGCTGCACCGCGCCATCGAGCCCTGGCATGTGCTGGGGGAAGAGTCCACCGGACAGGGCACCGCGCGCTACGTGGATTCCTCGGTGGAGCGCCTGCAGATCCGCACGCGAAACATGACGGGCAACCGCTTCGTCGTGACCTGCAACGGGCGCAAGGTGCCGCTGCGCAGCACCGGCACGGAAGGCGAGTTCGTCGGGGGGGTTCGCTACAAGGCCTGGGCGCCATGGTCAGCGCTGCACCCCACCATCGGCGTGCATTCGCCGCTGGTGATCGACGTGGTGGACATTCATCACCAGCGTTCTCTGGGGGGCTGCACCTATCACGTGTCCCATCCGGGTGGCCGCAACTACGAGACCTTCCCCGTCAATGCCAACGAAGCGGAAGCGCGCCGCGGGGCGCGCTTCTGGCAGCATGGTCACACGCAGGGTGTGATGGCACTGGATCTGGGCGAGCCCCATGAAGCGCATCCCTATACCCTGGACATGCGCTTCCGGGCCCGCCGCTGAAGCTCAGCCCGCGTTGCGCAGGGCGGCGATGCGGGCGGAGAGAGGCGGGTGGGACATCAGCAGGCCGGCCAGGGAACCCATGCCCTTGCTGTTGATGCCGAAGGCCACCAGCTCATCCGGCAGGGCAGCCGCCTGCCCCATCTGCAGCCGCTCCAGGGCGGCGATCATGTTCTGCCGGCCCGCCAGACGGGCACCGCCCGCATCGGCGCGGAATTCACGCTGACGGCTGAACCACATCACGATGATGGACGCCAGGATGCCCAGCACCAGCTCGGCCACGATGGTCGTGATCCAGAACGCAGGCCCGTGACCACGTTCCGTCTTGAAGATCACGCGATCCACGAAGTGCCCGATCACCCGCGAGAAGAAGATCACGAAGGTGTTCACCACGCCCTGGATCAGCGTCAGCGTCACCATGTCGCCGTTGGCCACGTGGCTGACCTCGTGAGCGAGCACGGCCTCGGCTTCCGGGCGCGTCATGTTCTGCAGCAGCCCGGTGCTCACTGCCACCAGAGAACTGTTGCGCGAGGCCCCCGTGGCGAAGGCGTTCACCTGGGGCGAATCGAAGATGGCCACTTCGGGCATGCCGATGCCGGCTTCCTGGGCCTGACGGCGCACGGTCTCCACCAGCCACTGCTCAGTGCTGTTGGCAGGCGAGGTGATGACACGGGCGCCGGTGCTGCGCTTCGCCATCCACTTGGACATCGCCAGCGAGATGAAGGCGCCGCCGAAACCGAAGACTGACGAGAAGATCAGCAGGCTGTTCAGATCCAGCCCGGCGCCCTGTTCGTCGAGAATGCGTTCCACACCGAGCAGCCGCAGGGTGATGCTCAGAACTACGATGATGGCCAGGTTGGTCATCAGGAACAGTGCAATGCGTTTCATGGCGCGTCGAAGCCTCGTCGAGTGTCAGCCCAGCAGCGACTCGATGTCGTCTGCGCGGGCAGGTGAATGGATCAGGTGCTGTTCCGCGTCGTAGAGCGGATCGCTGCGTGGCATCTCGCGGAAGATCAGGTCGAAGTGCTTCTGCACCCGCCCCAGATTCACCACCGAGATGCCACTGGAGAAACCGAACCAGACGTACAATCCATTCATGTTGCGGAACATGGCGGGAATATGATGGGGGCCGGCAATGGTGCCTTCAAGGTAGTGCTGGTAGAGGATCGGAATGTCGTCCAGCGTCACCTTGCCCACGAACAGCATCGGGATGATCTCCGGCACACCCGAGTTGATGGCACTGCGTATGAAGTTCACGTTCTCGACGAAACCGCGCAGATACGACAGATCCTTGGTGAACACCGACCCTCCAGCCAGGGTGCCGCCTCGGAACACGCGCTGGGTGATGCGGTAGCTCTCGCGCTCACTCAGGCCACGGTTGAGGAAGTGACGGTAGACCTCGATGAAATCCGCGCCCTGTTCCGCCATGTCCACGGCCACCACGCGGTCGCTCACCCGCAGTGCGCGCTGCGGGTAGGAGCTGAACGTCAGGGTTTCCATCAGCACGGCCAGGCCTTCCTGGCAGGCCGTCACCCGGGGTGAGCCCACACTGAGCCAGCTGGCCCAGGGCTGTCGGCGACCATTCAGCGTGGTGCCCACGTGCACCCAGCCCTCGTGCACCTCCAGGATCTGCAGGTCGAATTCCGAGAAGTCGGAGTCCTGATTGATCTTGATGTAGTCGCCCCCGGCAGCGGCGTCGGAAACGATGCCGTCACTGAGCATCACGCGGATGTCTCCTGCAGGAAAATAGGTCTGCAGGCGCTGCCGCAGGATGTTGACGGCATCGGCAGCCGCGATGGTCTTGCCGTAGGGACGGCTCATGTGCTCGGCCGCCGGCAGCGAGAAGATCTGGCACAGTTTTTCGCCCAGCTTGCGCAGCGTCTTGCGGTCGCCGCGCAGCCGGTCGGAGGCGGAACCGTAAAGCTCGCGACTGATCTGACCGAAGGCAGGCTGGCCGCGATTCTTCAGCAGGTCGATCACCAGCAGGTACTGCTCGATGGTGGCACACAGGATGCTGCCCAGGCCGTCCTGCGCGCCGAGCTGGCGCTGCACATCCTCCCGCAGCTCGCGGAAACGCATCGCCAGATTGTCGGGCTGGAAATTCAGGGCAATGGCCTCGTAGTAGGCCAGATCGACCGGCGGCAGGCGCACGCCCTTGCCGGCGAGGAAGTCCTGCTCAAAGCGGGCAGGCCACTTGATGGCATCGAGTATCCGGATGGGCTGCTGCAGCGCGATCAGTCGATCCGAGAGCGTCCTGACGCGCTGCCGATACTCCGAAGGGTTCATCCGATATAAAGCTCCTGCTGCAAGGCACGGGAGATCTGCACCAGCGCGATGCGCTGCTCTTCCACGGCGAGCACCTGGAAGGTGAAGCCCTCCAGCTCCAGGAGCGCTCCCACTTCGGGCAGGCCATCGAACTTGCTCATCAGGAAGCCCGCCAGGGTGGCAAAGTCGTCGATCTCCGCATCGAACAGGCCTGTCTCCAGCACCCGAGACAGCTCGTGCAGGTCGGCATGTCCGGCCACCCGCCACTGACCATCCTCCAGCGCCTCGATGGCAGGCGTCTCGTCTTCGTCCGGGAATTCGCCGGCAATGGCCTCGAACACGTCGATGGGAGTGATCAGGCCGGCGATGGTGCCGTATTCGTCCACCACCAGCACCAGTTGCCCCTTGGAACGGCGCAGCGTCTCGATCAAGGGCAGCACCGCGATGGAGTCGGGCACGTAGATGGGCTTGCGCAGGGAGTCGCGCAGAGTGACACGGCCGTTCACTGCCAGATCGTTGAGCAGATCCTTGGCGCGGGCTATGCCGACGATCTCGTCCAGACTGCCTCTGCAGACCGGAAAGAAGCTGTGGGGTGTCTCGATCAGCATGCCGCGGATGGTGCCCACGTCGTCGTCCAGATCCACCCAGGAAATGTCGGTGCGCGGCGTCATCAGCGAGCGCACGGAGCGTTCGGCGAGCGTCAGCACGCCCGTGACCATGTTGCGCTCGGCCACGTGAAAGGCGGCCTCTTCTTCGGCGGCTGCCTTTTCATCGACTGTTTCCGGCTGATCATAGGCGCGCCCGCCCAGAAGACTCAGCACCGCAGCGGCCGTGCGCTCGCGCAAGGGGCGACGGGCCTCGTTCTTCTGCCGGTTGCGGTTCGCCACCTGATTGAAGAACTCGATGGTGATGGAGAAACCGATGGCGGCGTAGAGATAGCCCTTGGGAATGTGGAAGCCGAAGCCTTCGGCCACCAGGCTCAGGCCGATCATCAGCAGGAAGCTCAGGCACAGCACGACCACGGTCGGGTGCTTGTCCACGAACTCGGTCAGCGGCTTGGAGGCCAGCAGCATCATGGAAACAGAGATCACGACGGCCGTCATCATCACGTAAATGTTGTTGACCATGCCGATGGCCGTGATCACGGCATCCAGCGAGAACACGGCATCCAGCACCACGATCTGCGACACCACCAGCCAGAACCCGGCATAGACTCGGTTCTCAAGGTGCACGCGCATGGAGCCTTCCAGTCGCTCATGCAGCTCGGTGGTGGCCTTGAACAGCAGGAAGAGACCCCCAAACAACAGGATCAGGTCGCGCCCCGAGAACGGCTGGCCGAACGCAGTGAACAAGGGCGTGGTGAGGGTCACGAGCCAGGAAACGACGCTGAGCAGGCCCAGCCGCATGATGACGGCCAGGCTGAGCCCGAGAATACGGGCCTTGTCGCGCTGATGCGGGGGGAGTTTGTTCGCCAGGATGGCGATGAAGACCAGATTGTCGATGCCCAGCACTACCTCGAGGATGATCAAGGTGATGAGGGCGACCCATAACGATGGGTCCAACAGGAATTCCATAAATCCTCTGCAAGTGGAAACGAAGGCCCGAGTTTAGCCGGGAATCGTGACGAAGGTAAACGCTGCCTGTTGCCGGTCTGCTTGCATGGGGCCGAGGATGCCGAGGTATACCCGCAAGCAGGCACGGTGCCATAATTGCCACAGCCCATAGAGCCGCCATGACAAGGTCCATGAATTCACGCTGCCTGAATCTGCTGATGCTGCTCTGCCTGAGCGCCCCTGTCCTGGGGCAGGATGCAGAACTGCGGCCGCAGATCCTCATCACTGGCGCCAGCCCCACACTCGAGGCCAATATCCGGGCCCTGCTTTCCATCGATGGGGAGCGCTGCGACGCCGATCAGACTCGGCTCGACTCCCGCCGCCCGGCCCTGCGCCGCGAGATCGAGCGCGCTGCACAGGGGCTGGGATTCTATCGACTCGCGCATGTGCTGACCTTCAGTCGGGAGCCCGAGTGCTGGGCGCTGCGCATCGACGTGGTCCCCGGTGATCCGGTCCTGTTCGGCAATGTCGATGTACGCTTTCCTGACACCGATGCCAGCGCAGCCGCGCCTTTCGCGGCGCTGCTCGCCAGCTCCCCGGTGGTCAGCGGTGCCGTGCTCAATCATCGGCTCTACGAGAATCTGAAATCCTCCCTGAGCGCCCTGGCAGTGGAGAACGGCTATTTCAGCGCCCGCTTTTCGCGCTCGGAGCTCTCCGTGGACCTGGCGCGCAATCGCGCCGATGTCGGCATAGACTTCGACCCGGGTCCACGCTACGCCTTCGGCACCATCAACATCAGCCCCATCAATGCGCTGTCAGACAGCTTCATCTCGCGCTTCGTGCCCTTTTCACCCGGGGCTCCCTACTCCACAGAGGCGCTGGTGGAACTGCGCGAAAGCTTCAACAACAGTCAGTACTTCATGGACGTGGCGGTCACTCCCCAGCTCAGCTCGGCTCAGTCTGCCTCGCAGACTGCAACCCGCACCGTGCCGGTGAACATCGCGCTGCAGGTGCGACCACGCCGCGCCTGGACCGGCGGCCTTGGCGTGACCACTGACAATGGCCCGCGCATGACGGGAACTTACGAGGACCGCTACTTCAACCGCTCCGGTCACCGGCAGAATGGCGATGTGGCGCTCTCCACCATGGAGAACCGCGCCAATTTCAGCCATATCATCCCCATGGCCGATCCGGCGACGGAGAGCCTGAGCGTCTCCCTGGGCTATGTCGGCCAGGACAACGACACCTTCAGCATCGACACCTACAAGCTGGGGGTGAGTTATCGCTCCACCATCGACATTCCGCTGCTTGGCGACGAGTGGCTGCAGAACATCTTCAGCAACTTCCAGCGCGAGAACAGTGCATTGAACACCGTAACGGTGAATGCCCACGAGAGCAGCAACCTGACCATCTCCGGCATCAACTGGACGCGCACGGCCGCCGACGACCCGATCTTCCCGACCCGCGGCTGGCGCGTTTTCACGCAGCTCAGCGGTGCCTCCAATGCGTTTCTCTCCGATCTCAGCTTCCTGCAGCTGCATGCCAGCGGCAAGCTGGTGCGCAGCCTGGGCCCGGGACGCGCCCTGCTGCGCGTGGAGGCTGGCACAACGCTGGTGGATGGCGTGAGCGAGCTGCCTGTGTCCATCCGCTATTTCACCGGGGGCGATCAAAGCGTACGCGGCTACCAGTTCGGCAGTCTGGGGGCGCTCAACGATCTGGGCGAGGTGATCGGCGGCAAGCACCTGCTCACTGCCAGCGTGGAGTATGACTTCAGCGTGCGCCCGAGCTGGAAGATGGCGGTGTTCATGGACGCGGGCAACTCCTTTGCCGACTTCAGCAGTTTCACTCTGAACAAGAGCGCAGGCCTGGGCCTGCGTTGGCTCTCTCCCATCGGCCCCATCCGCGCCGACATCGCCAAGGGCCTGGACAACGGCAACTTCCGTCTGCACATCACCATGGGGCCGGACCTGTGAGCCCGCTGCTGCGCAGACTGTTGCTTGCCCTGGCCGCGCTTGCGGGCGTCGCCCTCTTGCTGCTCGGCAGCCTGGCCGCCGTGATCAGCACACCGGAAGGCAGCCGCTGGGCCCTGACGCAGGCAGGCAGCCTCGCGAACAGTGCCAGCCTGCAGATCACCGTCGGCAGTCAGAACGGTACCCTGCTGCGCGGCCTGCAGCTTCAGGACCTGCAGCTTGATCTGGATGGCAACCGCATACAGGCACAGGCGCTGCAGATGCGCTGGAACCCTTTCAGCCTGCTGGGCGGCACCCTGGTGCTGGACGAACTGCAGGTGCGGGGGCTTGAAGTGGCGTGGACCAGTGCCGCGACTGGCGCCCCTGCACCGACTCTGTCGTCGCTGCTGGCGGCGAGCCTGCCCTTGCCGATTGCCTTGGAGCTGGACGCCCTGCGCCTCGAGCAGGCCAGTCTCAACATCGACGACACGCTGCTTGAAATCCAGCAGGCCACCCTGCATGCCAGCCTCAGCGGCACCGCACTGACCCTCGACGAGCTTAGCCTCGACACGCCCACGCTGCAGTTGAGCGGTGCGCTGGAGGCCGAGCTGGCAGGCAGCGTCGCGTTGCGGGGCAGGCTGGACTGGCAGTTCGTCAGCGCCAGCGACGCCCGTGCATCGGCCTCGGGACAGCTGGTGTTGAGTGGCACGCTCGACACCCTTGGCGTGACCCACAGCCTGAGCACACCGCTGCAGGTGGAAAGCCAGGGGAGTCTTGTGCTCAATCTGGCCAGCGGAGGCAGCTCTCCCCAGCTGGGCCTGACCCACACGCTGCAGGCCCAGTCGCTGGCGGGCCTGCAGCCCCTGGCCGGCGGCATGCAGGTGCACCTCCGGCAGGCCGAGATCAGCACCACTGGCTGGCTGGAGGCCCTGCAGATCAGTGGGCTGGGCGCAGTGCGCCTGACGGACTCCAGTGACACGGTGCTGCTTGACGAACTCGCACTCAACTGGAATGTCCTGCTGCGGGGCTCGGCTCTCACGGTGGATCAACTGAGCCTGAGCACCGGCAGTGGCACCCTCGGCGGCAGCGGCGAGATTCGCTGGGAGGACGGCCTGCAGGCCAGCCTGAACTATGTGCTGCGCGAGACTGATGCCAGCCGCTACAGCGCGCTGCTGCCTGCGGGCGTGCTGCCCGGGGAGCTGGCGAGCACCGGCAGCCTGAGCCTGCAGCAGCGCCCGGAAGCCCTGAGCGGCAGACTGGTCGTCGACTCCCTGCAGGGCAGCCTCAATGGCTATCCTCTGGAAGGCAGTGGCGAGCTCGCCCTCGACGGCGCGAACATCGCCGTGCAGTCCTTGTCGCTGCGCAGCGGCCCGAACACGCTGCTGGTGAACGGCGGCTGGGGCGAGGCGATGGATCTGCAGTTGCAGCTGCTGGCACCCCAGCTGGGCACGCTCTCGCCCCTGCTTGCAGGCGAACTGCAGGCCACGGCTGCCATCACCGGCTCCATTCAACAACCCCGGCTCGACCTGCAGGCCGAGGGCAGCGCGCTGCGCCTGGGGGACATGTCGATCGCCAGCCTGCAAGCCGCGGCCGCCCATGCCGAGGGCAACAACACCCTGACTCTGGCCGCACGCACACTGAGCAACGGCAGTCTCAGCGCACGCGCCCTGACTCTGAGCGGGGAAGGCAACCCTTCCGCCCACCAGCTGCAGGTGACCCTGGACAGCCCGTCGCTGCAGGCACAGATCGGGCTGGAGGGGGCGCTGAGCGGACTCGTCGCGGATTCCCCCCTGCAGTGGGAAGGCCGCGTGCACGAGGGCACGCTCGGCACCGAGCTGGGGGAGTGGGGTCTGACCCGGGCCGCCGCCCTGCGCTGGACGCCCGCGGCGTGGCAGCTTGCCGAGCAGTGCTGGCAGCAGGCAGTCACCAGCCTGTGCCTACAGGCAGGCGGAGCCGGCGACGGACCGCTCGAGCTCACGGCCCGCCTGCAGGACCTGCCACTGGAGCATTTCAATGCCCCCACCGTGCCGGCTCCCGCACGCCAGCTGCCCGCGCTGCCTGCTGGCACCACGCTCAACGGCCTGCTGGATGCCACGGTAACCCTGACGGGTGCGACGGGAGCGGCCCCCTCCGAGCTGCAACTCAGTGCCACGCTGGCTCTGGAGAATGCCGTCGTCGCTCTCACACCCCCGGAATCGACCAGCGAGGAGGACTCCCTTCCCGCCGTGCCGCGCCAGCTGGAACTGCGCACCGCCACCCTGACAGCCGAGCAGCGGGCGGGGGCCTGGCAGCTGCAGAGTCTGCTGGAGTTCTCCCAGCCTCGCTTCGGGAGCACTGCCGGCCTGCAAGGGTCGGCCCGCGGCCGACTGGCGATTGCCCCTTCGGGCGCACTGGACGGCAATGTGGCGCTGCAGTTCGATGCCTTGCAGTGGCTCGAAGTGCTGGTGCCGAACCTGCGCAGCGTGGAAGGCCGACTGTCCGGTCTCGCGCTTGTGGGCGGCACACTGCAGCGACCCCAGCTGGGGGGCACCTTGAATCTGCAGGACGGGGCACTGCAGGTGCCCGCCCTCGGTCTGAGCCTGCAGGATGTCAATGCCAGTCTGGTGGCCGACAACGACGAACGTCTGGCGCTGCAGGGCGAGGCCCGCTCCGGCGCGGGCACGCTGCGCTTCTTCAGCGATGTCGAGGCCCCCTTCAGTGACACCCCGACGCTGCGCCTGCAACTCGACGGGGACAATTTCACCTTGGCCGAGCGCCCCGAACTGCGCATGGCCGTCAGCCCGCAGCTGAACGTGGAAGCCAGCCCGCAAGGGGTGCATGTCAGCGGCACGCTGCTGTTGCCCTTGCTGGACGTGCGCATCACCACCCTGCCCGAATCGGCCATCGACGTGTCGGCAGACACAGTGCTGGTGGCGCAGCCGGAGGACGGGCCCACTGTGCGCAATGCGGCCACCTCGTCTCTGGGGCCACTCGAGAACGTGCCACTGACCGCCGAAGTGTCCGTGCAGCTGGGTGAGGCCGTGCATTTCGCCGGCTGGGGGCTGGACACTGACCTGAGCGGCACACTGGAAATCACGCAACGGGCCACTGGAGCCCCACTCACCTATGGCGAACTGACGGTGACGCAGGGCAGCTACCAGACGTATGGGCGCACCCTGACGATCGAGCACGGCAAGCTGCTGTTCTTCGGCAGCTATGACAATCCGGCACTGGACATCCGCGCCACCCGTGAAGCGGAGAATGTGAAGGTGGGAGTGCAGATGAACGGCACCCTGCGCAATCTCAGCAGCCAACTGTTCTCCTCGCCAACGCTGCCGGACGGGGACATCATCGCGGTGATGCTGACGGGCCGTCCGCTGGCCGAGGTGGGCAGCCAGGACAGCAATGCGCTGGTGGGCGCCATCACCACGCTGGGCATCAACCAAGGCCAGAATCTGACGAACCAGATTCGCAATCAGCTGGGGCTGGACACGCTGGCCATCAGCAGTACCGGGGACGTGGCCAACAGCAGTCTGACGCTGGGCAAATATCTGACGCCGCGCATCTTCATCCAATACGGCATCGGGCTGTTCGAGACGGAATCGACGCTGGCGGTGGATTACACCGTGTCGGAGCGGGTGAAGCTGGAAGCGAAGTCGGGGAGCACGCAGAGTTTGGACATCACTTATACGGTGGAGCGGTAGGGGCGCGGTCCGATCAATCGTCGGCGGGCGAGCACCGCGCCTTGCAGGACACGCTGTGAATACGTCCCTGTACGCTCGGCTGCCGCCGTCCTGGCGGCAGACGGTCCTGCAAGGCTCGGTGCCCGCCCGCTTTCATGGATCGTGCCGCGCCCCTGCCGCGGGAAGGAGCCAAGGGAGGTGGCGGGGCTTGAAATTTCGGGCAGCAGCCCTATTCACGGCATGGGCTGAATGCCGTTCTGGACAGACAGACGAGAGAGAATCATGAAAGACACCCGCAATCTGTGGATCGCCGGACTTGCCAGCGTCCTGGTCATCACGATGGCCGCCTTCGGCTGGTCGCACTGGCGCCTGAGCAACGAGCTGCAGGCCCTGCGCGGCGATGAACGTTCCGCCAACCCCGCCCTGCTGGAGCGGCTGGAAGAGATGGCCGAGGAACAGTCGCGCCCGCGCGGCCCGGTCTCCCTGTTCGACCCGAACTTCGATCCCTTCGGCGCCAGCCTGTTCGGCGCCGACCCCTTCGCGCGCCTGCAGCAGATGCAGTCGCAGATGGACCAGCTGTTCAACAACATGAACAGCAGCTTCGGCTTCAGTGGCTTCTCCGCGGCCTTCCAGCAACCGCAGATCGCCGTGGAGGAGCTGGACAAGGAATTCCGCGTGGTGATCACGCTGGCCCAGGGCAGCGAAGTGGAACTGGAAACGGCGCTGGAGGACACCACCCTGTCCATCTCCGCCCAGGTGCGCAGCAGCGTGCAGAACAGCCGCGCCGGCGTGCAGACGAGCAGCACCAGCGTGAGTCAGTTCTCACGCAACATCGATCTGGGGGAACCGGTGGACGCCCGCGGCATGCGCACGGAGAAGTCGGACAGCGAAATCGTGATCACGGTGCCGAAGCTGGGGTGACGGGGAACACGTGAGTGAAACCCACTTGCTCGGCTCTTGAACACGACTTCAGTCTGAACACCCTGTGACTGGCCCCCTTGGCTCCCCTCTCCCGAAGATCGAGGAGCCCGGCGTCGCGCGGCACTGAATGGAGTTGGGCGGCGGCGGTGGGGCTGGCGGACCGTCGCCCGCCAGGGAAGGCGGGCGCCGAGCGTACAGGGACGTATTCACAGCGTGTCCGCCAGCCCCACCGCCGCCGCCCGACTCCCGCCCAGAGCACTCAAGCCCGCACTCATCAGAACCTCAGAACCTCAGAACTTCGACCCCAGAATCCACGTATCAGACCGCGCCCACGCCTCCGCGAAGCGCTTGTCGATCTCCTCGTCCACCTTGCCCTGCGCCGCCAGCGCCTGCTTGATGCCGAAGAGCGCCCAGCCATTGTGCGGATGCTCGCGCAGGTCCTCCTCGTACAGACTGATGGCCTTGTCGAACTCGCCCACCTCGATGTAGGCCGCCCCCAGCCAGTGCTTGGCCGAGAACGGATAAGGCTCCGGCTCGTCATAGATGATGGCGTCGTAGGCGGCCGTCGCATGTTCGAAGGCCTCGACCGCACTCGCCATGTCGCCCGTGCTCCAGGCGATCTCGCCCTCCAGGATGCCCACCAGCACTTCCAGCAGATTGTTGCCGTCATGGAAGCGGTAATTGTCCGTGGTGTCCGCCGCCAGTTGATCCAGCTTTGCCAGATATTCGCGCGCGGTGGCCGTGTCGCCCATCTTCAGCGCGGCATAGCCCTGGGCGAAGTCCCAGGAGCCGCCGTCGAAATCACTGTTCTCGGGCCGCTTGCTCACCGCCGCCACTTCGTCGAAGCGGCCGAAGCGCACCAGGGTCAGCACGTGATAGATGGAGCTGTCCATCAGCTTGTCGTAGTCCTTGGCCGCCTGGATGGCGATGGCGCCCTGCCCGTCCATGCTGGCCGCAAACAGCAGCATCGCCAGATTGTGCATCGGGTAGATGGCGAAGCCTTCGCCAATGGCCGCCTTTTGGTCGGAGTGCCAGGCCTGGATGTTGGCGCGCACGGAGTCGTTCCAGCGCCCGATCTCGTTCCAGGTGTGGCTCGGCATGTGATTGATGTGGCTGGCGCCTGGAATGGCATTGCCCAGGAATTCCGCGCACTCCTCGGCAAGACCGGGGTTGGGCGTGGACTCGGTGGCGTGCACATAGAGGTGACACGCGCCCACGTGGGTGATGTCGCGATCCAGCACGCTGGTCAGCACATTGTGCAGGCGGATCACGTCCGGGTCGTCGAGGTCGCGGGTGCCGCGACGCGGTTCCAGCAGGAACAGCGCATCGGCGTAAAGCGTGACGATGTCCAGATCATCCGGGTACTTCGCAGCCACTTCAGCCATGGCATCGGCGTAGGCCTGTTCCTGCTCCATGCGGCGCTCGGCGGAGAAGTTCGCCACATAGCGCTGGGACATGGCCATGATCAGATCGGCCTCCTTCTGCGTGGCCTTGTCCAGACGGCGCAGCGCCTCGCGGATGGCGGCATAGGCACGCGGCGCCTCCTCGGCACTCATCGGCCCGTTCAGATACGAGCCCCAGGCCCAGGCCTCGCCCCAGTAGCAGATGGCGCAGTCCGGATCCAGCTTCTGCGCCTCGCGGAAGGAGCGCGCGGCGTCCACCTTGGTGAAGGCATACATCATCTGGAAGCCCTGGTCGAAGAAAGCCTGAGCTTGGGGATTGCGCGTGGAGATCGGGTAGCTGTGGTCTCCCAGCGCAGCGGTGTAGAGAGGAATCGGCGTGTTGAACTCTTCCGGATCGGGCACGCTCGCATGATCCTGCGCCAGCACGGCGGGAGCACTGGCGAGGGTGGCCAGACACAGCAGAAGGGTGGCGGAAAAGCGCATGGTCGTCTCCTGAGGGCGTGATTTTTGAACTGCTGGCAAGCCTAGTGAAGAGCTCGGGGAATGTCCACACGAGGTGGGGCTGGGTGTGCCCTGAAGCCGGGGCGTGCGTGGGGCGGTCCATCGCCGGACACGCCGTGAACCCATCCATGGGGGCTCGACTCGCCGCCGTCCAGGCGGCTCACGGTCCGGCGATGGACCGCCCCACGCCCGCCCCTGATTCCGCGCTCACCCGTCGATTCGATACCTTAACTTGATTGCCCAGGTGTCGATGATCTTGTCCGTCCACGCCGACTGGAACATGTCCTGCGTGTCGCCCTCGAAGCTGCGCGGCAGATTGCTGCCCCGCGTGTACACCACGAACAGATCCGACAGCGGCGCGATCTCCCAGCGATAGCGCGCCTGGAAACTCATGCGGCTGATGATGAAGTCCTGACTCGGCCCCGCCGGCGGCAGGATCTGCTCCATCGTGTCCAGCCGGCCCGTGCGGATGCGGTAGAACTCATCCGCGTTCGCATCGATGCCCGCCCACTGCATCGACACCCGGAACTGCTGCTTGGCCGTGAGGAAATACTCCATGGCCAGCTTCGGTGCCCACTCCTTGGTCTCGTAGGAGTTGATGCGCCCGCCGCCGCGGTTGACCAGCCAGCCCTCGCGATCCACCCGGTCCACATCCAGCTGCACCGAGAAGCGATCCGCCGGCCGCCACACCACGCCCACGGACGCCGTGAGGCGACGCACGCCCAGGAATTCCTGCTGCAGGTTCAGGGCCCCGCGCAGGCTCACCGCCCGTGCCCGGTCGCTCGTCCAGCTCAGCCGGCCGTCCCAGCGCTCCGGAATCTTGAAGGTGCCATTGCCACGGCTCAGCTCGTCGTCCACGCGACGCGGGAAATAGTTCATGCTCAAACCAAGACTGTGATTGTTGTTGAACACCCAGTCCTGATCGGTGTAGATGCCGGCACGAATGCCCTCACCCTTCGCGTTCCAGTAGTAGCGCAGGATGCCGCTGCGCGTGCGGCTGCGCAGGTTCGGCAGGTCCGACTCCGTGACCTTGTACTGATACTCCACACCGATGCTGTCATTGCGGCGCCAGAAACCGAAGTCGTCGATGTCCAGGGTCTCGTCGAGGTATTCCGCGCCGATGCGGTGCTGCCGCCCGCGATCCGGCTGATAGCTGGCATCGAAGAACATGCCCTTGCCCGTGGTGCCCGCCACATCGCTGTGCAGCAGCTGGCCGTCGAAGAGCCAGCGGGTATCGGCCGAGAAGTAGTGCAGGTCGACGCCGTTCACGGTGGCGTCCGCCACATCAGACTGCAATTGCGTGTTCATCCAGCCGATGGCTCGACGGCCGCCGCCCGAGGTGTCCTCGTAGAGCAGACGCCCCACCAGGAACTCGCGGCCCTCCGCCTGCACCCGGGCAGCATTGCCCAGCGCGTCACGACCGCGCAGCTCTGTGTCATCCTCGGCTGCCAGGAAGGCGCCATAACGCAGATTGCCGGATTGACCGGTCAGCTTGACCGCGCCTAGCAGGTCGGCCGGGCGACCCAGATCCACCTCGCTGGCCGTGAAGCCCGCCGGCAGCTGATAGTCCGGCGTGGCGCCGATGCGCCGGGTGTTGAGCATGGTGGTGGGCTGGCCGCGCGCACCCGAGCCGCGCGGGCCCGCATTGCTCGGGCCGCCGTCATCGCCGGCGCGCGGCGAGGTGATGAAGATCTCCTGCCCTTCCAGGAAGAAGGCGCGCTTCTCGGCGTAATAGGTTTCGAAGGCGTCGAGATTGACGATCACATCGTCGGACTCCACCGAGCCGAAATCCGGGTTGAGTGTGGCCGCCAGCTGCAGGTTCGAGGACGGACGCCAGTAGACATCCGTGCCCACGCGGCTGTCGCGCTGGTTGCTGCCATTGTCGAAATTGCTGGCGACGAAGGGATACCAGGTCAGCTGCTGGCGCGGCGCGATGTCGCGCACGCTCACCCGCGTGAAGGCCGACAGGAAGCCTGGCGAAGTGTCGGGCAGCGCGGGCATGGACCAGGTCTCGTTGCTCTGCGCGATGCGCCGCTCGGTGTACAGCCCCAGAGTGCGCACGTCGCCCGCCGAAGGCAGGCTCATCATGGACCAGGGCACGAAGATCTCGGCGGTCCAGCCATCGGCAGTGGCGGCCGTGCGCGCGTTCCAGGGACCATCCCACTGCAGGTTGATCTGCCGCTCGGGCAGGATGGTGCCATCGTTGAGGGTATCGCCCAGATTGATCTGCAGCAGATAGCCATAGAGACCACTGCCGGAAGGGTCGAGCCCGAGCACGAAGGCATCGCGCTCCAGGTCCTGATCGCGGGAACTCATGCGGGCGATCAGCGTGTCGGGTGCCTGTTGGTTGTGCACCGCCACGTAGAGACCGCGCTCGGTGTAGAAGAAGCGCGTCAATGTCTGCAGCGCGGGTTCAGCCAGAGTATCGGGGCGGATCACGCGCATGCCGTCAAAGGGGGTGACCTGCTGCCATATGGCTTCGTCGGGCACGCCATCCAGGGTGATGTCGGCGGCGGCGTGCTCGAAACGCGGCAGCTCGGCAGGCGGCGCCTCGGCCGTCTGGGCCAGGAGAGAGACAGGAGTGAGGAACAGGACGGCCACGCCGGCCAGCGGCAGGACACAGCGGCCCGCCAGAGATTTCTTGTTGTTGTGCGTCACGATGCAATACCCGGAACTTCAAAAAGCCCGGATACTAGCACAGCTTCCAGGCTGGACGGCCCCCGGACCACGACGTCGCAGCGCAGCAGCGGCCTGACAGGCAATCCCACCCCTTGCATTTTGCGTATTCCCCCCAGATGTAAGAGGATCGCACGACACCACAAGAAGGAGCCCGACCATGATCCGCACCGCCCAGGAAGCCATTGCCAATTTCTTCAAGATGGAATCAGCCAGCGGCCTGCTGCTGATGGCCGCAGCAGTGCTCGCCATGATCATGGCCAACTCGCCGCTGGCGCCCTGGTACCAGTTGCTGCTCGACACCCCCGTGCAGGTGAAGCTCGGCGAGCTCGACGTTGCCAAGCCCCTGCTGCTGTGGATCAACGACGGCCTCATGGCCATGTTCTTCTTCCTGGTCGGCCTCGAGCTCAAGCGCGAACTGGTCGAAGGCGAACTGTCCAGCCTGCGCAAGGTGGTGCTGCCCGGCTTCGGCGCCGTCGGCGGCATGGCCATTCCGGCAGCCGTGTATCTCTTCATCAATGCCGACGACCCGACAGCCACCTCCGGCTGGGCCATCCCGGCCGCCACCGACATCGCCTTCGCCCTGGGCATTCTCTCGCTGCTCGGCTCCCGTGTCCCCGTGGCATTGAAGGTGTTCCTGACCTCGCTGGCCATCTTCGATGACCTCGGCGCCATCATCGTCATTGCCCTCTTCTACACAGCGCAGATCTCGCTGACCTCGCTGCTGATTGCGGGCGCCTGCATCCCCGTGCTCTACCTGCTGAATCGCTACGGCGTGACCGCGCGCAGCGTCTACCGGATGATCGGCATCATCATGTGGGTATCCATGCTCAAGTCGGGCGTGCACGCCACGCTCACCGGCGTGATTCTGGCGATGTTCATTCCCATGCGCTCGCAAAGCGATCCGAATGAGCGCCCGCTGCACGACTGGGAGCACGATCTGCACGTGCTGGTGGCCTTCGTGATCCTGCCGGTGTTCGCCTTCGCCAATGCCGGCCTGTCGCTGCAGGGCGTGGGGATGGAGCAGCTGCTGCACGGCGTGCCACTGGGTATCGCTCTGGGCCTGTTCGTGGGCAAGCAGATCGGCGTATTCGGCCTCTGCGCGCTGGCGATCAAGCTGAAGCTGGCCGACATGCCGCGCGGCATGAACTGGATGTCACTGTATGGCACCAGTGTGCTGTGTGGCGTGGGCTTCACGATGAGTCTGTTCATCGGCTCGCTGGCCTTCGAGAGCTCCGGCGTGAACATGATCTTCGACGAGCGCCTGGGCATCATCGTCGGCTCCCTGCTCTCCGGCGTTGTGGGCTATCTGGTGCTGCGCGCCAGCCTGCGGCCGGCCAGGAATGCAGAACAGCGGCGCTGAAGGCTCCGCTGCAAATTCAGCAGCAAAAAAAGAGGGGTGGCTCCTTGCGGAACCACCCCTCTCGTTTTTCCAACTCAGTCAGACTGACTCAGTCAGACGTGTCTTACAGCTCGTAAGTCACGCGGGCGTACAGCAGACGGCCAGTCGGGTCGTACATGATCGATTCCATGCCGCCCAGCATCGGTACCTTCTGGGGCAGACGGTCGAACAGGTTGCGGGCGCCCACAGTGAAGGCAAACTCGCCACCCAGTGCTTCGAACTGACTGAAGTTGTAGGACGCATCCACGGTCGTGAAGGCGCGCAGCGTGTCGACATTGCGGAAGTTGCTGAACGGCAGACGGGCCTGATAGGCGAACGGGTTCGCATCAAACACCATGTCGTGCAGGTAGCGCACTGTCATGTTCGCGCTGTGCTGACCAGACAGCCAGCCCAGGCTGAAGTTCGCTTTCCAGCGCGGCAGCGGAGGCACGGCGCCAGTCGGCTCGTTCTGGAAGCCTGCACCTTCCACCACGGGGCGGTCAGGACGCAGCTGGTAAGAGTACGTGTCGAGGTAGGACGCATCCAGGGCGGCGTTGAACATGCCCAGGTCTGCCAGCTCGAAACGGTAGCTCAGCTTCAGGTCAGTGGCGCGTACCAGCATGCTGGAAGCATTGCTGTCGCCGCTGATGATGCGGTCGATCTGATCCATCGCATCCGGGTTGCGCTGAATGCGCTTGTCGGAACGTGGGTCAGCATTCCAGGCCGCTACCTGAGCCAGCGTGGGCTTGCCAGGACCGGCAAAGCCAGTGGCTTGCTGGAAGTTGAAGAAGTCAGTGGCCAGCACGTCGGACGTGGTGGAGGTGACGATACGGTCGGTAAAGTCAGTCTCGCTCCAGTCGATCTGCAGGCGCATGCCTTCGATCAGATCCAGCTCGAAGCCGAAGCTCATGGTGTCGGCAGACTCGGGCACCAGGTTCGGGTTGCCGCGTGAGCAGTTGGCAGTGAACGCCGCAAAGGTCGTGAAGGGGTCAGACACGTTGGTCAGACCACAGGACTCGGGGGAGTTCAGCTGTGTCAGGCTCGGGGCCACGAACGAGGAACCCTTGCTGGCACGCAGCGTCAGGAAGTCGAACGGGGTGTACACCAGACCGTATTTCGGGTCGGTGGAAGACTGGCCAGTGGAGTAGTCTTCGTTGCGCACGGCAGCCTGCAGTTCCAGGTTGTCGAGCAGCGGCAGAGACAGCTCCATGAACAGGGAGTCCACAGTGCGCTGGTCGCTGGTCGGGATCAGCTTGGTGCCGATGAACACGTCGCCTGTCAGGCTGTGCAGGCTCGGCATGTTGCTGTAGCCGTCCTTGCGACGCTGGTAGCCGATCGCGGACGCGATGGAGCCGCCGGGCAGTTCGAAGCCGCCGAGCGGCACTTCACCGTTCAGCACGATGTCGAAAGTCTGCAGCTTGTCCTGGTCGTTCACACGGTTGCTGGTCAGCACGGTGGAGTCAGCCACGGCCTGAGTGTTCAGGACGGCGGGGCTGGTGGCCACGAAGGGGTTGAAGCAGGCTTCGCGATCATTGATCACGTCGCAGTTCAGACCCTGAGCGATCGCGCCGAAACTGAAGTTCGGGGCCAGGCTCTTGTCCTGCTGATAGGCGTAGACGTAAGTCGCATTGCCTCTCCAGTCTTCCAGGAAGGGCACGGCGAAGTCGGCCTTGAAGGTCTGACGGTAGCCACGGATGTAGGTGTCAGAGCCCAGGGAGCCGTCAGAGTTCAACTGTGACGGCAGCGTGCCCTGCTTGCCCCAGGGGCGCCAGGCAGAGAAACGCACGTCTTCATAGAACGGAATGCCTGTCGGGCGCACGATCACGTTGCCGGAGGCATCACGATCGGGTACGCCGTCGTTGTTGGCATCCTGCGCGAACAGCGGCGTGCCGTTGGCGCTGACTGCACGGAAGGGGTTGCCGGGCAGCTCGCCACGGATTGTCGGCAGCTCAGACACGCGGCCGCCCGGGTTGGAGGCAGAACCACGGTTGTAGGCGCGACGCGCGAAGAAGCTGGTCTGCGCGCCCCAGCTGAAGTCCGGGCTCACGTCGTAGGACAGGTTCAGGAAGGCAGTGCCGATGTCCTGGGCAGTACGGTAGTCCCAGAATTCGCCGTAGTCATACCAGCAGCGTGTCGCTGTCGGGGCGCCAGTGGCGGACAGGGTCTGGGAGAACAGGAAGCCGTTCGGGTTGGCACCTTCCTGAGTCGGGTCTTCACGCGTGGCGCCGCAGCCCGGATCGGGAAGTACAGTGGTCACCAGCGCGCCAGTGGCGGTGCGACGCAGGTTGCCGGCGGCATCGCGCAGGGGCACGGTGTAGTTGCCGGGGTTGGACGTGGATGACGAGGTCAGACCGGCATTCATCTGGTCCGGACGATCGCGCATGCGCAGCGTGCCATTGGAGCGGAATTCAGCCGCACCCACGATGTTCAGGCCGTTCCACTCGGTACCGGCCAGTGCGCTGATCATGGTGTCCTTGTAGTCACCACGGTCGTCGCCCTGCTGGTACAGCTCGATCTTGGCGCCGTCATAGGAGCTGCGCGGCACGAAGTTCACCACGCCGGCCACTGCCTGGCTGCCGTACAGTGCTGCAGCACCGTCAGTCACCACGTCCAGACGCTCCAGGGCGATCTGCGGAACGAAGGTATTGACGTTGGTGCCGATCACACGCATGCCGTCCACGAGGTTGAGAGTTGCACCCGTGCCCAGTCCACGCAGGTTCACGGCAATGGAAGTGCTGGAAGCACCAGTCAGAGAGTTCTGTGTGGTCGGAGAGCCCTGGTTGAAGCTCATGTTGGCAACAACGTCACCCAGGCTTGGTGTGCCTGCAGCTGCGATGTCTTCTGCGCCGATCTGTGTGATCGGAGATGCGGCACGGAATCCTTCCGTGCGACGAATGAATGAGCCGGTAACGACGACTTCTTCTACTTCTGGCGCCTGCGCAAGCGCGGAGCCACTGATTTGCAGCAAGGAAAAGGAAATGGCTGCACACAGGAGTTTCTTCTGTGGGTATTGACGGTTCAACTTCATATTACGACCTCTAAGGTTTTAATTTGGCCACCCGACAGTAGCTCCACCATAACCGGACAAACCGGTGGCGTCGGGGGGTCGTTTCGAACGGGGGGTTGGCAATGAGAAAAACCGACCCGCGCATGTGTACTCCATGGCAGTGCGGTTCCTGGCACGATGTTTTGCGCCGACAGTATTGCTTTGCCCTGTTCGGTCTTACTCTCCCTCGTGACGACGAGCCCGTGAGCCAGTCTTCACGGGCGCCGACTATATCACCCGCGAAGCCGGTGTAAAGGGGAGTCGGGGAGGCGCGACACAGAAAATTGCAAAAAGTTCCATGTCTCTGACATTGGTCAATGAGAAGGGGGAGCAGGAGTCACTCTACGAAGAGGCAGATGTATTTCTTTTCCAGATAGTCGTCGAGCCCGTATTTCGAGCCTTCGCGGCCCATTCCGGAGGCCTTGATGCCGCCGAAGGGGGCAAGTTCGGTCGAGATGAGCCCGGTGTTGACTCCGACCATGCCGCACTGCAGGGCCTCGCTGACACGGAACACGCGCCCCACGTCCCTTGTATAGAAGTACGACGCCAGACCGAAGTCCGTGGCATTGGCCAGGGCCAGCACCTGCGCCTCGGTCTGGAAGCGCAGCAGGGCCGCGACCGGGCCGAAAGTCTCCTCGCAGGTCAGCAAGGCATCGTGGGGCACATCGCGCAGGACCGTCGGCTGGAAGAAGCTGCCTCCCTGACTGTGCGACGCGCCCCCTGTGGTCACCACGGCCCCCCGGGCCAGGGCGTCATCGACGTGCTGCTGCACCTTGCGCACCGCCTCCGCATTGATCAGGGGACCCGTGTTCACCCCCGGCTGCAGACCGTTGCCGGAGACCAGCTCGCGCACTGCCTCGGTGAGCCTCGCGGCGAAGGCCTCGTAGATACCGTCCTGCACATAGAAGCGATTGGCGCACACGCAGGTTTGCCCGTTGTTGCGGAACTTGGCCACCAGAGCCCCCTGCACTGCCGCCTCGAGATCGGCATCGTCGAAGACGATGAAGGGCGCGTTGCCGCCCAGCTCCAGCGTGACCCGCTTGATGCCGGGCGCACACTTGGCCAGCAGCTGACGGCCGACCTCGGTGGAGCCGGTGAAGGAAAGCTTGCGCACAGCGGGGTTGCTGCACAGCTCGTCAGCCATGGCCGTGGCCTCGCCCGTCAACACATTGAGCACGCCGGCCGGGATGCCGGCCTGTTCGGCCAGCGCCATCAGGGCCAGCGCGGTGAAGGGCGTCTGCGAGGCCGGCCGGGCCACCATGGTGCAGCCGGCCGCCAGCGCGGCACCGGCCTTGCGGGTGAGCATGGCAGCGGGGAAATTCCAGGGGGTGATGGCGGCGGTGACGCCGACCGGCTGGCGAATCACCAGCAGGCGCTTGTCAGACTGATGCGCCGGGATGACATCGCCATAGGCGCGCTTGCCCTCCTCCGCGAACCATTCGATGAAGGACGCCGCATAGGCGATCTCGCCCCGGGCCTCGGCCAGCGGCTTGCCCTGCTCCAGGGTCATGAGCCGGGCCAGGTCGTCCTGGTGCTGCAGGATCAGGTCGAACCAGCGGCGCAGCAATGCGGCACGGGCAGCTGCCGTGAGTGCCCGCCAGGACGGCAGCGCGCGCTCGGCGGCGGCAATGGCGCGCCGGGTCTCGGTGGCCCCCATGCGGGGCACCTGACCGAGCAGGCTGCCATCGGCGGGATTGTGCACGGCCTGGGTGGCGCCACTGTCGGCGTCCACCCACTGGCCGTCGATGCAGGCCTGCTGGCGGAACAGGGAGTGCTCCTTCAGCACAGGCTCTGCGGACACCATCGGGACTACTGCTCCTGACTGCGGTCGATGAAACCGTCACGGTTGGGCATCTGCACCAGTGGCAGGCTGGCGCGATCCAGCACCGCATCCTCGGCCACGATGCCGCTCAGATGCAGCACATAGGCCACCACCTGATAGACCTCGGTGTCACTGAGGGACTTGGGCGCCGTGCTTGGCATGGCCCGGCGCACATAGTCGAACAGCGTGGTCGCATGCGGCCAGTAGCTGCCTACCGTCATCAGCACGGGCGTGCCCGTCAGTGTGCCACCGGCCAGCGCCGGCACGCCCTGGGTGCCCTCGCCCTGGGCGCCATGACAGGCGGCACACTGAGCGTCATAGACAGCCTTGCCCTGGGCGGCAGTGCCGGAACCGGCCGGCAGACCGGTGCCATCGGGCAGCACGATCAGGTCGATGCCAGCCAGCTGCTCTGCCGTGACCGGCATGCCCAGCCCCGGGCCGTCGGCCGCGACGCTCAGACCCGCCACCCCCAGGCCCAGCACTGTCAGGCCGGCCATGCTCCATGCTCGCAGATCAGGCGTAAACATTCGTCACCTCGCCCTGGGCAGACACGGCCCAGCTCTGAATGCCATTGAAGTGATAGCGATTGGCCGGACTGTAGGTGTTCAGGAACACGTCCCGGGTGGGCTGGACATTGCCGGCCGTATCGGTGGCCCGGCTCTGCAGCACGGCCGGCGCCCCCTCCCACAGCCAGGGCAGCCGGAAGCGCGTCAGGGCCAGTGGCCGCGACTCGCCGTCGATCAGGGCATCGGCCCAGGTGCGACCGCCATCGGCGGACACTTCCACACGGCGGATGGCACCCCGACCGGACCAGGCCAGACCGGTGATCTCGTGGATGCCCTGACGCCGCAGGGCCATCTGACCGGACGGCGAGGTGATGACCGACTTGGTGCCCATGGGGAATGTGAACTGCAGCGCCTTGCCATCAGGCAGCAGCTCCGTGTAGCGCGAGGTCTCGTCCTTGAAGTTCGCCGGCATGCTGGCGAGCTTGATGAGCGACAGCCACTTCACGCTGACATTGCCCTCCCAGCCCGGCACGAACAGACGCATGGGGTAGCCCTGCTCGGGGCGGATGGGCTCGCCGTTCTGGTACAGGGCGATGAAGACGTCGCGCAGTGCCTTGTCCAGCGGGATCGAGCGGCCCATGCTGGCGCCGTCCGCACCAGTGGAGGTGACCCAGGTGGCCTCGGGCAGCACGCCTGCCTCTTCCAGCAGGGTGGACAGGCGCACGCCCGTCCACTCGGCGCAGGACAGCAGGCCGTGCAGGCCGCCGACGCTGGTATCCGCCGCCGTGGGACCGGCAGCGCCGCCACTGTTGCCCGAACACTCCAGGAACAGGATGCGGCTCTCCATCGGGTAGGCCAGCAGGTCTTCGTAGCTGAACACCAGGGGTTGACGCACCAGACCACCGATTGCCAGTCGGTGCCGGGCAGGGTCGATGTCGGGAATGCCGGCATGGTGGCGCTCGAAATGCAGACTGTTGGGGGTGATGATGCCCTGCAGCAGATGCAGCGGGGTGCGCGAGGCGCCGCCGCCGGGCAGCGTGGCACTGGGCCCGGGTGCCAGCCGCTTGATGTGGCCGGCGAAGCTCGACGGATTGCCGTATTCCGAGGGGCCGCGCCCCGGGGTGCGGGACCAGTCAGGCATGGTCAGGGCGGGGGCATCGGCGGCCAGAACGCTGTCGGCCACCATGGCGCCGGCCCCCGCCAGGCTCAGACCCAGCAGATGGCGGCGACTCAGCAGGCCATTGCCTGCCACTCTTTCCAGCGGAATTGCGTGGGTGTTCTTGTTGTTCTCACTCATGGCGGAGTTACCGGAGTTTGTCTTGATGGAAGGTTTGCTGCTACTGTTCGGGCTCTGTTCAAAGCTCGCAGAAAGCCTAAATGTTTGATGTGTCAAAAGCCATAGCAGGTGCCGCGCTGGTGCTGTGCAGCCAGGGCGTGACCGCCCAGGACGCACGGCCGGCGGAAACACTCATCGACATGCTGCACTGGGAAGAGCGCATCCTTTCCTCCACCACCGAGTACCGTGGCGTGATCGTCGATGGCGAACGCGTGGTGCGGGCACGGGCTGACGGCACGGCGAGCGCGCTGTACCAGCGCCGTCGCGTCAACCTGGAGCGCACGCCCTACCTGCAATGGCGCTGGCGCATCGACAACACCCTCGGCCCCGCCCATCCCGAACTCACCCGCGCGGGGGACGACTTCCCTGCCCGGCTCTATGTCATGCGCACCGGCGGCCTGCGCTTCTGGCAGTCCCGTGTGCTGATCTATGTCTGGGCCAGCAATCAGCCCGCCGGCAGTCACTGGATCAGCCCGATTGCCGGCAGCAACACCCGCATGTTCGCGGTGGATTCCGGCGATGAACTCGCCGGCCAGTGGCGGATCCATTCCCGCGATGTACGGGCAGACTGGCTGGCCGCCTTCGGCGAGGAGCTCGACCGCGTCGACGCCGTGGCCATCATGACCGACGCCGACAACAGCGACAGCTTTCTGCAGGCGTGGTATGCCGACATTCTCTTCAGTGCCCGGCCGCTGGCCGCCGGCACCCCGACGACCGGTGCCTCCGCGCCGGCAACCCGGGACTGATCGTCCCTCTTGCTCAGGAGTACTCTCGTGGCGACCATCACGTTTCACGGCGCAGCCCAGGAAGTCACCGGCTCGTGCCATCTGCTCGAATCCCCTGCCGTGGGCCGCGTGCTGCTGGACTGCGGCGTTCGCCAGGGTGGCGACGCCCTGAATCGCGTGCAGGACGAAGGGTTCCCCTTCGAGCCCGCCAGCATCGACGCCGTCATCCTCTCTCATGTGCACCTGGACCACTCCGGCCTGCTGCCGAGCCTGGTGCATCAGGGCTTCAACGGGCCCATCCTGTGCACCGACTCCAGCCGCGGCCTGCTGCGCATCCTGCTGGAGGATGCTGCGGGGCTCTATCAGCGCGACCTGGAGCACGAGAATCTGCGCCGGGCCCGCAGCGGCCGCGAGCTGTTGGAGGCCGAATACGACGATGACGATGTGCGCAAGGTGCTGCAACTGTGCCAGACCACCCCGTACAACACGCCGGTGCCGGTGGGCAGCAACGCCGTGCTCACCTTCCACGATGCCGGTCACATCCTCGGCTCGGCCATCGTCGAGCTGGTGCTGACCGAGAAGGGCCAGCAGCGCCGCCTGGTGTTCTCGGGCGATCTGGGCAAGTCCAATTCCGTGCTGATGAATGACCCGGCCATCCTGCACCAGGCCGATGTGGTGCTGATGGAAGGCACTTATGGCGACCGCGACCACCGCTCGCTGGACGCCAGCCTCGAGCAGTTCGAGACCCTCCTGCACGAGACCTGGGCGCGCGGCGGCAATGTCATGATCCCGGCCTTCGCCGTGGGTCGCTCCCAGGAGGTGATCTACCACCTGGGCTGCCTCTACCATGCCGGACGGCTCGACCCGTGGCAGGTGTTTCTCGACAGCCCCATGGCCATCGAGGTGACCCAGGTCTACGACCGCTGGCTGAAGCAGCTCGACAGCCAGGACATCCGCTGCCTGGACCAGGCCGGCCGCGACTCCCTGGCCGATTTCCTGCCCACCCTGCAGCTGACCAGCGGCACCGACGCCTCCATGGCCATCAACAAGATCAAGCAGGGCGCCATCATCATTGCCGGCAGCGGCATGTGCACTGGCGGCCGCATCCGCCACCACTTCAAGCACCGGCTGTGGCGCGAGCAGAACACGGTGCTGTTCATCGGCTTTCAGGCGAAGGGCACCCTGGGCAGGCTGCTGGTGGACGGCATGAAGAAGGTGCGCCTGTTCGGCGACGAATATCTGGTGCGCGCCCGCATCGAGACCCTGGGCGGCTTCTCGGCACACGCCGGGCAGAGCGAGCTGCTGGACTGGGCGAAGCAGTTCGAGACGAAGCCGCGCTTCATGCTGGTGCATGGCGAGGCCCAGGCGCTGGAGGCACTGTCGCAGAAACTGTGGACGGACTGCGGCATCCGCAGCGAGATTCCGGCCCGGGGCAGCACCATCGCGTTCTGAGCCGGCGCGCCCTCAGACGCCGAGGGCCCGCAGGCCCTCGGCCAGCAGCGGGGCCAGGTCGATCTGCTCCCCCGGCCCGGGGATGCTGTTGCAGGTCACCACCCGCAGCCCCGCCGCCAGCATCTCCTCGCGCGCCCCCGGCGCGAAGATGCCGTGCACGCCGATGCACAGCGGCGCGCACAGGCCCGCCGCCTGCAGATGCCGTGCCGCCTGCTGCATGGTGCGACCGGTGCTGATGATGTCGTCCACCAGCACCGGCGTGTGCTCGCGATAGGTCTCGACATGAGGCAATGACACCTGCACATCACGATCCCCGAAACGCTCCTTGGTGAGCACCTCGTAGGGGCAGCCGGCCGCCTCGGCCACGCGCGCCGCCCATTGCTCCGACTCGCCGTCCGGCCCGATCACCACGGGCTTTTCCACATGCTCCCGCAGCCACGCGGCAATCGGCTGCACGGCGGTCATGGCCAATGCCGGAATGCTGTAGACCTCGCGCAAGGCATGGATGCGGTGCAGATGCGGGTCCACCGTCAACAGCCAGTCCACCTGGGTGCTCAGCAGGCGGGCGAAGTAGCGCGCGCTGATGCCCTCGCCCTCCACGAAGCGCTTGTCCTGACGCATGTAAGCCAGATAGGGCGCGATGATGCCCACGCGGCGCGCCCCCAGATCCCGCAGCGTCGCCACCAGCAGCAACAACGGCAGAGTCTTCTCGTCGGGGTGATGCAGCTGGCACAGGATGGCCACGTCGGCCCCACGCACGTCATCCAGCACGCGGACATAGGTCTCGCCGTCCGGGAACTGGCGCAGGGTCAGGGCGCCCAGACTCATTCCTGTCAGGGGCGCCAGCGCGGCGCCCAGGGCCTGCTGATCGGCCAGCACGTAGAGCAGGCGCTTCATACCACTTCCTCCTCGATGCGCAGCACTTCCGGATGGCTGCGGTAGAAATCCAGCGCGTACTCCAGCTCCCCCGCCGCCTCGGCGTGCAGGGTCATCAAGGGCTGTCCGGACTCGACGCGATCTCCCAGACGCACATGCAGGTCCAGCCCTGCCGCCGGGGCATTGGGCGCCCCCGCCAGACTGGCCAGGCGCGAGATCACGCGATTGTTGAACAGCGCGACGATGCCCGCACGCGGCGCCAGGATCGGATACTGATGTGCGGCCACGGGCGGGGTCTTCAGAGCGCCCTGCGCCTCGCAGATCGCCACGAACTTGCGCCAGGCCGCCCCGCTTTCCAGCGTGGTGGTAGCCAGCGCCAGGCCGGTGCGCGGCGCACAGGCACCGCCCAGCTCCAGCAGGGCGGCCGCCACGGTCAGGGCGCGCTGGCGCAGATCCAGGGGCGCGCCGGCCCTGCCCTGCAGCACGGCCAGCACATCGCGGGCTTCCAGGGCCGGACCGACGCCGCGCCCGACGGGCTGGCTGCCATCGCTGTGCAGGGTTTTCACCTGCAGACCAAGCGCCTCGCCAGTGCGGGTGAGCAGCGTACCCAGGCGCTCCGCCAGCGCGTGGCTGCGCACCTTGGCAGTGGGCCCCACGGGGATGTCGATGAGCACATGGGTCGAGCCTGCCGCGATCTTCTTGGAGATCACCGAAGCCACCAGCTGACCCTCGCTGTCCAGATCCAGCGCGCGCTCCACCCGGATGATGATGTCGTCGGTGGGGCTCAGCGCCACCGAGCCGCCCCAGGCCAGACAGGCCCCTTCCTTTTCCACCACCGCGCGCATGGCCTCGAAGCTCAGGGTGACGTTGGTGAGCGTCTCCATGGTGTCGGCGGTGCCGGCCGGCGAGGTGATGGCGCGCGAGGAGGTCTTGGGCATCAGCAGGCCATTGGCGGCCACGATGGCCACCACGATGGGCGTGGTGCGATTGCCAGGCAGGCCGCCCACACAGTGCTTGTCCAGCACCTGCACGCCCTTGCCCCAGTCGAAGCGCTGCCCGCATTCCACCATGGCCTGGGTGATGGCGATGGTCTCGGGCAGGCTCAGACTGGTGGAGGCGCAGGCGGTGACATAGGCCGCCAGCTGGATGTCGGAATAGCGCTCCTGACTGATGTCGTTGATGATGGCGCGCGCCCCTTCCAGGGTGATGGGCTTGCCATACAGCTTGCCGCGCACATGGGACATGGATTCCACGGGCGGCGCATGCTTGAAGCGGGCCTTGTCGCCCTCCTGCGCGCCCAGCAGCAGCCAGGCGCTCTCGCTCAGGGCCGCCTTCTGATGACTGAGGAAATCCCCGCGCACGATGTTGAGCGTGGCGATGATGCTGCGCTCGCCCACACAGACCCGTACCCGGCTCTGCGCCGAGAAGCCTTCCGAGCGGCACACATGGCAGTCGTCGCGCATGTAGACCACGGCCTCCTGGTGCGTGTCGATGCCCGCACGGGTGAGGTACAGGAAACTCTCGTCTGCAGCCCCGTCAGCCGCCGGACACTCGGCCATCAGCGCACCTCCAGCAATGCCAGCGCCGCCGCCACGATCTGTGCGGCACTCTGCCCGTTGGCCTGCTGCATGCCGGCCACGTCGAGCGTGCCGCCGCGATTGCGATAGCCCAGGAACACGCTGTCCCGCGCGCCGGTGTCCAGGCGCCGCAGCACGCCGGTCATCACCTCGGCCCGCGTGTGGCACACGAACAGGCGCTTGCGCACCGGCGGGATGATGGCGGCGATGTCGGCATCGGCATGTACATAGTCCGCCTCGCGGGCATCGCGCGGCAGGCGGAAGCGCCCCGGCTCCACCAGGGCCACGACCGAGCAGCGCAGGCCCTGACTCTGCAAAGTCTGCGCAGCGTCCAGCGCCGCCTGCAGCTGACAGGCCCCCAGCGCCAGCAATTGCAGGTCTGCGTGCTCTGCATGCCGCAGCAACAGCGCCCCATCACGCACCGCCTGCGCCGCCTGGGCCGCGCTGCAGTGCTGCGGCGTGACGCTCTTGGCTGCCACCACGGTGGCCACACGCCCCCGACTGCTCATGAGCGCCTGCATCACAGCCACCGCCGACGCCGCATCGAAGGGGAAGTACACCGGCGCCACATCGGCCATCTCGCCCAGCCAGGCCTCGCACAGCGTCGGATCCTGATGGGATTGTTCGTTCTTGCCGTTCTCCCAGGTGTGGGAGCTGACCAGCACCGGCACTGACACCCAGGGCACTTCACGGCCGGCCTCCAGCGCATGGCGCGCGAAGATCACTTCCTGGCGCATGGCACCGAGCATCTTCACGGCAAAGGCCTCGTAACTCACGGCCAGATTCAGGCCCTGCTTGTTCGCCAGGGCGGCGCTGACGACGGCTTCCTCGTTGAGTGCCGTGATCACGCTGCCCTGCAGCGATTCAGCCACCCCCTTTTCGGGCGACGTGACCCGGTGCTGCAGCAGGTCCAGCGTCTTGTTCATGCGATTGCTGCGCATTTCATCGGGATTTCCCACGCGAATCCGCATTCCGGGATTGGCAAGTGCCAGTTCGCACACCCACTCGTCGACGGCCGCCATGGGTGCGATGGGCTGTTCCGCCGACAGCTCGCGCGGGGCGGGCAGCACAGGCTGCGGCACCACGAGGCGGCGCAGACAATGATCGCGTTCCAGAACCCGGCCCTGGGCCGCGTGGGTCTGCAGTGTGGCGATGGCGTCCTGCAACTCGTCGACAGGCACGTGCAGCAGGGCACAGCCCTCGTTGAACAGTTCCCGCGTGCGCAGATCGTGCGCCCCGCTGCCCGGCAGCGGCAGGTTGTGCGCGGCATTGGTGCCGGCCCCCGGAAAGCCGAAGCCCTTGACGGTCTCGGCGATGGCATAGGGCAGGCGCACCGGATAGGTCGCGCGGCCGGCGCGAATCGCCTCGTGCTGCTGCTGCAGACGCTCGCCCATGTGCAGGATGGCCCAGGCGAAGGCGGCCGGATCGCGGCCGTCGATGTCCACGGGCTCGAAGCCATTGAGCTGCAGATGCTCGCGGAACCAGTGCACGCCGCCGGACTGGGACATGGTGGTGCGCTGATCAATGCGGCGGCCATTGGCGATCATCACGGGCATCACCAGCCCGGTGTCCTCCCCGCGCCACCAGCGGGCCGCCCAGTCACTGCCGCGCTGCTCCTCGAAGGCACCGTCGCTGAGAAAGCTCACCAGTTCCTGCCCCGGCAGCGGCATGTGCACATACTGCAGCCCGGCGAAGCCGAGGTAACCGCCCTCGCTGATGCCGCCGGCGGTGTGCACGTTGACATGACTGCCCAGCGGCGCGGCCGGCCGGCCCTCGGGCGTGATCGCGTAGCTGTAGAAATCCTGGCAGAGCCGGCTCAGGCCCTCGTCGCTCAGGGGGTAGCGTTCCTGCTGTTCCGGTTCCAGATTGCGCGTGAGCAGATTGACGGCGTCGATGGCCGCCACGCAGTGCCCCTGCCCCATCATCCAGGCGCGGGTCCTGCCCGACAGGGCATTGGCCAGCAGATAACCCACATAGGCGGGCACCATGTTGAGTGCCCCGCCCGTGTGCCCCTCGGGCACGTCCTTGAAATCCTGCGCCGTCATGGCGCGGCCATCCAGCCAGACCTGGCGGGCATAGGTCATGTGCGCGGTGAGCCACAGGCCCATGCTGCACAGCCGGTCGGCGGCGGCGAACAGACGCCAGGCCTGCTGTGCCGGACACTGGCCGGTGGTGTCGAGATAGTCTACCAGGGCGCTCACCCGCTCGCGCGTGTCGTCACGGTGCTGGATGACGCCGAGGCCACGTTGCCAGAGTTGCTGCGAATCATGCATGGGAATTCTCCTGTGACGTCGTGGGGGAGGCGCAGCCGCGCATGTCGGCAAACTGCCTGAACATCTCGGCCATTTCATTGACGGGGGTCAAGGTCAAGCTCACGGCGCTGCCGGGCACCTCCAACGCACAACGCCCCTGTGCGCGGGCATTGCGCGTGGCATCCAGCGCGATGCCGAACACCGTCATGTCCTCGAGGATGCGCGCACGCACCTCGCTCTGGTGCTCGCCCACGCCGCCACCGATGCTCAGCGCGTCCAGACCGCCCAGCACCGCCACGGCCGCGCCGATGGCCTTGCGGATCTGCCAGACGTAATGCGCCAGCGCCTGCTGCGCCGCGGGGCTGGCGTCGGCCAGCAAGGCCCGCATGTCCCCGGCGCCGGGCGCCATGCCCGCCAGTCCGGAGTGCTGCAGCAGCAGCGCTTGCAGGGCCTCGACTCGCATGCCCTCCTGCTGCAGCAGGTGCAGCAGGATGCCGGGGTCCAGCGTGCCGCTGCGGGTGGCCATCACCAGGCCTTCCAGCGGCGTGAAGCCCATGCTGGTGTCGATGACGCGGTCGTCCTTCCATGCCGAAAGCGAACAGCCGCCGCCCAGCTGCAGCGTGATCAGGCGACGTGGCCCGGCACGGCCATCGGCAGGCTGCATCTGTCGCCACTGACTGCGATGGGCCAGCCCATGAAAGCCGTAGCGCCGCAGGGGCCAGCGCGGCGAGAGAGTGTCAGGCAGGGCATAGTGCGCTGCCATCGCGGGCAGGTCGGCGTAAAGTCCGGAATCGAACACGGCCCATTGCGGCGCGGCCGGCCAGCAGGCGTGCACCACGTCGGCCAGGGTCAGGGCCAGAGGATTGTGCAGAGGGGCCAGTGGCGCCCAGTGGGCGATGCGCGCGCGCGTGGCGGTGTCCAGAAGTGCGGGTTGCTCCTGCACGGCACCGGCGTGCACGATGCGCTGCAGCACGGCCACGGGAGAGTGCGGCAGCGCGGCCAGCACAGGTGGCAGGGCCGCGGCGAGCTGCTCGGCACCGCCTTCCAGGCGCTGCTCCCACAGCACTGCGCCTTGCAGTGTCCAGCCCGCCAGCTTGAGCGTGGTGCTGCCCGCATTGAGCAGCAGCACCCAGTCGGTGTTCGGCGATGGCGTCATGCGCTCACAGCTCCTGCACGGCGATGCCGTCCAGCACCAGGTCGGACGGAAAGACCACCACGCGCTCGCCCTCGGCGAGCCCCGCCAGAACCTCGGCCTGCGCACTGTTGCGCCGACCGATCTGCACCTCGCGCAGCTGCACCAGGCCCTCGACCACTGCAAACACCTGCCACTGCCCTGCACGACGGAACAGGGCACTCATGGGCACGCTCAGCACGGTCTCGGCCTGGTCCACGACAATCGCCGCCTCGATCCGGTATTCCGCTCCGAGCCCGGGATTCGGACTGAGGAGTTCTCCGATGACATTGACCCGCTGCTCTTCCACACCCAGCGCCGAGAACTTGGTGAAGGCCTGCGGCTCGACGTAGCGCACCACGCCCTCCAGGGTCTGCTCCCCGCCCCAGCTGCTGAGGAGAATACGGTTGCCCGGACGCACCAGCACCGCCTCCTGGGTCAGCAGATCCACCACCAGTTCCAGGGCATCGCCATTGCTGATCTGGAACAGCGGTGTGCCGGCGGCCACCACGCGCTCGCTCTTCTCGAACACGCGCTGAATCGTGCCCGCCGCCGGAGAAAGCACGTCCAGAATGCCGGCATCGCCTGCACTGCCCAGACGCTGGGAACGAGCACTCTCGCGCTCGGCCGCGGCAGCCTGCAGAGCAGCACGGGCATTGGCTTCCCGCGCCTGGGCAGCCGCCGCGCCCTGGGCGAAGGCCTCACGCTCCTCGCGCGCGATCAGGCCCTGGGCGAACAGCGCCTCGCGGCGCTGCGACTCCTGCCGGGCGCGGGCGCTGGCGCTGCCGGCTTCTTCCAGCGCGGCGGCCGCCACCCGCTCGCGGGCCTCCGCTGCCGCTTCGGCAGCCTGCAGCACGGCGGCGGTTCGAAGGTCGTCCGGCGCAAGGGCGATGCTGGCCAGGATCTGCCCGGCGCTCACGCGATCCCCTTCAATCAGGGCTGTGCGCAGCAGCGCTCCGGTCACCGGTGCGGCCACGGTATAGGGTTCGCGCGCACGCGTGCGCCCCTGTTCCTCGACGGTCACCAGCAAGGGCATCGGCGCAACCACCGCCGTTTCCACGGCCAGAGGGGCCGGGCGTGCGGACCAGACGCCCAGCGCCACAACCGCCGCCACCGCCAGAAGCAGCAACAGGGACGTGCCGCTGCGACCGCTGCTGCGCGGTGCCGCCAGGGGCGGGTTCAGGAGGCTTCTTGCATTGCGCGTGTTCACGTCATTCAACCCCGTTCATTCTCTGGTCTTCAGTACACTGATCAGGTCCATGCTGTCCAGCCTCCTGCGCACGGCCAGCGCACTGAGCGCCGCCGCCAGCACGGTCACCAGCGCCGCGATCGCGAAGGTTTGCGCGGTGATCACATAGGGAATCCGGAAGGTGTCCGTCTGCAGGCTGGACACCATGAGCCAGGCCAGGGCATAGCCGATGACCCCGCCCAGCGGAATGGCGAACAGCGTCACCAGCCCCTGCTCGCCCAACAGCAGCACGGCGACTTCGCGGCGATGGAAGCCCATCACCCGCAGGCTGGCCAGCTCGCGCCCGCGCTCCGACAGGGCGATGCGGGCGCCGTTGTAGATCACGCCGACGGCGATCACGCTGGCGAATCCCACCAGAAAGCCCACGGAAATGAAGATGTTGCGTGCCATCTCGCGCTCGAAGGAGACCAGCATGGAGGCCGGCGAGGCCACACCCGCCACGGCCGGCACCTGCTTGAGCTCGCGGTAAAGCGCCTGCTGCTGCGTGTCCATCACGCCAAGATAGGCCCCAGAGATGACATCTGCCTCCCCGCTCAGCCGGTGCAGTGCCGGCAGCGCCATGTAGGCAGAGACCCCCAGGAAGTCATCGACGATACCCGCCACCGGCGCCGTGGTGACCTGTCTGCGCCCCTCCAGCATTTCCACCGTCAGCACATCGCCCACCTGCGCGCGCAGTCGATCGGCCAGGATGCGGCTGAGCACCAGACCCTCGGCCGGCAGGCGCTGCACCCGGCCGCTGGCGGTGACGATGCGCCGCAGCTCGCCATCCGGCTCCATGCCCTGGATGGCCGTCTCGCGGCTGTAATGGCCATGGCGCAGGCGGGCCGGGGCCATGCGGTAAGTCTCCACCCGCGTCACGCCCTCCAGGCGCGCGAGCTCGTGGCGCGCTGCGCCGCTGACGTTCTGCAGGAAGGAGACGGTGATGTCCTCGCGCTGGATCTGGCGGAACTGCAGGTCGATCATGTGCAGCACGCCGTCGTACATGAACAGGCCGATGATCAGGATGGCCGTGGAGAACGCCACGCCCAGCGAGGACAGGAAGGCCTGCAAGGGCTTGCGCTCGACATTGCGCAGGATCATGCGACCCGCCGAGGGCAGCAGGCGCCCCAGGCCCAGACGCTCGAACGGCCCTGGCTCGAAGCGCGCCGGCGGCTCCGGCCGCATGGCCTCTGCAGGTGGCAGTGCCACGGCCTTGCGCACCGCGCCAAGCGCCCCGCTGCAGGCGCCCGCGATGCTGACGCCCAGGGCCAGCAGCAGCAAGGCCGGACTCAGTCGATATTCCAGCCCCGGCAGATCGAAGTACTGCCGGTAGATGCCGATGTACGCGCCGCCGAGATACCAGCCGCCCACGGTCCCGATGACCGCCCCGACCAGCACGGCCACCACGGCGAACAGCAGGAAATGCCGGCCCACCTCCCAGTCGCGGTAGCCGAAAGCCTTGAGCACGGCGATCTCGCCCCGCTGGGTCGTGATCAGCCGCCCCAGCACCAGATGCAGCAGGAACACGGCAACCCCCAGGAAGATCGCGGGCATGGCCGTGCCCATCACCCGATTCTGGTCCAGCTCGCCCTGCAGCATCATGTGCGAGGCCTGATCCCGCCGCGGGTAGGCGCCAAAGCCGCCATAGGGGGCCAGCAGCTCGTTGAGGCGGGCGATCACTTCCAGTTCGTTCGCCCCCGGGGCCAGCTTGACGAAGGCCTCGTTGAAGGCGCCGTCCATGTCATAGGCCGGCCCCAGGGCACGGCGGCCCATCCACAGAATCCCGTAACGCTCGTCCTCGGGCAGCAGCGAGCCCGGCGGCACGGCATAGGAGTGTTCGGGCGAGATGGCCATGCCCACCACCTCCAGGGTGCGGGCGCGGCCGTTGATGATGGCGCGCAGGGTGTCGCCGGGCTGCAGGCCGCGGGCCAGCGCGAACTTCTCGCTGATCACCACTTCGTCCGGCGCGCCCGGGGCCACCAGGCGCCCCCGCGTCAGCAGGATGTCATTGAGCACGGGGCGCCCGGACTCCGGGATCGAGACGAAGCGGCCCTGAGCCGGCGCGTCCACACCCTCCAGATCGAGCGTCGCCAGCAGGCTCACGCGGACATCGGCCAGGGCCACACCGGGAATGTTCTCGATCTGCTCCAGCACGGCATCGGGTGCGCGCCGCAGCGAGGTCCAGACATCGGCGAAGCGCATCTGGTTGTAGTAGCGCTGCTGGGCATCGACCAGGGCTTCGTAACTGCCGCGCATGGTCACCACCGTCATGATGCCGGTGGCCACCACCAGGGCGATGGACAGCAACTGCCCCTTCATGTGCCAGCACTCGCGCAGCAGCTTGCGGTGCAGGGCCGGCAGGCGCAGACGGGCAACGAACGGCTCGACACGACTCACCATTCGATGTGCTCCACGGCCATGCGCGCGGGGTTGCGCACCCGCTCCACGATCTCACCGCTGCTCATGCGCACCACGGCATCGCCGATGGCGCCGATGGCGGCGTTGTGGGTGATGATGGCCGTGCTGGTGCCCGTCTCGCGATTCACCTGCTCCAGCACGCCCAGCACGAGTCGCCCCGTGCGCGCGTCCAGCGCGCCGGTGGGTTCATCACACAACAGGATCTGCGGGCGCTTGGCGATGGCGCGGGCGATGGCCACGCGCTGCTGCTCGCCGCCGGAAAGCTGGGCCGGGAAGTGATTCATGCGCGCTTCCAGCCCGACCAGCGCGAGGGCATCCTCGGGCCGCATGGGCGAACGCGCGATGTCGGTGACGAGGGCGACGTTCTCGCGGGCGGTGAGACTGGAGATGAGGTTGTAGAACTGGAACACGAAGCCGACATGATCGCGCCGGTACTGGGTCAGCTCGTGGGCGCCCGCCGTGCTCAGGCACTGATCCCGGAAGTGCAGGCTGCCGCTGCTGGCGACATCGAGCCCGCCAAGGATGTTGAGCAGGGTGGACTTGCCGCTGCCCGAGGCGCCCAGCAGCACCAGCAGCTCGCCGGCGTGCAGGTCGAGACTGACATCACGCAGCGCATCCACCACCACCTCGCCCATCTCGTAACGCTTGCACAGATGCTGCGCCCTGAGCACCGGCTGACCAAGAAGTGAAGTGGGCTGTGGTGCCATGACGAACCTGTCTGCTGAAATTCCTGCCCGGAGTGTACTCGCTTGCCGTGACACGACCAACCGGCGAGAATGCGGCCGAACCCACCGCGCCGGCGCCGCTGCTGTCCGGCCCATTTCGAGGACTCGATCATGTCAGCGCCCCTTCGCACGCGCGTCACCCTTGCATCCCTCGGCATTGCTGCCGCGCTTGTGCTGGGTGCCGGCCCGGCCCTGTCGCAACTGCCCGTGGACATTCCCGGCCCGACGGAAGTGCCCCCGCCCTTTGCCCTGGACTTCAACCAACCCATGCCCACCGGCATCGCGCCGGAGCTGACCAGCGAGGCTCAGAGCATCGTGCAGCAGTTCGTCGGCACACTGCTGCCCACGCTGCAGCTGGCCATCGCCGCCGGCGGCCCCGTCAATGCCATCGAGGTCTGCGCCGTGGAAGCCCCGGCCATTGCTGCGCGGCTGAGCGAACAGACCGGCTGGGACGTCTCCCGCGTCAGCCTCAAGGCACGCAACAGCAGTATCGCCACGCCGGACACCTGGGAAACCGTGATCCTGAGTCAGTACGACCAGCGCCACCGTGGCGGCGAATCCGGTGCTGACATGAACACCGCCGAAATGGTCAGCGGCCGCTTTCGCTACATGCAGGCGCAGCCCGCCGCACCGCTGTGCCTGACCTGTCATGGCACCAACATCAGCGACGACGTGAAGAGTGTGTTGCAGCAGCGTTACCCGAATGACATGGCCACGGGCTATGTGGAAGGGCAGATCCGCGGGGCAATCAGCCTGATCAAGCTGAACTGATCGCCCGCGAACTGCAGAAGCCGGGGCTTACACCCGGACGGTATAGACATCGCAATGAATGCCGTGCAACACGGCATTCGCGGTGGACCCCAGCACGGCGGCCTTGATGGCACTCTGCCCGTGGCTGCCGATCACCAGCAGGTCCACGTGCAGGCTTTCGGCCAGCCGCTTGATCTCGGAAGCCGGTCTGCCCTTGAGGAAGTGCACGGCATCGGCCGGCAACTCGGGAAATTCCTTTTTCAGCAGCTCGCGGGTCCTCTTCGCCACCGCCTCTTCGTATTCACGCTGAGCAGTCGCGAAGTCGCCCATGTTCAATTCGTAGGAATAATTGCCTACCAGCGTATCGAACACCTGCACCACGCTGACGCGGGTGCCGAACTTCGCCAGGGCCATGCCTCGGGCCAGGACCTTGACCGATTCCGCAGAGCCATCAATGGCAATCATCACGTGCTTGTAGTCACTCATCGTTACCGTTCCTCTCTCCAGTGGTTGCTGCATTTCTGATCAATCCAGCCCGATCATAGGCTGTAGGTCATCATGCAGCAACGACTTAGGTCAAAGAAGGTACAGAGTCGCCAGCAATCCAGTGATGGACATCGTGATGGTGTAAGGCAGCGCCAGCAACACCATGCGGCCATAGGACAGTCGAATCAGCGGGGCCAGGGCCGAAGTCAGCAGGAACAGGAATGCTGCCTGCCCGTTGGGCGTTGCCACAGAGGGAATGTTGGTGCCGGTGTTGATGGCCACCGCCAGCAGATCGAACTGGTCGCGGGTGATGGTGCCGGCCAGGAAGGCGTTCTGCACTTCCGTGATGTAGACCGTGGCCACGAACACGTTGTCGGACACCATGGAAAGCACACCGTTGGCGATGTAGAAACCCGCCAGCTGGGCCGAGCCCTGCATGGCCAGCACGGCCTCGACCACGGGTGCGAACAGGTGCAGCTCGTGAATCACCGCCACCACGGCGAAAAAGACCACGAGCAGCGCCGTGAAGGGCAGCGCTTCCTTGAACGCGTAACCGAGGCGATGCTCATCGGTGATGCCGGTGAACGAGGTCGTCAGCACGATGACCGCAAGGCCGATGATGCCGACCTCGGCCAGATGCAGCGCCAGACACACGACCAGGAACACGGCCACGATGGCCTGAATCCACAGATTGAGTATCTGCTGCTTGCTGAGCTTGGCGGTCTGTTCGTCGTCATACTTTTCCAGGATCGCCCGCACGCTCTCGGGCAGCTGGGCTCCGTAGCTGGCGATGCCGAACTTCTCGACCAGGATGGTTGTCAGCAGGCCGACCACCAGCACCGGCATCGATACCGGCGCGACGCGCAGGAAGAACTCCACGAAGTCCCACTCCATGATGTGGCCGATGAGCAGGTTCTGGGGCTCGCCGACAATCGTGCACACCCCGCCCAGCGCCGTGCCCACGGCGGCATGCATCATGATGTTGCGCAGAAAGGCGCGGAACTGCTCCAGGTCGGCGCGGCTGTGTTCCTTCACCGAGGCATCGTCTGCCACGTCATGGCCTTCGTGGTCATGGTGCAGCCCGGAAGACACCTTGTGGAAGACCGCGTAGAAACCGGAGGCCACCGCAATCACCACAGCGGTGACCGTCAGCGCATCCAGGAACGCCGAGAGCAAGGCGGCCATCAGGGCGAACAACAGCGAGATGCCCAGCTTGGAGCGCACGCGGATCAGGATCTTGGTGAACACAAACAACAGCATTTCCTTCATGAAGGAGATGCCGGCCACCATGAAGATCAGCAGCAGGATCACGGGGAAGTTGGTTTCCGCCTCGTGGTAGACCGTTTCCGGTGACGCCATGCCGATGGCGACGGCCTCCAGAGCCAGCAGGCCACCCGGTTGCAGCGGGTAGCACTTGAGGGCCATGGCCAGGGTGAAGATGAATTCCGCGATGAGGGCCCAGCCTGCTACAAACGGGTCGACAAGGAAGAAGAGAAGAGGGTTTAAGACGAGAAATCCAACGATCGTGAGTTTGTACCAGTCCGGGGAAGTCCCCAGGAAATTCTTCAAGAAGGCCTGCCCATACGTGCTTGTCATTATTTTCCTGCTCCAACGTCAAAAAGGGGCCAGCGCATCATCGCGCTGGCCCCTGAGTTTTCAGTGGCGGCAGAAATATCAGAGTAGGTAGATTGTTGCAAGCAATCCGGTGATGGACAGGGTGATCGTGTAAGGCAGAGCCAGAATCACCATGCGACCATAGGACAAGCGTATCAGCGGCGCGATGCCCGAGGTCAGCAGGAACAGGAATGCCGCCTGACCATTGGGGGTTGCCACCGAGGGGACGTTGGTACCGGTATTGATGGCAACGGCGAGAAGTTCGAACTGCTCGCGACTGATCGTGCCGGCCTCGAAGGCGGCCTGCACTTCGGAAATGTACACGGTGGCCACGAACACGTTGTCGGACACCATGGAGAGTACGCCGTTCGCGATGTAGAAGGCGGAGAGCTGCGAGCTGCCTTCCATCGCCAGCACGAAGTTCACCACCGGGGTGAACAGGTGCAGTTCGTGTATCACGCCCACCACCGCGAAGAACACCACCAGCAGGGCGGTGAACGGCAGTGCTTCCTGGAACGCGTGGCCGATGCGGTGCTCGTCGGTGATGCCGTTGAAGGCTGTCGCCAGCACGATGACCGCGAGGCCGATGATGCCCACTTCCGCCAGGTGCAGCGCCAGGCAGATCACCAGGAACACCGCCACGGCAGCCTGCATCCACAGCTTCATGATGTCATTGCGGGTCAGCTTCGCCGTTTGTTCGGCATCGAATTTTTCCAGCACGCTGCGGACGTTGGCGGGCAGTTCGGTACCGTAGCCGACGATCTTGAACTTCTCCACCAGCACAGTGGTGATGAGACCCACGAACAGCACAGGGATGGAGACTGGCGCCACACGCAGGTAGAACTCCACGAAGTCCCAGCCCATGATGGTGCCGATCAGCAGATTCTGCGGCTCGCCCACGATGGTGCTCACGCCACCGAGTGCGGTGCCGATGGCCGCGTGCATCATGATGTTGCGCAGGAAGGCGCGGAACTGCTCGAGGTCGGCACGGCTGTGCTCCTTCACGCTGCCGTCGTTGCCGACATCATGACCATCGTGGTCGTGGTGCAGGCCGGACGCCACCTTGTGATAGACCCCGTAGAAACCCGAGGCCACCGCGATCACCACGGCGGTCACCGTGAGCGCATCGAGGAACGCAGAGAGCACAGCAGCCAGCAGGACGAACAAGAGTGACAGTGTTGTCTTCGAGCGCACGCGCACCAGCAGCTTGGTGAAGGCGAACAGCAGCATTTCCTTGAGGAAGGAGATGCCCGCCACCATGAAGATCAACAGCAGGATCACCGGCAGGTTCAGCTCCGCCTCGTGGTACACCGTCTCGGGCGAGGCCATGCCGATCACGATGGCTTCGAACGCCAGCAGACCGCCGGATTGCAGCGGGTAGCACTTGAGCGCCATGGCCAGCGTGAAGATGAATTCCGCGATCAACACCCAGCCGGCAAGGAAGGGGTTCACGAAGAAGAACAGCAGGGGGTTGAGGATCAGAAAGCCGACGATTGTCAGCTTGTACCAGTCTGGGGAAGTCCCCAGGAAATTCTTCAAGAAGGCCTGACCGTAAGTAGTCGTCATAGGTTGTTTCCCTTGATTCAGTGGTGCTCGCGCACAGGCAGCGAGCGCGTGTTTCATTCGCTCACACGTGCACAGACTCAGCGTCACAGGCTCACATGGAAGGCTGTGAAACCAACCGATCTGCGGGAGCAACTTGTTGAATTAAATGCTGAATATGCGAGTGAGGAGCGACTATTGGCGACGTATCTCCAGCCCGGATCATAGAGGAATCCTTATGGGGATTGCCAAGCTTTTTCGTCGAAAAATGGAAAATTTCACTTTCCCGCAATGATTTGAACACTCTTTTGCTTTCATCCGGTCTTGCCGCGATTTCGCTTTGTCGCAGAGGTGTTCGAGGCACTTCGAACGCAAAAAAAAGGGGAGGAAGGCACGGTCCTTCCTCCCCCAAGCACTTTACTACCAGCGTCAAACAAGGGGTCGTGATTCTGTGTGGCAGGCTATTGCGGCATGCGCGCGGCGCGGATTTCCACCTCCACCAGCCAGCCCGGGCGCACCAGGCCGGCCACCTGCACGAAGGAGCGCACCGGCTTCAGCGGATTGATGTCCGAGCCGAAGAACTGCCGGTAGCCACGATTGAAGCCTTCGAAATCCAGCGTGCCGTCGGGATTGGCCAGGGCGAACACGCGCACCTGCACGATGTCCTCCAGCGACCAGCCAAGCTCTTCGAGGGTGGTCCTGTAAGTCTCGAAGATCTGGATGGCCTGCTCTTCCATGTTGCCCCAGCTGCCGTCAGGCTTCGGATCGGCGCCGGCGCCACTGAGGTAGAGGGTTTCAGCGCCGGGCGGAATGGCGATGACATTGTTGAAGTTGGTGCCTTCCTGCAGGCGCACGATGACGGGCGCAGGCTCCTGTGCGGCCGCCGTGGGGCTCAGCTCTTCGGCCCCGCAGCCGGCAAGCGCGAGCAGGCCGGGCAGCAGCAACAAGGGCGTACGCTTGCGTATGCTCATGAACATGGGCGGTCTCCGGGGCTCAGCGGCCCAGTGTGTTGATGTAGCTGACAACGTTCAGGATGGCCGTGTCATCGGGCAGGGCCGCCGCCATGGGGGCCATCTGTGCGCCGTATGTGTCACCCGCGTGGGTGCCGCGATAGCCCGCCTTGAAGTTCTTCAACTGGGTGAACAGGTACCAGTCGTTCTGCCCCGCCAGGGCCGGAGCGCCCAGGGCCTCATTGCCCTCGGCAGCACTGCCGTGGCAACTGGCGCAGGAGGCATACAGCGGCGCGCCGGCCGCGGCGTCGGCCTGCAGGGTGATCTCGGCGGGCTTGTATTCCCAGCCACCGATCCATTCCAGCAGATCGGTGATGCTGGCATCCGTCAGGGGCACGGCCATGGGCTGCATCTCGCGGCCCTGCAGGTCCATGGGGTGCGTGCCACGCACGCCGGCACGGAAGTTCTCCAGCTGACGCTTGAGATACCAGGGCTCCATGCCCGCCAGACGCGGAGCACTGATGCCCTCGCTGCCCATGCCGTCAGCGCCGTGACAGGTCATGCAATAGCGGTCGTTGTAATACTCGGCGCCTTCGGACTGGGCCAGCGCGGGGGAGGCCAGCAGGGAGCCCAGCAACAGGCTGGCAACGGTCACAGCGGAATTCTTCATGGTCGATCTTCTCCGTTCAGGGGTCTGTGCCGCCCGCCGCAGCGGGCAGCGAGAAAGCATCAGGCGGCGCTGCGCACGCGCTGCTCCATGTCGGCCAGGGCCCAGTGCGCCGACAGGATCGCGCTCTCCTGCCAGGCACCGTGGAAGCTGATCTGGTCGCCGATCATGTAATGACGGCCCAGCGCCGGCGCCTGCAGGGTGTGGTAGAGCGCCTCTTCCTGCGGTGTCATCCCGCCGCCGGAGCGGCCCCAGCGGGCCGAGCAGCCCAGCATGTGATTCATGCGATGCCAGGCGATGGTGATGGGTTTCTCCACCAGTTGCCGGTAGTTGGGGTGCAGTTTCTCGCCACCCTTGAGCAGCCATTCCACGCGCTCGGCCTGGGTCATGCGCGTGAATTCCATGCCATTGCCGAAGTCGTAGGCAGCCAGGATCACGCCCTTGTCCTTGTGGATGCCGTGGCTGGGGTACCAGAGCTGACGGATCGGCGCGCTGGTCCAGCTGATGCCGCCGTAGATCTCCTCTTTCTCCCAGAAGCGCTCCTTGGCCTGGAAGGCCCCCTTGATGGCCTCGCCGCGGCGGATGTACTTCATGGCCTGCATGTACTCGGCCGGGAGGTTGTTCTCGATGCCCGCCATGAAATGCGCGGGGATGCAGTTGAAGCAGTAGTCGGCAGCGATGGTCTGCGGGGCGCCGTCCTGCAGGTAAGCCACGTCCACGCCATCGGCGCGCACCTTCACGGACAGCACCGGCGTCTGGTACTTCACGCGCTCGCCCAGGGCACGGGTGAAGCCGGCGGTGATGCGGTCCATGCCGCCCACGGGCTGCATCAGGATCGGGCCGGTTTCCCCTTCATTGGCAGAGAGCGTGTTGCCGATCAGACGGCTCTTCATCAGATGCTTGAATTCGATGATCTCCTTCTGCACGCCGTGATCGATGAAGCCGCCGCTGGCATAGCCGTTGCGGTTGCTGCCGGTGTACTTCATGTCGCGGTTGAGCGAGCCGAAGCCACGGATCAGGCCGAGGATGGTTTCGGCTTCCGACTCCGTGAAGGGCTGCTCCAGCTGGGCCGTGGTGAAGGACTTGGCGAACAGCTCGCCCAGGAAGCCCCGCACGTTGGTGGAGACATCGGCATTGCGCAGGGGCTTGCCGTCGAGCATGGCATCGTCCTGGATCAGCGCCGTCTTGGATTCGTTGATGAACACTTCCAGATCCACCCCCAGCTCCTTGCAGTAGGAGAGCAGATTGCGGTGGGTGCTGGGGATGCGCGCGGCGCCGGCGTTGAAGTACATGTGCGGTTCGTTGTCCCACTCGCAGACCTGGCGGTTGCCGATCTCGTCCACCACGTCGCCGGAGCGCACGGTCATGATGCGGCCGCCGGCGCGGTTGGAGGCCTCCAGCACCGTCACGTCATAGCCCACCTTGCTCAGCTCCCAGGCCACGGTGAGCCCCGAGATCCCCGCGCCCAGCACCACCACCTTGCCGGCACCGGGTGCGGGTGCCGCCAGCACGGGGCGCGTCAGTGCCGCCACGGCGGGCAGCAGGCCAAGGGCCGAACTGACGCGGATCAGGGTGCCGGTGCCGAAGGTGGCGCCCAGCAGATTCATGAATTCACGGCGACTGACAGGGGTTGACATGGTGCTTGCTCCATTCGTGTCGGGTGGCGTTGACGTCGCGGCCTCGCGGCCTGTCTGCGGCATGCCGGCCCGGTGGGGCGCTGGCGCTGCTGCGGAACATGGACGCAGTGTTGGCCGACTCGACGCTGAATTTCCTTCCTGCTGCCTCCCAATCTTCTCCCGGAATTCTCCTCAAGCTCCCCGCCAGACATTCCGGAGCTTCCCGGGCGTTCTCCCTGCCCCTCCCGCTGGTACTTATCTTGCAAATACCTCCCTGCCACACCAGCAAAGCCCGCTGCCACAGCCCTGACGGCAGCGCCACGAACCAAAACAGGGCCCGCGCCTGCACAGGCGCACCAATTCGCACCCACGGAGACACCATGCAGGAAAGCGGGAACAAGACTGTCCGGATCGGGCCGTTCACCGTCACGCCAGGAGCGGGCACCATCGCCCAGGGTGGCAGCGAGCAGAAGGTCTCGCCGCGCAGCATGGAGGTGCTGCTTTACCTGGCCGAGCATGCCGATCGCATCGTCACCACCGACGAGCTGCTCGACCGCTTCTGGAGCTCGGTGGCCTCGGACCACGCCATCCACAAGGCCATCGCCGAACTGCGCGCCGCCATGGGCGACAACGTGCGCCGCCAGCGCTACATCCGCACCGTGCCCAAGCGCGGCTACAAGCTGCAGATCACGCTGCAGAGCGACGCCGACACCGCCCCGCCCCCCTCCCTCATAAAGGGGGTTAGAGAAACGTTTTCCCTGCTGGACCTGCGCCCGCTCGCGGTGGGTGCCTGCGCCAGCCTGGTGTTGATGACGCTGCTCTGGCTGGCCATCAATCAGCGTCTGGCGGGCAACAGCGACAGCCTGGTCATCGGCGTGCCCCCGCTGCGCTTCGAGAGCAACGGCATCGAGACGAACCGCTATCTGGTGGACGGCCTCACCAGCACCCTCATCAATGATCTGTCCATGCTTCACGCGCTCAGCGTGGTCGCCCTGCCCGCCAGCGCCCAGACCAGCCTGGAAGCACCGCGCCAGGTCAGCCATGTGCTGCAGGGCACGCTGATCCAGGCGGAGGATCGCCTGCGCGTGCTGGTGAACCTGGTGCGCACGCGCGACGGCGTGCACGAGTACTCGGGCCGCTTCGACATGAGCCAGGGGGATCTGTTCACGATTCAGGACACCATCGTCAACAACATCGTCGGCGCGCTGGAGATTCACCTGGACGCCGAGGAGCGCGCGCGCATGCAGGACTGGGGCACGCAGGATGCCATGGCCTACGATCGCTTCATGAAGGGGGAATTCCACAGCGCCCAGTTCAACCCGGGCGACTGGGAGCAGGCCATCGCCTGGTATGAAGAAGCCATTGCCCTGGACCCGGGCTTCGTCAATGCCTGGCTGGGCCTCGCGGCGGCGGCCAACAATCTCTCGGTGTATGCGCAACTGCCGAAGAAGCAGGCCCTGATCGAACGCGTGGCCGACGTGCATCGGGCCGTCGCCGCCAGGGCACGCGAGCACCAGGCGCTGGAGACCATCCGCGCCATCGAGATGCGCATGGCCGGCACCGAGTACCGGCAGGAAGAAGCCCTGCTGCGGCAGCAGATCCTCTCCGGCAACCCGCCCGCCTTCGCCATGGCCCATTACGCTCAGCTGCTGCTCGGTGCCCGGCTCTATGACGAGGCGGCGCAGTTCCTGGACAAGGCGGCCGAGGTGGGCCCCTTCGAGATCTCCCCCGACGAACTGTGGAGCTACCGCATCGCCCTGCTGCCGCCGGAGCAGGCCATCGAGGCGCGCAAGCAGGAACTGCTGATCCGCCCCAAGCATGTCGGCTTTCTGGGCGCCCTGGCACGGGACCTGACGGTGAGCGGAGACCCCATGGCCGCCGCGCCCTTTCTGGAACGCCAGCGTCAGGCCGACAGCGAGGGCGTGGCTGCAGACTACACGCGGGCGCTCATCGAGGCCTGGCATGGCCGACTGCCGCCGGACAGCGACGCGTTCGCCGCCGAGGTGGTCAAGGGGCAGGAGGCCGCCTATGCCAATGGCGTGCTGAGTTTTCTGCACGGGAATGTGACGCTGGGCGCGCAGTTCTGGAACGCCATGCACCCCCTGCAGAAGCGCTGGCTGCTGCTGATGACGCACACGATCGAGCGCAACTTCCCGTCGCCTGTCATCGACAATCCGGCCTATCACGCGCTGCTGGAAGAGCTGGATGTCGGGGTGTCGTGGCAACGCACGCTGATGGAAGGGGTGATGGTGCTGGAAGGGGTCACCGGCATCGCCCTGAGCGACACCGCCTACGAACACTATCAGCAGGGCCGCTTCATGCCCCGCAACAATCTCTGGGGCCTGCCGGAAACGGGAGGCGACTGAGCGCTGTTCAGACGTCCCGGCGGATGAACAGCTCCGGGTGCAGGGTGCCTTCGTAGTAATCCGCCCCCGCCTGCATGGCCTGCTCAACACGGGCCAGCGCGGCGGCGGAGTCAGCCTCGACACGCCAGGCTATCAGCGTGGCCGCGCTGGGGTGGCCGCCCTGCTCGGTGAAGATGCGCGCCTGACTGCCATCCTCGAAGCCCAGTTGCCAGCGGTAACTGGTGACTTCCGCACTGGCATGCGCGGGCTGGCCGAAGACGGAGATCAACAGGGCTGCGCTGGTCTGCAGTTCGCAGGTGCATGGCGCGGAAGAGGACGCGTGCTCAAGGGAAGACATGGCTCACTCCTGATGGCCGGGTTCGGAACTCTGAGCGGCAAGCTTGCCACTGGCCAGACGCAAGCGCCACAGCTGCGCCACCACCAGCACATTGGCGAGCGCCAGCGCGGCCAGCACCAGCAGGGGCACGTGCGGGTCTCCGTCCGTGATCAGCCAGGCGATCAGCGCAGGCGCCAGGGCCTGCGCCAGCAAGGACGGCCGCGCCAGCTGGCCCATGACGCGGGCGTAACGCTCCACGCCGAAGGTGGCCAGGGGCAGCGCACCCTTGGCAATCGAGAGGATGCCGTTGCCGGCCCCGTAAAGAATGATGGCCAGAGCCGTGATCGCAACGCCACTCGCCAGCAGCCCCATGCCCAGGGCCATCAGGCCGACGGCGATGGTCAGCGTCCACAAGGGGTGATGACGCTCGCGATTCGCGGCTTCCAGAATGCGCCCGCCCACCTGGGCCGGCCCGATCAGCGCTCCCAGCCAGACGGCCTCCTCGATGCTCAGCCCACGGCCTGACAGCAGCAGGATCAAGTGCACCGACACCAGCGCGCCAATGGCGCCGGCCAGCATGAGCGAGAGCATCATGAGCCGCTTCTGCTGCTGCTCCAGCGGCGTGAACACGAAGGGCACGCTGGCCGTGTGCTGCAGGCTGCGCCGCGAGCGCCGCACCCAGGCCGGCAGCGCGGCACGCAACAGCGGCAGACAGAACAGTGCCAGGATGCCGGCATAGACCACACAGGTGCCGCGCCAGCCCAGACGTTCCAGCAGCCAGGCCGAAAGCGGCCAGGACACCGTGCTGGAAAAGCCGCCCCACAAGGTCAGCGCCGTGATGGCGGAACGCGCCTTCATGCCGAAGATCTGCCCCAGCGTGGCGAAGGCCGCATCGTAGAGTCCCGCGCCCATGCCCACGCCGAGCAGCATCCAGCCCAGCAGGTAGAGCCACAGCGTGCCCGCGGCAGCCAGCACCAAAAGGCCCGTGGCCAGGATCAGGCAGGCCAGCAGCAGCACCTGACGCCCGCCGTGGCGATCAATCGCCACCCCCACGCGCGGGGCCACCAGACCGGCCACCACCAGGCCGATGGAAAGACCGCCGACGATCCACACCAGCGGCCAGCCGGTGTCCGCGGCAATCGCCGACGCCACGATGGCGGGCAGGTAAAAGGTGCTGCCCCAGGCGAAGATCTGCATGAGGCCCAGGGCGCTGATCAGGAACAGCCGCCGTGGCGCAGCGCCGTCGGCCGCGGGGGACGGACTGACTCCGGGCGAGGTGGGCTGCTCGACGGTGCTCACCTTGCTGAGGCGACCGGCGCCGGGCTCGTCAGCGCGTCCAGCCCCACGCGCTGCTGCAGCGCCTGCGCCGACTCCTTGCGCTCGCTGTAGCGGTCGGTGAGATACGGGGCAATGTCGCGGGTGAGCAAGGTGAACTTCACCAGCTCTTCCATCACATCCACCACACGGTCGTAATAAGGCGAGGGCTTCATGCGCCCTTCCTGCGTGAACTCCTCGTGGGCCTTGGCCACGGAGGACTGATTGGGGATGGTCAGCATGCGCATCCAGCGCCCCAGCACGCGCAGTTGATTCACCGTGTTGAAGCTCTGGGACCCGCCGCACACCTGCATCACCGCCAGGGTGCGCCCCTGGGTGGGCCGAATCGCCCCCAGGGCCAGCGGAATCCAGTCGATCTGGGCCTTCATCACCCCTGTCATGGCCCCGTGACGCTCCGGGCTGGTCCACACCTGCCCTTCCGACCACAGGGTCAGTTCGATCAGTTCGCGCACCTTGGGATGATCGACCGGGGCCCCGTCAGGCAATGGGAGCCCGGCCGGGTCGAAGATCCGCGTCTCCGCGCCCATGGCCTGCAGCAGGCGGGCCGCCTCGCAAGTCAGCAGGCGGCTGTAGGAGCGCTCGCGCAGCGAGCCGTAGAGCAACAGGATGCGGGGCGCATGCGTGGATGGCATGCGCTGCAGCCGCGCGGTGTCGGGCACGTCCAGCAGGTCGGGTATCAGATTGGGCAATTCGGACGGCATGATGGCGGGGCTCCAGGGCAACACGCGACGGTGGGCACATTCACCTGCGCAGCATAGGCGAAAGGGTGGCCTCCCGAAAACTGGCGCGTGCGCGGGCCTCTTGGCAGTCGCCGGGCCATTTGGGGCCGAATTGGGGATGCTTCAGCGGCGGCAAATTTACAGGCTCGAAGGGGCAGGCATAGCATCCACGCACCTCCTCCCCAGAGAATCGGTGCGTGCCCCATGAAGGTTCCGGAAGACGTGCAGTTCGTGTACCGCAACGGCGAGCCCTGCTATGCCGTGATCCCCTATCAGGACTACCTGGAGTACCTGCGTCAGGTCAACGCCATGAGCGTGCTGCCGCCGCGCCCCACGCCCTCGCTTTCGCCGCTGAGCGATCCCGCCGGCAGCCTGCTCGCCACTTGGCGGCGACTGCAGGGCATCAGTCAGGCTGAAATGGCCCGGCGGCTGGGCATCGAGGAAGCCGACGTGGTGCGGCTCGAAGCCACCGGTCTTGGGCGGGTGACGCGCTGACCCATCACCGGGTCACGCACGGGTTGCGTCCGCGCGCGCCAGTGTGCGCTCCAGCAGATCCGCCGCCGTGCGCGCCAGTTCGCCCAGAAAGCGCGTTTCATCGATCAGCGCCGCATCCTCCAGCACCGCCGCCCGCGGGATACCCACCAGCAGTCGCGCCAGAATGGCCACCAGATTGGTGTCCACCGAACGCTGATGACAATTGGCGATCAGCGCAATCTGCTCCACCAGCTTCTGATGCAATTGGGCGTTGACCTGCAGACTGATTTCCCGCGCAAGCTCATAGTCGATGCTGCGCAGGCTTTCGTGGCGGGCATCGCGGTCCCCGGCCACGGAGCGCACGGCAATCTCGATCACCCGCGCCATGACCTGCTCCCCGTTGTGCCTGTCCAGACCGGCGATGGCACTGGCGATCCGCTGGAACACATCAGCCGCTTCCTGCCGATACATCTCTGCAAACAGATCACCGCGGTTCTGGAAATAGCGGTAGATGGAGGACACCGACACGCTGGCATTCTCCGCAATCGCTTCGTTGGACAGCACGGCATTGCCACTGAGCAGCAGCCGCGCCGATTCCACGATGCGACGCTGTGTCCTGCTGGCCCGCTCCTGTGGATGTCGCTTGCGCGCCTTGTCAGTGCGCCCGGCCGCGCCCGGATTCGCGCTTTCTTCCTGCATGTCTCCCCCTTTCTTCAACCCAAAATGCGACAGCGAACACCGCGCAAGCGAAGCCCGGTGACGACTTTTTTCACACGACAACCCCGGAAAACTGCAAGCCGGAAACACCCCTGCCGCAAGCCGATGATTTCCCGGAAAAATTGTCGAAAAAAAACTGCAAGCATCTCGCGCAATACGAAAAATACCTTTCCAATCAGTAAATTGTATGCACCAGAGGCGACTGCCAATATAGCAGCCGATGTCGCGAAGCTGAATAAATTTCAAACAGGTTGAATGTCTCACATCACTGCAGAACGGGAGGCCCCATGGTCGTCGAAGCAACAGTCAATGAAGTCAATACCGAAAGCGCGCAGGAACAGGCTGCCCGCATCATCGCATCGTCCGTGAAGTGGGGCGCTGCCGCCTCGATCGTGCCCGTCCCCTATCTCGACCTGGTGGGACTCGGCGCCGTCCAGTACAGCATGATCCGGGACATCGCCCGCGCCTACGGTCAGGAGCCCCAGTCCGAGATGGTGCGCGGCCTGGTGTCCACCCTGCTGGGCACGCTGACGCCGTTCGCGGCCAGTGGTGCGCTGGTCGGCTCCTCGCTCAAGTTCATTCCTGGCGGCGGCTCGCTGCTGGGCAGTGTCAGCCTGGCTGCCTTCGGCTCCGCTGCCACCTATGCCATCGGCAAGACCTTCGTGCGTCACTTCGAGGGCGGCGGCACGATGGACAACTTCAGCGCCGACGCCATCAAGGAAGACCTGAAGAAGGACTTCTCCAAGGCCAAGAAAGAATCCGCCTGAACCCGCAGGAGTAGGCCATTGTGCTGCCCCCCTACCTGATCGTCCTGTATCTGGTGCTGTGCCTGGTCACGGCAGCCCTTGGCCGACGTTCGGCTCTGGGCTTCTGGGGGGTATTCGCGCTCTCGCTGCTGCTCACGCCTGCCATGATGGGGTTCATGCTCTTCCTTGCGGCGCCCGCAGCGTCGCAGGGTCGGCGCAACTGACGGGTGAGTGGCGTGGACGCGAGCGAGGACTCACCGGCAGGCGCCAGCGCGGCGACCGGCGACCGGATTCTGCGCTTCATCACACGGCTCGGCCCGGCGGTTCGGGCCCGGCGCACGCGCGCGCTCGGACAGCTGCCCCTGCCCGACCGCGAATCTCTCGCCTGGCTCGCCCTCATCGCCCTCATGTCCGCCCTCAGCGGCACGGGTGTGCTCTATCTGCTCAACAGTGAATCCAGCCTGGTGGAACAGCGGGACTACTCCCTGCTGACCGCCGTGGGCTTCGTCGTGCTGCTGATTGCCTACCGACTGAATCAGCGGCACCTGATCTCCCGCGCCAGCGACGCCATCGAAGCCGCTCTGCACCAGTGGCGCGAGCGCATCGCCGCCAAGGTCCTGCGCCTGTCTCTGCGCGATGTCGAAGCCGTGAGTCCCGGCCTGCTGCTCGATGGCATGGCGCGGCACTACGCACCGCTGTCCCAGTCCATCGTGACGCTGGTGGCCGGGGTGGAGTCCAGCATCCTGCTGCTGTTCATGTTCGGTTACCTGGTGTTTCTCTCTCCCACGGCGGCGCTCGTCACCCTGGGGGTGGGAGCCCTGTGTGTGCTGGGCTACATGAACGTGGCAGCGCAGCTGGCGCAGACCCAGCAGGAGACTGCCTCTCTCACGGCCCGGCTTGACCGGCTGTCGGAGTCCAGCATCGCCGGCACCAAGGAGCTGCGTCTGAATGCCGCGCGGCGTACCGCCGTGCAGGACGACATGGCGCAGACCTCCGCGGCGCTGTATCGCAATCGCGCCCGCAGTGCCGGCATCTTTGCGGAGGTGATCTCCTCGGGGAACACGGCGTCCTACCTGATGGCCGGCGCAGTCGTCTTCGTGCTGCCCCTGATCAGCGACACCGACCCTGACCAGATTGCGGCCATCGTGATGGCGGTGATCTTTCTCATCGGTCCCATCGGCGGCATGATCGGCAGCCTGCAGCAACTCTCGGTGGCACGCTTCGCGGCGCGCAGCATCCTCGATTTCGAAACCCGGGTGGACACCCTGCTGGCACGCCAGGACGAGGCAGAACAGCCACTGACGCTGCAGCAGTTTCAGCGGCTGGAACTGCAGGGCGTCACCTATACCCATTCCAGCGCCCTCGACGTCGACAGCCCCTTCCAGGTGCGGGATCTCGCGCTCGAATTGCGCCGCGGGCAACTGCTGCTGATCACCGGCGGCAATGGTTCCGGCAAGACGACCGCCCTGCGCGTGCTCACCGGCCTGTATCCGCGCGACGGCGGGGAGATCCTGGTGGATGGTCAGCGCGTGCCCGCCCGCCCCGGTCAGGGCTACCGCGACCTGTTTGCCACGGTGTTCGCCGACTTCCACGTCTTCGCCCACCCCTATGCCCTGGACGAGGCCGGCATGGCCCTGCTGGAGCACTGGCTGCGAGAGCTTGGCATTCGCCACAAGCTGCCGGCCGACCTGTCCGGCGGGCTGCAGCCCCAGGCGCTCTCCACGGGCCAGCGCAAGCGGCTCGCCCTCGCCTTCGCATTGGCCGAGGACCGCCCGATCCTGGTGCTCGATGAATGGGCTGCCGACCAGGACCCGGCGACGCGCCGCCGCTTCTATGAGCAGATCCTTCCTGCCCTGCAGCAGGCCGGCAAGACCCTGGTGGTGGTCAGCCACGATGAACGCTATTTCGGCTGTGCCGACCTGCATCTGCACATGGACAGCGGACACCTGCGGCCCGCCACGGCCGCCGATCTGGAGGATTCCTGATGAAAGACACTCTGCGGCGGGTGCTGCACCGCCTCAAGTTCAGCCTGGTCTTCGCCCTGCTGATCGGCGCCTTCCTGAGCGTGGTGCTGTGGGATCGCATCGTGCACATCACGCCGGTCGGCCACGCCAGCGTGGAGTGGTACAGCCTGTTTGGCGGGGCCCGGGCCACGCGCGGGCCGCTGGACGAGGGCCTGCATGTGATCTGGCCGTGGAACCGCTTCTACACCTATGATCTGCGCCTGCAGAACCACCAGGAAAGCTATGCCGTGGTGTCCCAGGATGGTCTGCACTTCGACATGGACCTGAACTTTCGCTGGCATGTGCAGCGCGAAGGCGTGCCGACGCTGAACCAGCAGATCGGGCAGGACTACCTGCAGCGGCTGCTGATTCCGGAGATCGGCTCCGTGCTGCGCCGGGTGGTCGCGAGCTTCCCGGCCGAGGCGCTCTACACCAGCGACCGCAATCTGGTGCAGCAGCGCGTCTTCGACGAAGTCACCGCCGAGTCGCACCCCAACGGGGTCGCGGCCCCCGACGCGAGCAACAGCAACGGCACCACCCTTGTGCTCTCTGACATCCTCATCACGCGCATCGATCTGCCGGAAAACATCCAGCAGGCCATCGAACGCAAGCTGACGGAAGCGGAGCTGGTGAAGGAGTACGCCTTCCGTGTGCAGCGCGAGGAACTGGAGAGCGAACGCAAGGCCGTGGAAGCCGAAGGCATCCGGCTGTTCCAGCAGACCGTGGCTCCTGCCATCACGGACAGCTACCTGAAGTGGCGCGGCATCGAAGCCACGCTGGCACTGGCGCAGTCAGAGAACGCCAAGGTGGTGGTGATCGGCAACAGCGAGGCCGGGCTGCCCCTGATTCTCGACACCGGAGAGACCCAGACACCCGGCACTTCACAACCCTTGATTCCAGATTTGCAGGAAGCCCCATCCAATTGAACATTCAGGAGAGACGCGCATGAACCGATTCACCCGAACCCCGCTGGCACTCGCCATCGCGCTGATCAGCGCCGGCGCCGGCGCGGCAGACAACACACCGGTGCTCGAAGAGCTGACCGTGACCGCACGACGCCAGGCGGAGTCGCTGCAGGAACTGCCAGTCAGTGCCACCGTGTTCTCGGCCGAGGATCTCGACCGCAGTGGCGTGGAAGACATCGCCGACTATTTCCTGCTGACCCCCAACGTGGCCGTCAATGAGAGCGGCACTCGTGGCGAGAACTCGATCTCCATGCGCGGCATCAGCAACATCGGCAGCGGCCCGAACAGCAGCTTTGCGCTCTATGTGGACGAGCTGAACGTGATCCCGATGATCTCCAACCCCGCCCTGCAGGACGTCGAACGCCTGGAGGTTCTGCGTGGGCCACAAGGCACCTACTTCGGCCGCAATGCCGCGGGCGGCGCCATCAACATCAGCACCATCCGCCCCGGCAGCGATTTCGAGGGCAAGGTGGCTGTGGAAGCGGCCAGCTTCGGCACCTATCAGGGCAGCGCCACCTTGAACCTCCCGGTGTCTGACACTTTCATGCTGCGTGGCACGGCGTCGCTGCAGGAAAGCGACGGCTGGATCGACAACGTCAACCCTGCCGGTGGCAGCAATGACCAGAAGAACCAGAACCTGCGCCTGGCCGCACGCTGGCTCGCGAGCAGTGCGCTGACAGTGGACACCTCGTTCACGCTGGCAGACGAATACAGCGGACTGGAGTCGGGCGTGGCCACGGGCAAGCTGTCCGTCGGCTCCATCGGCCTGTGGGGGCTCAATGCCATCGAGCAGGTGCCGTTCTTCCCGCGCAATCAGGACAAGGTGAACAACGACAACCCCAAGAGCACCGACTACGGGTATCAGATTCTCAACAATCGCATCGAATACCGCATGGATGGCATGACGCTGACCAGCATCACCGGCTACGCCGAAGGCGAGCGCAAGCAGGATGGCGATGTGGATGCCACCGGCTTCGACGCGGTGAACCTGACGCGCGACGCCGAGATGCGCTTCCTGAGCCAGGAGCTGCGTCTCGCTTCCACCGGCAGTGCCCCGCTGCGCTGGACACTGGGCGTGTCGTATCTGGAGCAGAGCTTCGATGTCGACCTGAATGTGATTCTTGGCTCCTTCAACCCGCTGGGCGCGCCGGGCGGCACCCTGATTCGCGGCCTGCAGAGTGTCAACGACACGCGGAACCTGGCCTTCTTCGGCGAAGTGGACTACGAGCTGAGCGAGCGCCTGACCCTGAGCTACGGCGGCCGCTATTCCGATGACGAGGTCCGCCAGGGCGAGGACGTGGTCAATGGCACGCCCGCCGGGCCGGTGGCACAGAATTTCGCGCCGGTGACGCGTGACTTCGACAACTACTCCAGCAAGCTGGCCCTGCGTCTGCGTCATTCCGAGCAGCTGTCCAGCTACGTGATGGCCTCGCAGGGCTATCGCACCGGCGGCGTGCAGCTCGACCCGGTGCTCGCGCGTCCGGAGTTCGACCCGGAGACACTGTGGAGCTACGAGGCCGGCCTCAAGGGCAGCCTGCTGCGCGGGCGCGTGCGCTTCGCGGCGGCGGCCTATCACATTGACTGGAAGGACCTGCAGGTGCGCACCACCGTGAACGGCATCGACCCGGTGACTGGCGCCTTCGTCATCGCCACCGGCGTCGAGAACGCCGCGCGCGCCAGCAGCAACGGTCTGGAGCTGGAACTGCAGGCCTACGTGCGCGACGACATCCTGAGCGGCTTCACGCTCGGCTACATGGACGCGAGCTACGACGACTACGAGAACGCCGTGGTCGATGGCGCCACGGCGCTGCTGGACCTGTCCGGCGAGAACCTGCTGGACGCGCCCGAGCTCACCTTCAGCGCCTTTGCCGAGAAGCGCTTCCAGCTGGCCGGCTGGGACGCCTGGGCCCGCGCCGAGTACAGCTACGTGGACGACAAGGTGACAAGCCACCTGGTCTATGTGCCGCCGACTCTGTTCCCCGTGCCTTTTGACTTCTCGTTCCCGTATCACGTACCCAGCTTCGACGTGGTGAATCTGCGCGCCGGTTTCGAGCGGGGCGACTATTCCGTGTCGCTCTGGGTCCGCAATGTCACGGACGAGAACTACTACACCGGCACCTTCGACGACCTCTTCGCCAGCGGCGTGCATGTGCGCACCCACCCACGCGAAGTCGGCGCACGCGTCAGCGTGTCGTTCTGAGGCTGCGGCGGGAAGTGGTGATCACTCCACGGCGCGCGTGGTATGTCCTCGGGGTGCTCATCGTGACCACCTTCGCGGCCAGCATCAACCGCCAGATCCTGTTTCTGGTGGTGGAGCCGCTCAAGGTCGAGATGCAGCTGTCGGATGCCGACATCGGCATCCTGACCGGCCTCGCCCCCGGCATCCTCGCCGGCGGCGGCGCGCTGCTGCTGGGCTGGCTGACCGATCGCACAGCGCGACATCTGCTGCTGGGCGTCTGCATCCTGCTGTGGTCGGTGGCCACGGCAGGGCTCGGCCTGGCCTACACCTTTGCGGGCTTCCTGGTGGGCGTGCTGGCGCTGGCCCTGGGCGAGACCGCGCTCACGCCTGTGGCCAATTCGCTGATGCCCGATCTCTTCGCCGGTGCCCGGCGCGTGCATGCCAATCTGCTGTTCTTCGCCGCCGGCGGTATCTCGGTGGGCATGGGCGCAGCGGCCAGCGGCCTGCTGCTGCAGGCGGTCGACACCCACGCTGCGGCCCTGCCCGTGGCGCTGCAGGGCTTGACCTACTGGCGCAGCGCCTTCGTGCTGGTGGCGCTGGCCGGTCTGCCGGTAGCCGCGCTGGTGTTCAGCATCGGCCACGTGCGGCGACGCAGTGCCGGGCAGGATGACGAGCAGGCATGCACCAGCCTGCGCCACTACGCCCGCGACCACGGAGTGGCGGCCACGGGGCTCTACGCTGCCATGGCCTGCACCAGTTTCGCCGGCCTGGCGGTGATGTCCTGGACGCCGTCCTACATCGTGCGCCTGTACGGCATCAGCCCGGCCGATGCCGGCTTCGCCTTGGGCCTCTCGGCCACGGCGGGCGGCGTGCTGGGCGCGGCACTGGCCGCCCTGCTCATCGGCCGCCTGCTGCCGCGCTACGGCACGCTGGCACCCCGGCATCTGTACAAGTACGCGATGCTGCTGACCTGCGTGCCTGCCCTGCTGCAATTGGGCGCCACCAGCGTGAACCAGGCCTATGCGCTGTACGCCGCGCAGATCCTGCTGGCCAATCTGGGCATGGCGCTCTCATCCACCATGGTGCAGGACATCAGTCCCGCCCGTTACCGAGGCCGCCTGTTCGGCATGTCGGTGCTGCTGGTCACGCTCGTGTCGGCGCTGGCTCCCTTTGTGGTTGGCGTTCTGTCGGACCAGTTCCCCGGTCGGCCCGAAGGGCTGCTGTGGGCCATCCTGCTGGTGGCCATTCCCGCCCTGCTGCTGGCAGCGCTGGCCATCGGCCTGACCAATCGGCATTACCAATCCACGGCCGCCACCCTGGCCATCAACTGAGAGACTGTGCCATGGCTGCGCGATCGTCCCGCAAGCTTTCTTCCTTGCTTTCCCTGACCGTGTGCGGTGCCAGCCTGCTGTGGCAGAGCGCGGCACTGGCGCAAGTGGCCGGCCTGCCCGCCCCCGCCAGCGCCACAGGCCCCAACGCCCTGGTGCTGGGGGATTTCCGTGTGACGAGCCAGGCCCAGGCCGGCCTGACGCACAGCAGCAACATCCGCCTGGACGCCAGCGAACAGGCCGACAACAAGGCAGTGGTCTCGCTGGGGGGCAATGCCGAATCGACCTGGCAGCGCCACCATCTGGCTGCCTCCGTGTCGGCGTTCGCGCAGGATGTACAGGAGCGCCGCCACGATGATCTGGACAACGAGACGCTGTCCGGCTCCCTGCAGGGGCGCTTCGAGCTCGGCGGCGGTGCCATTGTGCGTGGTGCGCTCCAGCGCCAGCAGAGCCTCATCGGCAAGAACCACGTCGATCAGCTCAACGGCCTGCTGCACGGCACCAGCACCACCGATCTGGGCAGCTACGGGCTGGAGTGGGATTCCCCGCGCTGGTTTCTGAGCGCCACGGGACAGCAGGCCCGCATGCACAACGAATCGGACGTGGCGACGGCGGGCAAGGCCGAGGTGCAGGCTCTGGACCGCACGGAACGTCAGGCCACCCTGCAGGTCGGCCGCCACTTGAGCCAGGGCAATGTCTATGGCTTCGTCGGCACCCAGGCCATCGACTACGATGCCGCGCCCGGGCTCGCCCTGCAGGAGCGTGATTCCCGTGGCTGGCGGGCCGGGGCCGGCTCGCAGTTCCGGTTCGGCAAATGGCAGGGGGCACTCAGCGCCATCCGCTTCACGCAGAATTTCGACGGGGCGGCCATCCGCGACCAGCACGCCGTGGTAGGCACGCTGCAGCTGAACTACCCTCTGCGCGACACGCTGACACTGAGCAGCCTGCTGCAGCGCAGCTTCGCCGAGACCAGCATTGACGGCATTGCCGGCATCTACACGCGCACATTGTTCCTGGGGCTGGTGCAGTCCTTCTCACCGCAGTGGTACGTCAAGGCAGGACCGGCGTGGCATCGCGATCAATTGGCCAGCAGCTCCATGGCCACGCGCAGGACCAGCTGGGAGGCTCAGACGGTCTGGCAGTGGCACCCCCGGGCGGCACTGGTGCTGGATCTGTCCTGGACACGTCAGCGCGCCTCGGATGCTCGGCTGCTGGCGCAGCAGTTCAAGGAGACCAGCGCCAGTCTGTCCCTGCAGTTGCGATATTGATTGCTCAAACTTTGACCTTTCGCGCCATTCACCGTATCGTCCAACGACCAAGACCGCGCTGCAGCGCTCCCGTCACCCACGCGGAGCCTGCGGCGCGCTTCACTTTCACCCCCGCAATTTCAGGAACACGACAATGACTGCACGCCCCAATCTCATCCTTTCCTCTCTCGACGTCGAGCGTCTGGAGCGCCTGATCGACAGCATGGCGCACAAGCCCACGCCTGCCGTGGTCGCGTTGGAGGAAGAGCTGGTGCGGGCCGAGGTGGTGGCGCCGCAGGACGTGCCGCCCACGGTGGTGACCATGAATTCCACCGTGCGCTTCGACGTGGAACACACCGGCGAATCCTTCTGCATGACCCTGGTCTACCCCAAGGATGTGGACGACACGGGCGACAAGCTCTCTGTGCTCTCCCCGGTAGGCAGCGCCCTGCTGGGCCTTTCCCAGGGCGAGAGCATCGACTGGGTCAGGCCCGGTGGCGGCACCCTGCAGGTGCGCATCAAGGAAGTGGTGTATCAGCCGGAGCGCGCCGGGGAGTTTCATCGCTGAGCGTGCAAGTATGCAAATTCAACATGAAATGTTAAATTTGCATACATGATCACACGTCGACTGCTCCAACACCTCCAACAACTCCTGCAGGAAAACGCCAGCGTGGTGCTGCTTGGCCCGCGTCAGGTGGGCAAGACCACCCTGGCCTTCGCCCTGCAGCAGACCCTGCCCGGCGTGTATCTGGACCTGGAGAACCGCACTGACTGGCTCAAGGTGCAGGACATCGAGGCGTTCCATCAGGCCAATCGCGAACGCCTCATCATCCTGGACGAAGTGCAGCGCCTGCCGGAGATCTTCGCGCCCATACGCGGCCTGATCGACGCGGAACGTCGACGCGGCCACCGCCATGGTCTCTTCCTCTTTCTGGGCTCCGCGGCGCTGGACCTGCTCAAGCAATCCAGCGAAAGCCTGGCTGGTCGTCTGGCCCTGGCCGAGCTGTTTCCCATCGACGCCCTGGAGTACCAGCCGCAAGGGGATGTCACGGACTCCCTCAACGCACTCTGGCTGCGCGGCGGCTTTCCCGAGAGTCTGCTGGCAGCCGACGATGCGGTCAGCCTGCGCTGGCGGCAGCATTTCATCCGCACTTATCTGGAACGCGACGTGCCGGCCCTCGGGCCACGCGTGCCTGCCACCACGCTCGAACGCCTCTGGATCATGCTCGCGCACTCTCAGGGCAGCCCTCTGAACGCCTCGACGCTGGCCAGCGCGCTGGACGTGAGCAGTGTGTCGGTGGCGCGCTACGTCGACCTGCTGACGGACCTGCTGCTGCTGCGTCGCCTGCCCCCCTTCGTGGGCAATGTGCGCAAGCGCCTGGTGAAATCGCCACGCGTCTATGTGCGCGACAGCGGCATCGCGCATGCGCTGCTGAACATCGGCAGTTTCAACGAGTTGCTGGGCCACCCGGTGGCGGGCAAGAGCTGGGAAGGATTCGTCATCGAGAATCTGCTGGCCGTGCTGCCCGCGCGGGTGCAGGCCAGCTACTACCGCACGGCAGGCGGCGCGGAGATCGACCTGGTGCTCGACTTCCCCGCCGAGCCCGGCAAGCGTTACGCCATCGAGATAAAGCGCAGCCCGGCGGCCGGCCTGAGTCGGGGCTTCCACGAAGCCTGTGCGGACATCACGCCCAGCCACCGCTTCGTGGTGCACGGGCAGACCGACGCGTTCACACTGCCGGGCGGCATCGAGGTGCTGGGGTTGCGGGAGATGATGGGGCGGTTGGCGGAGTGAGACGGAGTTTCAGACGCCCGGATAGCGCTGCCATACCGCTTCGTCCAGATCCTCGCCCTGCGCCATGCAAAGGCGTGGCACCTCGATCAGATCACGCCCCACTTGCTGGATAACATCCTTCAGTTCCAGCGCATCGAGCCAGCGCGTCGGAATGGCGTCGACGCCGTAGAGCAGCCCAAGGAAATGGCCTGCAATAAGGCCGGCGCCATCACTGTCGCCACTGTGGTTCGGTGAGCATGCGCATCCAGCGGCCCAGCACCCGCACCCTGGGATGATCGGCCGTAGCGCCATCGGGCAAGGGCAATCCGGCGGAATCGAACACGCATGTCTGCGCCCCCATCGCCTGTAACAAACGCTCGGCCTCCAGCGTCAGCAACTTGCTGCAGGTGCGCTCGCGCAAGGAGCCGTAGAGCAGCAGGATGCGCGGCGGATGGATGGACGGGGTGTTTTGCAGACGTGACATGTCAGGCACGTTCAAGTGGTCGACGGCGATACTGGGAAGTGTCGCTTGCATGTCGAAAATGCCTCCTTGGCGCTGCACTATTGTCCGATGAAAACCTTTGCACCAGGGAGCATCTCCACGGCGCCAACGTGACCGGCAAAATTGCGTGCCGGGAACACCGCATGCGCATGAATATTCATGTCGCCTACGGCAAAAAAGCCATCACGATTGGCAGAGGAATAGATGCCCACAAGGATCACTGGCTCTTCGGTGAAGGTGCCCTCGGCGCGTGTCGGCTGGCTCTCGGCACTCCACGTCACCGACCGCGCCGTGCCTTCGATGCGAAATGGCAACAAGGCCTGTTGGCAACTCATGCCCGCAATCGCCGCGCCCAAGGCTGTGTTGATCGCTGCCAGACTGTCCATCGGCTCCGCTATCGCGACGCTCTGCCAGGACTGCGGCGTGGCGGTCACGGCGAACACATTGCCTTCCTGTTCGCCGAATTCATGGCGACCCAGAACACCCCCAGGCTGACTGGCATCCGCCTGCGCCAGCCACGCCTTGCCGTCATGGAAGGTGGCTTCGAAGGCCATCGCGCCGCCGGGACCATAGCCCACCGTGTTGGCCGACAGTGCCACATCCCTCAGCAGCACCCAGGTGCCGGAGCGCTTCTCGGCGAGCTCGGCTCGGGTGGCGCCATACGTGGCACTCGCGACTTCACAGGTCGCCGCGAACGCCGGAATGGCCGGCAACAGCAAAGCGGTGGTGACAACTGCAACAAACGTATTTCTCATGACATGACTCTCTTTGACTACAGGAACTGCGTGGATGATTCGTGTGCCGCAGGGAGCTGCCTGACATTCTCTTCGTGAGACATGTGCTCAGCCCCCCGAAAACCAGTGACGTGTGTGATTGGCAAAGGCCACCAGCGACAGCATCACCGGCACCTCGACCAGCACCCCCACTACCGTGACAAGAGCGGCACCGGAATTCAGGCCAAACAGCCCGATCGCCACCGCAACGGCGAGCTCGAAGAAATTGGATGTGCCAATGAGCGCGCAGGGAGCGGCCACATTGAAGGGCAGTTTCCCGAGGCGGGCGGCCCCGTAGGCCAGGCCAAAGATGCCATAGCTTTGCAGCAACAGCGGCAGCGCGATGAGCAGGATCAGGAACGGCTGTGCCAGAATCACCTGCCCCTGAAACCCGAACAGCAGCACCACAGTCGCGAGCAGGCCCAGCACGGACAAGGGTTTGCAACGCGCGACAAACGCGGACACCAGCGCCTCTGCCAGCACGGGCGTAGCCGCCTTGCGTCCAAGCCAGCGGCGGGTGGCGATGCCCGCCAGCAAGGGGATCACCACGTACAAGGCGACCGAAATCAGCAAGGTGCTCCAGGGCACGCTCAGGTCTGTCACGCCCAACAGAAACGCCACGATCGGGGCAAAGGCGAACACCATGATCACATCATTGAGTGCCACCTGCGCCAGGGTATAGGTGGCATCACCACGGACCAGCTGTGACCACACGAATACCATCGCCGTGCAGGGCGCGGCCCCCAGCAGAATCATCCCGGCGATGTACTGCTCTGCCTGCGAGGCATCGATGAATCCGACGTAAAGGCCGTTGAAGAACAGCACCCCCAGCGCCGCCATGCTGAAGGGCTTGATGAGCCAGTTCACCACCACGGTGATGATCAGCCCCTGCGGGCGCTCATTGAGGCGGCGCAGGCTGGCGAAGTCCACACTGACCATCATCGGATAGACCATCAGCCAGATCAGCACGGCCACCACAAGATTGACGGAGCTGTATTCCCACCGGGAGAGCGTGCCAAACAGGCCGGGCAACACGGCACCCAGCGCGATGCCCAGGGCAATGCAGGCTGCCACCCAGAGTGAAAGGTAACGTTCAAAAAAGCCGATGCCGCCCCGCTTGCTCATTTGCACCCCTTGAGCTGCACAAGGGGGCTGCACAGTCCCGGCTGGCCAGAGCAGCATTCTTCGGTCAGAAAATTCACCAAAGCCTGCATGACGTCCATGTTGGCCTGATAGCGCTGAAAACGCCCCTCCTGAGTCACCAGCAACAAGCCGGACTGGGTCATGGCCTTGAGGTGGAACGAGGCGTTGCTGGGGGGCATCTCGAGCAGACTGGCTATTTCGCCGGCCACCAGCCCCTGGGGGCCGGTGCGCATCAGCAGACGATAGATATCCAGCCGCAGTCCGGAGGAAAGGGTGTCAAACAGGGCCAGGGCAGATTCTCGATTCATGTTTCAACGTTACAAATATATTTGAAATATAGCAAGCCCTGATTTTTGCTCGCACCCGTCGCTCACTCATAAGTCAGCGACGTGATCTTGCCTCGAAATATCCGGTACACCACGAACGTGTACGCAAGGATTGCCGGCAGCACGATGATGGCGCCCCAGAAGGTGAACAGCAGCGACTTGGTGCTGGAGGCGGACTCCCAGATGGTCATGCGACCGATGATGATGTCAGGCAGAATGCTGTAGGCCAGCCCCAACCCGGCCAGCAGGCACAGGCCGATGAGTCCTGCGAACAAGCGCCATTCGCGCCCTTCACTCAGTCGACGCGGGTCTGCCAACAGCCACAAGAGACCAGAAAAAATCAGGGTGCTCAGCAGGGGAATGGGCAACATGCGCAGCCCCTGTGGCCACGTGAACCATTTGTTGGCGATGCTGGCACTGACCAGTGGCGTGGCAATGGAGACCAGCAGCAGCGCCAGCCCCATGGGCAGAATGGCAGACCTGGCCCAGTGCAAGGCCTTGTCAAAAAGGGGACCATCGGTCTTGATCAGTAGCCACGCAGCCCCCAGCAGGATATAAAGCGCGGGCAATGTGAGCGCGATCAGAATGGCAAACCACTGGCTGAAGGGGGTGCTGCCGAGGCCGGTGATATAAGTCCCCAGCATCCAGCCCTGCGCACAGGCGCTGACCAGTGACCCCAGCGCGAACAGGTTGTTCCACATGCGCTTGTAGAGTGAGGCAGCCTTGGCCCGAAAATCAAAGGCGATTCCCCGCAGGATCAAGCCGCCCAGCATGAGCGTGACCGGCACGTACATGGCAGTCAGAATGTCGCCATGGGCCTTGGGAAAGGCAATCAACAAGATACCAACCCCCAGCACGATCCAGGTTTCGTTGGCATCCCAGAACGGGCCGATGGCGGCGATCATGCGATCCTTTTCCGGCTCGGAAGCCAGAGGCAACAACAAGCCGATGCCCAGGTCATAGCCATCCAGGATGACGTACATGAGCAGGGCAAATCCCATCGCGCCTGCAAAAAACAACGGCAACCAGTAGTCCATGATTCAGCCTCCAGGCCCTTGCAGCGAGGCGGCAGGCTTGGTCGACAGGTGCCGCAGCGTGATGATGTAGGACACGAGTACAAACACGTACAGCGCCATGTAGCCCGTGAAGCTGCCCAGCATGACGCCTGCGCTGTGATCCGCCACCACATCGCGCGCACGCAGCAGTCCCTGCACGATCCACGGTTGCCTGCCGATCTCGGTGACATACCAGCCAGCGAGCACTGCCACCCACCCGGAAAAGCTCATCCAGACGCTGGCGCGCAGCAGCGTGTCACTCGGACGTTCGCGCCGCCTCACCAGCAATTCCCAGCCGGCCCACCACGACACCAGAATCATCAGCATTCCCACGGCCACCATGATGCGGAATGACCAGAACACGATAGCAACTGGAGGATGCGCTCCCTCGAATTCATTGAGCCCACGAATCTCGCCGTCGAAAGAATGGGTCAGAAGCAGGCTGGCGGCGTAGGGAATCTCCAGGGCATAGCGCGTCGTACGACTGGTCTCGTCAGGCAGTCCGAACAAGGTGAAGGCCACGCCGGAGTGGGTTTCCCACACGCCTTCGATGGCCGCGAGTTTCGCGGGCTGATGCTCCAGTGTATTCAAGCCATGCAGATCACCGACAAGAACCTGCAGAGGGGCCAGTACCATGGCGATCACGACGACAGCCTTGTAGACCTTGGCCGTGCCAGGCCCATCCACCTTGAGACGCATGCGCCTGGCACTGATGCCCATTACCAGAAAAGACGCGGTCAGCATGGAGGCGATCAACATGTGCGCGAGTCGATACGGGAATGAAGGGTTGAATATCACCGCCATCCAGCTGTCGACATGGAAGACACCGTCCTCGATCAGGTAACCCGTGGGCGTCTGCATCCAGGAGTTCAAGCTCAGAATCCAGAACGACGACAAGGTCGTGCCCACGGCCACCAGGGCACAGGCCACCAGGTGCGCGCGATTGGAGACGCGCGCCTTGCCAAACAACATGACGCCAAGAAAGGTGGCTTCCAGAAAAAAGGCTGTCAGCACTTCGTAACCCAGCAGCGGCCCGGAGATATTGCCGGTGCGCTCCATGAACCCGGGCCAGTTGGTGCCGAACTGGAAGCTCATGGTGATGCCGGAGACAACGCCAATGGCGAAACTGAGGGCGAATGTCTTCACCCAGAAGTGATAGGCGTTTTCCCAGTGGGTGTCGCCACTGAGGGTGTAGCGCACGCGAAAGAACAGCAGCAGCCAACCGAGTCCGAGGGTGATCGACGGAAACAGAATGTGAAAGCTGATGTTGGCGGCAAACTGGGCGCGGGAGAGCACCAGGGGATCGAGTTCGAACATGGTAGCAGCCTGAGAATCATCGAGTCAGGCAAGGCTTTGCAGCAACCGTGCCACAAAGTTATCTCATTGCTTTTCATCACTATCAGGCAGCGTTGACGCGCGCCTGGGCACAGCGTTGTGTCAAAAACAGCACGGGAAATGTCAAATATGGCAAAAGCCGCCTTGCAAACTTGCTGATGCTCTTTATGCCGATGTCGGGCTGGCTTGAGACGGACACAGGACGCAGCTTCGAGTTCAGCGCGCTGGTCCGTTCAACGATTCAGCACGTCACTGCGCGTGGTGTCGAGGGCCTTGAGGACTTCCTCAACACGGGGAGGCGCTACACCGAGCTCTTCCAGGGTGCTTTGCAGATGCGCCACGACAGCAACGAAATGGGCATCCGTGAGGGCCATGTGGCTGTGTGCCGCGCGCATGTCCTTGCCCGTGTAGACCATGGGGCCGCCCAACGCCATGGACAGAAAGGCCTTTTATCTGGCGCCAGGATTGTCCAAGTCGACCGCATCGAAAAAGTGCCGGATGTGTTTGTCGCCCAGCACGCGGCGATAAAAAATTTTGACCGCGGCGTCTACGGAGTTCATGCCGCCGATTCTCTCGAACAGGTTGCTCATGGGGAACTCCTTGGTGGGAAACAAGAGTACTTCATATCGAGGCTAGGGGGACAACTGGCCTCGACTGCGACTCGCGCTCCATGGAGAGATTGATTCGAAATTTGGCTGAGCCAAATTCCTCACCCTGCGGGCAGCCTGCGGCTGTCCAAAACGCTGCGCGTTTTGTCGAACTGGAGAGTTCGATCTTCCGGGCAGGCAAATAAAAAAGCCCTCAAGATGAGGGCTTTTTTATTTGGCGCACCCGGAGAGATTCGAACTCCCGACCAAGTGGTTCGAAGCCACCTACTCTATCCAGCTGAGCTACGGGTGCGTGCGGGGCGCGATTATATAGAAGTCATCCGGGACGGTCACCCGAAAGTTTCCCGGCTCGCGCGGGGCTTGCAATCCAGTCTTGCCATCTCGCCATCGGTGTACTTAACTTCAAGACAAGAGCATCCACGCCTGTCTGAAGGGGGGCACATGCAGCAAACGTATACAGCGGTTTACCGTCAGGACGGCGGTTGGTGGTTGGGCTGGGTCAAGGAGGTCCCCGGCGTCAATTGTCAGGAGCGCTCTTTCGAGGAGCTCAAGCGCAGCCTGGCGCTGACGCTCCGGGAAGCGCTGGCGCTGGACAAGCGCTTCCGTCAATCCATCTCCACTTTCAAGGATGAAATGGTGATCTATGAAGAGGACTGATCTTCTGAAGCATCTTTCCCCGCCTGACCCTCACTCCACCCCCGCCCCGCGCACCACCACGTTCACCTGATTCGCCGTGGGCATCACGCCCGGGGGGAAATTGAGCCCCGAATCCAGATCACCACTCTGGCCCGGCGCCAGCGCCGGAATCACCAGGGTGCGGTTGGCGAGCTGGCCCGCGATCACGGCCTGGAACTCGATGGTCACTTCACGCACCGCCACGGGCGAGCGGTTCTCCACGCGGGCCAGCAGGCGGCCGGCATTGTTCACGATGGGCTGGGCGGCGATGTACTGAGTGGGGTTGTCGGGGATGTCCAGACGCATGAACGCGGCGCGGGACTGCTCGCCCACCAGACCGGCGGCGGCGCTGGCGGCCTGGAAGTATTGCTTGGCGCCCACGCGGTCATTGCTGGCAAGCGCCAGTTCGCCCAGTTCACTCATGGCCATGGCGGTGGGCAGCAGGTCGACGCTGCGCTCGAGGTCTTCCCGCGCCCGCTCGCGATTGCCCTGACGGGCGAAGGCCACGCCGCGGCCGAGGTAATAGTCGAAATAATCCGGGTCGCGGGAAATGGCGTCGTCGTAGCGGCGCGCGGCAGCTTCATAGCGGCGCTGGTACACCAGAATGTCGGCGGCCAGGCCGTGGAAGCGGGCCTCGTCGGGCACCAGGCTGAGGGCGGTTTCCAGCCGGCGTTCGGCCTCTTCCAGCTTGTCCTCGGCAATCAGTTTCTCGGCTTCGTCGAAGGCGTCATAGGCGGGCTTGGTCTCGCGCAGAAAGGCGGTGGCCTCGCGGTAGCGGTCTTCGCCCAGCTCGCCGCCGCTGATGCCTTCGGCGCGCAGCTGGGCCACCAGGGCACGGTTGTTCTGCACGCGCTCTTGCGAGGGCGGATGGCTGGCGAACAGGCCGTCGAGCCAGTTGCTCTGGCGGCCTTCGGACAAGCGCACGAACACTTCCTGCAGGCTGATGGCGGCGGCCGGGTCATAGCCGGCCTCGGCCATGTAACGGATGCCATAGGCGTCGGACTCGCGCTCGGCATCGCGGCCATAGCGCTGGGTGACGAGCTGGGCGCCGAGCATGGCGCCGCCCACCACGTAGTCGGAATACTGACTGCCCTGGGCGGCGATGGCGCCCACCACCAGCGCGCCCTGCATCAGCATGCCGCGCTCCATGGCCTGTGCGCCGTGACGCGCTGCGGCGTGCACGATCTCGTGCCCCAGCACGGCGGCCAGTTCGGCCTCGTTGTTGAGCTCGGTCAGCAGGCCGCGATTCACGGCGATCTTGCCGCCCGGCAGCGCCCAGGCATTGGGCACGGAATTGTTCAGCACCACGAATTCATAGGGCAGTTGGCGATCACTCACTGCCGCCAGGCGCTGGCCCACACCCTGCACATAGGCCGTGAGCTGCGGGTCGACACTGAACTCGCCGCCCTGGGACTGTTGCGAGGGCGAATACTGCTCGGCCCCGATGCTCAGCTCGCGCTGCTCGGAAATGAAGCTCAGTTCACGCTGGCCGGTGACCGGGTTCACCGCGCAGCCAGCCAGCATGAACGCGCTGAGCACGAGGGCGGTGGTCTTGAACAAAGGCGTATCGGGGGCGGTCAGCATGATGAACTCTCGTGTGGAAACAACGGCCGGGTCGGGACGATTCTATGCCGGCACCCTGCGCCACGGCCAGTGGCCGTGCCAGCAAGCCGCGCCGGGGCCTTTCGCGCTATGCTTGGGTCACGACTCTCTCTTTCAAGGAAGACTGCCATGAAGACACGCTGCGCCTGGTGCGGGACCGACCCGCTGTATGTGGCCTATCACGATACGGAATGGGGCGTGCCCGTGCACGACGACCAGACGTTGTTCGAGTTTCTCTCGCTGGAATGCCAGCAGGCCGGGCTGAGCTGGATTACGGTGCTGCGCAAGCGCGAGCACTATCGCCGCGCCTTCTTCGACTTCGACCCGGTGCGGGTGGCCGCCATGACAGATGCCGAGATCGAGGAGCGTCTGCTCGACACAGGCCTGATCCGCAATCGTCTTAAGCTCTACGCCATGCGCAGCAATGCCCAGGCCTTCCTGCAGGTGCAGCGCGAGTTCGGCAGCTTCGATGCCTACATCTGGGGCTTCACCGGGGGCAAGGTGCTGGATGGCCGACGGGCCAGCCTGCGCGACCTGCCGGCCACCTCGCCGGAAAGCGACGCGCTGTCGAAGGACTTGAAGAAACGCGGTTTCAAGTTCGTGGGCTCCACCATCTGCTACGCGCACATGCAGGCCACGGGCATGGTCAACGACCACGTGCAGGAATGCTTTCGTCATCGGGAGGTGTGAGCGCTCTTACAGCGCGCGCACGTTGAGGGTGTAGCTCGACACCACGATCAGCACCAGGTTGAACACCAGCACGGCCACGTGCACGCCACGCCGCCGGGTGAAGAACAGGGGAATGAAGGACACCGCCAGCAGGGCCGGGCCCACGCTGCGGGACACCCAGGTCTCGCGGAAGTCAGGCAGCAGGGTGTCGGTGAGCGACGACAGCAGGAAGAACACCAGCACCATGGGAAAGAACCAGTCCTTGATGCGGAAATAGTGTTCTTCCAGATTGGTCGGCTGGCCTTCGCGCAGCTCGGGCGTGATCACGAAGCTGAGCAGCACCAGCACTATGGGCGCACTCAGCCCCAGCAGCATCTGGCCCACCGAGCGCAAGTCCACGCCATACTGGTATTCCCAGAAACCCAGGTAGTGGAAGGTGATGACCACCAGCAGCCAGAACGACCAGCCCAGCACGAACAGCGGCCGCTGCACCTGATGCCAGCTGCGGATCAGCCGCCCCCAGCCCATCATGAGTTCGGCCAGCGAGAACGCCACCACCACGGACACGAACATCATGATGAATTCGAACTTGGACATGGGCGCTGGACTGGTTGGCGTCAGTCCTGTTGCGACTGAGCGAGGAAGACGCGCAGCGCGTCGCGGTTGAGATCCTCTGCCTGCTTGTCGAACACGATGCGGTGCAGGGTGGGAATCAGGGCCTCGCGGAAACTGTCCTTGTGCAGATACGCACAGACACCGCCGTCGGCAGGCTCCAGCGCGCGGCGCTTGAGGTCCTCGCGGTGATCCTCCGTGACCATCACCACCGGCGTGCGCTGACGCAGCGGGCTGCGCCGCTCGATGTCCCGCAGCAGGTAGAGAAACTGGTCACGCGGCTTCTTGTAGTTGTTCCAGCCGGTGATGATGCAGGACAGCTTGTTGGTCAGCAGGCCGAAGCAGCGGTCGTACTGGCGCACGGCGTCCAGGGCATTGGCTTCGTTGTAGGTGTTGATGCTGGTGTACTGGCCTGTGGCGCCAATCTCGGCGGCAATCTCGTCCACCAGTCGGTTGTCCAGATCGTAGATCAGGATGACGGGCTTGAAACTCATTCCTCAACCTCTTCTTGTTCTTCTGAACTGCCGCGCTCAGCGCAGCAGCTGGCCGCCATCCACGTCGACAGTCGTGCCGGTAGCATAGCCATTCTGCATCAGGTAAAGCAACGCGCCGGCCACCTCCTCCGGGCGTCCCACGCGCTCGACGAGCTGCCCCTTGACCATGGCCGCCACGCGCTCGGCGCGGGCCTCGCCCATCCAGTCGAACAGGGCCGTGTCGATGATGCCGGGAGAGACGACATTGACGCGGATCGGGGCCATCTCGGAGGCCAGGCAGCGCACCAGGGTTTCCACGGCGGCGCCGACACAGCTCAGGGCGGAGCTGTTGGCCTTGATCTTGCGCGCGGGCGCCCCGCTGACCAGGGTGACCGAGCCTGTCTTCGCCATGAAGGGGGCGCCGGTGCGCACCACCTTGGCATACCCCCAGAGCTTGCCGAAGGCGTCCTTGAACTGGTCTTCCGTCTGCTCCAGGAAGGGCTTGAGCGTGCGCGTGCCCCCGGTGGCGGCCGAGACCAGATGATCGATCACGCCGGCTTCGGCAAACAGCGCCTTGAGCGCGGCCTCGTCGTGGGTGTCGACGCTGCGCACCTTCAAGCGGCCCTGCCCGGCCTGCTCGGCCTTGGCGATGTGGGCGGCCGAACGGCCCGCGGCCCAGACATTGGCGCCCAGTTCCAGGGCCCCCAGCGCGGTAGCCAGACCGATGCCGGATGTGCCGCCGATCACCACCACGTTCTGGCCCTGCAATGCGAGTGTTGTCATGTCATCTGTCTCCTGTTGTGAGTTTGCCTGCAGGGCTGCGCTGCCCCTGCCGCGAAGGCCGCCGATGGTAGCACACAATGCCTGCAGCCCTTGCCGCATGCGGCCCGCAGCCCGTCATTTTCGTCGGGCAGGCTTTACGCTCACTGCCGAAGCTGGCATGGTAGGCGGGCATCTGCATTCACAGGAGAACGACATGCGCACCATCCTTCTGGCACTGGTTCTGGGCAGCACTCTGAGCGCCTGCGGCAACTGGGTCAACCTGACTGCGGCGGGCCGACTGGTCACTGTCGCCACGCCGACGGAAGTCGCCAATTGCCGCCGTATAGGCGTCAGCACCTCGAATGCGCTGAGCGAGATCGTGTTCGTGGAGCGCGGCTCCGCCAAGCTGCAGGCCGAGCTGATCGACCTGGCACGCAACGAGGCCGCCGACATGGGCGGCAACCGCATCGTCGTGGAGTCCCCCATCACTGACGGTCGCCAGAGCTTCGGGGTGTACAGCTGCCCGAACTGAGACGCATCGACCGCGCAGGACGCCGGCGAGCAAGCACCGCACGACAACAAGAACGAAGGCACTCCTGTGTTGTGATGTCGCAGGAAGAATGGAATCTGGAAGCAGGATCAGATGGACAAGACACTACTCTCGCTGAGCCGCCTCTTCGCACTCATCCCCCTGTGGTCACTCAGGGCCCGCACCCTCGTGCTGGCCGTGCTGATCCTCAGCTCTGCCGCCATGGCCTGGGGTGCGTGGACCCGCACCACCCTGGACATGACCATCGACAGCTTCATCGATCAGGACGACCCGGCCATCGCGGCATTGAACGAATTCCGCGAGCAGTTCGGCAGCGATGATTCGGTGTTTCTCGTCTATCGCGCCCTCGATGGCGATGTGTTCTCCGCCCGCTCCCTGCAGGCCGTGCAGCAGCTCACGCAAGAGCTCGACAACTGGCAGACGCTGGACCCGGCAGACTACCCTGCGGAAATCGACGGCGAACCGGTGGTGCTCGAGGAGCTCGGCAAGATCCGCCGCGTGCAGTCCCTGAGCACGGCACGCGTGCAGAGCGTCGATGGCGACACCCTGCGTTCCGACCGCCTCGTTCCAGAACCACTGCCCGATTCCGCCGCCGAACTGCAGGCCATTCGCGAGCGTGCGCTGGCCGAGGACGACTACCGACTGCTGTTCTACAGCGCCGACGGGCGCTACGCCGGCATCCTGATCCAGACCGTCTTCGGCGCCGAGCCGGTGGAGGGCTTCACGCCCCAGATCGACGCGGCCGACATCACGCTCGATCTCAGCTTCAGCGCCTTCGATGTCGACAGCGCGGTGTCGCTGGAATTCGACGAGCAGGCCGAGGTGCAGGACATCCCGTTCCAGACAGTGGACATGTTCGAGTACAGCCGCTTCTTCACCGCCATTCGCGCCGTCTACGGACAGCATGCCGATGCACTGGAGTTCTACCCCGTGGGCAACCCGCCCATGAACGACTTCATCTACCGCATCCTGCAGCAGATGATGCTGCTGGGAGTGGCCATGATCGGCATCTTCGTCGGCCTGCTGTGGGTACTGTTCCGCTCCTTCAGTGCCGTGGTCTGGCCCATCCTGACCATCGCGCTGAGCCTGCTGTGGACCTGGGGCGCCACGGCCTGGCTGGGCGTGCCCATGTCCACCATGCTGGTGCTGACCTGCCTCTTGATCTTCGCCTGCGGCATTGCCGACTGCGTGCACGTCATGAGCGCCTACTTCAGCTTCCGGCGCGAAGGCCTGGCGCATCCGCGAGCGCTCTATGCCGCGTACGAGAAGACCGGCCTGGCCATCTTCGTCACCACCATCACCACCATGGCCGGCGTGCTCTCGCTGAGCCTGTCCGATCTCACCCCCATTCGCATCTTCGGCGTGATGTCGGCCGGCGGCGTGTTCATGGCCCTGTTCTTCACCCTGGTGCTGCTGCCCATCCTGTTGAGTCTGTGGCACCCGGGCATGGCTCAGCCGCAAGAGGGACGGCGCGGCTGGCAGGAGCGCTGGCAGGCACTGCCTGGGGCCGGCAAGGCGGCGTGCGGGGCACTGCTGGTGCTGGGCGGCTACCTTGCGTTCGGCTGGCCGGTGGCACTCTATCTGGCGTTCAGCGGCGCCCTGACCGCCGTGGTGCTGCACTGGCAACAGTCGCTGCTCGAGGCCGTGCCGCGTCTGGTGGCCCGCAGCCCGGGCACCATCCTGGGCATCTTCGGCGCCATTCTGCTGCTGTGCGCCTACGGCACCAGCCAGGTGCGCATCGACAGCAACATTTCCGAACTGACCCGCGAAGGCAGCGAGATGCGCGTGGCCTATGCCGTGGTGGACGAGCACATGGCCGGCGCGCAGAACATGGAGATCATGATCGACACAGGCGTGAGCGACGGCCTGCTGAACCCGGCCATGCTGCAGGCGGTGGACACTCTGCAGACCCGCATCGAAGCCGAGTACGCCAGCGATATCTCGCGCACGTGGTCACTGGCGGACATCGTCAAGGACACGAACCAGATCATGAATGACGACAATCCGGCCTTCTATCAGGTGCCGGACTCCGAGGCGATGATTTCCCAGTTGCTCTACCTGTTCAACAGCGCGAATCCGGATGACCGTCGCGCGCTGGTCTCCGACGATTACAGCCGCTCGCACATCACGCTGAATGCCTACAACGCCGGTTCCTATCAGTACCAGCAGTTCTTCGAGGAAATGGGCCTGCTGATCGACGAAGTCTTTGCGCCGCTGCGCCAGGAATTCCCGGAACTGGAGGTGCGCATGACAGGCTCGATCCCGCTGATGATGCGTGCCACCGACGAGATCGCCCAATCGCAGTACAGCAGCTTCGCGCTGGCTCTGGGGGTGATCTGCATGATCATGATCCTGACCCTGGGCTCGATTCAGGGCGGGCTGCTGGCCATCCTGCCGAACCTGGTGCCCGCCCTGCTCAGCTTCGGCCTGATGGGCCTGCTGGGCATCGCGCTGGATACCGACACGCTGATGATCGCGCCGGTGATCATCGGCATCGCGGTGGATGACACGATTCACTTCATGACACACTACCGGCTGGAATTGATCCGCACGCGCAGCATGGCGCTGGCGCTGCGCAGCACCATGAAGGACGTCGGCACGGCCGTGATCTTCACCACCATGGTGCTGGGCATGGGCTTCGCCATCATGGGGTTCTCGGACTATCTGGGCATCGCCAAGATCGGCATCTTCGGTTCACTGGCCATCTTCGTCGCCCTGCTCTGTGACCTGTTCCTGATCCCGGCTCTGCTGCACGTGTTCAAGCCCGATTTCGGCGTCAAGGACGCACAGCGCTCCTTCGCCCTGGAAGAGACTGCCCCACAGAGGATACCGGCATGAGGCCAGCACCGCGTTCGCGTTCCACACTGTCCCGCAATCTGCAGGGCTGCCTGGTGGCGCTCTGTCTGGGCGTCATGGCCCCTCTGGCGACAGGCCAGGAAACGGCCCGCGAGATTCTCGAGAAAGTCGAGGATGCCCTGCGCAGCACCACCGATTCGGCCTTCAACCGCATCCAGTTGTCCAGCTGCCAGTTCGGCATCCGTGACAACCAGATCACCTGTGCCGAACGCGCGCGCATCAAGGCACTGGAATCCGTGGGTGTGAATTTCGGCCCGGACATGAAGGACACCCGCTCCGTGGCCATCGTCCTGGAGCCACCGGCCGAGCGCGGCATCGGCATGCTCAGCGTCACCTATGACGACCCGACGGTGGACAATGAGACCTGGCTCTATCTCTCGGCGCTGGGAACGGTCAAGCGCATTGCCAGCGGCAGTGCCGAGGACAGCGAGCCTGCATCGCTGTTCGGTTCGGAGTTCACCACCGAGGACCAGGACACCGGCAAGCTCGACGAATACAGTCTGAGCATTCTGGAACAGACCACCGAAGCGGGCCGCGAGGTGTGGAAGATCGAGTCCATTCCCAACGCCGCACGAGCGCGCAACACGCGCTACGCCCGCATCGTGCAGTACGTCGACAAGGAGCGCTACGTGACGCTGCGCGCCGACATGTACGACGAGCACGGGCGCGAGATCAAGCGCCTGCTGGCCTCGCGCGTCGAGCAGGTGAACGGGGTGTGGGTGGCGCGTTCGCTCACCATGATGAACCTGGTGAGCAACCGACTCTCGAACATGGCGATCCTGGAGATCAACACCGGCCTCGAGGTGCCCGAGGACTTCCTCAGCCAGCGCACGCTGACCGACGTGGCCTTCCGCGAGGCCGAACTGCAGAAGCTGCGGGCGCAAATTGACTGAGCGCGCCCGCCTCTCTTTCTCTGTGGGAGCCAGCTTGCTGGCGAACATCTGCATGGCCTCCCCGGCAGGATTCTTCCACGGCACTCGCTTCCTGCTCTGCGCCGCGCTCCTCGCGCCCGGCCATGCTGCCCTGGCTCAGGACTTCTCGCTGGACAATCTCAGCTTCGACGGCGCCGCTTTCGACACGGCAGGCAGCGACCTGTTCGCCAGCGGCGAAGACAGCCGCCCCGCGTGGCTGCAGCCCTTCACTTTTCGCCTGAGTCAGCAGGTGCTGGCACAGATCAACTCGCACACAGTCGACCTGCCTGGCGGCGTCGCATTGCCGCGCAGCGCCGCCACCGAGAACAGCCGCCTGAGTCTGCTCGCCCGCTACCAGAACGCCTTCGCGCCAGGCTGGCTGCTGCAGGGCAGCGCCCAGGCCAGGGTCAACTGGCCGGGCGACTACGAGTACCGCGCCAATGGGCGGGAAGTGGATACCGAATACCGTCTGCATGAACTGTTCGTGCAGCGCAGCACAGCCACGCAAAGCCTCAAGCTGGGCGCACAGACGGTGGTCTGGGGCGAGAACGTGGGCAACTCGGTGCTGGACGTGATCAACACCAGCGAGTTCCGCGACCTGAGCATCATCGACATCGAGGACGCCCGCCTCAATCAGTGGCTGCTGGTGTGGGATCGCTACGGCGAGAAGAGCAGCCTGTCCAGCTTCGTGAACCTCTACCCCGAGTTCAATCCGCCGCCGGTGCGTGGCAGCCCGTTCTTCTTCGAGCCTGCGTTCAATCTCACCGACCTGCGTCGCGACAAGCCCCTGTTCGAGGCCGGCTCGAAAATGCGCTGGAGCTTCACCGGCAGCGATGTGTCGGTGATGGCGGCGTATCTTTACGAGAACCAGCTGCGCTACAGCGCTCCTCCTTCCCAGGTGGGTGACGCCGTGGCACGCGAGAACGACTACCTGCTGCTGGGGGCCAGTGCCAACCGCGCCATCGGCCGACTGCTGCTGAATCTGGATGTCGCCTTCAACCACGGGGTGCTCGCTGACGTGCTGCACACTGGCACGGACGGCACGACCACGGCTCGCACCCGGGCGGTGGATCAGCTGGCCGGCACCGCCGGTCTGGAATACGCCATCGACAATGAGCAGAGCCTGATCGTCGGGATCTCGGCGCAGACCGTGCTGCGGCGCTCCGACGTGCTGAAGGCGGGCGAGCGGATGACAGGGGATGAAGTGAGTGGCAATGCGCTGCTGCGCTATGCCAACAGCATGCGCAACGGGGACCTGCTGCTGGCCGTGACGCTGCAGAGTGCCCTGGATGCAGGTTCGGTGCTGGGCAGCGTGGCGCTGACGTACACGGTGAGCAATCACCTGACGCTTCTGAGCCAGGTGATCGCTACACGCGCCGACGCGGATGCCGCTTTTGCCGCGCTGGATGAAGACGTCCGCGCTGGCGTGACTCTCACCTGGGCCTTCTGAAAGAGCCCCGCCTGCACGCCCTGTCAGTAGCGATTGGGGCCGTCGAAGACCTCGCGGTCGAACTCCTTCTCCCAGTTGGCCACCACGGTGGCCACCGCCAGATCCCCCGTCACGTTCACGCTGGTGCGGGCCATGTCCAGGGGTCTGTCGAAGGGGATGATGAAACCGACCACCACGGCGATCTGTTCCGGTGTCATGCCGATGGCGCCCATGACGGCAGCCATCAGGAACACTGAAGCCCCCGGCACGGCGGCCGTGCCCACCGACACCAGGGTGGTGGCACCGATCACGATCAGGTAATCCGCGAAAGCCAGCGGAATGCCGAAGGCCTGGGCGGCAAACAGGGACACGATGCCCACATAGAGCGCCGTGCCGTCCATGTTGATGGTGGCCCCCAGGGGAATCACGGTTGTCGCGACGACGGGACGGATGCCCAGATTGCGCTCGGCAACAGCCAGCGTGACAGGCATGGTGGCGGAACTGGACGAGGTGGAGAAACCCACCAGCATCACGTCGCGCGCGCCACGGAAGAAGTTCATGGGACTGAGCTTGAGCAGGAATTTCATGATGCCGCCATACACGATGATGATGTGCAGGATGCAGCCCAGGAACACGGCCGTGGCCAGACGCACCACATCCAGCAGGGCCAGCACGCCCTGAGTTCCGGCGACCCAGGCGATGAGCGCAAACACACCGAAGGGAGCCACTTCCATCACCCAGCCGGTGATCTTGAGCATGATCTCGGACGCCGCATCCACCAGATCCGCCACCGGCTTCGCTTTCTCGCCGATCACCAGCCCGGCCACGCCGAGCAAGAGCGCGAAGAAGATCACGGCCAGGATATTGCCCTCCGCCAGCGATGCCACGGGATTGCGCGGCACGATGCTCATGAGACGCTCAGACAGCGGGATGGCTTCCTGCAAGGTTCCCGGCACGGCGGAGGACAGATCCACCCCCACACCGGGCTGCAGCACGACCGCGAGAAGGATGCCGATGGTGATGGCCACAAGCGTGGTCATCATGTACAGGGCAAGCGTCTTGACGCCCAGTGAGCCGAGCTTCTGCGGATCGCCCATGGCGATCACGCCTGAAACGAGTGTGAAGAAGACGAGGGGCACCACCACCATGCCGATGAGGCGCACGAAGAGGTCACCGATCCACTTGATCGAGGCAGCCCCTTCGCCCCACAGACTGCCGACCACCACCCCCAGGGCCAGGGCCAGCAGAATGCGTTTCCACAATGCGATCTCGAACCACTTGCGCAGCATGAACTCCCCCTCGGATACATCCACTCGCCCGCCACTTGCGTAACAGGGCACTGGCTTGCGAGCCTACAGAAAAAGCCCTGGCAGTGCCAACGCTTTCCCGGGATGTGCGACAATGCGCGCCCGCCACTTTCAGCACACGAAGAGTCGACAATGTCCGAACAGATCACCCGGTGGATAGAAGGCAGTGTGGCCAGCAACACCCACTGGACGCCCAACCTGTTTTCCCTGCGCATTGACGCCGATGTCGCCCCGTTCAAGGCCGGTCAATACACGGCGCTGGCGCTGGACATTGCCGGGGAGCGCATCGCCCAGCCCTACTCGATCCTCAGCAGCCCCGAGGCATCCCCACTGGAGTTCTTCTTCCATACGCCGCAGGACGGGCAGTTGTCGGCTGCGCTGGGGCGCCTGCAGGCAGGCGATCGCGTGTGGGTGCAGCAGACACCTGAGGGCCGCTTCACCCTCGATCAAGTGCCGGACGGGCGTGACCTCTGGCTGCTGGCCACCGGCACCGGGGTGTCGCCTTTCCTGTCGCTGCTCTGCACGCCGCAGCCCTGGGAGCGTTTCGAGCATATCGTGCTGGTCTATGCCGTGCGCCACAGCAGTGACATCGCCTATGAGGATCTGCTTTCCCAGCTGCGCAGCCGCCACGGTGAGCGCTTCAGCTTCATTCCCTTCGTGAGCCGCGAGCAGGTTGAACACACCGTCCACGGCCGCATTCCCGCCAGCCTCGCCGATGGCACGCTCGAACGCGTGGCAGGCCGCCGCTTCACGACCGAGCGTTCCCGTTTCATGATCTGCGGCAACCCCGGCATGGTGCAGGATGCCCTCACGGCGCTGCAGCAGCGTGGATTCGTGCGCAGCATGGATGGCCGCACCGGCCACATCACGCTGGAAGCCTACTGGTAAGCAAAAAAAAGGGCCGAAACATCTCTGTGCCGGCCCTCTGCAACAAGCTGGCGAACGCACCCCGCCCGCCAGCCTTTACCGGATCATGCGCCAGGCGTCCACTCGATGGAGGCCCAGAACTGACGTCCCCAAGGCGTGGAAAGCCGCGTTTCGAAGCCCCCCTGCATCGGCATGCGCTGCGGGCGCAGGTCGAACAGGTTGTTGATGCCGAAGCTGAGGTTGAACTCGCTGTCCAGGTACTGGTCCAGCACGATGGAGTAGCGCGCGTCGAAGCGCATCTCGCCTCGAATCGTCCGTGGGGCCACCCAGCCGTCGTTGTAGGCATCCACCGTCACGTCGTTGTACTTCACCGTGTGCCAGTAGTTGGCTGACAGCGAGGCGCTGTGATTGTCCATGAACCAGTTCAGGCGCACATTGCTCTTGAACTTGGGCATGGGCGGCACGATGCCGGTGTTGGCGTTCTGGGACCCCACCGCTTCCTGCCGGCCACCGAACAGGTCCTGATAGTCATAGGCCTTGTAGTAGGTGGTCTGCGCCGTCGTGGTGAAGGAGCCCCAGTTGTCGGTCTGCAGGTCATAGCGGATGTTCAGATCGAGCAGGTCGATCCACACGGAACTGATGTTCTGCGACTGCGTGTACACCGCATCGACGGACTGATCCTGACGACGATCCACGGCGGCACCACTGCGATTCGCGTAATCGGCCAGCCAGGCATTGGCCGCATTGCGTGTGGCCGAGCCCGGGGTGAAGTCGTAGTTGCTGATGCCGGTCTGCCCCAGGAACTGCTGGAACTGGAACGTCACCGTATCCTGCGTGGTCAGTGAGCGAATGCGGTCGGTGTACTCGATCTCCTGGTAATCCAGGGAGATCTCGAAGCCCTCCAGCGCGCCTTCGGGCTGCCAGGTCGCCCCGATGTTCCGGATCTCGGAAGTTTCCGGCGCAAGATTGGGGTTGCCCGCAGAGCAGGTCGTGGCGCCAATCAGCAGGTTGTTGGTGAACGGGTCACGCCCGCTGAACACCTCGCCGCAGTTCTCGTCCTTCACGTAAGGACGCGCCTGCACAGCAGTGGGAGCCAGGAAGCTCTCGCCCCAGGACCCGCGAATGGCCAGTGTCTCGAGCGCTTCCCAGCGCACGGCCACCTTGGGTGTGGTGGCTTCAAGTCCGAAGTCCTTGAACTGCTCGTGGCGCACGGCGGCCTGCACGGCCAGATTCTCGAAGATAGGCGCTTCCACTTCCATGAACACCGCACGCACTTCCGAGAAGTAATGTTCATCGGTTGGCAGAGGAGCGCCGACCACGGTGTTGTAGTCCCAGCCTGCCGCATCCACGGGATTGGCGAAGCGGTCATCCACGAAGTCGCGCCACTGATAGCCTGCTGCCATGGCCACCGCGCCGGCGGGCACGTCGAACAGTTCCCCCGTCAGCACTGTCTCGAAGATATCCAGCTCTTCGCGCTGCGTCAGACGATTCTTGTCGCGCTCGAACAGCCACTCGGTGATTTCCTTGGAGTTGCTGGTCACACCCTCCCGGTAGAAAGGCGAACGCGGGTCTGCGGAGCCGAAGGGGTTCCAGTATTCGTTGCCATTCGGTCCGCCCAGTCCGGCCAGCCCGAGTTGCAGCTTGCCGAGGTGTACAGAATAGGAATCGCTCATGGCACGACTTTCCTGCGCGGAGTAATAGCTGTAACCCGTCCAGGTGTCGGTCAGGTCGAACTCAGCGGCAAACTTGAGGCGATTGACCTGCGTGTGAGTCTCGAAGGAGCGCGAACCACCGGAATCCTCGATATGGCTGGGGCGATGCGTGTAGGACTCGGTGATCGGACGCCAGTTCCAGGGCACCACGTCGAAACCATAAGGGTTGGCCGGGTGATTGGCACGCACGTACAGCACGTTCTGGTTGTTTCCAGACACCGCCGTGGTCGACGTGGTGCGACCATTGGAGATGCGATAGGAGTTGTTCAGGGTGGCATTCAGCCGCAGCCAGTCCGTGGGCTCGTAGCTCAAGGTGTTGTAGAGGTTGTACACCTCTTCCTCGACGGAGTACTGGAACTGCTTGGTGTAATCGAACAGGCAGTTGCCGGTCAATGCGCCCGCTGCAGTGCGCTGCGGAACCCCGGAAGGCGTGCTGTACTTGCCCTGGCCGTGAGCAGGATAACCGTCGTTGAACGTGCCGCAGGACGGGTCAATCAGCAGCCGGTTGCTGGCCGCCGTGGACACCACACCGCCATGACGCTGGTACAGGCGCACGCCGGGGGGAGCCGGAGTGGTGACACGGCGGAAGGTGCCGGGGTTGCCCGAGGTGGAGGACCCGTAAGCCATCTCCCATTCGCGCAGCCTTTCGTACTGCATCAGCGGCGTCTTCTTCTTGTTCTCGAAGGCCGTCACCCAGGCGATGCCGTTGTCAAAGGTCTTGCCATACATGACAGACCCTGTGGTTTCTTCCATGCCACCCTCTTCGGTGGTCTGGTAATAGGTGCGCACGCGCAGACCGTCGAATTCCTTGATCGGCAGGATGTTCACCACACCGGCAACGGCATCAGAACCGTACAGGGCAGAGCCGCCGTCCAGCACCATTTCCAGTCGATCGATCGCAATCTCGGGCAGTGACGCAGAAACCGCCGCGGACAAGGTGCGCGTGCCATCAATCAGGGTCAGCGTGGAGTTCTCGCCCAGCCCGCGAAGATTGAACGATGCCGCGACGGAATCCTGGGCCCCATCCTGCGACGCCAGCACGTTGGCCACCACGTCGGTGTTCTGGGTATAGGTCAGCTCGCGAATGTAGTTGGACATGCTGGGCGCGCCAGAATCGTAGAGGTCTGCCTGGCTGACCGTATCCACCGGGGAGTTCTGGGCAAAGGCCGAGTTCCGGATATAGGAACCGGTAACCACCACTTCTTCGACTTCAGGCTCGCCTGCGGCCGGCGCTTGTGCCTGGGCCAGCACGGGAAGGGACAGGGACGCCGCCAAGGCGGAATGGATCAGGTAGCGCAGTCGGGCGCGCTTGTTCAGTTGCAACATGGTTCTCTCCGATTATCAGCCTGATTGTTGTTGTGTGTCGGCTCGGCTGCGAGAGCGAGGCCGATTGGCTGCCAATACCGCTTGGTCCACATTGATCACTCCTGCGTCATACCTGACCGCAATTGCGACAATGTGTGACTTTTTGTCAGCGAATCGAGTGTACGCATGATTCACAACTGCTTTCAAATCAACCAAAAACGCGTGATTCCAGAACAATGCGTCTGTTTGCGACCATTTGGTCGACCAAGAGTGGTTAATTCGCGATCAATGGAAGAGAACACAGGACGAACAGCCGCTCGAAAAAAATCTTCTCTGCGACAAAAGGCGGGAACCAAGCGTTGAAACGCTTGAAAAAAAAGGGCCCTCGGCCTTGCAGCCGAGGGCCCAAACTTCACTCATGACCGAAACGGATCAGGCGCCAGGCGCCCAGTCCAGCGACACCCACACCTGCCGGCCCCAGGGCACGGACAGTCGGGACTCGAATCCGCCGATGATGGCGAAGCGCTGCGGCCGGATGTCAAACAGGTTGCTCACCCCGGCACTCAGGGTGATCTCGCTGTCAAAGTATTGATCGAAGACATAGGAGTACTGCGCATTGGTGATGGTCTCCGCTTCAATCGTGCGGTCAGTCATGGCAATGAAGCCCTGACCGTAGCGATCCACAGGGCGATCATCGAACAGCACGCTGTGACGGTAGTTCGCCGATACGCCTGCACTGTGATTGCCGTTGAACCAGCCGACACGCAGACTGCCCTTCACCTTCGGCAGCGGCGGCACAATGCCGGTCTGCGCGTTCTGCTTGCCCAAGGCGTCGATGGTGATACCGACGTTGTCCTCGTACTCGTAGTTCAGGTAATAGGACGCCTCCAGCGTGGTGGTGAAGGTGCCCAGACCGCCCGCGTCATAGGTGTAGCGGGCCTTGGCGTCCAGCAGGTCGATGAAGACCGACGCAATGTTCTGCGCCTGCCGGAAGATCGTGTCCACGGACATGTCTGCCGGGTCACGCAGCACCGGATTGCCGGCGCCTGCAATGGAGCGCAGGTACGACACGGCAGACGCGCGGTCGGCCGCATTGTTCGGGTTGTACGTGGCTTCCGTCTTGCCCACAGTCGCCAGAAACTCACGGAACTGATCGTAGACTGTGTCGGTATCGTCCAGGGTGCGAATCCGGTCGATGTACTTCACGCTCTGATAGTCCATGCTGACGCTCAGGTTCTCGATGCCCTCGTAGGTGAAGCCGAAATTGCGAATCGTCGAGGTCTCCGGCGCCAGATTGGGATTGCCCGCCTGACAGGTGGAGGACCCGATCAGCGAGGCATTGAAGAACGGGTCGTTGCCCGAGAACGCCTCGCCGCACAGCTCATTCGGAATGAACGGTCTGGCCTGTACCGGTGTCGGGGCAAGGAAGCTCTCCCCCCAGCTGGTGCGCAGCGCCAGTCCGTCCATCACTTCCCAGCGCAAGGCCACCTTGGGCGTGGTGGCCTTGAGTCCGAAGTCCTTGAACTCTTCATGTCGCACGGCCGCCTGCAGCGTCAGTGGCTCCAGGATCGGCACTTCCGCCTCCAGGAACACGGCGCGCACCTCGCTATAGTAGGTGGCGTCCTTGCGCACCGGCGTGGTGATATCCACGTAGTAGTTGATGCGATTGGCCGACAGCGGATTGGCGAAGTCCTCATCTGTGGTATCGCGCCACTGATAGCCCGTGGCGATGGACACCGCACCTGCCGGCAAGTCGAAGACTTCCCCGGTGACCGTGATTTCCCCGATGTCGAGGTAGGAGCGGCTGGTGGTGAGCTGGATGGGCTCGTACAGCCAGTCCATCATCTCCAGCGTGTTGTCGGTGACACCCTTGACGTAAAAGGGCGAGCGCGGGTCGGAGCTGGCGAAGGGATTGAACCACTGGTCGCCGGTTGGCCCGCCCTTGCCCATCAGGGCCAGCTGGAACTTGGGCAGGTGCAGGTTGCCGCTCATGGAACGCGAGCGTACCTTGCGCTCCTGGCGGGAGTAGTAGGCATAGCCCGTCCAGGTATCACTCAGATCGAAGCGCGTGCCCAGCTTGATGCGGTTGGAGCTGGTGTCGCTGCCACCCGTGGTTTCCCCGAACTCACTGATCCAGCGCGGCGTCACGCCCAGCCCGGAGGATGGACGCCACAGATACGGCACCACATCGAAGCCGAAGGTATTGGCCGGGTGGCTGGCCGGAATGAACAGCACATTGCGGTTGTTGGGGTTCAGTGCCGTCACAACGCCCTTGGTGCCTTCATCCAGCAGATAGTTCCAGTTGCCGGTCAGCTCGAACTGCAGGGAGTCATTGGCCTCCCAGGTGAGGTTCTGGTAGAGGTTGTACTCGGTCATGCCCCGGGCATAGGGATAGGTGTGCGTGTAGTTGTACCAGCAGGTGCGATTGGCGCCGGTCCCGGTGATCACGCCGCTGGGGATGGAGCCGCGCTGGGTGCGATCCTCGAGCCCTTGATTGAAGGTGCCGCAGCTCGGATCAGGCAGGTTGCCACCCACGGTGCGCCCGCCATGCAGCTCCCCCAGTCTCGGTGTTGCGCCAGTCACGCGGCGATAGGTGCCGGGATTGCCGGAGCCGGACGAGCCATCCGCCATCTCCCATTCGCGGGGACGTTCGTACATGCCAAGCCGCGTGCGTTTGCGGGCATCGAAGGCCCCGACGTAGTTGATGCCATTGTCGAAACTCTTGCCCCACAGGAAGGAGATGTTGCCCTCCTCCATGCCGCCCTCTTCCGGTGTCTGGTAGTAGGCTCGCACGCGCAGCCCGTCGAACTCCTTGATCGGAATCATGTTGACCACTCCCGCCACAGCATCGGACCCATAGAGCGCCGAGCCGCCATCCAGCACGATCTCGATGCGAGCCACCGCGATGTCGGGAATCATGGCCGTGACGGAATTCTCGATGCTGCGCACACCATCCATCATGCTCAGTGTACTGTTCTCACCCAGTCCGCGCAGATTGAATGTGGTGCCGACGCCGCTCTGACCACCTGAGGCGCTGGCCAGCACGTTCTGCACGGTATTGGTGTTCTGGGTGAAGCTCAGGTCGCGAATGTAATTCGCCATGCTGGGCGCCCCGGACTGGTAGAGATCGTCCTGGTTGATGGTGGCCACCGGCGAGTTCTGCGCGAAGGCGCTGTTGCGGATGTAGGACCCAGTCACCACCACTTCTTCCACTTCGGGATCCTGGGCCGCTTGAGCCTGGACCATGAGCGGAGTGGCGAATGACGCGATAAGGCAGGTGTGGATCAGATGGCGCAGCTGTGCGCGCCTGGTGATTGCATGCATTTTCATCTCCAGATGTCGGATCTGTTCGCTCGGCGGTACGTGATCCGTTTCTTGTTTTGATATCAGCGGTGGTGCACTTTCATAGGCACAACATGATTCACACTGGAGACTGCATGCAGAGCGCATTTCCGGTACGTCGCGAGACTACCAATTCGCCTTTACTGCGTTTTCTTGACGGGTGCTTCGTGCTCCCTCGCTGAAGCCCTATTCAAAAGTCCCGCGCTGCAGCAGGGCGAACCTGCCATGCCGCAGCGCGGTTGTGTTGCATCAGGCCCCTGGCGTCCAGTCAATGGACATCCAGAACTGACGGCCCCATGGTGTGGAAAGACGCGTTTCCGCTCCACCGATGATCGCCAGGCGCTGTGGGCGCTTGTCGAACAGATTGTTGATACCCACGCTCAGCGTGATCTCGCTGTCGAAGTACTGGTCGAAGACGTGCGCATAGCGTGCGTCGAAGATGTACTCGCCACGGATGTTGCGGGGCGGGTTCTTGGTGTTGTCACCGTCTTCCGGGTAGAAGTCCACCACCTGGTCATCGAACTTGATGGTGCTCCAGTAGTTGGCGGAGATCGAGGCACTCTGATTTCCACGGAACCAGTTCACGCGCGCATTGGCCTTGGTTTCAGGCAGTGGCGGCACGATACCGGTACGACCATTCTGCTTGCCCACCGCTTCCACACGAATCCCGTTCAGGTCCATGTAGTCGTAGGTGTTGTACAGCGTGGTCTGCACGGTGGTGGTGAAGCTGCCCAGATTGTCCGTGTCGAACTGGTACTGCGCCTTCACGTCCAGCAGGTCGATCCAGACCGAGCTGATGTTCGCGGACTGCACGAACAGCTTGGACACGGAGCCGTTGGGGTAGCGCTGGATGGCGTAACCCGGGATGGCGGCCTTGGCGGCCAGCCAGGCATCGGCTGCTGCACGTGTCGCGGACCCCGGCACAGCCGAGTAGGACGAGCGGGCAATGCCAGTCTCACCCAGGAACTGCTGGAACTGGAAGCCCACGGTGTCCTGCTGGCTCAGGGTACGGATACGGTCGACGTATTCGATTTCCTGATAATCCACCGAAAGATTCAGCCCTTCCAGGAAGTTGCCGGTAGGTTCCCAGGTGAAGCCGATGTTCTGGATGGTGGAGGTTTCCGGCTGCAGATTCGGGTTGCCGGACTGACACCAGATACCCCCGATGAGCGGAGTGTTGGTGAACTCGTCAAGGCCGCTGAACATGTCGGCACAGCGGTCATCGGCCACGAAGGGTCGGGCCTGGAACGGCGTGGGTGCCAGGAAGCTTTCGCCCCATGAAGCTCGCAGCGCCAGACTGGGCAGCGCTTCCCAGCGCAGCGAGACCTTGGGCGTGGTGGCTTCCAGGCCGAAGTCCTTGAACTGCTCGTGACGCACAGCGAATTGCGCCGCCAGCGTTTCCAGGATCGGCACTTCGACCTCCGCGAACACGGATCGGGTTTCCGACACGTAGACGGCGTCCTTCAGACGCTCGCCCAGCACCTGGCTGTTGGCATAGTCCTCACCCAGCTTGTCGTAAGGGTCGGCATAGTCCTCGATGCGAACGTCGCGCCACTGATAGCCGAAGGCCATGGACACGGCGCCTGCGGGCAGATCGAACACCTCACCGGTGGCCAGGGTCTCGAACACATCCAGGAAGTTGCGACCGCCCAGACGGTTCGGGTTGTAGGACATCATCCAGTCCACCAGTTCCTGGGGATTGTCTGTCACGCCCTTGACATAGCGGGAAGAGTACGGCGATTGGGAGCCGAAGGGGTTGAACCACTGATTGCCGTTCGGCCCACCCAGGCCGGACATGGCCAGCTGCAGACGGCTGGAGGTCACCACGTGCTCGTCGGAGGTGTTCTTGTCCTCCTGGATCGAGTAGTAGGTGTAGCCCGTCCACGTCCCCGCCAGATCATACTCGGCGCTGAACTTCAGACGGTTGAGCGCATAGTCGGAACTGACCTTCTTGGAGGAGTCGGTGTAATAGCTGGACGGCAGGTTGGCGCCAGTGTTGCCGAACACACGCCAGCTCCACGGCGTCAGATCGACACCCCAGGGGTTCGCGGGGTGATTGGCCGGAATCTTCATCACCGCACGGTCATTGCCGCCGTTGGGCGAGGTGCCCGTGGTGCGGTTCTGGTTGTAGCGGTAATGATTGTTCAGCGTGACGTTCAGACGCAGCCAGTCGGCGGCATCATAGGACAGCGTGTTGTAGAGGTTCCAATTGATCTCGTGACGGGAGTAGGCATGCTGGATACTGTACTCATAGGTACAGTTTCCGTTGTAGATCGTGCCCGAGGGGTTCGAATACTGGCTCTCACCATGAGCATCGAATCCCGCATTGAAGGTGCCGCAATCCGGATCCAGCAGCACCGGCCCGGTGCTGGTGCCGCCATGGGGCTGCAGCAGCTGGACGCCAGGCTTGGCGTTGATCAGGCGCCGGAACGAGCCGATGGGACCGGAATTCGAGGCATTGTTGGAGTTCTTCCACTCACGCGGACGCTCGTACATCATCAGGGGCGTCTGCTTCTGGGCTTCGAAGGCACCGACATAGTCAATGCCGTTGTTGAAATTCTTGCCCCACAGCAGCGAGCCGGTGAAGTGCTCCATGGCCCCGTCTTCGGTGCGCTGGTAGTAGGTGCGGGCACGCAGGCCCTCGAATTCCTTCATCGGAATGATGTTCACCACCCCCGCCACCGCATCGGAGCCGTAGAGAGCGGAGCCCCCGTCCAGCACCATTTCCATGCGGCTGATGGCGATCTCGGGAAGGCTGGCGGACATCAGCGGGCTCAGGGTGCGAGCGCCGTCGATCAGTGTCAGCGTGGAGTTTTCCCCCAGGCCGCGCAGGTTGAAGCTGCTGTTGCCCGTCTGGGCGCCATCGGCGCTTCCCAGCACCACGTTGACCACGTTGGTGTTCTGAGTGTAGCTGAGATCGCGGATATAGGCCCCCATGTTCGGGGCACCGGACTCCAGCAGGTCTTCCTGGGTGACGGTGTCCACGGGGGAGTTCTGAGCAAAGGCACTGTTCCTGATGTAGGAACCTGTCACCACCACTTCCTCGACTTCAGGATCATTCTGAGCCTGAGCAGAAAGCGGAAGCACGACGGAAGCGACAAGGCAGGAATGGATCAGATGACGCAGTTGCCCGCGTCGGGTGAAGTTAAGCATGTTTATCTCCGGTTGTTGGCTCTTGCCGCCACTTCGCAACAAGGCCTTTATTATTTGGATATCAATAGCTTAGGGCTTTATAAGGCACTACTGCATGACTATCACTGGAAGACAACAGGCCACAGGACCAATCCGGTACAACGATATACAACCATTACACCTTACGCTGACGGATGTAATCAGGCGCAGGCACGAATTGCAATCCCTGTTTTCCCTCGTAACAACTTGTAACAAATTTCCATGGAACGGTCGTTCGATAAAGCCCAACAAGCTGCCTATGGCGTCAGGCTTGCGGACAGAAAGTGCTGAAGATCGAGAAATTTCTGGAATAGAAATCGGGCGCCGCATGTTTCCACACGGTGCCCGACCCTTACGAGGAGACTGCTGCTTACTGGCCGGCGACTGAACGCTGCTTGGCCGCTTCACGCTGAGCCAGGATCTCCTGGTAGCCTGCGTCGTCCAGATGCGTGATTGCCAGCCAGGCGTGGGTCATTTCGTCAGCGGTGCGGCTGCCGGCCACCACCCAGAAATCCGGATCCGGATTGTTCGGGTTGTTGGCGGTGTTGTCATACCACTGCTTGATGACCATGACGGCCCCTGTCGGAATGAGCGGCGCAACGTCCGGCTCGTACAGGTGGCTGTGGTGCCATGTGGCACTCCAGTTGGAGATCTGGCTGATCTGCTCAGTGCGTCCGGTGGCCGGATAGTAGATCTCCAGTGACGCGGCGCGCATGCGCAGGTGGCCATGAGGCTGGAAGCTGTCCACACGGACCGGGTGGTCGAATGAGTGGAAGCCCTGGGTCATTGCCGTGCCGTGCGGCGGCACAATCAACTCGCCTTCGTCCAGTCTGTAGAGCTTCAGGTCCTGCTTGTACTTGGCCTGATTCTCATAACCTTCCGGGTGCAGCCAGATGCCGATCTCCACCACGTTGTCTTCAATCACAGTGCCGGGAGCTGTCGCGCCGACACCACCGGGGAACAGGTGGATGTCCCAGCGGATGCGGGCGTTGGCCGGCAGTGTGCGACACACGCCTTCCGGAGCGATCTCGCCCCACTTGCCCATGGCGTACTCGGTGAGCATACCGACGTCTTCGTACTCGCCGTCAGCGTTCATGATCTCGACATTGGAGTTGGCGTGATGCACCACAGCCTTGGCGTTGCCAGCCGGCTTCACCTGGATGGCCTTGATGCAGCGATCGGTTGTCAGACCGGTTTCCACGAAGGGACGGTGCCACATGTCATTGCCCAGTGCAGGCACATCGATGGGCTCGGAATCCAGCACCAGCGTTGGCTGACCGAACTGCGGCGCGAAGTTCCACTCGTCACTGTCCGGGAGGTTGGCAACCGGGTGCGAACGATCACCCCAATCCCCTTCCGGAGCGCCCTGGGCAACCCACTGGGTGATGGTGTTGATCTCTTCGTCGGACAGACGCCAGTCACCCTGCAGCTCCTGGATGCCAATATGATCGTCATAGGAGTAAGGAGGCATTTCCTTGTTTGCCACGCGCAGGCCGATCAGCGGCGCCCAGGGGCGAACCTGCTCGAAATTCGTGAGTTGCATGGGACCAATGGCGCCTTCGCGGTGGCACACGACGCAGTTGTCAGTGATGATCTGCGCAACGTGGTCTGCGTAAGTGATGGCGCCGGAATCGATGGACAGGCCGGATTGCGCCTGTGTCTGACCAGTCATTCCCAATACTGCCAGGACGGCAGCACCGAGAGCCGCCTTGCCGGTGTGCCTGACGAGCCACCGCTGTTTCATCTGCATGTTCATCTCCTGTGCTTGATGAGTTGCCGGCCGTCGCACCAAAGTGCGCCGGACAGACGTTTTTATTTGAATTCCAACAACTTAGCGAGGAATAAGGAAGGCAATGACTATCACTGGATGACTACATGCGGGAGGCAAATCCGGTACAACGATATACAACCATCACACCTTATGAGCCCGAATGTACGCTGGAGCGCAAGACAAAAGCAAACGGATTAGCACCGCGTCACATATTGTCACACTTTTCCACCGCTACCGTGGACTCCCGGCAGAATCTCCCGTGGTATGCGAAGCGTTCTGAATTGACGGGATTGCCGAGTCGCGTCCGGGCTGAAAAGAAATCGGGCACCGCATGTCGCCATGCGGCACCCGACCCTTACGAGGAGACTGCTGTTCCTGACTGCTGCAGATCACTGACCTGCGACTGACCGCTGCTTGGCCGCTTCACGCTGGGCCAGAAGTTCTTCGTAGCCTGCGTCATCCAGATGCGTGATGGCAATCCAGGCGTGAGTCATTTCGTCGGCGGTACGGCTGCCGGCCACCACCCAGAAATCCGGATCCGGATTGTTCGGGTTGTTGGCGGTGTTGTCATACCACTGCTTGATCACCAGCACTGCGCCAGTCGGCACCAGCGGCGCCACATCCGGGTCGTACAGATGGCTGTGGTGCCAGGTGGCGCTCCAGTTGGAGATCTGGCTGATCTGCTCGGTGCGACCGGTGGCCGGATAGTAGATCTCCAGCGAGGCAGCACGCATGCGCAGGTGGCCGTGCGGCTGGAAGCTGTCGATGCGCACCGGGTGGTCGAACGAGTGGAAGCCCTGGGTCATGGCAGTACCATGGGGCGGAACAATCAATTCGCCTTCATCCAATCTGTAAAGCTTCAGGTCCTGCTTGTACTTGGCGACGTTCTCGTAACCTTCCGGGTGCAGCCAGATGCCGATCTCCACCACGTTGTCTTCAATCACAGTGCCAGGGGCTGTGGCGCCCACACCACCAGGGAACAGGTGAATGTCCCAGCGCACGCGCGCATTGGCCGGCAGTGTGCGACACACGCCCTCCGGCATGATTTCACCCCATTTGCCCATGGCATACTCGGTCAATTGGCCGTAGTCCTCATACTCGCCGTCGGCGTTCATGATCTCGACATCGGAGTTCGCATGATGCACCACGGCCTTGGCATTGCCGGCCGGCTTCACCTGAATGGCCTTGATGCAACGATCGGTGGTCAACCCGGTGTAGACATACGGGCGATGCCACATGTCATTGCCGATGGCCGGCACGTCGATGGGCTCGGAATCCAGCACCAGCGTGGGCTGGCCGAACTGATCGGCGAAATTCCATTCATCGGTATCCGGCAGATCTGCCACGGGATGCGAGCGATCACCCCAGTCCCCTTCTGGCGCGCCCTGGGCGACCCACTGCGTGATGGTGTCGATGTCTTCCTGCGACAGACGCCAATCGCCCTGCAGATCCTGGATGCCAATGTGGTCATCGTAGGAATAGGGGGGCATTTCCTTGTTCGCCACGCGCACGCCGATCAGCGGCGCCCAGGGGCGAATCTGTTCGTAATTGGTGAGCTGCATCGGGCCGATGCCGCCTTCGCGATGGCAGACGACACAGTTGTCGGTGATGATCTGGGCGACGTGATCTGCATAGGTCACTTCGCCGTTATTGATCGACAGGCCGGACTGAGCCTGCACCGCCCCACTCGTTCCAAGCACAGTCAGAACGGCAGCACCGAGCAGCGCCTTGCCGGAGCGCCTCACGCTCCATGAATTGATTGCGCGCATGTTCATCTCCTTTTCATCCAAGTTGCAGCCGGCGCAGCCACAAGGCCAGGCAGGACTGATCGGTTCTAATTGGAATTCAACAAACTTGTGTGAAAGACATAAGGCGGGCAATGACTGCCACCGGAGACTGCATGCGTGGGCAAATCCGGCACAAAAAGCAAGATCGATTGCGCCTTATGCCGCGAAATCTACGCCTAAAAACCACAGAAAGGCAACAGGAAATTCGTCAATGTTGCATCTTGTAACATATTTCCACGAAAAAGGAACAATCGTTCCCACTTCGCCCCTTTTTGCAATGAGCATTCTGAATCAAAGTGCCAGAAACGGCTTTTGACGGGTGAAAAAATCGGGCGCCGCATGTTGCCACACGACGCCCGACCCTTTACGAGGATACTGCTACAGCTGCTTACTGACCGGCAACGGAACGCTGCTTGGCCGCTTCACGCTGAGCCAGGATTTCCTGGTAGCCTTCGTCGTCCAGATGCGTGATCGCCAGCCAGGCATGGGTCATCTCGTCAGCGGTACGGCTGCCTTCCACCACCCAGAAATCCGGATCCGGATTGTTCGGGTTGTTGGCGGTGTTGTCATACCACTGCTTGATCACCATCACTGCGCCAGTCGGCACCAGCGGAGCGACGTCCGGCTCGTACAGATGGCTGTGGTGCCAGGTGGCGCTCCAGTTGGAGATCTGGCTGATCTGCTCGGTGCGACCGGTGGCCGGATAATAGATCTCCAGCGAGGCAGCACGCATGCGCAGGTGGCCGTGCGGCTGGAAGCTGTCGATGCGCACCGGGTGGTCGAACGAGTGGAAGCCCTGGGTCATCGCCGTGCCGTGAGGCGGAACGATCAGTTCGCCCTGGTTCAGACGATACAGGCTCAGGTCCTGCTTGAAGCGGGCTTCGTTCTCGTAGCCTTCCGGGTGCAGCCAGATACCGATCTCCACCACGTTGTCTTCAATCACAGTGCCGGGAGCTGTCGCGCCGACACCACCGGGGAACAAGTGGATGTCCCAGCGGATGCGGGCATTGGCCGGCAGTGTGCGGCACACGCCTTCCGGAGCGATCTCGCCCCACTTGCCCATGGCGTACTCGGTCAGCATGCCGACGTCTTCGTACTCGCCGTCAGCGTTCATGATCTCGACATTGGAGTTGGCGTGATGCACCACGGCCTTGGCATTGCCGGCCGGCTTCACCTGGATGGCCTTGATGCAGCGATCCTTGTCCAATCCGGTGTAGACATACGGGCGATGCCACATGTCATTGCCGATGGCCGGCACGTCGATGGGCTCGGAATCCAGCACCAGCGTGGGCTGGCCGAACTGATCGGCGAAATTCCATTCATCGGCACTGGGCAGATTGGCAACCGGGTGCGAACGATCACCCCAGTCCCCTTCCGGCGCGCCCTGGGCAACCCACTGGGTGATGGTGTCGATCTCTTCCTGCGACAGACGCCAATCGCCCTGCAGGTCCTGGATGCCGATGTGGTCATCGTAGGAATAGGGGGGCATTTCCTTGTTCGCCACGCGCACGCCGATCAGCGGCGCCCAGGGGCGAATCTGTTCGTAATTGGTGAGCTGCATCGGGCCGATGCCGCCTTCGCGGTGGCAGACGACACAGTTGTCGGTGATGATCTGGGCGACGTGATCTGCATAGGTCACTTCGCCGGACTGGATGCCCAGGCCGGACTGCGCCTGCGCCTGCGCGCCAACACCCAGCACCGCCAGAACGGCGAAGCCAAGCGCTGCCTTCCCGGTATGCCTGATGCTCAAACGCTGCTTCAACTTCATGATCCTCTCCTTACCTTGTAAATGGGCAGAACGCCGACGCACTGGGTGTAACGGTCAGTGCGCACAGCTCTCCGGTGTGGTTCTTCTTGGACCCGATTGCCGCTCTGACATCGAACAGTCAACCGTGCAGACTACGAGACGGAATATAGTGAAACTTTTTCCGGCTTCAAGATTTGTCCGATCGTTTTTCTTGATGTAAATCAACTTTTGTGGGGGAGTCGCCGGCAGCACGCCAGCGCAGTAGACTGTGGGGGCCCCCATGCATGCGTGTCGGCGCTCCACAGATGCCAAAGGAACGTTCATGAAAGCCCTGCTCGCCATGACTCTGATCACCCTCGCCGCCCTGGCGACTGCCTTCCTGCAATTCCAGCAGACCCAGGCCCTGCGCGACAGTCTCCAGCACAGTGAAGCCGCCCGCGAGGCCCTCCAGCGGCAGGCCGACGCCAGCGCGGCCAGGCTCGCCGAGAGTGACGCCAGGCAGCAGAGCGTGCAGGCACAGATCGAACAGCTGCAGGAGAGCCTGCGCAGTTCGTCGACCCAGCTGCTGGAGCTGTCGAACAGCCTGCAGGAGGCCCGCCAGATGATCACGCCGACAGCGCCCTGAACTCCCCTGCCCAACGCCTGCAATTTAGCGCCGCCCCGCGAGGTCTCTGGAGTCGAGGCAGCTTTGTGGTGACCTTCGGGGTGGAATTCTTTACATTAGCCGCCATCTGTCTCGGCATGAGAGACCGCGCCCGATTCCTTCTGGAGAAACCTATGCCACACATCCCGACTTCCGGGTCAGCCCGCGCCATGCTGGGCGTCCTGGTGCTGTTTTCGGCCCTGTTCGCCTGCAGTCCGCAAGGCACGCCCACGCAGACAGCTTCGCCGGCTGCCGACGCTGTGCAGGAAGTGGCCGGTGCCGGCTACCGGCGCCTCAATTCTCCCAACCCGGACGACGCCCTGCACACGCAGATATTCGAGCTGGACAACGGCCTGCAGGTCTACCTGACGGAAAACCACGAGGAGCCCCGCTTCTACGCGGAGATCGCCGTCAAGGCCGGCAGCAAGCACGATCCGGCCGACGCCACCGGACTGGCGCACTACCTCGAGCACCTGCTGTTCAAGGGCACACAGGAGCTGGGCACGCTGGACTACGCCGCCGAAAAGCCCTATCTCGACCAGATCACCGAGCTGTACGAGCGCCACTTCCGCGAGACCGACCCGGCTGCGCGGGCCGAGATCTACGCCGAGATCAATCGCGTGTCCCAGCAGGCGGCCCAGTACGCCATCCCCAATGAGATGGACAAGCTCTACAACGCCATGGGCGCCTCCAACCTGAACGCCCACACCTGGCACGAAGAGACCGTCTACAAGGTCGGCCTGCCGTCCAATCGTCTGCAGCAGTGGGCCGCCATCGAGTCCAGCCGTTTCGTCGACCCGGTGTTCCGGCTGTTCCACACCGAGCTGGAAACCGTCTATGAAGAGCAGAACCAGAGTCTGGACAACCGCGATCGCGTGTCCTACTACGCCATGGGCAAGCTGCTCTACAAGAAGCACCCCTATGGCCAGCAGACCACCATCGGGGATTCCGAGCACCTGAAGAACCCGTCCCTGGTGTACATCCAGAACTACTTCGACACCTATTACGTGCCGAACAACATGGCCATCTTCATCAGCGGCGACATCGACATCGACGCGACCATCACCACCATCGCCCAGCATTTCGGCAAGTGGGAACGCAAGGAAGTCCCCGAGGTCGGGCCCTGGGTGGAGGACCCGATCGGGCAGGTCGAGCGTGTGACCGTGCAGTACCTCGGCGAGGAAGAGGTGCAGATCGCCTACCGCACCGTGCCCAACGGCCACCCGGACAAGGAAGCGCTGATGCTGCTGGACATGATCCTGGACAACCGCACTGCCGGCCTGATCAATATCAACCTGAACCAGGCCCAGGCCGTGCAGGCAGCCGGCTCGTCGCCGGAATTCCTCAACGATTACGGCTCCCAGCGCCTGTGGGGCGTGCCCAAGCAGGGACAGACCCTGGCCGAGGTCGAGCAGCTGCTGGTGGACCAGATCGCCCACATCAAGGCCGGCGAGTTCGAGGACTGGATCATTCCGGCCATCGTCAACGACTTCAAGAAGAGCCAGAAGCAGGCGCTGGAATCCAACACAGCCCGCGTCACGACCATGCGCCAGGCTTTCATGGCCGGCGAGGACTGGGATCACTACGTCGCAGAGATGGCGCGCCTGGAGCAGGTGAGCAAGGCCGACATCGTGCGCGTGGCCAATCAGTACTTCGGCGACAACTACGTGGCCGTGCACCGCGTGAACGAGCAGCACGAGATCCCGCACGTCGAGAAGCCGCAGATCGACCCGGTCAACATCGACCCGAGCCGGCAGTCCGCCTTCGCCGCCAATATCCTTGCCATGCCCTACGACGAGATCGAGCCCACCTTCGTGGATGCCAGCGAGGACTACCGCGTGGTCGAATTCGCGCCCGGCGTGCCGCTCTACTATGCGCCGAATCCGCTCAATGACCTGTTCTCCTTCTCCATCAGCGTCGAGACGGGCACCGAGGAGAACGATCGCCTCGGTCTGGCCACCGCCCTGCTCGAGAAGTCCGGTGCCGGCAGCTTCAGCGCCGCCGACCTGCAGAAGGAGTGGTACCGCCTGGGCAGCGAGTTCGGCATCAGCGCCGGCGCCAACGAGTCCTCCATCGGCGTCAGCGGGCTGGACGAACAGTTCGAGCCCACCCTGAGCCTGATGCTGGAGCTGCTGCGCCAT